>JADMIO011070254.1_pt1 | contig 96856 bp, 86 predicted proteins | sample 8958161 | NCBI WGS metagenome assembly JADMIO01 (sample SAMN16585339, study PRJNA669376) | soil metagenome | isolation source: Crop rotation soil | place: USA: Cullars Rotation, Alabama | collected 2011
GCGACTTCAAGTCACGTGAATTCCAAGCTTCGGATCCCACTGTGCTGGAAAGAACGAACGATAGCCATGTGCTTGCTCCTTTGCTCAAGGGGCCGGAGTCTCTCGTCTCCGGCCCCGCGTGTTTGTGGTTAGTGCGTCCCCGTCCCCGCATACTCCGCGTCAACGACTTCTCCGTCCTTGACGTCCGGTGACGTCCCGGTGCCCGGACGGTTCGCGCCGCCGGATGTGCCCGGCGCGCCCTGCTGGTGCGGCGCCTGAGCGGTCTTGTAGAGCTCCTGCGCCAGCGCGTGGGAGGCGCGCTGGAGCGCGTCGAGCGACCGCTTGATCCGCGCCAGGTCGTCCTCCCTCGCCGCGGCGCGCGCCTCGGCGATGGCGGCCTCGATGGTCGAGAGCTCGCCGACCGGGATGCGTTCGCGGTTCTCGTTGACCGTCTTCTCGACCTGGTAGGCCAGCGAGTCGGCCTGGTTCCGGGCGTCGATCACCTCGCGCCGCGCCTCGTCCTCGGACGCGTGGCTCTGCGCTTCCTTCACCAGCCGATCGACATCGTCTTTCGAGAGGCCGCTCGAGTTGCTGATGGTGATCTTCTGCTCCTTGCCCGTCGCCAGATCCTTGGCGGCGACGTTCACGATGCCGTTCGCGTCGATGTCGAAGCTGACCTCGACCTGCGGGACGCCGCGGGGCGCCGGCGGCAGCCCGACCAGGTGGAAGCGGCCGAGCGTCCGGTTGTCGCGCGCCATCGGGCGCTCACCCTGGAGCACGTGCACCTCGACGTTGGTCTGGTTGTCGGTCGCGGTCGAAAAGACCTCGCTCTTGCGCGTCGGAATCGTGGTGTTGCGCGTGATGAGCGTCGTCATCACGCCGCCGAGCGTTTCGATGCCGAGCGACAGCGGCGTGACGTCGAGGAGCAGCATGTCCTTGACGTCGCCCGTGAGGACGCCGCCCTGGACGGCCGCGCCGATGGCGACGACCTCGTCCGGGTTGACGCCCTTGTGCGGTTCCTTCCCGAAGAACTCGCGCACGAGCTGCTGGACGCGCGGCATGCGCGTCGAGCCGCCGACGAGCACCACCTCGTCGATCTTCTGCGGATCCACGCCCGCATCGGCCAGCGCCTGCTTCACCGGCGCCATCGTCCGCTGCAGGAGGTCGTCCACGAGCTGTTCGAGCTTCGCCCGCGACAGCTTGATCTGGAAGTGCTTCGGCCCGGTCTGATCGGCGGTGATGAACGGCAGGTTGATCTCCGTTTCCATCGCCGTCGAGAGCTCGATCTTGGCCTTCTCCGCCGCCTCCTTCAGGCGCTGGAGCGCCATCCGGTCCTTCGACAGATCGATGCCGTCGCTCTTCTTGAACTCCGCGGCGAGCCACTCGATGATGCGATCGTCGAGGTCGTCGCCGCCGAGGTGCGTGTCGCCGTTGGTCGCCTTCACCTCGACGATCCCTTCGCCCACCTCGAGCACCGAGATGTCGAACGTGCCGCCGCCGAAGTCGTAGACGGCGATCGTCTCGTCCTTCTTTTTGTCGAGCCCGTACGCGAGCGCGGCCGCCGTCGGCTCGTTGATGATCCGCAGCACGTTCAGGCCGGCGATCTTGCCGGCGTCCTTCGTGGCCTGGCGCTGCGCGTCGTTGAAGTACGCGGGGACGGTGATGACGGCGTCCGTGACGGGCTCGCCCAGGTGATCCTCGGCGGCCTGCTTCAGCTTCTGCAGCGTCATCGCCGAGATCTCGGGCGGCGAGTATTTCTTGCCGCGCGCCTCGACCCAGGCATCGCCGTTCTGCGCGCGCGTCACCTTATACGGGACCCGCGACGCCTCCGATGAGACCTCCTCGAACTTCCGGCCCATGAAGCGCTTGATGGAGAAGATGGTGTTGTCCGGGTTGGTAACGGCCTGCCGCTTGGCCACCTGGCCCACGAGACGCTCGCCCTCTTTCGCAATCGCCACGACCGACGGCGTAATGCGCGAGCCTTCCTGATTCACGATGACCGCGGGCTGGCCGCCTTCCATCACGGCGACGACGGAGTTCGTCGTCCCGAGGTCGATTCCAATGACTTTGCTGGGCATGAGTGCGCTCCTCTTCGAAACTGTCGTTCCAGTCCCGGCTAGTATAGAGCGCACATTAGTTTATGTCAATCAGATTATCTTAGTGTCTTACTATCAGTATCTAAAGAGCTCATCTAAAATGGCTTATCTAAACGGGTCCGGCTCAGGTCCTCTCTTTCTCGCTCCGTCACCCGCTCTCGACAGCCTTCGGCCAATAGATGAGAATGGGCCGGCGTGAACCTTCTCTTTATTGGCGACATCGTCGGCCGCCCCGGCCGTGACCTGGTCCGGCTGGGCCTCCCCACCCTGGTTGACCACCACGGGATCGACCTCGTCGTGGCGAACGCCGAGAACGCCGCCGCCGGGTTCGGCATCACCCGGGAGATTGGGGATCAGCTCCTCGAATGGGGGGTTGACGTGATGACATCGGGGAACCACATCTGGGACAAGAAGGAGGCGCTCGACTACATCGGCGCCGAGCCGCGTCTCCTGCGGCCCGCGAACTACCCCGCCGGCGCGCCCGGCAACGGCAGCTATCTGGCGCGGACGCGGCAGGGCGTCACCGTCGGGATCATCAACGTCATGGGACGCGTTTTCATGCCGCTGTTGGACGATCCCTTCGCGATCGTCCGGAAGGAAATCGAGGCGCTGCGGGGCCGCGCGCGAATCCTCTTCGTGGACTTCCACGCCGAGGCGACCTCCGAGAAAATCGCGATGGGATGGCACCTCGACGGGCTCGTCACCGCCGTCGTCGGCACCCATACGCACGTGCAGACCGCCGACGAGCGTCTCCTGCCGAAAGGAACCGCCTACCTCACCGACGTCGGGATGACGGGGCCGCACGATTCGGTCATCGGCGTGGAGATCGCGGCGGCGCTCGGCCGGTTCCTCACTGGCATGCCGGCGAAGTTCGACACCGCCACCGGCAACCCGCGCCTGAACGCGGTGATCATCGAGGCCGACGAACACACCGGCCGCGCGACGGACATCGAGCGCCTGAGCTACAGCCTGGAGGATCTCAAGGCGCTTGGCGCTTCACTGCCCGACGTGCGATCGTCGGTCTGACAGGCCGATGTCCGATCTGTTCGATCTGCCATTCGAAGAAGACGCGCATGCCCGGGACTCCGGGGAGGCGCGGGATGCCCGGCCGGCGGTGCCCGCTGCCCGCCGCGTCCTGACGGTCACGGAGCTCACGGTTCGCGTCCGCGATCTGCTGGAGAACGAGCTCGCGGAGATCTGGGTCGAGGGCGAGCTGTCGAACTGCCGCTTCTGGAATACCGGCCACCTGTACTTCACGCTCAAGGACGCCGCGACGCAGGTGCGGTGCGTGATCTTCCGGTCGGCGCTGCGCTATCTCAAGTTCAAGCCGGCCGACGGGCTGCGCGTCATCGCGCGCGGCCGCGTTTCGGTGTACGAGCCGAAGGGCGAATACCAGCTCGTATGCGAGCACCTGGAACCTCAGGGGTTCGGCGCCCTGCAGCTCGCCTTCGAACAACTGAAGCGGCGGCTGCAGGACGAGGGACTCTTCGACGCGGCGCGCAAGCGGCCGCTGCCGGCGCTGCCTCGCAAGATTGGCATCGTGACCTCGCTCGACGGCGCCGCGATCCGCGACATCATCAACGTGCTGCGCCGGCGCTACGCGAACGCGCACCTCGTGATCCGTCCGGCGCGCGTGCAGGGGGAAGAAGCGGCGCCCGAAATCGCGCGCGCCCTGCGCGCGATCGGCCGCGTGGCGGGTGTGGACGTGGTGATCGTCGGCCGCGGCGGCGGCTCGATCGAGGATCTGTGGGCGTTCAACGAGGAAGTGGTCGCACGCGCGATCGCCCTGTCGCCCGTGCCGGTGATCTCCGCCGTCGGCCACGAGACGGACGTGACGATCGCGGACTTCGTCGCGGACCTGCGGGCGCCGACGCCGTCGGCGGCCGCGGAGCTCGTCGTGGCGGCCAAGGACCAGTTCTGCGGACGCATCGATCGGCTGCAGGATCGGTTGACGGCGTCGGTGCGGGGACGTCTCGAGCGCCTGGGGCGGCGCGTGCACGCGCTCGGCGGGCGGCCCGCCTTCGCCGGTTTTCCCGGACGGGTGGCGATGCGCGGCCGGTACACGGCCGATCTCTCGTACGCGGGAGCCGCGGCGATTCGCGGCACGATCGGCACGCGCGACCGCCGGCTCCAGTTCCTGGAACGGCAGCTCGCCCTCTTCGACGTGGGCCGGAGGCTCGCGGGCATCCGCACCCGGCTCGTCACGGTCGAGGGACGCCTGCGCGACACGATGGTCCGGCGCGAACACCGTTGGACGGCGCAGCTCGCCGCCTGCGCCGCGCGTCTCGACATGCTCAGCCCGCTCGCCGTCCTCGGGCGCGGCTACGCCGTCTGCTGGAACGGCGACCGCACGCGCGTCATCCGCGCGGCCTCCGACGTCCGCCCCGGCGATCCGGTGCGCGTCACGCTCGCCAACGGCGAACTGAGCTGCGAGGTGCGCGACGGAAAGCAGTAGACTGGAGGCATCGTGGCCGAGCCCTCCATCAAGGATTTCGAAGGCGCCATCGCCGAGCTCGAGTCGATCGTGAAGAAGCTCGAGGAGGGCGACCTCGCGCTCGAGCAGTCGCTGGCCCTCTACGAGCGGGGCGTCCAGCTCTCACGGTTCTGCCACGCCCGCCTCGAGGAAGCCGAGCGCCGCATCGAGATTCTCAACGAGCGCGGCGAGTTGAAGGCGGCTCCCGCCTCCTTCGCCGATGAACCGGCGCGCGACTGAGTCGGTGCTCGTGCCTTCCGAGATCCTCGCCGCGTTCTTCGAAGAGACCCGGGTCCAGATCGACGAAGCGCTCGAGCGCTATCTGCCGAAGCCGCCGGCGTGTCCCGCCATCGTCAGCGATGCGATGCGCTACAGCGTGTTCGCCGGCGGCAAACGCCTGCGGCCGATGCTGACGCTCGCCGTCGCCGAGGCGGTGGAGCACCGGCTCTCGCGCGGGCTGCCGCGGCGCGCGCCCAGGGCGCGCGACCTCGCCATGCCGGCCGCCTGCGCGGTCGAGATGATCCACACCTATTCGCTGATTCACGACGACCTGCCGGCCATGGACAACGACACGCTCCGCCGCGGGCGCCCCACGCTGCACGTCGTCTACGGCGACGGCGTCGCGGTGCTCGCCGGGGACGGCCTGCAGACCGAGGCCTTCGCGCTGCTCGCGCGCGAGCCCGCCGCCGACGACCCGGCGCTCCTCGCGCGCAAGCTGCGCGTCGTCCGCGTGATTGCGGAAGCGGCGGGGCCCGCCGGCATGGTCGGCGGGCAGGCGATCGACCTGCAGTCGGTCGGGCGCGCCCCCGGCAGCCTCGCCCCGCTCGACGCCGACGGCCTGCGGACGATGCACGCGCGCAAGACGGGGGCGATGATCCGCGCCTCCGCGGTGGTCGGCGCGGTCATGGCCGGCGCCGACGAGAGCCTCGTCGCCGCCATCGATCGCTACGGCGCGGAGCTCGGCCTCGCCTTTCAAATCGTGGACGACATCCTCGACGTCGAGGGCAGCGCCGAGGAGCTCGGCAAGACGGCGGGCAAGGATGCCGCCGGCTCCAAGCCGACGTACGCCGCGCTCTTCGGCGTGGCGCGGTCGCGCCAGCTCGCCGCCGAGTGCGCCGCCCGCGCGCACGACATCCTCGCGGGCGCGGCGCTCGACGCCGGACAGCTCAGCGCGATGGTCGAATGGGTCGTGGCGCGAAAGAGCTGAAGCGCGGGTCTTGGGCGCGAAGAAAACCCGTCTCGACGTGCTGCTCGTCGATCGCGACCTGGCGGCGTCCCGCGAGCGGGCGCGCGCGCTGATCCTGGCGGGCCGCGTCCTGGTGGACGGCCAGCCGGCGGCCAAGGCCGGCGTGCCCGTCTCGCCGGATGCGCGCATCGAGCTCACCGAACCCGATCATCCCTACGCCAGCCGCGGCGGGCTGAAGCTCGCCGGCGCGCTCGACACCTTCCGCCTCGACGTCACGGGACGCCGCGCCCTCGACATCGGCGCCTCCACCGGCGGTTTCACCGACGTGCTGCTCCAGCGCGGCGCCGCGTCGGTCGTCGCCCTCGACGTCGGCCACGGCCAGCTCGATTGGCGGCTCCGCACCGACCCGCGCGTCGTCGTGCGCGAGGGCGTCAACGCCCGGAATCTCACGCGCGACGATCTCCCCTACGCGCCCGACCTCGTCGTCATCGACGTGGCGTTCATCTCGCTCCGGCTCGTGCTGCCCGCGCTGCCGGCGCTGCTCGCCCCGCGCGCGGACGTCGTCGCCCTCGTGAAACCGCAGTTCGAGGCTGGCCGGGAGGAAGTCGGCAGGCACGGCCTGGTGACCGACCCGGCCGTCCACGAGGCGGTCCTGGCGGCCGTCGGCGCGGCCGCGTCGGCGGTCGGCTTCGCGCGCGTCGGCATGACGCCGGCCGCCATCACGGGTGCGACCGGCAACCAGGAGTTCTTCCTGCACCTGCGCCCCGCGTAACGCGGGTTGCGTTTGGTCTTCAGCCTCTTCTATGGTTGGATCACGGGCCATGGACACGATCTCGCGCGTGGGTATCGTCGCCAAGGCGGACCTGCGCGCCGCCGTGCCACACCTCATCGAGATCGCAGCCTGGCTGCGGGCGCGCGCCATCCACGGCGTCTTCGAGTCGGCGACCGCGGCGCTGATGCCATCGGTGGACGGCCACCGGGTCGCGGAAAAACTCGACCTGGTGGAAAACGTGGACATGGTGGTGGTGCTGGGGGGCGACGGGACGCTCCTCTCGATGGCCGACTGCATTGCGGCCGCCGGCAAGAGCATCCCGATTCTGGGCGTGAACTTCGGCAGTCTCGGCTTCCTGACCGAGGTCACGCTGCCGGAGCTCTATCCGTCGCTCGAGGCAGCGCTCGGCGGCAAGGCGCGCGTCGAGGAGCGGATGATGCTGGCGTCAACCGTCTGCCGTCCGCGCGAGACCTTTGCCGCCTATCTCGCGCTGAACGACGTCGTCGTCACCAAGACGGCGCGGTCGCGGATGATTGATCTGTCGGTGTATGTCGGCGAGGAGTTCGTCACGCGCGTCAAGGCGGACGGGTTGATCGTGGCGACGCCCACCGGATCGACGGCCTACAACCTGGCGGCCGGCGGCCCGATCATCCAGCCCGACGTCTCCGCGATGATCCTCACGCCCATCGCGCCGCACACGCTCACCAATCGCCCCATCGTCATCCCCGCCTCGTCCACGGTGCGCGTGGTGCCGAACGTAGACAGCCGGGATGAAGTGTTCGCCACGTTCGACGGCCAGGCGGGGTTCGAGCTCGAGGCCGGCGACGAGATCCACATCCGCCGCGCCGAGCGCAGCCTGCGCCTCATCCACCCGTCAACGCGCAGCTACTTCGAGGTCCTGCGGCAGAAGCTGAAATGGAGCGCTACCGCGCTGCCCGCCGAGCCCTGAAATACTCGACCTGCCACTTCTGCACGTTCCGGTTGTGCTCGTCGAGCGTCCGGGCGAACGCGTGCGACCCGTCGTTGCGGCTCACGAAATACAGGTAGTCAACGTCCGCCGGGTGGATCGCCGCCTCGAGCGACGCCCGGCCCGGCGACGCGATCGGCCCCGGCGGCAGCCCGGCATAGCGGTACGTGTTGTACGGCGAGTCGAACTCGAGATCCTCGCGCCGCAGGTTGCCGGTGTACTTGCCGGCGCGCTGCAATCCGACGATGACCGTGGGGTCGGCCTGGAGCGGCATGTGGATGCGCAGGCGGTTGGCGTAGACGGCGGCGATCATCGGACGTTCCTCGGCGCGCGCCGATTCTTTCTCGACGATCGACGCCAGGGTCACCGCCTGGCGGACGGTCAACCCGCCGACCTCCGCAGCGTGGCGCAGTTCGGGACCGAACACGCTCTGAAATCGGCTGACCATGAGGCCGACCAGCCGCGCCGCGTCGGTGTGCCGCGGCAGCAGATACGTCTCGGGGAAAAGATAGCCCTCCAAGTCGCGCGCGTCGGGATCGAGCGGCTTGATCGCCGTCGCGTCGCGGGCGGCCGCGACGAAAGCCGACGCCTTGCCGAGTCCGTGATCCTCGAAGATCTTCGCCATCTCCGCGATCGTCAGTCCCTCGGGAAACGTGATCCCGAGCACGTACACGTCACCGCGACCCAGCTTGTCCACGACCTCGAGCGCGGTCATCGGGCGATCGAAGCGGTATTCCCCTGCCTGAAGATTTCGCGCCTTCCCCGACAGGAACAGCGCCGCCCGAAACGTCGTCATGTCGCGGACGATGCCCGCCTGGATCAAGCGGTCGCCGATGGCGCGGCTGCCCGAGCCGGCGGGCACCTCGACGAAGAGGCCGGCCGGGTCAATACTGCCGAACGGCGTCTCGACCTGGCGATAGAGCCATGCCGCCGCGGCGCCAGCCGCGATTGCGAGAAGCAGGACGAGGAGCGCGAAGCGTTTCATCCGGAACCGGAGCCAGACCCGTCCAGGTAGTCCTGCAAAATAATCGCCGCGGCCGCCGCGTCGAGCTTCTCTTTTCTGCGCCGCCAGTCGCGCTCCTGCACGGCCAGCCGGCTCTCGGCTTCACGGCTCGTCAGGCGCTCATCACCGCTGACAACGGGGACGTGTACGAGATTCGTCAGCGCCGCGACGAAGGCTGTCACCGCCCGCGTCTGGTCGCTCGGCGTGCCATCGAGGCGCGCCGGCATGCCGACGACGATGGTGGCGAGCCCGTCGTCTTCGGCCGACAACCGCCGGACCTCGTCCGCCACGCGGCGGACAGCGTCCGCGGGGCTCGCGACGGTCAACGTCGTCAGCGGCCGCGCGAGCGTGCCCGACGGATCGCTGATCGCCAGCCCGACCCTGCGCGCGCCGACGTCCACCCCGAGCACCCGCATATCCCAATGTTACAATTTTGCCGATACTTCCTCTTTGATGAAGCCATTGGCGCGCGCCGCGCTTGCCGTCTCGATTTTCGCGGGAGCCGCGTTGTCGGCGCCCGCCGCCCAGATCGACCGCGAGCGCACCGAAGCGCTGGCCGCCCGCGCGACCGCGCGCCTCGAAGCGCTTCATCGCGAGGCCGACGCCCTCGCCTCGCAGGAGCGGACGCTGCTCGGCGACCTCCGGAAGCTCGAGATCGATCGCCAGATCAAGCTCGAGGAGCTGCGGACGCTCGACGCGGACGCCGCCGCACTCGAGGGCGAGCTGACGACGATTGGCGCGCGCGTCGCCGAGCTCCAGGCCGAAGACGCCGCGGCGCGTCCGGCGCTCGAAGCGAGGCTCGTCGAAATCTACAAGCTCGGGCAGGCGCGCTACGCGCGGCTGGTGCTCTCCACGTCGGACGCGCGGCGTCTCGGCCAGGCGGCGCGCACCACCGCGGCGCTGGCCAAGATCGATCACGACCGCGTCGCCGCGCACGAGCAGACGATCGCCGAGCTCGGCTCGACGCGCGCGACGCTCGAAGAGCGGCGGCACCAGCTCGACGCGCTGCGCACCGAGGCGCGCCGCGCGGAGGCCGAGGCGGCGCGCGCCGCGCAGGCGCGCAGCGACGCCATTCACGAGCTCGACCGCCAGCGCGATCTCAACGCGCAGCTCGCCGGCGAACTGATGGCCGCGCAGCAGACGCTGCAGAACACGCTGCGGCTGGTCGCGACGGACACGCCCGCCGCCGCCGGCGCCGCGCCCGCGAGCCTGCCGCTCAAGGCGTTCCGAGGTGAGCTGCCGTGGCCGGTCACCGGGACGGTCCGCCGCCGCTACGTCGAGCCCGCACCGGGGCGTCCCGCCGCCTCGCACGGAATGGAAATCGCGGCGGCCGAGGGCGCCCAGGTGGCCGCCGTGCACGAAGGCACCGTGGCCTTCGCCGACGCGTTCGCCGGCTTCGGCAACCTGGTCATCCTCGATCACGGCGCCCAGGCCTTCAGCCTCTACGGCAATCTCCTCGAGATTGCCGTGAAAAAGGGCGACTTCGTGGATGCCGGCCGCCCGCTCGGCACCGTCGGGGCGACGCTCACGGGCCCGGCCGGGCTGTACTTCGAATTGCGCGTCGACGGTCAACCGGTCGATCCCTTACAATGGCTGAAGCAATAGAGGTGCTATGAGCTCCCGCACGCGTCTGGTCGTTCTGACCATCTCGGCGCCCGTCATCGCCTTCGCCATCATCGGCGGCTTTCTCGGCAAGGTCATGGCGCGGGAGGACACCTTCCAGCACCTCAAGCCTTTCGACGACGTCGTCAACTACATCGCCAGCAACTACGTCGAGGAAGTGGACATCAACAAGGTGATGCGCGGCGCGATGCGCGGCCTCGCCGACGGCCTCGACGCCGACAGCGCGTTCCTGACGCCGGAGCAGGTGAAGGACGTCGAAGCGAACAAGCCGCTGCCCGCCGGCGACGTCGGCCTCGACCTCACGCGCCAGTACTACCTCCGCGTCATCGGCGCGCGCGACGGATCGCCCGCCGCGAAGGCCGGTCTGCGCAGCGGCGACTACGTCCGTGCGATCGACGACAAGCCGACGCGCGAGATGTCGGTCTGGGAAGGCATGCGCGCGCTGCGCGGCGCGCCGGGATCGAAGGTCACGCTGTCGATCATCCGCGGCAGCGCGGCGGATCCCCATCCGGTCGAATTGATCCGGGCAACCCTGCCCGCCTCGGACGTGCACGGACGGATCGCCGCGCCCGGCGTCGGCTACGTCCGGATCGCGGCCGTCGGGCCGAACACGCCGGCGCTCGTCAAGTCGCAGATCGCCGAGCTGCAGAAGGGCGGCGCGGCAAAGCTCATCGTGGACGTCCGCCACACGTCGGGCATCGACGCCGACCTCGGCGTGGCGCTGGCGCGCATCTTCGTCGGCCAGGGGACCCTGGCGATTCGCGAGCGGACCTCCGCCCAGCGCGAGACGATTGCCGCCGCTGCCGGCGACGGCGCCGTCAAGCTGCCGACGCTGCTCCTCGTGGATGCCGGCACCTCCGGCGCCGCGGAACTGTTCGCGTCGGCGATGCTCGGCAACCAGCGCGCGGAGCTCGTCGGCGAGCACACCATCGGGCGCGCCGCCGCGCAGCGCCTGATCAAGCTGCCGGACGGCAGCGGCCTGTGGCTCTCGACCTCGCGGTTCCTCACCCCCGCCGGCCAGCCGCTCCACGAAAAGGGTCTCGAACCCACCGTCGTCGTGGACGAACCGGACGTCGAGTTCGGCCAGGCTCCGCCGCCGGGCGATCCGACCCTCGACAAAGCTCTGGAAAGGCTCGCTGAGAAAAAAGCCGCATAGGCGACTCAGGAATCTGGTAATTGGGTAATCTGGTAATTTGGTAATTGGAATTGACGAGAGTTCAATTACTCGATTACCAAATACTCATTACCAAATTCCTGACTCCTGTCCTGATTCGATTACCCGATTACCCGATTACCAAATTACCCAATTACTAGATTCAAGCTATACTTTGGGTTCGCTTAACGCCTCTTTTTACAAGATGTAGGCGCGTAGCTCAGAGGTTAGAGCGCCTGCTTGACACGCAGGAGGTCGGTGGTTCGAGTCCACCCGTGCCTACCACTTAGAGCCGGCCTCGTATCGAATTCCCGATGAGTCAGGTCACCATCACGCTTCCCGACGGGTCCAGCCGTCAGGTGCCGGCGGGCGCGTCGGTCCGCGACGTCGCTGCGGAGATCTCCCCGGGCCTCGCCAACGCGGCGCTGGCCGGGATTGTCGGCGAGAAGCTCGTCGATCTGTCCTATCCCCTTGACCGCGACGCGCCGCTGCGCATCGTCACGGACCGGAGTCCCGAGGCGTTGCCGCTCTTCCGCCACAGCACGGCGCACCTGCTGGCGGCGGCCGTGACGACGCTCTTTCCCGGCGTGCAGTGCGGCATCGGACCGGCCACCGACGAAGGTTTCTTCTACGACTTCGTCGTCGAGCGCCCGTTCGTGCCCGAGGATCTCGAGCGGATCGAGAAGAAGATGCGCGAGCTGGCCGCGGAGAATCTGCCGTACGAGCGTCAGATGTGGCCGCGCGACAAGGCCAAGGAGTTCTTCGCGCGCCGTGGCGAGCCGCTCAAGGTGCAGCTCATCGAGGAGAAGACCGAAGGACAGAAGGAAGTCTCCTGCTACACCATCAAGGATCCGGAGACGTTCATCGACTTCTGTGTCGGGCCGCACGTGCCGTCAACCGGCAAGCTGAAGGCCTTCAAGGTCCTGAGCTGTTCGAACGCGTACTGGAAAGGCGATGCGCGCAATCAGCCGATGCAGCGCATCTACGGCACCGCGTTCCTGTCGGACAAGGACCTCAAGGCGTACCTCACGCAGATCGAGGAAGCCAAGAAGCGCGACCACCGGAAGCTGGGGCGCGAGCTCGGGCTCTTCAACTTTCACCCGTGGGCGCCCGGCGCGGCGTTCTGGCTCGACAAGGGCACGGTTCTCTACAACACGCTCGCGAACTACATGCGCGGCATCCTCTTCCCCGCCGGCTACGTCGAGGTGAAGACGCCGCTCATCTTCAACAAGGCGCTCTGGGAGACGTCCGGCCACTGGTCGCATTACCGCCAGAACATGTTCCTCGTCGAGTCGCGCGGCGGCGACGTCGTCGAGGAGATGGGCGTGAAGGCGATGAACTGCCCCGGCCACATGCTCGTGTTCGGGAGCGACGTCCGGAGCTACCGCGACCTGCCGCTGCGCCTCCACGAGCAGACGCCGCTGCACCGCAACGAGGCGTCGGGCGTGCTCGCCGGGCTCACGCGCGTCCGGCAGTTCTCGCAGGACGATGCGCACTGCTTCGTCACGCAGGAGCAGATCGGCGAGGAGGTCGAGCGGCTGCTGGGGCTCGTGCAGCGCGTCTATGCCGACTTCGGGCTGGTGTATACGGCCAAGCTCGCCACGCGGCCGCCGGAATTTCTGGGCGAGGTCGCGACCTGGGACTCCGCCGAGGCGCAGCTCAAGGCGGCGCTCGTCGCCGCGGGCCAGCCGTACGAGCTCAACGAGGGCGACGGCGCATTCTACGGGCCGAAGATCGACTTCGACGTGACGGACGCCATCGGCCGCAAGTGGCAGTGCGCGACGATCCAGCTCGATTACCAGCTTCCCCAGCGGTTCGACCTGAAATACACGGGGGCGGACAACGCCGAGCACCGGCCGATCGTCATCCACCGTGCCATTTTCGGCAGCTTCGAACGGTTCATCGCCATCCTCATCGAGCACTACGCCGGGGCGTTTCCGCTCTGGCTCGCGCCGATTCAGGCCGTGGTCCTGCCGATTTCGGACCGCCACCTCGAGTACGCGAGGGGCGTCCGGGACCGTCTGACAGCGGCCGGGCTCCGGGCGGATCTCGACGAGCGCCAGGAAAAGATTGGTTATAAGATCCGGGAGGCGCAGCTCCAGAAGATCCCCTACATGCTGGTCGTGGGCGATCGGGAAAGCGCCGAAGGCACGGTTTCGGTGCGGACGCGCGCCGGCGGCGACCAGGGGGCGAGCCCGGTGGCCGATTTCATCGCGAAAGCGCAGGACGAGATCCGCGCCAAGAGCGCGCCGCCGGTGGCCACGGCCCAGTGATCCGGACGAGACGCCGCGGGGTGGGGCCACGCGAGGGAAGCCGTGGGGGTGGGGCTCCACGACTATTAAGTAGGAGGTCGTTATAGCTTTCGACAGGAGTCCCCGCCGCGACGATCGCGTGCGGGTCAACGAGCGCATTCGAGTCCGGGAAATCCGCGTCATTGACGACACCGGTCAGCAGCTCGGGATCATGGCGCCGCCGCAGGCGGTGGCCATTGCGAAGCAGAAGGGACTCGACCTCGTCGAGATCTCGCCGACGGCGAACCCGCCGGTCTGCCGCATCATGGATTTCGGGAAGTACCAGTACCAGGAGCAGAAGCGCGCGCGGGAGGCACGGAAGCATCAGAAAGTCATCGAGGTCAAGGAGATCAAGTTCCGCCCCAAGGTGGACGAGCACGACTACCAGTTCAAGAAGAAGCACATCGAGCGCTTCCTCGAGGACGGCGACAAGGTGAAGGCGACGATCTTCTTCCGCGGCCGCGAGATGGCGCACCCCGACATCGGCCGCCGCATTCTCGAACGGCTGATCGAAGAGCTCTCCGAGGTGGCGATCGCCGAGACGATGCCGCGTCTCGAGGGCAACCAGATGCACACGATTCTCACGCGAAGGCCGCCGAGCGGCGGCCGCGCCAAGGCAGCAGCGAGCCCGAGGTAGCACAGACGATGGCGAAAAAGCTCAAGCTCAAGACGCACCGCGGCGCGGCCAAGCGCTTCAAGCGGACCAAGCGCGGGAAGTTCCTGCGCGGCAAGGCGTTCAAACAGCACATCCTCAGCAGCAAGACGACGAAGCGGAAGCGCGGGCTGCGGGGGTCCACGACCGTGGCGGCGGTGGACACGCCGAAAATCGCCAGGATGCTTCCATATAAATAGAGGCTCAAGGCTCAGGGCTCACGGCTAAGGGCCTTATGGCTGCTCAGGGCGCAAGGAAGCCCTTGAGCCATAAGCCCTAAGTCCTGAGCCTTTCCCTGAGCCTGAGCCCTGAGCCTTAAGCCTTTCCGGGGGTCACACTATGTCGCGAGTCAAAAGAGGAACGGTCCGGCGCGCCAAGCGCAAGAAGCTGCTCGGCCTGGCGAAGGGGTACTACGCCAACAAGAGCAAGCTCTATCGCGCCGCGAAAGAGTCGGTGGACACGGCGCTCAAGTACGCCTTCGTCGGCCGCCGCCGCAAGAAGCGCGATTTCCGCCGCCTGTGGGTGGTGCGTATCAACGCCGCCGCGCGCGAGAACGGGCTCACGTACAGCGAGCTGATGAGCGGCCTCAAGAAGAGCGGCGTCACGCTCGATCGCAAGAGCCTCTCGGAGCTGGCGATTGCGAGCCCCGCGGCGTTCGCCAAGATCGCCGAGCAGGCCAAGGGCGCGGCGAAATCCGCCGCCCGGGCCTAGGCCTTTCAGCCCGACATCACGACCCCCACGCCAGGCGACGGCCGCGAACGATTGGTTCGCGGCCGCGCGCTTCATACCGCCGTTGGTCGTGATATAGACTCCTCCACTCATGATGCTTCCCGACGCCTCCTCGGTGCAGTCGGAGATCGCCCGGTTCGAGGCCGAGCTCGCCCAAAGCGCGTCGCTGCGCGAGGCGCAGGCGGTCCGCGACCGCTTCCTGGGACGCAAGAACAGCGTCGTCTCCGCGTGGATGCAGGCGATCGGGAGCGCGCCGCCCGAGCAGAAGCGCGAGATCGGCCGCTTCGCGAACGAGCTGAAGCAGGCGATCGAGAGCCGGTGGGAGCAGTACCAGGCGGCGGCCGCTCCCGTCGCGCCCGCCGGCAGCGTTGACGTCACGCTGCCGGGCCGCGAGCCGCTCGTCGGGCACCGGCATCCGCTGACGATCGTCCGCACCCAGCTCGAGGAGATCTTCACGCGCATGGGCTTCGCGGCCGTCGAGGGCCCGGAGGTCGAAGACGAGTGGCACTGCTTCGACGCGCTCAACATGCCGGCCGAGCACCCCGCGCGCGACATGCAGGACACGCTCTACCTGGCGTCGCCGATCGCCGGCGACTCGCCCGCTGACGCGCGGACGCTGCTCCGGACCCATACCTCCGCGATGCAGATCCGCTACATGCAGGCGCACAAGCCGCCCATCCGCATCATCGTCCCCGGACGCGTGTATCGCCGCGACGACCTCGATCTCACGCACTCCCCCGCGTTCGGCCAGATCGAAGGGCTCGCGGTCGGCGAGGGGCTGTCGCTGGCGGATCTCAAGGGCACGCTCCTCGCCTTCGCGCGCCAGATGTTCTCCCCGACGGTTCGTGTCCGCTTCCGCCCGAGCTTCTTCCCGTACACGGAGCCGAGCGCCGAGATCGACCTCAGTTGCTGGCAGTGCGACGGCGCCGGCTGTTCGATGTGCAAGAAGACCGGGTGGATCGAGATCGGTGGCTGCGGCATGGTGCATCCCGCGGTCTTCGAAGCCGTCGGCTACGACCCCGAGCGCTACACCGGCTTCGCGTGGGGCATCGGCATCGAGCGCATCGCGATCCTGCGCTATCGCGTCGAGGACATCCGGCTGTTCTACGAGAACGACCTCAGGTTCCTCGAGCAGTTCCCGTACTGAGCCGATGAGACTGCTCGTTTCCTGGCTGCGCGATTTCGTGGACGTCGGCGCCCCCGCCGAAGACATCGCCGAGCGCCTCGGGCTGCGCGGGTTCGAGGTGGCGGGCGTCGAACCGTGGGACGAGGGCGACGCCGTCATCGACTTCGAGGTCACCGCGAACCGGCCCGACTGCCTCAGCGTCGTCGGTCTCGCCCGCGAGGTGGCGACGGCGTACGGCCTGCCGATGCGCACGCTGTCCGCGTCGCCGGCGGACGCAAAGGCGGCGCTCGCCATCGAGCCGCTTTCAACCGGCACCGTCCAGGGACTCACGGTCGCCATCGACGACGAGGAGTTGTGTCCGCGGTACGCCGCGGCGGTCGCCGACGTCGCCGTCGGCTCGTCGCCCGCGTGGCTGTCGCGCCGGCTGCAGGCGGCCGGCGTCCGGCCGATCAGCTCGATCGTTGACGTCACCAACTACGTCCTCATCGAGCTCGGCCATCCCACCCACGCCTTCGACCTGGCGCGCCTCGCGGGACCGGAGATCCGTGTCCGTCGCGCCAGGGCGGGCGAATCACTGACCACCCTCGACGGCGTCCAGCGGAAGCTCGAACCGGAGATGCTCGTAATTGCGGATCGCGATCGCGCGCAGGCGCTCGCCGGCGTGATGGGCGGCGCCGGCTCGGAAGTCTCGGCCGGCACGCGCCGCGTGGTATTCGAGAGCGCCTGTTTCAAGCCGGCCTCGGTCCGCCGGACGAGCAAACGGCTGAACCTCAAGACCGAGGCCTCGTCGCGATTCGAGCGCGGCGCGGACATCGGCGCGCCGCTCCTCGCGCTCCAGCGCATCGCGGCGCTGCTCAAGCGGATCGAGACCGGCGCCATCGCCGCGCCGATCGTGGATGTCTATCCCGCCCCGCGGCAGCCGCTGTCGTTGACGATGCGCCGCGCGCGGCTCGCGTCGCTGCTCGGCGTCGCGGTCCCGGACGCGGACGTCGAACGGATCCTCGGCGGCCTGGGCCTGACGGTGAAGCCGGCAGCCGATGGCTGGTCGGTCACCGTCCCCACGTTCCGCGTCGATATCCTGCGCGAGGTGGATCTCATCGAGGAGGTCGGCCGCCATTACGGCTTCGACAAACTGGCCGCGACGTTCCCGGTGGTGACCGCGGCGGCGCCGCCGCCCGATCCGAGGATTCCGCGCGATCAGCTTCTCCGGCGCCTCTTGACCGGGGCCGGGCTGTCGGAAGCGGTGACGTTCGGCTTCATCGAGGCGCGGGCCGCTCAGGCATTTGCCCTTGCCGGGTCCCGCGCGGCGGTGGCCATCGCGAACCCGCTGTCGGCGAAATTCGACACGCTGCGTCCGCTCCTGGCCCCCGGCCTCGTGGACGCCGTCGCCCACAACCGCCGCCACGGCCGCGACGATGTGCGGTTGTTCGAAATCGGGACGCGTTTTGCCGCCGAGGGCGAGACGCGGGCGCTCGGCGTCGCCTGGACCGGGGCGGCGACGCCGCTGCACTGGTCGGGCGCGCCGCGTGCCGTCGATTTCTTCGACGTGAAGGGGATTGTGGACGTCGTGGCGCGCGCGCTCGACGTCCCGCTGCGCTTCGAGCCGGCAACTCAGCCGTTCCTGACGCCGGGCCAGGCCGCCTCGATCGTGTGCGCCAACGGCGCCGACCGCGGCGCGGTCGTCGGTCTCGCCGGCCAGCTCGCGCCGCACGTCGCCGACGCGCGCGGCCTGCCGCGCCAGGATCCGGTCTACGTCGCGGAACTGGATCTCGATCGCCTCGCGCGCGCGCATGGCCGGTCGAGCGAAGCCATCCGTCCGCTCCCCCGCCATCCGTTCGTCGTCCGCGATCTGTCGATCGTCGTCGCAGACTCCTTGCCTGCGGAGATCATTCATGGCACCATTCAGGCGGCCGGCCGCGCCGTGCCGGCGCCTCTCGCGACGGTGGTGTTCTTCGATCGCTATCAGGGCAAGGGCGTCCCGGCGGGCACGGTCAGCGTCTCGGTGCGGCTCACGTTCCAGTCGCCCGATCGCACGTTGACCGACGCGGAAGTCCAGCAGAGCGTAGACGCGATCCTGGCGGCGCTCGTGCGCGAGCACCGAGCCGTTCAACGATGAATTGCCCCGATTCCCTTTTCGCGTGGCGGTGACTTATGGCGAAGACAGCGACCCGCATGGGCGTGGACCTCGAACCCATCGATCGTCTCGAAGAGAAACTGAAGCGTCTGGTGGGCATGGTCGATCGCATGCGCGCCGAACAGACGCGCGCCGCGGAGGAAACGCAGCGGCTCCAGCGCGAGCTCGAAGCGATGCGGTCGCGCGCGGCGGCCAGCGAGAGCCTGCTGGCCGAGATCACGTCGCTCAAGGAAGAGCGCGACGTCATCCGGACGCGCGTCACCGACATGCTCGAGCAGCTGGAAGGCCTCAACCTGTAGTCCGGTGCCGCCGGCCATCGCCGGCGGCCCAGACCGAAGATGGGCAACGATCCGGGACGCCTCATCCCGATCCACATCCAGGGGCAGCAGTACCCGATCCGCACGACGCTCGATCCCGAGTACGTGCAGCGGCTCGCCGCGTTCGTTGACGAGCGGATGCGGGCGGCGGCCGACTCCGCGCCGAGCGGCGACTCGCTGCGCCTGGCGGTCCTCACGGCCCTCAACATCGCCGACGAGCTGTTCCGCTGCCGCGAGGCGACCGACGAGCGCAACGGCCGGCTGGCCGAGCGGGCGATCGAGCTCGAACGGCTGCTCGATCGCGTCCTCCTGGCGTAGCTTCACGCTTCTGCGTCCCGCGATGCACGGGGCGCGGCCGGCCGCGCGGGAAACCTTGAACCCCGAACCCTGAACCGACTAAGATGCGGCTGGGTGCGACTTCCCTGCTTTGCGCGTGATGGCGGTAGGCTCGTTTGAGCCAACGTTTCATCTAAGAGAGTCGCGACGCCGCGTGGTGTGCATGCCTCTGTAAGAGGAAGCCTGAAGCGCGGCTTTTCTGAGCGGTTCCACCTGCTTACGCAGGTTCATCGACCTCCCCACACGGCAAAGCGGGGCTCTTTCGCGCCCATTCCCGCGCCCTTGAACGGCATCCGTGGAGATCAGCTTCGGCCTAGTCGTCGACGCCATCGTCGCCCTGGTGGCGGCGTCCGCGGTCTTTCTCGTCTGGGTCGCCAACCGTAAGCGCATCGCCGCCGAAACCGTCGGCCGCGCCGAGGCGCAGGCGCTGCGCATCGTCCGGGATGCCGAGCGCGACGCGGAGACCAAGAAAAAAGAGACCCTCCTCGAGGCCAAGGAAAAAGCGCACGACATCGTGATGGCCGCCGAGCGGCAGGCGCCAAGACCGCCAGCAGGCCGCCACCCTCGAACAGACGCTCGTGCGCCGCGAGGCGGCGGTCACCGAGCGCGAGTCGAGCCTCGATCGCCTCGACAAGGATCTCGCCCGCCGCGAACGGTCGGTCGGCGACCGCGAACGCGCGACGCTCGACGCCGCCGCCAAGTACGAGCGCCTCGTCGCCGATCAGCAGCGCGAGCTCGAGCGCGTCGCCGGCCTGACCGGCGAAGAGGCGAAGGATCTCCTCCTGCGCCACATGGAGTCGGACGCGCGGCACGACGCCGCGAACCTGCTGAAGCGCCTCGACGCCGAGGCGCGCGAGACCGCCGCCGACCGCGCCAAGCACTACATCGCCGAGGCCATCCAGCGATCGGCCGCCGAGCACGCCGTGGAGACGACGGTCTCGGTCGTGGACCTCCCGAGCGACGATCTCAAGGGGCGGATCATCGGCCGCGAGGGGCGCAACATCCGCGCGCTGGAGCTGGCGACCGGCGTCGATCTGATCGTGGACGACACGCCCGGCGCGATCATTCTCTCGGCGTTCGATCCGTACCGGCGCGAGATCGCCAAGCACGCCATCGAACGGCTGATCGCCGACGGCCGCATCCACCCGGCGCGCATCGAGGAAGTCGTCCAGAAGGTGAAGGACGAGACCGACGAGGCGACCCGGAAGGAAGGCGCGGCCGTCGCCTTCGAGCTGGGCCTCCACGACCTGCACCCCGAGATCCTCCGCCTCATGGGGCGCCTGAAGTTCCGGACCAGCTACGGCCAGAACGTGCTGTACCACTCCGCGGAGGTCGCGCGCCTGGCCGGCATCATGGCGCGCGAGCTCGGCATCGACGCGCACGTCGCCGTCCGCGCCGCCTTCGTGCACGACATCGGCAAGGCCATCGATCGCGAGATGGAAGGGACGCACCTGCAGCTCGGGATCGACTTCCTCCGCAAGCACGGCGAGAGCGAGCCGGTGGTGATGGCCATGGCGGCGCATCACATGGACATCGACTGGCCGTCGCTCGAGGCGATGATCGTGCAGGCCGCCGACGCCATCTCCGCCGCGCGGCCCGGCGCCCGGCGCGACATCCTCGAGAGCTACGTCAAGCGCCTCGAGAAGCTCGAGGGGATCGCCGATTCGTTCAAGGGGGTGTCGAAATCGTTCGCGCTCCAGGCCGGACGCGAGATCCGGATCATGGTCGAGAGCGAGAAGATCTCCGACGAGGAGGCCGTCTGGCTGTCGAAGGACATCGCGCGCCGCATCGAAAACGAGCTGGAGTACCCGGGCCAGATCAAGGTCACGGTCATCCGCGAGACGCGCGCCACCGACTACGCGAAATAGCGTGCCTGCAGCCACCGTCGAGAGCCTGACCGAGCGCGAGCTCATCGCGCGCATCCAGCAGCGGCTTCCCCCGGCGCCCGACTGGCTCCTCGTCGGCATCGGCGACGACGCCGCCGTCGTCGAACCGGAGCGGAACCGGGTCGAGGTGCTCACCGTAGATGCCATCGTCGAGGGGATCCACTTCGACCGCGCCTTCGTGCCGCCCGACGCGATCGGGCACCGCGCCCTCGCGGTCAACCTGAGCGACCTGGCCGCCATGGGCGCCGCGCCCCGCCTGGCGCTCCTGTCCCTGGCAGTCCCCTCCAATCTGCTGCTCGGCGATTTCGACCGGCTGATCGACGGCTTCGTGCGGATCGCCGCCGAGCAGCGGGTGCACGTGGCCGGCGGCAACCTGACGCGCTCCCCCGGCCCGCTGATGATCGACGTCACCGTGGCCGGGACCGTGAAGCGCCGGCAGGCGATGACGCGCGCCGGCGCGCGGCCCGGCGACGAGATCTACGTCAGCGGAGCGATTGGCGCGGCAGCCGCAGGACTGCAGATGCTGCGCGACGGCCGCGGTTTGGGCGGACCGCCGGCGGACGCCGTGAGGGGCTCCGGAGCCAGGTCGCCCGGCGCCGAGCTCGCCGCCGCGCGAGCGGCCGGGACCGCCGGCTGCACCGACCGGTACTTGTACCCGCAGGCGCGCACCCGCCTGGGGATGCTGCTGGCGCGCAACCGCGCGGCCACCGCCGCCGTCGATCTCAGTGACGGCCTCGCCGATGGCCTCCAGCGGATCGCCGAGGCGAGCGGCGTGGGGATGATCGTCAACGCCGCGGCCCTGCCGGTCGCCCCCGAGGCCGCCGCCTGGTTCGCCGGCCGCGGCCTCGACCCGGTCGTCGAGGCCGTCGCCGGCGGAGACGACTACGAGCTGCTCTTCACCGTCCGGCCGCGAGCCGCCCGCAAGCTCGGGGCGCTCGGGCGGGACGGTTTGACGCTCAGCCGCATCGGGACGTGCACCGCGGAGCGCGCCGTGCTCCTCCGCCGGGACAAGTCGCTGATGCCGCTGCCGGCGGCCGGCTACGATCACTTCGCGCGGGCGGCCCGGGAGACCCACACGGCAGGATGATTCACCTCACCAAGGCCTTCATCCGGAAGTGGCTCGAGAAGCTGCTGCACACCGACGACACGCCGGAACGGACCGCGGCGGCCTTCGCGCTCGGGGTGTTTTTCGGCTTTTCGCCCTTCCTGGGGCTGCACACCCTGCTCGGCGTCCTCTTCGCGTTCCTCCTGAACCTGAATCGGGTGTCGGTTCTGCTCGGGGTCTACTCGAATCTCCCCTGGATGCTCGGCCCGTACTACGCCCTGACGACGATGCTGGGCGCCCGGATCACGGGCCACCGGCTGCCCCCCGGGTTCCGGGGGCAGCTCGCGGACCTGTTCGAGCTGTCGCTGTTCCAGAGTGAGTTCTGGCACCGCCTCGGGCAGACGCTCAAGCCGCTCGGCCTCTCGTACGTCGTCGGGTCCACCATTGGGGCGCTGCTCTTCGCGGGGGCCGCATATCAGCTCGCGCTCGCCTTTATTGCAAGCCGCCGCCGGCTGCAGGACATCCTCCATCACCATAAACACTAGAGATGGTTGAACTTAGTAATCGGGTTACAGGAACGACATCGGGCCAATGTCGAAATTGAAATCAGGAAACGAATCCGGAACCGGGGTCCCGCCAACTACAATCGGGGGGTGATTATTGCTCAGTCCTTCCGACGGAAGGCGATCGTCACGATCATCGCCGCGGGCGGGTTCGCCTCGCTCTACGAGACGACGATTCTCGACTCGAAGTACTCGGCCAGCCAGATTGCTCCCGAGCCGCCGACGCCCCCGGGCCCGGGCGAGCAGGTCCCCTTCTCGGCGACCGCCTACTGTAAGGGGATGACCACGGCGTCGGGGGTCGCGGTCCGGACCGGGATTGCCGCCGCCGACCCGTCCATCCTCCCGGTCGGCTCGATTATCGACATCGCGGTCCCCGACACGAAGTACAGCGGCATGTACACGGTGCTCGACACCGGCCCCGCCATCAAGGGACGCCTCATCGACATCTATATGTGGAGCTGCTACGAGGCGCTCGACTTCGGGCGGACGCCGGTCCAGTTGACGGTGATGCGCCTCGGGTGGAACCCGAAAGCGACCACCCCGACCTTCTTCGAGAGGCTGTTCAAGCGCCCGGCGGCGCCCACGGCCCCCCCGCAGGTCACGACCTCCCCGGCCCCCACGGACGCCAGCGCGCCGCTCCCGTCACGTCCGCTGCCGCAGGCCCTCGTCCAGTAGCGTCCGCTCCTTGTACTGGAGCTCGAACAGGCGGAAGTAGATCCCCCGGGCGGCGAGCAGCTCCTGGTGGGTGCCTGCCTCGCGGAGCCGCCCCTTGTGCAGCACCAGGATCTTGTCCATGTCCTGGATGGTCGAGAGCCGGTGGGCGATGGCAATCGTGGTCCGGCCCGCCATCAGCGCGCGGAGCGCGTCGCGGATCAGCAGCTCGGTCTCCGTGTCCACGCTCGACGTCGCCTCGTCGAGGATCAGCACGCGCGGATCGAACGCGAGCGCGCGAGCGAACGACAGCAGCTGCTTCTGTCCAACTGAAAGCGTCGCGCCGCGCTCGACGACGGCGCTGTCGTAGCCGTGCGGCAGCTTCTCGATGAAGGCGTCGGCGTGCACCGCCCTGGCCGCCTGGCGCATCCGCTCGTCGTCAATCGATCGGTTGCCCAGACGAATGTTGTCGGCGATCGTCCCCGAGAACAGGTGCACGTCCTGCAGCACGAGGCTGAAGAGGCCGCGCAGCTCGGGGAGACTCGCGTTGCGGACGTCAACGCCGTCTACGGTGATCCGTCCCCGCTTCACGTCGTAGAACCGCAGCAGCAGGTTGATCAGCGTCGTCTTCCCTGACCCGGTCGCGCCGACGATGCCGACGCGTTCGCCCGGCTTGACGTCGAAGCTCACGTCCTTGAGGACCCAGTTGGGCTCGCCCTCTCCAGCGGTCGCGTTCGCGGCCTCCAGCGACACGGGCTCGGGTGACATGGCCTCCGGTGCCGCGGGCTCTGGCGCGGCGGATTTGGCGGGGGTCGCCGCGGCGGCGGGTGTGTCGCCGTACGCGAACCAGACGTGGTCGAAGACGATGTGGCCGGCGGCCGTCAGCGGCGCCGGGCTGGCGGGGCTGGCCACCGCAACGGGCTCGTCCAGGAGCGTGAAGATCCGCTCCGACGAAGCCATCGCGGCCTGCAGGACGTTGAACTTCTCCGACATGTCGCTGATCGGACGGAAGAACCGCTGCGAGTACTGCAGGAACGCGACGAGCGCGCCGAGCGTCAACGCGTTCTGAATCACCATTCCGCCGCCGTACCAGATGATCAGCGCCGAGGCGAGCGCCCCCACCGCCTCGATCGCCGGGTAGAAGACCGCGTAATAGAAGATGGACTCGATGTTGGCGTCGCGGTGCTTCCGATCGATCTCGTCGAAGCGCGAGAAATTGAGCGCTTCGCGCCGGAAGAGCTGCACGGTGGACATCCCGGTGATGTTCTCCTGCAGGAACGCGTTGATGCGCGCGATCCAGCCGCGGACGATGCGGTAGGTCTCCCGGACGTTGCGGCGGAACCACTGCGTGACGAGGACGATCAGCGGCAGGACGCAGAACGACACCAGCGCCAGCCGCCAGTTCATCCACACCATCACGGCCATGATGCCGACGAGCGTGAACACGTCGCCGAACACGGTGACGACGCCCGAAGTGAACAGGTCGTTCAGCGCGTCCACGTCCGACGTGACGCGCGTCATGAGCCGGCCCACCGGATTCCGATCGTAGTACTTCAGGTCCAGCCGCTGCAGGTGGCTGTACAGCTCCATCCGCATGTCGAACATCATCTTCTGGCCGGTGAGCTGCATCGTCCACGTCTGGGCGTAGTCGGCCACGAACGCGACGACGAGGATGCCGAGAAACAGCCAGGCGAGCTGATTCAGCGCCGCGAGCTGCCCCGTCGCGATGTAGCGATCGATGGCCGTCTTCATCAAGTACGGCTGGGCGAGCTGCGCCGCGCCGCCGACGATGATGGCAACAAAGGCCACGGCAATCGGGCGCCAGTACGGCCGCAGGTACTTGACGAGGCGCCGCGTCAGCCGCGGGTCGTACGCCTTGCCGAGGATGTCTTCTTCGTGGTGGTCGGTCACGACGCCGCCAGTTCGTCTTCGAGCAGCTGCTTCTTGTGCAGCTCCGCGTACAGGCCGTTGTTCCGGATCAACTGGTCGTGCGTGCCGCGCTCGACGATGCGGCCGCCGTCGAGGACGAAGATCTGGTCGGCGTCGCGGACCGTCGAGACGCGGTGCGAGACGAGGATCGACGTCCGTGCCCGCATGATCCGGCCGAGGCGCAGCAGGATTTCCTCCTCCGTATACGTGTCCACCGCCGACAGCGCGTCGTCGAGGATCAGGATCCGCGGGTCGATGGCGATGGCGCGCGCGATGGCGGTGCGCTGCTTCTGTCCGCCGGAGAGCGTGATGCCGCGCTCCCCGATGATCGTGTCGTAGCCACGCGGGAAGTCCGCGACATCCTTGTCGAGGCGGGCCGCGGCCGCGGCGTCGGTGATGCGGCGGGTGCGGACCTCGTCGGCCTTCAGGCTCTCCGGCGTCCGATCGGGCCGTTCTCTGGCGTCGAGACCGAACGCGACGTTGTCGGCCAGCGTGTCGGAGAATAGGAACGGCTCCTGCGACACGAACCCGATGCCGCCGCGCAGCACCGACAGCGGGATGTCGAGCACGTCCACCCCGTCGATGAAGATCGTCCCCCGGGGCGGGTCGTACAGCCGTGCCAGCAGGTGGATCAGCGTCGATTTCCCCGACCCGGTGACGCCGACCAGCGCGACCGTCTGTCCCGCGTCGATGTGCGCGGAGACGCGATCGAGGACCGTGGCGCCGCCGTAGCCGAAGGTCAAGTCGCGAATCTCGATCTCTCCGTGAATCGCGCGGCGGTCGATCGCGGCGGCGTCGGCCGGCGGCGTGCTCGAGTGCGCGTCCTGGATCGCCGGCTCGGTCTCGAGCACCTCGAGCATCCGTTTCCACGACGCCATGCCGCGCTGCAGCATGTTCGTCACCCACCCGAACGCGATCATCGGCCAGCTCAACATCGTCAGGTAGGCGTTGAACGCGACGAACTCGCCGAGCGTGATCCGCCCTTCGATGACGTCGCGGCTGCCGAGCCAGAGGACCAGCAGCGATCCGAGGCCGAGGAAGAACGCCATGCTCGGGAAGAAGAAGCCCTGCAGCGCGATCAGGCGCCGGTTCCGCGCCAGATATTCCGCGTTGGCCACCCTGAACCGCTCCAGCTCCGAATGCTCCTGCCCGTATGCGCGAACCACGCGGACGCCCGACAGCGCCTCCTGCGCGACGGCGCTGATCTCGGAGAGCTGCGCCTGGATCTGCTCGAATCGCCGGTGGATGGCGCTCCCGAAGAACTTGACCGAGATGGACGTGAACGGCAGCGGAATCAGCGACAGCAGCGTGAGCTTCGCGTCGATCGAGAGCATCAGCGTCAGTGCCACGACGAACGTGAGCAGCGTGGTGGACGCGTACATGACGGCCGGGCCGATCATCATGCGGACCGCGTTCAGGTCGTTCGTCGCGCGCGACATGAGGTCGCCGGTCCGGTGGCTCTGGAAGTACGCGAGCGGCAGCTTCTCCAGGTGCGCGAAGAAGTCGTTCCGCATGTCGTACTCGATCTGGCGCGAGGCGCCGATGAGGATCCGGCGCATCAGAAACCGGAACAGCCCGCCGAAGAGCCCGACGGCGAGCAGGAGCGAGCCGTACTCCAGCAGCTTGAGGCGCGTGACGCCGCGCGTGAGATCGTCCACCGCGTAGCGCAGCACCATGGGCGAGACCAGCATGATCGCGCTGGCCATGACCACCGACAGCAGGCCGAGGAGGAAGTCGCGGCGGTAGCGGAGGACGTACACCAGCAGCCGGCGGAACGGCGACATCATTTGAGTATAAACGGGCGGCGGCGGAAGCTGCAGGCCGGCGCGTCGGCGCGCGAGCTCAGGAGTGGGCGCGAGACCCTTGAACGGATCGCTTGACTACGGCAGCTCGAGGTAGTCGAGGTCCTTGCCGTACGACTCGTCGAGGCCCCACAGCGAGGCGTACGCCACGCCGAGCGCCACGGCGCCGACGATCATCGCGCTGGCGCGGATGCCGACCTCCGGCCTCATCGCCTGGAAGGCGGACGTCAGCAGCACCACCGACCCGCGGACGAAGTTCGGCGCCGTCGTCGTCACCGTCGCGCGGATGTTCGTGCCGAACTGCTCCGACGCGATCGTGACGAAGACCGCCCAGTAGCCCGTGGCGATCCCGAGCAGCAGGCAGACGGTGTAGAACATCGTGAGCGACAGGTGCGCGACGGCGAAGTAGGCGCCGATGAAGATGGTCGTCAGCGCCAGGAACAACAGCACGACGCGGTTGCGGCTCTTGAGGAGCTGGCTCAGCGCCCCGCTCGAGAAATCGCCAATCGCGAGGCCGATATACGCGAACAGGACGGCGCGCCCGGGGCTCGGCAGCGGCTGCATGTTCATCGCGGCGCCGAACTCCGGCGAGAACGTCACGAGAATCCCGATCACGTACCAGATCGGCGCGCCGATCAGGACGACGCGGACGTACTTCCAGCGCGTCTTCGGCGAGGTGAAGAGCGACAGGAAGTTGCCGCGCGCGACGTGCGTGGCGCGCCGGATGCCCTCGAACATCCCCGACTCGGCGACGCCGATGCGCAGCACCAGCAGCGCGATCCCCATGCCGCCGCCGACGAAGTAGGCGACCCGCCAGTCGAACGCATCGCCGACCAGCGAGGCGACGACGGCGCCGAGAATCCCGATGGTCGCGACGAGCATCGTGCCGTAGCCGCGCGAGTGCACCGGCATGATCTCGCTGACGAGCGTGATGCCGGCGCCGAGCTCGCCCGCGAGCCCGACGCCCGCGACGAAGCGGAGCGCCGCGTACTGCGGGACGCCGCCGACGAACCCGTTCGCGATGTTCGCGATCGAATAGAGAATGATCGACCCGAACAGCACCGACAGGCGTCCGCGCTTGTCGCCGAGGATCCCCCACAGGATCCCGCCGACGAGCATGCCGCCCATCTGCATGTTCAGCAGCAGCACGCCCTGGCCGAGAATCTCACTCTCCGGCACACCCAGCCCCCGCAGGCTGCTCACGCGGACGATGCTGAACAGGATGAGGTCGTAGATGTCCACGAAATAGCCGAGCGCGGCGACGAGAATCGCGAGATTCATCGCCCGCTGCGACAGCGCGGGGCGGCTCCTGGCGGCGGCGTGCGCCGGTTGGGCCATGGGCACATTCTAACCGCTGCGCGCGATCGCGCAGCCGCGGCGGCCGCCTGGTGTGTTATTCTGACGGAGCCCTCCCCCGGCCCAAGGTTTCGTCCCAGCGACTCGGCCGCCGTTTCGGTTTACATCTTTTCAAGGACACCACTGCTTATGGAGCACCGCTCTGTTTTGCGTACGTCCGTCGCTCTCTCGTTCGCGATGCTCGCCGCCCTCGCGGCGCCGGCGCAGGCCCAGTTCCAGCCGAGGCCGCTCGGCGAGCCCGCGACCGGGGAGCGGTATCACGTCGAGGGCTCCGCGTCGCTCTGGTTCCCGGCCGCGACCGTGTCGGCGTCCAGCGAGTCATTCGGCATCCCGGGCACGGTCATCGACTTCAAGAACGACCTCGGCCTCAAGGACACCCGCTTCGCGGACCTCCGGCTGACCCTGCGCCCGACCAAGTCGAGCAAGTTCCGTCTCCAGTTCATCCCGGTGAAGTACACCTCCTCCTCGGTGCTGCGGCGGTCGATCGTCTTCAACGGGCAGCGGTACGACATCGGGCTGCCGGTGAAGAGCACCCTCGACTGGCGCGCCTACCGCTTCGCCTACGAATTCGACTTCATCTCGAAGAACCGCGGCTATGCCGGGTTCATCGTCGAGGCCAAGTACACCGACGTCAAGATCCTGCTCGACGCGAGCCCGTTCGTCACCGAATTCGCCCAGGCGCGCGCGCCCATCCCGGCCATCGGCGGCGTCGGCCGCTTCTACGTCGTCCCGAACATCGGCGTGACGTTCGAGCTGACCGGCTTCCGGCTGCCGGACAATCTGGTCAAGGACGCGCACGCGCACTACGTGGACTGGGACCTGTACAGCACCGTCAACTTCACCAACAACGTCGGCGCGCAGTTCGGCTACCGCTCCCTCGACGTCGGCTACATCGTGGACACCGACACCGGGACGTTCAAGGAGAAGGGACTCTACGTGGGGTTGGTGGCGCGGTACTAAGCCGGGGAGGCGGCGGCCGCGAGCGGCCGCCCGGGCGAACCGTCGCTCAGAGAGATCGGGCGCTGGCCGGGGCGAGGGCTTCCATCCGGCGATCGGCTTCGGCCAGCGTCTCGTCGCGTTTGCAGTAGCAGAAGCGCAGCTTCGTGCGGCCTTTCGCCGCGTCCTGATAGAAGCTGCTCCCCGGCACGGCGGCCACGCCGACGTCCTTCACGAGATACCGCGCGAACGCCACGTCGTCGGGGAAACCGAACACGCGGATGTCGGTCATGATGTAGTACGCGCCCGACGGCCGGTAGCAGGTGAAGTGATGCCGCTCGAGGATCTCGAGCAGCACGTCGCGCCGGCGGCGGTACTGCGCGGCGAGATCGCGATAGTACTGGTCCGGCAGGCTCAAAGCCGCCGCACCCGCTTCCTGCAGCGGTGCCGCGGCGCCCACCGTCAGAAAGTCGTGGACCTTCCGGATCGCCCCCGTGAGGGCGGGCGGCGAGATGGTCCAGCCGACACGCCATCCGGTGACGCTGTATGTCTTCGACAGCCCGTTGATGGTGACGGTGCGCCCCGCCATGCCGTCAATCGTGGCGATCGGCACGTGCGCCACGCCGTCGTAGATGATGTGCTCGTAGATCTCGTCCGAGATCGCGACGACGTCCCACTTGAGGCAGAGCGCCGCAATCGATTCGAGCTCGCGGCGGCTGAAGACCTTGCCGGTCGGGTTGTTCGGCGTGTTCAGGATGATCGCGCGGGTGCGGTTGTTGAACGCCGCGGCCAGCTCGTCGGGGTCGAAGGACCAGTCGGGCTCGTGCAGCGTGACGTAGCGCGGCGTCGCGCCCGACAGGATCGCATCCGGACCGTAGTTCTCGTAGAACGGCTCGAAGATGACGACCTCGTCGCCCGGATCGATCAGCGCCATCATCGTCGCCATCATCGCTTCGGTGGATCCGCAGCAGATGGTCACCTGCTCGTCGGCGACGGCGGGGACGCCGTAGCGGCGGGTGAACTCGCGCGCGACCGCTTCGCGCAGCGGCCGGGCGCCCCACGTCACCGCGTATTGATTGATGTCGCCCTGGATGGCGGCGCACGCCGCGTCCTTGATCGCCTGCGGCGCCGGAAAATCGGGGAACCCCTGCGACAGGTTGACGCCGCCGCACGCGTCGCTCAACCGCGTCATCTCGCGGATGACCGATTCGGTGAACTGTGTCGCTTTCCTGGAGCCGGTCAGCCGCCCGCTCAATTCCCCAGCCCCTCCCCGTACAGCCGGCGGTAGTCCTCGGCGGTGCCGAGAATCCGCTTCACGTAGTTCTGCGTCTCGGGATACGGGATGTCGTCGATGAACTCGTCGGTCGGAAGCCCCGGCCGCTCCGCGATCCAGCGGCGGACCGCTTTCTCCCCCGCGTTATAGCTGGCCAGCACGTAGTGCAGCGACCCGAACTCCTTGATGTTCTGGGCGAGGTACGCCGTGCCGATGCGGATGCTCGCGTCCGGATTGGTCAACAAGGCCGTCGAATAGCGCATGTTCAGCTTGCGCGCCATCTGCCGGGCGGTCGTCGGCATCAGCTGCATCAGTCCCACGGCGCGCACCGGCGATCGGATGTCGCGGACGAAGGTCGATTCCTGGGCGATGAGCGCCGCCACGAGATACGGATCGAGCTGGTTCGCCGCCGCGTACTTCTTGATCAGGTCCCAGTAGTTGAGCGGAAAGATGACCTGCAGCAAGTCCTTCGGCAGCCGCTCGCCCTCGAAGGCGAGGTAGTGCGGGTAGGCGCGCTTCATCGTGTTGATGGCGTTCCGGTACAGCGTGAACTGCGGCCGGCCGCCCTTCTCCGCCTGTCCCTGATGGCGGTAGATCCAGGCGAGCGTCGCCTGGATGGCGGAGCTGTCGCCCCAGACTTTCTGCGCATACTGCAGCTCGTTGATCGCCTGGTCGTAGAGCTCGAGGCCGAGCAGCGCGCGGATCACGGCTTGATTTCGCGGCAGTCCCGGACCGAGCTCCACGTCGCGCGGCGGCTGCGGCTCGGTGGACGCCTGGGAGACCTCCAGCATTTCGCGCCGCAGCACGTCGGCGTCCACGCGCGTCGTCGCCAGCCGGCCGTAGTAGCTGTTGAAGTAGTCGGTGGCGGCGAGCGCGTAACGATTGGTTGCGTGCGGCGAATCGCCGAGCTGTTCGTAGGCCCGCGCCGACCAGTACAGCCACGGCGGGCGATAGTCCGACCGCGGGAACGTCGCCGCCGCCCGCTCGAACACGCGCACGGTTTCCGCGTAGTTCTTGTGCCGGTAGGCGCCCCATCCGACCTTCCAGGACGCACGCTCGGCGTAGCGCCCCGACGGAAACCGCGCCAGCATCTCGCGGAACACCTCGTCCGCCTTGTCGTCCTCGTCGTTGACGATGTAGTGGGTGGCGAGGTGGTTGAGGGCCTCTTCCGACCAGGTCTGCGTCGGAAAGTCGTCTGCCAGACGCCGGACGATGGTGAAGTAGTCGTCGCGGTTGCCCAGATCGTAGAGCGCGATGGCGTAGAAGAAGAGCGCCTCGCCCTGGCGCGACGCGTTCTCGACGTACGGCTTCACTTCGTCGCGCGCGGCGCGCAGCCGCTTCAGGTAGTAATCGGACTCGGCGAGCCGCAGGTTGACGAGCTCGAGGTCGTCGCCCTGCGCCGCCGGCCGCAGCCGCTCGAACGCGGGCCGCGCGTCCGAGTATTTCTTTGATGCGAACAGCCGCTCGGCCCGGCCGAGATCCAGCTTGAAGCGATTCGAGCCCGCCTCGAGCGCGAGCGGGCTGAACGGAAATTCGTAGTAGACGAGCGAGAAATTGCGCAGCGCCTTCTCGCTGTCGCCGAGCGACTCCGCGGTGCGCGCCACGCGAATCAACACCTCGTCCGGCACCGTCGTCTTGTTCTTCGCCAGGCGCTCATAGATGTCGAGCGCCGCGGCGGCATCGCCCAGGCCCAGCGCGCACTCCGCTTCCCGCATGGCGGCGGCCTCGGCGAGGAATCCCAGCGGATCGGACTTGACCAGATCGTGGAACGTGCGGCGCGCGTCGGCCGCGCGACCGAGGTCGAGCTCGACGAGTCCCTTGTAGTACTGCACGTACCCGCTGAGCGGGTGATCCGCGAGCAGCGGCTGCGAGAGGATCGTCAACGCGCGGGTCGAGCTGCCCTGCGCCTCGAGCTTCACCGCGGAGGCGAAGGAGGTGAGCGCCGCCGTCCGCGCCGATTGCGTGGCACCGGGGAGGATCCAGAACTTCTCCGGGTCGTCGGGCAGACGCGGGTGCTCGGTCGGCTTGAGGACGATGGCCGGGAGCGACGCCGACGCCGACACGGGAATCGTCTGCTGGGCGGAGGGGTTCGCGAGCCCGAGGAGACCCAGGAGCGCGATCGCTGCCGGCAGGAGCGGCTTCATGCCTGTCTGTCTCTCGAGGATCGCTGTTTTCAGATCAACCTTCTCGATGATTCGTCCGCTTCAGACCGCGGCCTCGAGCAGGCTCGCGTCCCCGTCGGCGAGGGTGCGAATCAGCTCTTCGAGCACGTAGTCCGACGACTGCCGCACGTCGGCGGGCACGCGCTGATCGTACAGCGCCCGGGCGCGCGCGATTTCGTCACCGAGCCGCGCCGCCAGGTTCCGTTCGCGGCGGCCGGCAGCGACCTCTGCTTCATGATAAAGCTTGATCTCCGAGACCAGAAGGCGCGCGTAACGGCGCGCGGCCGCGTGATCGTCGTCTCGCAGGGGGGCGCCGGGTGCCGCTGCGGCCGGGCCGGCCGGCGCGCGCCCTCCCGGGGTGGGCCAGACGCGGCCCGAAAGGGACCGCGCGGCCAGGGTTGCCGTCAGGCTCTCGAGGCAGCGCGAGGCGTGGCGCGTCACGATTTCGAGCGCCGCCGGGTCGAGCGCCGCCGGGTCGGCGGCGTCGCCGGCGTCCGCATACAGGACGGCGACCGCTTGTCCGGAAATCAGGATCGGGAGAGCGATGGCGCTGCGTCCGCGGGGCAGCCGCGCGAACGCGGGGGCGACAGATGGGGCGGCGCCGGTGGACGTCACGGTCTGGCCAGTCCTTGCCGCGTCGCCGACGATTCCGGCATCCCCTGCCGGCAGCACGGCGGGCTCGCCCGCATCCAGGCTGCCGAAACCACGGAGCCGCCAGGTTTTGAAGTGATCGCCCTGCGGCAGGAGGATGGCGGCGCGGGCAGGGTCGGCTGCGGCGGCATTCATCAGGGCGTCCAGAATCCCGGTGAGAGACGCGGCGGCATCGAGCGCGCGGATGCCGTCGAGAAGGCTCGGCACGCTTGGGCCGGCCGGCGCCGGTGGAGCGGGCGGCGACGGCGGCGCGGCGTCCCGGGCCAGTTCCTGGCCGATGGCGTGGACGTGGCGGGTCACCTCGTCACGCAGCCGTTCGGACAGGTCGTCGAGGGCCCGTTTGAGCTGAGATTCCAGGGTCATGAACGGCTGAACGGTTTTCACGAATTATGCGGCGGCGCGTACACGCGCGTCAAGCGGTCGTGCGCAAACAACTCCAACTGGCTGAACAATTTGACGTCATCCTGGCAGAGGCCCTACAATGAACATATCGGTTCGCGGGTTTCTGCACGCCAGAGCACGCGCCTCGCAGGTTCGACAGAGGGGGCGATACGGCTTCGACGGGGGTAAAGACTCGCGGGATGCATGCCGAGCCCCATCGACTCGTAAATCCGATGGAACACAACGTAACTGCGGACACGCAGCTCGCTCTCGCTGCTTAATTAAGTAGCGACGTCCACCGTCTCCCGGCCTGTGGGGGGCGGCCGGATGTCATAAAAACAGGCTGGTCGGCGCGCGGGCCTCCGGGCGCGCCGGCGAGATAATCGGGGGCTAGCGGCCGTCGATTTCCGTCGCCCTTCGACGCCGGCCGCGAAAATACAAGGGCGGCTACGCATGTAGACGCCTGCGATGGCGTGCTCTCGGACGCGGGTTCGACTCCCGCCGCCTCCACCACTTGATCACTGGACACGGGCCTTCGGGCCCGCCTCTCCAGCTCCATTCAGTCTCCAGCGCCACGCGGCTCGCGCCGTCCTCGTTTCCATCCCCGTTTCCAATAATCGGATCGCCGCGTGCCGCTGAATCGAGCCCCGCCGATCGCGAGTGCCCGAAGACGAGCCTTGTCAGGGCCGGCGAACCACACGAGCCAGGCACAAATTGGGTTCGGTCGGTGTATCGGACACCACTTGCAGCCCTTCGTTTCGCACGTACTCAGCGGCTCCCTCGTTCGGGAAGGCAAAGATCCACGGCTCGCCCCAACGCGCGTAAGGCTCTTCGGGTTATTCACGTTGGGATTCTTCGCGAGGATGTAATCGAACGCGAGCGTGCTGCCCGGTGCGGTGTGGTCCCGCACAAAGTGTAACGTGCCTTGACCGCGGCCTCCGGCAGGTACTCCGTCACGCCTTCCCAGAGAAAGAACGTCCTCGCTTGCGCGTCGTAGCCGGCACGTTCAAGTTGCGCCAAGAGGCTGTCCTTGGTGAAGTCCATCGGCACGTACCGTACAAAGCCCGGAAGCTCCCTGAAGATGTCCTTCACGCGTTGCTTCTTGTACTCCTGTGTCGGCGGAGAATCGACTTCGAAGAAGGTCACACCCCTCGCGATCCCCAAATCGATTCGGTACGCTCGGCTGTCGAACCCGGCGCCGAGCACAACGACATGCCGTACGCCCTCCTTGTACGCGTCGATCATCGCCTTGTCGAAGAACTTCGTTCGAATCGTCTGAGTGGTGACGTTGCCCGGATTGGGAATGCGCCTCATGGCGTCGGCGTAGTCCAGGTCCAACGCATCCATCGGATAGTCCGGCAGGAGAGCGCGTTCGCGTGGACCGAGGAACAGAATGGCGACGTGATCGGGGTTCTTTTGAGCCGGGTCTGGATTCTTGTTACCGATGGCGCGAGCGGCGGCAATGTACACGGCCGTCTTCGAGGGCAGGCCTGGCTCAAGTGCGTTGGCCGATGTGAGGCCCAGCAGCGTCACGACGCCGAACACGGCGGCTCGGTGCATTCGCATTGTTACAACCTACCGATCTTCATTAATCGCGCGCAAATCGTCGCGATTCAAAAGGGTGACGACCTCCTGCAGCGCCGCCGATTCAGGCTCCACGTCGCTTCCCGGTGCCCTTCCGCGTTCGACTATGGGAAGCACCTGGTTCAGGCGCCTCACCAGCGCCGCTCGCTCTTTCGACGACAGTCGAAGCACCTGCGGTGTTCCAGCCGCCATCGGGGTTAGTAGGGCCACCTCGATGTTCGCGCGCACAACGTCCGAGGTGCGCGCCACCAACGCGTCGCGCTCAGATACGGCGGCCTCAACCACGCTCGGTGGTGGCGGCTTGGAGAGATCCACGTATACCAGCAACTGTTCGAGCCGGGCATCATTCTTAGAGCACGCCTCAAAGAACACGCGAAGGGCCTCGGCCGCCGCCGGCACCTGTCGGTCCCGACTATTTACGAACGGCGCCATCTTCCCCGCAGCGGCGAGGTAGAGCCTCGTGAAAAACGGGTTGCGGGTGATTGCTTGCTTTTCCCTTGCGAGCATGACCAGGCTATCGAGCAGCAGGCCAGCAAATTTGGCGGGTTCGCTCGGCCCTTGCGCCACAACGGGCGGAGTCAGACAGGCGAGCGTCAGGACGAACGCGCAGAGGTGCTTGCGCATGTCGGCTAGCCGAACTGCTTTAGTCTAGCCCCGATTTCGGCCGTGGGACAACGAGCGAGCCGATAGTTGGCAACACGGCCGCCCACGTCCGCGCCGGCGAGCGCACCATGCAACACGGCGAATAGCAGTGAACCGTTCGCCAGACCTTGCCCCAGACGTCTCCATACTGGACAATCGTCTTAGCACGACCGCTACCGTTACATGTGCGCTAATCGCACCGGTTGATACGGAGTTCCTATGCTCATGACGGCGGCAACATCACGGTTTATGTGGCGTCGCCTGCTTGTCGTCGGTCTTGTTGTCCTGCTTATTTCCGAAAGCCCCGCCGCTGGACAGACTGGTGCGCCAAAGAGTATTAGGACTGTCAGATCACGGGACGAACTTCGCAAGCTGCAGTCATGGACCGACGTTGGACCTGTTGATGTGGTTCGCCCCGGCCGCGGCCGACCGACACGGATCGAGCGTGGGAGTGCGCTGGCTGTCACGTATCGTCCTGGGTCCCACCACTATTGGAGGTCGACCTTAGCGTTATAGAGGTTGAGGGCGCACGCTACGTGATTCGAAGAAGTCAATTCTATGTTTCTGAAGAAGGCGAGCTAACGGGATGTTCGGTTAGCTCTGGAGTGGCCGTCGTGAGCAGCCTCTATCGGTACCCTGCATCATCTGGTGGCGTATCCGAGACGATTGCAAGATTCGTCGATGAAGTCGGCGATGATGTCTTGATGCGCGCGGCTATGATGCCCCCCTTCATAGACCTCCGCCGAGGCGCGCCACTTGCGTTTTTTTCGGCTGGCTCGGTCCTCTCATCGCAGATCGGCTTTCCCACTCTCAAGGCGATCGATTTCGAGAGAGACTTGTTGCTGCTTAGTTTAGAGAGTCCCGGTGGTCGATATTCTGGGCGGTTTTGGGTCGATCTCTCGAAGCAGCGGCTCGTTCGCTCGATCGTGGATGGCCAGGAAACGGTCCTTCGTTAGAGCGTCGCGGAAGTTCGTTCGCGTTGACCAGCGTGGCGAGAGAGGGTTTTTAGAGTGTTCAGCTACTGTGGCCTATATTCCCAACAGGGGAGGGCGTTGAAGTGAGCTTGCTGCGCCAACATACCCTCGCCATTCTTGTGCTGGCGTGCTCTGCATGTCACGCGTCGCCGCATCTTTCTCGCACCGCAGTAATTCAAGCCGAGCGTCCCGAGGATACAGCGCCATGGACGAATCCATTACTCGACACGCTGCGGACTACGTTCCAGCAGGAAACCCAATCCATTGGACAGGTTGAGATTCTAGAGATGCGGCAGCTCTGGTCGCCCCCTCGTTCCGGCTAGTCGTGCTTGGACGGCATTAGGTCCGACGAGCGCTTTGAGGGCAATTTTCGAGAAGAACTGTTTGGCGTCTTCGTCGTGGACTCGTCGTTGACTACAATCGACCGCATCCTCGAAATCATGCCCACGCCTAGGTGGAACGATTTCCGCCTCTGGATCGAGAATCTTGACGGCGTCCAGCTAACCGTACGAGGTGAGGGTGGATATGGCGATCACGCGTTCCGCCGAACGTACGCGCTGGAAGCCAAATAGTGAGTTGACCTGCCTTTCTTCGAAACGCCTGGAGGCGTAGGCGGCAGCCCCGGCGACCAGGCCTTGATGGGTTCTCCGAAGGTGACGACGCGAGTCTTCAGTGCCCTGCTGGACCATGAATGAAACGCCTCACAACGGCTCGATGATGCGTGCGGCCGCCCACAGGTCCGACGCATGAGGGTCGAGGGCGGCACTCGTTCTCACGAGAATCGCCTCAGCGCCGAACGCCGCTGCCGGTACGCAATCCACGTCTCGGTTGTCGCCGATCATCCAGATCGGTGCATGGGGCACTGACTCCTTCAACGCGGCCTCAAATATGCGGGCGTGTGGCTTCTCGTACCCCACGAGGGCAGATGTCAGCACGGCATGAAAATAGAGGCCCAACCCGAGGCTGTCCACGATCGTTTCAAGTTCAGGAACATGGTTGGACACCATGACGTGACGCCATCCGCCTCGATGCAGCCGGTCCAGCACCGGCACGACATCATCGAACAGCGTGTAACGCTTTGCGTTAATGATGTCTTCCCGAATGGCGCCGAGTTGATGTCCCTCAGCCACCTGACAGCCCAGCTCTCGGAAGGCGTCGGCAAAGCGTTGGTAGACAGCCTGCCACCACAGTACCGGCGTCAGCTCTGGATGGCCGTGATCAGGTCGATGCCAGGGAAAACCCGTGCGGAGCGTGGAGCTCAACCGCTCACGCGATGTCTGGTGCCCAGGCAAAACCTCTCCGAGGAAGCGAAGACCCGCCTCACTCCACATCAGCGGACGGCTGACCAAGGTCCCGTCGAAATCCCACCAAATCGTGCCCTTGGAAGTCATCGCGTGTTGCTAAAGGCGCGTTGCTTTCGGTCGGAGGGCTTTTCGCATGAAAAAACGGGTCTGTCGTTCCGGAAAGTTCGGTAGTTCAGCAAAGAGCACGTATCCGGACCGCTCATAAAACCCTCGGGCCTGGAAACTCAGCGTGCTCAACCACGCATCGTGGCACGCGTATTCGAGGCCCCAAGTTTCAGCGGCGGATAGCAAGGTCCGTCCATAACCACGGCCGCGCCATGATGGCGATACCACGAGTTCGGCCACGTACAACCATCCCCAGTACCCGCTGGCCTTAACGCCACCCTCGATGTCTCCGAGGCTGTTTCTGAGGACGGCACAGAACTTTCGTTCGTTTCGGGGATACCCGAATTCGGTGTTCGCCTCCTCTAGGAGCGATCGGACCCTCTCCTGGGCTTCTACCGCTGCATCTAACTCAATGACAATCGTTAGAGGGTTTTCGCTCACTTAGGGCTCATGGGACAGCTAGAGGTTCATCGGGTCGTCGCCCCATTTGGCGCGAGGCGACGTAGTGTTCCCAGCCGACGCCGACCGGCTAGAGCTTTGGTGGCTGAATACGGATAGTATGCGCGCCAGGAGGGCCGTATGCGAACGCTTCTTCTGCTTGGTGGGCTCGTTCTCGGCGTGCTGACGACTGCCAGGGTGTCCGCACAAGGCAGTGTCGGAGCGCTCCAAGTTTTGACAGCACGGGGCGCGTCATCGGCAGGTACTTTCCGGTATCTCCGGGCTGTGGCAATGGCTGCGGCGCGGCGGCGGCTATTGTCAACGGGCCTTAGCGCTTTCTCCTGCCGTGTCAGCAAATGGGTTCGCCCTTTTGGAAGACTACGTGTCGCGCCTTCCAAACATTGTTCACGTCAGCAGCGATTACTCAGGCCCCCGCTTCTTCACGTCAGAAATTCACGACAAGGCGGGCTTCTTTCCACCGCCGGCCGCGCTGACGGCCGGTAAGCTCATGATTCCAATCGGCGCGCCCATCGTCACGAGCTTCAACTCCCGTGAGGTCTTCAATCGATCGCCCGCCGAGGTCGATTACACGTTGCCGGGTACTTGTCAGCAATCGTTCACGGACAATGCCTCGTACTTGATGGTGGCCGTCGATGCGGCAGCCGTGGCAACACCACCGTTCACCGTCCGATAGGCCACACAGCACTCTGCCGCGCAATGCCTTGAACCCGAAAGGAAGAATGCATGAGCCTGAGCCGCGCCAGCGTCTCCGCCTGCGTGATCATCTTGCTGCTGGCGTTAGGGGTGCCAGTTGCTTCCGCGCAGTCACCAGCCGCAACAAATCCTCTGTGGGCCGTCTGGCTGGCGATCAGAAGTCTTCAACAACAGATCAATAACATTCAACTCGTGCCAGGTCCGAAGGGTGACGTAGGCGAAACGGGCCCGCGTGGGCCAGGCGGCGTGCGTGTCGTGGATAGCATCGGACAAGACGTTGGCGCCTACATTCACGGCTCGCAGGCTGCTGCACTCCTCGGAGAGACTCCACCTCTTGCTATGCATGATATCGGCGGTACGCTGGTGGGCCTTCCAGTATCACGTGACGGGTTGGTTCAAACGTCGGGCCTCTCGTTTCAAGACTATTGGTTCTTACATCTGACAACCGACTGCTCAGGAGATCGCTACATCCGAACTCCCACGCCAGCGCTGATTCCAACACCGGCTCTTGTGGTTGGAACGACGGTCATCTACCCGACCGAGCCGATTCAGACACTTACTTTCTATTCCAGGGAAGAGTTCGATGCGGCGCACCAGGACCTGCGCCTTCCGGGCCTCTGTCGTGCGTTACCTGGCGTGCCAGGCTCCACAGAACGCGCTGCCGTATCGGTCACGATGGACGCGTCGGCGCTTGGCTTTGTGCCGCCGTTGGTGCTTCAGTAGGACCGGTATCTATCCAGTGTGTAGTCTGTCGCTCATCGTTCGGCCAATGCGTCCCGAGGACGCCCGCTCGTTCCTTGAGGTCCACCGCGCGGCCGTACATGGCATAGCCTCTAGGGACTACCCGCCAGACGTGATCGACGCATGGGCACCGATTCCAATCACCGACGACGCCATCGCAGAGGTTCTCGCGAATCGCGACCGAGAGATTCGGCTCGTCGCTGAACGCGATGGCGCCATCGTCGGTATGGGTGCGCTCGTCGTGGAGAATTCGGAACTTCGGGCGTGCTACGTCTCGCCGCATGCCGGCCGGCAAGGTGTGGGCACCGCCATCGCTGCTGAACTCGAACGCCTTGCGCGGCACAATGGGTTGGTCCACCTAACTCTTGAATCCTCAATTACGGCGGAACCGCTCTATACGCGGCTTGGTTACGAGGTGCTTGAACGAGGAGAGCATGTCCTTCGATCCGGTGTCCGCATGGCGGCGGTGAAGATGCGCAAGGCCCTTGCGTCCGCATCACAGATTGATTGGGGTCGCACGAGCCAGGACTACTCGACGTGGCGACCCAATTACCCCGATCGCTTTTTCAACCTGTTGACGGTCATGGGCCTTGGCCTCCACGGCCAGCGCATTCTAGACCTGGGCACGGGGGTGGGGTTTCTCGCCGCTAAATTCGCTCAGGCAGGCGCCATCGTGACGGCCGTCGATATCTCTCCCGAGCAAATCACAGAGGCGCGGCGCCGTGCCGAGGCTCTTGGCGTCCGCGTGGACTTCCTCGTCGCCGCCGCTGAGGATACCAGCCTGCCTAGCGGATCCTTCGACGTGATCACGGCCAGTCAATCCTGGTTGTACTTCGACAAGGCCCGCATGATTCCCGAGGTCAAGCGCCTGCTCGCGCCCCATGGCCGCCTGATGACCAGCCACCTGTGTTGGCTCCCACGCGAGGATGCAATCGCCGAAGCCTCCGAGCGCCTGGTCCTCCAGCACAATCCCCACTGGACAGGGTCCGATCTGACCGGCGACGTCCCCACGATGCCCGCCTGGGCCGTCGGCCACTTCGAGCTTGATGGGATGTTCGTCTTCGATGAACGGCTCGAGTTCACGCGCGAGTCCTGGCGGGGGCGCATTCGGGCCTGTCGAGGAGTCGGCGCCTCGATGACGCCGGCGCAAGTGGAGGTCTTCGACCGCGAGCATGATGCCCTGTTGCGCAGCACCACGCCGGAGCAGTTTTCTATTCTGCACCGTGTGGACGCGCACATTCTGAGACCTGCTCGTACGACTTGAAAGGACGGATGATCGAACGTCTCACCGTTCGTCGGGCGACCTCGTCGATGCCGAAGGCATTGCACGCCCTGTCACGCAGCTCGGATACCCGACGACCACGGCGGCGATGCCCCCGCGACTTCGACATCTACTCGGCGGGCCCGGGTGTCAGGTCTTGGTCGGCGGATGTGTCGGGCGACGTAGTGCGCCTGGTCGCGGCAACGACTGGCGACGCGCTGCTCTCACGCTTTGGACCGTTCTGCTACCCACGTGAGCGCTAGACTCGTATGGGGCGGAAAAGCCGCGAAAAGCGAGAACGTCGCGAGAATCAACAGCTCCGCGAGCTGTGGGGGTACGATTTGCCGTACAGCCCACCCGTCGCCAAGTATCCGGCTCAACCAAAGGCGTCGTCCGGCCTAAATCATAGCGAACGTTATCTCGCATCACTCTGCCGTCGCACATTCCTTTCGACCTGGAGCTACCCAAACATCTATCGCGCTGAGCGGAGAGGTGATGGTTCGGTCCAAAGCAAGGAGGTCTGCGATCTTCTTGTCGTCTTTGAAAGTGACGTCCTACTCTTCTCGGACAAGGACATCGTTTTTCCGCAGTCAGACGACATTCACAAAGACTGGGCGCGCTGGTACCGAAGGGCGATCAAGAAGTCGGCCGCACAGTTGTACGGGGCGGAGCGAGTGATCCGTGACGCCGACCAATTATTTTTAGATCCAGCGCTCAAGAATCCACTGCCGCTCCTGCTTCCGAATTCGAGTAGCATGCGGCTTCATCGAATCCTAGTCGCGCATGGTGCCTCAGAGCGTTGCCGCAACAGCTTGGGAGGCAACGGGACTCTGATGATCAAGCCCTCACTGATTGGGGATGATCACGTGCGACCCATTGCTGACGGCGGTATCCCTTTTGCGATTGGCCGAATCGAGGTCGCCAAGGGCTTCATTCACGTTCTGGATGATTCTTCCCTCCATCTCTTGCTGCAAACCTTGGACACTGCTCGTGACTTGATTGCTTACCTGTTGAAAAAGGAAGAGCTGCTACTGTCTGGTCGGATCGGCCTGATTACGGGAGAAGAAGGCCTTCTGGGACTCTACCTATCGGACATCGACGATACGGGAAACCACTTCTTTCGACTTCCGCCCGGCGACTCTGAGGTCAACATCGATGAATCGTGGTGGCATCGTTATAGAACAGGCCGCGAAGCTCCCTCGAAAGAGGCAGCGGACAGGGTTAGTTACCTTTGGGATGCCATGATCGAGCGTTTTGCTAAACACTTTCGCGATGGAACGTCTGAGCACGCAATGACCACCGTCGAGCAAAATCGTCTCCTGCAGTTTTTTGCTCGTGAAGGCCGATTACATCGGCGGGGCTTGGTTAAAACGATCATCGATATGCTCGAAAATACGAAGCCCAACATGCGTCGTCTTCGGGTTGTTGAGCCGACTACGGCCGGCGATCCCCACTGGCTCTTTTTGGTGTTTCCCTATCACAAACACTTCAGTTACGAGCAGAACCGGGAGGCGCGACGCGGATTTCTCTACGCATGCGCTCTCGTAACCCGGTTGGTGTACCCAGGTGCAGTGGACATCGTTGGTTACGCAACCGAGTCTGGGCAAGGGCGTGTGAGTTCGGAGGATGCGCTCTACTTTGATGGTCGTTTATGGACCGAAGCCATGGAGCGCGAGGCGCGGACGCTCCAACGGAAATTTCATATTCTGCTGAGCGGTAACTACGTTAGCTTCAATGAGCGCGAGTATCCGATGACAGGACCAATGTAGCGTACGGGCAGGAGATGAACCTCATGCACCGCGAGCGCTTCTCCGGATGGGCCTTAGCAAACCTAGCAGCAACGATCGAGCCGAGCAGCAGCTACGTGTAGAAGCGAGTCGATGTGGTATGACGCGAACGCCGAATGCGGTGCTGGCGCGGGTGCTGCCGAACACTGAGCCCGTAGAAAAGGTTCTGCGGAATCCAGCGGGGGATCAGCGGAATTGCCAGGACTACCAGAATCGGGCCCATCGCTTCCATCGTCAACTCTCGAGCAAACGCTCCAGTTCATCGGGATGGGCGGCCCGCGCGAGCGCATCGGCCCGCATGATCAGATTTCCCGCCACGAGGCGTTGGAGGTGCTCCTCCAGCGTGAAGGAGCCGTGCTTGCGCGTGATGGTGATCTCCTGGTGGAGATGCTGCAAGGCATTCTTCCGAATGTGCTGACGGGCCCCATAACTCAGAACGAGCAGCTCGCACGCCGGCACCCGGCCACCGCCGACCTTGGGCAGCAGTCGTTGTGTCAGGACGGCGGCCAGGGCCATCGCCAGGTCTTGGCGGATCGTCGGCTGGCGCTCGGGCGAAAACGAGTCCGCGATGCGTCCGATCGTTGAGGCCACATCCGTCGTGTGAAGAGTTGAAAAGACCAGATGGCCGGTCTCAGCGGCCGCCAGTGCCGTCTGCATGGTGGCCGGGTCGCGCATCTCGCCCACCACGATGACGTCGGGCGCTTGGCGGACCGCCGCTCGGAGCGCTGTCGCGAAATCAGGCGCGTCAATGCCAATCTCGACCTGTTCGACGACGCTTGCCTGATGCCGGTGCTCGTACTCGATCGGGTCCTCGATCGTGATGATGTGCTTCCGATCCCGCCGATTGATCAGGTCGACGAAGGTCGCAAGGGTCGTCGTCTTCCCTGATCCGGTTGCCCCGCCAATGAGGACGAGACCCGCCCCGATGCGGGAGAGTGCTTCCAGTTCTGGCGGGAGATTCAGTTCGGCCAGCGAGGGAATTTTGGTCGGTAGCAGGCGGATGGCGGCAGCCGCTCGTCCGCGTTCGCGGTGGAGGTTGATGCGAAACCGCCCCATGCCGGGTACGCGCAGGGAACAATCGGCCGCTAGGCCCTCCCGCCACTGCCGCTGCGCATGGGATGGCAACGCGGGAAAGACGAGACCCTCGATGTCGGTACTGTCAAGCACCGCGCCGCCGGCCGATTCCACACGTCCTGCGATGCGAAAGCTGGCAGGCACACCGGCCACGAGAAACAGGTCGCTGGCCTGGGCGCTCACGATCAATCGAAGAAGCTCTTGGAGCTGTCCAGCATTGCGTGGCGTCGGGGACGCGGCGTTTAGCTCGTTGATGAGCGCATCCAGGTCGTCGGGGTGGTCGGCCATCCACTGATGGTAGCGGCCAAAGAAATTTTTTCCTTTTTTTCTTCAGAGGCACCCCCACGGGTGGGGTGGGAAGGAGGTGGGGGGCGGGAACAGGTTCCCGCCGCCTCCAGTATGTCTCCACGAGCAGGGCGGATCTCTGCAGACCAACGACGACCAGCGAGGCCGACGAATTTGAATGGAAGTGATTGACAGATGAACCCTTATGACCAAACATCGCGCGCCATCACCAAGTTAGCAAAACACGCGTGAAAGGGTTCGACTCCCGCCGCCTCCACCACTTGATCACTGGACACGGGCCTTCGGGCCCGCCGTTCTCGCCGCCGTCTCCATTATTTCTCCGCCGCCGGACGGCTCGTCTCCGTTCCCGTTTCCAACAACCGAATCGCCGCGTCGTGGGCCGCGGGACTCAGGTGCATGTATCGCTGCGTCGTCCCGAGGCGGTCGCCTTGCCGCGCGCCGCACTAAGAGGCGAAGGACCTTCTGCGTCACGGGTTAAGGCGCCGCTTCGCTTCGCGCCGCCTGCCATCCCTGCTCAGCATGCCGATACTCGCCGAACCAGGACACTTCAAAGCGGCGCCGAACGGGCTCCCACGAGTGACGCTCAACGGTTACGCGCTGGGGCACCACACGGATGACATTGAAGGCGTTCACTTCGCCGCGCTGCCGAGTCGACAGCGTGCCGGCCTGCAGCACCAGTGCGGAATGACCGGCAATCTTATAGCGCTCAGCCGTGGCGGCAACGTGGCTCCGATGCAGGTGCCCCGCTAGAAACAAGTCGGCTCCAACGGACGCCAGTTTTTGCATGGCGCGATCGGCGCGTCCAATCAGATGTTTCGAAGCGAACCCCTCCGGAACGTCGAATGGATGGTGCGTGACGACAATCTTGGTCACGGGACGATTGGCCGACGCGAGTGGCCCGATCGCTTGATCGACCTGAAGCATGTTGAGGCGCCCCCCTCCGGATCGCTTTGTGAAGCTGCGTGTGCTGTTAAGGCCGACGGCGATGATTTCGTCATCGCTGAACACCGGCGCGAGGTCGGTCGTGATGTACCGGCGATACCGGCGCAGCGGATCAAGCATCCTTTCTAGAATGTTAAAGAACGGGAGATCATGATTGCCCGGAACGACGAGCACCGGTGACCCAATCTGGTCGAGAAACGCGCGCGCTTGCCGGAATTCAGCTGGTCGCGCACGCTGTGTCAGATCGCCCGATACGACCACCAGGTCTGGATGACTGTCGGTAATCGCGCCGAGGAGTGGGGGGGTTAAGGCGTCGTCAAACCGTCCGAAGTGCAGATCCGAGAGATGGACGACGGTGCGCATGATCAATCCGCCGGCGCGAATACTCTGAGCGCGCCGGGGTCGGATTCAATATGCAGCGGCGTCGGCAGCGTAGTCACTTCGCCGTCGAGCGCGACTCGTACGAGTGAGCCCGCAGCCATCGAGATATCGAGCTGCGGCGCTGCCAGGATCTCAAAGGAGCCCGATTTCAGGGCGCGGCCTGCAAGGGCGCGAGCAAGCAAGATGGGAAGATGGCGCGCCCGGAGGCGCGATGCCACATAAGCCACAACCCGACCTCGCGTCAGCGTGCCGCGTGCGCCCAGCTTGGGACCCTGTACCGTGTACTCGTTGTTTCCGACGAATACAAAGGGTGTCGGACCGGACCATCTTTCGCCAACGGAGACGACGCTCACGTTGACGCCACGAAACGTCCACAGTACCTTGCCCGTGGCTGTTAGGAAAGCCGACCACTTGCGACGGCCCTGCCGCCGCAACTGCTCCCGCAGCTCCACGATATTCGGATAGACGCCGATCGACGCATTGTTGAGAAATACCCGACCGTTGATTCGGCCGACATCGACGGCCACCGTGTGTCCCGCGGCGATAGTTTTGACCGCGGTTTCCAAGCTCATCGGTAGTCGGAGGTCTCTTGCGAAGTGATTCAGGGTGCCCAGAGGCAGAACGCCAAGAGGTATTTGGGTGCCAACAAGGGCAGATGCAATTGCGCTGACTGTGCCATCTCCTCCGGCCGCCACGACGGGCGTCTCCCCCCGTACGGCCTTACGAGCCGCTTGAATTGGATCTATTCCCGAGCCGAGTACCGTCACTCGAGCGTCGGTGCCCGCCTCGAGAAAGAGATGCTGGATTTGACTCTCAACGTCCGCACGAGCCCCCTGACCCGCGCGCGGATTAAGAAGCACCGTAATCAAGCCGTTTCCTAGCCTCTCCGCTCTTTCTTTCGGCGAAGCATTCCGGCTTGCCGCCGATGCACCCCGTGTACCGCGAGACTGACAGTCTCTTTGAGAGGTGTCGCTCGACTCTAAGGGGCCGCCGCGGCCGGCCGGCAGCACCAGTCGCGGAATGACCGGCAATCTTGAGGACCGGCCTAGTGCGGCATCTGCTAACAGAGGCGAAGTGTCATATGCTGGTCGTGTGACATGGCTAACGTGGCTGGGCCTTGCGGTACTCATCACGGCGATTGCCGCGGTCACAGGTCTGAAGCCGAAGGGGACGGCGCATGTTGCCCATACGCGACTAATGAGTGTCGCGCGGTTGGCGCTGCTTGCTATCGTCGTGATCTTCGCCTATCTCGCCTTTAGGGCCGGCCGCTGACAGCGCACGCTGCTGACGTAATTACGCGAGGCTCCAGAAGAATGGCGACGCGTCGCGTGTCACCAACACCGGCCTTCGTACACGAGAAACGTTTGCACGCGGTCTAGCAGCCGCGCTTCCCCCGATCTTTGTCCGCCGCCATCCGAACGCCAGCTCCCGTTCAGGTTGGACATCATCCAGGACCCCGCCTCCAACGTCACCTCTTGTGTTTTTTGTCGGTGCTGAACAGTATCAAACTGCCCAGCGTCATCGGTGCTCCAGCTTGAACGTCGCGAAACGACTCTCTATCATCGTTGTGGCCTTCCGGCGTCCGCTCTGCGGGCGGCGATCACCTCTCACCTTTACCATTCATAAGATTCGAGGCACATGATTAGAAATATCCTGCTGGCCGCGACACTGTCTGCCCTGGCGCTCCCTGCGTTCGCGCAAAAACCCACCAGTGATTGGGTCGATCATAAAGGCACCTGGGCCTATGTTTACGTGCGCAATGACTCCCAGGAGTCGCTGCGCCTCGTCGAGGGCACGATCTATGACTGTGTCGAGGTTGGTCTGGGTTGCGGATCGACGACGACCGGCGTGATTCTCCGGCCTGGGGAAACGCTTCGAATCGCCACCGTCACATCAGCGTCGGAAACCTGCACGGAGTCGATCGACGATAACGGCAAACGTGGCGGTGAGTGTCAGAACCGTCCACCAATGTCATTCAAGTACAACTACTTCACGGAGCCATATCCGAAACGGCCCGTCGCCGTCCAGCCTCAAGCACCCGCCCGTCCGAGTACGGCCGGTGGAGGATCATCCGCCTCGTCTGGACAAAGCGAACGGCAAAAGGAACTCGCGAGGCAAACGGCCATTCAACAAGCCGCCAAGGACAAGAAGGACAAGGCTGACGCCGCTCGAAGGGCCGAGGAGCAGCGGGCCGCGGATGCCGCACGCGCGGCAGAGGCAAGACGTCTCGAAGACCAGCGCGCCGCTCAGGCGGCACAGGAACAGGCGGAACGTGCCGCGATCGAGCGTGAACAGCAGCTGGCTCGCGAGAAAGCAGAATACGACCGGCGACGTGCCGAATATGAGGAACAGCAGCGTCGGCAGGAAGAACAGCGCGCGGCCGCCCAAGCCGCCGAAGCGGCGCGTCAAGAGGCAGCCCGCCGACGTGTCGAAGCCGATATTCAAGCGCTCGGCGAGCAGTCCCAACGCGACCAGGCAGCCGTCAGACAGCTTGGCGACACGCTCACTGAACTCTTCTTGGGATCGTCCGATAGCGGCTCCGATTCATACGATCGGCATGCAAAGCGGCGTGGCATTCACTGGAATGGGTATACGTGGATGCTTGACGAAGGGTACAAGTGGGTCCATCCGTATGACGACAGCAGCCTGGACGTGCGATGGGCGCCTGGTCGCCCGCACTCTCAGGAGGATCACGTGTTCGCCGGGCCGCGCGAGGGCCAGTGGAAAGCCGAACCCGGGTACGTCTTTGTCGATCCAGACGATCTCTTTGTCATCTGGCAACCGGGCCTGCCGCATTCAGAAGCGCCGAATGTTATCGCCGGCCCCACCGAGGGGAACTGGAGGCCCGCGGCTGGGTACGAGTGGGCGAGTCGCGACGAGGGCGACCTGAGCGTCAGGCCGAAATAGCCATTGACGCTCCACACCAGTTCTAAAGACTTTGAATGATCTGACGCCGTACTTCTTGGTTCCTTAAATGACAACCAACGACGTGATGACACGGAAACTAGATCTAACAAACACCAAGTCGATTGTCATCACCGACTAAATGCTCAGGTGAGTCAGTAAGGCAGCAGAGTTATATAGGAATGCAAATTGCTATTGTCACGTCTTGGCCACAACGATGGCCAGGAGGTTACATGGCAGATCAGAACTGGAACCAGAATCAGGGAAATCAGGGTAATCAGAATCCGCAGCAAGGCGGGAACCAGGAACAGAAGAATCCCGGTCAGGGCGGCGGATATCCTGGAGGTCAGCAGGGATTCGAGAAGGGCAAGGAGCAACAGGGCAACCCGAGCCAGGGCAGTGAGGGTCAGGGCGGCCAGAAGCAAGGCGGACAAGGCGGTCAGAACCGCTAGATGTCCGCGGGGTGAGCTGGCCCTTGCCGGCTCGCCCGCTTTCTATTTTTTTAATTGAACCTCGGCATCTTTTCTATTCACCCCCTCTTGAACATCCGGTGCTCGTGCCAGCCCCGCTTGCGCACGACGTACTTCCGCCGACGTGTTGTCTACAGAGCGGCGACACTCAAAGCAGTACGAATGCGCTCCTTCGTCGTGCTGAAATAATCGAGTCGAAGAGCGATGATGGCTAAAACTGGTGTGATGCAGGCCCTTCGTAATGCGGAGCGAACCGCTGCACGCGAGCTCGCAGCGATTCAGGCGGCGATCAAGGCGATGGCGGGAAGCGTCGTCAGTGACATGCGCGGCCGGCCCAGGCGCGCCAAGGCTCGGAAGTCAACAAAGCCGGCGTCAGGTGCGCGGAAGCGTCGGAAGTTCAGCGCGGCCACGATTGCCAGGATGCGGCGAGCGCAAAAGGCGCGATGGGCGAAGCGGAAAGCCGCGGCGAACGAATAGGCAATCAATGCTTCGTGGCACCGTGACCGGCAGCTTCCCCGCGGTGCGTGGGGTTATATCAATCGCTCAGCCCTGGCCCAAGCGCCGGCGCCGCAGGAGCACGACCGCCGCCCCCGTGCCAAGCAGCACGAGCGTCGCCGGCTCGGGCGTCGCGGCCACCGGCGTCAGGGCCACGTTTCCCTGATAGATCTGAGAATTGGACGCCTGCGCGTAGACGAACGCGGGCCCGGCCACCGGGTCCGTCGATACGTTCAGAATGCTGAAGAAGAAATCGTTCGTGCCGGCACCCACAAGACCGGTTCCGCCGACGGCCGCTCCCAGGGTCAGTCCGTCCACGTTGCGTACGTAGTCAAACGACGGCGCGGAATCGAGCACGATATTGAGGTTCTTGTAAACAAGGCCGGTGGTCTGATTCAAGAGGCTCGTGCTGTTGTCGAACGTGATGCTGAACGATCCGGTCACCGGATCGACCAGCGCGCCGCTTCCAAAATCGCTCGCGATGAATCCGTACGACAGCGTGATCGGGTCCGCTTCCACCCGGCGGGCGCCGGTCGCGAACAGCAGCACAGCCAGAACGCCGATTATCCGCTTCGCACGCATGCGACTCTCCTGTCGGTACAAATCGATACGCGGGTGGGAAAAAACGAACGCCGGGGTGACACTCTGGCGACCGCTGACCACTGTGCGAGCCTCCTCGGCCCGCAATCCGTTGACGCTGCAAAGGTGCGGCCGTCGAATCGGCTGCCACCGCCGGGCTCGACCCTCACTCCCAGCCGGCTGGGAGCGTGTTCAACCGTTTGAGACTCCGCGCCTGGTCCCACCGCCACAAACACGGGGCCGGCTGTCCCACGTTTGACCCGCGCCGACGGCACGGTTCATGTGGTATCGCGCCGCGGGAGTACACCTATGGTCCGTCGAGCATCGATTCGAGGATATGCACGACTCGGCCTGTTGGCCGCGTCGTTCGGCGTCGTCTCTGCACAAAGCGCGTCCGCGCAAGGCTTCATCAGCCCGACGTTCGGGTACAACTTCGGCGGCGACGCCGGATGTCTTGCGGCCACCGACTGCGAAAACAAGAACTGGAACTGGGGCCTCTCCGGCGGTGCGCTCGGCTCAATCGTGGGTGTCGAAGCGGAACTGCTGCACGAAGCCCAATTCACCGGCGAGACCTCGACCGAGCCGGCAGCGGTCACGACGCTGATGGCGAATTTCATGCTGGCGCCGAGAATCACCATCGTTCAGCCGTACGGGCTCGCGGGGCTCGGGATGATCCGGACGCACGTTGACGGCGCGCTCTCAGGTTCTGCCGAGAGCGACAACCAGGTCGGCTGGACGGTCGGCGGCGGGCTGCTGGTCTTCGTGCAGAAGCACGTGGCGCTGAAGGGCGACATCCGCTACTACCACTCGCTCGAAGCGCTCGACCTCCTGGGCATCGACCTGGCGCGCGACGACAACCGCGTCGATTTCGGCCGCGCGGGATTCGGCGTCGTGTTCGCGTTCTGAAACGCGAAACATCGGAGGGAACCGGCCATGACACATCGGCTGACCGCCGCGGTCGCCATCGTCTCCGTCCTCGCTGCGGCCGCCGCGGCCGCGCCTGTGACGTTCATCTCCACCTGGAAATCTCCGTCGGCGGGGCCGCTGAACTTCGCGGGGCGCAAGGTGGCCGCGCTCGTCATCGTGGACGACCTGAACCTGCAGATGTCTGCCGAGGAGGCGCTCGCCCGCGAGATTACGGCACGCGGCCCCGTCGGCGTCGCCGCCTATCGCCTGATTCCGCATGAAGAGCTGATCGACCGCGATCGCGCGAAGGCCTGGTTCGAGAAGGCGAGCATCCAGGGGGTCGTCAGCCTGCGGCTCGTCGCCACCGACACCCAGAAGGTGTACTCCGCCGTCGTCTGGAGCAGCGGCTACTACGCGAACGCCTGGGACTATTACGGCTACGGGTGGGCCACGCCGTACCCGATCGGGAAGGGACGCGACGAGCGGACCATCACCGTCGAGACGATGCTGTACGACCTCACCACGGCGAACCCGATTTGGGCCGGCGTCAGCCGGACCACCGACCCGAAGGACGCCGCGAGCTTCATGAAGGAGCTCGCGCGGGAGGTCGTCAAGAATCTGGAAAGGGAAGGCCTGACTCGGAAATAGTCCGGCGCACCGCGTTCCGTGTTCGTCAGAAGCGTACAACCGGCCCGATGCTCAGTTCGAACTGCTGGGTCAACGACCCGGTGAGGACCACAAGACAGCCGCCGACGCCGATCGTGCCGCACGCGAAGGCGCGCACCTCGGGATCGATCAGGATGGGCAGCCACTTGGCCTCGGCGTGTATCGCCAATCTCGACCCCAGGAACTGTTTCAATCCGGCGCCGAAGCCGAACGAGAAGCGCGTGAAGCCGTCGTCCGCGGCGGCAACGTGCGTGGCCCCGACGCTGCCCGACAGCAGCGAGCGCAGGCCTTTCACTTCGGGGATGACGAACTCACGCGTGAAGTCCGCGTGAAACTCGTTCAACGTGACGTCTCCCAGCGAGGCGCCTGGAAGTCCGGAAGGCGCGTCGAGCCGCAGCGTGGACGTTGACCGCGTCCATCGGAATTCGATCAGCGAGAAATCGTCGAATCGGACGCCGGCGGCCAGACCATGGCTCGAGGCGTCCTTCAGGCTCGCCCGGGTCTGCGACGCCGGCCCCGGCCGCACGTCGAGCGTCCCGCCAAACCTGACGCCGGCGAACGGCGTCACCTCGAACGAATCGATCTGGACATATTGCGCACCCGCGGGCGTCGCGAGCAGCAGCAACGCGTGAAACGTCAGGCAGGCGGCCAGTCGTTTCGCAGGCAGGCCATGGGATCCGGGGCTCATGTCGGTAGGCTACATCGTCCTTGCGAGCCGGGACGCGTTCGTTACGCACGACAACACCACTTAGCTCATCCGGACAGCTGCGCCGGACGCCGCCGCCTCATCACTCCGGTATTCCGGTCGGCCTCTGCCCGGTCGGAGGTTGGGGAAATGGCCCATGCCGACTCCGTCACCAGATCGGCAAATTTCCCTTGAAATCAGCGTGATTGCTTTCGCGATCGCGGCATGCCGCTTGCCGTTTCGTCACGCGCCGATGGGAGACCCGAATGTATCGCCAGATGTCTGGGCGAACGGGCATCCCGTGGCCATCGATCTATGAGCGCTGCAGCTCGCCGGCTTCTTCGTTGTATCGAGCTCACGACCTGGGCACTCGGCGTGGCCGGCCTGGTGGCGTGGGGCTCGTTCCAGGTGGGAGTCGCCACATCCAGGAAACACGATCTGGAGCGTTTCGACGCACTCCGGCGCGCCGCCCTGGAGGCGGGGACGCCGGACCAGTCACGCTGGTCGCCGGAACGCATCAAGGCGTGGCGACAGACGCTGCTCGATCCCGCACCGGCTCCGCTCGCAGTGCTCCGAATTCCGAAGATTCGACTCGACGTGCCGGTGCTGCCCGGCACGAGCGACCGCACGCTGGACCGCGCCGTCGGCTACATCGAAGGCACGGCGCTGCCGGGAACGTCGGGCAACCTCGGCATCGCAGGTCACCGCGACGGTTTCTTCCGCGGGCTGCAGGAGATCTCGCCCGGTGACTCGATCGTGGTCGAAACGCTGGAGCGGAAGGACGTCTATCGCGTCGAGCGAACCTGGGTCGTCCACCCCGAAGACGTGTCCGTGCTCGCCCCGGCACCCACACCGGGGCTGACGCTCGTCACTTGCTACCCGTTCTACTTCGTCGGATCCGCGCCCTTGCGGTTCATCGTCCGTGCCGTGCGTGTTGCCGACAAGCCGGCGCCCGCAACGGCGTCCATCGAACGCGAGCCGTGTTCCGCGTGCGCCGGGCACGTGGTCGCGGCGTCGAGTCGTGTCGGCACACCATCACAAAAAGCGCTCAGAAGTGGAGACAGTCTATGAAACGTTTAGTGGGTTCGCTGGCCCTGGCCGCGGCGGTCGTCTGTGCGGCGGCGGTGGCGTCCGCCGCGCAGCAGACGTCAACGGCGACGGAAACGAAGACCTTCGAGATAATCGAAGTGGAGGGCAACCAGCTGATCGTCAAGCTGCCTGAAGGGACGAAGGAGATGACCGTCCCCGATGACTTCCGCTTCACCGTCAACGGACAGTCGTTGTCCGTTCGCGAGCTGAAGCCGGGCATGAAAGGCACGGCCACCGTCACGACGACGACGACGACGACGCCGGTGAGCGTGACCGAGGTGAAGAACGGGACCGTCGTGCAGAAGTCCAGCGGGACTCTGGTCGTCCGAACAACGGAAGGCCTCAAGATGTTCTCGCAGGGCGACGTGGACAAGCGCGGGATCAGGCTGTGGCGCGATGGCAAGCCGGCGCAACTGATTGACTTCCGCGAAGGCGACAAGCTGAGCGCGGTCATCGTGACCTCGGCGCCGCCGAAGGTGCTGACCGAGAAGGAAGTCCAGGCGATCGTCCCGGTCGCCGCCGCGGCGGCCGCGCGGGCTCCTGAACCGGTCAGAGCCCCGGCGCCAGCCCCAGCCGCGGCGCCGTCGCCCGCAGCCGCGGCCCCGATCGCGGCCGCACCGCCCCGGCCCGCCCCGGTGACGCAGGCCGAGGCGACCCCGACGCTGCCGAAGACCGCGAGTGCGTGGCCACTCCTCGCGCTCCTGTCGCTCCTGTCCATGGCCATAGGCCTCGCCCTGACCATCGTGCGCCGCCGCCGGCTCGTGGCGTAAAGCACTCCGGCAATGAACGGCCGCGCCCGGACTCACAACTCCGGGCGCGGCCGTCCTTTTGTCACGGGGCCGCGATCGTCGTTGACGTATCGACGTTGAACTTCTTGTAGTTCGAGAACTCCGACGTGCCGCCGCGACGAATCACCTTGACGAGCGCGATCCGCGCGCTGGCCGAGTAGGTGGCAACCGCCGGCAGCCACACTTCGTCGTTCACCTTGCGGCGCTCAAACGCGGCCCGCGACCCTTTGTGGACGCGCGCCAGCAGGCCGAGCCCGAACGACACCGTGTCGATCGCTTCGACTTCCAGACGCACAAGCTCGTAGTCCGATTCGCTGACCCACGCGCGGCCGGAAAAGTTGCGCATGATGTTCCCGTCGCGCGTGCGCGGCTTCACCCCGGGCCGCGGCGTGAGCGAGAAGAGAATCGTCTCGTGCCCCTCGAGCACTTCCCGGCCGAGCATGCGCACGTCAAACACGCGGAAAATGTCGTCGATGGCTTCGGTGCGCTCGCGCCGATCGTGCTCGCGCTCGCGATTCTCTTTGGCGCGCACGGCCACCGGGTCCTTCGCCAGCTTCCGGGCGTACTCCTCGACGTGCGCCTGCCGCTCGCGATCGTTCTTCTCCACTTCCTTCGGCGGCACCGGACGCCCGTCCTCCGCGATGAGCCGCGACCAGCGCTCCTCGCCCGGCAGCCCGGGATAGCTTTCGAAGACCTTCACCGACTCACCGGTCGGCTGCCCCGCCTTGTCGAGTTTCTGCTCCCGGCGCGTTTCCGTGTAGACGTAGCCGCTCTGCCGATCGTCGTCCGTGTCCAGGTGCTTGCGAACTTCCTGAAGAAAGGTGTCAGGTTGAGGAAGCGGCCGCTCCTGGGCGTGCGGCGACGCCGCCGCGACGAGGCACAACAGTGACGCCGCAACCATCCGCGCCATGCGACAACGTGCCTGCAGCCTCATTCTCTGGCGGGGTTTGGGGGATGGCCTCTAGTTCAGCGCTCGATAGGGTGCGAAGTCCTGCCAGACCTGGCTGATCACCTTCGCGTCCACGACCCGGGTCTCGGGTTTCTCCGGGTCCTTCTCCGAATAGAGGACGAGCTTGACGCTCGCGCACTGTGGACCAAATGCCCCGGGGTCGAAGACGTACAGACCCTCATAGACAGCGTCTGTTTCGGAAACGGGTTGTTCGAGCTTGAAGGGATGGATCGGAGCGACCTCGGCGTCGCCGCAGAAGGCGCGCATGCGCAGGAAGCTCCCACTGAGGTGCTTGAATGCGGGCAGAGACATCCCCTGCACCTGCGCCGCGCCCCGGGCGACTTTCGTCCAGAACGACTCGACCAGTCGTGGCGTCACGCGAATCAGCAGGACGGGTGGATAGTCGGCGACGTAGTCCGACCAGCTCCCGAAATCCATCACGGGCCGGACGAGAGCCGGACCGGCGGCCGGAGAGCCGGCCCCCGCCGATCGGCCGGTCGCGCGCATCTGCTCCGCCAGGTGCCGCGAGCCATAGGTCAGCACCGGCGTGACGAACGCGACATCGAAGTTCGCTGAGGACACCTGATACGGATTGAGGCTGCCGGCGCGCCCCTCCGCGGCAGCCTTCAAGGAGTCCGTCGGAAATGGCCGCAGCGGCTCCACGGGGAGAGGCGTCCCGGTCGGCGGCGCGGCCTCCTTCATCTTCTTCTCCGCGGACGCGACAACGACGCACACGCTGTCCGCGCGGACGATGCGGGAACCGCTGCGCCGCTGGCCGGTGTCGTTCGCGGATGCGATCCCCACGAACTCACCGGCGGCTGTGAACACCGGCCCCCCGGCGCTCCCCGCGGACAGAAACAGGTCGGACTCGATGGCGCCGGACTCGACGCGCATCACCCGTCCAAACGCCGTGTCCCCCTGCTTACGAAGCGCCGCCCCGATGGCGTAAATCTCCTGCCGCGCGACGACCGGCGGCGCCGCCGCCTGCGCGCAGTCGAGCGGAACCAGCTTCGCCGACGCCACGAGGGTCGGGTCGATCCAGAGAACGGCGACATCGCGCCCGGCGTCGGCGGCCAGGACGCGCGCGCCCACCTTGACCGTCGGCGCGAGCTGCACCTCCACGGACGCCTCCGAACCGATCACGCGCTGGTTCGTCACGACGAGACCGTTCCGGTCGATCAGGAATCCTGACGCGCGCCTCGTGGGAGTCCAGAGCGTCACGACGCTCTGCTGCCACTCGATCAGGAGCGACGAGGCGTCGGCGTCCAGCGGATTCACGGCCGCCGCGTCGGCCGTGACCTCTTCGACCTGCGCGTTATCGGCCGTCAGCTCGAGACGGGCGTCCCGATCCGCGGCAATCGCCACCATCTGCGTCCAGGAATACGCGCGTCCCTCGAACGCCACCGGCCGGTCGGACTCCACGATGTAGTGGCCCGGGCGCAGCCGCACGTCGGCGGTGCCGTCGAGCGCCGTGACAATCCGCCGCGGCGCCGCGGTCGGCGGGTCGTCGCTGATGAGCAGCGCGTGGCCCGGCAATGGCTTCGTGTTCCGCTGTCCGTCCACCAGCGTGACCCCAACGTGAAGGAGGCGCAGCTCCTGCGGCGCGCCCGCGAGCGGGATTGCAGACACGAGTGCGGCAAGAATCAGCGCGCGGCCCATCACATCTACCTTACCACTCGACGTCGGCCACGACGGCCTGATGGTCGCTCGACTTGGTCGGCCACACGCGGACGTTCCAGGGGAAACGGCGGAGCGGACCACCGGCGAAGATGTAATCGATTCGACCGCCTGCCGAGGTGCTCTCGTTGCGTTCGGCACCCAGATCGACAAGGCCGGCACTGGCCAGGCTCCCTACCGCCGGTGAGCCGGGCTGATCGTTGAAGTCGCCGAGCACGACCACATCCTCTCCTCCGGCATTCTGGAGGAGGCGCACAAACTCCGCGAAGCCGCCGGTGCGCGAGATGACACCGCCGTCCGCATGGTGATTGAACAGCCGCAGCGGCTTCCCGCGCACGCAGAATCGCGCCTCGAGCACGATGCGAAGCTCGCGCGCCGCCGTCGCCTGGAGTCGATGCCTGACGACCTCTGTCAGCGGCCATCGCGAGAGGACGGCCAGACCGTAGTCTCCCTCGTCCCACTTGATGCTGGCCGCGAATGCGAACTGAAACCCCAGGGCGGCGGCCAGGACCGCGGGCTCGTCTACGAAGCCCGAGCGCCGCGTGCGCACGTCAACCTCCTGGAGTGCGATGACGTCGGCTTGCATCGCCTCCAGTTCGGCCGCCACGGCGTCCGTGGAGGCGGACCGGCGGGCAAAAATATTCCAGGTCACGATCCGCAACCGGCCCGGCGCGCGAGCAGCCGCGGCGCCAGCAGCACCCGCATCCGGAGGTGCACCATCGACAGGGCACGAAGCGGCCAGCGGCGAGTGAATCAACAAGTCCGAAGGCGTCGTGGGGAAAATGACAGGCGGCGTGGAGGGTTGACGAACGCCCTGCTGACCGGCCGCCGCCGCCGACATACCCGCGACCACTGCGGCGATAAGCGACACACGCAGGAGCGCGGGCATGAACGGTCAGCGTACGCGAGAAGCGTGACATCGGCAACAAACGGGCGCGGCCAGTCGCCCCCGGGGACGTCTGGCCTGAGCGTGGACGCCGCTCGACACTGCCGGCGGATCCGAGAAGCTACCGCCCGCCGGCCTCCCGGCGTGCCGCCGCGGGCAGCATCAGGTACCCGCCGGTGTCGAAGACGACGAGCCTGCTGCTTCGCCCGCCGATTTCGATCGACGTCACGCCCTCCGCCTTGAGCGAGGGCGGGAATTCCGCCACGGACCGCGCCGGCGACCCGTTCGCGCCGGACCACTCAAACAGCCGGAACGGGCGATCGTCGAGACTTCCGGCGGGGCCTGCGATGACGAGGATCTGGGGACGGTCGAGATCGAGGCCCAGACCTCGCACGCCGTCGCCACCCAGCTTCAGCCGCACGGCCGCTTCAGCCACCGCGCCGATCGTGGACGCATCGTCGGCGCGCGGCTCGAGCCGGACGGGAACGATGATCGCGTCGCCGTCGATCACGGGCGAGCGCAGACCCAGAAGCAGGCGCCTGGTGCGCGGATCCCACACGAGCCCCTCGACGTTCAGCGGACCTGTCCCTCCAATCCCGGACAGTTGCTTCTCGATCGATTCGGCCAGACCGCGCGCCGTCGCCACTTTGGACGCGCGCTGGCTCAACGGATCGAAGGTGAAGCGGACCAGATCGACGTGCCGCCGGCTGCGCGCCTCCTTGGCAAAGGAGCTGATCACGTAGAAACGCTGGCCGTCGGTGGTGATGTCCTCGGGATCCGGAACCTCGACGCCAAGCGGGACCGCCCTGGCGGTCCCCGACTGGTACCCCCTGGACGTGAAGCGCATCCAGAACACCAGATCCGGCCGGCCGTCGTCCACGAACAGGGCGCCGTCGCTGTTCATGACGGAGACGACGCCCGACGCTTCGAACGGACCTTCGACGATTGGAACGGGCGCCAATTGAGATTGCGCGAAAGGCGTGACCGCCGCGAGCGCAGCAACCGCCAGAACGCATGGGGCGAGGTGTCGCATCAGCTGCTGCCGCAATCTACTCAACGGCACCGCCGCCCGAGAAGCTGCGCTGCCGCTGAGCCAAGGCGCATCGGTTCGAGGCCGGTTCTCATCGTGACGGTTCGGGATTGCACAAACCGGTCCGCGGCCGGGCAGCACTCGAATATCCAGCCGGTCAGAGCGCCGGATCGCCACGGACGTAGTCGAGCACGTCCACCGACGGGTCGGGTCCTGGCCGCCAGCGGCTGCAAGTCAGCGCACGATTCGGCCGCCGACCGGAAGCCCGCTCGGCACACGGTCCGGCACCGTGCGATCGAACTGCGGGTCGTCGAGCGCGCGCAGGAACGCGATGATGTCGCGCTGCCCTCCCCGCAGGTTCAACCGTCTGACGAGCGGATCGATCTGATCCCGCCCCGCCTGCGTGTCGAGGCTGCGAACGCCCTGTACGAAGCGGCCGCCCCCTCGGTCTCCCCGCGGACCTCGTCCTCCGCCGCGGCCGCCGCGGCTGATCCGGCGGTAGAAGTCGAGGACTTGCGGCAGCGTGCGGAACGTCCCGTTGTGCATGTACGGCGCGGTGGCGCCGAGGTTGCGCAGCGACGCCGTTCGAAAGGCAAAGGTCCGGTTCACGCCCGAGTCGATGGAGTCGCTGCGATCGCCGGACCCGCTGGAATCGCTGGATGCGCTGGAACCGGCGGCATCAAAGCGGACTGCCCTCCGAGCGTCGGGCACGCCGAGCACGTGTGCCTTGAAGTCCGAGAACATCGGCCCGCTGTGGCAGTTGATGCACCCGGCCGATTGGAACCGCTCCATCCCGCGAATCTCCTCGGCGGTCATCGCGCTCCGCTCGCCGCGCATGTATCGGTCGAACGGCGCATTCACCGCCACGAGCGTCCGTTCGAACGCCGCGAGCGCGCGTCCGAGGTTGTTGGCGCTGATCGGCGCCCCGCCTCCAAAGGCGGCGGCGAACAAGCGGCGGTATTCGGGCAGGGCCTGCACACGGGCGACGGCGGCGGCGACGGCGTGGTCCTGGGTGCCCGCATCTCCACGCATCTCCTCGAGCGCCTTGATCGGCTCGAGCGCTTGCGCCTCCAGGCTGCGCACCCTGAGATCCCAGAACATCGGCGCGGCGGCCGGGGTCGCGCGGACGCCGGTCGTCACGCCGTTGAACGCGGCGTTCAGCACCGTCTGGCTGTTCCGCTTCACCAGCCGGGACGGATGCCCCGGTGCAAATGTTCGTGAGGTGCCGAGACCGATCCCGTTGGCGCCAATCGACAGGTTCAGGCCGTCCGAATAGCCGAAGTCAGGATGGTGGCACGTCGCACAGGCGACGTCGCCCTGGCCCGACAGAATCGGATCCCAGAACAGCAGGCGGCCGAGCGACACCCGTTCCGGCGTCGTGGGATTGTCCGCTGGAGCAGGAACTTCCAGCGGAAGCGCGGCGAGCCGCGACTCGGTTGCCGTGTCCGGGCCCACGGCAATCGCGAGCGCAATCGTCAACGAAGCGGGCAGCAGCAGCGCAAGGCCGCGGCGCCGCAGCAGATTTCGCATGGCGAACCACCTCCATGAAAGAACCGGCGGCTCGACCACGCCGAACCGTTGCCGTCATGTTACGGCGGTCCCTCCACAGAAAACGGCTGCCACGATTTTTTCACCGCCGCGTCACGCATGACCCTCCAGCTCGACGACCGGGGACGCCGTCCTGGAGGCGCAAGGCGGCCGCCCGTTCAGAGCAGGTTCGGGCAGCCGGGCCGGCACCGGCACGGGATCGTACGCTCGCCGATGATCGCGTAGTCGTAGGTGAGCTCTTCGCCGCGGCGAATCGCCCGCGATGCCCGGATCCAGATCGTCTTGCCGACGATTTCGAAGCGGCAATTCGGCGTGCACGAGTGGTTGATGAACCGGGCGATGTTGCCGCCGACGGCGGCGTCGCGGCTCCACACGCGGTTGACCCTGAAGACCCAGATGCAGCCCTCTTTCAGGTACCGCTCCTCCCGCTCTTCGCACGCCTCGCCGTTCCGGATCAGCTCGCCCGCGTAGTCCACGATCCGGGTGTTCTTCGCGATGTCCTGACCGGCAAACACGCCGTACCCGTGGACCGCCGAGCGGCGGCGGGCGATTTTCGGAAGCGCGCGAGAAGCGGGCACGGGACAATCGTACACGGTCCCGGCGAAGCGACGCGACCGCAGCGGATCTGCCGTTACGCCGCCGCACGCCGCTGCGCCGGAACGATCGCGAGCGGCTGTTCGACGTTTCGCCACGCGGCGACCGCGTCCCAGTTGCTCTCGATCTGAATCGCGCGCACGATCGTCCGAACCAGGCTGGCCGGATCGGGGTCGTCTCCGAGCGCGCGGTCGAGGGCCGCGCGGTCTGTCTCCTCAGCGTTGGAGTACACCCGCACGAGCTGCGTTGCCGTGCGGATCCCGAGCGCGCGCAGCTTGCCGCGCCGCGTCTTGACGAAGTCGGTCTCGGCCTCGGGTCCGAGCGCCTTGTAGAGAATGGCCTGATCGATCCAGTCCACGAGCCGCTCGGTGGAGATTTGCGTGTGCAGCACCAGGTCCACCATGTCGGCCGTCGCCATGTTGGGCACGTTCTCGATGTCCTCTTCTTCCAGCCGCGACTGGTGCCAGATGGTGAGCCCGTCCAGGTCGTCGAGCGGCTGCTTCGCCTCGACGCTCGGCACGGCCAGCTTCACGAACGTAATCTTCGTGATGGCCGCGCTGATAACCTGCCAGAGGGTGCGCGGAAAGACGCCGATGACGAACGCCATCACGAGCAGCGCACGATCCTGCGTCAGCCGCGCGGCCACGGCGTCGGACCCCGGGTTGTCCGTGAGCGCGAAGCACACCACGATGACCCACACGCCGATGAGCGACAGCACGATCCGGTTGGAGAACGCCAGGAAGGCGTTCGGCCCGAGGTCGCGGCGGACGAACCGCCGGAACAGCGCCTGGAGTCCGAAGAAGTACGCCCCCAGGAACGCAAAGTTGAGCGGCGTCGCGATCGGGACGAGGCGCCTCACTTCGCTCACCGCCACGGCGGGCGCCGCGCCGTCACTCGTCACCCAGGTCGGCTCGAGCACCAGCAGCCACCCGAGCGCCGCCAGGAACGTCGCGAATCCGAGCGGGATGAAGATGTTCGCCGTCAGGATGTCCGCCAGCCGCACCGTCGGCTGCGCCAGCCATCGCCGCTGCGGGCTGCTGGCGTCCTGCAGGATGCCGTCCACGTAGTTCATCCGCGTGAAGCCCTTCGACTCACCCGCGTTCCCGAACCGCAGCGCGCCGTAGACCGCCTCGAATTTCTGGAAGTAGCTGTCCACACGCGCGACGAGGTCCTCCCGCGATTCGATTCGGCGCACCACCTGATCGCCCTGCCGCAGATAGGTGTGCCGCGGCACCAGCAGGCCGAGACGCCACAGGTTCATCGTGAACTCGTTCAGGATGCTCGGCCGGCGCGTCCGCAGGAACAGATAGTAGAGCGCGCCCGGGAGGAGCGACGCGACGAGGAAGAACGCAATCTGGTGCGCGAACAGACGATGGGCGACGCCGAGGAAGACCATCGCCACAGTGCTCAGAAGGATCAGCCCCACCGCCAGGAACCCGACGATCGTTCGACGCGTGTCGTCGGGGAGCCGCCGGAACCAGTGCTGGAACCAGAACGACGACCCGCCGAGCAGGACGACGAAGACGACGACCCCGATGGTCCAGTACGGGTGGACCGCGCCCACGGTGCGGACGTCGGCGAGCCGGGCGCGCGCCCAGTCGTTGCCGAACCAGGCGGCGACGAGCAGCCCGAGCGTCCCGTAGAACGCCGTCCCGATGACGAGGATCAGGAAGATTTCGGGTCGTCCCGGAGTCTCCTGTGATGCTCCCGGCGACCCTGCGGTGTCCGGCGAGCTCTCGTGAGGGGTGCTCTCGTCCATAAAGCCTCGCTCCTTCTCGTGTAAACGCGGTCCGGGTGCGAACCGAACGCGGCCCGTGCAGGCGGGGACGGGCTGTCGCGAGGAAGATCGTCTGAAAAAGAAAGGGCCCGCTTCCGTGTGGAAGCGGGCCCTCCCTGTCGTTCGAGCTCTCGATCGAACCTAATTCGTTCCCTGCGTCTTGATGACGTCTTTCTCGACGGCGATGTCGAAGTGCGGGAAGTACATCTCGTGCCAGCTCTGGCTGCCCCACGGCAGTTCCTGATCCGGCGCCGGGTTGAACTTGTTCTTCGGCGAGTTGTCGTAGTGCGCGACCACGCGCAGGATGCTTCCCGCGGGGACCTTGATCGCGTCGTCGAACTGGTACTGGAGCTGCCACTCGAAGCTGTACTTCGGGACGCTGAGGAGAATCTCCTCGCGGCCGTCGGGATAGGTGACCGAGTACGTCATGTCCTTCCCGCGCAGGTGCATGTGCGGCCAGAAGCTGTTGATGAGCGTATCGCTCGACACCGCCTGGAGGCTCGCCACCCGGTAGTTCTCGGCATAAGCGGGGATGTTCGGCCGCGTGACGCCGCTGCCGAGGAGCTCGGTCCCCTCGAACAGGTTGTTGTGATTCGCCTGCCCCGACTTGACCTCGACGACGGCGGTCTGCTTCGAGAACCAGAGGTGGACGGTGTGCCGATCCTTCTCCGGCCGTCCGGTCGCGTTGTAATGCAGGTTCCAGCGCACGTAGTCGTCGCGCTTGATCACCTTCACCATCCCCGCGCGGAACTTGAGCGCGCCGGTGCCGGGCGCGTAGAACGTGAAGACGTTGACGCCGCTGTTCGTCGTGTCCACGTTCGCGCGCGCCTCCTCGTTGTCGTTGTCCGCCGGATCGGTGAGCTGGCTGCCGTCCTCGCGGACGGGAATGGCGTTGATCAGCGGTCCGCCCGGGAACGCCGGACCGACGCCGATGTGGTGCGCCCCCGGCGGCAGCGCCGTGGCGAAGAACGACGAGTGATGCGTGACCGCCCGGTTGCTCGGCCGGTTTTCGATCGCCTCGATGTACTTGTTCTCGTCGAAGGGCGCCTTGGCCCAGACGCTGAAGAAGGGCATCACGCGGACCGGGTCGATCTCCATCTCGACCGGCATGTCGATGATGGCGTCCGGCGCGCGATCCATGAGCTCCGCCGACCGCCCGCCGAGGTCCGGCACGGCGGGCGCCGGGCCGGCGCCTTGCGGGGCGCCGGCGTCGGCCCAGGCGGCGATCGTCGCAATCTGCGCCTCGGTCAACCCGCGCTTGTTGTTGAAGCGTCCGTAGCGCGGATCGGCAAACCAGGGCGGCATCTCGTGGGCCGAGGTCTTCGCTTTCATCCCGCGCGCCCAGGGCCGCGCGTCGGCGTACGTCAGGAGCGACATGGGCGCCACCTCGCCCGGACGGTGGCAGGTGATGCAGTTGGCATACACGATAGGCGCGATGTCCTTGTTCCAGGTCGGCGCGGCCGTGCCCTGGGCCGCCTGCGCGGAGCTGGCCAGGATCAAGAGACCCGCCGCCATCAGCCATCGGTTCGTCATACTCGGACTCCTCTCAAAATAGACAGCCGGCACTAGAAATCGAACTGCGCGCTGATCTTCGCCCACCGCGCCGCGACGATCGAGTTGGGGGCGAGCCAGGCGCCGCCGAGCACATACGTGTTGTTGTAGGTCAGCGGCGTGGAGGTGTTCGTCAGGTTGTACAGGTCGACGCCCACCTGGCTCCGCGTCCGGCCGAAACGCAGGATCTTCACGAGGCGCATGTCCACCTGGTTGAACCGCGGCCCGTAGAGCGTGCCGGGGTCGACGAGGTTGACGCCGGTGTTCGCGGCGCTGCCCGACAGATCGCGTCCGAGCGCCGGCTTCACGGTGGCGTTCGGGATGCTGTAGTTCGCCGCCTGCAGCGGGCCCGGGTTGCTCTGCCAGGTGCCGCTCAACTGGACGTTGATACGGGGAATCGTGTACGACGCGAACCCGCGAAGTTGCGTCAGCAGCGGCTCCTGGGTATGGCACTGCGCCGTGGTGGCCCACACGGCGGCATTGGAGCCGCCGAAGGTGCCGGTCAGCGACTGGCCGAACAGGATTTCCGGTACCGACTTGGTCACGTCGCAGTTGTCGGTCTGCCGGCGCCCGGTACTGCTGCCGCCCTGCACCGTGAGACCGATGGCCATCCGCGCGGAGACGCTGACGTCGAAGCCCTGCCAGTTCTCCTTGAGCGTCCCGAAGTTGCTCGCCTTCGTCACGTAGTTGTCCACCAGCCCGAACTTTGCGGGGTTCAGGTCGTACGCGGTGAACGTGGACGCGCCGCCGGGCAGCCGCGGATCGGTGATGGTGAGCGTGAACGGATCGTAGTCGGACGCCGACACGGCCCGGTTGTCGATCACCTGGAAGTTCCCGAACCAGCGCCGGTTGTAGGCGACGGTCAGCGACACGCGGGGGAGGATCTCCTGCTGCACCGAGCCCGACATGCTCCACTGGTACGGCCGCGTGCCCCAGCCGGTCGTCATGGCCGGATCGAACGTCGAGCTGAAGACGTTCCTGCCGAAGTTCTGGTTCGCGTCCGCGCCGCACTCGCCGTTCTTCGCCGGGTTGGCGAGGTTGCAGTCCGGCACGTAGTTCTTGTTCGTGTCGGTCCACGAGCGCGTGGTCGAGAGCGCGATCCGCTGCAGCGGGTTCGGATCGAAGACCGCGTCCTCCACGATGATCGCGTTGGGGTACTTGCCGATGTTGACCTTGAGCGCCGTCTTCCCGTTGCCGAACAGGTCGTACGCGGCGCCGGCGCGCGGCGTGACGTCGTTCCACGCGAGCCCGGGCGTGGACCGCGACGGGAAATCGATCGTGTCGCGGAGCAGCGGAGAATCCTTCACGAACTGGTCGGGGTAGTTCGTGATGTAGTGGTCGTACCGCACGCCCCCCTGCAGCGTCAGCTTGCCGAGCGTTGACTGATCCTGCGCGTAGAACGCCGTCGGCCAGCCGTTCCGCTTGTAGTCGATGAACCGTGCGCCGCCCGGCAGCGGGTTGGCCGCGGTCATCGAGAGCTGATTCGGCACACCGTCGCGGAAGCGATACGCCCAGACGCCGTTGTCCTGGTAGTTCGTGATGTGGCGCATCGGATTCAGCAGGCCGCCGAAGTACCCGAACTTCATGTTGTGCGAACCGGTGACATACGAGACCGACGCGCGCCAGGTGTGCGTGCCAATCGTGTTGTAGTTCTGGTTGGCCTGCGCGCGGTACGTCAGGTTCGGAATGATGCCCGCCTGCTCCACCACGCGAATCAGCAGCGGGTTGTGCGTCCCATCGTCGCGAATCGCGCTCGCCTGCCGGTACCTCGCTTCATACGTCCCGAAGCCGGCTTCGATGAGGACGCGGCTCGTCAGCGGCGCCGCATAGGTCGCCTGCTGCACACGCGACGGCCGGTACCACGTCTTGCCCTGCGCTTCGGGTGACGTCGTGGCGGTGCCGCCCTTGCGGCCGGTGTTCCCGAGGTTCCACTGTTCCGACCAGTACACGGTGAACTTGTTGCGCGGCGTCGCCTGCCACGTGAGCCGCTCGATCGCCGTGCCGTTCTGCAGGTCGGCGCTCGCGGGCTGGTTGAAGTCCGGGTCGTAGGTCCACTTCGTCGGGTCGCCGGCGTTCTTGTTCCAGAACATGCCGGGGATGGTCTGCTCCGACCCCCAGACGCGCAGCGTGTTGTAGAACCACAGCTTGTCGCGGATGATGCGGCCGCCGCCCATCGGGTTGATGTCGTAGTTGTTGATGATCTTCTGCGGAGACGCGAGCCCGGCGGTCTGGAGCGCCGTCGAGTAGTTGTCGCCCTGCATCGAGCCGTTCGCGTAAGAAAAGAATCCGGTCATGCTGAAGTTGTTGCCGCCGTCGCGCGGGATGAGGTTGATCGTCACGCCCGCCTTCTCGGCCTCGCCGAGACCGCCGGACGTCGAGATGACGACTTCCTGCGCCCCCGCGACGTTGGCGTTGTTGCCGCCGCCGCCCCCGCCGCCCTGCCACGTCGTGGACAGGCCGTCGTTCAGCATGTTCGAGTCGTCCGCGCGCCCGCCGTAAATCGTGCCCGCCGTGCCCGACCCGACGGCCGCCGACGCGCCGCCGGCATCCGACGTCTGGCTCATCCCGGGAATGAGCGACTGGATGCCGAGCGCGGTCCGCGAGCTCGGAATCGCCGCGATGATGTCCTTGCTCACCGTCTGCTGCGTCTTCGCGCTCTGGACGTCCACGATCGGCGTTTCCCCGGTGACCGTGATGGTCTCTTCGAGCGCGCCGACCTTCAAATCGCCGTTCACGGTGGCGACGAACGTGCCCGACAGCTCCACGCCGTCGCGCTTGACGACGCTGAACCCGGGCAACGTGAAGGTGACGGAATAGGTGCCTGGCGGCAGCGAGACGATGCGGTACTGGCCGGTGTCGTCGCTGACAACCGACCGGACCTTTTCAATCAACGCCGGGCTGGCGGCCTCCACCGTCACGCCCGGCAGCACCGCGCCGGACGTATCCCGCACCACGCCCGTGATGGCCGCCTGCGCGAACACCGCCGACGGCACGGCCAAGAGAACGATCAGAGTCCCGAGGAATCGCCGAACCCCATGGAGCATCGAAATCCTCCTTGAGATGAACGCCGATCTAGTTGCCCCCGCTCCTGAACAGGTACTGCAGCTTGGTGAAGATCGCCCGGTTCGTCCGCGCGAACGCCGTGGGATCGAAGTACGTCGGATTGATCGTGGACCCTTCGGCAAAGTGGTCGTCGTAGCCGAGGTAGAACGCCGTGCCCGAGTTCACGCGGTACGTCATCAGCACGTTGTTGTCGAGCGTCTTGTTGAACGTGTTCCGCTGGACGATGCTGCGGACGAGGAGCCGCGGCGTGAACTGGTAGGTCGTCAGGGCGCGCAGGATCTTGATGTTGAATGCCTGCGGGCTGCCGGTGCGCGGGTCGGTGAAGTCGGTCGTATCGAGGTTGATGGTCGCCTGGAGGCGCGAGAACGGCCGGACGATCGACGACACCCCGATGATCCGGTTGTGGCCGAGGAATGGGTTGACGACGAAGCGGATCTCGTCGCCCTGGTCGATCTTCCCGGTGAATGACACGCGGCGGCTCGCGTTGATCGTCCCCGACACCGTGACGCGGTTCTTGTCGAAATCGATGTTCCGGTAGCGCTCCATCAAGCGGTGATAGGTCGCCTGGGCGTTGATGTTCCGCGCAAACTGGACGTTGAAGTTGATGCCGGAATCGGTATTGAGCAGCGTGGCATCGAAATCGTAAATCCTCGAGTGGTTGACCTCGGGCCAGTAGTTGACGATCCAGGTCTCCGGCCACCACTTGTAGGACGTGCGGCCGATCGTCTCGACGAAGTTCGTCCGCCGGATGAATCCCAGGTCGCTGCCCATGTCGGGCGACAGCGCGTGATGGGCGACGAAGTAACCGAAGTGCCGCCCCGCCTTCGTCGTGTTGAACTCGTACATCCAGCCGCGCTTCTTGGCCCCCGTGAGATCCTCGCGATCCGTGAACACGAACCACGTCGTCAGGCGCTGCGTCGGGCTGAGGCGGAAGTTGGCGTCCGCACCGGTGACGCGGCTGTGGCTCGACAGAAACTCCCGGTCGGTGAAGATGACGCCCACCGACTGTTCGGGGCCGTAGTCGTAGCGGGCGCGCGCCAGCGCGACGTTCGCCTTCTTGCCGAACGCCGGATCGAGGAAGCTGTCCACCTTGCCCGGCGCTTCGTCGTTCGCGAACATGAACCCGACCGTCGTCTTCCCGATCTTGCCCGACAGCTTCGCGCCGATCTGCGGGTCCACGATCGTGCGCGTGTGCACAATCGTGGCGTTCGGGCCGGCCGACAGCGCGAAGATGGCCGCGCCCTCGAGGAAGAACGGACGCAGTTCGGGATACTGCACGGGGAAGCGCTGGTTCACTTCGATTTGCTGCCGATCCGATTCGACCTGCGAGAAATCGGGGTTGTAGGTCGCGTCGAACGTGAGGCTGCCCGTCAGGCCGTACTTGACGTTGACGCCGCCCTCCTCGAGGTCGCTCTCCGTGTAGTTCCCCGTCGTCTTGTTCACGGCCGTCGATTTGACCGCCGTGAAGGTCGGCAGCAGCTCGAAGTTATGGCTCGTGGACAGGTTGACGATGCCATCGAGGATGCCCATCTGGCGCATGTAGCCGGTGACGTCGCGCGACTGCGGCGCCCAGTGCGACAGCTCGTTCTTCGCCTTGATCTCGCGCTCGATCTGGAAGCCCCAGCGATGCGCCTGGCCGGCCGAGCGCGCCGGGTAGCGGAGGCTCTTGAACGGAATCGCCAGCTCCGCCGTCCAGCCGTCGTCCACCACTTGCCCGGCCGAGGCAAACAACACGTTGTAGGCCAGGTCGCCCTGCGAGGTCGCGGCGTTTCGCGCGAGGACGGAGTCGGTCTGGACGCCGTACCCGTTGACGGTGAAGGAATAGCCGGTCTGCTGATCCAGGAACGGATCGAAGGTGAAGGTGACCGTGTCTTCTTCGTCGGTCTTGTCGCGATCGACGCGGTTCGCGCGCATCACGCTCTTGTCGGCGTAGTGGGCGTATACGCTGAAGTAGAGGCGGTCGTTGTCGTACGCGACGCGCACCTCGGTCTGCTCCGACGCCGGCTGACCCTCGTTCGGGGTCTGCTGGGTGAACTTGCTGATCAGCGGCGCGTTCCGCCAGACGACATCGTCGAGGCGGCCGTCGATGGAGGGGGGCTGGGCCGCGCGCAGCGCCGAGATCGTCAGACGTGCCGCCGGGCCGCCGGTCGGCGGCGCGGCGCCGCGGCCGCCTTCGCCCTGAAGGCTGAGCACGCCCTCGCCGGCGCGCGCGGGTCCCGCTTGCGCGGGGCTCGCTTGCGCGGGACTCGCCTGCGCGTCGCGCGGCGCCTGGGCTGCGGCCGGCGCGGCGCTGCCCTGCGCGGCGCTGCCCTGCGCGCTGACGAAGCGCGGCGCCAGTCCGATGACGGCCGCCAGTCCCGTGATCACGCACCAGCGCGCGCGCTGGCGACCGCTACCGCTTCCCTGTCCGCACCGCAGAACCATGGAGGCCTCCAGACTGTCCGACGCTGACATGAGCCGCGCGCCGATCGAATCGGGCGGCAGCCAGGCACTAACCCGCGCAAGTACGAAGTGAAGGCACGTCGCCGCCGACGTGCGTGATCGTCGCGAAAATGTGGCACCCGAATATTACCGTCAAACGTGAATATTAAGTGGTGGATCTCGACGCACGCGACGAGGAGATTCCTCTATCCAAAATCTTGGTTTCTGGGGAGAATTGGCCGGGATTTGGAAGAAAATGCCCCGGGCGCGGGGGCTACGCCGTCTCAGCAAGACCGCGCCAGAGCGACGTCAGCGTGCGGCGCGTGTCGCGAGCCGCGGTCAACCCTTTGGCGGTTGGCCGGAAGTATCGCTTCGCTCGTCCGCCGCGCTCCGGCGTCGGATCCGCCAGGCGCGAGGTGAGCAGCCCTTTCTGCTCGAGGCGGTCGAGCGCCGCGTACACGCTCGCCATCGCGAGGTGGCGCTTCGTCGCCTCCTGGACCGTCCTGCCGATCGGCACCCCGTACGCCTGGTCGCCCAGCCGGATCGCGACGAGCAGGACGACGTACTCGAGGTGACCCAACGAAATGATCATTTATTCATGATAGTTAGGATTATGGCGCCGTGACAAGCGGTCCAGAGCGACCAGTTCCACAACCGGCGGAACGCGAGCGACAGGCCGGTGCACACGAGGAACACGCCGCCCAGGCAGCCGATGCCGGCGATGACTTGTCCGGCGACGCCACCGAGCTCGCCCGTGTGGGCAAAGCGCAGCCACCCGCGCATCTGCTGGCCGAGGCTCGAGCGCTCGTACGGCTGCCAGAGCAGCACCTCCCCGCTGGCGCTGTCGAGCGTCAACGTCGATCGAGCAAAGCGGTTCCAGTTCGCGCCGTCGGTGATCGTGAATGTCAGCGGCCCCCCCGAACGATTCGGCAGCCGCATCGACAGCAGGCTCCACGCGGGAATCTGCTGCTGCGCGCGAGCCCAGATCCAATCGAGGCGCGCCGGGGTGGCGTCCTCGCCAGCGCGGTGTGACGAAGCGCCGCTCCCCTGCGGCGCGGATCCGCCACTCCCCTGAAGCGCCAGAGCCGCCTGCCCGCCGCGCGGCGGCACGGGCGACCCGGCCAGGCGATAGACGAGATCGTTGGCCCACGTGTACGAGAGGACCGTCCCGCTGACGGTCATGATCACGATCGGAATCAGGCACCAGAACCCGATCGTGTTGTGCCAGTTGAAGTCGCGGGCGCGCGCGGTGGCGGTGCGGCGGAACCAGGTGATGTGCCTGAGCGACTGCCGCGTCAAGCGCTTCGGCCACCAGATGAAGAGTCCGCTGCACGCCAGCACCAGGAAGGCGACGTTGCTGATGCCCGTGATCGAACGGCCCGCGGCGCGCGACTCGCCTGTTCCGCCAAGGTACCGGTGCCAGTTCGTCAGCACTTCGAACACCTTCGCCGTGCGCGCCGATCCCGTCCCGAGCACAGCGCCCGTGTACGGATCGACATACACGGTGCCGCGCCCGGCCAGCGTGACGCTGGCGGCGCTGTCGCCGGCGCGCGCGAGCGCCAGCGTCTGCGGCACGGCCTCAGGGTCCGCGGCCGTGACCGCCGCGAGCAGTTGACCGGCGCCGAGCCGCGGCGCGCTTTGGGGCGTTACGTAGCGCACGTCGCGCTCGATCCAGTCCTGGATCTGAGGCTTCAGCGCGAGGAGCACGCCCGTCCCCGACATCACGAAGATGACGAGGCCGGCGGCGACGCCGCAGACAAGATGGAGCCAGAAAAGAACGGTTCGAAGTTGCGTCATGGATGCCGTCGCGCCGCGTTATTGAGACTCAATCTCACTTCAACGCGGCACTATACCCACAACAGTTTGACATGTCAAACGGATGTTATATATGCTGACGCACGATGGAAACGTGGAAGGAATTCGAAGCCAACGAGCTGACCCACAGCGCGGCGCACCACCTGCTCGCGATCTATGAGGTGGGGCTGCCGTACGGCGGATGGGCGCGCGTCTCGGATATCGCGCGGAAGCTCGACATCACGCGCGGCAGTGTCTCCATCAACCTCCGAGCGCTGCGGAAACGCGGCTGGATCGAGACGGGCGAGCATCACCTCGTCAGGCTGTCCCCCCGCGGGACGAAGGCCGTCCAGGCCGTCATGGCGAAGCGCGCCATCGTCCAGGCGTTCCTCGCCGACGTGCTCGGCACGCCGGCGGCGCAGGCCGCCATCGACAGCTGCAAGGTCGAACACCTGATCAGCGATGCGACCGGCCAGCGGCTGGCCCGCTTCACGCGTTTCCTCACCTCGTGCGACCCCTCGGCGAAAGCGGTCCTCGCGCACTTCCGGAGCGCCCCCGATGAATGCCCCGAAAGCCGCACCTGCGACGTCTGCAAGGGACACTGCCTGATCGACGAGCTCGAGCGCGCCATCTGACGAGGGGCGACGTGCGCACGACGCGAGACGAAATCGTCGAGGACCTGAATCGTCTGATGGCCGAGGAGGCCGAAGCCTTCCTCCGGTACTTCCACATGCGGTTTCGTCTGCGTGGGAAGGGGCGGCGGTCAGCCGAGAAGCTGTTCGACGAGGCGCTCAAGGAGACGCTGGAGCACGCCGAGGCGCTGGCGAAGCGGATTCAACTGCTCGGGCACGTGCCGACGCTCAACATCCGTCTCTCGCTCGCCGGCGAGGCGGTCGGGCCCGAAGAGGCGCTGACGGAGGCGCTCGAGATCGAACAGCAGGCGCTCGACGCCTACCGCGAGTTCCTGCCTCGCGTGGCGGACGACCCGGCGCTCGGGGAGTTCATCCGCAAGCAGATCGCCGTCGAAACCGATCACGTCGAGGAGATCCGCGAGGTGATCGGCGATCGCGCGCCGCTCACGCTCGTGAACAAGCCCGCCCGTTCATAGCCCACCCTGTCAGGGTGGTCAGTTCGACGGTCCGTCCTCGCCTTCGGCCGCTTTCTCGTCGGCCGCCCACCACACGTGCCCGTTCTTGCAGGTTCCCCGCTCGACGATTCGCATGTCGATCGGATCGAGGGTGGCGCCGAACCGGTCGGTCCGGCGGGGCGGTTCACCGCAGGTGGGACATCGCTGAACCCGTGCCTCGTGCAGACGAGGCTCGGTCATCGCCTGACGGCGCTCAATACGGGATTGAGGCGCAGCGCCTCCTGGTAATGCGCGTCGGCCTCGTCCTTCCGCCCGAGGGCCTGCATCGCGGCGCTCCAGTTGTAGTGCGCCTCGGCGTAGTCCGGCTTGAGGCTCAACGCCGCCTGGTAGTGCGCGACCGCCTCGCCGAAGCGATCCTGCCGCTGCAGCGCATTGCCCCAGGCGAACTGCGCCTCCGCGAACGTGGGCCGGATCCGCACGGCTTCTTCAAACCTGCCCGCGGCCTCGGCGAACCGCTTCAGGCCCTGAAGCGCGATCCCGGAGTTGTAAAGGACGTCTGCCGAACGGGGGCTGAGGCGCATCGCTTCCGCGTACTCGGCTTCGGCCTCCTCGAATTGCCGCGCGTTCAGCAAGGCGTCGCCGAAGTTGACGTGCGCGTCCACGCTCCGCGGCACCGTCGAGACGACGGCCCTGCGCTGATCGAGCGAGACCGCCTCCGTGCGCAGTCCGGCCGCCAGGAGCCAGACCGCCGGGACGATGAAGGGCGACCACTTCAGGGCGTGCGCCCAGCCGCGGCCGAAAACGTCTGACGCCGCGGGCGCCGCCGGCTTCGCGGCGCCGCCGGCCGCGTGCACCCCCAGCGCCGCATTCGTCGCCGGCTCGCGAATCTTCCAGATGAAGCCGTCGTAGTAGTAATGAAGGAACGCGGACGCGGCCACGAACCCATACAGCGTGAGCCTCAACCCTTCGTCTGGAAGCGTCCGAACGACCAGGCCGAGATACCCGTAGGCGAGGACGAGCAGGACGTAAAACGCAATCAGGATCAGGTTCCCGCGAAACAGAAACCGCGTGAACTCGCCCACCGACCGTCCCGTCTGGACGCGCGTCCGGTTGTAGACCCAGACGATGGCCAGGTACTGGACGTCGTGAAAGATCTCGAACGCGGCGACGCCCAGGATGATCGGCTTCAGGTGCACCGTCGCGTACCACCAGAAGGAGAAGCTCGACGCCATCACCGCCAGCTTCACGACGCTGCACGGCTGGCCGCGCCGCCAGGTAATGAAGGTGTACGCCAGAAATCCAACCGTCACCAGGATGGTGAACGCCATCCAGACGACCCGGATCGACTCGAGCGCGGAGCTCGCGACCACGGGGCTCCCGAGCTCGTAGAAGACCTCGACCATGTGCGACATCTTGTCGGGCGAGTTCAGCAGGCCGGCCACGAACCAGGCGACGCAGGTGAGCATATCGATCCGCGCGCGCGCGTTCGACTTCGCGCCGAGCTTCGCGTCGTAGATGCGCATGAACCCGTAGACCTGCGCCAGTCCGTGCCAGAAGCCCCACAAAAGGACCATCAGCATCAGCGCGTCGAGGTGCCGGCGCGCCAGCAGGGTGCAGACGATCAGCAGGAAGACGGGCGCCGCGATGAACCGCACGCGGAACCGCTCGAACAACTGGCGGTCGCCGTACGCGCGAATCATGCCCGGCAGGTGGTGACCCTGCGCGCCGAAGGTCGCCACGGCGAGGCCAATCGCCTCGGCCGAGAACCGCAGTTGCGCGAGGGCGAGCGCCGGGATGATCAGCAGCGGCGTGCCGACGAAGAGCGCCAGATCCTTCCACGAATCAAGGATCCACGGTTGCCGCCGGCTGGCCGCGTTCGTCACGACAGTCATAAAGGCCGGATGCCTGAAATTATAGGGTCGTATGCTTCAGTTTCAAGGATTTTGCAGATTGTGTTCAGATTCGAGACTCCCGCTCCCGAAAATCTTTGGAAGTACTCGACAACCGCTGAGGTAACGATCGAGTCCCACAACGTCATAATCGAGCGGCCGGATGCGCTATATACTTCCAGCCGACCTCGCGAGGGAGACCCACCGAATCCCGGCGGCGCCCGCATGGGCGACGCCGCGGGCCAGCAGGCCGCAGCGCAGCGAGAGTTCAGCGAGCCGAAGCCGGATCGAGCTCTTCCCTGGCACGGCAAGGGACAATCGAGATGAGACTCAGGTCAGCGTTCACCGCCGCATTCCTTCTTCTTCTCCTCACAGGCCTCTCGCTCCGATACGCCGTCGCCCCGGTCCAGGGCCAGTCGGGGCCGGTGTTCACGAATTTCGAGGGATCGCAGACGAGTCCCATCCGTCTCTCCCCCGACGGCACGCGGCTCTTCGCCGTCAACACGGCGAACGCCTCGCTCTCGGTGTTCGACGTCACCACGCCCTCGTCGCCCACGCTCATCCGTGAGATTCCCGTCGGCATCGAGCCGGTGTCCGTGAACGCGCGCACCAACGACGAAGCGTGGGTCGTCAACCAGGTCTCGGACAGCGTCAGCATCGTCTCGGTCTCGCGCGGGATTGTCGTCGCGACGCTCGCGGTGCCAGATGAACCGATGGACGTCGTCTTCGCCGGAGCCAACCAGGCGTATATCAGCGTCGCCGGAAGCAACGCCGTGGCGGTCTACAACGCGACGACGCGCGATCCGATCCGGACGCTGCCGCTCTTCGGCACCAGCCCCCGCGCGCTTGCGGTCAGTCCCGACGGCACCCTGGTGTACGCCGCCTTCGCCCTCTCCGGCAACAAGACGACGCTCGTGCCCGAGGGTGAGGCGCCGCCGCCGCCGCCGCCGACCAACCCCAGCCTGCCGCCCGCGCCGCAGGTCGCAAAAATCGTCGCGGCGGACGACCCCGCCTGGTCGTCGATCATCACGTATCAGATGCCCGACTACGACGTCGCGGTCATCGCGACGGGCGCGCTGCCCCGCGTGGCCGGCTACTATTCGGGCGTCGGCACGATCAACCTCGGGCTGGGCGTCAATCCGGTCAGCGGCGACATCTTCGTTGCAAACAGCGACGCGCGGAATCTGGTCCAGTTCGAGCCCAACCTGCGCGGCCACTTCGTTGACAACCGCATCACGCGCATCGCGAAGGCGACGGCGCAGGTGACGCCGTTCGACCTCAATCCCGGCATCAACTACGCGACGCTGCCGAACCCGGCCGCCCGCGCGACGGCGCTGGCGCAGCCGACGGCCGTCACGTTCGACCCCGGAGGCGAGTTCATGTACGTCGCCGCGTTCGGGACCGATCGCGTCGCCCGCGTGGACGTCAACGGCAACGTGCTCTCGTTCGTGGAGGTCGGTCCGCCGAGCGGGTCCGGGTCCAATATCGACCCCCGGACCAAGCGGGGGCCGCGCGGCCTCGCGCTGAACGCCGCAGGCCACACGCTGTACGCCCTCAACCGGATCTCGAACACGATCTCGGTGATCGACACCGTGAACCAGTCGGTCTCGCGGGAGCTGTGGGTCGGCACCGACCCGACGCCGCTGGCGCTCCGCGTCGGCCGCGGATTCCTCTACGACGCCAAGCTCTCGGGGAACGGCACCGGCTCGTGCGCCTCCTGCCACATCGACGGCGACATGGACCTCATCGCCTGGGATCTGGGCAATCCAGGCGGCGACATGGTCTCTTTCGATCAGGGGAGCCTTCACTTCGAGTTCCACCCGATGAAGGGGCCGATGACGACGCAGACGCTGAAGGGGCTGTCGAAGACGTCGCCGTTCCACTGGCGCGGCGACAAGCCGACCTTCGTGGACTTCAACCCGGCGTTCGACGGCCTGCTGGGGGGATCGCAACTCTCCTCCGGTGACATGCTCGCCTTCACCGGGTTCGTCAACACGATCGTCTACCCGCCGAACCCGAACCTGAACCTGGACCGCTCGATGCCGGCCACGATTCGGAACGGCAACCCGGCCAACGGCCAGGTCATCTTCAACACCGTGGCCGAAACGCGGCCGGGACCGGTGACGTGCGAGGCGTGTCACAAGACGGATCCGGGCCCGGGGACGAACCGCATCATCATCGATTCGCCGCTCGCGCCGCAGCCGCTCAAGACGCCGCATCTGCGCAACGCGTACCGGAAGATTGGCTTCAACCGGTTCTTTCCGACGAGCATCGACGGCTTCGGCATGGACCACGACGGCCACGTGTCCACGTTCCTCGACTTCATGTCCGCGGCCATCTTCGCCGGCTACAGCGGAGCGCAGAAGACCGACCTCTCCGCCTACATGATGGCGTTCGACACCGGCACGGCGCCGGCCGTGGGCCACGCGTTCACGCTCAGCCCCGCCACCGCCGCGAACGCGCAGCTCCAGACGGACTGGACGACCCTGCAGCAGCAGTCGCGCCTGCGCAACAACGACGTGACCGTGCGCGGCACGATCAACGGGGTCATCCGTGCCTTCACGTACCGGCCGTTCAACGACGACTACTCGCTCGACGCCATCCCGTCGGTCACGCTGACGCGGGCGCAGCTGCAGTCGTTCGTGGAGCACGGCGACACGCTGACGGTGATGGGGGTGCCGCCGCGGGAGGGCATCGCGCAGTCCACGGCGATCTCGCTCACCGACGCCGCGGCGATCACGAACCGCCGCGGGGTGAGCCGGGGCCACTGACGCGCTCGTCCGCCGCGCCGGTCGCGGCGGAGGGGCTCAGCGTCGGCGGCGGCGTTTGGAGGTCCGGGTCGGCACGGGCCGCATCGGCTCTTCGCGCGCGATCATCACCTCGGTTGACTTGATGATCGCCATCGCATCGTCGCCCCGCCGCAGCTTGAGCTCGTGCAGCGCGTCGCTCGTGACGACGGCCGTCAACAACTGATCGCCGATTCGGAGCCGCACCTGGCCGAGCAGGCCGTCGGTTCGCACTTCCTCGACGAAGCCGCGCAGGCGGTTGCGGCCGCTCAACCCGACAATAAGCGCCGTTTGTCTTCGTGGAGGCGCTCGCCGCGCGCCTGAGGGTGCGGGCCGCTCGCGCGCGAGCAGCCGATCGATCTCGGCTTCAGACAGCCGATGGTGGCCGCCGGCGGTTTGCGTCGTCCTGATCTTTCCCTGATAGATCCACTGCTTGAGCGTTGAATACCCGATACCCATCCGCTCGGCGGCGGCACGTACGGTGAGAAGCGCCATGGGAAACCGGACCGATCATACCCCGTCTACCGGACGGCACGAGTGCGTCTTCACGACGATCCACACGTCGCGCCCGGCGCGAAGCCCAAGCTCGTCCCTCGACGTCGGCGTGATGTGCACTTCAAGTGGCACACCGATGTCGATATCGGCACGAACTGTCCGTCCCTGATCCGAAATTGCACGGATGGTTCCAGGCACGACGTTGCGTGCGCTCAACCCGCGCGGACGCTCGGTCGCGATCAGGATGTCTCCGGCGCGGATCGCCAGACGCAGCGGAGCGCCGACGTTCACGTCAGCCAGTGGCGCTTCGAGTTCGACGGCACAGCGATCGAGGCGCGTGAGCATCACCCCCGCCTCGGGCCGGCGATCGACGACCACGACATCCACGAGGTTCTCGAAGCCGGCGAGGCTGGCGACGCGTTCGTGCGCCGGCGCGTCGAGCACCTGCTGCGGCGTCCCGTCGGCGACAACGGCGCCGTCCTGGAGGACGACGACGCGCTCGCCGAGCGCGAACGCTTCGCGCTGCGAGTGAGTGACATAGAGGATCGGGATCCGGTGACTCTCGTTCCAGCGCCGGAGATCCGCGATGATGCGCGACTGCGTGCCGCGGTCGAGCGCGGACAGCGGCTCATCCAGGAGCAGGACCGCCGGGTCGGTGACGAGCGAACGTGCGAGCCCGATCCGCTGCCGCTCGCCCCCCGACGTCTGCGGCGGCCGGCGATCGAGCACGCCGCCGATGCGGAACGAGTCGGTGATGGCGGCGGTGCGGCGCGCGCGCTCCGGCACGGGCAGCGCGGTCAGCCCGTACTCGATGTTCTCCCTGACGGTCAGGTGCGGAAAGAGCGCCAGGTGCTGGAAGACGAATCCCACCTGGCGCTGCGAGGAGGGGACGTTCACGCCGGTGGCCGAGTCGAACAGCAGGCGGTCGCCGATGCGGATCGCGCCGGCGTCGAGCGGCGTCAGGCCCGCGACCGCGCGCAGCAGCGTCGTCTTGCCCGAGCCCGATTCGCCGAAGATGATCGTGATGCCCGCCGCTGCTTCGAGGGCGACGTCGAGCGTGAAGCCGGACGCCAGCCGCTTGCGGATTGCGACGCCGAGCGTCATCGCGCGGCCGGCCCCGGCGCGATGGCCCACGGCTTCCTGAGCAGCCCGTAGACCACCGAGAGCGCCGCCAGCGAGAACGCGAGCAGCACCAGCGCCGTCCGGTGGGCCGCCGCCATGTTCAGCGCCTGCACGTCGTCGTAGATCGAGATCGACACGGTGCGGGTGACGCCCGGCAGGTTGCCGCCGACCATCAGCACGACCCCGAACTCGCCGAGCGTGTGCGCGAAGGTCAGGACGGCTCCGGCCAGGACGCCGTCGAGGCCGAGCGGCAGGACGACACGCCAGAAGGTGCGGACGCGGCCGGCGCCGAGGATCGACGAGGCGTCGAGCAGCTCGCGATCGATCTGCGCGAACGACGCGGCCGCCGGCTGGACGCCGAACGGCAGGCTGTACAGAATGGACGCGATGACGAGCGCCTCGAAGGTGAAGGCCAGCCCATGGCCGGTCAACGCCGTCCAGGCGCGGCCGACTGGACTTTGCGCGCCGAGCGCGACGAGCAGATAGAAGCCGAGCACCGTTGGCGGCAGCACGAGCGGCAGCGCGACCACCGACTCGACAAGGAACTTCCACCGCCAGGTGGAGAACGTGAGCCAGTAGGCGATCGGCACGCCGACCAGGAGCAGGACCGCGGACACCAGCGCCGCCAGCTTCAGGCTCAGGGCGATCGCGGTCCAGTCCATGCGGCGGCAGTCTAGCAGGAGCGGTTCGGGGCCCTCAGCGCCCCGCGGTGGACGGCACCCCGAACCCGTACTCCGAGAGCAGGCGCACGCTCTCCGGTTGCTTCAGCAGCTCGACGAACCGGCGCGCCAGCGGCTTCTGCTTCGAGGAGGCGACGACGATCGCCGCCTGCTCGATGGGTGGGTGGAGCGACTCGGGGATGAGGACGTAGGTGCCGCTCGCTTTGAGGGCCGCCGACAAGGCCAGCGACAGGGCAATCACGCCCGCCTCGGCGTTGCCCGTCTGCGCAAACTGGACCGCCTGCGAGATGTTCTCGCCGAGCACCAGCTTGGGCCGCACGCGGTCGTAGAGGCTCTCGTGGCGGAGCGCGGCGACCGCGGCGCGGCCGTACGGCGCATGCTCCGGGTTCGCGATGGCGATCCGCTTGACCTTCGGGCCGGCGAGCGACGCCAGCCCGCTCCGAATGTCCACGCCCGAATCGTTCCGCGTCCAGACCACGATCCGGCCGACGGCGTACTGATACAAGGTGCCCGGCTCGGTCAGGCCTGCGCGCTCGAGCTGCTTTGGATAGTCGATGTCAGCCGACATGAAGACGTCGAAAGGGGCGCCGTTCTGGATCTGCGCGAAGAAGTTGCCGGAGGAGCCGAACGTGAGGGTGACCTTCTGGCCGGTCTCGCGCTCGAACCGCGCGGCGATGGCGGGCAGGACGGGCTGGATGTCCGACGCGGCCGCCACGGTCAGCGTCTGGGCCCCGGCGCCGGCGGCGCCGTTCGTCAGGAGGATGGCGGCGGCGGCGAGAGCGGCGGCGAGGCCGCGCGTCACCGTGCGGCGGCCGGTCTCGGGCCGCCGGCCCCCGCCGCCGCCGGCAGTTCCCGGACGATGACCAACGTCCTGCATGTCTTTTCTTGTACAACAATCGCACGACTAAGGACAAGACAACTCGTTTCAGTCATGCGGTTCAAGTCGATTCTGCACCGCCACGCAGCGGTCTATCGGGCTCCCTGCGGCGAGCGGTCGGGCGCCGACTCGGGCGCGACCTGCCCGGACCGCCAGACGTCATCTACCTGATATTCGAGGCCAGACGTCACGCCCAACGGTTTACTCTTAGCCGTTTCTATTCGATACAGTGCGATTTGAGTACCGACTATATTCGGCGCTAGAGTGATCGACCCATGAGCCCTGGTCGCGGACCGTCCCGGCATCCCGGTTCCCACTCTCTTCGTTGTTCATGTTTGATTGTGAGCCTGTTGGCCGCCGCCGGCAGCTCGTCCGTATGGGCGCAGGTCGGCGCCGGCGAAATCACCGGGGTCGTCCGCGACCCGGATGCCGCGGGCGTCCCGGGCGCGACGATCACCGTCACGGCGGTCGCCACCAACCGCGAGCGCGTGCTGACCTCCGGGGCCGGGGGCATCTACACCGCCCCGGGGCTGCTCCCGGGCGAGTACAGCGTCGCGGTCGATCTGCCGGGATTCAAGCCGCTCCGGCGGCAGGGGGTGCGCGTCGCCACCGGAGAAAAAGCGCGCGTAGACGTGGACCTCGAGGTCGGCGACCTGCGCGAAGCGGTCACGGTGACCGCCGACGCGCCGGTGCTGCGCGGCGAGACCGGCAGCCTCGGGGCCGGCGTCGAACACGAACAGGTCGTTCAACTGCCCCTCAACGGCCGGACGTTCATCGCGCTGGCCCCGCTGGCGCCCGGCGTCGCCCTTCCGCCGAACACGCAGCTCCCGCGCATCAACGGCGGCCGCCCCCGGACCAATGAGTACCTCTTCGACGGCATCTCGGTGCTCCAGCCGGAGCCGGGGCAGGTGGCCTTCTTCCCGATCATCGACGCGATCGAAGAGTTCAAGATCGAGAGCAACAGCCCGCCGGCCGAATTCGGCCGGTTCAACGGCGGCGTGGTGAACCTGACGACCAGGGCGGGCACGAACGCGCTGCACGGCAATGCGTTCGAGTTCTTCCGGAACGAGGCGCTCAACGCGCGGAACTTCTTTCAGTCGGGCCTGGCCGACAAGCCGCGGTACGGGCGCAACCAGTTCGGCGCCACGCTGGGCGGGCCCGTCGCGCGGGACCGCACGTTCTTTTTCGTGGACTACCAGGGGCAGCGCCAGTCGATCGACCGCACGCTCACGTCCACGGTGCCGACGGCGCTCCAGCGGCAGGGCATCTTCACCGAATCAATCAACGGCCGCGTGCCGATCGTGTACGACCCCGGGACGACGACCGGATCGACACGCACCCCGTTTCCGGGCAATACCATTCCGTCCGCCCGCGTGGATCCCGTGGCGGCGTCGCTGATCAACCGCTATCCACTGCCGACGTCCGCGGGGACCGTCAACAACTACCGGCGCACCGATCTCGAAGCCGACGATCAGGATCAGGGGGACGTCCGCATCGACCACCGGTTTGCCTCGAACCGCGATCAGCTGTTCGGGCGCCTCTCGTACTTCAGCGGCCGCTTTCTGCCGGTCACGCCGCTGCCCGACGGCAGCGGCCTCATCGCCGCCGGCAGCACGCTCGGCCCGCAGGACACGCGGGCCTGGTCGTTCGCGTCGAGCTACCAGCGCACGTGGTCGAGCCATCTGTTCAACGAGCTGCGCATCGGCGACACGCGGCGCGCGGTGGACCGGACTCCGGCTGAACTCGCGACGGTTGCGGGTTCAGCCCTGAATATTCCGCGTATCCCGTCGAACGCCCAGTTTCCAACCACGCTGCCGACGTTCGTGATTACCGGCTTCCAGCAGCTCGGGTCGTCGCCGAACACCGCGTCGAACTTCAAGACGAGCGTCTCGGAAGCCGCCGACTCGCTGACGTGGCTGACCGGGCGCCATGCGTTCAAGATGGGATTCGACTGGCGCTGGGAGCGGCTGAACGTGATCCAGCCCCCCTCGCCGACCGGCTCGTTCACGTTCACGACCCTCGGCAGCGACCTGCCGAACGTCGCCAACACCGGCACGCCGCTCGCGAGCTTCCTCCTCGGCCAGGTGCAGGGCTTCTCGATCGATCTGCAGCAGTCGGAGATCCGCGAGCGTGCGTCGTTCCAGGAGTATTTCATCCAGGACGACTGGAAAGTGTCCGACCGCGTCACGCTCACCCCCGGGCTCCGCTACACGCTGAACTTCCCGTCCACCGAAATCAACGGCCAGACCGCCGTCTTCAGCCTTCAGACGCAGCTGCTCGAGTATCCCGGCGCCGGCCCCGTGCGGCCGCTCAAGAAGGACAACTTCGGGCCGCGCCTCGGCGTCGCCTACCGCGCTACCGACAAGACCGTGTTCAGCGGCGGCTACGGGATGGTCTGGATCGAGATGGCGGGAATCACCACGCCGTTCACGACGCCGACCTTTCCGTTCCTGCAGACCGTCACGCAGCGGACGCTCGACACGATCTCCCCGGCGTTCATCCTGCAGAACGGTCCGCGCGTCGATCCGATCGCGCCGACGCCGACCGCCGGCCTCGGCCAGGGAGTCTTTGCCGTCGATGGCCAGCTCGGGTCGGGCTACGTGCAGCAGTGGAATGTCTCGGCCCAGCGGGAGCTGACGCCGAACACCAGTCTCCAGCTCGCCTACCGCGGTTCGAAGATCATTCACGTGGGGATTCCCGACACGAACATCAACCAGTTGACCGTCGATCAACTGGCCCTCGGACCGGCGCTGAACCAGCGCGTCCCGAATCCGTACTTCGGGATCATTCCCCGCTCGTCATCGCTCGGTGACCCGACGATTCCGCTCGCCCAGCTCCTGAAGCCGTTTCCCCGCTTCACGACGGTCAGCTTCTACCGCAACAACGTCGGCACGACGCGCTATGACGGCTTCGAAGCCGGCGTCCGCCAGCGTCTCTCGCATGGCCTGACGTACTCGATTGCATACACCCGGTCGAAGCTGGTGGACGATGCCTCGTCGGTGTTCGATGCGTCGATCCTGACGGGGCCGCTCGCGACGTTTCAGGTCGCCGACAGCTTCGACCGGTCGCGCGAGCGCGACTACTCCACCGGCGACATCCCGCACGTGTTCGTCTCGTCGCTGATCTGGGATTTGCCGTTCGGGGCGGGCCGGGCCCGGCAGCTGTCCGGCGCGCTGGGCGCGATCGCCAGCGGCTGGACGATTGGATCGCTCGTGACGCTTCAGTCCGGCGTGCCGGTGGCGATCACGCAGACCAACGCGAACGCGTTTGCGGGCTTCGGGACGCAGCGGCCGAACCTCGTCGGCAACCCCGAGCTGCCCGCCGACCAGCGGACGCCCGCGCACTGGTTCAACACGGGGGCCTTTGCCGTTGCACCGGTCTTCACGCTGGGCTCGGCGTCGCGCAATCCTGTCCGCGGACCGTCCTACCGGAACGTGGACCTCTCGCTGCTTCGGCGCATCGGGGTCGGATCGGGGCGGACGATCGAAGTGCGCGCCGAGATTTTCAACCTGCTGAACACGGCGAACCTTGGGGCACCCGCCGCGGTCGCCGGCAACGCAGGGTTCGGCACGATCATCACGGCGCTCGATCCGCGCGTCGTGCAGCTTGCGGTCAAGTTCGGGTTCTAGGCGTCGGCGGGCGCGCGGGGAGGCACTTCGAACGTCACGCCGCGCATGCCGACGGCCTGGCCCGATTCGTCGCAGATGACCGTCGAGTGCGCCTCGACCCACACCGGCCGGCCGTCCTTCCTCATCCACCTGAACCGGTTGACGTGCGCCTCCCGGGCGGCGAAGGCCCGGGCGGCCGAGCCCGCCGCCTTGTCGCGATCGTCGGGGTGGACGATCGTCAGCCAGAAATTCGGCGTGGCGAGCCACTCCTCGACCGAGTAGCCGAGCATCGGCTCGACGTACGCGCTGACGAAGTTGATCCGCTGGCCCGCGGTGTCCGGCTGGCCCCACGCCTCCCAGACGATGCCGGGCACGCTCTCGACGATCTGCGCCAGCCGCTCGCGGACAACGGCGAGCTCGCGCTCGGCGCGGCGGCGTTCGGTGATGTCGCGGAAAACCAGCACCACGCCGAGCATCTCGCCATCGTCGGCCTTGATGGGCGCCGCGGTGTCGTCGATCGGCGTCTCGCGGCCGTCGCGCGCGATGAGCACCGTGTGGTTGGCGAGGCCGGCGACGGTCCCCTCGCGCAGCACCCGATGCGCGGGATTCTCCGCGCTCTGCCTCGTGTCCTCGTTGACAATGACGAACAGCTCGTCGAGCGGCCGGCCGGCGGCCTCGGCGGTCGTCCAGCCGGTCAGGTTCTCGGCGACCGCGTTGAGCCTGGTCACCCGGCCCCGGGTATCGGTCGTGATGACGCCGTCGCCGATGCTGGCGATGGTCGCCCGCAGCCGCGCTTCCGACTGCCGAGTCGCCGCGCTGACCGTCTCCGCCGCGGCCTGCTCCGCGCGTGCAAGCGTGCCTTCCCGGACCGCCACGGCCATCAGCGCGGTGGCGGAGGCCAGCAGTCCAATCGCGACGACGATGCCGCCGACACTGACGAGGGTCGCCGACCGCGCGCGAGCTGCCTGCACCTCCTGGCGCTCCACCAGCAGGCGATCCTCTTCGGCCGTGATCGCGTCAACCACCTCGCGCGCGGCATCCATCAGCCGCTTGTCCTCGCCGTCGCGGACGACCGCCGCCGCGGCCTCCGGTCCGCCGCGCCGCCGCGCGTCGATTCCCCCGCGGAGCACGTCGAGTCGCCGTGTGATGAGGTCGTCGAGGTCGGCCACGTGCTTCTGCTGGACAGCGTTGTCGGCCGTGAGGCGGCGAAGCTGGTCCACCCTGCCCGGCAGGGCGTTCAGCGCGGCGGAGTACGGCGCGAGATAATCATCAGCGCCGACGATCACGAAGCCGCGCTGCCCGGTTTCGGCGTCCTTGAGCAGCGACAGCACGCCGCCGGCTTCGGCGCGCACGAGCAGCGTGTGCTCGACGGCGGCGTTGGCGTCGCGCAGCTCCGTGAGTCTGGTGTACGCCGTCCAGGCGCCGGCCGCCAGCAGCGCGATGCCGAGCGCGAATGCGACGAGGCTCGCGCGCCATGCGGTCGATGAACGCATTTCTGCTCCGTGGACCCGTGTGGATTAGGGCGGCAAGTATATCGCAGGTCGTACCAGCTCAGCCGCGCGCGGCCCGACGCATCATTCACTATAATCGCCTCTCGTCCGGTCACCGTTCCAACACCACGGAACGTCGGCCCCCGACTGGAGACGCCGAATGAGTTGGAGCGGCTCGATGCCGCGCATCGCCATCCTCGCTGGACTTTTGCTCTCGGGCGCACGCCTCCACGCGCAAGCGCCCGTCCAGGACACCGACGATCAGACGCTGCGCCGCCTGTCGATCGAAGAGCTCGGAAAGATCGACGTGACATCGGCGTCGCGGCACGCGGAGCCGATCGGCGAAGCCGCGTCCGCCGTCTCGGTGATCACCGAGGACGACATCCGCCGCGCCGGCATCACGACCGTGCCCGATGCGCTGCGGCTGGCCACCGGCGTCCAGGTGGCGCGGATCAACGGGCAGACGTGGGCCATCACCTCGCGCGGGTTCAACGCCGCGGCGGCCAACAAGATGGTCGTCCTCATCGACGGCCGCAGCGTATACACGCCGCTCTTCTCCGGCGTCTTCTGGGATCAGCAGGACCTGACGCTCGCCGACCTCGACCGGATCGAAGTCGTCCGCGGACCCGCGGGCACGCTGTGGGGCGCGAATGCGGTGAACGGGGTCGTCAACATCATCACCAAGCGCGCGGGCGGCGCCCAGGGCGGGCTCGTGCAGGTGGACGCCGGCAACACGATCGGACAAACGGCGTTCCGGTTTGGCGGCGCGCTCGGATCCTCGAGCGGCTACCGCGCCTACGGCAGCTACCGCTACCTCGGAGCGCAGCGGATCGTGGCGACCGGCGCGAGCGCCCGCGACACGATCCGCAGCGGACAGGGCGGGTTCCGCTACGACGCCGACCGCTCGAGCCGCACGTCGCTGACGCTGCAGGGCGACGGCTATCGCGGCCTCGAGGGGCTGGCCGATCGCGACGACATCGACGTCGCGGGCGGGAACGTCCTCGGCCGTATCAGTCACACGACTTCGTCCGGCGATCAGATGCAGTTCCAGGCGTACTACGACGGCACGTATCGCCGCGTGCCCCTTCAGTACGCCGAGCGGCGCGACACCGGCAACGTGGACTTTCAATATCGCTTTGCCTCGCGGTCGAGCAACGACCTGACGCTCGGCGCCGGCCTCGACGTCCGCCGCAGCTCCACGGTTCCGACGTCGGTACTCTTTTTCGACCCCGAGACGCGCACGGCGCCGCTCCTCAACGTCTTCGTGCAGGACGATTTCTCGCTCGTCCCGAACCGGCTGGATGTCATCGTCGGCTCGAAGTTCGAGCACAACGTCTACACCGGCTTCGAATATCAGCCGACCGGGCGCGTACGGTGGCGGCCAAGCAACGGCCAGATCGTGTGGGGCGCCGTTTCGCGCGCGGTCCGGATGCCCACGCGCTTCGACACCGACCTGCGGATTACCGCAAACACGCCGATCACGATCATTCGCGGCGATCTCGGCTTCAGGTCGGAGACCGTCATCGCGTATGAAGCCGGCTACCGCAAGCTCGCGGACGCCTTCTCGTTCGACCTCTCGGCGTTTCTGAACGAGTACGACGACCTGCGGACCGAGGAGCCGACGCCACCCTCCGGCTTCCCGCTCGTCCTGGCAAACAACATGACCGCGCGGACGGCGGGCCTCGAGGCAGAAGCGTCATTCCAGGCGCTCCCCTTCTGGCAGATCCACACCGGCTACACGTACCTGTGGGAACGCGTGCGGCTGGACTCGCAGAGCCACGACCCGACCCTCGGCTTCAACGAATTCAACGATCCGACGCACCAATTCTGGCTGCAGTCGTTCATGACGCTGCCGCGCAACACGCAGGTTGACGCCGTCCTCCGGTCGGTCGGGTCGCTGCCCCATCCTGTGGTGCCGCGTTACACGGAGCTGACGCTGCACGGCGCCTGGCGTCCCGACCCGCGCATCGAGCTCGCCATCGTCGGCGACAATCTCCTGCATGCGAGCCATCAGGAGTTCGCGATTCAGGCCCCGCCCGAAGCGATTCGCCGCAGCGTCCTCGCGCGGGCAACCTGGCGGTTCTGACCCGCCGTGACACGATTCCGCTCGTCGGTCCACCCGGCGGCGCCGGCACTCCTGTCCCTGCTTCTGCTCGTTGCGCTGCTACCGGCCCGCATCGGCGCACAGCAGGCGCTCGAGTACGAGGTCAAGGCCGCGTACCTGTACAACCTCATCGACTTCGTCACCTGGCCGCCTGACGCGTTCTCGACCGCGACCGATCCAATCCACGTCTGCGTCGCCGGGCAGGATCCGTTCGGTCCGGTGCTCTCCCGGACGATGGAAGGATCGGTGCCGGGGCGGCGGCCGGTCGTCATCGACCGTTCGCCGTCGGACGCCGCGCTGCTGGCGTGCCATCTGGTGTTCGTTCCGCGAACGAGCGCCGCGCGCGCCAGGGCCATCGTCAAGGCCGTGGGCTCGCGGCCCATCCTGACGATTGGCGAGACGCCGGACTTCCTCCAGCAAGGCGGCATGATCGCCTTCGTCGTGGATGGCGGGCGGGTGCGGTTCGACGTGAACCGGACGGCCGCCGCGGCGCGCGGGCTGGCGCTCAGCTCCCGTCTGCTCGGCGTCGCCCGCAACATCGTCGGGACCGGGAGCCAGCCATGAGGCGCTGGCTCGCGGACGCGCCCATCCGGCAGAAGCTGATGGCGCTCGGCCTCATCACCAGCGCCCTGGCGCTCGTCGTCTCGAGCGTCGTGTTCCTGCTCACGTCGTATCTCGTGGCGCGGCGCCAGACGCATGACAGCGTCGTCGCGCAATCGGTCGTCGCCGCCGACAACGTGAGCGCGGCGATCGCGTTCGGCGATCGGCAGGCGGCCGCCGAGGTGCTCGGCGCGCTGCGGGCGATGCCGAGCATCGACGTCGTCTGTGTGTGGGACGAAAGCGGCGTGTTTTTCGCGGCGTATCAGCCGTCGCTGACCACGCCGTGCCCGGCGGTGGCGCCCGGCGAGCTCGATCGGACGAACGCCGGCCACGTCGAAATCGGGCGGCCGGTCCTGGTCGGCGGCGCGCGCCGCGTCGGCTCGCTGTATATCCGCGCCAACCTGAACGAGGTGGCGACGCGCATGCGGGCGCAGGCCGTTGCGACGGTGGTGGCGCTGCTGCTCGGGGCGCTGGCGGCCGCCGCGTTTGCCGCCAGATTCCGGCGCGCCATCGCGGGGCCGCTGACCGCGCTCGCCACGACGGCGCACGACATCTCGGCGCGCGGCGACTACTCGGTCCGCGTGCCCTCCACCGACAGCCACGACGAGCTCGGGGAGCTGGTGGCGACGTTCAACGACATGCTTCAGGAGATCGAGCGGCGGGATTTCGAGCTGCGGACCGCCAACCGGTTGAAGGACGAGTTCCTCGCCACCGTTTCGCACGAGCTGCGCACGCCGCTCAACGCGATCCTCGGCTGGCTGCAGATCCTCCAGATGACGCCCGTCTCCAAGGAGCGTCTCGATCACGCGCTCAAGAGCCTCGACCGCAACGCCCGCGCCCAGGCGCGGCTCGTCGAGGACCTGCTGGACGTCTCGCGCATCGTCGCCGGCAAGCTGCGGCTGAAGGTCGGCGTCATCGACGCGACGCAGGTCGTCGAAGCTGCAGTGGATGTCACACGAGCGGCGGCGGAGGCCAAGGGCATCGCGCTCGACGCGCAGATCGACGCCGGACCGCACCTGGTCAAGGGCGATCCGGACCGTCTGCAGCAGGCGGTCTGGAACCTCCTGGCGAACGCGGTGAAGTTCACCGATCCGGGCGGGCGCATCACGATCTCGCTGAGCCACACCTCGGACGAGGCCATCGTCGTCGTCGAGGACAACGGCATCGGCATCGACCCGCTGTTCCTGCCGCACGTGTTCGAGCCGTTCCGGCAGGCCGACGCCTCGTCCACGCGCAAGCATCCTGGCCTCGGGCTCGGCCTCGCCATCGTCCGCGAGATCTCCCACGCGCACGGCGGGAAGGCCGAGGCCTTCAGCGCGGGACGGGGCCGCGGCGCGCGGTTCGTCCTGCGGCTGCCGTGCGCGCAGTCCCAGTCCCCGGCGGCGCTGACGCCCCGGGTGTCCGGCACGGACACGATCCTCCGCGGCATTTCGGCGATCGTCGTCGATGACGATGCCGACGCGCGCGAGCTCGCGGCGATCGCCCTGGCGGCGCGCGGCGCGTACGTCGCGACCGCGGCGGATGCCGCCGGCGCACTGGATCTGGTGGGGATCCGGGAAGTTGACGTGATCGTGGCGGACCTGGCCATGCCGGTCCTGGACGGCTACGGCTTGCTCGCGCGCCTTCGCAGCGGCGAGAGCGCGACCGGGCGCCAGCTCCCCGTCATCGCGCTGACGGCGCAAGCGTCCGCAGACGAGGAAGGGCGCGCGCTTGCCGCCGGCTTCGCCGCGTATCTTCGAAAGCCGTACCGGCTCGAGGAACTCGTGCAGGCCGTGGCGCGCGCCGCGCGCCTGCCGGGAGGGCGCACCCAAGGAGACTTTGATGAATCGACGTCCGCGAGTGTTGATCATTGACGACGACCCCGATCAGCGGCAGATTCTGAGCGTCGCCCTCGAGGCGGATCAGGAAGTGCTGACCGCGGCCGACGGCCTCGACGGCTACAGCATGGCCTGCGCCGACCGTCCGTCGGTGATCGTCCTCGACGTGATGATGCCGCTCGTGGACGGCTGGACCGTGCTGCGGAAACTGCGGGCGAACCCGCGCACGAAAGACACGCCGATCGTGATTGCGACGGCCCTCGACGCGGAAGCGGTCACCGAAGAGGCGTCGCGCCTGAGAGTGTCGGCCGTCCTCAGGAAACCAATCGACCTGCAGGTGCTGAAGGCGACGGTCAAACGGCTGCAGGCCTAGCGGCTCAGCGCCGGCGCAGGACCGCGGCGTTATGCGCCGCCACCGTGGCCATCACGCCGTTCGCGACCACCATCAGGACGATGGCCTGAGTGCGGCGGTTCTGCCGCCAGAGTTTCTCGGCGACACCGATGGCGGCACCCGTCGTCGCTGCCTTGAGCGCCCAGACCGACGCCGGTGTGGCGGCCGCGCCGGTCATCTGCGGGTTGGCTTCGACGGCGCCGTGCCCCACCCCGTAGATCGTGCTGAAGCCGTCAAACGCCTGCAGCGCGCCATAGCCCACGTAAAGCGCCGGGAGGACGGCACCGCGCGTCGCCGGCGGCGGCACGGCGAGCCTCACGCGAAGTGGGATCGATTCGAGCACCGGCGCCCCGGTTGGTTCGTCCGCATATAACGGCGCAGCGACGATCAGGATACCGAGCGCGGCGGCGGCAATCGTTCGGAACATCTCGACCAGCAAGCCGCGGGATTCTATCGAAATGAAATCGAGCCGGAGTGCCCTGTTTTGAGGCACGGAGCGGCGCGCCCCGTTCGCCGGCGGCAAACCGTTGGTTCAGTGGCGCTTGGAAAAAACGAGGATTCCCGGGACCGGGGCAGACGTCGTCCGGTTGTCAGCAGAACACCGACGGGGCCGGGGCGAAGCGCCCGGCGGCCATTCGGCGTTGTCCGATGGTTATTCGGTCGCGGGACTCGACTCGGTGGGGACGGCAACGGGGTGCCGCTCCGCACGCGGCCGATCGATCCCCATCGTCCGGAAAACCTGGTTGATAGCCGTGCGGGCCAGCAGCGTTGAGAAGCCGACGCTCACGAGAAGAAGCGCACCACCCGTTAGGACCTGCACAGGCAACCTCGAGAGAAGTGAATGGAGAAACCCGTCAACGGCGTTCTCCAGATTTATCGGTCCCGCTGCGGACGGGAAGCAGATGGAGGGTGGAAATATTCTGGTGTGCAGTCCAGTGCAGCCGCGGCCGGTCGCACCCGATCAGGCGCGCGGCCGTGCGTGGCGTGATACAAATTCGGCGAACCCGGCGACGTACTTCTCGACCTGCGCGCGTACCACCGGATCCTGCAGCGTCCCCTGCTCGTCGAAGACACGGGCTGCGTGCGCCAGGCCGAGGTAACCGCCAAAATATGGCACCAGCCTCAGCGCACGGAGGACCGGCAGCCAGGCCGCCTGCATCAGGGTCGTCCCGCCCTGCCCCGTCGTAACGCCAATCACGCCGACCGGACAGCCGCCGAACACGCGTGAAATATCGGAGGCGGGGCGCGACAGCCAGTCAACGGCGTTCTTGAACACGCCGGGAATCGAGTGGTTGAACTCCGGGCTGACCAGCAGCAGCCCGTCCGCGGCCGCGATACGCTCTTTCAGCGCGCGCACCACCGGCGGCGGTCCCGACGCCTGGTCGTCATCGCCGTTGTACAGAGGAATGTGCTCGATCGATTCGGGCTCGATCGTTGCGCCGGCGGGGGCCACCTCGCTGACGGCGCGAAGAAGCATCTTGTTGTAAGACCTGGCGCGCAGGCTGCCCGGGATCCCGACGATGGTTGGCATGCGTAACGTTACACCGGGACGCGGCGGGAGAACTTGCGGGGCCGCTGCGATTCGCGCCGCCGACGCGTCTGCGGCGGCGCAGTGCTCTACCGGCGCGCGGGCGCGGTCCCGACCTGCCGGCGCATCGTCGTCCAGAACGAGCCGTCGCCTTTGGGTGGTTCGAAACGGACCTCCAACTGGTTCGCAGCCGGGCCGGCCAGCATCATCACGTGCGTGCCCTCGAGCGCCGTCTGGTATTTCGTCGCGTCCAGAAATCGCTCGACGGCGCTGGTGACGGTAACCGCCGGCTCGCACCGGCCGGCGGCCGACATCTGGCCGGCGCCCACGGTGATCTTCGTCTCGATCTCGGTTGGCGCCCACGACTTGCCTTTCTGATCCACGACCGACGTCGTGATTTTCAGCGTGCCGGCGCCTGACGCGTCGAGTGTGAGGTCAACGTTGCGGACGTCCTTCGCGTTCGGGCCGAACACCTCGCTCCCCGAGCCGCCGCTCCGCTTCAGGCTCCATTCCGGCGCCTTCCAGGTGCCGGCCAGGGCTTTGGCGACGGTCGCATCGCACGACAACTTCGGGCCCGGCTCGGCGGCCGCGCGCGCCGGCGCGTGCGGCGGGGCCGCAGCCTGCGCGGGAGCGGGGGCGGCGGGCCGCGCCGGAGCGGGCGCTTGCGCCGAAACGAAGTCGAGCGATCGGACGAACAGCATCGCCGTGCACGCCACACCCAGGGCCAGCCTCTGTCCCAGCGTCATTCCGGGTCCTCCATTCGATAGAGAGCAGGTCCATAAAAAATCAGAATTGAACAGGTTCGTCAACCCCCGGGGCACGCCGTTTGCGACTGCGGGCGCGGTCATCGCCTGTAGTTAATAAGGAGGATGCCGTGCGGAACGATGCGCGTCCGATTGGCGAGGAATTCCGGGATATTGCTCAGCACGAGGACGATCGGACGGATCGGACGATTCGTCCGAATGGAACCGGGGACGCCACAAGAGTGAAAGGGATGCGGCCAGGGAGCGAACGCGAGGAGCGTGGGCGCGCCGATGAGAGCGGCAGCCACCGTGAGGCGGCCGCCGATGAGCGCATCCCCGACTCGTCCGAGCGGTAACGCCGAGCTCACGCCCGGCGAGGGCGCTTTTCGACTTTCCGGGCGGGCTCCTCGGCCGGGATCCACTTGTGGGCCCAGTCGGTGATGGCGTTGATCGCCCCGGCGAGCGCGCGTCCCTTCTTCGTCAGCGCGTACTCCACGCGCACGGGGGTCTCCGGCACCACCGTGCGCTCGACGATTCCCTCCTGTTCGAGCTCCTGAAGGCGATCGCTGAGCATACGGTCGGTGATGTCCGGAATGGCGCCGCCCAGCTCGGCGAAGCGCCGCCGCGACTTCAAGAGCACGAAGATGATGGCGCCGGTCCAGCGCCGGCCGATCAGCTCGCTGGCCCGGTGGAACCTGTTGCACAGCTCCGGGTTGTGGCCGCTCTCCTTCATGCTCGACGACAGGATACCGCGCCGCCCCGCTCTTTCGCAAGTTACTTATTGACATATATAAACTATATTTTGTATAGTCTGTGGCGCACCCCGGGAGACGAGTCCCGGAGGGTGAATCCAGGAGGTGAGTCATGGACGGGGGACTGCTGATACTTCGCGTCGTCGTCGGCCCGCTGATGGCGGCGCACGCCGCCCAGAAGCTCTTCGGCTGGTTCGGCGGCTACGGCCTGGGCGCCGTCGCCGGCATGTTCGAGTCGCTGGGGTTCAGGCCGGGCCGGCCGTTCGCCGCCGCCGCGTCGCTCGCCGAGCTGGCAGGCGGGGTCCTCGTCACGCACGGCCTGCTCGGCCCGGTGGGACCGGCCCTGATCCTCTCGGTGATGATCGTCGCCGGTGCCAGCGTGCACTGGCCGAACGGCGTGTTTGCCGCGACCAACGGCATCGAGGTGCCGCTGCTCTACGGTGCCATCGCGTCGGCGCTCGCCTTGACCGGCCCCGGCGGCTATTCGGTGGACGCCTTCACGGGTCTCGGCGCGCTCTGGACGCCGCCCCTCGTCTGGCTCGCGCTCGGCATCGGTATCGCGGGGGGCGCCGTCAACGTCATGCTCAGGCGTCCGGCGGCCGTCGCCGCGTAAGGCGTCCGCGCACCAGTTCGACACGTTCCGCGTGCAACCGATCGCGGTCCGGCTGCATCATATTCGTGAGGGAAATGTTCCCGGGAGCAAGAGCGATGTCCATCCGACCCGTCAAGCACGTCACCCAGTCGCAGCCGCACGTCGAGGGCGCCGGCGTGAAGCTCCGCCGCGCCTTCGGCTTCGGCGAGACGACCGAGTTCGATCCGTTTCTCCTGTTCGACGATTTCCGCAACGAGAACCCGGCCGACTACCGTGCCGGCTTCCCGTGGCACCCGCATCGCGGCATCGAGACGATTACCTACGTCCTGGCCGGCCAGGTCGAGCACGGCGACAGCCTCGGGAACCGCGGCAACCTCGGCGCCGGCGACGTCCAGTGGATGACCGCCGGCAGCGGCATCCTGCACCAGGAAATGCCGCAGGGCGACACGCAGGGGCGCATGCACGGCTTCCAGCTCTGGGCGAATCTCCCTTCGTCGCTCAAGATGACCGCGCCGCGGTATCAGGACGTGAAAGGCGCCGACATTCCTGAAGTCGTGGACGACGACGGGACGCGCGTGCGGGTGATCTGCGGCGACTTCGGCGGAACGCATGGACCAATCGACGGCGTGGCCGCCGAGCCGCGCTACCTCGACGTCTCGGTCCCGCCGGGCCGGCGGAAGCGGCTCGCCGTCGAGACGACGCGCCACGCGTTCGCGTACGTCTTCGCCGGCTCCGGCACGTTCCGCGACGCCTCCGATCCGCGCAGCGTGCGCACCGATCACGTCGGCGGCGCCGCCTCGGCGGCGGCGAATCGCGACGAGGCCGGCAACCGGTCGCTCGTCCTCTTCGATCGCGGCGACGAGGTCGTGGTTCAGGCGGGACCGGAAGGGATCCGCTTCCTGCTGGTCTCGGGCAAGCCGCTCGAAGAGCCGGTCGCGTGGTGGGGGCCGATCGTGATGAACACGCGCGAGGAGCTGCAGCGCGCGATCAGCGAGCTGCGCGACGGCACGTTCATCAAGGAGCGCTAATCGTCAGGCCGCGCCAGGGCGGCGCTTGACCGCCCTCGTTCAGGCGGGCGCGACCGACGTGTGATTGCAGTCGTCGCATCGGAGGTAGAGGACCGGAAACGTCTCCGATCGACCGATGAGCCGCGCGTTGGGGCGCCCGCACTTCGGGCAGATTTCGCGATCGACGGAGTGGCGCGGCGATGGCGCGCGGCGCGGCTGCGTCCTGGGAGACCCACTGGCTTTCCCGCCACGTCGTGCAGACATCGACACCTCTCAGGATTTCCAGCAACGGCGAGCAAGTTGTTGATGGAAAAAAGGTTGGCCGACCCTAGAAAGAGTCCGCGGAAGTATACCCTGTCGCCCCGGAGGGCGTAAACTCGACAAAGGTGGGGCCTGCAACCTCCGGCGGCAATCGCGTGTTGGCTACGGCCCTGCTGGTGGCGGCCCTCGTCCCCCCCGCCTCGGCCGAGGAACCGCTCGGCGACGCGCGAACCTCGTTCTACAGCGCGCGTTACGACGAAGCCGCCGCGATGACCCTGGACCGCTGCGCCGCCGGCGACTTCGAAGCCTGCGAAGTGCGCAGCTCGGCCCTCCTCTTCGAGATCAAGCGGCTGATGGGGGACGCCAAGGATCGCGACAAGGCCTTCGAGGCCTGCGAACGCTGCCCCGCGCTCCTCGACGCGTTCATGCAGGACAACGGCCGCGGCCAGGCGGCCGCCCGCGCGCGCCTCAAGGCGAACGACGACGACGAAACGGCGCTCTACTTTCTCGGGAAACTCGACCTGAACTACGTCTGGCTGCAGGCGGGGACGTTTGGCAAGAAGACCGGCTGGAGCGAGTACTGGGAGGCGCGGAAGTCGCTCGACGCCGTCCTCAAGACCCACCCGGACAACATCCGCGCGAAGGTCGCGCGCGCCTGGATCGACTACATCGTGGACACGCGGATGCCGCGCGGCACGCGCTGGGTCATGGGCGGCGGGAGCAAGAAGAAGGCGTTGGCGGCGCTGCGCGAGGCGTCGCAGGCCGACACCGAGTTCTACGCGCGTGCCGAAGCGCGGTTCGGCCTGTGGGACATGCTCGCGCGCGAGAAGCGCTACGCCGAAGCCGTCGAGGTCGCGCGCGAGCTCGTGAAAGACTTCCCCGACAACACCGACCTACCGAAATTCATCCAGACGCACGACCCGCACTAACGCGCCGTCCACGAACTCCGCCGCAATCCGCTCGTACCGCCGCGCGAACACCAGCGTCACGGTCGTGGACTCCCCCTCCTGCCGTTCCGCGGTGTGGAACGCCGGACCGAGCGCCCGCTTCGCGTCGTCGATTCCCATTCCGGGGTGCAGCTCGTCGCCCAACCGTCCTTCGTTGCGGCTCACCGACGAGAAGTTGACGAACGGCTCGAGCACGTCCATGACCTGGTCGGGCGTGATGCCGCGCGGCACGCCGCCGTCGTAGCGCAGGTTGAAGCGCGATCCGCTGTGGAGCCGCTGCGTCGCGATGCGCTCGCGCTTGCGCTCTTCGGCCTCGGCGCGGATGGCGTCGATCCGCCGGTTCTCCAGCTCGCGCTGCTGCCGCATGTCGTCGAGCCGCCGCTCGAGGTCGCTGCGGCGCCTCGCGTCGCGCTCGGCCTCGAGCGCCTTCCTTTCCAGCACATTGGGATCCTAAGCTTAGAATTCCACGTGGACAAGTTGTCG
>JADMIO011235744.1_pt1 | contig 96856 bp, 77 predicted proteins | sample 8958161 | NCBI WGS metagenome assembly JADMIO01 (sample SAMN16585339, study PRJNA669376) | soil metagenome | isolation source: Crop rotation soil | place: USA: Cullars Rotation, Alabama | collected 2011
GCCGCGACTTCAAGTCACGTGAATTCCAAGCTTCGGATCCCACTGTGCTGGAAAGAAGTTCGAGCGTGCGGCCGCGGCCGTCGGTGGCTCGGCCGCGGCCGTTCCCCCTTCGACCGTGCGCGGAGCGGTGGAGTCCTGGCTCAAGCGGGAATGCGAGGGACGCCAAGCGAAGATGAAGGGGCTCGCGTGTGACGTCGAGGTGCGCGGGATTGCGGGTCCGCCGGAGCGATTGAGCGTCGAATACGTTCGCCGCGAAACGCGAGCGGGCAAGCCGGTGGCGAGCCTCGAGCGTGAGATCGAGCTCAACTGTCAGGGCAATTCCTGCCGCGGGCGTTGAAGCGAAATGCCTAAGCCGCGGCGGCGATGATCCGCCGCGGCAGGCGCACGGTAAACGTGCTGCCAACGCCGACGGCGCTCTCGATCGAGACGCTTCCCTGGAGCTGATCGCAGAGCGATTGCACCGTGGCGAGGCCGAGGCCCGTGCCCAGGGGTTCGATCTGGCGGGCCGCAGGCAAGCGCGAGAACGGTTCGAAGACACTTTCGAGGTCGCCCGCGGACATTCCAATTCCGGTATCGCGCACGCGAATCTCGAGCTCGTTGGCAGTGAGAGCGCCGGCGACGTGGATCGAGCCGGCCAGCGTGTAGCGGACCGCGTTGCTGAGCAAGTTGTGCAGAATGCGGCGAACCTTGGTCAGGTCGGTAAAGAGGGGCGCCGCCTCGGGAAGTTGCAGCTCGAGCTGGAGGCCCTTCTCGCGACAGGCTTCCCGATACGCCTCAACCGTTTCACTGAGTAAACGCTTGGCGCACCCTTCGGAGGGGACCACTCCGCCGGCACGATCCATCGTCGCGTACTGGAGCAGCTCGGTCATGATGTCCGCGAGAGTGATGGCGAGGTGCTTGATGCGATGCGTGGCTTCCGCAACCGGCAGCGCATCCTCGTCGTCGTTCATCAGGTCGGCGAGGCCGGCGATCACCGCCAGCGAGTTGCGCACGTCGTGCGAGCTGGCGGCGAGGAAGAGCGTTTGCGATTCGAGCGCGGCGGCGTGCTCGCGAGCGCGCGATTCGAGCAGCTCTTCGACGCGCTTGCGGTCGCTGGCATCGCGCGCGATTGCGGTGAACATCGTGTGCTCGGCGAGGTGCAGCTCGCTGACCGTAACCTCGAGCGGGAAAGACGTGCCGTCCATGCGCAGGCCCGCGATCTCGCGGCAGGTTCGCGAGACTTCGGGCTTGGCCGCGCCGCGCCGCGGCAGCAGGCCGGGCATGATCGTCTCCACGTGCTTGCCGACCACTTCTTCTGCCGCCAGGCCGAACAAGGGTTCGGCCGCGGGGTTGAACGAAATGACGATTCCGGACTCATCGAAGGTGACGATCCCCTCGGCCGCCGTATTGACGATGGCGCGCGCACGCGCTTCCGCATCGCGCAGGGCGTGATCGTCATCTTCATGCTGCATGTTGCGTTCGGCGATGAGCTGATGGGTGCGGCGAATTTCGTGCGAAACGTACAGCGAAAGAGCAGTGCAAATCGCCAACATCGTCGCCAGACCCGATGAGCCTCCGCTCGGCGCGTCGCCGACCATCAAGCTCGCAAGCATCGAGATCGAAGTGAGCAGCCCGGTTGCGAGCTGATAGCGAACCCCCCAGGGGAAGAGCGTGGCGGATCCGAGAACCAGTACGACGAAGGCCAGCAGCGACATCGCTTCGGATTGTGCATTGGCGAGCGTCGCGGCGAGGATCGTCGTGATGCTCACGACGGTCACCGTCGTAAATGCCACCGTCGTCGGATGGCGCTTCACTCGCCTGTAGTCGAGGCTGAAAATCGCGGTGCCCACCACCGCCGCCTGGAAAAGACGAATCAACCGTACGGCCAGCGGTTCGTTCATGAAGGTCTGGCTGACCGCGGCAAACACCAGGATGGAGAGAAAGATCACCCACAGGCTGCCACGCAACCGAGCGACGAACATACGGTCGAGCTCACGCTCTACCGCGGATTTACCCGAAACGACTTCTGCCATGCTCCCGGTGAGGCCCCCGGTCCCCTTCTCGAATGGGCTGCGCATAGCATGCAAATGAGCTCCGGGGAATTCAGGGGAAGGGAAGAAGTTTAAGACAGTAAAGAAAGTAAAGAAGTAGAAGAAGTAAAGAAGTAGAAGACAGTAAAGCCAGGAGAGTGAAGGCAGTAGGGATGGAGAAGAGGGGTCCTTACTGCTCACAAGATTTTACTTCTTCTACTGTCCTCCTGCTCCCCGCTTTTCCTGCTTGCGAGGCTTTACCGTTCTTTGAACCGTGTGCTACCTCGAAGGCACGCGTGAACGGGCTCGATTGCCCACGCGGAATCGCATTTTTTCGGGGGTTCTCGTCGATGTCGGGTCATTCGAAATGGAGCACGATCAAGCACAAGAAGGCGGCGAAGGACGCCAAGCGCGGTAAGATTTTCACCAAGCTGATCAAGGAAATCACCGTTGCTGCGCGGATGGGGGGCGGCGACATCAATGCGAACCCGCGCCTGCGCACCGCCGTCAATGCGGCCAAGGCGCAAAGTATGCCGAACGACAACATCGATCGCGCCATCAAGAAGGGCACCGGCGAGCTCGAAGGCGTGAACTACGAAGACATCTTGTACGAAGGGTACGGACCCGGCGGCATCGCCATTCTCGCCGCCGCGCTGACAGACAACCGCAATCGTACCGTTGCCGAAATTCGCCGCGTGTTCAGCAAGAACAACGGCAACATGGGAGAGTCGGGTTGCGTTGGCTGGATGTTCACCCGTCAGGGGACGATCACCGTCGAACACGGAGTCGTCGACGAGGACCGTCTCATCGAAATTGCTCTCGAAGCGGGGGCCGACGACGTGGCCAACACCGGTGACTCTTTCGTCGTGACGACGACGCCGGAAATGTTCGACGCGGTGAAAGAAGCTCTGGACGCAAAGAAGATCGCGTGCGCGAACGCCGAAGTGTCGATGGTGCCGCAGACTACGGTGACGCTGAGCGGCGACGATGCGCAAAAGGTGATGCGACTGCTGGAAGAGCTCGAAGATCACGACGACATTCAGTCGGTGTCTTCAAACTTCGAAATTTCGCAAGAAGAGCTCGATCGAATGAGCGCGGCGTAAGTCCGGGCTGACGGAGTCGGCCGGGCGTGAACGCCGGTGGCTCCGAGTGGGAGGTGACGGTGGCGGCCTCGCTCCGAACGGCGAGGGTGGGCGGTAAGAGCACGCGGATTCTCGGCATCGACCCGGGAACCGTCGTCGCCGGCTGGGGCGTCATCGACGACTTCGGCAGCTCGAGCCGTCATGTTGCCAGCGGCATCATCCGCCTCTCCGGCGCAAGGGCGCAGCGTTTGGCGCGATTGCACGCGGTGGTCTCGACTCTGATCGCCTCCCATGCGCCCGCCATTCTTGCGCTGGAAAAGAACTTTGTCGGCGAGAACGTGCAAAGCGCCTTTCGCATCGGCGAAGCACGAGGCGTCGTGATCGCGGCGGCAGCAACCGCGGGCATGGACGTCTCGGAGTACGCGCCCGCGACGATCAAGTCCGCCGTCACCGGCAGCGGTCGCGCAACCAAGGTACAGGTTCAACGCATGATCGCTACATTGCTGGCAGCCGGCACGGATCTCTCGCCCGATCAGGCCGATGCCCTCGCCGTCGCACTCTGTCACGCGCACGCGGGTCGCCTCGGGGCGGTCTTGCTGACCTCTCCGCGCACCCGCGGAGCGCGTAGCTCCTCGCGCCGCGAGTGGGAACAACTTGCCGCGCAAAGGGCACGCAAATGATTGCACGCCTGCGCGGCAAGCTCGCCGTCAAGTCCGAAGAGTCGCTGGTTGTGGACGTGAATGGAGTCGGCTACGAAGTCTTCATCTCGCTCACCACGTTTCGGGACCTCCCGAACGAGGGCAGCGAGGTCCAACTCGAGGTGCAAACCGAAGTGCGCGAGAACGCGATGGAGCTATTCGGCTTCTCGACCCGGCTCGAAAAGGCCGCCTTCAAACTGATGCAAAATGTATCGGGCGTGGGCCCCCGCATGGCGCTGGGCGTGTTGTCAGGCATCGACGCCGACAACCTTCTCGATGTCATTGGCGCCGGCGATTTGCGCCGGCTCACAGCCGTTCCCGGCATCGGAAAAAAACGCGCGGAACGCATGGTGGTCGAGCTGCGCGACAAAGTGCAGGAGATGCGTCTGCGCTTCCCCAGCGCTACCCCGAGCCCGCGGCGCACGCGCGTCGAAGACGAGGCGACCTCGGCACTGATCAACCTCGGCTACAGGGCAGCCGAAGCGGAGAAGGCGCTCGAAGCCGTCGCCGACCAGGCGAGCGGTGATCTGGCGACGATGATTCGCCTGGCGTTGAAGAGGTTGGCGGGATGAAGGCACCGGACCCATTCGCCGACGACAGTGGCGTGGCGCGCTTGTTGACGGGCGCGCCGGGTGAGGACGACGCCGGGCTCGATGTTACCCTGCGCCCGACAACCCTGGCGGAATACGTCGGGCAGGAGTCCACCAAGGCGAACCTGCGCGTTGCGATCGAAGCGGCGAAGGCGCGCGGCGAGGGACTCGACCACATCTTGCTCTATGGCCCCCCAGGGCTTGGCAAAACCTCCCTCGCCAGTGTGATCGCACGAGAGATGGGTGTGAATTTGCGTTCCACCTCCGGCCCGGTGATCGAACGTCCCGGCGACCTGGCAGCCCTGCTCACCAACCTCGAATCGGGCGACGTACTCTTCGTCGACGAGATCCATCGCTTGAGCCGGATCGTCGAGGAAATTCTCTATCCGGCAATGGAGGATTTCCAGATCGATGTCATGATCGGCCAGGGACCCTCGGCACGCTCGATCAAGTTGGACCTGAAACGCTTCACGTTAATCGGTGCGACCACGCGCGCGGGACTCTTGAGCTCGCCGTTGCGGGATCGCTTCGGTGTCAGCTTCCGCCTCGACTTCTACACGCTGGAGGAGCTGACGAAGATCGTGCGTCGCTCGGCGGAGATTCTCGGCGTCAAGACGGCGGCGGACGGCGCCCGCGAGATCGCGGCACGTTCGCGTGGAACGCCGCGCATTGCCAACCGACTGCTCAAGCGCGCGCGAGACTTTGCGCAGGTTCGCGCCGACGGCGTGGTCACCGCCGAGGTCGCGCATCAGGCACTCAAGCTGCTCGAGGTGGATGAGAAGGGGTTCGACAAGATGGACCGCGCTCTCTTGTTGACGATCATCGACAAGTTCGACGGCGGACCCGTCGGAGTCGAGACCCTGGCCGCCGCCATTGGCGAAGAGCGGGGTACGATCGAGGATGTATACGAGCCGTATTTGATTCAGGAAGGGTTCATCGCGCGCACGCCGCGCGGACGCGTGGCGACGCCGCTTGCCTACCGGCACTTCAACCGTACGCCGCGCGGGAACGGGCAGGGGAGTCTGTTCGGCTGAGATGAACGAGCTTGGCCGCATGATGGTTGCCGGGGGCGTGGTTTTGATCGCTGTCGGACTTCTCGTGATGTTCGCCGGCAAGCTCCCGTGGCTCGGCCGTCTTCCCGGCGACATTTCCATCGAGCGCGAAAACTTCCGCTTCTACTTTCCCCTGACGACTTCGATCGTCATCAGCATCGTTCTTTCGCTGCTGGCCTGGGCCTTGCGCCGATGACTCAACCGGCTGCGAATCTGCCGCCGCTGGCCCCCCGCGAGCGCTGGCGCCTGCGTCGCGACCTCACCGCGATCTTCGTCGTTTCGGCGATTCTCCTCGGATTCGCGATCGCCGAGACGCCCATCAATCGCCTGGGCGACAGTTTCAGTCCGACCAGCAGCGTGACCTTCTTTCTGTTGATCAATCTGAACGTCATCCTGCTCGGTTTGCTGATCTTCCTGATCGCGCGCAACCTCGCCAAGCTCGTCTTCGATCGGCGGCGGCGCATCTTTGGTTCTGCGCTGCGTACCCGACTGGTCCTCGCATTCGTCGGCCTGACAATTCTTCCTGCCATCATGCTGTTCGTGGTCGCGCAGGGGTTTCTCACGGCAACCATCGATCACTGGTTCGGCGAGCGCGTCGAGCGTTCGCTCGAGGCCGCCGCGCAGATTGCCGAAAACTATTACCAGAGCGCCGGCAACGACGCGCTCGAGCAAGCTCGCCGTGTAGCGGGAGTGATCCAGAGTCGCGGCATGCTCGATTCGAGCATGCACGATCAGCTCACCGAGTATCTCGACGAGGCGCGCGCAAATCGGCGGCTTGCCGCCATTGAAGTCATCGACAGTCAGGGGTCGCTCGCTTTCTCCGCAGGCGATCCGGAGAGCGAGGCGCGCCCGCGCCCGGCGACCTCCGAGCTCGACGAGCTCTTGAAGACGGGGAAGGATTTCCTGCGCGTCGATTCTTCGGAACCGGGGGATGTGATTCGTGCCGGCGTCGCAATCTTCAACGATGCCGGCGAAGTGGTCGGCTGCGTTCTCGTGGACCGACTCATTCCCGAGGGTCTTTCACGCGGCGCGGTGACGGCCGTTCGCTCCTTTCACGAATACAGCAAGCTCGAGGTGCTCGAGCGTCCGATCGACAGTGCCTACACGGTGTTCTTCTGGTCGCTCACGCTGGTAGTTCTGTTCACGGCGACGTGGTTCGGCTTCCGGCTCGCGCGCGAAATTACCGAGCCGATCGGCCAGCTGGGTGCGGGGATGCAGCAGGTTGCCGCCGGAAATCTCGCCTATCACGCCGAAGTCTCGGGTGATGACGACGTCTCGACACTGATCCGTACCTTCAACGAAATGACCGACGATCTGCGTTCCAGCCACACGGCACTCGAAGAACGCCATCGCTACATCGAAAGCGTGCTCGAGAATGTCGCCGCGGGTGTGGTTTCGGTCGAGCCCGGCGGCACCGTGGCGACGTTGAATCCCGCGGCTTCGGAATTGTTAGGCATGCGTCCCGAAGACGTGCAGGGGCGTCACTGGCACGAGATCTTCTCCAGTACCCAGTTGCGTCCCGTGCGCGACTTGATCGCGCGCTTGAGCGCCAAGCGTGAAAAGACCGGCGAAGTGCGCCTCAAACTGCTTCGTCACGGCAAGGAATCCGTGGCACTGGTGACGGCGACCACGCAGCCCGGAGAAGAAGGGGAGCCGAGCGCGATCATTCTGTTCTTCGAAGATGTCACGCATCACACGCAGGTCGAACGCATGAATGCCTGGCGCGAGGTTGCGCGCCGGATTGCCCACGAGATCAAGAATCCGCTCACGCCCATTCAATTGTCGGCGCAGCGGTTGCGAAAGAGATATGCGACGATGCTCGGTCCCGAAGAGGGCGCGGTTCTCGAAGAATGCACGCGGACAATCGACGGCCAGGTCGAGCAGCTGAAAGCGCTGGTGAACGAGTTCTCCCGCTTTGCCCGCTTGCCCGCGGTGGCCGCGGTACCCGACGACTTGAACGCGGTCGCCGAGGAAGCGCTGGTGCTCTATCGCGAAGGCCATCGCGGCATTCGCTTCGAGTTTCGCCCGGCGACGGACCTTCCCCCCATCGACATCGATCGCAACGCCATCACGCGTGTGGTCATCAACATGCTCGACAACGCCGTGGCCGCTTGTTCGAGCGTACCGGCGGGCGAGGCCATCGTGGAAGTGGTGACGAGCTGGGACGCGCGCATGGAAATCGCGCGCCTGGAGATTGCTGACAATGGGAGCGGAATGAGCCCCGAAGTAAAAGCCCGCGCCTTCGAGCCGTATTTTTCAACCAAGAAAGACGGCAGCGGCCTGGGGCTGGCGATCGTTTCGGCGATCGTCTCGGACCATCAGGCGTATCTGCGCCTGTACGACAACCACCCTCGGGGCACGCGTGTGGTGATCGAGTTTCCGGTGCGCGGCGCGATTCGCCGGGCAGTCGGTGAGAGTGCCTGACAGCTCGGGCAAGGAGGATCGACAATGGCAACGGTATTGGTCGTGGACGACGAGCCGGAAATCCGTGCATCGCTGCGTGGGGTTCTCGGCGACGAAGGCCATCGGGTGCTCGAAGCAGACAACGGCCGCGAGGCGCTGGCACTCATTCGTGCCGAGCGCCCCGACCTGCTCCTCCTCGACGTCTGGATGCCCGAGCTCGACGGCATCGAGCTGCTGCAGATCTTGCAGAACGAGCACGGCCGGCCGCAGGTCATCATGATCAGCGGCCATGGCAACATCGAAACGGCCGTGAAGGCCACCAAGCTCGGCGCCTTCGATTTCATCGAGAAGCCGTTCTCGATCGATGCCCTGCTCACCCTGGTCAATCGTGCGTTGCGCCACGCCAGCGCGCTCGGCGGTGTGGTGACGCACGACGTCGCAGACGGCAAGAATGGCCAAGCCGCGGCGGCGCCGCCTCACCACAGCGGCATGATCGTCGAGAAAACGATTGCCAAGTCCGTGGTGGCCAGCGGGCTCGGCCTGCACTCCGGCATCAAGTCGGGAATCATCTTGCACCCGCTGCCAGCAGGAAGCGGTGTGGTGTTCGCCAGTGTCTCAAGTGCCGATTCGGTTCCGGCGCACCTCGATTACGTGAGCTCCACCGGCTACGCGACGACGCTGCATCGCGACACGATGAGCGTGCAGACGATCGAGCATTTACTGGCGACGCTGCACGCGTACGGCGTCACCAACGCGCTCATCAAAGTGCAGAACGAAGTGCCGGTGATGGACGGCTCGGCCAGGGACTTTTGCGAGCTCATCGAAGGGGCCGGAATTGAAGAACAGGGCCGCGAGCTCGCGCCGGTGGTCGTCAAAGAGCGAATCGTCCATGGCGAGGATGTCCCGGGCAAACCTTGCATCGCCATCGAGCCGGGGGATGGATTCACCATCCGCTACCATCTTCGCTACCCCGCGCCCGTGGGCGAGCAGGAGTACGAGTTCAGACTCGACGGGTTCGAGTCCTTCAAGCGGGAAGTGGCGCCGGCGCGAACCTTCGGCTTCGTCAAAGACATGAAGGCGATGGCGGCGGTTGGCCTGGCTAACGGTGGTCGTCTCGACAACTGCATTCTCATCGATGACGAGAAGGTCATCAATACAACCCTCCGGTTTCCCGAGGAATTCGCCCGCCACAAGATCCTCGACATCATGGGCGACCTTTACCTGCTCGGGAGGCCTTTACGCGGCCGAGTCACCGCCCGCATGACCGGTCACGGCGACAACATCGCACTGTTGCGGAAGATCCGGGAAGCCGCGGCCTAACAGAGAGGGTCGAGGCGGGGGCTCCCGCTTCGGAATCAGGCGCCGCGGGCAACCACCGTTGGCTGGATGCGGTAGATGCGGCGAATGTGGCTGGCCGCAGCGCGCGCTTCCTTTTGCGTGGTGAACCCCTGGGCGGTCAGCCGGTACGACTTCGAGCGGCCCTTCGAAAGCGGCTCGACGACGACATCATAGCCGTGGGCCTCGACCTTGCGCGCAAGCTCCTTTGCTTCGCCGCGGTCGCGGAACTGGCCGAGGCGAACCAGATACCTGTTCAAATTGCGCAACGCTCGTGCGTTGTTCGCTTGTTCGACACCTTCAATTGGCATGCGCGTGACCGGTACTCGTTGAGTCTGCATCTCGTCGGTCAACAGCGCGTGGAATCCCTCGGGATTTCCAACGTTGAGGCCGTAGTCGATCATCCGTCGCAGGTCGCCCCAGAGGTTCGAAGAGCCGAGCACCGCAACCAGTACCTCGCGTCCGCCGTAAGTGGCCGCCCCGACGAAACAGCGCTTTGCCAGACGAGTGAATCCGGTCTTCCCGACGACGTTGACAACTTCATTGCCAAGTAGGCGATTGTGCGAGCGAAGCGTGATGCTGCGGGCCGACCCGCTGACCGGCCAGATGGTGGTGTCCTGTACCGAAAGCGCCTCGCGGAAACCCGGAGTGCGCAGGGCGTAATGAAGGATGCGAACCAGATCGCGAGCCGAGGAGTAGTGTTCGTCGTCCGGCAAGCCGTTCGGGTTGACGAAGTTCGAATGCGTTGCCCCGAGCTTGCGAGCGGTTTCGTTCATTTGGTCGGCAAAGGCCGGGACCGAGCCCGCTAGACCTTCGGCGAGAACCACGCTCGCGTCGTTCGCCGAGTTGAGCAGCGTGGCATAGACGAGGTCGTTCACGTTCATCCACCAGCCGGCACGCAGGCCGATTTTGGAAGCCGGCATCGAGCTCGCGTACTTGGTGACGAGCACGCTTTCTTCGAGTCGGTTGCTGGTGAGAGCAATGTACGAAGTCAGGATTTTGGTGGTGCTGGCAGGCGGCAGGGAGAGATCGGCATTGCGTTCGAACAGGACCCGACCGTCACTGTGGTCGATGATGATGGCCGCCTTGGCCGTGATGGGATCGAGAAGGTCCAGCTCTTCAGCGCGCACACCCGAGCCGACTGTCAAAGTCAGCAAGCAGGAGAACAAGATTACCGGTCGCATCACTCGAATCATCATTCCCTCACCCTCCCCACCTTCCGGGGCGACTTCTTTCATTTTGGAGATGAGTGTCAACTTGAATTTCGAGTTTCACGTGAAGTTTTCGCCTTTCAGGTGCGTAATTTCGCCTACTTGACGCGTCCGCCCGAATCGACCGGCCGCTCCGGACACACCAGCGCCAGATGTCCCTGTTCGTCGGAAGCGGCGAGCAGCATGCCCTGACTTTCGACGCCGCGAAGAGTGGCCGGCTCGAGGTTGGCGACCACGACGATCTGCTTTCCGGCCAGGGTGGCGGGGTCGTAGTGCGCCTTGATGCCGGCGACGAGCTGACGCTTCTCGCCGCCGATGTCGATCTGCAAAACCAGCAGCCGATCGGCGTTCGGGTGCGGGTCAGCTTGCAGGATGGTGGCGACGCGCAGCTCGACCTTGCCGAAATCGTCGATCGTGATGTTGGGCATGGCGCGCCTTCTAACAGCGCATCCCGCAGGTCGCCAGCCGACTTCTACGTGCGCGCGATGATTTTCGCGCGTTTGCGAGGCTTGTGGAAAACCGGACCATTCAAAGCCTGACAGGAGCTCTGAAGCTCGGAGGGAGACGCCGTGCATGCCTCGGACTTACAGGAGCCGTGCCGCCGCTCCTTGCTCCGAACTTCCTGCTTCGCAACTTCCTGCGAGGGTTTGAAGGGTTCGATTTCTTGACGGACCCGTGAGGATGCGTCTCAGAAGAAGATGCCCGAACGCTCTCGCAGCCCCCTGTCGAGCAGGCTCTGGATCGTATCCTTGACCTGTTCGACCTTCTTCTCGATCTCGGCGTCTTCCTCGTCGGGGTGGCCGTCGAACATCAGCGGCTCGCCAAAATAGATGTGGTACTTCACCGGCAGCGGGAGCATTCCCAGAGGGCCCAACCAGGGCCAGGTGAGGGTGATCGGGAAGGCCGGCATGCCGAGCAAGCGGCCGAGCGAGCGCAGGTTGGCGATCGCCGGCGCTTGCTCTTCGGAGCCGACCACGCCGATCGGTACGATCGGCGTCTTGGTGGCGAGCGCCAGGCGCATGAAGCCAAAGCCGAATCGTTGCAGGCGGTAGCGCTGGTAGAAGAGCTTGTTCATGCCGCGCACGCCTTCGGGGAAGGCGATGACGGCCTCGCCCTTGGTGAGCAGGTCGGTGCAGTTCTTCGGCGTGCCGACCACCGAGCCGGTGCGCACCATGAGCTCATTGACGAACGGCAACGTGGGCAACCAATATTCGCCCATGCCGCGGACGATGCGCGGCGGCTCGCCTTCGAGGAAAGTGGCGGTGCCGATCATCGCGCCGTCGATGGCGACCTGGCCGGCGTGATTGCTGATCAGCAGAACGCGCCCGCGCGGGATGTTCTCGATGCCGTGCGTCTCGGCGCGGAAGAAGTAGCGATAGAGCAGCGTCGAGACGAACAGGGCCGATTCGGCGGACTGCACGTTGAAGCCCCACGGATCGAAGCCGTACGAGTTGAGCTCGGTCGGGATTCTCTTCATCCGCTCGGCGATTTCTTCCTTGATCTTCGCCAGGGCCGTGTCGCCGATTGTTTTGGACAGGCTGCTCACGGTCTGAATGATGAGCTCGAGTGGCTCGAAGCTCTGCGGGCTCGGATCGTGGGAGGGTTCGGCGACGGGCGCCGAAGGGACAGCTTTCTTTTTCGTCTTCTTCATTTGCGGCGCACCGAGGCGAAGGTTTCGTCGAGCGGGTGTTTCGGCTTGAAGCCGGTGGCGGCAGAGAAGCGCTTGCCGCTCAGAGTGCACTGGTACTTCGTAAAGTCGATCGCACCCGGGGGAAACGGGTAGAGCCCCCAGCGAAAGAGTTGCGTCACCAGCGGGCGCACCAGCATCTCGGGCATCGGCACCGAGGTCCCGCCGGTCTCGGCAATCGCGACCTCGAGCGGGACCGCGCCGGGTCCGACCACATTGAAGACACCGCGCAGCTTCTTCTCCACCGTCAACGCGATCGCTTCGCAGGCATCCTCTTCGTGCAGGTACTGCACCATCGGATTGAAGCCGAGGATCGTCGGTACGTAATCGTGGGCGATGTAGCGACCGAGCGCGCTGCGTACCTGACGACCGAGAATGCTCACCGGCCGCAACACCGCGATCGCCGTTTCCGGATGCTGCCACAAATGAGCGGTCGCGAGCATATCGAGCTCGGCGAGGTCGCGGATGTCCGGATACGTGCGGCTCGCGCTCAGCGGGAAGGTTTCATCCATGTAGTACGGGTTCTCGGGCAGGGCCCCGTAAACGTACGAGCTCGAGAACACGACGATGCTCTTCACGCCGTGCGCCACGGCGAACTCGATCAGATGACGGGTCCCGTCGACGTTCGTCTCATGCCGCGTCGCCGGGTTACCGCCGAAGTGGCGAATGAAGGCCAGGTGCACGATCGCATCCGGCTTCTCTTTGCGGATGACGTCCTCGCACTTCTTCTTGCGGACATCCGCTTCCCAGAACTTCACCGTCGCCGGGCGGTTCTTCCACGGATTGCGGTCGATTCCGCACACCGTGTGCCCGCGACCGAGCAACGTCTTGGTCAGCAGGCGTCCGAGACTGCCGCTGATCCCCGTAATCAGGACTTTCTTCATGCCGTGCGCTTCTATGCGAATTTCCGTTACAGGCAAAAGACTTTGACAGGATTAACAGGATTTTCAGGATGGACAGGATTTCTTGGGCCGATAAACTCGGGCTTTGCGTTTGAACTCGAGGCTTTTGGAGCCGAAATTCAGCAAAAGGCCAATATCGGTTCCCGTGGCGGTCAGGTAATTCACCAGCTGGGCCTCGTGGGCTGCAATCAGCGTCTGAACGGCCTTGTTCTCAACGATGACCAGCTCTTCGACGACCATGTCCGCGCAGAACTCTCCGACAACAATTCCTTCGTAGTGAACAGGAATCTTTCTTTCGCAGTCGACCTCAATGCCATTTTTCCGCAGCTCGCAGGTCAATGCCTTCTGATAGATAGATTCCAAAAATCCGGGACCGAGGACCCGATGCACCTTCATCGCGCAGCCGATGATCGTCGCTGAATCCTGGTCGATGACGGCTCTCTTCATTCTAGATAATTAAGTCAATATACAAACTAACTCAAGTCTGACGAACTGCCACCAGTCTGAAATCCTGAAAATCCTGTTAATCCTGTCTAAGTTTTTTCCTATGACTGCGATTGCGACAATTGCTGGCGTTCAAGTGGGCGTCGGATGGCCCGTGCGGGTGATGGGCGTTGTCAACGTGAGCCCGGAGTCGTTCTACACAGGATCGATTGCCGCAGATTCCGTCGCGCTGCGCGATGCGGTGCAGCAGCTGGAGGCGGAAGGAGCCGACTTTCTCGACGTCGGAGCGATGTCTACCGCGCCCTATTTGAAGACCGCGGTTCCCGTCGAGGAGGAGCTTCGACGCATGACGGCGGCAGTCGAGGTGATCGCAGCGGCCGTGCGCGTTCCGATTTCGGTCGATTCGCCGCGGGCCGTCGTGGTGCGTGCGGCACTTGCGGCGGGCGCACGGGTGGTCAACGACATCGGCGGACTGCGCGGGGATCCGCAAATGGCCGAGGTTGTCAGGTCGGCCGAGGGCTGCGTGCTGATGGCCTGCGAGCCGGCAGAATTGCGCGAAGGCGAGGCGCCGATTGCGCTGGTCGGTCGCCTACTGGGCGAATCGCTGGCAATTGCCGATCGAGCGGGGATTGATCGCCAGCGCATCGTGCTCGACCCGGGCATCGGCTTTTTTACGCGTCAGGCCGTCTCTTCCCTGGATTTCAATCTCGCATTGCTGCGCGAGCTTCCGGCTCTGGAAACGCTCGGTCGACCGCTGCTGGTCGGCGTTTCGCGCAAGTCGTTCATTGGAAAGATCACCGGCAACGCGGACCCTGACAACCGGCTCTTCGGATCGCTCGGGGCGACGGCGTGGGCTGCTGCCAACGGCGCGTCGTTGATTCGCACCCACGACGTGGCGGCAACCCGCGATGCCGTGCGCGTGGTCGAGGCGATTGTCGGCGGAAAAAAAACGGCCGTCCGCCCGGGGTAGATCCGAGCGGACGGCCGAAAAGAATCGACCTGCCTCAGAAGGAACGAATCAGAATCCCTTCACTCCCTTGGCGGCCTCGTAGATCTGATAGATCAGGCCAAAGCCCAGGGCGACGACGACGGTGAGCAAGATCGGGCTTGCGGCGCCGCTCGCCCAGGTGGCGTGCTGGCTGATCATCATGAAGACCAGCGGACCCGACATGTAGGTATTGTGCTTGGAGCGGGTTCCCGCCATGCCGACGAGCGCTGCATCCGGGGCTTCGCCATTCTTGATCGCCGTGATGATCTTCTGTTGCGCCGGCCAGATCTTGAACCACACGTTGTAGGCCATGGTCGTGCCGAAGAGGGCACCGAGGTGGATGGCGGTGCCGCGGAATCCCATTCCGCCGACATAGGCATAAAGGCAGAGCATGATGCCGGCGATGGCGATGCCTGCGAAGAATTGCTGTTGCGCATCGGTGATGACTTTGCCGAACAGGACTTCATAAATGAACGGCGCGCCGAAGGTGAGGAGCACTAGGATGCCACCCATGGCGTTCCAGCCGTTGCCGTCAAAGAGCATCGGCGCGTTCATGTAGTAGACCATACCGGCCAGAAAGAATCCGGTCACCCAGGTCATTGCGGCGCCCATGCGGAACCAGAACAGCGCCCGTGGCATCAACTCGGGGACGACTTTCTTCTTCGTCTCGGCGTCCATCGTCGGATTGAAGTTCGCATTGACCCAGTTGAAAAAATACAAATGCCCGATCCACACGATGCCGAAAAATACGTGCAGCCAGCGGAACAGCGACTCGATTACATTCATGACCAGATCCATTTGCACCTCCAGTTTGCCCCGCTCGGCGACCGTCGCGGTCGATTCTCGTTTTGGGGAATGCGCGTTTGACGCAGCGCACTAAGGTGTGTGGCCCGATTTTGTCAAGGTGACCGCGGCAACGGCCGCATTGTGGCGCCAATGAAATCAAACATCCGCTCGGCTCGACGCCGAGCGGGGGACTTCCTTTTGGAGGCGACGATTTCCGCGGCGCGTTGTTTCGCGTGTTTGCTCGATGCAATAAGTTGCGCGTGAAGATCATCCCGAATGGCCGGATGAGATGCGGCGGATGCAGGTTGCGGGGGGCGCTCGCCATTCTCGCGTTGACGATTGCACCGATCGTCGGGCGAGCCGAGGGCGGGAGCTCTCTGCTCGTGTTTCCGCTCGTTGACGGCCGCGTGGGCGCCGACACGCTGGTACAGCTGGTCAATGTTTCCGACGCGCCCGCATATGCTTGGTGCGTCTACCAGGGCGGCGTCGTGCCGCTGCAAATGCACCTGACCCTGGCGCCCGAGCAGCCGACCCACTGGCTGGCAACCCAGGGCCGCGGTGTCGACGGTGCAGACCCGGAGTGTGGACCCGGCCTGTTGAGCTGTGATGGCGCCGGACTCGACCCCGGCGAAATCCCAGCGACGCCCGGCGAGCTCCTCGGAGCCCTCTGGTGTGCGCAAACCGACGCGGAAGGAGCTCTGGTGGGCGGCAATGCGCTGGTTGGCTCGGCAACCGTCCGCAACACCGAGACGGGCGACGATTGGCGTTACAGCGCGGTCGGCTTCCTCGGCTTGAGTACGAATGACGGCGATTCCAATCTTTGCCTTGGCGGATCCATACGCGAAGGTTGCCCCGCCGGTGCCGAGTATCAGGCGTGTCCCGACACCTGGTTCATGACCCAGGTGACGGAAGGATCGGGTGATCCGATCACGCACGACGGAAGCGTCGGCGTGGAGTTGACGTCGGTTGCATGCTCGCAGGATCTCTCCGGCGGCTCGTCCAATGCCGTGACGATTTTCTCGATCACCAACGAGCTCGAACAAAACTTTTCGTCCGCCGCGAACCTTCCGGTCTGGAGCAGTAGCTCTCTGGCCGTGTTGAGCAATGCATTTCGTCGCGACCTGATCGGTACCGATCTCGCGTTCACCCGAATCCGTGGCTCCGGGAGCAGCGCCCGCGGTGCGGTATTTCTCGCAGCCGTTCGCCGCGACAACGGCGACGGTGTCAGCCTGACAACTGTGCCGCTGGTCCGCAGCGGTGCACGAACCGCGGGCGACGTTTTGCGCTTTCCGATCTTCGCGCGAGGTCGGCGATGAGGCGGAGTGCGCTGATCGTGGTGATCGCCCTCATGGGCCTGCCGGTGCTGGCGCAGACTTCCGTCGATTCGCCGGCAACGATCCTCGTTTTCCCGTGGATCGAAGTCGATCCGCTCGGTGGCATCGATACGTTCATCGAAATCACCAATACGTCTTCATCGGATGTTGCCGTGCGCTGCTATTACGAACGAACGGCGGGGCCCTGCACGACAAATTGCACGGCCGGATTCTTTCTTCGCCTCACCGCCCGTCAGCCGCTCGGCTGGTCTGCGCAGCGCGGTCGGGCGGAGTTCCCGATTGCCGAGGATCCGGACCGCGGCATCACCGGAAACGCCGACAGCAGTGTTCCCGGGCTTGGCGATGCGGCCTATCGCGGCGTCTTGCGCTGTCTCATCGTGGGCAATGATCGCCGGCCACGCGCCAACGATGTCTTGATTGGCAATGCGACGGTGTTGACGGTGCCCGAGCGCGAACCCGCCGCGATCGAGAGCTACGGTTATCCGGCGACCGGTATGCGTACCGGCGATTCCGTCGTCGATGCCGACGATCGAATTCGTCTCGGTATCGAAGCGGAGGCGTGTCCGCGCAAGCAGGTTCTCCCCATGATTTTCGAAGGCGCGGTGTCGGGCATCGGCGGCGCGGCCCGCCAGCTCTCCACGCGTCTCGTGCTCGTGCCGTGTACCTCTACGGGCGATGGCACTCCTGCACACGGCGAAGTGAACGTTCGCGTGGTCAACGAGAACGCCGAGCGCGTCGAGCATCGGTTGAGCTTCGACGGTGAACGGGTTCTTCCGCTCATCGGCATCGACACCGATTCGGCGGAGACGTCGGCATTTTCGGCGGCGGCGGCCGGAACGTTTTCCGGACAGATCGTCGTCGAATCGGTTTCGGGCAGCGGTGCGCTCGCGATGCTCATCGAGCACACCATCGTTCTTGGCGATCCCTCGCAGGCGTCCACCAGTGCGATCGTCGCCGCTTCGAGCGGGGTCCGTTCGGGACAGGACTCCATTCAGGTACCCGGTGTCAGCGTGTGCACAGGCGACTGCGACGGGGACGCGCAGGTAGCGGTCAACGAGCTCGTGCTCGGCGTCAACATCGCCCTCGGCTCTTCCGCCGTCGGCGACTGTCCGGCTTTCGATTCGGAAGCCGACGGGCGGGTGACCATCAGCGAGCTCGTCTCGGGGGTCGGGGCCGCCCTGAACGGCTGCGACTTTCGCCTGACGCCGACGGCCACGCCCAGCACCACCGACACGCCCACGGCGACATCGACACGCACGCACACACCCTTGCCGTCACTGACGCCGATTCGTCCGACACTCACGCCGTTGCCGACCACCCCCGCGCTGCCGACGCGCACGCCGACGCGAACCCGCACGCCGACGCGCACGCGCACCGGCGCGCCCACGCCGACGCGGGTCGCCGATCTGCCCAACATCACCTACTTCGGATTGAGCAGCGCCCAGGACCGTCCCGTGTCCCCCGACTTCTTCGATGGCTTGGGGCGCGCGGTCTTCATCCGCCCCGTGGGATTCGCATTTTCGATCGTCGTCGAAGGAGCTGCGCGGCGAAGACCTTCTCCGACCGTCGGGCCGGGAGCGACGCCTACTCCGGAACCACAGACATTTCTTGGCGACAGTGCTTTCGACTACGACGATCTCGACCCGAGCGTTCAACCCGACTTCCAGATGATCGTCTCCAACAACCTCGGTGACGGATCGGAAATCGTGTGCGACAAGTTCTCGCCCAATGCGGGAGGCGTACCCGCTACGCGTCCGTTCGCCTTCGCGGTCAACACCGCGGCCTCCGCGGCCCTCAATGATCTCGGCTGCCGCGTGGACGACGGAACGGGCGTCCCCAGCGCGCGGCCCACGAGCGCGCAGGCATGCACGCTCACCAATCAGGGCGACGGTTTCAGCTTCGTCAACGCGGACAGCCAGACTCAGTTCTGCCTGCTGATCGCGCGCGACTGGATGTTCCCGCCGGGCGATACGATCGTGCGCGCGCGGTTGCGCGACACGGTGGGCCGGTTCACGCCCGAGCGCGAAATTGTCGTGCGCATCCTGCAGTAGTGAGTTTCTGACGGCAGTTTCTAGACAGGATTTGGCAGATTCAGTTGAACGCAAATCCTCGGCAATGTTCGAATCCTATTTCCCGAGAATCCTTTCGTCCAGGATTTACAGGATTCGGATCCTGATCCTGTAAATCCTGACGGGCGAAGTCTTACTGACCGGCCTTTCCCGTTTCGGGGAGGAAATGTTCACTCGCCCGAGTTTGCCAAATCCTGTCAAAATTACTGGCGCTTCAAATTCATTCGAGATCCTCGATTCAGCCTCCCACCCTCTTGCGTTAAAACGGAGAGCGAGAGTATAGCGCTGGCTAACACTTGTTAGCCAAGGAGGCGTTATGGCGGCGAACGGAGCAGCGGAACGGATCGTGGACGCGGACGGGCACGTGCTCGAGCACCCGACGGCGATGAACGAGTACATGCCGGCGAAGTACCGCGAGCAGGGCTTTCACGTGGTGACCCGCGACGACGGGAGCGAATGGCTGCACTTTCAAGGCAAGGTTTCCAACGCGAATTTTCTCGCGCTGGCCGGCACTGGCGGTCTGTCGCTGGAGGACCGGCTGCGCGCCCAGCGCGGCGAGCTCAAATACAGTGAGGTCAAGCCCGGCGCGTACAAGCCCGCCGAACGTTTGACGGAGATGGCAACCGACAACATCCAGCAGGCGGTCGTCTACCCGACGCTGTTTCTCGGACTCGCCGGCTATCGCGATCTCGACTTCGTCGAAGCGCAGGCGAATGCCTACAACCGCTGGCTTGCCGATTACTGCCATCATGCGCCCAAGCAGCTCTTCGGCATCGCCACGATTGTGCAGACCGATCTCGATCGCGCGATTCGCATGGTGAAGCAGGCGCGCGAGCTCGGCCACGTCGGTGTCTTCATGCGACCGAACCCGTCCATCGACGGCAAACAACTCTGCGATCCCGTTTACGATCCACTGTGGGCCACGCTGCAGGATCTCGGCATGACGATTGGCTTCCATCCCTTTCTCGCCAACGATCTTCCCGGCGCCTGCCGCGACATGGGCTTCGGCACCTTCGTCGCACCGGGCGCAAAGCCGATGCAGACCGCTCCCGGTGACGGTGAGCAAACCGGGCTCGTCGGCATTCGCAACATTTTTTTCAGCCAGGCGCTGTCGAACGTCTTCGACATGAAGACCACGCTGGCAATGCTGATCTGCGGCGGCGTGCTCGAACGCTTCCCCAAGCTGAAAGTCATCTTCCTCGAAGCCAACGGTGGGTGGATCGTGCCGTGGCTCGAACGACTCGACCATCACTTCGAAATCTTCCCGTGGGATGTTCCGCAGATGAAGATGAAGCCGTCGGATTACTTCAAACGCCAGTGCTGGATCTCGTTCGATCCGGACGAAAGCACGCTGCGCTTCACCGCGGAGCACAAGCTCGTCGGCGCCGATCGCATCATCTGGGCGAGCGACTATCCGCATCCCGATGCAAAAATCCCCGGCGTCATTGGCGAGCTGCGTGAAGCGATGCACGGACTCGCCCCGGCCGCGCAGCAGCGGATCCTCGGCCTCAACGCCATCGACCTCTACTCGCTGCCGGCACTCTGAGCCTCACCAGGCGACGAATCGATGGCCTCCAAGCCGCACGGGAGAGAATTCGATCCGGTTCGCATCGGCTTCCTGATCGACATGGACGTCGGTGTGAAGGCGAACTTCGTCGAGCCCATGCAGCTCGCTTTCGAGGAAGCGTACGACCAGGGCGTCATCAATCGTCGCGTTGAGCTGATCGTCGAGGACGCGTCGTCTTTACCGCGGCGATCGTGGACCATCGCGCGCGACGGCTTTCGCAAGCTCGTCGAACAGGGCTGCGTCGGCATCATCGGCCCGCTCATTTCCGACAACTCGATCGCGCTTACAGCGACAATCGAAGAGTTGAAGGTTCCGGCACTGACGTGGTGCGGCACCGAGCGATACAACGGCGACTACTGCTTCAACCTCGGCAATGGCGGCTGCGGCGAGGAAGGCCAGCTGATGGCGACCTGGCTTGCGCGCAAAGGCTTCAAGCGCGTCGGCGTCTTCAATGAAATCTCGCCGAACGGCGAGGAGTATTTTCAGTACTTCCGCTGGGCTTGCGATGCGCTGGGCCTGAAAATCGTCCGCCTCGAAACCATCACGCAGACCCCTGACGACCTCGAATCGAGTGTCGTCGCGCTGCGCGATTCGGGTTGCGAGGCGCTGGCGTACATGGGGTACGGCTATCCGACGATCTTGATGGGTCCGATTTTCACCAAGCTCGGCTGGAACCCCCCTCGCATCATGACCACCGCCTTTCAGTTTTGTTATGCGCGCCCCGAATGGATGGAGGCGCTCGACGGCTGGACCGGCATCGACCAGTATTGCGAGGAGAACCCGCGGGTGGTGCCGTTCCTCGATCGCTTCGAGAAAAAGTTCAGTCGTCGCCCGGGCACCAACACCGTACCGATTCTGTCGTACGACTCGGCGCGCGTTTTCGCCGAAGCGATTCGCCGTGCGCCGATCCTGACAGGGCAGGGGATCAAAGCCGGGCTCGAACGGATCAAGTTCATGCCCAGCGTCACCGGCGGACCGCGAACGTTCATCACCGGTGGTCCGCAGGATCACAAACTCTTCAAAGGCGACTGGCTTCTCTACCGCCGCGTGGAGCGCACGAAGACCGTCTTCGAAGGATTCTACGAACCATTGTGAGGAAGCATCGGCTGCGTTGCGTTCTTCAGCCTACCCTCGGAGACCCGTCATGAGTGAAACCATCGATCTTGGTTCGAAATTTCTCGTCGGTGAGAAGGCGCACGGCGTCCTCACCGTGCGCATCGATCGGCCCGACCGCCGCAACGCTCTCACGATCGAGAGCTACCATGGCATCAAGAAGGCGTGCGTGGTCGCCGAACGTGATCCGGAGATCGATCTCCTCGTCCTTACGGGCACGGGCGACTACTTCTGTGTCGGCGGTGAGATGAGCGGCAAGCACGAGGACGGACAGCCGATCGATCGCTTCACCGACGGACTCGACCTGACACCGTTCGTGCAGATCGAGCGCTGTCCCAAGCTTGTTATGGTTCGTATCAACGGCATGTGTCAGGGCGGCGGACTCGTCATGACTCTGATGAGCGATCTCTCGATCGCCGTCGATACTGCGAAGTTCCGTGTGCCCGAGCTCCTCCGCGGTGTGGCCGATTGCTATCTCGCCGGCCGCCTAGCATCGCGAATCGGCGTTGCGCGTGCGAAGCACTTGCTGTTCACCGCGCAGTACTTCACCGCCGCCGAAGCCGTGGCGATGGGCCTGATCGGCCGCGTCGTTCCCGCCGCTCAGCTCGATGCCGCCGTGGCGGAGACCATCGAACAAGTGAAGCTGACGGGTCCTGCCGCACGCCGCTCCATCAAGCGCGACATCAACCGCCACCTGCCGCGACTCGATACCGAGATGTTCCAGGATTCCCTGACAAGCGACGAGTGCCGCGAAGGGTTCAAATCATTTGCCGAGAAACGCCCACCCCACTGGCCGCGTTGAAGAGTGGTGAAGCCCGGCTCCACCGGGCTTCACCTATCAGTCCGGTGCTTTCAGCGACGGACACGGTGTCGTGCAACTACACGCACGACATCGATTGGGTCGGATCCCGCGCCGCGTCGAGTGGTTGCTAGCGATCGGCGTCCAATTCGTCCCTGACAGTTTTCCAGTTGTGCGTGTTGACGAACGAGCCGTCGATCGTGCGGATCTTCACGTACCTTTTCCATGTTTCGAATTCTTCGATGCCTACCGTTGGCATCAGGCGGCTGAGGTAGGTCGGAGATCCGACCCATGTGAAGTACTGGCGCACCGTCATCACCGCGAGGAGAAGCGCGCCGGCCGCAATCGTCACGGGAGCGAACCGATGGAGCCCCGCGGTGAGCACCCATAGACGGTCGAGGGCGAGCCCCACGAAGAGGTAAAGCACGGGCACGAAGATGACACCTCGCGCCCCGTTGAGTGAGCCAGTGGTGACGACTTCGGTAAGCACGAATGGAACGATGAAGAACACCCACCACAGCAGCGACTCACCGCGATAGATCAGGCTCAACAGCATTCCGGCGGCGAGAAGAAGAGCGATGGGGCGGCTGAAGGCCCCGAAAGTTTCGACGGGAAGATAGCGGTAGATGGGTTCGTCTGTGAGCGGAATTGTCGGTGCGAAGAGAAAATAGGTCTTGTTCACGAACGCTTGGGCAAAAGCTGAAACCTGTGCGGGAAGAGATTCCGGCGCGTCGAGCCGCGAAAAGCTGAACACGACTCTCGAGCGCTGCTGGAATTTCGGCCAGTTGTCGATGATCACCGGGAGCTGCGGCGCAAAAAGCACTACTGCCGTGATGCAGGTCACCGTCAGGCCAACGGCGATTCGCCTGCGATCGACACCCGCTCGAAACAGGGATGCCAATCCAAACGCCAGTACGCAGAACAAGATCACCCGCCCTGCGAAGTACCCGTACAGCCCGGCTGCGGCGCATACCCCGGCCACCAGGTAGGATCGCAGATCGCCCGTGCGCACCGCTTCGCGTATCGCCAGCGCGGCTGCCAGCAGGAACAGGCACATGTGCACGTTCTCCCAGCCGCTGCGTGAGAAGTGGAGGTACCACAGGTCACTCGCAAGGAGCCCCGTGGCAAGCAGAGCGGCCGGTGCTGCAACCGCCCGGCGCAGCAAGGCGTGAAAGGGAAGCAGCGCCGCTACGCTCAACAGCGCCGAGGGCAGTCGCAGCGCGAAAACAGAGTCGCCCAGGCGCATGAAGAAGCTCAGGAGATAGACGCTCGCGGCTGGCTGCGGCTTCCAGTCGAGTCCGAAGAACCCCGGCCCCTTGCCGTTCAAAATCTGGAAGACGTTGACCAGATTGTCGCATTCATCCGGAATCAGCAGGGCGGGAATTTGGCCTAACAACGTCACCCGCAGTGCGAAGGCTGCGAGCAGGATGCCGAGCAGCCACCCCCGTTCCCCAGGAGAATAGGAGGCGGGACCCGCAAACGATGCCGCCTCGTTCGGCCCCTTCGCCATGCGGGCGCACGTCGCACGCCCGCAAGCGTTTGGTCAAACCCGGGTGCTGCTACAGGGCGCGCATGAACGCCACGATGTCGCTCTTTTCCTGCGCATTGAGCTTCACGCCAATGACGAGGTTGAAGAACTCAACCGTATCGTCGAGGGTGAGCAGCCTCCCATCGTGCAGGTAGGGCGGTGTGTCTTTGATGCCGCGCAGCGGGAACGTTTTGATCGGACCATCGGCGCTGGCCATCATGCCGTTGATCATGCGCGGCGTGTAGAAGCGCTCGACCTGCAAATTGTGCATCGTGTTGTCCGTATAATACGGCGCCGGATGGCAAGACGCGCATTGCGCTTTCCCGAAGAAGAGCTCCTGTCCGCGCTTTTCCGCATCGCTTCCTTTCGCCGGATCGATCTTGCCGTCGATGCCGAGCTTGGGCGCAGGCGGGAAGTCGAGCAGCTCCTGGACCTCGGCCATCTCGTGAACCTGACTGCCGCGTTCGAGAGGGTTGATTCCTTTCTTGGTGGCAATCACGGGATCACCGTCGAAATAGGCGGCGCGCTGCTCGAACTCGGTGAAGTCTTCGACCGTTTTGAGCGCGCGCTGCGAACCGAACAGTCGCTGGATGTTCACGCCACGCAGCGCCGGCGTATCGATTCGGTGGCGGAATTCCTGCGGGCGAATGTCGCCCACGAGGTGCGTGGCGCCATTCGTGCCGCCGTTGGCGTGACAATCGAAGCAGGCAACCCCGCGGCTCGGACGTTCGGAGCGGCGGTCTTCGGTCATGTTGAACTGCTGTTGCGGAAAGGGCGTGAGCAAGAGCCGCAAACCGTCGAGTTGCTTGGGGTTCAAGATGCCGTTGAACAGGTCCTGGAAGTTCTCGATCGTCACCAGCTTTCCTTTGGAGACATCGCCGAGATCGGGTCGGGTCGTCAGGAAGATCGGCGGCGGGAACTCGGGCAGAAACCGATCCGGCAGATCGAAATCGAGATCGAAGCGGGTCAGATCGCGATCCTCCTGTTTCTTGATTTCGTCGATGTGCACCTTGGGGAAGAGCATTCCGCCCTCCGCGTGGTTGGGGTGCGGCAATGGCATGAACCCCTCGGGAAATACGTTCTTGTCGCGGATCTCCTGCGGAGTCATGGCGCTGAGGGAATCGAAGGTCACGTCCTTCGGCAGGATGACACGAGATCCTTCCTGCACCGCCTTCCCGCGCGTCATCGTTACGCCCTTCGCGGGGTTATCCCCCAGGTCGTATCTCGCCTTGAGTACATCGGCGTGAGCGCGTTCCACGCCGGCTTTGTCGGCTTTCATGCGCGTCATCACCGAATTGAAAGGCTCATCGATGACCACCGGCAGGTAGCTTGTCGGAGGTTTCTTGGCGTCCGGTTTTGCCGCCGGCTCTGGTTTGGAGGCCGGTTCTTTCATCGGCGGTTCGCGCTTCGCTGGAGGCGCAGCTTTGGGCGGGTCCGCAGCACCAGCCGAATCGACCACGAAGGCGACAGAAAACAACACAAGGTAGGGCAGTATCGCTGCGACACGAGGCATGGCGGTTCCTCCGTTCGGTTTGAACCGCAAAAATACAGAAGCCGATAAATGCTCAACAGTGAGCAGAGTGCTTACGCAAATGCACAAAACGACATGCGCGATTCTACGTGCCTCGTGTAGCCAGTACATTTTGCACTGCTCTCACTTCAGATTCTTTCAAACCGCTGAAGTGCGAAGCGATGGCACTTCGTATGCAGAAGCGTCGTGGCGAAAGGAGACTCTTACCCATGAAACGAGTCATCTATGGAGCCGCGACAGCACTCCTGATGCTGTCGCAACCGTTGTTCGCAACCGACAGTAAGCCGACCACCAATGAGTTCGTTCGCGACGCCAAGGAAGCCGGCACCGCCGAAGTGATTCTTGGCAAGCTCGCGCTCGAGAAGTCCAAGAACGAGACCGTGCGCAAATTTGCCAGCACGATGATCGAGGACCATCAAAAGGGTGTCGACACGTTGAACGAAGTTGCCTCGAAACAGAGCATCGTCGTCCCGCCGGCGGCTGCCGATTCGGGTCCGGTCACGACGCTCAGTAAGCAGGAAGGAAGTGCCTTCGATCGCGCTTACGTCGAGCAGATGGTGAAGGATCACAAGAAGGCGGTTTCGCTGTTCGAGAACGCATCGCTCGAAAGCGGAATGAATCCCGCCGTTCGCGACTATGCGACGACCACCCTGCCGACGCTGCGGGATCACCTCCAGCACGCCACCGAGCTGGAAAAGTCGCTCGATCAGAAGAACAAGTATTGAAGGCCGCTCGTTAGGACCCGGATGCTGCAAACAACGGACTCGACGGCGGTCGAAGCGAGTCGTTCCACGACCGCCGCCCCCGAAACGCATCTGAGCTGCATCGTTTGCCACACACTCTCGTCCGAGCTGGTGTGCTCGGCGACGGACCTGTCCGCCCAGCACAGCTACCTCGAGCATTTTCACGGGATGCGCTTGCGGCGTGTATCTGCGCGCGGCGCAAATGCCCGATCGGAACTGCGCGATCGGGTCGAGTTCACACAAAATTACGCAACCGACATCCGGCGGTGTGTTTCGTGCGGACACGTCTTCCGCAACGAGCAGCCTGGCGCTGCGCAGGCCGCGGCCATTTACGCACGAGATCGCTACGGCGAGGCGCGCCTGGAAGCATTGTTCGCCGCCGAGCTCGAGCTTTTCCGTCCACGAGTGGCGCGGTTGGCGGCGATGTTTCCTTCCGAGCGCACGCAACCCTTTGTCATCGAGATCGGCAGCTTCGTGGGCGCATTCTTGTCGGCCGCCGGTGAGCGCGGCTGGCGGGCGATCGGCATCGATCCAGGTCGGGAAGTGGGTGAGTTCTGCCGGAAAAAACAGCTCACCGTCGTCGAAGCTGCGGCAGATCATGCGACGATCCAAGCTGGCTGCGCCGACGCGGTGGTGATCTGGAATACATTCGATCAATTGCCGAATCCCTATCCGATCTTGCGTGAGGCCCGGCGCTGGTTGCGTCCCGACGGCATCTTCGCCGTTCGCGTGCCAAACGGCGATTGCTTTCGTCGTTGTGTGCGGTTGCTCGAGTCGCTGCCATCGTTTGCCGGCGCGCCACTCCGAGTGGCGATGGCCTGGAATAATTTGCTCGGGTTTCCGTACTTGAACGGATACTCGTTCGCCCCCTTGCATCGCCTCTTGTCAGGCTTTGGCTTCGTCCCGATTGCGACTCACCCCAGTGTATTGCCGCGCCTCTCGGATCAGGGCTCGCGCTGGTGGGCGGAATATGAAGAACAAGCAGTCAAGTCTGTCTGGCGCGCTGTGCTGCGCCGCAAGCCCGACTTGGCCCCTTGGTTCGACGCCTATTATCGTTGCGCGGAGGGGACACTCGCCTGACAAGTGGCTCCCATTCTTTCAAGGCGCCCCAATTTACAGAGCGAGACCGTCCGCATTGCGCGAGGATCGGCGCGATGCCTGTGCGCGATCTTGCGGGCACGACCGTTGCTCTTCTCCGATGGCGATTCTGAAACGAAGCGGACTTCTGGAGGATCTCATGCAAGCAGCAGCCACAACGACGCGCGTGGCCAAGAACACGGCTGCGTCGGTCAATGACGAAATCACCCGTCGCACGCGCGACAAGATCTGGCAGACGGTGCACGAAGGCAAGAAGGGAATTGCCCGCCGGCTCGATGAGCTCGATCGCGAGTGGGACATCGAACGAGTGCTGCAAACCAATGCCGCCACCGCCTCTTTACTGGGCGTCGTTCTCGGTAGCACCGTGCATCGGCGCTTCTTCGCACTTCCGGGAGTCGTCGCCATCTTTCTCTTGCAGCACGCCGTGCAGGGGTGGTGCCCGCCGGTACCGATCCTGCGCCGACTCGGTGTACGCTCGCAGGCGGAAATCGAGCGTGAACGCTACACGCTGAAAGCGATTCGTGGCGACTTCAGCTTTCTCGGCGACCCGATCTCCGGCCGTGATCGGTCCCCCGTCGAACAAGCCATCGAAGCGATCAATCTCTGAGGCGCGTACGTAAGATTTCTATCCGATTGAGGGCTTCGCCCCTAGCCAAACGTCCGTTTGTCTGGTACCCGCGGGACCACGACTTCCCGCAAAGGAGACAGGCATGCAGACGATCAATCGAATGTTCATTGGTGGCGAGTGGGTCACGCCGGCATCGACGAAGATGATGGACGTGATCTCGCCGCACACCGAGGAAGTAGTGGCGCGCGTAAGCGAGGCAAGTGAAGCGGACGTCGATCGCGCCGTGGCTCTCGCAAGAGAGGCCTTTGAGCACGGTCCCTGGCCGCGCATGAAGCCTTCCGAGCGGGCCGAGGTCATGGGCAAACTGGGCATCGCGCTGCAATCACGCACCGGCGACTTCGCCGAAACGATCACCCGCGAAATGGGCTCGCCAATCTCCTTCTCCCACATGGGCCAGGTGGGTGCGGCCATGATGGTGTTCGATTACTTCACGCGTCTGGCCGGCACGTATGCGTTCGAAGAAATGCGCGACGGAATGTTCGGACCCACGATGGTTCGCCGCGAGCCAGTTGGTGTCTCGGTCGGAATCGTCCCGTGGAACGTGCCGCTCTTCATCTCGATGCTCAAACTTTCTCCCGCCCTGGCCGCCGGTGCGCCGATCATTCTGAAGCCCTCGCCGGAAGCGCCGCTGGATTCGGTCCTGCTCGCCGATGCCTTGCTCGAAGCGGGCATTCCGAAGGGCGTCGTCAGCATCCTTCCGGCAGGCCGCGAGGTCGGGGAGTATCTGGTTCGCCATCCGGGCGTCGACAAAGTGAGCTTCACCGGCAGCACCGCCGCCGGCCGCAAGGTTGCCGCAATCTGCGGCGAACAACTCAAACGCGTCACCCTCGAGCTCGGCGGCAAGTCCGCAGCCATCATCCTCGATGACGCGGACCTCTCCATGACGATGCCGGGACTGCTGCCCGCGGCGATGATGAACAATGGCCAGGCCTGCGTTGCGCAAACCCGCATCCTCGCCTCGCGCAAGCGTTATGACGAAGTGGTCGAAGCAATCACCTCGATGCTCGGCATGCTGCCCGTCGGCGATCCTTCCGATCCGACGACGTTCTGCGGCCCGCTGGTTGCGGAGCGCCAGCGTGAACGGGTTCTCGGCTACATCGCCAAAGGCAAGCAGGAGGGCGCCAAGGTCGTCTTCGGCGGTGGCCGCCCGGCCTCGCAAGCAAAGGGTTGGTACGTCGAGCCGACGGTCTTCACCGGCGTCGATTCGCGCATGACGATTGCGAAGGAAGAAATCTTCGGACCCGTTGTCTCGGTGATCGCGTACGACACACCGGAAGAGGCCGTGAAAATCGCCAACGACTCTGAGTACGGGTTGTCAGGTTCGGTATGGACCAATGACCCTGCCGCCGGGCTCGACATCGCGCGGCAGGTTCGCACGGGAACCTACACCGTCAACGGATTCTTCATGGAGTTCAGCGCGCCGTTTGGCGGCTTCAAACACTCCGGCGTTGGCCGCGAGCTGGGCCCCGAAGGACTCAACGCGTACCTCGAAGCGAAATCGATTGTTCTGCCGTTCGGCTTCACGCCGGCGTAAACGATCGGCGCAGCCTGGCGTTGCAACGCCGGGCTGCGCGTCGGTCGGCGCTACTCTTTGATCCCCAGCTGGACGATTTTCTTCTGAAGAGCGCGGACCGTGATGCCGAGCTTGGCGGCGGTGTGCGTGCGGTTGCGCTTGTGCGCGAGCAACTCTTCGATGATCAGCTGGCGCTCGTAGGCGTGCATGCGTCGGCGCAGGTTGCCTTCGGTTTCCGCTTCGAATCCTTCCTCGTCGAGAATCGCCGGCGCATTGCGAATGTCGGCGGACAGCGCATCCACATCGATGCTGCCGCCATCGCTGGCCAGAGCCACGGCACGTTCGATTTCGTTCTCGAGCTCACGAACGTTGCCGGGGAAAGAATAGCGAGCGAGCGCGGTGAGCGCGTCGATGGTGAGTCCGGCGAGCCGCTTGCCGGATCGATTGCGGTACTTTTCGAAGAAGTGCCGAGCGAGCAGCATGATGTCGTCACCGCGGGCGCGCAGTGGCGGTAGCTCGAGGCGAAAGACGTCGAGCCGATAATAGAGATCGCGACGAAAACGTGCGGCTTCGACTTCTTCGCGCAGGTTCTTGTGCGTGGCGCTGATGACGCGAACATCGACACGAATCGGATCGGTGCCGCCCACCGGCCGAATCTCTCCCTCCTCGAGCACGCGCAACAGCTTGACCTGCATGGGCGGCGGCATGTCCCCGACCTCGTCGAGAAAGATCGTGCCGCCGTCGGCTTCTTCGAACAGCCCGCGGTGATCTTTGACCGCTCCCGTGAACGCCCCGCGCACGTGGCCGAAGAGCTCGCTCTCGAGCAGCGACTCGGTCATCGATCCGCAGTTCTGCGCGACGAATTTCTTTTTGCGCCGCGGCCCATTGTAATGGATCGCCCGGGCGATGATCTCCTTGCCGGTGCCGGTCTCGCCGGTGATCAGCACCGTCGCCGAGGTTTCGATCGCCTTCTCGACCAGGCGAAACGTTTCCTTCATCGGCGCGCTCACGCCGACGATGTTGTCGAGCTGATACGATTGCTGAACCTCGCGCCGCAACGAGACGTTCTCGCGCTCGAGCTCCGCATTGGCGCGGCTGAGCTCCTGCACGAGCCGCACGTTCTCCTCGCCCAACTGCTGGTTGCGCCGACGCAGCGTGTAATTTTCGAGCGCACCGCGGATCGTCATGCGCAGATCCTGATTGTTCCACGGCTTCGAAATGTAGCGATGGATCTGTCCGCTGTTGATCGCCTCGGAGAGTGTGTCGACGTCGGCCCAGGCGGTCATGAGAATGCGGAAGACACTGGGGAAACGCTTGGCGACTTCGCCCAGCACCTCCGTGCCCTGCATTCCGGCCATGCGCTGGTCGCAAACGAGGACGCCGATGTGCTGGTGCTCGAGTGCCTCGATGGCCGCCTTGCCGCTCGACGCCGTGTGCACCGGCATCTCTTTCTGCAGCAACTGCCGCAAGAGCGCGAGCGTGTTCTCTTCGTCGTCGACGATCAGCACCCCGGGCGGGGTGTCCTGCGGAAGTTGATTCATGCAGCCGAGTTGGCGTCCTCTTCGGCCGGCAGGGATATGCAAAACCTGGTGCCTTCGCCAACCCGGCTGTCGACTTCGATGGTTCCGCCATGTGCCGCAATGATGGAACGCGAAACGCTCAGGCCCAGACCCGTGCCGCGTCCGGGATCGCGCGTGGTGAAGAACGGATCGAAAATTCGCCCGAGCATGGTGGCGTCCATGCCGACGCCCGAGTCTTCGATTTCGATGACGACGCGTGCGCCGTCGCTGCGCGTGCGAATGTGAATCTCGCCAGGTCCTTCGATCGCGTGCAATGCGTTGATGAGCAGATTGAGGAAGACCTGACCGAGCTGGCCTTCGTCGCAAGGTACGTACGGCAGCTCGCCGTACTCGCGTGTGACGGTGATGCGGTCCTTGTACTCGCCATGGATCAAACGCAGCGTGCGATCGAGAACTTCGTGGAGGTTGGCGAGGCGGTACGGACCCGCACTGGGTCGGCCGAATGCGCGCAGGTCCGCCACGATCCTCGCCGCGCGATTGGCGCCGTCACGGCAGATTGCGACGTTGTCCTGCATGACGTCGAATCGCTCCGCGTACTCGAACGGCGCGGCATGTGCGTCGTCGAGCGCATCGAGGCGCCGCCGCAGATCGCGCAGATTGTCGGCAATCAAATCGATGCTCCCCATGATGAAGCTGATCGGATTGTTGATCTCGTGCGCCATGCCGGCAACCAGAGTGCCGAGCGCGGCAAGCTTCTCCGCCTGGACGAGCTGCGTCTGTGTATCGGTGAGTCGCTGGTACGCGGCCGAGAGCTCGCGATGCGATCGCTGCAGATCACGTTCGGCGGCACGCGCCCGGAGCAAGCCCGCGACGCGCGCTTTCAGTTCTTCCGGATGAAACGGTTTGGTGACGTAGTCGTCGGCGCCGGCTTCGAGCGCCGCCACTTTGGCTTCCGGACCCGCACGCGCAGTCAGCAACACGAGCGGGATGCGCGCAAGACCGGGATCGCCCTTGACGATCTTGCAGAAGGCGATGCCGTCGGGCCCGGGCATCATCACGTCACTCAAGATTGCATCGGGCGGATTGTCGAGCGCCGAGCGCAGGGCTTCGACGGCGTTCGAAGCCGTACGCACACGGTAACTTTCCCCGAAAAGCTGGCGCAGGAACTCGAGCAGGTTCGGATTGTCGTCGACAACCAGAATCGACGGCTGAATCTGCATCTCCGGGAGTACCGGGAGGAGCTCGGTCCTGGTCGGAAGAGGAACTTCCGGCTCGCTGCGTGACGCGGCCGCCAGCGCTGCAATGGAAATGGTGGGGAGCTCGACCGAGTCCGAGTCGGCATCGGCCTGGGCGAGAGGCAGGGTGACGGTGAAGCGACTGCCGGCCGGCGTGCTCTCGACGCTGACGGTTCCTTCGTGAAGAGTGACGAACTCGCGCACGAGGGAGAGGCCGAGTCCGCTTCCGCTCAGCTTGCTGCGCTCGGCGGTGGATGCCTGACGATAGCGATCGAAGAGATAGGGAATTTCATCGGGCGGAATTCCCGGACCCGTATCGATCACCTCGAGACTCGTTTCGGTGGTGCCGCGGGTGAGTTGCACTTTGACCGATCCACTGTGGGTGAATTTGAACGCGTTCGACAGCAGATTTCCGACGACTTTGCCGATCATGCTGGCATCGAGCCTGACGACGACGGGCTCGTTGCAGAGATCGATGTCGAATCGAATGCCGCGTTGCTCGGCGAGCCAGCGGAATGGCTCGGCGGCTTGCTCGACGACCACTCCGAGCAGCTCGTTGCGGAGCCGCGGCTCGACGCGCCCGGCGTCGAGCCGCGAGAGGTCGAGCAGGGTGTCGGTGAGAACCAGCAAGCGAGCCGCATTGCCGTGCGCCATTTCGATCAAGCGGCTCGTGCCCGGGTCGAGGTCTTGCGATAGTCGCAGAAGCTCGTCGAGCGGTCCCAACACGAGGGTGAGCGGTGTGCGCAGCTCGTGGCTCGCGTCGGCGAAGAAACGGGTCTTGAGCCGGTCGAGCTCGCGCAGGCGCTCGTTGGTAGTTGCCAGCTCGAGCTGTGTGTTCTGCAGATCACGGGTGCGCTGTTGGACGCGTGACTCGAGCGATTGCAGAACTTCGTTGAGGCGGACGTACGAAGCGGCGTGGCGCAGCGCCGTGGCGATCTGGTTGGCAAACGTGCGCAGCAGCTCGACGTCGCGCGGGCCATATCCCGCACCGGAACGTTTGGGGCCGATGGCGATCACGCCTTCGAGACGCCCTTCGAAACGAACCGGCACCAGCAATGCGAGACGCTCGCGTCCGCGCCCGCTCACCAGCGCGAGGTCGGCTTCGTCGAGAACCCGTCCCGCCAGGAGCGAATTGAGGATCGGTTCCGACAAGAGCAGGGGAGCTTGCCGACGATCGAGTGGCTGCAAGACCTCTGCCTCATCGCGGAGATGGAGGCCTAACGACACCGGCGCGAATGTACGCGACACCACATGCCGCAGTTGCACGCCGATCTCCTCGGGGTTGAGCGCCCGGGTGAGCGCCTGGCTCAGTGACTGAACGAGGATCCCGTAGTCGAAACGAGAGCGAAAGAAGAGGCGATCGATCCATGCCTGAAGAAACTCGATCAGCGGTCGGAAGATCAGCAGCAGACCGAGAGAGAAGAACAGGGTGAACCATGGCGAGTCGATTGCCGTTGCGTCGCGCGAAGCGCGGATCACCATGGTGACGACGCCCGCATAGGCGAGCACGACGGCCACGCTGAGAATCGCATACACCGCGCCGCGGCGCAGGAAGACGTCGATGTCGAAGGCGCTGCGTTTGATGATCGCGTAGGCGAAGCTTGCCGGGAAGACCCATGTCAGGGCCGCGAAGGCCTGGTCGGGAAAGGGAGTGCCCACTGCCTCGCCGACGATCGACATCAGCAGCGGGAGCAGGAAGGCCACCAGTGCGCCCAACACCACGACTCGCAACTTCTCGCGGACGACACCCTCGGTCGCGTTCAGATACGTGTAGGCGAACCCGGAGGCAGCGACGCCGAGAGCGAGGATCAGGAGCCACTGACTGAGCGTGTGGACGGCGTACCATTCCTCTGGCGCTGCGTTGAAGAGTCCGATCTCCAACAGCAGGCCAACGCCGATCACGGCGAGCCAGCCGATTCGCACTCGCAACGAGCTCACCCACGGTTGGGCAACCGGAAACGATGCGCCGAGGTAGACGAGCGCGGCGGGCGCCAGAATGGTGGTCAGCGACTGGATCAGGCGGAAGTGAAAACCCGCGAAGTCGTCCAGACGCAGGATCAAGGCGAGTCCGTACGACAACGACACCAGCAAGAAGGCGCGCGCGTCATGCTGATCGGTGCGCAGGAAGCCGACGATGAAGCCCATCATCAGGAACGTCAGCCCCACGAAGAAGGGGTTGGCGAAGACCGGGAAGTAATCTCTCAGCCGGAACACCATCACCGGGACAACGCGGCTGATGGTCTGCCTTCCCTGGCGAAAGGTGTACTGAAGGACGCCGTCGGCACCCGCCTTGCGCGCGGCGCTCAGTGCCTGTTCGACCGAGGTGACGGGACGGCCGTTGATCGCTGTCAGGCGCGCGCCGATCGGTACCCGCGTCGTCGCGCCGCTCCAGTCGGCGAGCCCGGATTCCATCACGATCAGATTTTCCGCGAGGAAAAATCCGTTGAAGGGCCGGTCGATCCAATTCATGCTCTCGCGCAAGGCGGCGGCGGTGATTCCCGCCACCACGCAAAGCAGGACAGCGAGGAACAAGCGCAGGCGAAAAGTAGATCGAGCCGGGTCTGCCACGACGCCTTCTCGACTACCACGAATGCGGAAACGTTCCACGCCCGAAATCTCTCCGTATCGGAAGGGCCCGCAGCGACCCCGAAAACTCACAGCGGCGGCGGGCTTCCTGCGAGCGTCCGCCTTGCGGGCTTCCCGTCGGCCGTTGAATGCCCCAGGGTCCCCGACCCGCAGGGAAAGCCCGTCCGGTCGGTTCGAGGTTCATTTTTCTCGGCAAGATAGTACGAAGCCCGCGATGGATCTTTTTCTCTGTGAAGATGGCTCACGGCGCCTCGAGATGGCTCGCGAGTTCATGGCCAGGTTCGATGCCGGCACAGAGGTTTTGATTCTCGCGTCGTCGCGTGAGGCGGCGGACGATTTTGCGCGCTTGTCAGGCATGCCGGCGTCCTTCGGCTGGCGCAATCGCACATTGGCGCATCTTGCTGCGGAGGTGACACTTGCAGAGACGGCCCTTTCGGGCCGCGCGCCTGCCGGGTCGCTGTCGGTGCACGCGCTGGCCGCACGGGCCGTGCACGATGCGCGCGCCGGTCGGCGCTTGCGCTATTTCGAACCGGTGGCCGACCGGGGCGGATTTGCCGCCGCGGTCGCCTCCACGCTGCGTGACCTGCGCGGGGCCGGGGTGTGGCCGGGGGACCTACGCGGTCACGGTCCGCAGGCGGACGACCTCGCGGAGTTGCTCACCGCCTACGAGCAAGCAAGCGAGCGTTCGAAGACTTCTGATCGGGTCGATCTCTTGCGCACGGCGACAGAGATCATCGCGCGAGAGATGCGTCCGCCCGCCGGCTTGCCTCTCCTCGTGCTCGATCTCGCGCTCGAATCGAATGCCGAGGCCGAGCTGCTCGCGCGCTTGATCGACCGGGCACCGCTCTGCCGCGTGGTGCTCCCGGCAGGTGACGATCGGTTCTGCACTCTGCTCGCCGCTGCCGGCATTGATGTCGAGGACCTGCAGACGCTGCCGACAACTTCCGCCGCTCGGCGCATCGACAACTTGCGCATCGGACTCTTTTCGTCGGAGCCGCCTGCACCGCTGGCGGCCGACGACTCGGTCGAGCTCTTTTCGGCGCCGGGCGAATCGCGCGAGTGCGTAGAGATCGCACGCCGAATTCTCGCAGAGGCGCGGCGCGGGACGCCCTTCGACGAAATGGCCGTGGTCATCCGCGCGCCGCAGCTCTATTCCGGGTACGTCGACGATGCGCTTCGTCGCGCCGATATTCCCGCCTACTTCGCCAGCGGCTCGCAGCGGCCGAATCGCTCGGGACGCGCGTTTCTGGCTTTCCTCGCATTCGCCGCCGAGGACTTTTCCGCTCTGCGCTTCAACGAATATCTCGCCTTCGGCGAAGTCCCGCATGCGATGAGCCCGCGCAGCGCGGCACCCTGGCTGCCACCTGCCGGTGAGCTTGTGGTCCTGCCGGAGTCAAAGGAACAACCGGCCCCCAGCGTCGACGAAGAAGAACCGCCGGCGCAGCCGTGGCGATGGGAATCGCTCATCGACGATTGCGCGATCTTCAATGGGGCAGCGCGCTGGAGAAGGCGGCTCGCGGCGCGAGTTGCTGCACTCACCGCGCAGCAGCGCCGCATCACCACCGAGCTCGGCGAGGACCCGCACGCCCAGGCACGCGAGCGCGACCGTGCACAGCTCGAACATCTGATGCGCTTCGCGCTCCCGCTGATCGAGGAATTGGAAGCGCTACCCGTGCAGCAGAGTTGGCGACGATGGATCGATTCGTTGTCGGCGCTTGCGGTGCGCGCGTTGCGCAAGCCGGAGGGCGTGATTGCCGTACTGGCCGAGCTTCATCCGCTGGCCGAGGTAGAAGGTGTGTCGCTGCACGAGGTGCGCAGTGTACTCGAGGAGCGACTGCGGGATCTGCGCATCGACGGACCCCGCCACCGCTTCGGTCGGATCTTCGTCGGCACCCCGGATCAGGTTCGCGCCCGCAGCTTCGCGGTGGTCTTCGTTCCCGGCCTCGCGGAGCGGATCTTTCCGCAGCCGTTGCGTGAAGATCCGTTGCTCCCGGATTCCGTCCGTCGGGCGCTCGCTGCCAACCTGACGACGTTGCACGAGCGCACGCGCAGCGAGCGCTTGCTGCTGCGCCTGGCGGTGGGCGCGGCGCGGCAGCGGGTGGTTCTTTCGTACCCGCGCGTCGATGTCGGTGAAGCGCGCCCGCGCGTGCCATCGTTTTATGCCCTCGAAGTCGTGCGGGCCGCGGAGGGCTCGTTGCCGGACGTCGAAGCGCTCGAGCACAACGCGGCAACGGCAGGCGGAGCGCGGCTCGCGTGGCCGGCACCGGCAGACAGCGAAGCCGCAATCGACGATTCGGAATACGATCTGGCGGCTCTCGAACCGCTTTTGCGTGCCGATGCGCTTGATACCGCGGGACGCGCTCGATTCCTCATCGAGATGAATGAGCACCTCGGGCGCTCCCTGCGTTCGCGTTGGCGTCGCTGGGAGTCGCGCGAATGGGCCGAGCCTGACGGCATGATGGCCGCGGGAACACCGGCGTTGGCGCAGCTTGCGGCGCATCGACTCCACGAGCGCCCGTACTCGGTCTCCGCACTGCAGAGCTTCGCCGACTGTCCGTACCGATTCTTCTTGTCAGGCATTCTGCGACTCGAACCGCGGATCGAGCCGTCGCGACTCGAGCGTCTCGATCCGCTCAATCGCGGCAGCTTCTTTCACGCGGTACAGGCCGAGGTCGTGCGCACGCTCGAGCGCGAGAACCTCGTACCCTTGAACCCACAGCGCGGCGCCCGGGCGCTACAGATCCTCGACGAGACGCTGGCTCTCGAGGAGAAGCGTCGTCGCGAAGAGCTCGCACCAGCGGTGGATCGGGTGTGGGAGGACGAAATCGAAATCATGCGCAGCGACCTGCGCGGCTGGCTGCAGCGTGAGATCACTTCGACGGACGGCTGGCAGCCGCGGCGAGTCGAATTCGCTTTCGGCTTGCGCCGCGACGAACAGCACGATGCGGCGAGCGTTGACGAACCCGTGCGCCTCGTTTCCGGTCACCTGCTGCGCGGCGCCATCGATCTCGTGGAGATTCGCGGTACCGAGTGGCGAGTCACCGATTACAAGACGGGTTCGAAGATCCCGCAAAAGGGGGCGGTGGTCGACGGTGGCCGCATGTTGCAGCCTTTGATGTACGCCCTCGCGCTGGAGAGCGTGCTTGGCGAAGGGGTTCGCGAAGGCCGCCTCTACTTTTGCACGGCGGCGGGGGAGTTCGCGGAGCATGTCGTGCCGCTCAACGAGCGCACCCGAGAGCGTGCGGTTCAGGTTCTGCAGACGATCGACCGCGCCATCGAAACCGGATTTCTCGCACCGTTGCCGCGCGAAGGTACCTGCGCACGTTGCGACTTTCGCGACGCTTGCGGGCCTTACGAAGAGCAGCGCTGGTTACAAAAGAAACCGCAAGCGGTTCGCGACGTGATCAACCTGCGCGCGATGCCGTGAGGTCTTCGACCGGGCGCCAAGGGGTGCAATCCCATCGGAGAATTACGGTGGCTTGGCGCCCCGAAGCACAGGACCGCGGTCGCGTCACGCGGGCGCGAACAGCAGCTCCGAGAGCGGGGCGTCCTCTTCGAGCTCGAGGCGCGTATTGAGCGCTTCGATCTGGCGCTCGATGTCCTTGGTGATGGCACCGCGGCGATCGAGCGCGCGCAGCGCTTTGCGCAGCTCGGTGGCGAGGCTGAGGGCGCTCAGTCCGGCCGGATCGGATCTTTGACATTGCGCGGTCTTGCCTTCGTTCATCGTGGCGATGACGTTGCTGCGGACCACATTGTTGTAACGATCGACGGCGTCGTCGGGCAGGGCATAGCGCGAGCGACGGCCGACGGCCTCGAGCATGGTGTGCCAGTTGCTCCAATCGTGCAGCGCGAGCACCGAGTTGAAGATGCGTTTGTTCGTGTCGAACGAAAAGATCGTGCGCGCGATCACGCGTTGCAGCAGGCGATCACATTCGGGGAATTGTCTTCGGCGAACCTGCGACACCAGCTCTCTGTGGGTGACCTGCTGGCGATTGTCGAAATGCGCCTCCCAGTAGATGTGGCGCATCGTCGTCGATTTGTAACTGACGATCAGCTGCGTCGGGACATAATGATTGTGGGAAAAGACGTCGGCGGCGAGGTGCGTGAGATAGCCGTAGGCGAACGCGCGTTCCGGATCGGAATCGGCGGCCTTCAGAACCTGCCAGCCCACCGCCCACGAGTGACAATGCAGCTGCTGCGCGCGAGTGTACTTTTTGCCGAGGGTGATGTCCGCGCCGATGCATCCATAGAGATAATGATGCGGGTAGTTCGCGAGCAATTGTTGAAGGGCCGGGATGAGGCTGTTAATCGACGCCAGCAATTCGGATCCGTGGGTGAGATGAGTGATGGGTCCCCACGCGAACGCGGAATCGGGAATCAGCAACAGCAGAGCGACTGCAATACAGGCGGTGATCACGGTGGGGGATGGTAGCGTCGGCGAACCGACACGACAAGCCGAATGGCTCGAATGGATTGCCGAGTTGCGGGCCTCGATCGAGTACCAGCGCTCGTGCGGTCTGAATTGGGCGGCCTTCGATCCGGTGCGCCGAGCCGCCGATGCCGCCGCCGCTGCCCGTGCCCCCCGTGCGTCGGCAGGGCCCGCGCCACGCCCCGCCGTCGCGCCCGCTTCGCTGCCCCAGGCGTCCGCGAAGCCTGCGGCAGCGCCTCAATCGCCGCCGACATTTGCCTCACGACCCGTACCGACCGCGGAGGTTGACATGAAACGTTCGGCCGCAACTCCCTTGCAACCGCTCGGCTCCACGCCCTCGGCCGAGCTCGCGGTGGTTCAGGCCAAGAGCCTCGACGAGTTGGGCGCGGCCATCGGCGAATGCCAGCGCTGCAAGTTGGGAATGACCCGCACCAACCTGGTGTTCGGTGTCGGCAACCCGCAGGCGGACCTGATGTTCGTCGGCGAAGGCCCCGGTTACGACGAAGACATGAAGGGCGAACCCTTCGTCGGCCGTGCCGGACAGCTGCTCACGGACATCATCCAGAAGGGCATGAAGCTCCAGCGCAGCGACGTCTACATCGCCAACGTCGTGAAGTGCCGTCCGCCCAACAACCGCAACCCCGAGACGGACGAGATCGCGGCCTGCTCACCGTTTCTCGCCAAGCAGATCGAGATCGTTGCGCCAAAGGTGATCATCGCCCTCGGCACCTTCGCGGCGCAGACCTTGTTAGGGGTCAAGACACCGATCATGCGCATGCGCGGCAACTGGCACGACTACAAGGGCATCAAGGTCATGCCGACGCTACACCCAGCCTACCTGCTGCGTTCACCCGGGGACAAAAAGCTCGTCTGGGAAGACGTGAAGATGGTGATGCGCGAGCTCGGTTTGCCCGTTGTTTAGGAGGAGAAGTGTGAAGAAGTGAGGAAGTGTGAAGAAGTGAAGAAGTGAAGAAGTGAGGAAGTGAAGAAGTGAAGAAGTGAGGAAGTGAGAGCCTGTAGGCTGGAAGTGGTTAGGCCCTAACTTCTTCACTCTCTCTTTACTTCTTTTCACTTCTTTACTTCCTCACTTCCTCACTTCTTCACTTCCTCAAACTTCCCATAAGCCGGTTCAACAAGGCCACCAGTGCCGGGTATTCGACTGGCTTTACCAGGTGGCCGTCGAAGCCCGCTTCGTCGGACTTGCGACGATCTTCGTCCTGTCCCCAACCTGTGAGGGCGATGATCACGATTGCTTTGCCCCAGGAGTGTTCGCGTACGCGCCGGCATACTTCGTAGCCGTTGATCGTCGGCAGACCGATGTCGAGCAGGATCGCCGCGGGACGGTACTCCTCGATGATCTCGAGCGCCGATTCGCCGTCATGCGCCGTTCGCGTTTCATTGCCCGTGATCTGCAAGAGCAGGGCGAGAGAATTGGCGCTGTCCTGATTGTCATCGACGACGAGAATCCGTCGCGCGCTCTTGTCGGTCGCTTCCGAGGGAGCGGGTGGAGGTTGCATCGCGGAACCCGCCTCGAGGATCGGCAAGCGCACGATGAATTCGGCGCCCTGGTTGATGCCGCCACTGCGCGCTTGCACTGTGCCTCCGTGCATTTCGACCAGACGCTTCACCAGAGTGAGGCCGATGCCGAGTCCGCCCTGTGATTTCTCCAGAGATCGATCCACCTGTGAGAACATCTCGAAGATGCTTTCGAGCTTCTCCTGCGGAATGCCGATTCCGTTATCGGAGATGGTGACCACGGCTTCGTGACCGTCTTGCTCTGCCGAGATGCGAATCGCGCCGCCGGGATTGGTGTACTTGCAGCTGTTGTTGAGCAGATTGCCGAAAACTTGAGAGAGGCGGACCGAATCGGCATCGAGGTAGATCGGTCCGGGCGGCAGAGACACGGTCAACTCGTGCTGCCCCGCTTTGGCCACCGGCTCGTTCGCCTGAACCGCCTGTTCGATGATGGAGGACAGGTCGATGCGGCTCCTGCGCAGCTCGATGCGATTGTGAGTGATGCGGCTCAGATCGAGCAGGTCATCGACGAGGCGCACCAGCTGACCAAGCTGACGTTCCATGGTGGAGGTTGCTCGCGAAAGCGTCGCTTCGTCGCAGCCCGAGCGCTTGAGGATCTCGAGCATGTTGCGCAGCGGTGCGAGCGGATTGCGCAGCTCGTGCGCGAGCGTTGCGAGGAATTCGTCCTTGCGCCGATCCGCATCGGAGAGATCCGCGGCGGCTTTGCGCAATTCGTCCTCGAGCCTGCGGCGCTCGGTGATGTCCTGACTCACCGTTGCGAAACCGGTGGTCTTTCCCGCGAGGTCGACCAGCGTCAGGACCTTGTAGGCCATCCAGCGAAGCTCGCCCGTTTGAAAGTTGCGGAAGCGAACGTCGATGGCTCCATGTCCTTCGGCGAGAACCTCGGGAAGGAACTCGTTCATCATCCGCGCCCGATCTTCGGCGAGAAAGAAATCCGCGATGTTTTTCGTGCGCGCTTCCTCGACACTCGAGAGTCCGATGAGATCGAGTCCAGCCGGGTTCACATAGGAAGGAACACCTTCGAGGTCGCAAATGCCGATGAAGTCGGTGCTGCTCTCGACCAGCGTGGCGAATTTCTGTTTCTCGGCTTCCGCTTGTCGCTGCAGTGTGAAGTCGCGCACGATCTTCGAGGCACCGACGATCTTCCCGGTGCTGTCTTTGATCGGGGAAATCGTCAACGAGACGATGATCCGGGCCCCGTCTTTGCGCACACGCTCGGTTTCGAAATGATCGATACGCTTTCCCGCTTTGAGGTTGGTGATGATTTGATCCTCTTCGGCGATACGCTCGGGAGGGATGACCAACGAGATGTGACGGCCAATGGCTTCGTTTGCCGAATACCCGAACAGCCTTTCGGCAGCGGCATTCCAGCTCTGGATCACTCCTTCGAGTGATTTGCTGATGATCGCATCGTCGGAGGTCTCGACGATCGCCGCCAGTGTACGCGCCGCCAGTAGCCGTGCCGCTTCGTCCTTTTCCCAGCGTCGTCTTTCGGTGACGTCACGAAAGATGAGGATACAACCGGAGATCTGTCCGCGTTCGTCTTTGATGGGAGCGGCACTATCGTCGATCGGATACTCGCGGCCGTCCTTGGCGCGAAGAATCGTGTGATTGGCGAGTCCGACGGTATGTCCCTCGCGCAGCACCCGGGCAACGGGATTTTCCACGCGCTGTCGGGTTTGCTCGTTGAAAATCTCAAAGGGAACCTCGAGCGGTTGGCCGATTGCATCGCGCGCCGCCCATCCCATGAGCCTTTCCGCAACGCCGTTGAGATAGGTGATCTTCCCTGCGTTGTCGGTAGCGACGACGGCATCGCCGATGCTTCCCAGGGTGACGCGCAGCAGCTCGCCTCGCTCGCTCGAGCGTTGCTGGGCCGAGCGCATGGATTCGCCGATCGCGATGATCAGCGCGCAGGTGAAGAGATAGGCGACGAGACCCACTAGGTTTTGCACGCTGAACAGTATGCCTCCCCGGGCCGGCGCGCCGACGAGAACCATACAGCCGACATAACCGAGGAGGGCGGCCACGAGCGCCGGGCGATACCCGCCCACCCAAACTGCCGCAGCAACGGCTCCGAAGAGCGTCACCAGCGGCAGGGCGTCGTGCAAGATTGGATCGAGGACCCAACGCAGGACAATCGCGGCGAGCGTGGCGAGGATTGCCAGCGCATAGGTGACTGCCGGACGCTCCATAGCTCTTGCTCCGAAATTGCGACGGATGCCTCTAGGAGGCTGATCCTCGCGATCGCAGCAAGCTGCGTTTCGAGGCGGCGCGCACGTGAATAAACCGAAGCATGGGTTGCGAATAACACGACACGAACTGGGTTCGTAAGTCTTTACGTACAATTGCGGATGTGACTTGAGTCGCAAGAGGGAGCGAAAGATGTCTCGAATCGAATCGACGGTCGACATCAGAGCAACGCCGGCGGCGGTGTGGGCGGTCCTTTCCGATGTCATCCACTGGCACGAGTGGACACCGACGGTAACCTCCACCCGAGCGCTCGATACCGCCGAGCTTGCCGTCGGTCATCGGTTCGAGATTCATCAACCGAAGTTGCGCCCGGCGCTCTGGACCATCACCGAGGTCAAGCCCGGGAAATGCTTTCGCTGGACCAGCGAGACGCTCGGCTTGCGTATGATCGCCGATCACGTCGTCGAGCCTGCTTCCGGCGATTCGACTCGCGTCGTTCTGCGCTTCGAGTTTCAGGGGATGCTCGGACCGCTCGTCGGGTACCTGACAAAAAAACTCGTGACCCAATACGTCTCGACGGAAGCGGCATCGCTGCGCGCGCGCCTCGAACGCGGGTGAGGGGAGAACCACAGATGGCGCAGATTGATTGCAACGCAGATTCCTCAGAGCTCTGAGAATACCTCGGCGTAAGAAGGCATCTGCTTAATCTGCGTTACCAAGAGATCTGCGAAATCTGCGGATTCGAAGGCGGCCCCTCGTACAGGCGCACCATGTCGACGGCCACTTGCAAAGAGGTGTTGCCGCCGCCGAAGACGACGCCCTTCAGTGGCGTGACGTCGGAGTAATCGCGGCCCCACGCCGTCGTGACGTAGCGATCGCCCGGTCGCTGGTCATTGGTGGGATCGAAGTCGGCCCAACCGCGCCCCGGAACGTAAACCGAAAACCAGGCATGGGAAGCGTCCGCACCTTGCAGGCGAGGCTGGCCGGGCGGCGGTACCGTTTCGAGGTAGCCGCTGACATACCGAGCGGCGAGGCCAAACGAGCGCAGGCATGCAACGGCCAGGTGAGCGAAGTCCTGACAAACGCCCCCGCGGCGCGCCAGCACTTCGGAAAGCGGCGTGACGATCGACGTGCCGACCGGATCGAACTGGAAGTCGTGGAAGATCCGCGAGCTGAGATCGTGCACGGCCTCGAGCAGCGGTCGCCCCGCTCCAAACGACGGCCCGGCATATTGGGCGAGCTCGGGCGCGCTTGCTGCCAGCGGTGAATCGAGTGTGAATTGCGCGGCGAGCCGGTGATCGGCGTCGTCGCCCGAGCGCAGCAACTCGCGGACGCTCTCCCACGTCTGCTGATCTTCGATCTGCAGCGGTGCGAGCAACTCGACTTCGCTGGTCGAAGTGACCACCAGCTCGGTGTGGGGCTCCTGTACGGCAAAGTAGAGAACGCGATTGCGGAAACAATCTTCGCGCTCCGCGATCTGCGCGGGAGCGGGCTCGATCGCGACGAAGCTGCTCGTGCACGTTTGTTGATCGGTAGCGCGCGGCTGGAGGTGCGCCAGGTTGTGACAGAGAATCACCGGCTGGCTGTACGTGTAACGGGTCTGATGGACGATTCGGTATTTCATGTGAGGCGCACCAGCTGTCGCGGGCCCGCACCGCGGGTGAAGTAGGTCTCCGCGAGACGGTCGGAGATCGCCGTGAGCTTGCTGTGGACGAGCTCGAGGATGTCGTCGAGTCGCTTGTCATAACGGCGTCGATTTTCCTGTCCGCTCTCCAGCACCGCGGTTGCCCCCAGCTCGGCGATGGCGTCGCGAATCAGCGCCTGAGCTTCCACGTTGCCATGCGGCGCGCCCGGCGCACCGGCGAGTCCGTCGATCAAAACATCGAGCTGCACCAACTGATACTGCAATGAGCGTGGATTACTGTCGTCGTCGACCAGCAGATCGAGCACGGCGGATGGGTCCGCCGCCGACCGGTAGCGACGCCGATAGGTCATCGACGCGTCGGCAATGGCGAGCACTGCTTCCCAGGGCACGACGTCGCCCGCGTCCGGTCGGAAGGCGCGCAGCAGCGCGAGAACCGAGTGCGCCTTTTCCAGTCGGCGGCCGATTTCGAGGAAGCGCCAGCGCTGACCGCGGCTGATGCTGTCGGCGCTCAGTCCGGCAAAAGCGGCGAGCAAAATGAGCGTGCGATCCAGATGCTCGAAGCCGCTCTGGAGATCGAGGCTCGTCGGAGCCGCGCGGTCGAGAGCGCCAATGACTTTCCACGTCTCGGAAGAGAAACGATCGCGCACCGAGCGCGCTGTGCGGGCGAAGGCGAGCAAACAGAAGCCCAGACTGCCGCTGCGCCGCTGGTCGAGCAGGACCGACAACAGCTCGGGTTCGGGACTGACAAGTCGCTCGGGGGAACCGGTTCCGACGAACCCGGGGTAGGTCTCGGTCAACCGCGTCACGGCGCGCAGCAGTGCGGATACGGTCGGATCGCCGGGCGCGTCTTCGAGGTCGAGGATGCGCTGAATGACTTCGCGCAGCATGCGCGCCACCGATTCAGCGCGTGCGGAATAGCGGCCCGCCCAGAAGAGATTGTCGGCGACGCGGCCGGAGACGGCTTCGCCGCCGCGTTCGACCGCGAGAGCTCGATCCGCCGCAACCAGCTGGCTGGCGCGCTGCTCCGGTTCCGAGGCGAGAATCCATACGTCTTTGCTCACCCCGCCACGCTGGTTCGACACCATGAGCGTGTCGCCACTTGGCGCCACCCGACACAGGCTACCCGGCAGCACCGAGTAACCGTGTTGTTCGGCGACGAGAAAGGAGCGCAGCACCATCGCGCGCGGGGCGAGTCCGTCGACCGTCAACACCGGCGTGGTCGACAGCTCGAGGCGCTCCTGGGCAACGAAGAGATGCGGTTGTGCATTGATGAGATCGGTCAGACGCGCGCGTGCGGCGCTGCCCAGCATGTAGCCGAAGTGCGTAGCGTCGCTGGCGTGCGGGAAGATCGGCTTGACGACCAGGCGATCGAGGTTGTCGAGGACGTAGGCGCGCGACTCGCCGTTTCCGCACCACCAGGTCGGTACGCACGCAAGCCTGAGATCTTCCCCTAACAGCTCGCGCGCGAGCTGCGGCAGGAACGGCATCAGGGCCGGATTCTCCACCGCGCTGCTGCCGAGCGGATTGACGATCGCCACACGTCCCTGACGCGCCGCCTGCAGCAACCCCGGCGTGCCGAGCAGCGAATCGGGTTTCAGCTCGAGCGGGTCGCAGTACGAGGCGTCCACCCGGCGCAGGATGACATCGACCGCGCGAAGCCCCTCGAGCGTGCGCAACCACACGCGCTGGTCGCGAACGACGAGATCGTCTCCCTGCGCCAGCGTGCAGCCCAGGCTGCTGGCCAGATACGCGTGCTCGAAGAACGTCTCGCTGCCGGCGCCCGGAGTGAGCAGAACGATGTGCGCCGTTTCGTCGCGCGTCGGGGCGAGCTCGTTGAGCAGGGTGCGCCAGCGGCGAAAGAAACTCGGTAGACGGTGCACATGCGAATCGCGGAAGACGCTTGGCAGAACCCGCGAAAGGATGGTGCGATTTTCGAGCGCATAGCCTGCGCCCGACGGCGCCTGCGTGCGATCCCCGAGAACGCAAAAGCTGCCGTTGGGGGTGCGCGCGAGATCGGCTGCATAGAGCGGCAGATGACGACCACCCGCCGGTGCCATTGCCGCGCACGGACGCAGGAAGCCGTTGTGCGCGAAGATCGCTTGCGGTGGCAGCAGACCACGGCGCAGGAGGTTTTGCGCTCCGTAGAGGTCGGCGAGGATCAGCTCGAGCAATTCGGCCCGCTGCACCAATGCCTGTTCGAGAACCTGCCACTCTGCACTTGTTAGGACCGCAGGCACCGGATCGAGCGGCCAGGCGCGCTCGGTCTGGGGCGAATCATCATAAACGTTGTAGGTGACACCGTTTTCGCGCAGCAGCCGCTGCGCCTCGCGGCCGCGGCGAGCCGTTTCATCATGACCCAGCTTTTCGAACGCATCGATCAGGTACGCCCACTGCGGGCGCACGCTCCCCCGCTCGTCGAAAAGCTCGTCGTAAGCGCCTGCCTTGCTCCGATAGGCCGCGAGCATCGAGCGCGGCGCCGCTGTAGCGTCAGGCATCATTTGGGAAGAAGTGAATAGTGAAGAAGTGAATAGTGAATAGTGAATAGTGAAGGGTGAAGGAGTGAAGGGTGGAGAAGTTGAAGAAGTGAATAGTGAATAGTGAAGGGTGAAGGAGTGAAGGGTGGAGAAGTTGAAGAAGTGAATAGTGAATAGTGAAGGGTGAAGGAGTGAAGGGTGGAGAAGTTGAAGAAGTGAATAGTGAATAGTGAAGGGTGAAGGAGTGAAGGGTGGAGAAGTTGAAGAAGTGAAGAAGTGAAGAAGTGAAGAAGTGAAGACGGGGGGGAGTGGGGGATTGGGGGGGAGGTTTGAAATCCTATTCACGTCACCGTGGGTCTTTACAACATTTCAACTTCTTCACCGCTCACAAGATTTTACTGCTCACCCTCTTCACTCTTCACTCCTTCACCCTTCACTATTCACTTCTCACTTCTCACTCTTCACTTCTCACTGCGCCGCAGATCCAGCGTGTAGGGGTGTTCGAGGCTCGTTTCTTCCGGTGGAGGCGTCATGCGGCCGGGGGTGTGGCCGTAAGGCCAGAAGCGGGAGCCGCGGCGAGCGGCGGCTTCGTTGGCGTTGACCGGAAACACGTCGTAGTGGCGGCCGCCCGGGTGACCCACGTGGTAGGTGCAGCCGAGGATCGAGCAGCGGTTGAAGAGGTCGACGAGATCGAGGACCAGCGGTGCGTCGATCGGAACCGTCGGATGCAGAGCCGACGGCGGACGCCAGGCGCGATAGCGGACCCCTGCAACGTACTCTCCGCTGCGACCGGTGGAGCGTAGCGGCACGCGGCGTCCGTTGCAGGCAACGGCGTGGCGTTCTTCGATCATGCCGCGAACCTTCACCTGGACTCGCTCGACCGAAGAATCGACGTAGCGGGAGGTGCCCGACGAGGAGACTTCTTCGCCGAGCACGTGCCAGGGTTCGACGGCCATGCGCAGCTCGATTTCGATGTCGCCGGTGCGTGCAACGCCGTAGCGGGGGAAGCGGAACTCGAAGAACGGTGCGAACCAATCCAGCGAGAGCGTAAAGCCGGCGCGATCGAGATCGCAGACGACTTCGCGGAGGTCCTCCCAGAGATGATGGGGCAACATGAAGCGATCGTGCAGAGCGGTGCCCCAGCGAATCAGCGGGTGTGGGTAGGGCGACGCCCAACAGCGCGCGACGATGGCGCGCAGCAGCAGTTGTTGCACGGAGCTCATCTGCCAGTGCGGAGGCATCTCGAAGGCGCGAACCTCGAGCAGCCCAAGGCGGCCTGCGGGTCCGTCGGGCGAGTAAAGCTTGTCGACGCACAGCTCCGTGCGGTGCGTGTTCCCGGTGACGTCCACCAGCAGGTGGCGGAAGATTCGATCGACCAGCCACGGCTGCAGAGTTTCTCCCTCCGGCACTTGCTGCAACGCGATCTCCAGCTCGTAGAGCGCGTCGTTGCGTGCTTCGTCGATACGCGGCGCCTGGCTGGTGGGTCCGATGAAGAGTCCCGAAAACAAGTACGAAAGACTCGGATGATTCTGCCAATAGGTGACGAGGCTCTTCACCAGATCGGGGCGTCGCAGCAGCGGGCTGTCGGCTGCATTGGCCGCGCCGAGCGTGACGTGGTTGCCGCCGCCTGTTCCCGTGTGGCGTCCGTCGAGCATGAACTTCTCGGTAGCGAGGCGGCACTCGCGCGCTTCTTCGTAAAGCGTTTGCGTGTTGGCGGTGAGCTCGTCCCAGGATGAGGCCGGGTGGACATTCACTTCGATCACGCCCGGGTCTGGTGTGATCAGCAACCGCCGTAAACGCGGGTCGCGTGGCGGTTCGTAGCCTTCGAGCACCACGGGCATGTCGAGCGTGGTGGCGGTCTTCTCGATGGCGTGGATCAGCTCGATCCACGGTTCGAGCAAGCGAACGGGGGGAAGGAAGATGTAGAGCCGGCCTTCGCGCGCTTCGGCGCAGAGTGCCGTGCGTACGAAGCGGGTCGAGTCCGGTGCCGCGGATGAATCGAGCGCCGGCGGCGCCGCGCCATTTCCGCCAGCGACGGGATGCTGCGCGATGGGCGTGTGGACGCCCTGACGCTGTGGCGGCAACGCATCGGCAAGCGGCGCTCGCGGAGCGAATGGATCGCGGGCAATTTTGAGATCGTGTTCCTCCGTCGGTGTCCACTGGAGCGAATCGAGCGGGAGGCGATAACCCATCGCCGAGCTGCCGGGGACGAGATTCATGCGCTCGCGGCGGAATGTCCAGCTGCTGCTGGTCCAGGCATCGTGCGTTTCGTTCCAGGCAAGCGGCAACGCATAGCCCGTCGGAATGCCGAGCCCGCGCGACAGAAGAGTCGCCAGCCGTCGTCGTTCTTCCGCATCGCTCGACTCGGCGCGAAGCGGATCGACGTTGATCGGCAGCGTACCCTCCTTCCACAGATAGTAGAGCGCATCTTCGTAGCCGGGGCGGATGTGATCGGGCACCAGCAGGAGATTGTCGGCGAGCTTTTCGATGAAGCGCTTTGCTTCGGCGAGTCCGATGCCATGGTCGCGCGACTCCTCGGCGAGGAGCGAGGGCTCGAACCAGATCGGCTGATCGTCGGCGCGCCAGAAACACCCGAGCGCCCAGCGAGGCAGGGCTTCGCCCGGGTACCACTTGCCCTGGCCGTAGTGCAGAACGCCGTGCGGCGCGAAGCGCCTCCGCAATCGGCGCAGAAGGTCGCCGGCGCGCAGGCGCTTGGTCGGACCCATCGCGTCGATATTCCACTCGGCGCTCTCCATGTCGTCTACGGAGACGAAAGTCGGCTCACCTCCCATTGTCAGGCGGACGTCGAGTGACTCGAGCGCGGTATCCACGTGTTGGCCTAACGAGTCGATCACCGACCATTGCTCGGCGGTGTAGGGACGTGTCACGCGCGGGTCTTCGTGGATGCGGCGGACCTGGTTGTGAAAGTAGAGCTCCGCCTTTGCCTCGGTCGCGTACCCTGTCACCGCGGCGGCACTCTGTGGATCCGGCGCACAAGCGAGGGGGATGTGTCCTTCGCCGGCCATGAGTCCGGAGGTCGGGTCGAGGCCGATCCACCCTGCACCGGGCACATAGACTTCCGTCCACGCGTGGAGATCGGTGAAGTCCATTTCCGGACCCGAAGGCCCGTCGAGTGCGCGCGTGTCGGCGGTGAGCTGCACCAGGTATCCGGAGACGAACCGCGCGGCCATGCCGAGGTGGCGCAGGATCTGCACCAGCAGCCAGGCGCTGTCGCGACAGGATCCACTTTTCAGCGAAAGCGATTCCTCGCACGACTGAACGCCCGGTTCATGTCGGATGAGATAGCGAATGTCTGCCTGAAGCCGGCGATTCAGAGAGACGAGAAAGTCCACCGTCGGGCGCGCATTGCGATCAACAGTGGAGATCCATCGTTGCAGGAGGGGGCCGCGTTCACCAAGCTCGAAGTAGGGACTGAGCTCCTTTGCCAGCAGTTCCTCGTAACGAAATGGGATGCGTTCGGCCGAGGGTTCGAGGAAGAAATCGAACGGGTTGTAGACCGTCAGATTGGCGACCAGGTCCACCTCGATCGAAAACTCCTCGGTCGGCTCGGGGATGACCAGGCGGGCGAGGTGGTTGCCGAACGGGTCCTGCTGCCAGTTGATGAAGCAATTCTCCGGAACGATGCGTAGCGAGTACGACTGGATCGGCGTCCGGCAATGCGGAGCGGGGCGAAGCCGCAGCACGTGCGGCGAAAGCGAAACGGGCCGGTCGTACCGGTATTTCGTCAGGTGATTGATGCCGATGTGAATGCTCATATGCTCCCCGGGCTGAACGCGCACGCTCCCCTCACGTTCACGTGAGCGAAGACCGTGCCGCTGCTGCAAGCGGGTGAGGATTCAGAGGGGATGTCCGCTACGGCCAGAACCTGCCCAGTTCTTGACCAGTCGCCGGCAGAACTGACCGCGGAGAGGGCATCAAGCGCGTGAACGAACACGCACTCCATCCATTTATTCTTCCCAAACTCTGCTTTGCTGATAGACATAACTTGCCAAACCGATATCAAAAGTTGCTCCGGGGAAGGGGTACCTTACCGGCTCGGGAATGGACCGGCGAGCAACTAGCTTGGCAATCGAAACGTTTCTTCATTTTCCGGCCGCACAGTCTCGTTGTTCATCGCGTGAGATCGGCAAGAAAAAGATCGTAACTCGGGGGAGTAGATGAGAATTTGGAAATGGCAGATAGCAACATGGCTTGCGGTTGTTGTCGCCTTTGCATGCTCTCGTTTGGCGGCTCAGACGGTAGAACCGACCGTTTTCGCCATGCGGGGAATCGCCGGGGGGTGGGAGATCCCTCAACTCGGCGTCACTCCGGGACAATGCGTGGATAACATCGTTCGGAGCTCGGACGGCCGGTTTGTTTATTCGACCACGGAGGGGATGAAGACCATTGAGATCTTCGAGGCGGATTCAGCCGGTCAGCTCAATCTGATCCAGCAATTCGATTCCGGGTATTTCGACGAAGGATGCGTGCTCGTCGGTTCTCAAGTGAATTGTTTTTCAGGAATTGGCCGACTGGCGATGAGCCCGGACGAGAGACACATCTACATTGGCGATTTCAACGGAATGGTCGTGCTTAATCGTGGCGCAGATGACGGCCTCTTGTCGGTTTCCGGGATTGTCCCCGGCAGTGGGATTGAATTTGGTTTTACGCGCTCGCCGATCTTCACCCGGGACGGGATGTTCGCGCTTACCCCCGACGCCAGCACCTTCAGTGTTTTTCAGAGAGACTTAATCAGCGGAATGCTGACCCGGACTCAAATTGTGGAACAACCACCGGAGGTGGGTTATTGTGCCGGAGGAGATCTCGCATTGAGCGCGGACAACCAATACGTATATTGGTCGTGTATCTATGATGGCAGTATATTACTATATCAAAGGGATGCTATTACCGGAGACTTTTCCTACGTCGAACGAATCGAGCGCTATGGTGAAAACCTCGGCGAAGTATATCGCGGTGTCGCAAGCCCTGATGGCCAATTCTACATTTCGTTCGAACATGAAGCAGGCGATCGGGAGAACAGCCGACTGACAACGCTGCGTAGGGACCTTGTAAGCGGATCATTAAGCTACCAGTCTTCGATTCTGATTCCTGTCGCTCGAAATTACCATTCCGAGTTTTCTCCGGACGGCAAGATGTTTCTGAGCGGCGGGGGCGTCTATAACTATTCTGCGGATACCGGAGAGCTTTCATATTTGGCAACTCTTGATGATCCCTGCTTGGGGACACCTTCGATGTGCTGGTCGACGTTTTCTGCCGACGGAAACCTGGTCCTTGCTGGCCCGATACGAAGAAGTGGGGAGAATTTGACGGCTCCAACAGCTGTCTACCGCAGCGGCTATCGCGTTCAGTGTTCAGAGAATCCTCGCACCGGATGTACTCCTGCCGATGCGGGAGCGATCACGATCAATGCGCCCGATGAACAGAACAAGCGGAGCATCAAAGTCGTATTCGAAGCGCAGAGTGCCACTCTGGCGGATCTCGGCGATCCGCAAGGCACCACCGATTATGCGGTTTGTGCATACGACAATACTTTTGGACGTCAACAACTTCGTTGGACCGCCACCCTTCCTGGCGGCTTGGTTCAATGTAGCCCGACCGCCTGGTATTCGTCGCCGACGCAATATTCGATGAAACTTCGTGGTGAATACACACCTGAAGGAGTGGCCAAGGCGAATTTCAAGCAGAAGAATGGCCGCCTACGGATGTCCGTAAAAGGCAAGGGGAGATTTATTCGCGCGCGGTCCGTTCCGGGAGCTGGGTCGGTGAACCTCGTTGCGCAGCTCATCAGTAGCGAAGGTAACTGTTGGGATGTCACCTACCAGGAGCAGGATGTCCTTAAGAGCGACGGGACCCGCTACATGGCGCGTCGCCGCTGATGGCCCGAGCAAGAGAGCGCTCCGCGATGAACTTCACAATTTGCGAACACTTCGCGGCTTGAACTTGAGTCGGTTTCTGCCGCCCGGCCGCCCGATCGTTTCTGACTATGAAGATGACTTCTGAAGCTCCTCCGCCATCTCTCGCGGGGTGACGATGCCGATGCCGCGTGACGCTCAAGGTTGAGGACAGCGCCGTTCGCCATATCGGAATCACTGACAGGAAAAGCGGCGTTATGCCGAAGAGCGCTAAAAGCGTTTGATTGCCCTGAATGGCTGCAGCTGGAGGGTCGAGTTAACGACACCGACCAGATCGGCGATCGACACGGACCCTTCTTCGTCGAGATCGCATGCTCCGCACGATTCGATTCTGTCGTTGCCCAGTCCAATTGAGACACATTGAACGAGCTCGTCGATGCGCACTTCCAGATTGTCATTACAGTCACCGGGGACCAGAGGACGAGAAAATCCAAATACGTCTTCGCCTAAGCTGAGCCAGAGCGATTTCGCAGAAACGCTAAACAGATCCGCGCCGATTCCGAAGACGATTTCGGTCAGTGCGCCCCCGCTCCATCGTCCCAGAGTCGTTCCATAGGGATTCGAGAACCAGAACCCCTCTATGGGGTCGGCCCTGACCTCTCCAAATTGGAGTCCTGAAGAGTCTCGGATGCTTCGGAAGTGTTTGACGTGTCCTGGCTCTGTCACAATCCCAAGCTTCCAGGGGAAGGGCTGAAGAAGGCCAAGCTCACCCGATGGTGACAAAGCGATCTCTGCCGGCTTCATGGCCACATCGAAGCGAACGACTCGAAGCTCGCGATCAACCTGCAACACTGCCTTACAATCCGGAGAAGAAAACCATGCGACGCCGTCTACGCCGGGAGTGCCGAGGACCGGACCGCAACCGCCCGTATCGATGGTTCCGATCATTGATAGATCTTCCCGCTTGTAAGCGATGAGTTTGTAGGTGTCGGGGGTGGTGACGAGGATATCCTGCTCGCGAACGACAATTCCGTGGAGCGGCGAGGGAAGTTCGGACAATTGCATGGTCTCAATCGTTCCGTCGGAATCGATTTTTCCGATCGAATCGAAACCCGCACCGAACCAGATCGAACCGTCTCTCGCTTGTGTGAACACAGTCGTGGCCCCACGGTCCTGGAAGTGAGAGTACGACAACTTGTCCTTCTCAAACGGGCCAAATGGGTCCTCGATCTTCGCTACGAAGCTGCCCTGGTCGTCGCTACCCAAGCACCAGAGGCGCTCATCTGTCGCGAGGATATCCGTCAACAAACCAATCGGTCCGACAGTGAGGGACTTGCCGAGTGCAGGCTGTATGCACAGAGCGGACAAAACCAGAACGCGTACGAAAGAACGTCCGTAGGCTCCAAGGACATCGAGAAATTCGTCCATGGCCCCCCCTAACGCTGTGTATCGTCGCCGGTTGCGCGGGCATGTGCGGCTGGCTCGTCCGCATCGAAAGAATGTTCACAGCCAGATCGAGCTCCCGACGTGATGGCCGACGGTGAAGCCGTCGAAAGGGCCACTGCTATCCGCTTGGTTCTTCTCGGAAGGAGGTGACGTGCAGATCGGCATCCATCCACCGCGCTGAAACACCCAGTAGACAGCTGATCATCCCGGTGTCGGCGTCTCGGTTGGCGTATCCGACGGCGGTTCGGTCGGAGTGTTGTTAGGCGTTTCGGTTTCGGTGGGAGTGTCTGTTGGCGTGTGAGTGGCGGCCGGTGTGTCTGTCTCGGTCGGCGTGTTGGTTATTAGCGGCGTGTCGGTGTCGGCGGGCGTGGCGGTTTCTGTCGGCGTATCGGTGTCAGCCGGCGTGGCCGTTTCTGTCGGTGTGTCGGTCTCGGTTCGCGTGGCCGTGATGGTGCGCGTTTGCGTGAAGGTGCGTGTCGGCGTCGCCGTGCGAGTGTTCGTCGCCGTTCGCGTGGGTGTGACCGTGTGCGTTGCACGCACGGCGGCAACTTCGCGGGCGTTGAATGCCTGGGCGTCGTTGGTCAGGACCGCCGGGTTGTCGAAGTACGCTTCGAGGCAAGTGCCGTCGGTGTTGAGCAGCTGGATTGTCACGGGTGGCTGGAGCGGCAGCGACGGACCCGCAAGGTTCGCTCCTTTTGCCTTCACGATCGCTTTCGCTTTGCCGGCGGCTCCCGCGCGCAGGAGGATTTTGCGAAGCCCGCGATACGTCTGGTCGGGATCGGAGAAATTGAGTCCGCTGCCCGCTGCCTTCCAGCAAGGCTTGCCGTGGCAATTCGTGCCCGCGGGGATTTCGGCTTCGAAGATCTTGCCGGATTCGTCGTAGACACACAGGGCGTAATTGGTGCCGAGAGTCGGATTGCCGAAATCGCTTTGCAGCGTGTACGGCCCCTTCAACCACTTCCAGAGCAACTGATCTTTGGACGTATCGCCGGGGCGTTCGATCTGCAAAGAGCTCTTTGCCGCGAAGCGGCATCCGTCGCGACCGCCGGTGGAGCAAAACGGCGTCGAAGTCGGCGATGCGGTCGGGGTGACTGTCGGGGTTGCCGTCGGCAATGCAGCAAGCACGTTGACGACGCCGTCGCTGCAAGTCGTCGGCAATGCATTCCCGACAGGATCCGAAGCACCTTCGTCGGTGCAGGTGAGCGGGTAGATTCCCAGCGCCGCCGACGGACTCACATCGATGCGACAATCGTACATGACGGTGCCGTCCGGAATGGGACTCAGCTCGAAGAGATTGAGAACGAGAACCTTGACGTCGGAACAGTTGACGCCCGGCGTGCACCCGTTGGGATGGAGCGCCCAGAATGCGGACTTCGGAGCACCAGGATGCTCGTCGCAGAAGGTGATTGGCGTGTCCGGACCGAACAGGACCATGTTCTGCGTGCCCGCCACGGATTGCCCATTGGTGTGCAGCGTGACCGAAAAGTAGACCGTCGCACCCGGCGCGGCGTCGACGGCGCCGATCTCGATGTCGACGGTTCCGGCGGACCGCGTGTGTGACGTGGCGGATCCCGAGCGCGAGGCCAGTGCCTCAGACACCAACCCGCTCAGCGCGGCGTGATTTCCGACCGCGCTCGCGCAGGTGCCTGAGCTTGCCTCTCCGGAAGCGATCCTTGCGTTGCGAATGATCTCGCTTGCACTGATCGAGCCGTCGCCGTTGCAGTCTCCGATCGTCGCCCGGGCCGGCGAAGTACCGATCGCTAGCGCGGCCACACTCATCAGCAGAATTGCGCATCTCGTAATTCTCATGGCAGTGCTCCCCCTGTTAGGCTTCTGCGGCTGGTGTTGACGCTCGCGCGTCAGTCACCACGGTCGAGGAACGAAGAACTGGAATTGCCGATTGCCGGTGCGCTGAAGGTGGTTCCCCAACAGCCGCCCTGGTCATTGACGATTTGAACGATGATTGCCGGAGATTGATCGAGCGGCAGAGCGGGGTCCTGCAATCCGGTCCCACGGCCGCGCGCTTTCACACCGGCGCGTCCGTCTTCGCCGGCGCGCAACAACATCTTCGACATACCGTTGGGCGCGAGGTCCTTGCTGACGTATTGAAAACCCTTGCTGCCGAGATCGCTCCAGTTGCTTCCGGCCGGCGCCATCACACCGGAAATCAGAACCGGCGATCCCCCGATCTTGTCGTACACACAGAGCGAATAGTCGGTGCTCGCCGTGGGATCGCCGAAGTCGCTCTTCAGGGTGGCTGCCGCCTTCTTCAGGTCGAAACCAACTTTACCGCCGTGGCTGCTTTGCTTGATCAGGAATTTCGATTGCCCGGGTGAAACGGAGCCGACGCAGCTGGAATCAGGAGTCGGTCGGCAGAGGGAGCGTGGCGTTGGCGTCACGGTCGGTACCATCGTGATGGTTCTTGTTAGGGTCGGTGCCCGGGTCGGGATGTTGCCGAGGACGGCAACGATATCGCCAACGAAGGTGTCCATGGCGGAGGTGATTCCCGTCAGAGCCAAACCGCCAAGCCCGCCCGTCGGATTGCTCTGGAAATCGCTGCAATCGAGCGGGGCCCCTGTTCCTTTCACCGCACAATTGCTCGCGCCGCACGCGCTTCCGTCGGCAATATCGACGCCGAGCGTGTTGTTTGCGTCGAGAATCTCCCCCTGTGCGCTGCCCGTGGTCAGCGGAAGGATGCCGTAAAAGTTCGTGGCCGGGTCGTCGTTGTTGCAGGGAATGCCGTCGGGTCCCTTGGAGAAATTCGAGGGATCGAAGCTGCAGGTTCCGCCGTCAAAAATGATCTCCACCTCGAATCCGAGCTGCGCCAAAACGGTCCCGTCGGGGCCGGTTCCCGACGGGAAATACGAGGTGAAGCCGTTGCACACACCGGGGTGTGTCCCGTCGAAGTACCCGGTCAGACAAAACGGATCGACATCATTCCTGTTGTGGTCGCGACTGGCGAGGTAGTCGACGCCGACGGCCGTCGCGGGAGCGCAGGTGATGGTGCCGGTGGCGCCGTTGCCGGGTCCGAACGAAGCAAAGTTTCGCGCCTTGAGGCAGACGCAAACGAGACCGGGAATCGTGGCGGGATCGACGGTGACGTCCGTGACCCGGGAGGCGAACGGGTAGACGCCTGTTCCGCGGTCGCCGCCGGTCCGCACATCGATCTGGCCGCTCAGCGATACCGGCAGGTAGAGCGACGTTCCCTGGAAGGTGAGTCCGAAGGCGCTGTCGGGGACGAACGTGCGTACCGTTTCATTGGTGCAATTCGCAGCGCAGCCGTCGGCCCCATATGTATTTCCGTCGTCGCAGTCCTCGCCGATATCGAGCACCGTATCGCCGCAGGCCGCCAGCGCCGAGTGAACGGAGGCCGCCGTCAAACAGAGGCCGCACGCGAGCGCGAAAGACAACCGAACGACACGCGACCAAGGAAACGCCCCCTGCCAGATCCTCGAGCTCCACCGAGTTGTTCGAGCCATCGTTACCCCCCTTGGGGCGCGCGTATTTGCGCGGTTCGCCTAATGCAAGCGAAAAAGCACAGCAGGGATACGAGCCAAGCGGGTCGGTTTGCTGCCGCTTCGGGTTCATCGCCCAGCACGCGCCGGCCCCCGGGAATTTACGCAGAGGCTTGCCGCGAGAAGGAAAACCGCGGTTGTGGAGATCGACGGTTCAATGTCGCCTTCGCCTACACGCAGGAGGATCCTCATGATCCGAAAACTTTCCGATGGTCGGTACCGGTTGTACTCACGCAAGCTGAATCCGAAGACGGGACAGCGTCGCAATCTCGGGACATTCGACACGCGCGCGCAAGCCGAGCAGCACGAGCGCGAGGTGCAGTACTTTAAACGGCAGGGATGACGCCGAAGAAACGCCGTGTGGGTTCACCCCCGGCGTACGGCGCTGAGCAGCGGGAGAATCAATGACGGGAGAACTGTGGGTCGAGTTGGTCGGTGAGCTCATCATTGCACGGGTTCGCGGAGAACCGACGATCGATCTGCTCCGCGAGTGTCAGAAGCAAGTCGTCTTTCTCGCGCGAGATGCCAACCGCGCCAAGGTTCTGTACGACGCACTCGAAATGACGGCGCCGCCGGTGGATGTGCCGTGGGCGCAGCGTGAGCTCGACGAAAATCTCGGCGACATTCAGCTCGTGCGCGCCATTGTGGTGCCCAACAGCAAGCTCGCGTACCTGGCGAGACTCGCCTTCGGCGAGGGCCACTATCGGGTCTTCTACAACGATATGGTGGCGGCGGTTCGCTGGTTGTCCGAAGAAACGCCGAAGACCTAGCTGCGCAACAGATCTCACGCGGCCGATTCGGGGTTTGACGGGCATCGGATCCGGGTCGTATTCGCGCGCCACCGCGCGGCTTCCGCGCGGTGGCTGCGGGTTGCGAGGAGGATTGTTCCATGACGGATCGGCTTCAGGTCGGGATTGCTTCGAGTTGTCTGGCGCCGCTGCGGCTCGAGCGGCTGCAGCAGCGGGTGGTTTCGCTGATGGGCATCGATTCGATGATGCTGCCGGACCACTACCAGGGGTTCATCCCGCGCCTGGTGTGGAGCCCGCAGCACACGCCGGCGGCGAAGGCGGTGCCGTCGCCGGATGCGTTCTTCGACCCGTACGTGTTGTTAGGGTCGATGTCGGCGAAGCTGCCGCGGCGAACCCGTCTCGGCACCGGTGTCACCGAGCCGTTCCGCCGCCATCCGGCAACACTCGCGCAGGCGTTCGTGACACTCGACCACCTCACCGGCGGTCGCGCGATCTGCGGCATCGGCAACGGCGAGCGCGAGAATACCGAGCCTTACGGCATTCCCTTCGTCAAGCGCGTCGGTCGCCTCGAAGAAGCGCTCGAGGTGATGAACCGCCTGTGGCGCTCGCGCGGCGAGCCGGTCGATTTCGACGGAAAGTTCTGGACCCTGAAGAAGGCGATCTTCCGCACACCGCTCTACGACGGACGCCCCCCGTGCGTGTGGGTGGCGGCGCACGCGCCGAAGATGATCGGACTCGCCGGCCGTTATGCGGACGGCTGGTATCCGACACTGAAGATGACTGCGGCCGAGTATGCGGAGAAGCTCGGACGCTTGCGCGCGGCGGCGACGGCGGCGGGACGCGACCCGCACAAGATCGAACCGGCGCTGCAGATCATGCTGATCCTCGGCAAGGACCGAAACGCCGCCGTCGAAAGTGTCCGCCGTCGTCCCATCGCCGGTGCCATGGCCATGCTGCTGCCGGGAGCGGTGTGGGCCAAGCACAATCTGAAACATCCGCTCGGCGACGATTTCGAAGGCGGCGCGGACTTCGTTCCCGAAGAGCTTTCGATGGAGCAGATCCAGAGCGCGCACAAGATGCTGACGCCGGAGCTCCTGCTCGAAGGAGCGGTCGCCGGCAGTGTCGAGCAGGTTCTCGAAGAGATTCGCGGGCTCACCGCTGTGGGCTTGCGTCATCTGATCATTTCCAACATCGGCCCCATCGCGACGGGTGGTACGCCGGCTGACTTCTACCGTCTTTGGAAATTGATACGGGGCTTGAAGCAGCTCAGTCCACAGCTGTCGTAGGTCAAGAGAGCGTTGAGCTGAGGTTGATTCGTCGAAGCTCACTGTTCATGAGGTTCACCACGGAGCTTCGTCGAATCCCACTTGAGAAAAAAACCTTGTCCGCAGATGTCGCAGATTACCCAGATTTCAAGAGGTCTTTTACGGATTCTTCAAGGTTGAGCTTTCGGAAGGAGAACCACCCATGTTGCGAAGATTGAACCTCGCCGTCTTTCTACTCGCATTCGTATTTGCTTCGGCCGTTCGTGCGGAAGAGAAAGCGGCACCGGCGGAACCACTGAAGATTTACGTGGCGGCGAGCACGAAGGAAGCCGTCGAAGCCATCGCCAAATTGTTTACGAGCGAAACGGGGGTTGCGGTCGAGGTGAGTCCGGGGCCCAGCTCGAAGCTTGCCAAGCAGATCGTCGAAGGAGCTCCGGCCGATCTGTTTCTCTCCGCGGATGCAGCCAACGCGGATTTCCTCAACGAGAAGCAATTGGTCGAGAAACGGCGCAACCTGCTCGGCAACAAACTCGTTCTCGTCGTGCCGTCCGATCAGATGCCGCGCATTACTTCATTGGAGGAGCTGGCGACGGACCGCGTGAAGGAGCTGGCGATTTCACTCGAAAAAGTCCCCGCTGGCGAGTACGCGCGCGAGGCGCTGCGCAAAGCCGGCGTCTGGGAGAAAGTGGAGAAGAAGGTCGTCGGCGCAGAAGACGTCAAGGCGACGCTGGCCTTCGTCGAGAAGGGCGCCTCGGCGGGCATCGTGTATCTGACCGACGCCGTCGGCAACTCGAAGGTGCGTCTCGAGCTCGAGGTCAAGCCCTCCCTCTATACGCCGATCCAGTACCCGCTCGTGATGGTGAAGCGCGGCAAGCCGAATCCGGACGCGGCGAAATTTTACGACTTCCTCGGTTCGCCGAAGGCCACGGCCATCTTCAAACAAAAGTTCTTTCAAGTTCTCCCATGAGGGGATGAGGCGACTTGCCTGATTCCGTTCTCGGCCTCGCCCCGGCGGACTGGCAGGCGCTCTGGCTGAGCATCCGCCTCTCCGCGCTGGCGATCGCGCTCAGTTTGCCGTGGGGCATCGGGCTTGCGTGGGTTCTCGCGCGCAAGTCTTTTCGCGGCAAAGCAGCATTGGAAACAATCGTCGCCCTGCCGCTCGTGTTGCCTCCAGTCGTGACGGGCCTCCTGCTTCTTTATGCCTTCGGACCGCGATCGATCATCGGCGGATGGTTGCGCAATGAGCTCGATGTGCCGATCGCTTTCACCTGGCGCGGCGCGGTCGTTTCGGTGGCTGTGGTCGGCTTTCCACTGCTCGTGCGTTCGATCCGCGTTGCCTTCGAAGGCGTCGATCCCCGACTCTTCGAAGTTGCGCGCTCGCTCGGGGCAAACCCTCTCGATGCATTCTGGTCGGTGAGCCTGCCGCTGGCACGACACGGCGTGATTGCCGGATTGGTCCTCGCCTTCGCGCGCGGTCTCGGCGAATTCGGCGCGACGATGATGTTTGCGAGTATTCGTCCCGAGACGACGACGCTCGCCATTCAGATTTACGTGCTGCACAACCAGCCTGGCGACGCGAGCGAAGAGCGCATGTGGCACGTCGTCGGGGCCTCGGTGCTTCTCTCCTTCACTTCCCTGGTCGTCAGCGAATACTTCGTGCGACGGAGTCGGCAGCATGAGCTTGCTTGAGCTCGACGCGCGGCTCCAATACCCGAGCGGCTTTCTCTTCGACGTCACCTTTCACGCCGACCGCGGCGTAACCGCCATCGTCGGGCCCTCCGGCAGCGGCAAGACGACCGCGCTTTCCGTCATTGCAGGTCTGCGCCATCCCGACTCCGGAAAGATCCGACTCGGCGAAATGACTCTCTTCGACGGCAACGGCGCCATCGACGAACCGCCGGAGCGGCGTCGTATCGGCTACGTCTTCCAGCAGCACCTTCTTTTTCCGCACCTGACCGCCCGCGAAAATCTCTTCTATGGATGGACCCGCCGCGCTTCGTCGAAGCGCTCCGTCGATCCCGAGGAGGTGTTTCGGGTTCTCGACCTCGGCGAATTACTCGACCGGCGTCCCGCCACCCTCTCAGGCGGTCAACGCCAGCGCATCGCCCTCGGTCGCGCGATCCTCTGCACGCCCGAGCTGTTGCTGCTCGACGAGCCGCTCGCCTCGGTCGACGACGAGCTCAAGCAACAGATGCTCGGCTACATCGAACGGATTCTCGGCGAATGGCAAATCCCCATGCTCTACGTCACCCACCACCCGGAGGAAGTGCGCCATCTCTGTTCGGCAATCGTGGAGCTACGAAACGGACGAAATTTGAAAGACTCATCCGTGACACCCCGGAGGGGTGAACCATAGTAGGCGGGGGCAGAGCGCGAAGCGCGCCGCCCCCGTATCCGCCAACGCCACGCGTATCCGCCAACGCCACGCGTATCCGCCAACGCCACGCGATCACCAACGCCGCGCGTATCCCCATTCCGAATTTGTTCGCCGGCAACGGGGGCGGCGCGCTTCGCGCTCTGCCCCCGCCTACTATGGGGTGCCCCTCCGGGGCGCATGGAGGAGGTTGTCAGTTTTCCAGGACGCCGATGCCGTCGGGGAAGTCGAGTCCGGAGTCGAGGGTTTCCGGGGGTTGCGGTTGGCCGTTGATGAAACGGATGCGGCGGACCGTACCGTTGTTAGGCCCGGGACCGATGCCGCCGGAGCCGACGACGATGCCGATGTCGGCGTAGTAGAGCGTGCCGGAGGAATCGACGCCGATACCGAGGGGAGTGCCGGTCGGATACGGCGGGAGCGAAGATCCTTCGGGCGGTTGGAGGATTGGCCGGACGATTTGTCCGTTGGCGTCGTATTCAGCGATGACGCCGTTGAAGACGCTCGAGACGTAGAAGGTTCCGTGTCCGCTGGGTGCGATCGCGTTGGGCGTGAAGAGGTATTCGTCGGGTCCGATGAAGCGCTCCTTGTGCACGACGTCGGCCATCGGTGCGCCGGTGCCGTCGACGCGACCGCAGCCGCCGGCAGCGGTGTTCGAAGTAGGGAATGGCCCGGTGAAGCGGTAGATGCCGACTTCGCCCCGCGCGCTGGCGACGTAAACGCGATCTTGTTCGTCGACGTAGATGCCACCGGCGGTGCCAATGGCGATGTCGAGCTTGCAATAGTGGGCCGGGTTCGTCGGCAGAACCCCGCCGTTGGTGAGCTCGGCGCCGGTGTCGAAGGGCGGGAACCAGATGATCAGCTGGCCGTTGGGATCGCCGTCGGCCTGATTCCCAAGGTCGGTCGTCAGCAGGCGTCCGTCGCTGAGGAATCCGCAGCCGTAGTTCTCCGCGTCGTCCGGCGTCGGCTGATAGGTGGGAATCAGCTTGCCGATTTCTTCGTACTGGAACTTGCCCGCGTACGTGCCGCGAATCTTGAAGTATCCCCAACCGGCGGTGACGTGCGCGGCCCCCTGGTTGGTGTCCTCGCCCGCAATCATGTGCAGGCCGGAGGCATCGCGTCGGAAACAGATCTGACCGTTGATGTCGCGCCCGGCCGGCGGCGCTTCGTCGTTGCGCGGGATCACGGTCTGTTTCGTTAGGCTGTCGGCGTCGTACGCGTTCAGACGGTTGTTCTCGCCGTTGAAAACGCTGATCGAATGCTTCGGCGTATCGTCGTCGTCGGAATCGCGACCGCAGCCGAATCCACCGAGAATACCGAATGCCACCAGAGCCATAGCGAGTTTCGCGGGTTTCATGCGCGCGGGCTCTCACGAGGCTGCAAGCGTTGTCAAACGCAGGCCGTGAAGGGGGACCACGACGCACAGTCCCCCCGGGGCCGGGGAATATTTCGACACTACTTTACGAAAAGGCATTGACCTTCTGTCACGCGTCATGATTCGAAGGATAAAAAACGGCTCGGGGGAATCGGGACGGGTAGTCCCTACGGGCGAAATGGAGCCAAGCGCATGTCGCGACGGAATCCGATGGACGAAACGGTGTCAGTTCAAACGGGGCGGTGGGCGACTATGGTGCCGTTGTCTGGAATTTCAGTGGGGCAACGGATCGTAGCTTTCGCGCCGATCATCATGATCGCGGCGCTGCTCACGCTGGGCGGTCGCGCCTCTGCAGTGTCGTACGATGCGGGGCCGCTTTCCGCCGGCTCGGGCGGCGTAACCGGAAGCTGCATTGTGTCCGGGAACGCGTGCTTGAACGCCGGGGCGACTGTGACGTGCACGGGTTTGAATCCGAGCGCCTTCCAACATCTCTATTACGGTCTCCGTAACGACACGATCAACGGTCTGAAAGAAGTGGGCGCGGGCGGTCCGATTGCGGGAACCGATCAGTTCAAAACGTGCGTTGCCTCTTCTGCCGGCGACGTATGCGACCCGCCCTCCTCGAACTCGATTTCTTATGCGGGCACCACCACCGTTCGCGATCTGGCGGCAACGCCCGCGGTGAAGAGCAAGCTGATTCTGACCGTCACCGCCGGCACGGTTTCGGTCGTGAGTACCCTGGGGGTCCCGCCGGATAATGCGAACGGTGATATCGTCGCTCTCTTCGACGTCACCAGCACGAATCTGACCGTGAACGTCAAAGTCCAAGCGGCTCTCGCTCCAGGAAATCCGGTGGATGGATCGTGTCCCGCCGTCTTCAACCCGAGCCGCACGACCAACGGCACTGACCAGGATGTAAGCCACGTCAATCTTGGATTTTATTTCGAAGATCTCTGCGGCAACGGTGTCCTCGATAGCGGACAGGGCGAACTGTGCGACCCGCTCTTGACCACCAACGGATGCTGCCTGTCGAACTGTCAGTTCGCCTCGGCAATGACCGCATGTCCCAGTGATGGGAATCCGTGCACGACCGATCTCTGCAGCGGCTCCAGTACGGCCTGCGTCCACAACCCCGGCAACAACGGCGCCTCCTGCTCGGACGGGAATTCCTGCACCTCCAACGACCTTTGCTCGGCTGGCACCTGCGCCGGGACCCCGGACAGCTCTCTCTGCCCGGATGCATTCAAGTGCTACAAGGCGAAACAAGATGCGGCCAACGGCCTCTTCCCCAAGGGGACGGTGGTCAACCTGGCGGATTCCTACGAGACCAAGCTGACAGCGGTGAAGGGACCGAGAATGGTCTGCAACGCCACCAGTCAGAACGGCAGCACCATCACCGACTCGACAGTTCATCCGCTGCTCTACAAGATCAAGGATGACAAGTCGGTGCCGCAGACGAAGTTCGCGCCGATCGGCGTAACGGTTGCCGATCAATTCGGAAGCGAGATGGTCATTCTCAAGAAGCCCTACGCCTTGTCCGTTCCTTCGGCTCGCTCACCGGTCGCATCCAGCGGCGACCTGGATCACATGAAGTGTTACCAGACCAAGTCGCTGCCGGGGGCGCCGAAGATCTCTGCGCTGAGAACCCTCGTCGATCAGGACGAAACACGACTGGTGGCCATCACCAAGCGCGTTGCGGTCTGTATCCCGACCTCACAGGATGGTGGGGCGATCGCGAATCCCAGTCAGGATCTGGCCTGCTACAAGATCAAGTCGGGAACCGGCCAGCCCAAGTTTACGCCGGCCCAGGCGGCGATGAGCAACGAGCTCGCGACACAGACGCTGGAATTGAAGAAACCGTTCCTGCTCTGCGTCCCGGCAACGGTGACACCGTAACAGTTCCCCCGGCCCGGGAGCTTGTCGTCGAATCGGCAAGCTCCCGGGTTGCGCGGTCGCCAGCCGCGCGACGAGTCCGCCGGTTGCGGGCCGCACCGGTATTTCGCCCCGCGCGTCGCGCACTGTCCCCCGGGGCACGTGCACGGAATCTTTGCCCGCGGGAACGAAGCACGCTAGTCGCCGTGCATGAGCGAAACGCAGCGGCAATTTGGACACGACTCGACAACCACTGAAGTTCTCGAGGGGATCGACCTCACGGGCAAGACCGCGCTGGTGACGGGGGCTTCGGGCGGACTCGGTGCGGAAACCGCCCGCGCACTGGCATCGAAAGGCGCACGGGTTCTGATCACGGCACGCAATGCGGAGAAGGGCGCCGGAGTGGTCGAAAGCATTCGCGCTGCCTGTCCGACCGGCGGCATCGAGATCGATTCGCTGGAGCTGGACTCTCTGGCGAGCGTACGCGCGTTTGCCGAGCGCTATCTGGCGCGCAATCAAGCGCTCGACATTCTGGTGAACAACGCCGGCGTCATGGCGTGTCCGTTCGAGAAGACCCGCGACGGATTCGAGATGCAGTTCGGCACCAACCACATCGGACACTTTCTGCTGACGTGCTTGCTGGTGCCGGCGCTACGCCAGGCAAAATCGGCGCGCGTGGTATGCGTGAGCTCGCGCGGACATCAGATGTCGCCGGTGGTGTTCGACGACATTCACTTCGAACGACGACCCTACGACAAGTGGGACAGTTACGGGCAGTCGAAAACCGCCAACGTTCTTTTCGCCGTCGAGCTCGACCGGCGTCTCGGCTCGTCGGGTGTTCATGCGAATGCGCTGCATCCGGGAGTCATTTTCACCGACCTCGCGCGCCACCTTCAGTCCGAGGACATGGAGCGTCTGCGCAAGCGCAACCCGGGTGGCAAGATGCGTTTCAAAACGGTCGAAGCGGGTGCGGCCACTTCGGTCTTCGCCGCCACTGCGCCGGAGCTGGAAGGGCGTGGCGGACTCTACCTCGAGGACTGTCACGTCGCCGCGCTGAACGATGCGGAGAATGCGACCGACGGCGTACGTTCTTATGCGCTCGCCCCTGACAATGCGCGTCGCCTCTGGGAAGTCTCGGAGCGGCTCGTCGCACAGACGTTTCCGTGGTGACGCGGCTGGCTATCGAAAGGACCTGACAAGATGAGACTCGTTACAGCAGCGGAAATGCGCGAGCTCGACCGTCTGACGATCGAGAAGTACGGGACTCCCGGCCACGTGTTGATGGAACGGGCGGGGGGCGGCGCCACGCAGGCGCTTCTCCAGAGCTTTCCGCACCTCAAGCGCGGCAAACGCGTGGTGATCATTGCCGGCCGCGGCAACAACGGCGGTGACGGGTTCGTCATGGCGCGCATGCTCGCCAAGCTCGGACTCAAGGTCGACGTGTTCCTGTTGGGCCGCGCTTCGGAGCTGAAGGGCGATGCGCAGCTCAATTTCAAGCGCCTTCCCGCCAAGAAGAAGGTGGTGGAGGTTCACGATCGAAAGGGGCTCGAGACGTTGCATAAGGCGGTCTCGAGCGCCGATGCGGTGGTCGATGCGATCTTCGGAACAGGACTGAAGAACGCCGTCGAAGGCATTCACGCGGAAGTGATCGCGATGCTCAACGCGACACCGGTGCATGTGTTTGCGGTGGACATTCCCTCCGGGCTCGACTCCGACACAGGGAGGCCCCTGGGGACGTGCGTGGTCGCGCAGGCGACGGCGACGTTTGGATTCTTCAAAGTCGGGCACATGACGCCGCCGGGCCCGGAGATCTGCGGCGGGCTCTATCGCGTCGAAATCGGTATCGCAGAAGAAGCGATCGAGGAGGTGCCGGCAAGCTGCGAGTACGTCGGACCCGAACACGCCGCCCTGCTGATTCCGAGTCGATCGCGTGGCGCCCACAAGGGGACATTCGGTCACGTATTGGTGCTCGGCGGCTCCTTCGGAAAGACCGGCGCGGCGATTCTCGCGGCCAAGGCCGCATTGAGAGCCGGCGCCGGACTCGTCACGCTGGCGGGTCCGGCTTCGCAGCACACGATCCTCGCCGGAGGCGTTTACGAAGCGATGACCGAAGTAGTCGCCGATCGCGATGGCCTGATGCTCTTCGATGCGCGCGCGCTCGAGCGGTTGGTCGAAGGGAAGAGTGCGGTCGTGGTGGGTCCGGGCATGGGCACGCACGAAGACGCCGAGCGCATCGTCCACTGGTTGCTCGAACGCGAGGGGCTCAAGCTGCTCGTCGACGCCGACGCGCTCAATTGCCTCGCCAGGGATACGAGTGTGCTCGCGCGGGCGAAGGCGACCTGCGTGCTGACGCCGCATCCGGGCGAGATGGCGCGGCTCACGAACATGACGCCCGCGGAAGTGCAGTTTGACCGCATGCGCGCGGCGCGAACGTTCGCCAACGATCGGCGCTGCGTGGTGGTGCTCAAAGGTGCCGGGACGATCACCGCCGCGCCGGACGGTTTCTGCTGGCTCAACTCCACGGGCAATCCGGGCATGGCGTCCGGTGGCATGGGCGACGCGCTCAGCGGCATCATCGGCGCCTTGTTAGGCCAGGGACTCGAGCCGGCGGCTGCCGCGCGACTCGGCGTCTTCGCGCACGGTGAAGCCGGTGACTTCGTTGCCGAGCAGCGCGGTGAGATGGGACTCATCGCCTCGGACGTCATCTCGGCGCTGTCGTTCGAGCGCTGGCAGCCGGGTGAGCACGAAGCCTGCGACGATCCGACGCATGACCACGGACACGATCATGGCGGGCATCAACATGGACCCGAGGACGAGCAAGCTCCGCGGCGAAAGAAGGCCAGGCGCAAGGGAGCGGCCAAGCGCAAGGGCAGATGACGGATCGGGTAGAATTCGTCACCGCGGATGAGGACGAGACGCATGCGGCGGGGATGCGATTGGCGGGCGCCATGGAGGCAGGGATGCGGATTGGTCTCTCGGGCGAGTTGGGTGCCGGGAAAACCTGCTTCGTCCGCGGTCTCGCCGAGGGATTGGGAATCGATCCGGAGAGTGTGCGGAGCCCGAGTTTCGCGCTGATCATTCCGTACGAAGGCGGGCGGCTGCCGCTGGTGCACATCGACCTGTATCGCCTACCCTCCGGGGCGATGGATCCGCTCGAGCTGCGCGAATACCTGTACGGTGACGCGGTGTGTGCCGTGGAGTGGTTCGAGCACCTTGCCGAGCCGCTCGAGGATTGGCTCGAGATCCAGTTCACGTTCGTGGGAGCGAGCGCGCGCCGCCTTGTGGCAGTAGCGCACGGGCTCCGTTATAGGGACGCCCTTCGAAAGGTTTGCGCAACGCTATGAATTTCAAACGAAGAGGCTTGCTCCGGCGATGGCACTGATCGTTCAAAAGTACGGCGGCACGTCCGTCGGCACCGTCGAGCGTATTCGCGCGGTCGCCAAACGGGTCCACGAAGCGGTCAAGGCGGGCAATCAGCTCGTCGTCGTCGTTTCGGCGATGTCCGGTGAAACCAACCGCCTGCTTGCGCTGGCCAATGAGCTCTCGCCGCGACCGAGCGAGCGGGAAAGCGACGTGCTGGTCGCCACGGGCGAGCAGGTCTCGATCGCACTGGTCTCGATGGCGCTGCAGGACCTCGGTCAGCCCGCGCGCTCTTTTCTCGGCACGCAGATCCGCATCGAGACCGACAGTGCGCACGGCAAGGCGCGCATTCGCAGCATCGCCGACGCCAACCTCCGCAAGAGCCTCGCCGCCGGGGAAGTCTGCGTGGTTGCCGGTTTCCAGGGTGTGGACGAGCACGGCAACATCACCACGCTCGGCCGCGGCGGCAGCGATACTTCCGGTGTGGCGATTGCGGCCGCCCTGAAAGCCGACGTCTGTGAGATCTACACCGACGTCGACGGCGTCTATACGACCGACCCGCGCATCGTACCGGAAGCAAAGAAGCTGCAGCGCATCTCGTTCGACGAGATGCTCGAGCTCGCCAGCCTCGGCGCCAAGGTCTTGCAGATCCGGTCGGTCGAATTCGCCAAGCGTTACAACGTGCCCGTGCACGTGCGCTCGAGTTTCAATGATGCCACCGGCACGTGGGTGGTTGGAGAGGACGAGACGATGGAAGAAGTTCTGGTTTCTGGTGTCAGCCTGGATCGCGATCAAGCCAAAGTCACCGTACGCAACGTTCCGGATCGGCCGGGACTGGCCGCGAAGATTTTCGGACCCGTCGCGGCCGCCAACGTCGTCGTCGACATGATCATCCAGAACGCCAGCGCCGCCGGCGATACCGACATGACCTTCACGGTGGGCAAGGGTGACCTGCGTCAGGCGCTCGAGATCATCGAAGCCGTGGCCAAAGAGATCGGCGCCCAGGGCGTCGTCTCCGATGCGAACGTCGTGAAGGTGTCCGTGGTCGGTCTCGGCATGCGCAGTCACGCCGGTGTGGCTGCGAAGATGTTCGAGGTGCTCGCGCGCGAAGGCATCAACATCGAGATGATTTCTACCTCCGAGATCAAGATTTCTGTGGTCATCGCCGCTCGTTATGGAGAGCTTGCCGTGCGCGTTCTGCACGAAGCTCTGGTCGAGAACCCACCGGAGGCTTCCTCGTGAAAAAGTCAGTTCAGATCTATGACACCACCTTGCGCGACGGGACCCAGGCCGAAGACATCGCGTTTACCGTAGCCGACAAGCTGCGCGTGGCCGAGCGCCTCGACGACTTCGGCATCCGCTACATCGAAGGCGGCTGGCCGGGCTCGAATCCGCGCGACGAAGGTTTCTTTCGCGAAGCCACCAAGCTGAAGCTCAAACAGGCCAAGCTTGCGGCCTTCGGCTCCACCTGTCGCTCGGGGAGCACGCCGGGCGCCGATCGCAACATCAAGATGTTGCTCGAGGCGAAGACGCCCGTGGTGACGATCTTTGGCAAGTCCTGGGACCTGCACGTGCGCGACGACCTGCGCATCTCCAAGGAAGCGAACCTCGAGATCATTCACGACACCATTCGCTATCTGAAGAAGCACGTCGACGAAGTGATCTACGACGCCGAGCACTTCTTCGACGGGCACCGCGCCAATCCCGAGTACGCGCTGGAAACCGTGAAAGTGGCGGCCGACGCCGGCGCCGACTTGTTATGTCTTTGCGAAACCAATGGCGGCCGGCTTCCTCAGGAAGTGGCGTTGGGCATCGATGCGGTGCGCGCTGCCGTGCCTGACAAGCCGATCGGCATTCACTGTCATAACGATTCTGAGCTTGCCGTCGCCAACAGCCTTCTGGCGGTCGAGCACGGAGCGGTGCAGGTTCAGGGAACCATCAATGGCTTCGGCGAGCGATGCGGCAACGTGAACCTCTGCTCGGTCGTCGCCAACCTCCAGCTGAAGATGGGGTACGACGTCGTCAGCGCCGCGCAACTCAAGCGCTTGCAGGAGCTGTCGAACTTCGTCTGCGAGCTCGCCAACATCGAGCCAAACAAGCGCATGGCCTTTGTCGGCATGAGCGCCTTCGCGCACAAGGGCGGCGTGCACGTGGCGGCGGTACAACGCAACCGCGAAACCTACGAGCACATCGATCCGGCGGTGGTCGGCAATCACCAGCGTGTGCTCGTCTCCGATCTCTCCGGTCGCGCCAACATTCTTTACAAAGCGAAGGAGTTCGGCATCGACCTCGAGAGCGAGGACCTCAACATCAAAGAAGTCGTCAAGCAGCTCAAACAGCTCGAGCACGAGGGCTTTCAGTACGAAGGAGCCGAGGCCTCCTTCCACCTTCTGATGCAACGGTTGATGAAGAAGTGGGAGCGCCCCTTCCGACTGATTCAGTTCCGCGTCGTCGATGAGAAGGGCAACATGAAGCTCGCGCTCAATGATGGCGCCCACGTCGTGAAGACCGACGATGCCATCGAGCTCGATCCGTCGTCCGCATGGGCGACCGTCATGCTCGTCGGACCCGACGGCGAGGTCGAGCACACGGCGGCCGAAGGGAACGGTCCGGTCAACGCGCTCGACACCGCCCTGCGGCGCGCGCTGGTGAAGTTTTTCCCAGGCATCGTCGACGTGAAATTGCACGACTACAAAGTGCGCGTGCTCGGCAGCACGCGTGGCAGCGCGGCGAACGTTCGCGTCTTGATCGAATCGGCCGACGAAGACGAGCGCTGGGGCACGGTCGGCGTCTCGCACAACGTCATCGAAGCCAGCTGGCAGGCGCTCGTCGACGCGCTCGAGTACAAGATCTTCAAGGATTCGAAGCGGCGCACGAAGGGGAGGAGAGTTTAGACAGGATTAACAGGATTTTAGGACCAAGAGCCTTGAAGGGAATTGGGGGGCCGCAGTTGTCAGGAATGTATTCTCTTGAATCCTGTAAATCCTGTAAATCCTGTTAATCTTGTTAATCCTGTCTAATCTCTTTCTCCACCCCGATTGCGCGGATACGGCGAAAGGTGACAGAGGACTTCACTTCGGGGAGGTCCCATATGAACCGTATCGTCATCGCGGGAGTCGTTGGAGTATTGGTCCTCACCAGTAGCCTGGCGCGAGCGAGTCACATTGCGTGCATCAGCACCTTGAACAAGAACGCCGGTAAAGTCGCGCAGAACCAGAACAAGGCGCTGCGCGCCTGTCTGAAGAATGCAGACAAGGCGGGCATGACCGGGGCACAGGCGTGCTCGACGGCGGATACCGACGGAAAGATCGCTGCCGCCAAACAAAAGACGATCGACAACGCCGTCGGCGGAACGGCCGACAAATGCGAGGGCATCGCGCCGCCGCTTCTCTACGCGGGCGGTGCGCTGGCCGGCGCCGCCGGCGAGAAGGCCGCGCTCGCCTTCGCGCACGATCTCTTCGGAGCGAATCTGGACACCTCGGTTGTCAGCGACGGCGACAAGTTGAAGATCAACTGTCGGGCCGGCGTGTACAAGAGAGCACTCAAGATCTTCGCCACCGATGTGAAGGTGTTTCAGAAGTGCAAGCTCGATGAGCTGAAGAACGGCGTGGTTACCAATGCCGGAATCGTCGCCGCTTGTGATGTCGCGGGCGGACCGGGCCTGACGGATGCCATTCAGAAGATTCAGAAGGCGCAGGGAAAGCTGGTCGATACGGCGAAGAAGGCGTGCATCGATCGAATGCAGGACACGGACGCGCTCTTCCCCGGATTTTGTGTCGGGCAGCTTGGCGACCCGGCTTTTGCCGGTTGCGTCGAGTCACGCATCGAGTGCCGAATCTGCCAGATGTTCAACGATGCCGACGGACTGAATGTGGACTGCGATCTGTTCGACGACGGCACCAGCAATGCCAGCTGTCTCGATACCGGCAACGCGACGCCGACACCGACGCAGACCGGCACACCGACCGCGACACCGACAGCCGTTTCGGATTGCAATCCGGGGGGCGTCCCGCGCAGCGCGGGGATTCGCTGCGGTGACGACGGCAACGAATGCACCGACGACTTCTGTAGCGGCAGCGGAATGTGCCTCCATCAGCCCCGGGCCGCGGGTGAGTCTTGCACCGACGATGCAAACCTATGCACGCAAGACTTTTGCAATGGCTCCGGCTCGTGCCTGCACAATCCGGAGCCCTCGGGGGTGGCGTGCCCGGACGACGGGAACGAATGTACCCGAGACTTTTGCAATGGAGGCGGTTCGTGCGTTCACGATCCCAGGGTATCCGGCGAAGCATGCAGTGACGACGGCAACGAATGTACCGCCGATATCTGCAACGGGTCGGGCGGTTGCGTCCACAGTCAACGTACGACCGGCACGGCGTGCACGGACGATGGATTCGAATGCACGTCTGATTTCTGTTTCGCCGGGTCATGCCTGCACAATTCGAAGCAACTCGGTGAGTCCTGCACGGACGATGGAAACGAGTGTACCGGAGACTACTGCAATGGCGGGGTCACGTGTTTGCACGCCGCTCAGCCGTTCGGGCGCGCTTGTACGCCCGACACGGACGGGGCCACCAATGACGTTTGCGATGGGTCCGGTGCCTGCTCGCATCCCGCGGCCCCGATCGGCGGCGGCTGTGCGCCGGATACCAGTGTGTGCACGCTCGACGTCTTCGACGTGACATTGTTATGCACGCATCCTCAAGTCCTTGTGGGGGCATCCTGCACGCCAGATTCGTTGGAATGCACTCTGGATTTTTGTGATGCGGGCGGCTCATGCATTCATGCGTCCAAGGTCGCTGGCACCCCATGTATGGCCGACACGTTGCCGTGCACCGAGGATTTCTGCGACCTCGGCGGGGGCTGCACCCACCCTGCGAAGGCACCGGGAACCACGTGCCCCCCGGACACATCGTCTTGCACCTTGGACATTTGTGATCTGGGTGGAGGCTGCACTCACCCCGCCATGAGCCCCGGCTCAGCCTGCTTGAGCGACGGCAATGAATGCACCCACGACTTCTGCGATTTCGGCGCGGCTTGCGTCCACCCGTCCAAGGCCACTGGCTCCCCCTGCACCGGCGACGCATTCGAGTGTACCCACGATATGTGCGACAGCGGCGCCTGCATTCATCCAGCGCGCTCCGTGTTGGCAGGTTGTTCGAGCGATGGAGACGACTGCACGCTCGACCAGTGCGACGGTGCGGGCAGCTGTCGCAACGAGCTCCTTACGTGCTCGACTACCGCAGAATGTCCGGGATCCTGTAGCGGCAGCTGCTCCAGCGACACCTGCATGCCGTAGGAGCGCTCGGGTTCAGTTCGGCTCCCGACTCTGGTTTCCGCGTCTTGTCAGGCAAAGCGCGGAAGCCAGAGGACGGGGCGCAGACGCGCCGGGTGATCGCTCTTAATGTTGTGCCCACTCCAGCGAGCTCGTCACCAGATCGTGGTCGGATGGCTCACCGGGCGCAATGTGACCTTCGACCGTGCGAAATGAGCCATCGTGAAAGATGAAGTCGATGCGCCCCCCAAAGGGTAGACCCAGGACGTTGAAGTGATGGGTGGGCGCCGCCTCTGCGCACACGGCGCCCAGACTGTCCATGAAACCGCGGTGTTCGAGAAATTTCGTTCCCGCGTCGCTCGCGTAGGAGTTGAAGTCCCCCGCGATGATGGTCGGGGTTTGTGGACGCAGCCTGGCGAAGACCTGCTCCAGCTCGCTCTGGTGCACGGCACCTTGATGGAGCAACTGGAACGGCAGTGTCAGTTTGTAAGCGCAGGTCCAAGCGCGAATCGGATCCAGATGGATGCCGGCGAGTTGGAGCGGGCGATCGTTCCAGTCGAGCTGAGCGAACACGAAACCGTTGAGGCCATCTCGCGAGGGTTCGTACGAAAGATCTCGCAGGGGGAGACGAGAGAATAGCGCGACTACGTTGTGCTGGGGACTCTCGGGGAGAAACGAATAGGGAAGTCGAGTCGTCAGGTACGCGGCGAGAATGGGAAACTGCTCTCGGGTGACTTCTTGCAGGATCGCCACGTCTGGTTCTTCCTTCAAGATCGACTCGGCCGTTTTTGCGAGGTCCGGATTGGCAATGAAGATGTTGTAGGTCAGGACTCGAATTGTTCCCGGAGGCGCGGATGGAGCATCGGCGTTCTGGAAGCAGCTTCGTCGAGCACTGCAGCCACCCGCCGCCGTCAGGATGAGCGCCGCTATGGCGAGGATGACCCCGGGAAACCGACTCGCGCAACGCTGGTGAGCAACTATCCGAGCCATCCCACAATGCTCGAATCGGTTCGAACGGTTGGCTTCACTCGACGCAGCTGGGCCTCTTCACCGTGAAGCCCAAAGACGGATCGAGAACACCAACCCGTAGCGTCACTCGAAAAATGGGTGTTGTTAGGCATCACCGATCGGTCCGCTCAATGCCGACTCGACAGCCACCACGTTTTCATCGGACCGTGCCCCTTGAGCTCGACTTCTGCGTTCGATTGGAGCTCGAAGTCCCGCTCCATCGACAGCCGCTTGAACGTCGTCTCGGAGATCAGAATGCGGCCGCTCTGCGAATGACCCTGAATGCGACTGGCGACATTCACGGTTTCACCGAACACTCTGTAGTGAAAGCGGGTCTCGCCGATAATGCCTGCGAGAATCGGACCGGTATGGATTCCAATGCGCAGCTCGACGCTATCGTCTTTGGAAATGCGCGTGCGGGCGGACGCTTCCACCAGGGCGAGGGCCATGTCGGCGACTGCCTTGGGATGCTCGGCCAGAATCGTCGGGGCATTTCCCACCGCGAGGTAGCCGTCGCCGATGGTTTCGATCTTCTCGACGCCCAGCCGGGTGGCGATTTGATCGAACTCGCGAAAGAGATCGTTCAGAACGGTGACCGTGCGCGCGGGGCCGAGCCTTTCGGTCAACGGCGTGAACCCGACAATATCGGCAAACAGGACGGTCGCGTCGGCGTATTGATCGGCGATCGGATGCTCGCCAGCGTTCAGTCGCGGGATGATTGCTGCGGGGAGGACATTTTCGAGCAACGCCTCGGAGCGCGCGCGCTCCGAGGCGAGCAGGCGGCGGGAGAGAAATACGTCGCGACGAGAATCTTCGAGGAGAAGGCCGGCCGCACCGCCGGTCAGATTGGCAAGCAGCAACCAGGTTGCCGACATCACGGGCGGGAAGGGGAAACGAATGGTGAGGACCGCGCAGTAAGCTACCGTCAGCGGCAGAGAGACCAGCAATGCGTGAATGAATCGGAGTGGCAACAAGGCGAAGCCTGCCACGCATGCGATGCTGAAACCGATGAGCCCCGCCTGATAATCGAAGCGCGCGGGCTCCGGTATTGTCGCACTCATCAGAACGATGGTTCCGAGGGCGACAAAGACGCCGAACATCGTGATGCCTTGCCACAGCCGCGCGAAACGGTCCTCGGGCAACCACGAGGAGGCAAGCACCGGCATCATCGCCAGCGCCGCGACCATTCGCAGCAAGAGCAGGTGGGCGGTGTTCGCCACGGTCCTGCCGACTTCGGCGTCGCTTGCAGCCGTTGCGACCCAGGCGGTGACTGCCACCGCCACGCCCACGCGCAAATGCAGACGACCTTCGCGGGCCGCAGAAAGCCGATAATCCGCCTCGAGTGCGGGATCGCGGAACGATCGCGTGACCGAATGCCGAACCCCCTCCATGCCTCCCGCTAGAAGCACAAGTTCGAAGATTCGTCACGCCCCGCGCCCATGCTCGGATCAAAATCATCGCGAGCTGGCGGTCCCTCAACGTAGACGAGGAGGCGTCAGGCTGTCGCAGCAGACCCGTACCATGCCGTCGCCGCCAGCATGCCGCAGCCGGCGAGAATGTCCTGGCCACCGCTGTAGCGACGGATCACCGGCATGCCCACGTGCTTGCTCAAGGCGTCACGAAAACGATCAAGCTCGGCGCGATCGGGCGGGCGGAAGCGGCCGCTCGCATCGTTCACGTCGATCAAGTCGAGCTGGATCGGCAGCCCCTGTGTGAGCTCGGCGATCTGGCGTGCATCCTCTTCGCGCGTGTTCACGCCGGCGATCACGACCCACGCGAGCGTCACGCGTCGGCGGGTCGCGCGGTGGTACGCGCGTAATGCTTCCATCAGCTCGGGCAGCGGACACGATTCTTCGATCGGGAGCAGCCGCGCGCGCGTTTGCGGATCGGCGGAGGTGAGCGAAACGACCAGCTTGTAGGGATGCTTCTCCTCCGTGAAGCGGCGGATGCCCGGAATGACTCCAACGGTCGAAACCGAAATGGCCTTGCCGGAGATGGCAAGGCCGCTCGGCTCCGAGAGAATCCGCGCGGCGCGGATCACGGCGGAATAGTTGAGCATCGGCTCGCCCATGCCCATGAACACCACCCCCCCGACCGGATGCGGCGAATCGGCCTGCACGGCAGCGACCTGCTCAACCATCTCCCATGTGGAAAGATTGCGGCGACGCGACATGCGCGCGGTGGCGCAGAACGCGCAGCCCATTGCGCAGCCAACCTGCGAGCTGACGCAAACGACGTACTTCGGTGCTTCGGAGCGATGCAGCAGCGGGATGCGCACCGTTTCGAATGGATCCGTATCGGCACCGCGGAACAGGTACTTGGCAAAACCGTCCGTCGGAGAAACCTGACGTTCAACCAGCGTCAGTGTCGGCACGGCTACAGCCGCCTGGACGCGTTCGAGGGTTGCGCGCGAGATCGCCGGACTTGCTTCCGGAAGAGCACGTCGCCGTACAGCGGCCTTCTGCAGCTGGCGCACCGCCCCTAACGACACGCCGAGAGGCGCAAGTTGCGCGTGCAGCTCACCAGAAGGCGAGTCGTTCAGAAAAACGGTCATGACGACCCGGAGTCCTTCGAGTTATCCGCGTGCCGCGTCAACGTCGGCAAAAACATTCGGAACGACGAAGCGTGCGAAAACGCCCCCGGAGGGGGCAATCCCAGAGTAGGCGGGGGCAGAGCGCAACGCGCGTCGCCCCCGTAACGGACGTGCATCGACAATCGATCGCGAAGGACATCGCCATTCCCCGGGCGCATTGCGAAATCGCGCGCGGTACAATCCCAACAAACCATGGCGGGCCAGCTCCTTCCCTTCGTCACGGGGGCGACGCGCGTTGCGCTCTGCCCCCGCCTACTATGGATTGCCCCCTTTCGGGGGCGAAGGAAGCAGCGGATTGGCGGCAATGCAGAGGCGCCAAATCTTCTAGACTTTGTCCTCTGTTCCCTCAGTGGCGAATCTCGCTCAGATCGAAATAGACGCGGCGCTCGCGCTCGCAGCTGCGGCATTCGAGGTGGGCGACACGCAGGGGGCGGGTCCCGCGAACCGGTCCCTCGCCGAGTGAGACGAAACGTCCGCCGCAGCGACAGGACTGGCGACGCAGCTCGAGGTCGATCTCGGCGAAATCCATGATGTGGATCGCGGTCGCCTGGCTCTGCCCGGGCTGCGAACGCTCGTGCAGATGGTCACGCAGCTTGCGCGCACCGACCGCGGCGGCGGCAATGGCGACAGCGATTCCCAACAGCACGGAGATCATCGCCTCGCGTTGACTCGTAAGCGTAATCGGCTACTTTGCGCCGCCGAAGAAAGGAAAACCATGCCAAGAGCATTTGCCATTACCTCCGAAGCCATCGCAGCCGAGCGGAAGCGCGTCAATAACGACATGAATCAGTACGATCCGTCGCGCGTGATCGCTCTGGATCAAGTGACACTAAGGCCGATGGGTCCGAACGACGTTCATCTCAAGATTCTTGCCGCCTCGCTCGAGCACAACATCGACCATGCGGCGATCGCCGACACCGTCAACATTGCCGAGCTCCGCGGCGGAAAGATTTTCCCCGGCAACAGCGCCGTCGGCGAAATCATCGGCACCGGCGAGAACGTGAAGAAGTTCAAGAAGGGTGACATCGTGGTCACGCACTGCAACGGCGAACCCGACATTTACGGCTACCCGATGCGGATCTGGGCCTACGATCAACCGGAGTCGATCGGCTGGTACGGGGAAGAAGCCGTGGTCGCCGATTGGCAGGTGATCCACGCACCGCTGAAGTGCGGCCTCAATTTCTGGGAAATTGCCGCCCTCCCTCTGCGCGCACCCACCGCCTACCACCTGTGGCGCCGCGGCCATGACATCTTCCGCTTGAAGGTCGGGCGCGAAAAGCTTGCACAGCTCAATGTCCTGGGTTTCGGCGGCGGTGTCTCCGAGCTCTTCCTCATGCAAGCGAAGTTCGAGGGGCACCGTGCGTTCTTTTGCTCCGGTAGCCCGGAGCGCCGCGCCCACCTGGAAAAACTCGGCATCACGCCGATCGACCAGAAGAAGTTCAACCGCTTCGCCGGCGCAGAGGATCTCAAGGCCTTCGGCAAAGAGATCAAAACTTTGACCGGTGGCATCGGCATGCACGTGGTTTGCGACATGTTGCGCGGACCCGTCTTCCCGGCCGGACTGAACGCTCTTGCCCGCGAAGGGGTGAACGTGAGCGCGGGCTGGCAGCTCGACAAGAAGATTTCCTACGACTCGGCCGGTGCCTCGGTGAAACAGGTCACGCTCGATCACACGCACTACGACACGATCGACGGTTGCGCGGCGGCAACCGAGCTCTACGGCGTGGTGTACAAGCCGACCGTGCACAAGGAGATCTATCCTTTCGAAGATCTTCCGCGCGCTCTTTCGGAAATGCATCACAACACGCAAACCGGAATTCCGATCGTCCGCGTCGCCACCGACATGCCTGCGTCGGTGAAGTCGCTCATCTGAAAAACGCCGGGGGCGGTTCGAGATGCGCGCCGCATTTTGCACCGCTCCCGGTTCGTTCGAGCTTCGCGACGTAGCCCGGCCCGAGCCGGGTCCGGGCGAAGTTCTGATTCGCGTTCGCCACTGCGGCATCTGCGGCAGCGACCTGCACTGGTACGGTGGTGCCACCAGGCCGCCGCAGCTTTGTCCCGGCCACGAAATCGCCGGGGAAATTGCCCAGCTCGGTGAAGACGTCGAAGGCTGGCGCGAGGGCGATCGCGTGGTCGTCGAGCCTCTCTATCGCTGCGGCCAGTGCGCCGATTGTCAGGCGGGAAATTATCAGCTCTGCCGCCGCTTGCAGGTTCTCGGCATGATGCGTGACGGCGGCTTCGCGGAAGGCGTGGTTGCGCCGGCCTACGGATTGTTTGCGGTGCCGGAAGGGCTCGACCTGACGACCGCGGCTCTCGCCGAACCGACAGCCGTTTGCGTGCACGCCCTCGGCCTGGCGAATCTTTCCAAAGGCCAATCGGTCCTGGTCCTCGGCGCCGGAACGATCGGCCTGCTGGCGATTCTCGCGGCTCGTCAGGCCGGGGCCGGTGAGATCGCGATCACCGCTCGCCATCCGCATCAGGCCGCGGCCGCGCGGGCATTGGGCGCGACGCAGGTTTTCTCCGCCGATGCGGTCGGTGCCGATCAGCGTCGGCAGTGGTCGAGCAAGACACCGGTTGCGGCGGTGATCGAAACTGTCGGTGGAGAGGCGAACACGCTCGACGAAGCAGTTGAGTCCGTCGCACCGGGCGGCACGGTGGTCGTGCTCGGTATCTTCTCCGATCGCCCACGCATCGATCCGATCGCGCTGGTGGTGAAGGAAGTCCGTTTGATTGGATCGATGACCTACAATCGCCGCGGTGCTCGCTCCGACTTCGAGCACGCGCTGGCGATTCTCTCGGCGGAGCGCGATCTGGTCGCCTCGCTGATCACGCACCGCTTTTCGCTGACCGACGTCAAAGCTGGCTTCGACGCCGCATTCGACAAGCGCAGCGGAGCGATCAAGGTTTTGATCGAGCCGTAGTCGGTGTCGGGAATTCGAAGCGCCAGACGCTGCTGAGCTCGCGGAAGGTCAGTGCGAACCAGAGAATGACCGGCGCCCCGACGAACGTCAGCAAGCCGAGGAAGGTCCCGACGATGTCGGTGATCGCGCCACGCACGACGAGTGTCGGATAGAGCAGGATGATGATCAGGTCGAGTACGAACATGGCGCCGATGCCAAGGGCGGCAACACTGGCGCGCCGTGTCAGCGAGAGGACGGGCGTGGCGATGACCAGCGAGAGAAAGGGCAGAAGGCTCAAAGCCCATTTTTCGAGTCCGAACTGAAACGGCAGAGATTGGCCTCCCCGAACGAGCCACAGCGTCGGCTGACGTTCGGGATGCACTTCCATGTGCCAGCCGGTGAGCACCGGTTGCAGGAACGACGCGGCTCCCCGCAGCACGTACCCCCAGCCCTTCGGCGCCCCCGACAGGTCGCTGAGAACGGCCAGCAGCGCGAAGAAGAACAAGAAGAGCCCGACGAAGCGCAGCTTGTGCATGAGCTCAAGCCCGGCGCGGTTCGGGTGCCGGCAGACGCTCGACCCAGGTCATCGCGTAGACGATCACCAGCACGAGGAAGAGACCCTGCCAGACGTACTCGTGAAAATAATCGAACAGCGGCGGCCGCAGCTCCGCGATGCGGATGAGGAAGGCAATGCGCAGGATGTTGACGATCGTCAGCGCGATGCAGCCGACGGCGATTCCGGCGATGCGCCAGACCCACGGCGCCGGGTACGCCAGCAGGAACGTCGAGAGAATCAGCAGCACGTAAACGCCGGTGCACTCGAAATTGATCTCCAACGAAACCGCCGGAATCATCACCGTCGATTCGTACACGGGGCTGCGACTGCCGACGATTTTTGCGATCAGGCCCGCGGTGTGAGCCAGGAACGATTGAAACAGGCCGAGCCGGTCGGGAAGCGAGACCGCCCAGGCGAATACGCTGGCGAGTGCGAGGATGAGGAAGAAACGAATGCCGAAACGTCGGGCTTCGTTTCGCGCTTCGAGCAGAGCTTCTTTGGTCTGAGGCATGGCGGCCGGATACTGCGCGGGAAGGGCGCTGTCGTTTCAGTGCGGGCGTCGGATCGATTCGTCCGACGCCCGCACCGTGTGTGGTCCTTACTTCGGCGGCATGCGGATCGCGCCGTCGAGGCGAATCGTCTCCGCATTGAGGTAGGTGTTCTCGACGATATGCCGCGCCAGCGCGGCAAACTCCGACGGATGGCCCAGGCGCGAAGGGCAGGGGATATTGGCTGCCAGTGCCTGACGGGCCGGCTCCGGCATCAGCGCGAGCAGCGGCGTGTCGAAGGTTCCCGGCGCAATCGTGCAGACGCGAATTCCGTAGCGGGCGAGATCGCGCGCAACCGGCAAAGTCATTCCGACGATTGCACCCTTGGAGGCGGAGTAGGCGGCCTGGCCGATCTGGCCGTCGAAGGCCGCGACCGAAGCCGTGTTGACGATGACGCCGCGCTCCCCGTCGATCGGCTCGTTCTTGGCCATCTGCGCCGCGCATAGTCGCAGCGTATTGAAGGTGCCGATCAGGTTGACCTCGATGGTCATCTTGAAGATGTCGAGCGGGAAGGGGCCGTGCTTGCCAATGGTCGTCATCGCCGAGCCGACGCCGGCGCAGTTGATGTTGGCATGAATGGTTCCGAACTTTTCAACCGCCTTGGCGATCGCCGCGCTCACTTCGGCTTCGCTGGTGACGTCCGCCGAAACGAACAGCGCGTTGTCGCCGAGCTCGCTCGCCAGCTCCGCGCCTTTTGAATTGGGTCGATCGAGAATGACCACTTTGCCACCGCTGGCGGCAAGATTGCGTACCGTCGCCTCACCCAGACCGGATGCGCCCCCGGTTACGAATGCCACTGAATTCTTGATCTGCATACTTCCTCCCGAATGGTGAAATCGAAAGCGCGACCACTACCGGGCATGCTGCGGCGAAGCCAGAGGCGAGGGCGCTGCAAATGACTTGTTGCCACGGCCCGCGCGCGGCGCCCACAGCCGTCACCGCCATCAGACCGCTTTCTGTCCCCGTGGCCGGGACGCCGGCATGCATCAACGGGCGCTGCCAGCTCACGCGCGCTGCGAATCAGCCGCAAGGATGCAGAGCGAATTTCCGTTCCGTTTTTCGCAGGTTTGACAACCGCGCGTTCGGTCAGTACTCGGGCGCCCTTCGAATACCGGGGGGTTTATGAGCAAAAGCCGATTGCGAGTTGCCGTCATCGTCGCGTCCGCACTGCAGTTCGCAGTCCAATCGGGCTCGGCCCAGGAAGAGGTCGCGCCCGGCCTCAAAGTTGGCGAGGTGCTCGAGCAATCCAACGCCGCCAAGGCGAAGGACTTGCTGCCACCGGAAATCCTCGCGCACTTCGAAAAGGGCGACTACCGCAACGTCATCGTTTCGTATCCGGCCGATGTCGGCGGTTGGGAAAAGGCGTTCCAGGAACAGACGGAAAAGAACAAGACGACGATCGACGTCGACGCCGCCGGTACCATCATCGAGAAGTCTACGGGTAAGCAGGCGCCCTACTATTACGGCATTCCGTTTCCGGACATCGACCCGAAGGATCCGAAGGCGGCGGTGAAGATCGCGTGGAACCAGTTCCTTTCGTATTGGTCCGGCGGCAATTCCTACAACCGCGCCGCTGTGGTCATGCTCAATCGCAAAGGCGTCGATCGCGAGCTGATTGCCGACGGGTGGTTTCAGTTCTTCGACGGCCAGAGCGCCAAGTATCGACCTGACAACCCGCTCAATCTGCAGAGTCAGTTCCTCGGTGCGGTCCTCAAGCCCGCAGATTTACAAGGGACCGGCTCTCTCACCTGGCGCTATCGCGATCCGAGCAAGCGCGACTCCGTGTGGGCGTTCGTTCCGGCACTGCGACGAGTTCGCGCCGTCAGCCCCGCCAATCGTTCCGATGGCTACCTCGGCTCGGACATCAGTGGTGACGACGGATTCTTCTTCGACGGCAAGCCCGAGGATTTCGAGTGGAAGCTCGTCGGCACGCGTGAAGGTCTGCGCTTCGTCGATCCTGAGGCGATCGGCAAGCCGTTGCCCGCTCCGGCCGTGCCGGGAGGCGGCTGGGAGATTCTCACGGATCGCAATCCTCCGACGGTGGGATATCGCGCTCCGGACTGGAAGGGCGTTTCATGGGCCCCCAGCGATGCCGGCCTGGCGAAGAGAAAATTCTGGGTGATCGAGGCTACCCCGCGTGACAAATACTACCTCTACGGCAAGCTCGAGCTGTGGATCGACAGCATCACGTGGGACGGCGCGTATAATCGGAAGTTCTCATGGACCGGCGAGCTCGTTCACGACTACCATCTGCTGGCTCGCATCAATCATCCGGTCGGTGATCCGGCCAATCCGGAATACATGCCGGTTTCCACGCAAGCGTGGGCCTGCGCGGAGAACATCAAGATGGATCGTGCCTCCGTCTCGGCGATTCGTTCCGACCCCGGCGCGCCTTTCCAGCGACGCGTCCCGCTCAAGCAAGATCTTTTCGAATCGACGATGATGGCGCGCTTCGGCAAGTAGTCAGCTCGCACAACCGTTGAGCGCAGAATTCACACCGCGCACGAGCTCGTCGACCGTCACCTCGCCATCGTTGTTCACATCAAAAGCTGGACACTCGGAAATGCTCAGGGTGCCGATGGCAATGTTCACGCCGCGCACGAGCTCGTCGACGGTCACCTCGTCATCGCCGCTGCAATCGCCCGGACAACCTGCCGGGGGGCTCGTGGGAGACGGCGTTGCTGTCAGGCTGGGAACGATCTCGCTCGTCGTCGGCGTCGCGGATTGCGTCGGCGTCGCCGACGGCGATTCGGTCGGCGTCAGGGCCGTCGCGGTCGGCGAGGACTCGGGAGCAGTGGCGGTTGGCGTCGTGGTTGGGGTTTCCACCGCGACGACCTCGACGACGAATGTGGCAGGGGCGGAGCGATCGCCGGACGAGCTGTTGTCGCCGTCCACACTATTCCCATTGCCGAACAGCGTCTGGGGTCCTGCCGCCAGCGGTGAGGTCCAGCGAAATCTCCACGTCGTAACGCCGCCGGCGGCACTCTTGGGGGCGGTGTGAGTCAGCTCTCCAGCCGAGATGCGCGTTCCCTCGTTGGCAATGAGGCCGAGCATGCCGGCAGTCGCGGCGACGTCCAGCCCCGCCTTTTGCTGATCGGGGTCATTCGAGCGCACGGTGAGCTGGAACTCGTTGGCGGTCCCCGGCTGCACCTGACTCGGTCCGCTGATCTCCACCGTCGGCTCCGTTCCGCGAGAATGGCAAAAGTTGCACGAACGGCCCGGTACGGTGGGCGACAGAGGTTTGCCAGAATAGCTCGTGATGCCGCCGACAAAAGCGCTCGCGGGGTGGCCGACAACCATAAAAAGCAGTCCCAAGCGCAGGTGCAGAGTTTTCAGGATTCGCATGGGGCAGAGAGGCGTCCGCGAGCTGATTATCCTCGCGCCCAATTTGGTGCAACAAAGACCACAAAAGGGCCGATTTGCCCCTTTTCAGACCGAACGTTCCAAGATAAAGGACTCGCCCTCGTGAGGGAGCAGCAACAGTAAGTTATGGATCGGACTTTAGCGCAGGGATTACTCGACCTCGGTTCGGAAGCGACGGTCGACGAGATCGAGAAGGCCTATTGGGCGAAGTGCAACGAGCTCGAATCGCGTATTCGAATCGCTCCCACGGCTGCGCTGAAACAGGTTTACCGCGAAGCTCTCGAAAAACTCGAGGAAGCACGGGACGTATTGATCGATCACGCGGTCTCGTCCGAAGAGGCCGCAGCGGCCGAAGAAGAAGTGGTGGAGGCGCCGCCCCCACCCCCCCCTCCGCCGCCTCCTCCGCCGCGCCAACAGAAGCCTCCGCCGATCGATCCTTCTGCAGAAACGATCAAGGAAAGCGCTGGCCGGGCCGTCCGCCGCAAGGAGAAGGAAGAAGGCGGGGCGATCTCCGATACCGAAGCTGCTGTCGGTTTTCTCGAGGGACGGGTTCTGCTCGATCGCTACGAGGTCCGCCGCCGCATCGGCCTCGGCCCGCACGGCGCCGTTTACGGCGGCTACGATCGCAAGAGCGGCCGCGAGGTAGCGATCAAGGTCATCCTGCCGCGCCTGCTCGAGAACACCAGCGTTCGCGAATCCTTCCTCAAAGACGCGAAAGTTGCCGGTTATCTTTCGCACCCCAACATTGCGCGGGTGTACGAAGTTCACGACGAGGGAACAGCGGAACGGGTTGAGTTCGTCGTAGGCGAGCTCCTCAAGGGCGAATCGCTGCAGGCGATCTACCGCCGTCGCGGCAAGAGCAAGACGACATTTACCGTCCCCGAGGTGATCCGTGTCGGAGCGGCGCTTTGTGATGCGCTCCATTACGCGCACCAGTACGCAGTCCACGGCGCAGTTCGACCGGAGAATGTTTTCATTGAGCCGGACGGAACGGTCAAGCTGACCGACTTCGGCATGGGGCGATTGCTGTCGGGTCCGGAAATCAAATCCGAAAACCCGTCGCCGTATCTGGCGCCCGAACAATTGCAGCAGGCGACGATCAGTGGACGTACCGATCAGTTCTGTGCCGCCGCCGTTTTGTACGAAATGCTGGCGGGCGAGCCGCATCGCAGTGGAGCCCCGCCGGCGGGGGCGGTGCGTCCCGACGTTCCGGAAGACGTTTCCGCGGCCATCGACCGCGCCCTGCTGCCGAACCCCGACGATCGCTTCTCCGATCAGCAGGCCTTTGGCAAAGTCTTCAGTGCCAAGTTGGGACGCGGCGGCGGTTTGCCGATGCGCTGGGTTGCCGCCGCCTTGATCGTGCTGCTGCTGGGTGTGGGCGCCTGGTTCATGTCCGGCGGCGAGGACGATGGAGCCGGGCATACGACTGATGTTCGCGAGCGCGAGAAGCGCCGCGCCAAAGATCTGGCCGCCGGGGCCGCGAAGGAACAGACGGCGGCAGCCGCCGCAGATGCGGAGCAGACGGTGGTCGCCGAGCGCGAAGGCAATGCGCGCAAGGCAACCGAAACGGCCGAGGAAAATGCGAAATTGAAGCAGGGCAACGTCGAAGCCACGCGCGCCGCGGTGCGCGACGCGGAAGCAAAGGCGCGTCAGGACGCCGTGAGTGCCTCCGCCACCAAGGCCGCCACCGAAGTCGAGCTTGCCGCCGCCGAGCAGCGCGCCGCCCTCGAACGGCAGGCGTCGCAGCGAGCCCGTTCGGACGCCGAGCGTGAAGCGACGATCAACTTCAAGCGTGAAGGCGATCGTGTCGGTACGGCGCGTGCCGAAGCAGAGATCGCCCGCAAGGCGACGGCAACCGCCGAGATCGAGCAGGAAAAGCGCTCCACCGTTGCTGCGGCCGTTGCCGCAACCCGCACCGTGGTGGCGATGAGCGGAGAGTTGAACCGTCAGGCAACGCAACGCGCCGAAGTCGATGCGCAAAAGACCGTTGGCCAGCGCGATAAAGAACGTGCGGAGAAGGAAAAGGCCGAGCGCGAGAAGCCGAAGGAAACCAAAGAAGGATTCATCGGGCCGCTGAATGCGACGGTGGTCAATCTGCGGTTCTTCGAGAAGGGCAGCGCCGGCGAGCAAGTGGCCGAAGGGCGCCGCAAGTTCTCCGACACCTTCCCGCAGGGCAGCACGCACTTCGTCTTCTTCGAGCTTGCTCTTTCCCACCCGCCGCTCGGTGCACGAAAGCCGCTCAGCATTCATGCGATTTGCCGGCGTCCGAACGGCAGCACTTTCGGCGAAGGCGATCTGACGTCGTTCATCGAAGGCACGTGGACCAAGAGCACGCACGTCTACGGCTGGGGATTTTCACAGCCGGGGCAGTGGGAAGAAGGACGTTATCGCGTGGAAGTCATGTACGAGGGAACGCGAATCGCCGCCGCTTCGTTCGTCGTCGAGTGATCGAGCTTACGACCTCTGCGCGATCAGCTCACCGGCGCGAGTGAAGATCCGGCGCAACATTTCCCGCGTCAGACGCCCTGTGAACGTGTTCTGCTGGCTCGGATGGTACGAGGTGAGCAGCACGAGATCGCCATCGAGCCGGTATTCCGCTGCATGGCCGAAGCGCGGACGCGGCCGCGGGACGGAAAGTCCGAGCTCTGCGCGTGCCTTCAGATATCCGTCCATCGCCAGCGCTCCGAGCGCCACCACCACCCGCACACGCGTGAGAAGCCGCAGCTCATCGATCAGGTGTGAGCGACAGGCGGCGAATTCTTCCGGCGTCGGCTTGTTGTCAGGCGGTGCGCAGCGGGCAGCCGCCGTGATGTAGGCGTTGCGCAGCGTGAGGCCGTCTTTGCGATCGACGGACTCCGGTTGATTGGCAAATCCGGCTTCGTGAAGGGCGCGATACAGCCACTCGCCGCTGCGATCGCCGGTGAACATCCGGCCGGTCCGATTCGCGCCGTGCGCGGCGGGCGCCAATCCGACGATGAGGAGCGCGGCCTGGTGGTCTCCGAAACCGGTGACGGGCCGACCCCAATACGTTTCCGCGGCGAACTGACGTCGCTTTTCCCGCGCAATTGTTTCGCGGTGTGCGACCAGCCGCGGGCACAAGCGACACTCGACGATGCGAGCATCGAGGCTTCGCCAACCCGAATCGTTCGGCATTCCTCAGTGAAGCGGGGCTTCCTCTTGGCGGGGCGCGAAGCGCGCTTTGTCGACCGCCTTCAGGTACGCCTCTTCCTGAGAGATCCGCTTGTCGATCAGCGCCTTGTGAATCGCGTCGTCCATCAACTGCATGCCTTCACCGCGCCCGCTCTGGATGACGTTGCGGATGTTCGGCGTGTTGCCCTCACGAATGGAGTTGGAGAGCGCGTTGTTGGAGAGCACGATTTCGTTCACCGCCATGCGACCGGTGCCGTCACAGGTTTTTGCCAGGAGCTGCGCGCAAACGCCCTTGAGTGAATCCGCCAGCATCGAGCGGATCTGATTCTGTCGGGCGGCGGGGAAGGCGTCGATGATGCGGTCGACGGTCTTGATGGCCGACATGGTGTGCAACGTACCGAACACCAGAGCCCCCATGGTGGCCGCTGTCACCGCCAGCGAGATGGTTTCGTAGTCGCGCATTTCACCGACGAGGATCACGTCGCAGTCGAGTCGTGCCGCCGAGTGCAGTCCGCCGGCAAACGAGTGCACGTCGATACCCACCTCGCGCTGACAGATCACCGAGCGCTTGTTAGGGTGAACGAATTCGATCGGCTCTTCGATTGTCAGGATGTGGCGCGCCTGCGTTTCGTTGATGAGGTCGATGATGGCGGCCAGCGTCGTCGATTTGCCCGAGCCGGTCGGTCCGGTCACCAGCACCAATCCCGAACGCAGGTAAGCGAAGCTTTTGAGCACTTCCGGGACGCGCAATTCCTCGAGTGTTTTGATCTTGCTCGGAATGATGCGGAAGACCGCGCCCATACCGTGAGCGTGCTGCATGTAGTTACAGCGGAAACGTGCGGTTGCTCCCAGCGCGTAGGCGAAGTCGACGTCTTTGATCTCGATGAAACGACTCCAACGATCCGGCGCACAGATCTCTTCGAGATACTCGCGGATGGATTCACTTGTCAGGGGAGGGTGGTCGAGCGGTGTCAAGTCGCCGTGACGCCGGATCTTCGGTGGCTGGCCTTCCAGCATGTGCAAGTCGGATCCGTCCTTTTCGAGCAGGGTCGTAAACAGCGTGTCGATCTTGGCCATGTCAGTTCCCCGGCGTCGCGGTCGGCGTAGCCGACAGCTTCGGTGCAAACTTCGCGAAGGTAGCCTTGTTGTCGGCGGCGTAATACGCATCGACGCCATCGATGACGTTCTGGTTCACCAGCTCCTGCAGTGAAACGTCGAGCAACATCATGCCCTGTTTTCGTCCGGTCTGAAGCAGCGACGGAATCTGGAAGATCTTGCGTTCGCGGATGACGTTGGCCACCGCGGGCGTATTGAAGAGAACCTCCAGGGCGACCACGCGTCCACTGCCGTCTTTTTTCGGCACCAGCTGCTGACAGACGACACCTCGCAGCGATTCGGAGACCATGTTGCGAATCTGATTCTGTTCGTCTGCGGGGAAGACGTCGAGCACGCGGTCGATCGTGCGCGCAGCCGAAGTCGTGTGCAGAGTGCCGAAGACCAGATGCCCGGTTTCCGCCGCGGTGATTGCCAGGGAGACCGTTTCCAGGTCCCGCATTTCGCCGACCACGATGACATCCGGATCCTCACGCAACGCGGCGCGCAGCGCGTTGGCGAAGCTCTTGGTATGGGTGGCCGACTCGCGCTGGGTGATCTGACAACCTTTGCCCTCGATGATGTATTCGATCGGGTCTTCGAGCGTGATGATGTGGTCGGATCTCGCCTGGTTGATGAGCTCGACCATGGCGGCCATCGTCGTCGATTTGCCGCAGCCGATGGGACCGGTGACGAGCACGAGCCCCTGACTGAATTCGGTCAATCGCCTCAGCTGATCGGGCAAGCCGAGCTCGGCAAACGTGGGCAGATGGGCGGGGATGATTCGGAAGGCACCGTCCCAGCCGAGGCGCTGCTTGGCGATGCAGCTGCGGTAGCGTCCCTGGTTGGCCACATCACAGCAAAAATCGATCGCCAGCTTCTCTTCGATCTCCGCTTCCTGCGCGCTCGACAGAAGCCGAAAGAGAAGCGCCCGCGTTTCGTGCGGCTCGAAGGGCTCGCGCGGCAGCGAGATCAGCCGGCCGTGCCGGCGAACCATCGGTGGACAATTCACGCTGATGTGCAGATCGGAGGCGCCAATTTCGCGCGCGAATTTGAGATAGTCGTCGATGTCCAGGAAAGCGGCAATGCGGGCTGTATCGAATTCGCTCGTCACGCTTGCCGTCACCGGCTCCGCCACGGGCGGTTCCGGGGGCCGCGGCGGATCGTCCGGTGCCAGGCGCAACGTCGAGCCCGCAGCCGGCGCACGCGGTGGCGCCGCCGGCGCCGGAGCGGCGGCCGCAGGAGGAGCCGCTGGCGGCGCGGGTGGGGCTGCGGCCGGCGTGCGATCGGTCATGCGCAGCATGTCCGAAACCGTCAGTCGCGGCGCGCCTGCGGCGGCCGGCGCACTCGCGGGTTTTTCGGGCAGGCGCAACGTGTCGCTGGAAGCGGGCGCGGCGGGCGGTGGAGGTGCGGCGGCGGCCGCGCCTGCTCGCGGTGTGAGCGGCGGACGCGTCAGACCCTGCTCGATCATGTCGTTGATCGTCTTGACGTCGCTATCGCGCAGAAAGCCCTTGTCGAGCAGGATTTGCAGCAGTGGTTTGTCGGGCCGCATGGCCAGCTCGGCCTTGGCCTGTGCCAGCTGATCGGGAGAGAGCAGGCGATTGAACCGAATGGCGCGTTCAACGAGAGCGTTTTGATCCATCTGTTTTGTCCCCCACCGGTGCGCGGACCTCTACCGATTCGCTCGGAAACCGGCAATCGAAATTTTCGCCGCATTGCGTTGACCGCTGCTGCGTGGTTCGACTCCGCAACGAGGAGATCGTGACGATGGCATTTTTTCAGGATCCACCGCGTTTGCAGAACCAGTTCGACGACGATCACGTGCTGCGCGAGTATCTGGAGCGAGCTTTGCCGCCCGAGGTCGCCGTGCAAATCACTCCCGAGCTTGCCGCCATGGGCGAGCTGTCTGCCGGCCGCCTCTACGATCTGAGCCTCGAGTATCGAGATGCCGAACCCGAGCTCGTCTCCTGGGATCCCTGGGGCAATCGCATCGATGAAATTCGTCTGACGCCCGCCTGGAACGAGTACGCGCGCGTAGCCGTCGATGCAGGTTTGGTAGCCACGGCCTACGAGCAGCGGCACGGCCCCTGGTCGCGGATTCACCAGATGGCGCTCGTCTATCTTTTTCACCCGTCGAGTCAGGTCTACACCTGCCCGCTGTCGATGACCGACGGCGCGGCGCGCACCCTGCAAAAACACGCAGCGCCCGAGTTGCGCGATCACGCGCTGGCGCACCTCACCTCGCGCGATCCGGCGATTGCATGGACCTCCGGACAATGGATGACCGAGCGCACCGGCGGCTCCGATGTCGGCTTATCCGAAACGGTCGCGCGACAGTCTGCCGAAGGTTGGCGACTCTATGGAACGAAGTGGTTCACCTCCGCGACGACTTCCGACATGGCGCTGACGCTGGCGCGCCCGGAAGGAAATGGACCCGGCGGTCGCGGGCTGGCGATGTTCTATCTCGAGCAGCGGACAGCCGACGGGCGCCTGAACGGAATCCGCATCAATCGCCTGAAGGATAAGCTCGGCACCCGGGCTCTCCCGACAGCCGAGCTCGAGCTCGACGGAACGCTGGCGCAGCCGGTGGCCGGATTGAGCGACGGTACGCGCATGATCACACCGATGTTGCAGATCACGCGCACCTGGAACGCGGTGTGCGCGATTGCCTTCATGCGGCGGGGCATCGCCCTCGCCCGGGACTATGCGCGTCGCCGGTATGCTTTCGGCGCCACGCTCGATCAAAAGCCGCTGCACCTCGATACGCTGGCGGGTCTACAGGCGGAGCTCGAAGGCGCCTTCCTGCTGGTGATGCGCGTGGTCGAGCTGCTCGGCTGCGAAGAGGCGGGTACGCAAACCGATGCCGACCGTGCAGAGCTGCGCCTGCTCACTCCGATTGCGAAGTTGCTCACCGGCAAGCAAGCCGTCGCGGTGACAAGCGAGGTTCTCGAAGCGTTTGGTGGCGCGGGCTACGTGGAAGACACAGGCTTGCCGGCGCTGCTGCGCGATGCGCAGGTGCTCGCCATCTGGGAAGGGACGACAAACGTTCTCGCGCTCGATCTGCTGCGGGCGTGTGGACGCGAGGGCGGGGCGGGTCCGTTGTTCGAAGCAATCCGCAGTCGCTGTAAAGACACAGCCTCGGCGGAGGTCGCGAGCGCCGCGCGGGTTGCCCTTGCTGCTGCCGATCATGCGGAAGGCTGGCTGGCGAGCAACGTCGCCAACGGGAACGTTCTGGAGGCCTCCGCACGACGTTTCGCCTTGACGTTGGGGCGAACCCTCGAGCTTTCTCTTCTGGTCGAGGCCGCCAACTGGGCCGTTCGTGCGGGCAAAGGCAATCGCGCCGTCCTCGCGGCGCGACGTTTTGCCGCCGGCGGCATCGATTGTCTGACGATGCCCGCGGAGCTCGCCGCCGAGAATCGTGCCCTGGCGATGGCCGAGTGAGGGAGCTTGTAGAAATTTCTCCCACGCTTTCTCTCAGGGCGCGAGTGCCATGGCGCGTGCCGGTGTTGGATCCTTCACGTCTGACAGCTCAACGACGCCACGCGTTAGACTTTGGATTCAAGTTTTACCGCAGCGCGTAAAATCGTTTGTGGCACGCGTGCTGCTTCAGCCCCGGAGTGCATATCTTTACCGACCTCGGGGCTGAGGAGAACACATGGAAAATTTGAGTCAGGATCTGGACCGGGTATTCGCCAACCTTCGTAATGCGCAGTCGATCTTGAAGACAGATTCCGGTTCGATGGCAGAGCTCACCACTCCTTCGGCGTCCCGATCGATCGAAGAAGCGCTCGCTAGTTTCCGCGATGCGAGCAAGCGATTGAGCGCTTTGAAATACAAGCAGTCGTAAGCCGCCAGCGGGTCCAGGAGCGATTCGCAGGAATCGCTCCCGTGCAAAGCACGTGAGGCTGCGCTCAGCGCGGAGAAAGCTCGAATACCGAGCGATAGGTATTCCAGCGATTGCAGCTCGGGCAAATTCCCGTCCATTCGGCGCTGTGAGCGCCGCAGGCCAGGCAGTCGTACCCGGTAACCGAGCCGGCTCCGTCAATCGCTCGTGTCAGGCTGCGTAGTGCTCGCTCGGTCTCACCGCGTTGGCGGTAGAGCTCGGACCACAACCGGTGGATCGCCGGCGTATCTTGCTGGGTGATCGATTCGAGCTCATGCGCTGCCAGCTCGATCCCGCCCGTTTGCAGGGCGAGCTCGGCTGCTAAAGCGTGGACCGTGTCGGCGCTCGCCACATTGCGCAGCTTACGCAGCAGCCCGATGACTTGCTGACGATCGCGCGAGGCGGAGTGCTGCGCGATCAAGCGTTGAAAAAGGACCGTTGCCGGCCGTTCGCGCAAGTGACGCTCCCACAGACGAATCGCTTCGGCAGGGCGGCCTGCTTCGACCAGAGCGTCACCGGCACTGACGACGACGGCAAGGGAGGTACGATTCGCTTCGAGCAGGGATGTCAACGCGCGGGCGCGCTGCTCAGGATCGCTATTGGCCATTGCCGCGCGATATCGATCGACGGCCAGCCGCTCTTGTTCGGCGCCGCCCGAGCGCGCTCCGGGAGCTGCTTCGAGGTAGGCTTGTTGAACCCGTGCGGCTTCATCCCAGCGGCCCGCTAGCTCGTACAGGCGTGCCAGCGGCCGCAGCACGCGGACCGCTCGCGGATGTTGGATGCGGACTGTTTCGAGCACACGAATCGCTTCGGTGATGTCGCCCGAGCGTTCGACCGCTTCGCCGAACGCGCAGCGCAAATCCGGGTCGTGAGAATCGTGTGACACGGCCTCCTGGAGAATTCGTCGGGCCGCGTCGTGCTCGCCGGAGAACGAAAAGGATTCGGCAAGGGCCGCCGCTGCGGTGCCGTTGCTCGGATCCTTGCGCCAAGCCTTGGAGAGCAGGCTGCGCCCGCGGTCGAGCTCGCCGTTCCAGAGATGTGCGCGCCCATTACGAATCCACGACTGAATCTTGCCCGAGTAACGGTTGCGACGACGCGAGGACCAGCCACCTACGGATCGCACGGCGTGGGCAAGGAGATTGCCGACGACGGCGATCAGCGCCCCGGCGGAGAAGGTAACGACCAGGAGCCAACCGAGGGGAAGTCGAACAGGCTCGGTGCGCGGCAGAACGAGCTCGACAGCGGCGGTGTTGGTGAACGCGACGTACGCCATCGCGAGCAGCAGAACCGTGGCGACCAGGCCGAGCGCGGCTTTCATTCGCGGCGTCTCAGAGGACCGGTCGTCAGACCGCCTCGCGTTTCAATTCGCGAACCTGGCTCCGATACGGTTCTGGCAACGTGACGGTTTTTGCCGTCGCCCAAAGACGTTCGAGATCGTAAAAACCACGGACGGGTTCGTAAAAGATGTGCGCAATCACATCGCCGAAGTCGATGAGGACCCAATGTCCTTGATCGTACCCTTCGGTGGAGAGCGGTCGGCGTCCCGCCTTGGTCAAACCGCCGGCAATCGAGTCGGCGATGGCTTGAACCTGACGATCCGAGCGTCCGGAACAAATCAGAAAATAGTCGGCGAGCGAGCTCAACTCGGAGACTTCGAGGAGCACGAGGTCGCCGGCCTTCTTCTCCAGCGCGAAGCGGACGCACTCGAGCGCAAGCTTGCGTGGATCGAGAGAGCTCTCAGTCGCTTTTTTCTTCACGAGTAGAGGCCGTGTCGGCGGATGTAGCGTTCGACGGAGGAGGGGACCAGGTAGCGAATCGACTCGTCAGCCGCGCAGGCGCGGCGGATGGTGGTGGACGAGATGTCGAGTGGCGTTTGTTGCAACAAAGTGACCTGAGTTCCTGATTCGTGAGTGGCGACGGAGTCGCTCTGGTAGCAAAACAGTTTTCGAGCGGCAACGGGAAAGATACCGCGCAGATGGTTGGTGACTGTTGGCGGTCGAACGAAAACGCCGAAGTCGGCGAGCGTCAACAGCTCTCGCCAATCCTTCCAGCTGTCGATTTCGCGTAGCGCGTCGCTGCCGAGCAAAAAGACGATGCGTTCCCCGGGATAGCGCCCACCGAGGAGGCGAAGAGTGTCGACGAGGTAGGAGGGTCCGCCGCGCGCGGCTTCGACGCGCGAGACGCTGAACTTGGGGTTGTCGAGCGTGGCCAGGCGCACCATTTCGAGGCGATCCTTGGCCGCGGCTACGTCGTGTGTCTTGTGAGGCGGGGTTGCCGACGGGACGAAAATCACGCGCTCGAGATCGAGCTGCTCCCGGGCTTCTTCGGCGCAGCGCAGATGCCCGAAGTGAATGGGGTTGAAGGTCCCGCCGAGAACTCCGATGCGGCTCACGGCATCACGTTTTGCAAAGTCATTCGAAGGTCGGGGTTGGTCGCCACGGTCAGCTGCGAATCTGACCGCTCCCCTCGATGCGATACTTGTACGTCGTCAGCTCGCGCAGCCCCATCGGTCCGCGGGCGTGCAATCGGTTCGTCGAGATTCCCACTTCGGCGCCGAAGCCGAACTCGTTGCCATCGGTGAACCGCGTCGAGGCGTTGACGTAAACCGCCGCCGAATCGACTTCGGTGAGGAACTGCTGCGCATGCGTGTAGCTCTCGGTCACGATCGCATCCGAATGACCGGTTCCGTACGTGTTGATGAACGAGACCGCTTCGGCGAGCGAGTCGACGATCTTCACGGAAAGGATCAGCGCGAGATATTCGGTGCGCCAGTCCTCTTCGGTGGCGGGTTTTGCATCCTTGACGATCGCGCGCGTTCGCTCGCAGCCGCGCAACTCGACTCCCGCATCGCGAAACTCGCGTGCCATGGCGGGCAGGAACTCTGCGGCGACGCCGCTGTGCACCAGCATCGTCTCCATCGCATTGCAGACACCGGGGCGCTGCACCTTGGCGTTGAAACAGATTTGCCGGGCCATGATGAGGTTGGCGTGGTTGTCGACGTAGGTATGGCAGACGCCCGCATAGTGCTGGATCACCGGAATTCGCGATTGCTCGGTGATGGCTTTGATCAGACTGGGGCCGCCACGTGGCACGATGACATCGACGAATTCGGTCTGCTCGAGGAGCACGGCCACGGCTTCGCGCTCGGTGGTGGGAACCAGCTGGACCGCAGCGGCAGGAAGACCAACGCTTGCGACCGCTTCGGAAAGAATCTGCGCGATGATCGTATTGCTGTGGAATGCTTCCTTCCCGCCCTTGAGGATTACGGCATTGCCGGACTTGATACACAGCCCGGCCGCGTCGGCAGTGACGTTAGGCCGAGACTCGTAGATGATTCCGACGACGCCCAGAGGAATCCGAACCTGACTGATTTCGAGTCCATTGGGCCGCCGCCAGCGCTCCATCGTGTCTCCGACGGGATCGGGCAGGGCGGCGATTTGTTCGAGTCCTTCGGCCATGTCGCAGACGCGTTTTTCGTTCAGCGTCAGACGGTCGAGCATCGCCGACGACAGACCGGCCGCGCGTCCCGCCTCCAGATCGCGCGCATTCTCGGCGACGATGCCCGCGCTGCGTTCCCGCAGGAGCGCCCCCGCGAGCTTCAGCGCATCATTCTTGGTCGAAGTGTGGGCAATGCGCAGCGCCGGTGTCGCCGCGCGCGCCGCGCGGCAAAGGGCGATGACCGTCTCGGAAATGTTCATGACGAGGCGACTACCGAATCGAGCCAAGCGGGGCAAAGCGTGTTCCTCAATCGAAGAGGGAATGTTGGTGAAGGGTAAGGAAGTGAAGAAGTGAATAGTGAAGGGTGAAGAAGTGAAGGGTGAGGAAGTGAGGAAGTGAGGAAGTGAAGAAGTGAATAGTGAAGGGCGAAGAGTGAGGGGTGAACTTTCCAGCACATTGGGATCCTAAGCTTAGAATTCCACGTGGACAAGTTGTCGCG
>JADMIO011545305.1_pt1 | contig 96837 bp, 87 predicted proteins | sample 8958161 | NCBI WGS metagenome assembly JADMIO01 (sample SAMN16585339, study PRJNA669376) | soil metagenome | isolation source: Crop rotation soil | place: USA: Cullars Rotation, Alabama | collected 2011
GCGACAACTTGTCCACGTGGAATTCTAAGCTTAGGATCCCAATGTGCTGGAAAGTCCCATGGCGATGCCGTCGGTGACCGTGATGGTGCAGAACTCGCGCGGCGTCGCGCCGGCGGTCTTAACCCCCTCGGCCACGGCGTTGGCCTGGCGCATCAGGGCGGTGTTGCAGGGCGCGGCCTCGTTCCAGCACGAGGCGACGCCGACGAAGGGCTGGCTGATCTCCTTCGTGCCGAGCCCCATCGCATAATAGTACGAGCGGTGCGGCGCGCGGGCCGGGCCCTCGGTGACGTGGCGGCTGGGGAGGCGGGACTTGTCCCAGCGGCCGTCGGCGGTCTTGGTCATGACTGCTCCTTGCGGGCGCGGTCTAACCGGTCGGAGGCCCCGTTGTGAAGGCCGGCGCACACCGGGCTTCGCATATGTCGGTCAGCCGACGGAAACCTCCAGAAAAACCCTGACGGAGCCAAGATATCGGCCAAGCTTCGCCGTGTAATTGTCACGCTCCAGTGAACAGATTTCGAGCGCTGTTCTGAAACCATGCGGCATCTATGCAGTTTAGAAACAACCGAGGGGGTCGAGCAAAGGCGACAAAAGGAGTTCAGTCATGGCCCAAGCACGATCCAAGCGTGGCTTTGCAGCGATGGACCGTCAAAAGCAGCGCGAGATCGCCAGCAAGGGCGGTCAGAGCGTGCCGAGCGAGAAGCGCAGCTTCTCCAAGGACCCCGACCTGGCGGCCCAGGCCGGACGCAAGGGCGGCCAGAGCGTAGCGCCGCAGTCGCGCAGTTTTTCCCAGAACCGGGCTTTGGCGGCCCAGGCCGGCCGCAAGGGCGGCGAGGCCCGCGGCGCCCGCTCCAGCGGCGGCGGCCAGGACGACGTCCGTCGAGCGGGCTGAGTGAGACCAACAGGGACGCGAGGGCTTCAACGGCCCTTGCGTCGACCCACCTAGCGCCCACGCCGCTGGCCTGGGCCTACGGGATCGGACGGCCCGCGTAGACCTGAAGCTATCTCCGCCCGGCCCCACCGGCGCGGGCCGGCTTGACAGCGCTCCGCCGCAAGCTTGACTGTAGGTCACCGGTAGCTCCCACACTGGTCGACCGGCGGAGGCTCGCCATGGCGGCTTCGGATGAGAGTGTCCCTCCTGGTCCCTCGCGATATTTGTCCGGATTCTTCGCCCGCCTGGGCCGAGCGATCGAACAGGCCATTATCGCGATCATAGCCACCGCCGTCGCCGGTATCCTCACCGGCGTTTTCGGCGCGGTCATTGTGATCCGCCACGGCCAGATCACGCCTCCGAACACCAATGCGATCTACGTGAAGGAAGGCCAGGACATCGACATGCCTTCCGCCGAGCACATCGTGCTCGACAGCGTCCAGACCCTAGGCCCGCCGATCTGCAGCTTCACCCTCGCCGGCGAGACCGCCGACATTCTGCGCGACCAGCAGGGGAAACTCGGGCCCTACACGATCACACTGGAGCAGTGCGATAGCGCGCGGGCGTTCGCCGTCGTGACGGTCAAGCGGGATGGGCAGGCGCCGCCGGTGCGGCGCCCTAGCACCGCCCCTTGAGCTCCTCGAGCTGATCCTCTGCCGATTGGCTGGGCGCCCAGAAGAAGCCGTTGGGGTCCCAAATGCGGGCGTAGGTCAGCTTCGCCAGATCGGCATAGACCTGCCTCGCCTGCCCGCATTGCTTGAGTTCCTGATAGCTGCGCCCAAGCGCGAAGAGGCAAGCCGAAGCATCGTTGAGCACGCCACGTGAAAACGTGACCGAGCCCGCCTTGGACTTCGGATCTGTCTTGCCGATCGGAGGGGTCGGCTCGTGCGCGCTTGCAGCGGCCTGCTGATCCCGAAGCGCCTGCCGTCCGTAAAGCCCGACGCACGACTGTGCGAGCGGAACGACCGCGCGGTATTGCCCGGCGTTAAAGAGCTTCCAGATGCGCGCCAGCGTCGCCGAGCGGTCCTGGCCTGCGCTCGGCGTCGCCGCGAAGGCGAGCGCCAGACCCAGGGTCGCGAACCCGATGGAAGCCGCACGCCACGATCTTCCGTGCATGTGATCCCCCTGTCCCAATGGTTTCGATCGGACCAGACAGGCGGCCAGGCGCCGGCTGCAGCTCCTGCAGCATCCCCGGTCGCCCGATGAGAAGCATCGGACCGGGCTCGCTCTGCTGTCAAGCTTACGCCGAGAGGGCCTCGATCAGGCGGTCGCAGACGTATTCGGCCTGCTCGTGCTTGAGATAGGGGTGCATCGGCAGGGAGAGCACCCGGCCGGCGAGGCGCTCGCTTTCCGGGAAACTCCGGCCTTCGGCGTAGGGCCGGAAGGCGGCCATCTGCGGCAGGGGCTGGGAATAGTAGATGGCGGTCGGCACGCCGTCGGCCTTGAGCCTGGCCTGGACCTCGTCGCGGCGATCGATGGCGATGGTGTAGAGGCCATAGCCGCTCTCGCAGCCCTCGCCGAAATGCTGGGGATCGATGTGGTTGGCCAGGCGCCGGTCGTAGATCGCGGCGATCTGGCGGCGGCGGACCAGCTCCTCCTCGAACAGCTTCAGCTTCTCGACCACCACCGCGCACTGCAGGCTGTCGAGCCGGCCGTTGAAGCCGACGCGGACGCTCTCCTTGCGGCCGGAGTCGGTGCCGTGCCAGCGCACCTGCTCGGACGCCTCGTAGAGGTCCGGGTCGCGGAACAGCACCGCCCCGCCGTCGCCGTAGCCGCCGAGCGCCTTGGCCGGGAAGAAGCTGGTGGCGGTCACCGGCGCGATATTCCCGGCCCAGCGGCTATTCCAGCGCGCGCCGAAGGACTGGGCCGCATCGGCCAGCACCTTCAGCCCGTGGGCTTCGGCCACTGCGAAGATCGCCTCGTAGTCGGACGGGATGCCGAAGAGGTCGACGGCGACCACCAGGCGCGGCGTCAGGCCCTGGACCTTCGCCTCGGCGATGCGGCGCTCGAGGTCCTCGGGATCGAGGTTGAAGTCGCGCGCGCGGACGTCGACGAACACCGGCGTCGCGCCGGCCAGGATCACGGCGCTGGCGGTGGCGTTGTAGGTGAAGGCCGGGATGAAGACCGCGTCTGACCTCTTAAGGTCCATCGCCATCATCGGCAGCATCAGGGCGTCGGTGCCGCTGGCCGCCGCCAGGGCCTTTGAGGCGCCGGTGAAGGCGCAGAGCTCGGCCTCCAGCTCGGCCACCTCGGGCCCGCCTATGTAGGCGCCGTGATCGAGCACGGCCTTGAAGCGGGCCTCGATGCGGTCGCGGATACGGGCCTGCTGGGCCTTCAGGTCGATGAAGGCGATCGGTTCGGACGGCTGGGGCATGGTGCGGAGAGCTTACCCGCGAACCAGGCGCAGCTTAGGCCGCGCTGCGGCCTCGCGATCGACCTCGAGCGCGACATCCAGGGCCCGGGCCGCTTCCTCGCCGGTGACGAGGGGCCGGGGCGCCTGACCGCGGACGGCGGCCACGAAGGCCGAGACGCTGGCGCCCAGGGGATCGCGCCCGTCGGCGCTCTCAGCGAAGCGGGGATCGAGGCCGAAGGGCGTGCGGTCGACGAACTTGCGGGCCAGGAAATCGATCTCCAGCTCGCCGGAGGGGAATTCGATGCGCATGGTCCGCTCACGCCGGTCGGCGATGCGGGAAGCTTCGAGCCGGGCGGTCATGCCGCCTGAGAACACGAGCTCCGCCTTGGCCTCGTCGGCGAAGGGCCCCTCGGTCACGCGGCCGCGGGCCGAGACCTGCTCGGGCTGCTCGCCGGCCAGGGTCAGGGCCAGGTCGATGTCGTGGATCATCAGGTCGAGCACGCAGGAGACGTCGGTGTTGCGCCCGGTGAAGGTCCCCCGCCGCACGGCCTCGATCCGGATCGGCCGCTCGGGCAGGTCCAGAAGGCCGATGGCGCGGAACACCGCGCGCTCCTGGTGGCCGCAGGCCAGGACCGCGCCGGAGCCCTCGGCCGCTTCGACCAGGGCGCGGGCCTCCTCGGCGTCGTTGGCCAGGGGCTTTTCGACATAGACGTGCCTGCCCTGGGCCAGGGCCGCGGCCGTGAGGCGCGCGTGGGATGAGGCCGGCGAGGCCACGGTCACCAGGTCCACCGCCTCCAGGAAGGCGCCCAGCTCGTCGAACACGGCGGCGCCGGCCGGACCGGCCAGGGCCTCGGCCCGCTCCTCGTGAGGATCGAGCACGGCGGTCAGCTTGACGCCCGGCAGGCTCGCGTACTTGCGCGCATGGTGGCCGCCGAACACGCCGGCGCCGATCACGCCTGCTCGCAGGGGACGAGGCATAGGGACTCCACTATTTCGCAGGTGCGTAATCATCCGCGAGGGCCGTTGAGGCAAGGCTAACGGCCTTCACATCGTGTCGCCGTTTGTTGCCGCTCCCATCGCGCGGACGCTTCGGCTAAAAGGACGCGCCCCAGAGCGCGATGGAGATCATCGCGCTCCGGATTCCGGAGTTTTGAGCGCGTTCGGGCGGCGGAACCGCACACACTTCCGCCTAACGCGCTCAGGTTGGGAGGCCCCATTGCCCCGCTTGTTCGACGCCTATGTGATCGTGCGCTGGAGCGCCGCCTCCAAGGCGTCGGCGGGTGCGGATTCGGTGCTGATCGGGCTCGTGCGGCGCGACGTGCGCTTCCGCAACGCCTATTCCAGCCAGTCGGCCGCCACCCGCGCCGAGGGCGAGAAGAAGCTCACGGCCCTGCTGGAAGACCTCGCCAAGCGGGGCGAGAAGGTGCTGCTGGGCCTCGATTTCCCCCTGGGCTTCCCGCGCGGCCTGGCCGAGGGGCTGAAGCTGCAGGGCGAGCCCTGGCTGGCGGTCTGGAACCAGCTCGACCGGATGGTCAAGGACAAGGCCGACAACACCAACAACCGCTTCGGCGTGGGCGCCGAGATCAACCGGCGCATCACCGCGGGCCCCTTCCCCTTCTGGGGCTGCCCGCCGCGGGACGCCCTGACCACGCTTCAGCCCAAGCGCACCCGCGAGCACGAGGCGGGTGACCTGCCCGAGCTGCGCGCCACGGACGCCAAGCGGGGCGCGCCCTCGATCTGGAAGCTCTACTACAACGGCTCGATCGGCGGTCAGGCGATCCTGGGCGTGCCGATGGTGCGGCGGATCAGGCAGGCCTACGGCGACCAGATGAAGGTCTGGCCGTTCGAGACCGGCTGGGGCGCTCCGGACCTCGACGGCGTGCGCATCGTGGCGGCGGAGGTCTTCACCTCGGGCGCAGAGACCAAGCCCGCGGCCGGCGAGAGCAAGGACCAGACCGAGATCCGCGCCTACGCCGAGCAGCTCGCCAAGCTCGACGAAGCCTCCAAGCTCGCCCCCCTGTTCGCCGAGCCCAAGGGCCTGGCGGCGGGCGAGGCCGATGTCGCCCGCACCGAAGAAGGCTGGATCCTGGGGGCCTGACGCGCTCTAGGCCGGCGGCTTGGCGTCCAGCTTCCGCACCGAGCACTCCAGCTTGCTGGTCCGGATGCGGCCGCAGAAGTCGCTGGCCTCGCCGGCGCTGGCGAAGGCGGCGACGGTCACCACCGAATAGGCCTTGCCGCCGATGGTCGCCGGCCGGATCCGGGGCCGCCGACCCGCCAGGGCGTCGGCGAAGCCGTGGTCCAGCCGGTCGGCCGCGACCTGGGCGTTGCCGGCCACCGTGAAGCTGCCGAGCACGACCTGGTAGGCGCCCTCCGCCGGCGCTGCCGGCGTCGCCGCAACCCTCGACGCCGCGGCGGTCTGCACCCTCCCGGGGCCCGCATAGGGGAAGACGAAGCCCGTATCGCAGCCGGCCTGCCAGGCCTTGCCGATCGGCGCGGCCGGCTCGACCGTGGTCCAGGTCTGCAAGCCCGCCTCGTTCCGCGCGGTCCCCTGCAGGTCGGGCAGGCCGAAGAGGGTGCGCCCCAAGATGCGGAAGCGGCGGGCCGAGCAATCGAGCTCCAGGGAGATGAGCACCGAGCGGGCCTGGGCCTTGCTGGCGACATCCGCGCCGATCAGCTCCTCGCGCACCTCGGCGCTGATGATCCCCTGGCCCGCCCCCGTTTCGCGCTCCAGCGCGATCACCGCCTGCGGACTGACGGCGAGGATGGCGCCTCGGGCGATGGAGGTTCGCGCCGAGACCCAGCGCAGGATGTCCGCTTCTCCGGACGAGGCCGGGAAATCCGGCGCCGCGTGGGCCAGCCCCACGGCGAGGCCGGCCAGCGGCACGGCATGCGCCAGCCGGACGGCGAGCCGCCGGGCCACCTTCATCGGATTCATCTTCTCGCGACGCCCCGTCACGTAGATATCTGGGGCAGCAAACCATGAATCGCGGCGCTCCGCACGCAACCGCAGGGACGGCCGCGCCGCCCTCAACGGGGCTGCGGAGAAGCCTTGGTTAATCGAATAACCCCGCTCCGATCGACGCCAATATACTGATCCTGCCAGGTCATCATTGCATTTCTTCGCCTGCCCGGAAGCAAGTATTGTGACGACCACCTGTTCGTCTTCTTGATTAACGCGAATTTCCGCCGCGCGCCGGCCCTGCGCCCGGCACGCCGGCGGAAGCGGAACAAAACCATCAATTGAGACCTTAGCGGACCGGAGGAGGACCTCGCCGATGTCCGCTGTCCGATGGCGCCGTTTGGCGACTGCGGCCGCCCTCGCCCTGGCCGCGGCCGGCTGCATGAACGGCCGTTCCTCGCTCATCGCCACCCAGGCGCCGCGCTTCGGATCCGCCGCCCTGGCGGGCCCCGACCCGGTGGGCGGCCGCTCTCCGATCGGACCCTCGCCTGGCCTCCTGGCCTCGAGCGGGGGCGGCTCGGCGCGCCTGGGCGCGCTGCAGGCGCCAGGGGTCTCGGTGGGGAGCCTGACGCTGGCGGGCGGGCTCTCGGCGGCGGCCGCGCCGGCCGCGGCCCGGGCGAGGGCGGGGGTCTCGATCACGCCGGCCCTGGCCCCGGCGTCCGCGGTGGGCGCCTCGGTCGCGGCCGTGACCCAGCCCCTGGCCGTGACGGCCTCGGCCAAGGCCGCGGTCCGGACCAGGACGGGACTGAAATCGGCGCTCAAGGGCGCAGCGGCCAACGCCCAATCCGGGCTCGGCGCCGTCCACGTCGGCGGCTGAAACGAGGGGAAGAGGGGATGCGGAAAACTGGGGGAGACCGGGCGGCGGGCCTCGCCGCCCTGGCCCTGCTCGCGGCGGCGGCCGGGCTCCCGGATACGGGCGCGGCCCAGACCACCATGTCCCAGATCAATCCGGGCCGGCTCGACGTCAATCCGCCGGCGGTCCGCCAGCGCGGGCCGCGGCCGGGTCGCGGCCGCCGTGGGCGCGCCAAGGCGCCTCAGGTGAAGCCGTTCATGCTGACCAGGGTCGAGATCACCGGCTCGACCCTGCCGCCGGGCGCTCTGGAGGCGGCCTACCGCCCCTTCGTCGGGCGGACCATCGACCAGCCGGGCCTGCAGGCGATCGCCGACGCCCTGGCCAAGGTCTACGAGCGAAGCGACGTCGCCCTCTACAACATCAACGTCCCCAACCAGGACTTCGCCGGGGGACTGCTCAGGCTCCAGGCGATCGAGGGCTACATCCAGAAGGTCGAGTTCAAGGGCCCTGCCGGCGCGCCCGGCGAGAAGCTCGCCCGCCGCTACGCCGCCAGGCTGGAGGCCGAGCGGCCGCTGAAGCGTCCGGACCTGGAACGCTACGTCTCCTTGATGCGCGACGTCCCGGGCCTCACCCCCGAGATGCAGCTGACGCCCGGCCAGGGCGACGGGGCGGTGATCCTGGAGGTCGACCCGAACGCCCGGCGCGTGCAGGCGGCCATATCGGTCAACGACCGCGGCACGGCCTTCCTCGGCCGCACCCAGGTGCAGGCGGACCTCTATCTGAACAGCCTGGTCCGCTCCGGCGACCAGACCCGCCTCTCCGTGGCCCTGCCCACCGACATCGACCGCTTCCAGCTCTACGGCTTCGGCCACAGCCAGCCCATCGGTGACGAGGGCACGACCGTCCAGGTCTACGGCAGCTATCTGCGCACCCGGCCCGAGGGCCTCGACATCCAGGGCCGCGCCTATTCGCTGGGCGCCCAGGTCAGCCACCCCCTGATCCGCGGCTACCGCCAGAACCTCTACCTCAGCGCCAGCCTGGACGGCCTGAACAGCCACAACGCCTTCTTCGGCCAGGAACTGTCCAACGAGCGCACGCGAGTGGTGCGGGGCGCCCTCGCCTACTCCCTGACCACCGGCAAGTCGGTGCTGCTGGTTTCGGGGACGGCCAGCTTCGGCCTCTCGGGCCTCGGCGCACGCGAGGACCCGCTGCTGGCCAAGCCCAACTTCCGCAAGTTCAACTTCAAGCTCGCCTACAACCACGCGCTCGGCTCCAACTGGGTGATCCGGCTGGACGGCGGCGCCCAGCTGACGCCGGACCTCCTGCCGGCGTCGGAGCAGTATTCCCTGGGCGGGGAGGAGTTTGGGCGGGCCTATGAGGCCTCCTACCTGGTGGGCGACGAGGGCTACGGCCTCTCGGGCGAGCTGGCCTATGTCTTCACCAAGGGCTTGCCGCCGGCCCTGATCAATTCCGAGCTCTACGCCTTCGCCGACAAGGGCGCGGTGCGCTTCCACGCCCGCCCCGGCCAGCCGCAGGAGGACCTCTCCATCGCCTCCGCCGGCGGCGGCGTCCGCGCGCCGATCAACAAGCACGTGGTGATCCAGCTCGAAGCCGCCCGCGGCCTGGAAAGCCCCCTGCCCGGCCTCAACGGCGAGCGCTGGAAGGGCATCTTCAGCGTGAAGACGGCTTTCTGATCACCGGAAGACTTCTGACGCGGCGACGGGCGTGTGAGCACCGGGTGGCGGTCCGAACCTGTTGTCCCCGCGGTCGCCGGGGATCGCCCCCAGCACGACCGTGAACGCCACCTGGATCAGGACGCCCAAGCCGGTCGCCACCTCGATCGGCTCACCTCCCGCGGTGGCGATGAGGATGATGGCGGGAATCTGGATTCCGTAGAGGACCAGCTGCCACCAGCCCGAGCGCCCGAAGTCATGCAGCCGGGATGCGAAGATCCGGATGAAGACGATGGTCACCATTGGGGCGATGGCGCGCTGCGCCTTTTCAAATCCGGCATATCCCAGGGCGATTGAGATGGCGAAGACGACCACCGTGACGATCCAGTAGGTCTTGCGATTGATCCGCGACCCGCCGAGTGCGCCGATCACCGAGGGACTTGGGGAAGGCGCGGCGGTCGCCTGCGAAGTAGACGCCGAGGCCGCCAGCCATCGCTCGCGAGCCTTGTTGAGCAGCTCTGAAAGCGCCTGGGAATCGATCTCCCAACCTGGCTGCAGGGAGCCTTGAGAGCCCGCCAGTGCAGTGTTCAAACCTCTGAGCGCCGACCGTTTGCCCGGTGGGTTGAGATAGTCGAAGCCAACCGCCTTGTTGGTCAGGCCAATGGTTATGGGACGGAAGTTATAGACGTCCGCCCAGGCGAGGCGCGTGGTTCGCCAAAGGGCCGTCTGGACGAGGCCGCCGGGCCCGATTTCCAGCCGCGGCGGCGCAATCGCCATGGCCAGGCCGACCAGGCCGCACAGGCCGAAGAAGCCTACCGTCAGCGCCCCCGTCGTGGACGATCCGTTCGAAGACCAAAGACCGGCCCCTATGGCGACGAACACCGCCGAGCCAAGCACCAACACGGCCCCACGGCCCCGCTGCACCCTCAGCACGATGGGCGGGCTGTCCAGACTTCCCCGCATGCTTCCCCCCGAAGGCGCGGGCGATCAGCGTCCCCCGACCGCCGCCTGGGCCGCATCCTGCTCCAGCCTGAGCCGCTCGGCCACCAGGAAGGCCAGCTCCAGGGCCTGGTCGGCGTTGAGCCGGGGATCGCAGTGGGTGTGGTAGCGGTCGGCGAGGTCGGTCTCGGTCAGGGCCCGGGCGCCGCCCAGGCACTCGGTGACGTTCTGGCCGGTCATCTCCAGGTGCACGCCGCCGGGGTGGACGCCCTCGGCCTCGGCCACCTCGATGAAGCTGCGCACCTCCGACAGGATCCGGTCGAAGGGCCGGGTCTTGTAGCCGTTGGCCGCCGTCAGGGTGTTGCCGTGCATCGGGTCGATGGCCCAGACCACCTGCTTGCCCTCGCGGCGGGTCGCCGCCATCAGGGCCGGCAGCGCCTGCTCGACCTTGTCGGCGCCGAAACGGCCATAGAGCGTCAGCCGGCCGGGCTCGTTGGCCGGGCTCAGGGCCTCGATCAGCTTCAGGAGCTCGTCGGGGGTCATGCCCGGGCCGACCTTGCAGCCGACCGGGTTCTTGATGCCGCGGAAGAACTCCACGTGCGCCCCATCCAGCTGGCGGGTGCGCTCGCCGATCCAGAGCATGTGAGCGGAAGTGTCGTAGCGGTCGCCGGTGGTGGAATCCACGCGGGTCAGCGCCTCCTCGAAGCCGAGCAGCAGGCCTTCGTGGGCGGTGAACACCTCCACCTGGTGCAGGGTCGGGTGGCTCTCGGGGGTGACGCCCAGCGCGTCCATGAAGGTCAGGGCGTCGGAGATCTTGCCCGACAGCTCGCGGTAGCGCGCCGCATTGGGGCTGCCCTCGACGAAGCCCAGGGTCCACTTGTGGATGTTGTGCAGGTCGGCGTAGCCGCCGCCGGCGAAGGCGCGCAGCAGGTTCAGCGTCGCGGCCGACTGGTTGTAGGCCTTGAGCAGCCGCTCCGGATCGGGCGTCCGCTCCTCGGGCGTGAAGCCCATGCCGTTGATGTTGTCGCCGCGGTAGGACGGCAGCGTCACCTGCCCTTGCGTCTCGGTCGCCGACGAGCGCGGCTTGGCGAACTGGCCGGCCATGCGGGCGACCTTCACCACCGGCTTGCCGCCGGCGAAGGTCATCACCACCGCCATCTGCAGGAGCAGGCGGAAGGTGTCGCGGATGTTGTCGGCGCTGAACTCCTTGAAGCTCTCGGCGCAGTCGCCGCCCTGGAGCAGGAAGGCCTTGCCCGCCGCCACCTGGCTGAGCAGCCCCTTCAGCCGGCGCGCCTCGCCCGCGAACACCAGGGGCGGCATGCGGCGCAGCTCCTCCTCGACGCGCTGGAGCGCCGCGGCGTCGGGGTAGTCGTCGGGGATGTGCTTGGCGGGCTTGGTCCGCCAGCTCTGGGGCGTCCAGCGCTCGGTCATGGTCTCAGGCGTCCGAAAGAAGGCGGGGCTTTTAGCCCATATGGGGTGGAGTGGCAAAGTTGGAGAGGGCCCCGCTCACGCCGGTTGCACGGCCGCCTCCACGACCAGCGAACGCCTCCACGGCCCCTTGGCGAACCAGAGGATGGCTATGACGCTCGCTCCCACATTGGCGGCGACATAGCTCCACCATACGCCGGTCACGCCCGCGGGCGTCAGGAAGGCGAGTCCCCAAGCGGTGGGCAGCTGGAAGCCCCACTGCATGGCGATCGAGATGGCCATCGACTGGCGCGTGCTCCCCGCCCCTCGGAAAACGCCGAGGAGGGTCTGGGGAATGGCCATGACGCCCAGGAAGGGCGCGAAGACGTAGACGAAGCCGGTGGCGCTTCGGATCAGCGCCGGGTCGCGAGGACTCATGGCGGCCATGATGAAGGGCGCGGCGGGGACCAGCGCCAGACCGATGACGGTGAGCAGCCCGAAGCCCAGCCAGGCGCAGAGCCGACCGGCCGCTTCGGCCCGGTCCATCCGGCCGGCGCCGATGTTCTGGCCGACCACGGCCGCCGTCGCGACCGACAGCCCCAGGATCGGCCCGAAGAAGAAGTTCATCAGCCGCGTGCCCATGCCGAAGGCCGCCAGCGACTGGGTGCCGAACTGGGCGGCCGTGGACATCAGCGCCAGGGACCCGAAGGTCCGCGTGGCCTGCTCGATCGAGGCCGGCATGCCGATGCCGAAGGCGCGGCTGATGTGCCGGAAGTCGGGGCGAAAATGGACGGCCTTCAAGTGCAGGGCCGACCGGCCGCTCAGGATGTGATGAAGCCCGAGGCCGAGCGCCAGCACCTGGGCGGTGACGGTCGCGATCGCCGCCCCGGCGACGCCCCAGCCCAAGAGGAAGATGAAGACCGGGTCCAGGGCGGCGTTGATCAGGACGCTGGCCAGCATCACCCGAAAGGCGAAGCGCACCTCCCCGACGGCCTGCAGCATGCCCTGGATGGCCATGAAGCCGAACAGGGGGACCATGCCGACGTAGGCGATCGACAGATAGTGGGCGGTCAGGCTCTCGAGGGCGGGCTCGACGCCGATGGCGCGCAGCAGCGGACGGGACAGGATCGCGCCCGTCACTGCGAAGAGGGCCGCCACGGCGCCGACCATCAGCAGCGTCTGGCCCGCGATGTGATCGACGCCCTCGCCCCGCTTGGCGCCTTCGTACTGGGCGATCAGCACCGACCCGGCGGTCGCCAGGCCGCTGCCGAGCGAGACCAGCACGTAGAACATGGGGCCGCTGGCCGCGACCGCGGCGATGGCGTCGGCCCCCAGCTGCCCGACCCAGAGGCCGTTGACGATCTGGTAGCTGGCCGTGAGCAGGTTCGAGAGGACGATCGGCACGGCGACCTGGGCCACCACGCGAAGCAGCGGCCCCTCGGTCATGGAGACCTTGGTCTCTCTCGCCATCGCCTGTCCCCCCGCCTCCGACACCGCCCGGCTTCAGCCTAGCCCAAAGGATCCGTGAGCTCGATTAGGCGCTCGCGGCCAGGGCCATTAGATAAGCCCAATGAGCGAGCCCCCCGAGACCAAGGACGAGACCCCGATCCAACGCGCCCTACGCCTCAAGAAGGCCAAGCTCGACGCCCGGCCCAAGCCCCCGCGCGGCGGCAAGTTCCAGCGCGAGCAGAACGCCGCCCTCGCCTCGGGCAAGTCCAAGCCCTGGCTGAAGCGCTAGGCGCATGGCGGGGCTGAAGGACAAGCGCGGCTTCATCGACAAGGAGCGGCTCGACCTCTCCGAGCGCAAGGCCGTCGAGTACTGGATGAAGCGCTGGGGCGTCACCCGCGATCAGATCACGGCCGCACACCGCAAGGTCGGCCGGCTGACCAAGGACATCGCCGCCGAGCTCGGCAAGCGGCGCTGAGTCGAAACGGGCGTCAGAAGAAGAACCTGACCGCCATCATCACCAGGCCCACGACCGCGACCCCGAAGGCGACGCTGCGGACATAGGGCACGCCCAGCACATAGAGCGGCAGGTAGGCGATCCGGGCGCCGAGCCAGACCCAGGCGCCGGTCGCGGCCGGGCCGCCGCTGCGCCCGGTGATCGCGAGCCCCAGGGCCAGGGCCAGGAAGATCGGCCAGGTCTCCTTGAAGTTGGCGAAGGCCCGTTCGGCCCGGGCGGCGATACGGCCCAGGGGGTTGGGATCATCGCGTGGGCCGGCGTTGAAATAGACGCCCCGGTCGTGCAGCGCCGTCGAGGCCTGGGTCGTCATGTGGGCCAGGAACAGGACGAACGACCAGCCCATCACGGTCAGTTCTGTCGACAAAGGGGCGGTCATGGCGGTCCTCCAGAGGGCTGGCGGGCGTCCGCCCTAGCCCATTGGATACATGAACTCCTGAGTCACGGCGTCGATCTCGGCGATCACGTCCTTGGGCAGCTTGAGGTCGGCGGCGGCGAGGATGTCGTCCATCTGGTCCAGCCGGCTCGCGCCCACGATGGTCGAGGCCACGAACTCGGGCCGCATGCTCCAGGCGGTGGCCAGGGTGACCGGGGCCATGCCGGCCTTCTCGGCGATCGCCATGAAGCGGGCGGTCGAGGCCAGGCTCTTGTCGTTGATGAAGCGCTGGGCCATGGCCGCCTGGCGTCCGCCCATGTCGAAGTACTTGGAGAACCGCGCGCCCTCGGGCCGGGCCCCGTCGTTGTACTTGCCCGACAGCACCCCACCGCCCAGCGGCGAATAGGGGATCAGGCTGACGCCCTCCTGCAGGCAGACCTGGGCCAGGGCGTCCTCGAAGCGGCGGTTGTTGAGGCTGAAGTTGTTCTGGATGGTCTGGTAGCGGGCGAGCCCGCCCTCGGCGGAGACCTGCAGGCTCTTCATCAGGCCCCAGGCGGTCTCGTTGCTGCAGCCGAGCACGCGCACCTTGCCGGCGCGCACCAGCTCGTCGAGCGTCTCCATCACCTCTTCATAGGGCCCGTCGTGGTCCGGCCAGTGGGTCTGGTAGAGGTCGACGTAGTCGGTCCCCAGCCGCTTCAGGCTGGCCTCGAGGGCGCGGGTGATATTGTGGCGGTCGAGAGCCGTCATGCCGGCGCGCTGGGCGCCCCGGATCCAGCCGTGGCTCGGGCCGCAGACCTTGGTGGCCAGGATCACCGCATCGCGGCGCTTGGTCTTCAGCCAGCGGCCGACGATCTCCTCGGTGCGCCCGGCCCACTCCTCGCCCGGCGGCACCGGATAGTTCTCGGCGGTGTCATAGAAGTCGACTCCGGCGTCGAAGGCCCTGTCGAGGATGCGGAAGGATTCCGCCTCGTCGGTCTGGGACCCGAAGACCATGGTCCCCATGCAGATCTTCGAGACGACGACCGCGCTCCGGCCGAGCCGCTTCCTTTGCATCTGTCCGCCCTATGAGTGTCGGTTGTGACGCCCACGGCCGGCCCAGCCGAAAGCTGGCCGCTTGTTAAGGGACCTCGTCGATAGAGGAAAGGGCGCCTCAGATGATGGCGGTGGTGTTGAGGTCGAGGCCGAAGTCCTCGTCGTCCGGGTTGCGCACCGGGCGGTTGCCGGTGGCGAGGAGGTTCCGGGCCAACTCGGCGCGCATGTCCTCGAAGCGGACGCGGCCCGGCGGCGGGTCCTGCTCGGGGAAGGCGGCTTCCATCTCGCGGTTGCGCTGCTTCACCTCGTCCAGGAACTCGCGGTTGGTGAAGATGTGGAAGCGGTTCTCCTTGATCGCCTCGACCACCGCCCGGCCGGTGTCGAGCGGATCGATCGCCGAGCGCGCGGCGTCCCAGAGCGCCTTCTGGAAGTCGTTCGCGCTTGCCTCGTCGATCTTCTCCTCGGGCTTGTCCTCCGGCGCGAACAGCATCCCGGTCCGGGTGGCGCCGGGGAACAGGCAGGAGACGCCGATGCCGAAAGGCGCCAGCTGCATGCGCAGGCTCTCCGCGAAGCCACGCACGGCATATTTGGCGGTCGAATAGGCGGCCAGCGCCGGCAGCGGCACCACCCCGGCCATCGAGGAGGTGCAGACCACGTGGCCGCCCTCGCCCTGGGCCTTGATGATCGGGACGATCAGCTTGGTCCCGTTGATCACCCCTCCCAGGTTCACCGAGATCGCCTTGTCCCAGGCGTCGAAGTCCGGATCGTCTGCGGTCCCGCCGCCGTTCACCCCGGCGTTGTTGCACAGCACGTGGATCTTGCCGAACACCTCGAGCGCCTCGTCCGCTGCGGCCTTGAGGTCGGTGCGGTCGGCCACATTGGTGCGCACGAAGGCGACGGCGTTATTGCCCTTCAGCGCCGCCCTGGCCTTCTCGATGTTGGGCTGGCTCCAGTCGGCGACCACCACCTTCATGCCCTCCGACAGGAAGGCGCGGACCATGCCGAACCCGATCCCGTTCGCCCCGCCGGTGATGAACGCCACCTTCCCCTCGAGATCCTGCATCGGGTCCTCCTCCCAATCCGGCGCGAATTCCCCGTTCCGCCACCGCTAATCACCGTACTTACGGTGGATCGTCCCGCGAGCCCATGGGGGCAAGCGCCGGCGCCCCGGGCGTCACGCAGGGGTTCCACGGCTCGAAACAGATTTGCCGAGAATGAGCCCGCTGCGGGGTGGATTAGCTCGGGGCTAAGGGAGCCCTCCAACCTTCGTCATTCCGGGCGGATCCGGAATGACGAAATTGGAGGAGCAGAACCCTAGAGACGCGCGAGCACCGGCTCCGGCCCATCGCCCGACGCGAGGGGATTGGGGCCGTATTTGTTGGCGCCTCTTGACCCCTGCAGGAGGAAGATCTCCACCATCCCCCACGCTATGAATGGCGCGGCTACTAGAAGACCGCCGCCAAAGAAGACGATCATCTGCTGGTTGTGGTCGGCAATCCGGGAAATTGCGGCGGCCAACGCGACATGCGGCCCGAAGAAGACGAGGAGCCACCCGCCGCTCCTGTTGCGATCGTGGAGGCGCCGGACGATGGCTCCGACAAGGAAGGCCATCATCATCGCGCCCAAAATGATCGCCGCACCATCGAGAAGCCAGTTTGCGGGCCCGGATGGCGCCGAAATGCGTAGCGCGACCAGCGGCATCGAGAGAAGGCCGACCAGGTTGAATAGGCCAATGCAGACATAGAGGGTCTTGCGCGAGGCTCGGCCCTGCCACTGCAACGTCTGCCCGACGAGCGCCGCCAGTTTTTGCATCATCTCTTCAAACAAGCACGGCCTCCCCACCTCGTCATCTCGGAAGCCGCGCGGCGGCTATTTCGGGATCCAGCAGATCAGACCTCGATGCCGGCGCAGCGCGCTAGCGTGACATTCTGAGCTGCTGGGTTCCGGATCTGCGCGCGCTCGCGCGCGCTCCGTCCGGAATGACGGAGTTATTGGGAGGGGGAGTTCAGCCCCTTCAGCGCCTGACGGGTGGCGAGCAGCGACTGCCCGGCGATCATGCCCTTCCAGTCGTCGGCGTCGCCGAAGAAGGCGTCCCTCACCTGGGCCTTGATGACCTGCCCGTCCGGCGAGAGCGGATCGCCGTAGGCATGCACCCAGGCGTCGGCGCGGACGGCGTTCAGCACCTCCATCAAGGGCAGGGTGCCGAACTCCAGCGCCATGCCGGTGACCTCGGCGTGGCCGAGCAGGCTCGGGGCGAAGCTCAGGCCGTCGCCGACGATCTCCGAGGAGGTGGAGTCGCCGCCGGGCGCGGGCGAGGTGATGCGGCCGCCGTACCAGCTGGCGGCGCGCCTGAAGTGGGCCGACTGGGGGCCGTCCACCACGATCTGCTCGCCGTAGCCCCAGGGGCCGAGGCCGGTGTGGTAGTCGATGATCCCGATCCGCCGGGCGCCGCGCAGATAGTGCTCGTAGATCCCGGTCTGGGTGCGCCGCGACCAGGTCGGCTGATCGCCGCTGTAGAAGACGCCCAGCGGATGGGTGTGCTGTCCGCCGGACACCGCCTGCTGCATCGCCATGGCGCCGTGCTCGGCGGCATAGGCGGCCAGCGCCTTGCCGGTGCTTTCCTGCACCTCGGCCGTCCACTCGCGGGGGCAGATCACATCGGCCAGCGTCTCGTAGCCGGGGTTGCCCGCGCGCGGCGAGTTGAAGTCGACCCAGTTGCGGTTGAGGTCGACGTTCTCGTTGGTCACCCGGCGGAGCCAGGCGAAGCCGTAGGGATTGATCGCGTGGACGAGCAGGGCCGCGGTCCCGGCCGGCAGGACGCGGTGCTCCCCGCGCCGCAGCCAGTCCACCTGGGCCCCCGATCCGCAGAACCCCTCGACCCCGTGGGTGGCGCTGAGCAGCACCAGCACCGCCTCGGCGTCGCGCGGCCCGATCCAGGCCACGTCGGTGAAGAGCGCGCCGCCGTCCGGGCCGCGCTCGGGGTGGGCGATGGCCTCGAGCTCGGCGCCGGCCGCGCGGGCGGCGTCCAGGAACTTGGCGCGGGCCGCCTGGTAGTCCGGGCTGAAGCTGTCCGCGGAATTCATGCGCCGATCCCCGTCATGGCCCCACGAGCTTAGCTATCTCGGGAGTCGAAGTGCTCATAGTATCGGACGCAGCAGCGCAGAGGTCCCTCATTGCAGTCCGCGGGCGACCGGATACGCGAGCTCATCGGCCAGGGCATGAACCGCCACGGGGCGGGGCGGCTCGACGAGGCCGAGGCCATCTACCGCCAGGCGCTCCAGATCGAGCCGGAGAACGCCGACGCCCTGCACCTCCTGGGGGTGATCGCACATCAACGTGGCCGGAACGATCTCGCCGCCGAGCTGATCGGCCGGGCGATCGGGCGCAACGACCGGGTCCCGGCCTTCCACAACAACCTCGGCAATGCGCTGAACGCGGCCGGCCGCTTCGACGCGGCCGCGGCCGCCTACCGCCGCGCCATCGCGCTCCAGCCGGATCACGCGGGCGCGCACTACAATCTCGGGGTCCTGCACCAGGCCGGGGGCCGGCTGGACGAGGCGGCGGCGGCCTACGAGCAGGCCCTGAGGTTCCAGCCGGGCCATGTCCAGGCCTCGGCGAACCTGGGCGCCGTCCGCTACCGACAGGGCCGCCTTGACGACGCGGCGGCCTGCTACGAGAGGGCCCTGGCGCGGGCGCCGGGCTTCGCCGAGGCGCAGCTGAATCTCGGCAATGTGCGCAAGGCCCAGGGGCGGTTCGGCGAGGCCGAGGCGGCCTACCGGCGCGCGCTCGGGCTCAGGCCCGACCTCGCCGAGGCGCACGACAACCTGGGTGTCCTGCTCTTCCAGCGCGGCGAGCTCGACGCCGCCGCGGCGGCCTTCGAGGCGGCGCTGAGGGGCCGGCCCGATCTCGCGGACGCCTGGGCCAACCTCGGCGCGGTCCGCTACGAACAGGGCCGCGGCGGCGAGGCCCTGGAGGCCTACGGCCGCGCCCTGGCCCTTGATCCCGACCTGGCGAAGGCGCGGCTCGGCCGGGCGATCGCCGCCATCCCCGTGTTCCCCGAGACGGCCGGGCAGAGCCGGGCCGCGCCCGACGCCTTCGAAGCGGCCCTGGACGAGCTCGCCGGCTGGAGCCGCGCGGACCCGGCTCGGCTGGCCGAGGGCGCGGGCGTCCTCCAGCCCTTCTACCTGGCCTACCGCCCCTCGGACGTCTCCCGGCCGCTCTGCCGGTTCGGCGACCTGATGGCCTCGGCGGCCAAGGCGCGCTGGCCGGCGGAGGACCTCCCCGCCCGGAGCGCCGGCCCGGGCCGTCTGCGCCTGGCCATCGTCTGCGGACAGGTGCGCCGCCATCCGGTGTGGGACGTCATCCTGCGCGGGCTGATCGAGCATCTGGACCGGACCGCCTTCGAGCTCCTGGTCTTCCACACCGGCGCGATCACCGACGCCGAGACCGCCTGGGCCCGCGAGCGTGCGGACCTGTTCGTCCAGGGCGCGCTGCCCTTCGACCGCTGGCTCCAGGCGATCGCCGAGGCCCGGCCGGACATCATCCTCTATCCGGAGGTCGGCATGGACCCGGCCGTCGGCGCGCTGGCGACGCTGCGGCTCGCTCCGCTGCAGGTCGCCGCCTGGGGCCACCCGGTCACCACCGGCCTTCCCGAGATCGATCTCTTCCTCTCGGGCGAGCTGATCGAGGCGGAAGACGCCGGCGGCCACTACCGCGAGCGCCTGGTCCGCCTGCCGGGGACGGGCGTCTGCACCCGGCGCCCCGATGCGGACGCCGCGCCCTGGCGCGGGCCGCCCCGGCCGGGCGGCGTGGTCCGCTTCGCCCTCTGCCAGCAGCCGATGAAGTTCGATCCGGCCGACGACGAGCTGCTCGCCATGGTCGCGGAGGCCGCGGGCCCGTGCGAGCTCTGGCTGGTCACTCCGCACAAGCTGGACTGGGCCGCCGCGCGGCTGAAGGACCGGCTGGCCGTCGCCTTCCGGGGCCGGGGCCTGGATCCGGAGGCGCACCTGCGCGCCACGCCGTGGATGGCGCCCGCCGAGTTCAACGGCTTCCTGGACGAGATGGACGCCCTGCTCGATTGCCCCGCCTTCTCCGGCTACACCACCGCCTGGCAGGCGCTGCATCGGGGCCTGCCCGTCCTCACCCTCGAAGGCCCGTTCCTGCGCCAGCGCCTGGCGGCAGGACTGCTGCGCCAGATCGGGCTGGCGGACCAGGTCACGCATTCGCGCGAGCAGTATCTCGAGGCCGCCGTCGATCTGACCCGGGCGAGGCGCGAGCCCGGCGCCTGGAGCAATCGCCGGGCCTCGATCCGCGCCGCCGCGGCCCAGGCTGACGGAAACGTCGCGGCGGTCCGCGAGCTCGAACAGGCGCTGATCGAGGGCGTGCGAGGTCAGTCGATGGGTTCGAGGAAGCCGACGCCGGCGCCGTAGCGGGAGACGCGGCGCCAGGCGATCATGGCCAGGCCGGCGGACAGCACGCCCAGCACCACGGGCAAGGGCGCGCCCATGACCTGCGGCGCCCCGTCGATCAGCTGCGCGACCAGCGGCTCGATCGCGCTGACGGCGACGAACGCGGCTGCGGAAAACGCCAGCACCAAGGCGCCGCGAAGCACGAGGGCGCCGAGCCGGGCGAAGCGGCGCCGGCGGCCGATCCCGACGGAGACCTGCCGCACGAAGGCGAGGTCGGTTTCGGGGGCGGTCCCCTCGGCGAACAGGTCGGAAAGCTGCGGGTCACTCATCGCCACTCACCCTCGCACAAATCCGCTTCAGTTTCTCGGTCCCGCGCAGCACGTGCGACTTCACCGTGCCGAGCGGCAGACGGGTCGCCTCGGCGATCTCGGCATGGGTCATGCCCTCGCCGTGCGCCAGCACCACGCAGAGCCGTTCGGCGGGCCCGAGCCGCGCCAGGGCGCGCTCGAGGTCCAGGCCCCCCGCCGCCCGCAGCGGCGAGGGCGCGGGATCGGCCGCCGCCAGGAAGGCGTCCTCGTCGTCGTCGATCGGCGCGGCGGCGCGGCGCGCCTCGGCCAGCCAGGCGCTGACCGCCACCCGCTTCAGCCAGCCGCCGAAGGCGCCCGGGTCGCGCAGGGCGCCTATGCCCCGCCAGGCCCGAATGAAGACCTTCTGGGCCAGGTCGTCGGCCAGGGCATGGTCGCCGCAGAGCCGGCGCAGCAGGTCGCGCACCCGCTTCTGGCGGCGCCGGACCAACTCGGCGAAGGCGCCGTCGTCGCCGCTCATCGCCTGGGCGACGACGAGCTCCTCGGGAGCCTCTTCGAGCCGGGCGCGCAGGTCACGCGTCCGGCTGGGCGTCATTCTTCTGTTTGCCGAGGCCGCCCCAGGCCAGGAACAGCACCGAGATGACCAGGCCCGCCGCCCAGATGCCGAGCATCACGCCGACCGGGAGGAAGGCTTGCAGCCCCGTCGGGACGGGCGGGTACTGAGGGATGAGGCGGTGCGCCTCCGGGGAGAACACGAGCTTTGGAAAGGATGGGCGGCTCTGGGTCGCGAGCGCCAGGATCCCGCCCATGAACGCGAACATCGCCGTGATGAACGCCCCCACGAACGCCGTTTCCTGCCGCACGGTCATCCGCTTGCCGCTCATCCCGGTGGGGACGCGGGGCGCCGCCGCGGCGTCCTTCTCCCGCAGATAGGCGAGGACCTCGGCCGCGTTGTCGCCGCCCTTCTCCAGCAGCGCCCGGAGCGTCGCCTGCGTCTCGCGCTCCTTGGCGCGGGCCTTGAGCGCGCCGGACACGATCATCGCCGCGACGACGATGCCCACCGCCAGCCAGAAACCCAGATTCCCGAGGCCCCTGTCCATCGCCCCCTCCCCATTCGTGGTCCCTCATTATAGGGGACGCCGGCGCTCGCCGCCCTGGATGCAGGCGGATGTCGGGAATCCACGGGCCCGACCGTCCTATGGCGGGGAACGGGGCATGCGGGCGCCGGTCTCCACGGGAACGGAGGGATCGCCGATGCGGCGCGAAGGGTCAGAGGGTCACCGCCTGTCGACGTGGCGATACGCCTGCGTCGCCGGCGCCCTGCTTTGCACGTCCTCCGCCGCCGAGGCGGCGAGCTATCCGGCCATGGCGCCGCTCAGTCAGTACCTGATGGATCGCCCGGCCGAGATCGCCCTGGCGAGGAGCGCCGCGCCGCCCGCCATCGGGGACCGGGCGACGGTGCTGGTGCTGACGCCCCGGGGCTACAAGACGGCCGTCGCCGGGACCAACGGCTTCGTCTGCGCCGTCGAACGGGCGTGGATGTCCCAGTACGACTACCCCGGGTTCTGGAACCCGCGCATGCGGGGGCCGCTGTGCTTCAACCCGCCGGCCGCCCGGTCGGTGTTGCCCTACACGATCGAGCGCACCCGGCTCGTGCTGGCGGGCCGCACCCGGCCGCAGATGATCGCGGCGATCCGGCGGGACATCCAGGACCACCGGCTGCCGCGGCTGGAGACCGGCGCCCTGACCTACATGATGTCGAAACAGGGCTATCTGAACGACGACGCCGGCCATTGGCGGCCGCACCTGATGTTCTATTTCCCGAAGGCCAGCGGCTCGACCTGGGGCGCCGACCTTCCCGGCGCTCCGCCGATGCTGAACCCGCAGTTCCAGGACTCGCCCGAGGCGATCAGCGTGGTGATGGTGCCGACGATGCGCTGGTCGGACGGCACGCCGGCGCCCGGCATGACCGATCATTGATCCGGGCAGCGGCGGCCGATAGGCTCAAACGGTCGAAAAGGACCTGAGCGGCATCGGTAAGCCCGCTCCCTCGCAAGAGGCTCCGCGCCACCCTTGGGTGGACCCGCGACAAGCAACTGGCGCTCGCGCCGGGGGCTTGGCGCGATCGTGGCTTCGGCTCGTGAACCGGCAAGACCCGTGTGTGTGCGTCTCACCTTGGAGAGCACCTCGTGCCTGTCATCAAAGCCGGCAGCGGCATCATCACCCAGATCAACGTCTTCACGGTTCCGCCCGGGGAGCAGCAACCCTTGATCGACTATCTGAGCGCCGCGGCGCACACCGCCCGCGAGGTCGACGGCTGGCTGTCGGCAAGCCTTCATCGCGGCCTCGATGGCGTGCGGGTCGTCAACTACGCCCAGAGCGCCGATGGCGACGCGGCGCGGCGGGTGTTCGAACATCTCAAGGCCAAGGGCATGATCGACGGCAACCGGCGCTACGGCGAGGCCCACCCTGGCCTCTATGAAGTCGCCTTCACCCTCGAACGCTAACGCGTGAGCGGCCCGCCCTGCCCGGCCGCCGCCGAACAAATCATGCGCGGCGGCGGCGGGAACACGGTACCTACCGCCGGGGGGCCCGCCCTTCGGCGACCCCGGAGGCCGCTCGCCATGATCCGCTGGGTGCAGCTCGACACCGCCACAGTGCCGGACGACGGCGGCGAACTCAGGCTGATGCAGCGCGGGTCGGAGTTCGTGATCTTCGCGGGCGCGGACGCGCTGATGAACAGCCGCTCGAGCGGTTCGGAGAAGGCCCTGGCGACCCTCGTCTGCGCCGGGCTGGGGGACCGGCCCGCCCCGCACGTCCTGATCGGGGGGTTCGGCATGGGCTTCACGCTCAGGGCCGCGCTGGACAGCCTGGGGCCCAAGGCCAGGGTGACGGTGAGCGAGCTGGTCCCCGCGGTGATCGCCTGGGCGCGCGGGCCGCTGGCGCACCTGAACGGAGACTGCCTGGACGATCCTCGTACGAGGCTGCGGGAAGGGGACGTGGCCGCCGTGATCGGCGAGGCGCGGAGCGAGTACGACGCCATCCTGCTCGACGTCGACAACGGCCCCCACGGCCTCAGCCGTCCGGCCAACGACCGGCTCTACGACGCCCGGGGGCTGGCCGCCGCTCGCCGCGCCCTGAAGCCGGGCGGCGTGCTGGCGGTCTGGTCTTCCGCGATCGATCCGGCCTTCACCCCGCGCCTGCGCCGGGCCGGCTTCGACGTGCGGGAGGCGCGGGTGCGCTCCAGCGGCGGGCGCAAGGGCGAGCGTCACATCATATGGCTGGCCACCGCGCCGGCGGCCATCGCGCCCGAACCGCGCGGCGGCTAGGATAGGGCCGTGCCCTATCGCATCGCCGCCCGCCACCCTGGCCGGTCCGTGACCTACACGGCCCCCACCGAAGAAGCCGCCCTGCAGAAGTGGCGCGAGCTGACGGCCGACGGCGTGCCGTTCGAGATGACCGACTCCGACGGCGTGGCGGTCGACGACATCGAGCTGGAAGACCGCATCGACGCGCGGGACGACGAAGAGGGCCCGGAGCGGACGTCCTAGGCCATCGCTTCCGGGTTCCCCTGGCGCAACGCCACGCCGAGCCCGCGCCGCCGGACTCGCCGCCCTCCGAGTCGCGTGCAAATGTGTTGTCAACACAACGCCGGCGCCGGGGAGGAAAGCCGCAATGAGCTGCAGGACCGTGTCTTCACGCCTGGCCGTGGCCGCCCTCGCCTTCGCGGCGGCCTGCCTCGGCGGCGCCCCGATGGCCGCTGCGCAGGACCGCCCGGCCGACCTGCACGCCCTGCCGCCGGTCCCGACGACCTACACGCCGCCCAAGACCCCCTGGGGCGACTACGACTTCAGCCACATCTACACGCTCGACAACGCCGCCGACGCCAAGATCCTGTTCCAGCGCCCGAAGGAATACGGGACGCGGATCTGGGTCACGGACGAGGAGTTCCAGCGCCGGCTGAAGGCCGCCGAGGGCTCGGATTCCCGTTTCGGCGTGAGGGGCGCGAGCACCGTCGGCACCAAGGGCCTGGCCGGCTGGATGCGCCGCTCGGCCTTCGCCAAGCGGACCAGCCTGCTGGTCGATCCCGCCAACGGGCGGCTGCCGCCCCTGACGCCCGCGGCGCAGAAGCTTTACGAGGAAGGCCGCTCGAGCTGGGTGCCGGGGCAGGCCTTCGACTGGGTGACCGACTTCGACACCTGGGACCGCTGCATCACCCGCGGATTCCCCGCCTCGATGTTCCCCAACCGCTACAACAACGGCATCCGCATCTTCCAGTCGCCCGGCTGGATCGTGATCGAGGGCGAGATGCTGGCCACCCGGATCATCCCGATCGGCGACCACACGCGCTGGCCCAAGGGCATGGAAAGCTGGATGGGCTCGAGCCGCGCCCATTGGGAGGGCAAGACGCTGGTGATCGAGACCACCAACATCAAGTCGGGCGACAGCGTCTCGCGGGATTCCACCAAGCGCTCGGCCTCGCCGGTGATCGTCACCATGGTGGGCGGCGCGCCGTTCGACACCACGCCGATGTCGCCCCAGGCGAGGACCGTAGAACGGCTGACCATGACCGGGCCGAACAGCCTGATGCACGAGCTGACCTATTCGGACCCGGCGACCTACACTGCGCCCTGGACCGCCCGAACGGAGTGGACCCGCGACGACGGCTACAAGTTCTACGAATACGCCTGCCACGAGGGCGACATCCAGATCCGCAACTACATCATCGCCAGCCGCGCCGAACGCGCCGCCATCGCCAGCGGCAAGAAGCCGTCGTCCGACAACCTCGCGCGCTTCACGACGGACTTCGACCGCGATCCGGGGGTGGCGCCGGCGCCGGGGGCGCCTGCCCCGCCCGCCGGCCGGGGCGGCGGCGATTAGGAACGGCTAGCCGCCCGCTGCCCGAAGTGGACGCCAATGTCGGCGACGGGTGGGTTGCGGGCCTCAGCTTCGGTCCACTCTTCCGACTTTGGCTTCTCTCGCAACGAGCGTTGAACGTGGCGCCAACGCTTACGTTGCCGAGGCGGGAGTGCGCCATCGTAATTCGGCGTGGCTAGCGAGTAGACTCTCGTCGTAGTTCTATCGACACCCGATGGGAGCGACATCTGAACTCACCTTTTGCCACGCGCCCACCCGCACCAATCTTGCGGCCTTTTATCTCCCACTATGGGGGCGCTCGCGTATCCGGGGTGACGCCCGGCGTCTATACAACGCTGCCCTCACGACATGCCCATCTCATCATCAGCTTGGGCGCGCCGATCAATGTTCAGCAAACGTCGAATGGGGCGCAGCCCGCAGCATCCTTTTCCGCGCTCGTTGCCGGATTGAGCGATGGATTCGCGACCGTGGAACGCGCCTACTCATGGGAAGGGCTGCACGTCTTCTTTCATCCGCTTGGCCTGCAAGCGGTTCTGGGCGTGACCACTGCCGATTTGGCATCCGGCGCGGTCGCCTTTTCCGATCTTTGCCCGCGCGACGCCCCCGAGCTGATGGAACGATTGAGTCGCACATTAGATTGGCAGGCGCGCTTCGCGATACTCGATGAGGTGTTCGCGCGTAGGCTTGCGCCGGCGAAAGGCTCACCGCTTGTTGCGCAGGCATGGCGACAGTTGGCGACCAGTTACGGCCGCCGCTCCGTCGAAAGTCTCGCGCAGGACGTAGGCTGGAGTCGGCAGCATTTGGCTGATCGCTTCCGTGCCGAATTGGGCATTACGCCTAAGACCGCCACCCGCATCTTCCGCTTTGAGCGCGCCTACGGGCTGATCAGCATTCGCCGGCTACCGCTTGCCGACGTTGCGGCGGCTTGCGGCTATGCCGACCAGGCGCACATGACACGGGATTGGAACGCCTTCACCGGCGCTTCACCTAAGGACTGGATCGCCAATGAGCTTCCATTTCTTCAAGATTATGAGCTGTCCGGCGGTGATGATGGCGTCCGAGATTGAGACATGGGGAGCGCAATGGGGAAAGTCGCGAAGATCGATGCTGCGCGGTTCTCGGTCGCGATTTCGCGAGACTTGCGCATGTCTCTCGTCGAACACCAGCCCGGACCGCCGCCTCTGTGCGACGGACTCATGGTTGCGTTCGCGGACATTACCCGTACGCCACCGCACGGCGGCGAGCTGCCTCCCGATGGCGATGAGCTGATCTACATTATCTCTGGAAAAGTCCGAGTCATCGGGGAGTCCACACCGGACGAGCATTGTGACTTAGGGCCTGGAGAAGTCTGCATCGTTTCAAAGGGTGAGTGGCATCTGGTCCAGGTTCTTGAGCAGACCCGGCTGATCGGCATTACGCCGGGTCCGCGGAGCGATCATCGGCTGGTCGGCGCGAACCAGCGCCTCTAACGCCGGATTTCGATTTGATGGGACTGCGCCGTCTATGGACAAAGCGAAACCTCAACCGAACGCTCTGCGAGCGCTGATACCAATGTTAGTGTGCCGCGACGGCGCGTCCGAAATTGACTTTTGCAAGGCGGCGTTCGGAGCCGTGGAATTGTCGCGTCGAGCCGGTGCTAACGGCGAGGTCGTTCACGCGAGCCTAGCTATTGGCGATGCGATGATCATGATTCACGGAGAATTTCCGAATCTTGCGAGCCGCGCCCCCGAGTTGGACGGCAGCTCCTCTGTGGTGAACTATCTCTATGTTGAGGATGTGGACACCACGGTCGGCCTGGCGGTGACTGCGGGAGCTAAGATTTTGATTCCGATAGTAGACTTTCCCTGGGGTGACCGTACCGGACGCATAATCGATCCTTCGGGGCATGTGTGGAACGTAGCCACTCGTGCTGAAATCGCGCCGGAGGCGTGACATGGTGCTCATGCTCGACGGATACCGGGTCAAGTTTGAGGCTGCGGCCGACTATGGACTGCCGTCGGGGTCGCCGCTGATCGCTGCTCGCTAAGGGCCTGACTTGTTGCAATTGCGGGCCTCCCCCAAGCGGACATTCCTTAGGTCCTCTCTGGCTCGGAAGCCGCCTTGAGAGGCGTCCCCGCAACCGGGCATTACCCATAAGGCTCAGATCGAAAGCCCGGCATCCCCCTCAAGGACTTCGGGGCGCATCTGGGGGCGCTCGCCGCGGGCCCACAGGGCGACGCGGTGGACGACGCGGTAGCGTAGCGGGCCGCCGTCCTCGGTTGCGGCGCGTTCGAGCGGGCGGGGGATGCAGACGAACTCCGTCTCCAGTTCGCGCGGCGAGGCGCGCACCGTGGCGTAGCCGTGGCCGCCCCAGTCCACAAAGGTCAGATGCGGCGACACCTCGGGATTGTGCGCGGTGCGGGCCTTCGCCGGATCGTCGGTGTCGCGAAGCGCCAGGGCGCTGCGCACGCCGTGGAGGATGGTGGTGTTGAACGCGCACTGCATGGCGCCGCCCGGCCGGTCGTGGACGTAGAACGGGCGCAGCGGGTTGTCCTTCGGCAGCGTCAGCTCCTGCACCTCGGCCAGGCCCTGTTGCGAGATCGAGCCGCCGATGAATTCGACGCCCACGGGCTCGAAGGGGCCGGGCGGCAGGTCCTCGCTCGGATAGCCGGCCCAGAAGGAGTGCTTGTCGCCGGCGACGATGGCGAGGCCGGTGACGCCCTCGGCGCGCACCATGCCGAAGATCTCGGCGTGCTCGACCGTGTTGCGGCGCTCGAACCAGCCGTACTCCTTGCTCGGCCAAGTCGCGGCGAACTCGGGGGGCAGGTTCTGCGGATCGGTGCGCTGGGAGAGGGTGCCGAAGGAATGGCCCCAGATCTTCCAGGGCGCGCGCGCGGCGCGCAGGCGTTGCTTGAGCCAGGCCATCTGCTCGAGGCCCAGATAGGCCTGCGGCGGCGCCTCGCGCTGCGGATTTGGGACTTGCTTGTCGCCGACGCGGATGGTCGCCGGAGGCTTGCCGCCGGCATAGGCGCGCCCCTGGTCCAGGATGTCGTTCACCTCCCGGGTGTTGGCGCCGAAGTCGAAGGTCGGGACATCCTGATCTTGGACGGGCGGGCCCATGTACGAGCGGTTGTCGGTCAGGATCAGGTCGATGTTCTTACCGAACCGGAAGGCGCGATAGACCTTGAGCGCACCGATGGCGGCGAGGTTATTGAGCTCCCGGCTGACGCCGCGCGCATCGAAGTCGGTGAGCGGCGTATTGGCGACGGCCGGCGGCTCGAAGGCGTCGCCATGCCCGGGCTTGACCACCCGCGCCGGCTGGTACTCGTACCAGGCCTGGGCGGCGGCGAGCTTCAGCTTCTGCCCCGGGCGCGGCGGATCGTTGAACAGCTGCTGGGCGCTCTGCCAGCCCTTCCACGAGAACTCGTGATTGTCCCACATGGCCACGAAGGGCCAGCGGGCGCGCGCATCCTGCAGGTCGGGATCGGTGAGGAAGCCCCGGTAGGCGGTCCGATAGTCGTCGAGGCCGGTCGGGAAGTTGAATTTGCGCAGCTTTTCGCCGTGCGGATAGCGGAAGACGTCGCGCACCCGCCGGCCGCGGTCGACGCCGTTCGGCGCGTCTTCGGGATATCTGACGATCTCGTAGATGAAATCGCCGAGGTGCAGCACGAAGCTCAGCTGCTCCGGACGCGGCCGCCGCAGGTCCTCGTAGATCATCCGCCGGTAGGCGTTGAGGGCGCCGTTGGTGACGTCCTGGCAGCTGACGAAGGCGAACCGCACGGGACGGTCGTCGTCCGGCGCCGGCGCGGTGAGCGTGCGGCCGACGCGGCTCATGTTCCCGGCTTCGTCGACGAACCGATACCAATACTCGCGCGCGGGCTTCAGGCCGGCGGCGAGGAAGCGGCAGGTCCAGTCGGTGGCCGCGCCCACCTCGACATCGCCGCGGGCGACGACGTGTGAGAAGCCCTCGTCGCCCGAGACCTCCACCGTCAGCCGGTGCGCGCCGGCCCCAGCGTCAGGCGCGCGGCGCGTCCACAGGATCACGCTGTCCGGCGCCGGATCCCCGGACGCCACACCCTGGGGGTAGAGGTCGCGCCGTTCCGTGCGAGGCCCCACGGCCGCATGCGCCCTGCCCTGGCCAAAGGCCAGGGCCGCGCCGAGCCCCGCGGCCTGCGCCAAGAGCGACCTGCGCGTCGCTCGTCCGCTCATCCATGTCACTCCGTCAGGCGAGTGGTGGACTGAACTCTTCGAGTGGCGCCGTGCGAAAGCAAGCCGCGTTCGGCGCAATGCCAAAGATTGGGACGGAGGGGAAATCCGGCGGGGCGCCGCCGGGCAAGGTCAGCTGCTGGCGGCCAAGCCCTCAGCGCCGGGTCAATCGAGATTCTTCTTCCTCACGACCCACTTGGGATCGACGCAGAGACCGCAGCGCGGGCCTACGAACATGGCGCCGGCCGCGGCGTCGCCCTTCAGCCGCCAGTTCAGCCAGGCGACGCCCACCTTGCCGAAGTCCCCACCGTTCGCCTCGCCATAGGTGCCGCCATGGCCGGTCATCTTGCGATAGCCGCGGAAGGCCGGAACCTGGCCCAGGCGATCGAAATCGTCGTTGGCGTTGACGAAGGCCGCATCGGACTCATCGCCGCTGATATAGGCGACGGGCGCATGGATCAGCTTCAGGTCTTCCTTGGTCAGCGCCTTGCCCCCGCCCATGGTGGTCTCGCCTGGGAAGAGGCCGCTGTTCCACATCACCGAGGTGGAGACCCGCGGATCGGCCGAGACTTCGATGGCCTGCGCGCCTCCGCAGGACATGCCCATGACCGCGATCTTCTTCGGGTCGAGCCGGTGGAAGTAGGGGCTGCCCGGCCGCTCGTTCTCTGCAATGGCCCAGTTGATCGCGTCCACGAGCTGCGACGAATGGGTCGGCGGCGGGGGCAGTTTCGGAGGTGGTCCGCCCGGTTGTGGCTGGGGCGCGTTCGGGAGCCAGATCTCCTTGTCCTGAGCGCCGATCGGGCCCACGGCGAGGATGAGGTAGCCGTGCGAGGCGATCTCGCTGAGGAACCAGCGGAAGCGGTTGCCCTCGTTGGCGCAGGCGCCCTCGCCCCAGGCGACGATGGGCAGCTTGCCCTTCACGGCGGCCATGGCGGCCGGGCGGTAGAGGGTGTGCGTCGGAAGGCCCGGCGCGGGCTCCATGACCGCCTTGTAAGGGCCAGTCCCGAGCGTCGCCGAGTCCGGAGGCGCCGCGGCGACGTACTGGGCCGAGGCGCATATCGGCGCGGCGGCCGCCGCCAGCAGACCGACCGCACAGAGCGTGGACTTCAGATGGCTCACGTTCACCCCCTCACGATCCCGCCGCAGCACGCTCCCGCGCCTCGCCGGATGATCCGGAAGGGGCAGCCAACAGGTCAAGTCCATAATCGTTGTATCGGTCGATGGTATGAGGCTCTGATCGTCCATCGGCCGGCGCCGGAAATTGGTGCGGCATCACCGTGATCCCTCACGGCCCCCCAAGGAGCGCCTAGCCCGCTGAAACCAGGATCCCGGCCAGTTCATCGGGCGCGTCGATCATGATGTCGTGGCCGCATGCGACCTCGAACACCTTCCAGCCCTCGCGCGACTTGGCGAGCTCATACTGCTTGGTGATCTGGGGATTTCCCCAGTTCGCGGCGTAGACGTAGGTGTGGCTTGGAATGCGGTCGGTGTTGTCGCCGATCCGGATCTTCTCGGTCAGCGTCGCGTATGGATGACCCGTGAGGCGCCGGTTCACCATGGCCCGGTCCGCCTTGTTCACCTTGAAGAACCAGGCGGGCGGCGGCGGCGTCAGCGTGTGGCCGCGACCGAACAGCCAGACCGAGATCAGGATCGGAGCCAGCCGCCAGCCGGGAAAGACGTAGTCGTTCATGCACTTGCCGTCCTCGGGAACGACGGCGTCGAGGAAGACGAGATTTCCGATGCGGTCCGCGATCCGGTCGGCCACGCCGCCGATGACCATGCCGCCATAGGAATGGCCGCAGAGGACCACGTCCTGAAGGTCCTCCCGCTCGAACAGCTCGACGATCTCGTCGACATGGGTGGTCAGGTTGATCCGGCGGGCGTCCATGGACGCGCGCTCCGCCAGCCCGGCGAGCGTGGGCGTGAACACCCGATGCCCCTGCGATCGCAGGATCGCGGCGACCCGGTCGTAGCACCAGCCGCCGTGTCCCGCGCCGGGGATGAGGACGAAGGTCCTAGCGGGCTGGGGCGGAGTGGTCACGGGCCCCGTCACCCGCCGGCCGCGTCGACCGCGATGGTGACCGTCCTGCCGCGGGACAGCGGCTCCCACCCGGCCGCGACGGCGGAGGCGATGGCCTTGGCCACCAGGTCGGGCTTGATCTGGGCGGGCTTCAGCTGCGGGCCACCGAACCTGGGCTGGTCGCCCGGCGGGAACTCGATCACGGCCTCGCGCTGGCCCTCGCGGTGGCGCACGGCGAGGGCGAAGCCGCTCCGCTCGCCCGGGTCGTTGGACCAGCGGGGCTGGCGCTGCAGGCGCCAGACATAGGGCTCGCCGCCGACCTCGATCTCGAACTCGGCGCCTGGCTTGGGTCGCTTCATGCCCTGCAGTTAGCGCGGCGGAACTCTTCCGGCCACCGTCAGGGCTGGACGATCCCCGGGCTCTGCGGCCAGCCGCCCAGGTCCAGCGCCGCCGGGAACAGGCGGATCCAGGCCTGCACCATGTGGATCTGACCGCCCCAGACCTTGAACATCTCCCAGGCCGTCAGCTTGTCCGAGCCCGGGCCGCTCACATTCCAGGACAGGCGCATGATCACGATGCCCATGCGCTCGTCGACCAGGATCTGACGCACCGTGACCCGGCCCAGGCGCTCGAAGATGGTCAGCGGCTGGTTTCCGATATCGGCGCAGCCCGGATTGAAGGTGCATCCCGCCCCCGCCATCAGGTTGCCGTTCTCGAGCCGGTAGGCCTCCTTGGCGAAGGGCGTGCCGATCGCGTTGAAGGTCTTGGCGTTGGAAAGCCCGCGCGGATAGAACATGCCGATCTCGATGGCCTTGTCGCGCGGCGAGAGCTGCTCGGGCCGGGGGGCGTATTGCATGGCCTCGGCCGGCGCGCCCGAATAGCCGTCGGCGTTGAAGAGCAGGCCGTCGGTGCGGCTGCGCGTGGCCACCAGCTCGATCTCGCTGATCTTCTGGTCGGGCTCGACCTTGACCCGCACCACCAGGAGCACCGGCAGGCCGGATTCCTCGACCATGGCGCCCATCACCGCCTGGCCCGCGCGCTCGTCGATGATGTCCTGGCGATAGCCGCGCAGCTTGGTCACCGAGCGCGCCAGGCCCACCTTGTCGAGGGGCTTCTCCACCCCGTCCTCGGTGACCCGCAGGGTCGGCTCGACCGCCAGCTTGCCGAGGTTGTGGTCCGCCAGGGCGTAGATCACCTCGCCGACCTTGCCGCGCAGGCATTCGCGGTCGCAGGCCGGCGGCGGCGGCGCGGCGGGCGCCCGGGCCGGACGCGCGGCGAGGGCCGGCGAGGCCAAAAGGATCAGGCAGAGCGCAAGGACGCTTCTCATCGTTTTCTCCCCTGGCGACACGGTGAGCGCTGACGTTAGGGCGCCCGGTCGGGAGCGGGAAGCAGGGATCGATGAGGATTGGGAGCAAGCCCCGTTCTCTCTACCAGAAGCCTCGTTGTGCCGCCGCAGATAGGCGCTGTTGTAGCTCAAGGCCGCCCTCCCCTTGAAAGAACTCAAAAAGCTTGGGATCGCACCCCCAATCTGATTCCGCTTCAACCGGCACCATTAGATCGGCCTGGAGTCGAAACTTCCATCCCTCGATATTGCCAGCATCCGCCGCAATCTCTTCGAGTCTGCGCAGTCGACGGACGATGAGACTGTCCGCCGTGGAACTAGCTTTCCAGTTTGCTTCATCTGACCCCCATTGAAGCCAGCGCATCATGTCGGGCCAACGCAATGTGACCGCGATCCAACGCGCATATTGCTCCGGTGATGGCGCGCGCCACGCTCCATCACGTCGGCGTCGTGCAGCACGGAGAGCGAGATAGAAGCGGGCGAGGTTGATCATGCGCTTCATTTCGCGGGGATTGGCGACAGCGTCCCTTGTGGCGGCGCGAATGATCGCGCCGACGTCGCGGCTCTCCACAAAAACTTGGCCCGAGTCCTTCGGTGCAGATGAGGCGCTATCTGTCGCGTCGAAGTTAGCCACTCGTTCCGCCGCAGCTTCTGACCGCTCAGCAAACGCTCGACGCGGCTCCTCTTTGACAGAGGCCGAGGCAAGCGCAATTGGCGCGCTTTCCTGAGTAGCCAACGTGCGAGTGTCGCTTAGCCAGTCGAGATAGGCATCGAATTGCGCCGCTGGCGCCGGCGGGATCGTAAAGGGCAGCTGGACGAACTTGTCCATAAAGCGCCATCCCAAAGGCACCGTCCGCTCATACCGCGGCAGGTGCTTGCGGACATCCTCATGAGCTTTTTCGAGCGCCGCCGCGACCATTTGAGGATCCATGCCGATAACGAACATGCACCGATAGGTATCACTTGCCAAAAGCATACTTACGCCTTCAACAACGCCCGCGACCTTGCTTGGCGAGCATCGATCAAGATCGTCGATGAAAATGACGATCGGCGCATGTTCGTTTGCCGCGGGGTCGCGCGGCACCACGCCGAGCACGCGCCGGAGGTCGGCATGAATCTGATGGATCTCTCCCATAGACTTATCGTAATCTGGAACGCGAATGAAATCGGATAAGCTGAAACTCGCCGGTTCCCTTTGCACTGCGGTGCGATTACTGAAATAAGTTCCAATCAAATATATCGACATAATGATTGGAACGGCCAACGCCCCATATCCTGCCCACCATCCCACGGCCTGCATGATGGTAAGAGGGACTGCGGGTGCGGCAATTTGAAGTCCGATCAATGACGCGAGTACTCCTGCTCCGGTCAACACCCACGCCCGAACCTTTGACCACCAGATATTCGCGATGCGATCATAGATACGCCGTCGAATGATACCGTCATCAATCCTCGCGAGTTGCAATTTTAGGAAGAATTTTTCCCGCTCTATCAACGGGAGGCGTTCGGCGACCTGAGAAACGATCGCATCAACGAGTCCGGCCCAAATCTGCTCTGACGTCTCATACTTCCAAGCGTTGAACCACACCGTCCACAATCGCGACGGTTCTTTATCCGGATCTATGGAAAAACCGTCAATACGGTCTAGTATTCGTAGAACCTCACCCAGACGCAACCTTTTGCCGGAGAAGCTCGATTCAATCTTCGGTTTGTGCTTCTCGCGTATCTCTTTCGGATCGAGTTGCTCGCGTACCAAATTCATCAACGATGACTTACCACCACCCCACGGGGCCTGAATACTAATACTAAGCGGCGGCGGAGTTTCGGAATGCGTCAGAAAATCAACGATTGCGGTCGCATAACCCTCATAGCCGAGCCGATCGACATCGCTAGCGACGTCGTTGCGGAACTTCATCGTAATCTGACCGAGACGCGCGTCCCCGTATTCTCTTAGAAGAAGAGCAGGGTCGACACCAAGCTGTTCAAGCACCCTGAACAGTCGCATTTCTTTGCGGGTAAGAAGTGCCTCAATCAGGTGGTCAACCGCAATTGAGGCTGCGCCCTTGCTTTTACCGATATCGGCAGCGGCGCGAAGAATGGCCGCCACGTTATTTGTCGGGCGCGGCAGAACGTATGTAACCTCGCCCGACGGTCGCTTCGAAGTCTCAAAATATGTCCGCCACGCCTCGTCGTAGCGCTCGCCCGTAAGTTCCCGAACCGCGGAAGCGAACAGATCGGCGGCGGCGTCCGCCGCCAGCGGTGCCGGCGCAGCATTTCCCTGGCTTTCGCAGAGCGAAAAGAAGATCAAGGTGCTCGAGATTCGGCGAGACGCACGCGGGAATCTCGAAAGTGCGGCTGCAAGTTCCAACGCACCTTGGACCGCAGGCGTCATCGCTAGCTTGTAAGCATCGCGCTCCGGTGCGGCCCTCTCGCTCGGTTTGCCTGCGAGCGCGTTCTGCGCCTGATCAATCGTAGAGTTAAGCGCTTCAGCATCCCGAGCAGATAGGTCGCCAGGCGTCGAGATGACCGCTTGCCGACCCGGTCGGTCAAGCCAGCCGCTTTCGCGCAATGCGGCAAGAGTGATTTCGAAACTTTCCTCGAGCGGTAGTTGACCGGCCCCAGTCCCCATCAGCGGAAGCCAAATGTCTGTGGCTTTATCAAGCTCCGGAGCGCGCAACGCTTGGGCGAGGAAGGTGCTAAGCGCGATGTCTGTCGGCAAGAGCCCGACGGTGACGACGTAGCAGAGCTGCACCTGGCCATATCGCCGGAAGCAGTAACCGGTAGACAATTCTTTCTGGCCGGGTAGTTCCAGCGGAAGGTTCAGTTGCGAGAGGATCGCCCCGTTAAGTTCGCCCGGAGTCCCCCGAGCGTCCGACGGCAAAAAGATCACGTCGCCAACGGCTCGCGCCTGCGCGCGGATAGTTACCGAGGGGCCGAGCGAAACCTCCATAAAGCCTTGCTGTGCGTCCATCTAAGCCCCCGCGACAGGCACACCTTCTCTTTGAGCATTCAAGCTCAGACTTCTATTACAACTTCGGAGCGATAAGAGAAGCGAACTCTATTGCGAATCCGGAAGGACAAGGCCGCCGCCGTCAGTTCGCCGCAAACCATCACAGGCCCCGTGAACGCTGGGCGGCCGCAGAGCTCGGAGCCTCCTCACCCCGCCCGCTTCCCCTTCGGCTTCCGATGCGGCGGCGGACCTCTGCGCCCCTGCTCCCGCTCGCGCTGATGCGGCTTCGGCCGGGTGGAATTCCCCGGCCCCGGCGCGCCTGCCGGCTCGATCGCGACGTCGCCCTTGGCGCTGGTCTTCAGCGCCTCCCGGAACCGCCCCTCGGCCTCCTGCGCGATCTCGAACTTGGTCTCGCGCGGGAAGATTCGGATGGCGCCGATGTCCTTCTTGGTGACGTGGCCGCGGCGGCAGATCAGGGGGATCAGCCACTTGGGGTCGGCGTTGTTCTGGCGGCCGACCGGGATGCGGAACCAGACGCCGCTGCCGGGCTCCAGCGGGGCGTGCGGCTCGGCCGTGCGTTCGCGGCGTTCGCGCGGCTCGCGCTGCGGGGGCCCCTCGCCGCGGCGGTCGTCGAAGACCTCCTCGGGCTCGGGCAGGTTCTGGCGGTACATGCGCACGAGGGCCGCGGCGATGACCTCGGGCGGGCGGCCGTCCAGGAGCTTCCGGCCCAGGGCCAGGTCCTCGTCGGTGGGGGCGTCCTGCAGGATCGGGCTTTCGAGCAGCCGTTGCTGGTCGCGCTCGCGGATCTCCTCGGCGCCGGGCGGGCCCGACCACTGGGCGGCGACCTGGGCCGAGGCCAGCAGCATCTCGGCCTTGCGGCGGCGGGTGTAGGGCACCAGCAGCACCGAGACGCCCTTGCGGCCGGCGCGGCCGGTGCGCCCGCTCCGGTGCAACAGGGCCGGCTTGTTCTGCGGCAGCTCGGCGTGGATCACGAGGTCGAGGGCCGGCAGGTCGAGGCCCCGGGCGGCGACATCGGTGGCGACGCAGGCTCTCGCGTGGCCGTCGCGCAGGGCCTGGAGGGCGTCGGTCCGCTCCTTCTGGCTGAGCTCGCCGGAGAGGGCGACGGCGCTGAACCCCCGTTCGCGCAGGGCCGCGTAGAGGCGCCGCACCGCCTCGCGGGTGGCGCAGAAGATCAGGGCGCTGGGCGCGTCGAAATAGCGGAGCACGTTGACGACGGCGTTCTCGATCTCGTTGGGCGCCACGCGGATGGCGCGGTACTCGATGTCGCCGTGCGGCTCGTCCCGGCGGATGGTGTCGATGCGCACGGCGTCCCGCTGATAGCGGCGGGCCAGGGTGGCGATCTCGCGGGCGATGGTGGCGGAGAACAGCAAGGTCCGCCGCTCGGCCGGCGTGGCGTCGAGGATCTCCTCGAGGTCTTCGCGGAAGCCGAGGTCGAGCATCTCGTCGGCCTCGTCCAGCACCACGACCTTCAGCGCCGAGAGATCGAGGTTGCCGCGCTCGAGATGGTCGCGCAGACGCCCGGGGGTGCCGACCACCACGTGGCAGCCGGCGGCCAGGGCCCGCTGCTCGCGGCGGGGGTCCATGCCGCCCACGCAGGTGACGATGCGGCCGCCCGCGCCGGCATAGAGCCATTCGAGCTCGCGGCTGACCTGCAGGGCCAGCTCGCGCGTGGGCGCGATGACCAGGCCGAGCGGCGAAGACGCCTGGCCGAAGGATTCCGCCTCGGCGAGGAGCTCGGAGGCCGCGGCCAGGCCGAAGCCCACGGTCTTGCCCGATCCAGTCTGGGCCGAGACCAGCAGGTCCGCGCCCGAGGGCGCTTCCAGGATCGCGGCCTGGACCGAGGTCGGCTGCTCATAGCCTTGGGCGGCGAGCGCCTCGGCGAGGGTCGGATGGGCGTTCGGGAACGGCATAGCGGACTGCACGCCCTGGGGCGCGCCTCTGGATCGATCGGATTATGGGACGAGAACGCGCCCCCTATAGCAGGCTTTCCCGAGGAGGCGATCCGGGAGCAACCCGAGGCGGGCCCGCGGCCGGCCCAGTCCGACTTGCCGTCTTCGGATCGAAATCCGGCCGCGACGTCCGAATGCCAGCCCGCGATCGCTCGGAATGGTCTATAGATTTGGCGTCGCCTGGCGTCAGAGAGGCGCCGCAGCTTCCGGACGAAGATGGAGGGCCGCTTGAGCGATCTCCTCTCGGCGAGGCCCTCCGACGCCGTCGCGCGACCCTGCTGGCTGGATCGCCTGGCCCACGCCGCGGACTTCGACCCCGCCTACCTCGGATTGGGACCTCATCCCGGAGACGATCATGCCGCGATTCTATTTCCACCTCGCCAACCCTGACGCAGAGGAGACGGACGAGATCGGCAGCCTGTGCCCGACCGCCGACCACGCAATGATCGAGGCCTGGCGGGCCGCGGCGGAGATCAGCACCGATCTGGTGCGCGCCGGACGGTCGCCGGCCGGCTACCGGTTCCACGTCTGCGACGAGGCCGGGCGTCTGGTGTTCGAACTGCCTTTCATCGACATCATGGGCGGCCGGCCGCCCCGGCCGGGCGGCGTCGATGTCGGCCTGCGCACGCGGTTGACGGAAACCATGGGGCGGAGCCAGCGGCTGCAAGCGGAGCTAAAGGCTTCCCTGACCGCTATACAGGAAACGCTCAGCACCACCCGGGCGCTGCTGGCCGGCCGGGCCTGATTTGACCGATCCTTTTTTCGCGGGTGGGAGTAGCTTGGCTGACGGACGGCGGAAAGGGGCTGAATGAGCACGCGCGAGGCGGGCTTCCCCATCGTCGGAATCGGCGCCTCCGCTGGCGGCGTGGAGGCCCTGGAAGCCTTCTTCCGCGGCCTGCCGCCCGATGCCGGCTGCGGCTTCGTGGTCGTCACCCACCTCAGCCCCGAGCGCCGCAGCCTGCTGCCCGAGATCATCTCTCGCTACACGGATCTGCCCGTGCACGTCGCCGAGGACGGCGCCCGGATCGGCCCGAACGAGGTCCACGTGCTGGCGGCCGATGCGCTGCTCGACATCGCCGACGGCCGGCTGAAGGTCAGCAAGCCATCGTCGCCGCGCCGGGGCCGCAAGCCGATCGACATCTTCTTCAGCGCCCTGGCCCGCGACCAGGGCGAATATTCTGCCGGCGTCGTGCTTTCCGGGGGCGACAGCGACGGCACCCTCGGCGTCAAGGCCATCAAGGAGCGCGGTGGCCTGACCCTCGCCCAGGTGGGCGACGGCAATCCGCCCCAGCATCCCGACATGCCGCGGAGCGCGATCGCCAGCGGCATGATCGATCTCGCCATCCCGGTCGGCGAGATGGGCGCGCGCCTGGCCGAGTTCGCGCGCAGCCTCGCCCTGCCGGACGCCGTGGCCGACTCCGCCCAGGCCGAGGGCGATCGGGACCTGCGGGAAGGCCGGCAGGAGATCTACGCCATCCTGCGCAACCAGATCGGCCACGACTTCTCGGGCTACAAGGAGAAGACCTTCCTCCGGCGCGTGCAGCGGCGGATGCAGGTCAATCGGCTGGAGACCATCGGCGCCTATCTGGAGCGGCTGCGCCAGGATCCCCAGGAAGTCGGCACGCTTTTCCGCGACCTCCTGATCAACGTCACCACCTTCTTCCGCGACGCCGGAGCCTTCGAGGTCCTGGAGAGGGAGGTCATCCCCAAACTGTTCGCCGGCCGGGGGGCGGAGGATTCCGTGCGGGTCTGGGTGCCGGGCTGCGCCACCGGGGAAGAGGTGTTCTCGATCGCCATCCTGATGCGCGAGCATATGGACACCCTGACAGCGGTCCCGCGGGTGCAGATCTTCGCCACCGACATCGACGAGCGGGCGCTGGACGTTGCTCGGGCCGGCCGCTATCCGGCGGCGCTGCTCGACGACGTCTCCGAGGCCCGCCGCAACCGGTTCTTCACCCAGGAGGACGGCAGCTATCTCCTGACCAAGGACGTCCGCGATCTTTGCGTCTTCTCGCCTCATAGCGTGATCCGCGATCCGCCGTTTTCGCGCCTGGACCTGGTCTCCTGCCGCAACCTCTTGATCTATTTCGGGCCGGACGTGCAGAGCCAGGTCATCCCGACCTTCCACTACGCGCTTCGGCCGGGCGGCTATCTGTTCCTCGGGACTTCGGAGAACGCCACCCAGTTCCCGGACCTGTTCGTCTCGGTCGACAAGAAGCACCGCGTCTTCCGCGCCAGGGACGACGCGACCTCGGGCGTGCGGGTTCCCCTCGTGGTCAGCGGCCTCAAGCCCGCGCCCTTCCCCGGCCACCGCGGCGGCTCCCGGAACCTGGCCGGTCTGGCGCTGCGCCAGACCGTCGAGACCCAGATCCTGGATCGCTTCGCGCCCGCCCATGTGGTGGTCAATCGCGACGGCGACGTGATCCACTATTCGGCGCGGACGGGAAAATACCTCGAAGCCACCCCCGGCGCGCCCTCTCGCCAGTTGCTGAGCATGGCGCGCAAAGGACTCAGGCTGGAGCTCCGCAGCCTGCTGCGCGAGGCGATCGAAGGCGACCGGCGGGTGTCGCACGAAGGCCTGCTGGTCGAGGCGGAGGACGGACGCGTCCAGCGCGTGAACGTCACCGTCGAACCGATGGACGCCATCGGAGACGAGCGATTACTGTTGGTGGTGTTCGCCGACGTCGGTCCGACGGTCAGCCGCGAAGGCGCCGCCAGCGTCGTCGGTTCGCCGGACGAGACGGTCCTGCACCTCGAACGGGAGCTGCGCGAGACGCGGGAGCGGCTGCAGTCGCTGATCGAGGAATACGAGACCGCCCTGGAAGAGCTGAAGTCCTCCAACGAGGAGCTCGTGTCGGTGAACGAGGAGCTCCAGTCCACCAACGAAGAGCTGGAGGCGTCCAAGGAAGAGCTGCAGTCGGTCAACGAGGAGCTGCACACCGTTAATGGCGAGCTCCACGGCAAGGTGGAGCAGTTGGACCGCGCCAACGCCGACCTCACCAACCTGTTCGAGAGCACCCGCGTCGCGACGATATTCCTCGACAGCAAGCTGATCATCCGCAGCTTCACGCCCGCCGTATCGCAGATCTTCAACATCCTGCCCGGCGATCGGGGGCGGCCACTTACCGACCTGGTCAGCCGCGTGGCGATGCCCGACCTCGTCGACGATGTGAGGGCGGTCTTCGACACCGGCAAGACCGTCGAGCGGACGCTCGATCACCAACAAGGCGGCGGGCACTACCTGCTGCGGCTGGTGCCCTATCTCGACGCCGACCAGAAGATCGAAGGGGTCGTCCTCACCCTGGTCGACATCACCTCGCTGACGCGGGCCGAGGCGCACCAGAAGGTGCTGATCGACGAGCTGAACCACCGCGTGAAGAACATGCTGACCGTGGTGATCGGGGTGGCCGAACAGACGATCCGGACCAGCGGAGACCTCAAGGACTTCAAAAGCCGCTTCCTCGACCGGGTCCGCGCCATGGCCAAGAGCTACGAGCTGCTGTCGCGCGAGCATTGGACCGACGCCTCAATCGTGGAGCTGATCCGGCCGCATGTCGCCCCGTTCGGGGCCGAACGGGTCCGCTGCGACGGACCGGACATCCGCCTGACCCCTCGCCAGGCGCTTTCGCTCGGCATGGTGATCCACGAGCTGGCCACCAACGCCAGCAAGTACGGGGCGCTCAGCGCTCCAGACGGCGTGCTGGAGATCTCGTGGCGCCAGGACGAGAGCCCGGACGGGGGCGAGATCGCGCTGCGATGGCGCGAGCGGGACGGGCCGGAAGCGACCGCGCCGGTCCGTCCCGGCTTCGGCCTGACCCTCGTCGAGCGGGAAATCAGGCAGGGGCTGGGCGGCCAGGCGAACATCGCCTTCGCTGCGTCCGGCCTCGAGGTGGACCTCGCCTTTTCCCAATAACGCCAGGGCCTGGGCGCCCTGATCACCCCTTCAGCCCGGAGCGCCGCGCCAGCGGACGATCGGCAGCCGGGGCTGGTAGGCGTCGCGTCCGCGGGCCAGCTCCCACCAGGTCCAGACCCAGAACGCCGCGGTGAAGACGACGGACGCCGCCGCGACGACCGGCCCGGCGGAGGTCGGGATCAGGTGGACCAGGGTCACCAGCACGATGGGCACGGCGACCAGGTAGACGGCCCGGCGGCCGCCGAAGCGGAAGTTCAGCGGCAGGTTCAGGGCCAGCACCGGGATCGAGGTGAAGGCGAAGATATAGAGCCGGGGGTCCGCAAAGCCTGCGAGGGCCTGCGCCGCGCCGACCGCGGCGAAAGCGGCCGCGGCCACCGCCAGGGTGAAGCCTTGTAGCACGAGGGTCAGGGCCACCGCCCCCATCGGCAGGATGCGCAGGGGCCGGATGGTGCGGATCGCCACCCCGCCCCCGACCGCCCAGGCGACGAGGACGATGGCCAGCGGGGATTGGCCGGCACCGGCTCCCGAAGCGCGGGCCTCGGGACTCAGCATCACGGGCGAGAAGAAGGTCGCCGCCAGTGCGGCGCCGCCGACGAGGGCCAGGGCCGCCAGCGCCATCGGGGCCATCGCCGCCCAGCCCCTGGCGTGACCCATCCGGACATCCGGACGCTCGGGGGCCGAGGAAGGCAGGCCTCGCCGGAACCGCTCGACGGCCTCGCCGATCTTGTCCGCGAAGGCGTAGGCCATGAGGGACGCGGCAAGCGCGGCGGCGCCGGCGGCGAGCTGGATGAGGGGGCCCGGCGACGGCAGGAAGGTCGCGCCGAGTACGGCGCAGGCGAGGCCTCCGGCGATCCACGGCGCCAAGGGCCGAAGCGACTCGCGGCGGCGCGCCATCGAGCTCAGCACCGTGCTCAGCAGGAAGACAGCGGCCGCGGCCGTCACCGCCAGCACCTGGGCGCCCAGGGCGGCGGCGATGCGGAGCGAGCCCGCGTGGACCCCAGCGGTCAGGCCGACCACCACCAGGGCGCCGGCCATGGCCAGGATCACCCAGGTCAGCGGCAGGCCCACGCCCACCCACCACACCGCCCGGCGACGGTCGGACCTCGACACAGGCAGGACCGGCCAGGCCCGGAACCTGCCGAAGTGGACGGCGCTCGGGATGAAGGGCCAGATCACGAGGCCGAAGCCCATGGCGTTCCCGTGCTCGCGCGCGTCGGCGACGATGAAGCTGTCGAGCAGCCCCAGGGTCACCAGGATGAGGATCGGGACCAGCGCCCACCGGAGCGAAACGGTCCCCAGCAGCCTGAGGGTCGGATGCGTCACGGCCTCAGGCCTCCTCTTTCGAGGTCAGGGCCAGGACCAGCTCGTCCAGCGTCACCGGCGCCTCGGCCAGCGGCCGGATGCCCGACGCCGCCATGGCCTCGGGATCGGAGGCGTCGCGGTCGACCAGCAGCCGCGCCCGCTCCCCCTCCCGCTGCAGCAGGCGCACGCCCTGGGTCTCGGGCAAGGCGCCCATCACGGTCGCGTCCAGGGTGACGAAGCGGGCCAGGAGCTCGTCCATGGCGCCGGCGGCGATCACCTGGCCGCGGTCCAGGATCACCAGCCGGTCGGCCAGGCGCTCGAGGTCCGAAAGCTGGTGGGACGAGATCAGCACCGCTCGGTCCTCGCGCTTCATGAAGGCGAGGATCTCGGAGAACAGCAGGCGCCGGGAGGCCGGATCTAGCCCGACCGTCGGCTCGTCGAGCAGCAGGACCTCGGCGTCGCGCGAGAGGGCCATGACCAGGGAGAGCTTGATCCGCGCCCCGAACGACAGGCTGGAGATGCGCTCGTGCCGGGCGACGCCGAACTGGACCATCAGCCGCTGACATCGGTCCACGTCCCAGTCGGGATAGAAGCCGCTGACGAAGTCGATGGCCCGGCCGACCTTGCCCCAGGCCATGAAGTCGAGGTCGGGGCTGACGTAGGCGACCCTGGCCTTGATCCGCACCTCGTCGCGGGCCTGCTCGAGGCCCAGGACGCGCACGCGCCCCTGGTCGGGCCGGCCCATGCCCATGATGAGGTCGAGCGTGGTGGTCTTGCCCGCGCCGTTGGGGCCCACCAGGGCGGTGATCTGGCCGCGCGGCGCCACCAGGTCCAGCGGCCCCAGCTGGAAGGCACCGAGCCTGAGGGTCAGGCCCTCGAGATGAACGGCGGCGTCGGTCATGGCGTCTTCTCCGCAAGTTCGTTCTGAAACAGGCGTCCGATCTCGGCGTCGCTGAGCCCCGCCTCGCGCCCGGCGGCGATGGCGGCCTTCAGCCCCTGGCGGGCGGCGCGGGCGTTTTCTTCACGCAGGCGCTCGACCCCGGCGGGGGCCAGGAAGGCGCCCAGTCCCTGGCGCTTGAAGATCACCCCGTCCCGCTCGAGCTCCTCGTAGGCCCGCTTGACGGTGATCACGCTGACCAGGAGGTCGCCCGCCAGCTGCCGGATCGACGGCAAGGAAACGTTGGGGTCCACCCGGCCGGCGGCGACCTCGCGCTTCACCGCGGCGACGATCTGCTCGTAGAGCGGTCCGTCGGCGGCCGGCGAGATCGGCCCGAAGCGGAGGGAGCCGGTGTTCATATAGTGTGTATAGACGATATATACTGTCGCGACAAGCCTGGGCCGGGCTGTGTTGTGCGGACGAGGCAAGTCGCCTCAAACTGGCCGGACCGCCTGCGAGACCAACATGCCCAAGGCCCTCCTCCGCTCCGCCATCGCCGCGATCGCCGTGCTGGCGGCCGCGCCTTTCGCCGCCGCCCAGTTCGGCCCGCCCGGCCCGGCCATGCGCGGCGACGGCCCGCCGCCGGCCGCCAGGCCGTTCAGCGTCACGCGCTCGGACCCGGGCCTCGACGCCATCGTGCCGCGCGGGGCGAAGCTGGTGCAGCTGGCGTCGGGGTTCGGGCTGAACGAAGGGCCGGTCTGGGTCCCGGACTCGAAGGGCGGCTACCTGCTGGTCAGCGGCCTGCTCGACAACGTCATCTACAAGATCACCCCGGCCGGGCGGGTCTCGGTGTTCCTGGAGAAGGCCGGGTTCAGCGGCGACGATCCCAGCCACACCGGGGCCCAGACCCGGTCGGGCCGTTCGCACGTGCTGCTGATCGGCCCGAGCTGCACGGGCCTGGATTCCAAGGGCCGGCTGGTCTGGTGCGCCGACAACGACCGGACGGTCATGCGGCTGGAGCCCGACGGCAGGCGCACGGTGCTCTCGGCCGGGGCGCCGGACGGGCGGCGGTTCTCTGGGCCGAACGACATCGCCATCCGGCATGACGACGGGGTCTATCTGACCGACAACGACTTCGGCCTGCGCGACGCGGGCAAGAGCCCCGACAAGCAGATGCCGAACGGGATCTGGCTGATCCGGGACGGGACCTCCCGGCTGGTGCTCGGCGACAAGGACCTCGGCGGCATCCCCAACGGCGTCGCCCTCTCGCCCGACGAGCGGTTCCTCTACCTGACCGCCTTCTCCAAGCTCTGGCGCTACGAGGTGAAGCCGGACGGATCGCTGGGCGGGCGGACCCTGTTCGCCGAGGGCCCGGGCATCGGCGACGGCATGAAGACCGACCGGGCGGGGAACCTCTATTCGACGTCGGGCGGCGGCCCGGGCGTGATCCGCATCACCTCGCCGGCGGGCAAGCTTCTGGGGTTCCTGAACCTGCCGATCTACGGCGGCGAGCCGAAGAAGCAGATCTGCGCGACGAACGTGGCGTTCGGCGGGGCGGACGGGCGGGACCTGTTCATCGCGGCCTGTGACGTGGTCTACCGGATCAGGTTGCTTCAGGCCGGAGGACGCTAAGAACGCTTCCCTCCCCACTTGAGGGCTCGAGACGGACGGATCGCCACACCGTGGCGATCCATATCGCCGCGAGCGAGAGCTCGCGTCGCCGTCTCGAGGGATCGAGGGAGGGGGCCGCGCGACCCATCCGCCTCGAAAGCCGATCCGCCGCACGAAGCTGAAGGTTCGGCGCGGCCCCCCTCCCCTTCCCCTCCCCCTCGAGTGGGGAGGGGTGTTCAGTGCGACGCCCGCCGTGTTAGCCGCGCTGCATGCCCACGCCCGTCCGTATCTGGCTCGAAGTCGCCCACCATGCGGCGTTCCGCATTGGGGGCTGGGCCTATGTGCGTTCCATCGACGGGGTGGTGAGCGGGAGCGCCGGGGGCGAGCGGAAGGTCGAGGCGGAGCGGACTGCGCTGGCGGGGCTGGCGGCGGCGATCGCTGGACTGCCGGCCGGGGCGGCGGTGGAGCTGCACAGCTCTTCGCCGCTGGTGCTTGGCGTTCCCGGCCGGATCGCGGAGGCGAAGGCGGGCGGCGAGGCGCCGGCCGACAACCTCGACCTTTGGGCCAAGGCGACCACCGGCCTGGGGCAGGTGCAGCTGATCATGCGCCAGGCGCAGCCCGGCGGAACCACCGCCTTCACCGCCGCTTGGGCGGAGTTCGCACAGGGCCGCGCCAAGGACCGCGGGGCCTTCTCCGCCCCGATCCCCAAGGTGAACCTCGCCAAGGCCGGGGTCTGAAGGCGCGCTACTTGGCGCGGCCGAGGTAGCCCTGGGCCAAGGTGGGGATGGCGATCAGCTGGTTGCGGGCGGCCGGCGAGCCCCAGCCGCCGTAGAAGACGATGCCGAAGAGGGTCTTCTTGTCCTTGCCGCCGAAGGCCACCCCGTGCAGCCCCGACGGGCCGGCGATGGAGCCCAGGTAGTCGCCGGCGGGCGAGAAGACGTCCACGGCCTCGCCGGTCGCCACATAGAGCCGGCCCGCGGAATCCACCGTCGAGCCGTCGCCGGTGCGGCCGGTGTGCAGCTTGGCGAACTCGCGCTGGTTCGCCAGCGAACCGTCGGGCCTCACGTCGAACACATCCACCCGCATGCCCGAGCCGACGTAGAGCTTCTTCTCGTCGGGGCTGAGGATGATGCCGTTGGCCTGGCCGACGTTCCGGCCGTACTCGGTCACCTTGCCCTTGGGGCTGGCGTAGAAAAGGCCGGCGCCGGAGATGGCGATGTAGGCGCCGCCGTGGGCGTCGGCCGAGAGGTCGTTGATCACCCCGCCGACGCATTCCAGCGGCTGGCCGTCGAAGCGGTCGGCCAGCATCTTGCGGGTGGGCTCGAGCTGGACGATGGCCTCGGGCAGGCCGCGCTCGGCCACGAACAGCTTGCCGTCCTTGCTGCGCGACACCGCGCCGGCGGTGTTGGAGGTGTAGAGGATCTTCGCGGTCCCGGTGGCGGGATCGATCTGCATCACGTTGCCGGCGTCGTTGTTGCCGACGATCATCGTCCCGCCCTTGGCGGCGATCGGCCCGTCGACGTTGTTGCCTTCCCAGGCCCAGACGGTCTTCCAGCTCTGGCCGGCGGCGATCACGCCGGGGATGGCGGCCGAGGGCGGCGGGAAGTCGAGCTTGGGCGGCTCGGTCATCTTGGAGATCGGGATGCCGAAGGGCTTGGGCGGCGTCTTGCAGGCGGTGACCAGCTTTGCGTAGTCGGGGCTCTGCCAGGTCTGCTGGCCGTGGCCGCGATCGAAGCTCGAGGCCGGGCCGTCGGCCAGTGCTGATGCGCTGAGGGACAGGGCTAGGCCGAAGGCAAGCAGTCCCGTGGTCTTCGCGGCGTTTGGCATAGGTCCCTCCCAGGTGGCGGATCAGTAATACAGGCGCCCTGATTCACCCGCTACAGACGGCAGCCATGGGGGGACTTCCAGACACCGATGCGGCGCGAAGCGCCGTCCGGCGCCGGGGACCGGCGGCCGTCATGGCGCTGCTGCTCGCGGCCGCTTCGCCCCTGGCGCTGGCCCAGAGCGCGCCGCAGTCGCCCGCCCCTAAGCCTCGATCCGCCCCCGCGCCCAAGGCGCCCGCCGCCGCCGGCGACGACGACACCACCGTCTCGGAGCTGGTGATCAACGGCAAGCCGCCGCCGGGCTCGGTCGAGGGCGACATCAAGCCCGAGCTCGTGCTGACGCCCCAGGAGGTGCAGTCCTACGCGGTCTCCACCGTCGACGACCTCCTGAACGAGCTGGCGCCCCAGACCTCGGCCGGGCCCGGCTCGCCGGCGCCGGTGGTGCTGCTGAACGGGCGGCGGATCTCGGGCTTCAACGAGGTGCGCGACATTCCCACCGAGGCCATCCTCCGGGTCGAGATCCTGCCCGAGGAAGTGGCCCTGAAATACGGCTATTCGGCCGACCAGAAGGTGGTGAACATCGTGCTGAGGCCCCGCTTCCGGGCCAGGACGGTCGATGTCGGCGGCGGCTCGCCCACCGCCGGCGGCCAGGTCCAGGGCCAGGGCCAGCTCGACTACATGCGCATCCGCCGCGACGAGCGGCTGAACGTAGCGCTGAAGGCCCAGGACTCGACCGCCATCACCGAGGACGCCCGAGGGGTGGTGCAGCCCGTGGAGACCACGCCTTTCGATCCGGCGGGCAATGTCGTCGGAGCCACGCCGGGCTCGGAGATCGACCCGGCGCTCAGCGCCCTGGCCGGCCATCCGGTGACCGTCGCCGGGATCCCCGCAGGCCTCTCCGGCGCGCCGAGCCTCTCGGATTTCGTCCCCACCGCCGGCGCGCCCAACGCCACCGACATGGGCCGCGACAGGACCCTGACCGGCTCGTCCAGCTCGGCCTCGGCCAACGTCGTCTACACGCGCCCGATGCCCGCCGGCATCCAGATGACGGTGAACGCGACCCTCGGCGCCACCCGGACCGCCAGCCTGCAGGGCCTGCCGGGCGTGGGGCTGGACGTGCCCGCCGGAAACCCGTTCTCGCCGTTCTCCGAACCCGTGACCGTGGCCTGGGACGTCACCAGGTTCGGACCCCTGCGTCAGGTGACCGACGGCTGGACCGCGCACCTCGGGACCACGCTCAACCGCGACACCAAGACCTGGCGCTTCACCTTCACCGCCGCCTACGACCACGCGACCAGCGAGACACGCACCGACGCCGGCGTGGACTCCGCCTCGCTGCAGCAAAGGCTCGACACGGGCGACCCGAGCTTCAATCCCTTCGTGCCGATCGACACGGCCCTGAACGGGATGCTCCCCCGCAACCTCGCCTCCTCGCGCACCGATACGGCCAATGTGCACGTGCTGGCCTCGGGACCCTTGCTGTCCCTGCCCGCCGGCAAGATGAACCTGACCATCCACGCCGGCGACGTGCAGAGCTGGTACGCCTCGAGCTCGACCTTCGCCGGGCGCCAACAGGTGGTCGACCTCTGGCGCAACGCCCTGAACGGGCGGGTGAACCTCGATGCGCCGGTGTTCCGCCACGCGGGGGCTTTGGGCGACCTGACCCTGAACGGCAATGCGGCGGTGGACCGGCTCTCGGACTTCGGCGTCCTGACCGCCTGGGGCTATGGCGCCAACTGGCGTCCGCTGACGGCCGTGACGCTGATCGTCTCGCGCACCCACGACTCCACCGCGCCGAGCTTCCAGCAGAAAGGCGGCCCCGTGGTGGTGACCCCCGGCGCGCGGGTCTACGACTTCACCACCGGCCAGACGGTGGACGTGAACCTGATCTCGGGCGGCAACCCGGGCCTCCTGGCCTATGGCCGCGACATCACCCGCGTCGGCCTGACGCTGCGCCCCTTCGCCAAGAAGGATCTGGTGTTCACCGCCAACTATAACCGCACCCGGACCCGCAATCCGATCGAGACCTTCCCGGCCGCGACCGCCCAGATCCAGGCCCTGTTCCCCCAGCGCTTCATCCGCGACGACGACGGCGAGCTGACAGACGTCGACTACCGCCCGATCAACTTCGCGTCGGAGGACAGGTCGCAGCTGCGCTGGGGGATCAATTTCACCACGCCCTTCGGCAAGCCCCCGCCGCCGCCCACGCCGGAAGAGCGGCAGGCGCTGAGACGGCAGTTCGCCGAGCGCGCCCGCCAGTTCGCCCAGCGCCGCGGCGGCCAGCAAGGGCCGGGCGGACCCGGCGCCGGCGGAGAAGGGCCGCCCCGCGGGGGTCCTGACGGCCCGCCGCCGGGAGACGGACAGGGCGGCCCGCCGGGACCCGACGGCGCCGCGCCGGGCTTTCCCGGGGGACCGGGGCCGGGCGACTTCGGCGGCGGGCCGGGCGGTGGCGGCGGATTCCGAGGCGGCGGCGGACGGGGCGGCGGTGGTTTTGGCGGCCGCGGCGGCGGCGGCAACCAGCCGGGCCGGATCCAGCTGGCGGTCTACCACACGGTGGTCTTCGAGGACCGGCTGCTGGTGCGCCCGGGCGGGCCGGTGTTCGACCTCTTGAACGGCTATCCGGCGGGCGGCGGCGGCGGCCTGCCGCGGCATGAGGTCGAGGCCCAGGCCGGGGTGACCTGGATGGGCCTGGGCGCGCGGGCCTCGGCCAAGTGGCAGAGCGGGACCTTCATCTCCGGCGAGGGCTCGCCAACCGGACCCCTGACCTTCTCGCCGATGGGCACGATCGACCTGCGCCTCTTCGCCGATTTCGCCCAGAACCGGCGCCTGGTCGCCCGCCATCCCTGGCTCTCGGGCACGCGCGTGACCCTGGGCGTGACCAATCTCCTGGACGCCCACGAGAAGGTCCGCGACGCCACCGGCTCGACGCCCCTGACCTACCAGCCCGCCTACCTCGATCCCGTCGGCCGGGTGGTGCGGCTCAGCGTGCGCAAGCTGTTCCGCTGAGCCCGAACAGCAGAGCCTGAATCTTCACTCAGGTCTCACTTCCATAGGTTTTGCCAATCGACCCTATGGCGACAATCAGTTGGACGTGGACGCTGATCGGGCGTTGCCTCCCGCCAGAAGGTCGTCACCGCGCGCCTCGGCCGGACCGGCGACCAAGCCTGACGGAGAGCACCGATGGACGCCAAGGTCGAAGACAACATCGCCGGCAAGTGCCCGGTGGTTCACGGGCGCGGCGGCCGGACCAACCGCGACTGGTGGCCCCAGAACCTCCGCCTCGAGGTGCTCAACCAGCATTCGCCCCGCTCCAATCCCATGGGCGAGGCCTTCGACTATGCGGCCGAGTTCAAGAGCCTCGACCTGAAGGCGGTGATCGCCGACCTGCACGCGTTGATGACGGATTCCCAGGACTGGTGGCCGGCCGACTTCGGCCACTACGGCGGGCTGATGATCCGCCTGGCCTGGCACAGCGCCGGCACCTACCGGACCTCCGACGGCCGCGGCGGCGCGGGCGGCGGGCAGCAGCGCTTCGCCCCGCTGAACAGCTGGCCCGACAACGCCAACCTCGACAAGGCGCGTCGGCTGCTCTGGCCGATCAAGCAGAAGTACGGCCGCAAGATCTCCTGGGCCGACCTCTATGTCCTGGCCGGCAACGTCGCCCTGGAGTCCATGGGCTTCAAGACCTTCGGCTTCGGGGGGGGCCGGGCCGACACCTGGGAGCCGGAGGAGCTCTACTGGGGCCCCGAGGGGAGCTGGCTCGGCGACGAGCGCTATAGCGGCGAGCGCCAGCTCGAGACTCCGCTGGGCGCCGTGCAGATGGGCCTGATCTACGTCAATCCGGAGGGCCCGAACGGCAACCCCGACCCGGTGGCGGCGGCCCACGACATCCGCGAGACCTTCGCGCGCATGGCCATGGACGACGAGGAGACCGTCGCCCTGATCGCCGGCGGCCACAGCTTCGGCAAGACCCACGGGGCGGGCGATCCGTCGTTCGTCGGGGCGGAGCCCGAAGGCGCCGTGATCGAGGACCAGGGCCTCGGCTGGCGCAGCAAGTTCGGCACGGGAGTCGGGGCCGACGCCATCACCGGCGGTCCGGAGGTGATCTGGTCCCAGACGCCGACCAGGTGGAGCAACGCCTTCTTCGACAACCTGTTCGGCTTCGAATGGGAGCTGACCAGGAGCCCGGCCGGCGCCCAGCAGTGGCGCGCCAAGGGCGCCGAGCCCTCGATCCCCGATCCCTTCGATCCGTCGAAGAAGCGCCTGCCCACCATGCTGACCACCGACCTCTCTCTGAGATTCGACCCCGCCTACGAGAGGATCGCGCGGCGCTTCCACGAGCATCCGGACCAGTTCGCCGACGCCTTCGCGCGGGCCTGGTTCAAGCTGACCCACCGCGACATGGGGCCGATCCAGCGCTACCTCGGGCCCCTGGTCCCCAAGGAGACGCTGATCTGGCAGGACCCGATCCCGCCGGTCGACCATCCCCTGGCCGACCAGCACGACGTGGCCGCGCTCAAGGCCAGGATCCTGGCGACGGGGCTCACCGTCCCGCAGCTGGTGTCCGCGGCCTGGGCCTCGGCCTCGACCTTCCGTGGGTCGGACAAGCGCGGCGGCGCCAACGGTGCGCGGGTGCGGCTGGATCCCCAGAAGGGCTGGGAGGTCAACAACCCGGCCGAGCTGGCCAAGGTGCTGAAGGCGCTGGAAGGCGTGCAGGCCGAGTTCAACGGCGCGGCCTCGGGCGGCAAGAAGGTGTCGCTGGCCGACCTGATCGTGCTCGGCGGCGCCGCGGCGATCGAGAAGGCCGCCAGGGACGGCGGGACCGCGGTCGAAGTCCCCTTCACGCCCGGCCGGATGGACGCCTCGCAGGACCAGACCGACGCCCACTCCTTCACGCCGCTGGAGCCGGTCTCAGACGGCTTCCGCAACTACCGCCGCGATGTCCCACAGCTGATGTCACCGGAAGAGGCGCTGGTGGACCGGGCGCAGCTGCTGCGGCTCAGCGGGCCGGAGATGACGGTGCTGGTCGGGGGCCTTCGGGTGCTCGGCGCCAATGCCGGCGGGTCCAGGCACGGGGTCTTCACCGACCGGGTCGGGACGCTGACCAACGACTTCTTCGTGAACCTGCTCGACATGGGCGTGGAGTGGTCCCCGGCGGGCAGGGAGAACCTGTTCGAGGGCCGCGACCGCAAGACCGGCGCCCAGCGCTGGACCGGCACGCGGGTGGACCTGATCTTCGGCTCGCATTCGGAGCTTCGGGCCCTGGCGGAGGTCTACGCCTGCGCGGACTCGCAGGCGAAGTTCGTCCGGGACTTCGTGGTCGCCTGGACCAAGGTCATGGACGCCGACCGGTTCGACCTGGCCTGACGCCGATCGGGGCGGCGCAGTTGACGCCGCCCCCCATCGCACTGCTCTGATCCCGGCGGAAACGGGAGGGGCCGCGGCCGCATGCGTTACCGCCAGATCGACCTCAACCTGTTCCTGATCTTCGACGCCGTGCTGAGGACCGGCAGCGTCTCGCGCTCGGCCAAGGCGCTGGGCGTCAGCCAGAGCGCGGTCAGCCAGGCCCTGGCCAAGCTGCGCGAGTACTTCAAGGACGAGCTGTTCCTGAAGACCAACACCGGCGTCACCCCGACCTCGACCGCTCTCTCCCTGGCCGAGGACGTCCGGCAGTTCGTAGCCTTCTCGGAAGCGGCCCTGATCAACCGGGCCGGCTTCGATCCCCTGGGCAGCAACCGGGACATCCGGATCGGCATGAGCGACATGGGCGAGATCGCCATGGCGCCCCTGATGCTCGAGGAGTTCCGGCACATGGCGCCGAACTGCCGGCTGATCTTCCTCGACCTCTGGGGCGCGGAGCTGCGCGAGGGCTTCGAGCGGGGCGAGGTGGACCTGGCGATCAACGCCCGGCCGCCGCCCGTCGGCGACATCCTGCAGCAGAAGCTCTACGAGAACGCCTACATCCTGCTCGCCCACAAGGACAACGCCATCGGCGCCGACGTCACCACCGCGGACCTGGCGACCAGCCCGCACCTAGTGGTGTCGCCCGGTCGGCTGGACCACGTGAGCGCCGACGACGCCCTGACCTTTGCGGGCGTCCGCCGCAACGTCGCCGTGCACGTCTCCAACTGGCTTGCCGTGCCCCACATCCTGGAGGCCCAGCCGGACCTCGTGGCCTTCGCGCCCGAGTACCTGGGCCAGGCCTATGCGCGCTTCGACCTCAAGACCATCCACCCGAAGTTCCCGCTGCCCAAGATCGCAGTCTTCCAGTTCTGGCACCGCCGGGTGAACGCCGACCCCTTCAACCTGTGGCTCCGGGCGCGGGTGCGGGAGATGTTCGCCGGCGGGCTCAGGGACCCGCGGGCGACGGAGGGTGGCGGATAGGGGGCGTGGGATCCTGCGGGACGGTTGGTGATTAGCGCCTCCCTCCCCACTCGAGGGGGAGGGGAATGATTTCTGGCCCCTTTCGTACGCTTAAAGGACACCTCAGAGAGCAGTTTTGCCATGCAGGTTATAAGCGCTCCTGAACGGCCTCTTCAGAAGTCGGGAATTCTCCGGCCCTTCAACTGCCTCTAGTTTCGCCGGCCAAAATGAGCGGCCGGACTCTGTCCAGGCCGCGCCCGGAGGAAGCCTTGAAGTCACCCGCCCTGCTCTGCCTCGCCGTCTGCGGCGCCGCGCTGCTGCCTGCAGCGGCCTCGGCCCACCACTCCTTCGCCATGTTCGACCAGGCCAAGCAGGTCACGGTGTCGGGCACCGTCCGCGACTTCCAGTGGACCAACCCGCACGCCTTCATCCAGCTCGAGGACGCCCAGGGGAAGACCTGGGGCGTGGAGCTCAACAGCCCCAACAACCTGGTCCGCCAGGGCTGGAAGCGGACGGCGCTCAAGCCCGGCGACAAGATCAGCGTGACGCTCAATCCCTTGCGCGACGGGCGTCCGGGCGGTTTGTTCAATTCGGTGACCCTGCCGACAGGGCAGGTGCTGGGAAATCCGAAGCCGACCGGCCCGATCAACGTGCCGACGGCCCAGTGAGAGGGGCGGACCGATGGATGCGCGCGTGAGAAACCTCGTCGGCTCGGCCGGCGCCCTGATCCTGTCATTGGCGGTTGTCGCCCCGGCCCTGGCCCAGGAGCGGGGCGGCCTCGACGCCGAGCGGGAGGCGGAGCTGTCGCACACCCACGACGGCTACTGGGGGGCGCTGGCGCCGCAGAACCTGCACAAGAAGCGGCCCAAGGCCCCCGTCGACTTCACCGGCACCTGGTTCATCAACCTGCGCCGCGCCTTCTCGGACTTCATGTTCGGACCGCCCTACCCCGAGTTCGGGCCCGAGGGGCAGAAGGCGATGCGGGAGGCCAAGGAGGCGGCCGCCAAGCACGTCCCCTACCGCGACACCATCGGCCAGTGCTACCCGGCCGGCATGCCGATGATCACCACCCGCGTCTGGCCGGTGAACGTCATCCAGCTGCCGACGGCGATCTTCATCACCTACGCCTTCACCAACAGCTACCGGGTGATCTACCTGGACGGCCGCAAGTTCTCCGACCCGGACGTGGTGGTCCCCTCCGCCAACGGCGAGTCGATCGGCCACTGGGAGGGCAAGACCCTGGTGGTCCACACCAAGTACCTGGATCCCAAGAACCACTACATCGACCAGGGCATCCCGGTGGACGACAAGTTCGAGATCACCGAGCGCTGGAACCTGCTGGACGGCGGCAAGACCCAGCAGATCGAGTTCATCATGACCGACCCGACCATGTGGAAGGGCGAGTGGCGCTCGACCAAGCGCTGGATCCGCAAGGACAATTCCGACGTGCCCGAGGTCGAGTGCCAGCCCGACCTCAACAAGCACCTGCCGGGCACCGCCGAAGGCAGCGCGGCGCTGGAGGAAGAGAACAAGGGCAAGTAGGGCCCGCCATTCCCAAACCCGGACCAGGGCCTAAGATGGCGCTTCTTTGAGCGCACAAGGATGGTCCGGGGGTGGCAGGATGAAGCTTCGCAAGATCGCGCTTTGCGCCGCGGCGGCCGCTCTGGCGGCGGGCCTGGCGGCGGCCGCCGCAGCGCAGGAAAGCGGCGCTGACCGGCAAGCTGGCCGGCCGCGCAGCAGCATGACCACCAACCTGCCCAAGCAGGACGAGGCCGCGCTGAAGGCCAAGCATCCCGAGCTCTACGTCCTGCCCCCGGTCTCCAAGGCGTACCAGCCCAAGAAGACGGCCTGGGGCGATCCGGACCTTCGCGGCATGTGGCCGACCGACAGCGTGGGCGGGCTGCCGCTGCAGCGCCCCGAGGGCATGGGCGGCCGGGTCTTCCTGAGCGAGGACGAGCTGAAGGCGCGCGACCACCTGATGGACCAGTGGCGCCACGCCGCCGCCGACGAGATCAAGTCCAACCACCTGGGCAGCGGCAACTGGGTCGAGATGACGGGCGCCGGCCGGCGCACCTCGATGCTGATCTCACCCGCGGATGGCCGCCTGCCGGCGCTGACGCCGGAGGGCGAGCGCGCGATGAAGATCGGCCGCTCGAGCTGGGTGCCGGGCCAGAGCTTCGACTGGGTGACCGACTTCGACAGCTGGGATCGCTGCATCTCGCGCGGCTTCCCCGCCTCCATGCTGCCGTTCCGCTACAACAATGGCGTCCAGATCCTGCAGTCGCCGGGCTATGTGGTGATCAATCTCGAGATGATCCACGACGCCCGGATCATCCCGCTCGACGGCCGTCCGACGACCCCGGGGACCACCAACTGGATGGGCGAGAGCCGCGGCCATTGGGAGGGCACGACCCTGGTGGTCGAGACCGACCACATCCGCCCGGGCGCCGCGCCCCTGAACGCCGCCACCACCGGCGGCCCGCAGCCGGCGTGGAACACCATCCCGATGAGCCCCCAGGCCCACGTGACCGAGCGCTTCACCCTCGTGGGGCCCAACACCCTGACCTACGAAATGAGCTATTCGGACCCCGCCGTCTGGACCGCCCCCTTCGCGCTTCGCATCGATCTGGCCCGCAACGAGAAGTACAGGTTCTACGAATACGCCTGCCACGAGGGCGACGAGCAGGTCCGCAACTACATCGTGACCTCGCGCATCCAGCGGAAACAGGCGGAGAAGAAGGCGGCCGCCGCGGCCGCCGCCGCCGCGCCGGCGGCGGGCTGAGCATGGCGGACACGACCCGCGCGGACCTGCTGAAGGTGCTGCTGGCCGGCGCCGCGGCCTCGGCGGCCGGGCCGGCGCTCGCACAACCGGCCTCCGGGGGCCTGGCGGCGCGCGTCGCCAGGCTGGAATCCCGCGACGAGATCCACACCCTGATGATGGCCTATGGCCGGACCCTGGACGCCCGCGACTTCGCCGGCTTCGAGGCGCTCTGGACGGCGGACGCCGAATACGGCCAGGGCCCCGGCCGGATGTCGAAGGGCCCGCCGGCGATCCGCGCGGCGCTCGAAAAGGCCTTCGCCACCAACGCCGCGGGCGTGCGCGAGCCCAATTTCCACGTCTTCTTCAATGTGATGATCGGCCCGGTGGAAGGCGACCGCGCCAGCGCCTTCAGCCGCTCGGCCTTCGTGGCGGCCAATGCCGAGGGCAAGCTCGAGGTGGTGATCGCAGCCCACTACGAGGACAGCTTCGTGCGCGAGGGCGGCCGCTGGAAGTTCCAGCGCCGGGTGATCTCTGCCGACGCCCCGAGGAGGGCGTGATGGAAGGCGGATGCCTCTGCGGGCGGATCAGGTACCGGATCCATCCGCCGGTCCACTTCACCAGCCAGTGCTGCTGCCGCGACTGCCAGAAGGCCACCGGCACGGGCCACACCACCATCCTGGGCATCCGCCGCTCGCAGCTGGAGATCACCGGCGAGCCCAAGACCTTCACCAACACCGGTGAAAGCGGCGGCGGCGTCACCCGGCATTTCTGCGGGGACTGCGGCGGGCGGATCTACACCTCCGGCCAGCTGCCCGGCGAGTTCGTCATGGTCCAGGCCGGCTCGCTCGACGATCCGAACCAGATCGAGCCCGAGAACGTGATCTACGCCAAGGACGCGGTGCGATGGGACCGCTTCGATCCCGCCCTGCCCGCCTTCGAGCGCCTGCCGCCAAGGGAGTTCCTGCCCGACGGCTCGCCCGTGGTGGAGATGCAGGCTGGGGAAGCGGCGAAGACTTAGGCGGCCCGTTTCTCTTCCCCGCTCACCCCGGCGAAGGCCGGGGCCCAGGACAAGTGACTCTTCGATGCAGCAAGGGTGCGCGGCGGCGCCGTCCCGGCTTATTGCGGGATGACCTGCTCTGACCTTTCCTGGGCCCCGGCCTTCGCCGGGGTGAGCGGATCATGGAGCTGGCCTATGCCACGCCCAGATCCGGCGAGACGAACTTCTCGCGCATGGTGACCAGCTCCTCGGCCGCCGTGGGGTGCAGGGCGGTGGTGTTGTCCCATTGCTGCTTGGTGACGCCCATCTTGATGGCGATGGCGGCCATCTGGATCATCTCGGGGGCGTCGTCGCCGACCACGTGGCAGCCCAGGATCTTCTGGGTCTTGGCCTCGACGACCAGCTTCATCATGGTCCGGTCCTCGCCGCCGAAGAAGGTCTGCTTCAGGGGGCGGAAGGTGGACTTGTAGATGTCGACCTGGCCGAACTTCTTGCGGGCCTCGGCTTCCGCATAGCCCACCGAGCCCACCGGCGGCTGCGAAAACACCGCGATCGGCACGCACGCGTGGTCGTAGGCGGTGGGGTTGTTGCGGAACACGGTCTCGGCGAAGGCGGCGCCCTCGCGGATGGCCACCGGAGTCAGGTTGATCCGGTCGGTGACGTCGCCGACGGCGTAGATGTTGTCGACGCTGGTCTTGGAATAGTCGTCCACGACGATGGCGCCCTCGGCGTTCAACTCCACGCCCGCCTTGTCGAGCCCCAGGCCCGTGACCTTCGGCGAGCGGCCGGTGGCGAACATCACCACCTCGGTCGTGGGCTTCAGCCCATTGGTGAGATGGCTGACTAGCCCCTCGGAGGTCTTCTCGATCTTCTCGTGCTGGGCGGCGAGGACCAGCCGGATCCCACGCTTCTCCAGCTCCCCACCGAGATGCGAGCGGATGTCGTCGTCGAAGCCGCGCAGGATGTTGGGGCCACGGTAGACCAGGGTCGTCTCGACCCCGAGGCCGGCGAAGATGCCGGCGAACTCCACGGCGATGTAGCCGCCGCCGACCACCATCACGCTCTTCGGCAGCTTCTCCAGGTGGAAGGCCTCGTTGGAGGTGATGCCGTGCTCGGAGCCCGGGAACTCCGGGACCTGCGGCCAGCCGCCCACGGCGATCAGGATCTTGTCGGCGGTGACCTGCTGGTTCTTGCCGATGAGCTCGACGGTGTGCGCGTCCTTCAGCTCGGCCCGGGCGTGGACGAGGTCCGCGCCGGCGTTGGAGAGGTTGCGGACGTAGATGCCCGAGAGGCGGGCGATCTCGACGTCCTTCTTCTCGAGGAAGGTCTTCCAGTCGAAGCGGACGTTCTCGAAGCCCGACCAGCCATAGCCCTTGGCGACCTGGACCTGATGGGCGACCTCCGAGGCGTAGACCATGAACTTCTTGGGGATGCAGCCGCGGATCACGCAGGTGCCGCCCACCAAGTGCTCCTCGGCGACGCCGACCCGGGCGCCCGACATGGCCGAGAGCCTGGCCGCCCGGACCCCGCCCGATCCGGCGCCGATGACGAAGAGGTCGTAGTCGTAGTCAGCCATGGGAGCTCCAGGGGCGGGGCGGGCCGCGCGGGTGGCGATCAGATAGGCTCTGCCGGCTTAAGGCGAAAGGCGCTCCACGCCGCTCTCGCCGCCGATCAGGGCCTCGTCGGCGAGGTCGAGGAAGAGGCCGTGCTCGACCACGCCGGTGACGCTCTTCAGGGCGTCGGCCAGCAGGGCCGGCTCGGGGATGGCGCCGCAGACCACGTCGTAGATGACGTTGCCGCCGTCGGTGACCACCACCTCGCCGTCGCGGATGCGCAGCCGAGGCGGGATGCCGATCTCGCATTCGGAGAGGGCGTCGCAGATGCGCCGGACGGTCGACTCGTGGCCGAACGCGACCACCTCGATGGGCAGGGGATGCTTGCCGAGATGGGGGACCTGCTTGGCATGGTCGGCGATCACCACGCAGCGGCGCGAGGCCTCCCAGACCAGCTTCTCGCGCAGCAGGGCCGCGCCGCCGCCCTTGATCAGCTGCAGCCCCGGCCCGATCTCGTCGGCCCCGTCGACGGTGAGGTCGATCTCCACCTGGTTCAGCTCCAGGAGCGGAATCGCCAGCACCTCGGCCAGCTGAGCTGTGGCGCTGGAGGTCGGCACCCCCCGGACGTCGAGCTTCTCGGTCTCCATCCGCTTGGCCAGGGCCCGGACGAACCAGGCCGCCGTGGAGCCGGTGCCCAGGCCCACGATCATGCCGCTCTCGACCAGGGCCGCCGCCGCCTCGCCCGCCGCCCGCTTCTGCTCGTCCGGGAATGAGGTCATGAGCCCTTCTTCCTCGCCTGCTTGGCCTCCCTGAACCTTTTCGCCCAGCCTTCCTTGTCGACCTGTTGACCGCGGGCGATGGCCAGGGCGTCGGCGGGCACGTCGCGGGTGATCACCGACCCCGAGCCGGTATAGGCGCCGTCGCCGACGCGCACCGGCGCCACCAGGGCGGTGTCCGAGCCGATGAACGCCCCTGCGCCCACGTGGGTCTGGGCTTTGTCGAAGCCGTCGTAGTTGCAGAAGATGGTCCCGGCCCCGAGGTTGGCCTTCTCGCCCACCGTGCCGTCGCCCAGATAGGCCAGGTGGTTGGCCTTGGCGCCCTTGCCGACCTTGACGTTCTTCACCTCGACGAAGTTGCCGATGTGGGCCTCCTCGCCGATGTCGGCGCCGGGCCTCAGGCGCGAATAGGGGCCGACGATGGCGCCCGAGCGCACCACCGCCTTCTCCAGATGGCTGAAGGCGCGGATCTGGGCGCCGGCCTCGACCGTCACGCCGGGCGCGAAGACCACATAGGGCTCGATGGTCGCCCCGCCGGCGACCTTGGTGTCCCAGGCGAAGTGCACAGTGTCCGGCGCCGGCATGGAGACGCCCGCCTCCATCAGCTCGGACCTGCGGCGGCGCTGGAAGATGGCTTCGGCCGCGGCCAGCTCGGACTGGGAGTTCACGCCCATGACCGCCTCCTCGGCCGCCATCGCGGCCCGCACCTTCAGCCGCCGGCCGTTAGCCAGGAGGATCACGTCGGGCAGGTAGAACTCGCCCTTGGCGTTGTCGTTGCTCACCTCGGACAGGAGGTCGAAGAGCAGATCCGCGGGCGCCGCCATGACGTTGGTGTTGCAGGCCTTGATCAGGAGCTCGTCCGGCGTCGCCTCCTTGGCCTCGACGATGCGCAGAAGGCGGTCGCGGTCCAGCAGCATGCGGCCATAGGCGGCGGGGTCCTCCGCCTCGAAGCCCAGCACAGCGATGTCGGCGCCCTTGGCCCTGAGCTCGAACAGGGGCGCCATGTCGGAGGGCCCCTGCAGCGGGTGATCGCCGTTGGTGATCACAACGTCGCCGTCGAAACCCTTCAGCGCCTCACGGGCGGCCAGCACGGCGTGGGCGGTGCCGAGCGGCGGATCCTGGACGGCGACGGCCGCTTCGCCGAGGCGCTCGGTCACGCGCTTGGTCAGGGCCGGGGAATGGGTCCCGACCACCACCAAGATCTTCTCGCAGCCCAGGCCCTCGGCCGCGTCGATGGCCCGGTCGACCAGGGTGCGTCCGCCCACCGCGTGCAGCATCTTGGGCAGGGGCGACTTCATGCGCGTGCCCTGGCCGGCGGCCAGGATGACGGCGGCGCGTCTGGTCATGATGCTCCTTCGTGCGGCGGACAGGCGTTGCGCCCGGCCGGGATTTAGCCGAAACGGCCCGCGATTGCATGGGTGGGAAATGAGTCTGCAAGGGGCGGTGATCGCCTTCGACCTCGACGGGACCCTGGTGGACACCATCGGCGACCTGATCGGCTCGATGAACGTGGTCCTGGCCGAGGAGAAGCTGTCGGGATTCCCGGTGGAGGCCGGCCGCCGGCTGATCGGCCACGGCGTCGGCGCGGCCGTGCGGAACGCCTTCGCCGAGAAGGGCCGGACGCTGGAGGGCCCCGCCCTCGACGACATGGTCGGCCGTTTCACCGAGGTCTACAAAGGCCGCATCGCCCAGGAGAGCCGGCCGTTCGACGGCGTACCGGAAGCGCTGGACCGGCTGGCCGCGGCCGGCGCGAAGCTCGCGGTCTGCACCAACAAACGCACCGCCCTTTCGCTCGCCCTGCTGGACGCCCTGGACCTGACCTCGCGCTTCGCCGCGGTGGTCGGCGGCGACCTCGTCGCCCAGAAGCCCGACCCGCGCCTGCTGCGCTACACGGTCGAGCAGGCCGGCGGCTCCATGGACCGCACCCTCTTCGTCGGCGACAGCATGATCGACCAGGCCACCGCCCGCGCTGCGGGGGCGCCGGTGGTGGGCGTCACCTTCGGCTATGTCGCGACGCCGCTGAAGGCCGAAGACTTCGACGCCCTGATCGACCGCTTCGACGAACTGCCCCCCATCGCCGAGCGGCTGATCGGCCGCGCCCCCTGACCTTGCGGCGGCGGCGCGCTTCAGGCTATAGGCACGCTCCCTCGGCGGACGCGTAGCTCAGCGGGAGAGCACACCCTTCACACGGGTGGGGTCGTAGGTTCAATCCCTACCGCGTCCACCATTTCCCCATTGGAATCATTGAGCTTTTGCCTCCTTGAGGGTGCCAGAATGCGTGCGATTTCGACGGGGAAATCCTCGTCGCGCAAATGGTGGAGCTTCCACCATCAGACGATAGTCGTCCTGGAGCGGCAGGTTCTACGAGCCATCTCGACGGCCGCAGGCTCTATCCCAAGCTGCATATCTCCGACTCAACACGCTAGAATTCGAGCGTGAGAAGACGCCACACACAGTTTTGGCAGCCGAGGTATCCGGTGGGGGCACCGGGTTACGTGGCTGGCGAACATGCTACCAAGGTGACGGCCGCGGAGGACCACTTCCGGTCGGCATTGGAACGACATCTCAATCCAGCCTTGGGCACGCCTCTTTCAGCCGATGTCGCGAGATCAGACGCGCGCGCGGCTATACGGGTCATGAGAACCTATTCGCGGGCGAGTAGATGGCTTCGCGTCTATCTGGACCGGCGGCTCGGAAGGGATGCCCCACGCCATGTTTGGCTGGAACTCATCTCGGCCCTGAATGGACCCCGTAGCGGCCTGTGGGCGGAGCCATGGCGAACGAGCCCGGCGCGCGGGCGAGCTACGGTGAGCGGCCGACTGAATGTGCCTGTCTCTGGCCTTTACCGGCTCGCGTGGACGGCCCGGCACCCACCTTGGCCCCATCCCTAGACGCCCGCCTCTAGACGAGAAGCGGGGGCGCCAAAGGTGCCAAACACGATCACTTGGCATCTCGTGCGACTGGCACTCCAAGGAAAAACCTGGAAAACCTGAACGAAATCAATTAGCCCCCAGTTCCGCGTCCACCATTCGCCTTGCGGCCCGCGTCGCATCGGGCGAGGAATTCCCGCCATGATCCGTCGCCTCGCCACCCTCGCCTTCTGCACGGCTGCGCTCGTCGCAACGGCCGCCGACGCCGCGCCGCCGCCCAAGGTCGGCATCGAGAGCTTCGCCCAGCTCGAGACGCCCCTGCCCTATCCCTACGACGAGGCGGCCGACGCCAACGCCCAAGTGGCCAAGGCCAAGGCGCGGGCCAGGGCGCACCACAAGCTCCTGATGATCGACCTCGGCGGCAACTGGTGCGGCGATTGCCGCATCCTGGCTGGCGCCATGGATCTTCCGGAAGTGAAGGCCTTCGTGGACAGGCACTACGAGCTGGTCACCGTCGACGTCGGCCACTTCGACAAGAACCTGCAGATCCCGGCCCACTACGGGATCACCAGCCGGCTCGAAGGCGTTCCGGCCCTGCTCATTGTCGACCCGGGGAAGGATGCGCTGCTCGACCGCGGCCATGTCTCGGCCCTCGAGGACGCCCGCCACATGACGCCACAAGCCCTGGCCGACTTGCTGGCCAAGTGGACGCCGAACTGAACAGAGCCCTGACATCGCGACCGCCGGCGCGCCGGCCGCCAAGCCGTCCGAGCTGGAGCGCTCAGAGGATGAAGTCGGGCGACACCGCGTAGGGGTGGTGGTCCCAGGGCCACGATTGCGTCTCCGCCTGGAGGCTGACCGGATCGAAACCAGGACCCGCGGCGCCATGCCCCCCGGTCTGGTCGAAGCTGAAGCTCGAGACCTCGTCGGTGGTCATGGATGCCGAGCTCGCCTGGGCCGAGCTCGAATGGGGGCCGATGACGGTGATCTGGGTGTCGCCGCCGCCCATGGCCGCGGTGTTGAAGGTGTCGCCCGTGTAGTCGCCGATCAGATGGACCCTGGCGACCGTCACGCCGTTGTTGAACAGGGTGAGGTCGCCGCTCGACTGCCAGGTGGCGGCGGTGACCGTCCCGTTCCAGTCGATCACATCGCCGGACACGAAGCCTGCGATCTTGGCGGTGTAGGCCCCGTTGGCGTTGAGCGTGTTCGGGCCGATATCCAGCTGCCCGGTGGAGCTCATGAAGGTGATCGTCTGGGAGCCGCCGGCCCCGGTGATGAGCTGAGCGCCGGCGTTGATGTGGATCTGGCCCGCGCCGGTGATATTGCCGACCCGGTCCACGTCGCCGCTCGCGCCCGTGGCGGCGATCAGCAGGCCCGTGTTTTGCAGCGAGCCGCTGATCGAGTCGCTCGTGAGGGTGATCACCCCGGCTGTGGAATTGACCACGCTGAGCGGCGTGCCGAAATCTGTCTGCGCGAAGCCGAAGCCGCTGATCGTCCCGGTGTTGGTGACCTGCGTCGCGTGCATGACCGCGTAGCCGGCGCCGACGCCGTTAAGGGTCCCCTTGTTTACGACGGTGGGGGCGAAGGCGCTGACGAGCGTGGCCGTCGCTCCGACGTCGACGGTGATGCTGCCCGCCGCGGCGCTCTTGGTCCCGACGTCGATCGAGGACGTGCTGTCGACGTCCAGGAAAGCGCTGACGCCGGCGACGGAGCCGGCATGGACCACGCCGCCGTTCGAGGCGTCGAGGCCTCCCGTGAGGGTCCCGGTGATCTTCACGGTCCCGCCCGCCACGTGCAGCCCGCCCGGGCCTCTGTCGGCGTCGCCGTTCACGGTCAGCGAGTCGCCGGCGTAGATCCAGAGGTCGTTGGTGTCGACCGAGCCGCCGGTGAAGCTCAGGCTGCCCGTCGTGAACGCGCCGGCCAGCACCGTGTCGCCGGCGATGGTCAGGGACGCGGAATTGCCGGTCCCGGTGATCACCTGAGGCGTCCCGGGGTCGCGCGCGTTGATGGTCACGGAGTCGTGGACGCCCGGCGCGACTGCGGCCGGGTTCGCGCCAGTGGTGGTGTCCGTCCAGTTCGCGGCGGCGTCCCAGCTTCCGGGGCCGGGGCTCGACCAGACATAGTGGTCGTTGGCGGCGGTTCCCGACGGGGGCCTGGCGGTGTCCGCGCCGCCGCCGAGGAAGACGACCGTCTCGCCGCCCAGGGCGACGGTCCGGAAGGTCTGGCCCGAATAGTCCCCGGCCAGGTGGAACTGGGCGACGACCGAGGCGCCGTTCATGAGGCTGAGCACGCCGCTGCCGGCCTGCCACGCCGCGCTGGTGGCCGTTCCGTGGAAGAAGATGGCGTCGGAGGCCGCGAAGCCGGAGAGGGTGGCGCCGTAGGTCTTGGAGCTGTCCAGCGCCGCCGCAAAGAGGTTCAGCGCGCCGCCGGGGCCGGTGAAGGTGATGGTCTGTCCGGCCGAGGCCGTTCCGGTCTGGAGGGTGCTTCCGGCGGCGACCTGGATCTGACCGGTTCCGGTGATGTCGCCGACCATGTTGCCGAGGTCGCTGGAGTTCAGGCCGGCGATCAGCAGGCCGGTGTTGACGACGGGCCCCGTCATCCAGTCGCCGAGGAGGGTGATGGTCCCGGAATTGTTGACGTTGACCCCGCTGTTGTCGACGAGCTGGTGGAACTGGACGCCGGTGATGGATCCGGTGTTGGTGACGTTGGTCGCGTAGATGATGCCGTTGTTGATCGCCCCATAGTTGACGACCGTGGGGGCGGTGACCCCGCCATTGATCGTATGGCCCGTATCGATCTGGATGCTTCCGGGCTGGGCGCCGCCGGTGGTCCCGAGCTCGATCCAGGAGGTCGAGTCCACACTTCCGCCGGCGCCGACGCCTGCGATCTGGATCGAGCCGCCGTTGATCGCGCTCAAGGGCACGCCGACGGCGTTTCCGCTGACCCGGATCGAGCCGCCGTAGGCGCTCAGACCGCCGACGCTGTCGGGCGAAGCGAAGGTCACGTCACGGGCCACCTTCAGCGATGCGCCCGACGTCACGGAGACGCCGCCGCCGTCCATATAGCCGCCGGCGAGGATGAGGCTGCCGAACGAGAAGGTTCCTGCGAAGTTGGTCGTGCCGCCGACCGTCAGCGATATCGCCGCGGCGTTGCCGGTGATCGTCTGGGTGAGCGGGACCCCGTACGCCCTCCCGGGGTCGGGGATCGTCACATAGTCGCGGGTCCCCGGAGGGTTCGGCGCGGGATCCTGTCCGGTGGTCGTGTCGGTCCAGTTGGCGGCGACGCTCCACTTGCCGGACGTCGGACCTGACCAGGTGTAATGATCGCCGGTGCTCATGGCGCGCCCTCCCTCGACGGCCAAATCGGCCGCGGACTGCGCAGAACCTGCCACCGCCCAATGAGACGGCTCGGCGCCTCCGGTCGGTCCAATTCTAGGTTGCAATATGCCGTCGGGGCAAGCGGCCCCGAACACGCCGGACGCCTCCCGGAGAACCGAACGGGGCCGGGCGCGAACAAATCTCTATCGGCGGTCCTCGAAGCGCAACGGCTCCGGCCCCGATCGCGAGGGGGCGTTCCGGCGTGGATCCAACCGAAATCCTCGAGCGCACCACGAAGGGCCGCCTTCGCGTCCTCAACGAGCGCCTGGCGCCCGGCCATCTGCTGTTCGGCCCCAGGCACATCGTCCTGGGCGTCAACAACTTCTGCAACCTGCGCTGCGTCATGTGCGACGTGGGCACCGGCGACGACGGGACCAACTTCGGCGCGAACCTGGTCGGCGCCAAGACGAGGTCCATGCCGATCGAGCTGTTCCGGCGCATCGCCGACGAGGCCGCCGGCCTCCACCCGCGCCCGAAGCTGGCCCTGGCCTTCACCGAGCCCCTGGCCTGGAAGCCGCTGGGCGAGGCGCTGGACTACGCCAGATCGCTCGGGCTGCGGGTCTCGGTGACCTCCAACGGCCTCCTGCTGATGGCCAAGGCCCAGGAGCTGGCCGAGGGCCGATGCAGCGAACTGGCGATCTCGCTGGACGGGCCAGCGCCGATCCACGACGCCATCCGGCGCCGCAAGGGCAGCTACGCGCGGGCGGTGGAGGGCATCGAGGGGCTGTCGGCCATGCCGGGCGCACCGCCGGTGTCGATCTACTGCACCATCACCGAGCGCAACATCGGATGGCTTCGCTCGTTCCTGGACGGCCTGAAGGGCCTGGGGCTCAAGCGGGTCGGCCTGATCCACAACAACTTCATCACCGAGGAGCTGGCCGCGTTGCACAACGGCGCCTACGCCGGCCTGCTGGGCGCCACCGCCTCGAACGTCTTCGAGGCGTCCCCCACCGAGATCGACGTCGAGGTGCTCTCGGCCGAGCTGACCGAGATCGCCGCCGGCTCCTATCCGTTCCCGGTGCTGATCCAGCCCGGCCTGACCACGGCCCAGGAGCTCACCACCTACTACCGCCGGCCCGAGCAGTTCATCGGCCGCCGCTGCAACGACATCAACCGCATCCTGATGATCGACCCCGACGGCGAGGCCATCCCGGCGCACGGCCGGTGCTTCCGCTTCCCCGTCGCCAATGTGCGGGATCGCAGCCTCCGGGAGATCTGGAACCACCCCAATCTGGCCGCCGCCCGCCAGACGCTGAACCGGGCCGGCGGGCTGCTCCCGGCCTGCAGCCGCTGCTGCGGCGGGTTCAACTAGGCGCTAGCTGTCGCGGCCCTGGATGGCCTGCTCCCTGGCGAGCCGAGCCAGGGCGTTCTCGGTCATCACCGCTATGATGCGGTCCAGCGTCTTCAGCTCCTCGTCGGTCAGGCCGGCGCAGAGGTTGCGCTCGCTCTGCTCGGCCAGCTCGACCAGGGGCGCATAGGCCCGCATGCCTTCGGGCGTCGGGCTGATCGCCACGCCCGGACCCCCGCCGACGTTCTCGCGCCTGAGCAAGCCCAGCGCGACCAGCCGCTTGACCGTGCGGCTCACCTGGCCGGCGTTGCGGCGCATCACCGCGCCGAGCTCGTTGATCGACAGGCCCGGCATGTCGCAGGCCCGCGCCAGCACCCGCCATTCGAAGTCGGAAAGGCCGCTGACCCGCGAATAGGCGAGCCCGCTGCCCAGCCGGATCAGCCGCACCAGCTGCTGCAGCGCGATGTGGGCGAGCTGGCGGCTGAGGGGGCCGCCCTCCTCGCCCCGGCCGAGGCGCGGGCGCGTCGGGCCGCGGGTGATGCTCTGGTCGTCCGGCACGTCAGGTCCTTAACAATGGCAACCAAGATCGTAACGGCTAAGCTTCGCAGCGGCAAAAATGTGACGGTCCGAAAAGGTTCAAGGCCGGACCTTGGCCAGAATGCCGCATCAATTTGACAACGTAAATCTGGTCGGCAAAGCTCAGGCTACCTGAGTGAAAAACTCGGGCGCGAGCCGCCTCAGGCGGCCGTCGGGAGCGCCGGGCGCTCCTCTGGGGAGAGGAAGTTCGCATCATAGGAGGGGGCGCCATGCGTCTTGATTTCCGTCACGGCTTCAATTCGACCGCCAAGAACATGCGGCTCGCCAGCGCGAGCGCGGCGGCCCTTTCGATCGCACTCCTGAGCGCCGGCGCGGCCCACGCCGCGGACGACGCCAGCAAGGCCGGCTCGACCGTCGGAGAAGTGGTGGTCACCGGCTCGCGCATCCAGCGCTCGACCTTCACCTCGCCGAACCCGGTGACGGTGATCAACGAGCAGGAGATCCAGAAGCTCAACCTGACCAACGCCGGCGACATCGTCTCCCAGCTGCCGCAGAACTCGAACTTCTTCGCCGGCAACAACGTGGGCCTCGGCAACTTCAACGTCGGCGCCCAGCTGGTGAACCTCCGGGGCCTGAACCCCTTCTTCGGCACCCGCACCCTGACCCTGCTCAACACCGAGCGGGTGGTGCCGACCACCACGGGCGGCGGCGTCGACATCACCTTGATCCCGTCGATGCTGGTGGGCCGGGTCGACACCGAAACCGGCGGCGCCTCGGCCGTCTACGGCTCTGACGCCATCGCCGGCGTCGTGAACATCATCCTCGACACCAAGCTCCAGGGCTTCAAGGCCACGGCCGACTTCGGCCAGACCAAGTACGGCGACGGGCGCGACTATCACGCGTCGGCGGCCTGGGGGAGCGCCTTCGGCGACGGCAAGGGCCACATCATCGTCGGCGCCGAGTTCGAGCACGCCCAGTCCATCGGCATCTGCTCCGACGTGCGCGCCTGGTGCGCCACCAACTACGCCCTGTTCACCAACCCCGGATTCAACGTGGGCGCCGGCAACGGCCAGCCGCATTACATCCTGGGCCCGGGCGGCACGGCGGCGAACCAGACCCCGACGGGCGTTCTGGTGCCTTGCGGCTTCGGTCCGCCGGGAGTCTGCATCAACATTCCGGGCGTGCCGGGCATGGGGCTGCAGCAGTTCAACAGCTCGGGCTCGGCGCTGGTCCCCTTCACTCAGGGCAACTACGCCGCGGGCGCCGGCTTCTTCGGCTTCCAGCAAGGCGGCGACGCCAACTCGGTCGGGGCCTACGAGACCACGACCATGAAGCCGGACGTGCGCAAGTACACGGCGCTCGCCCACATCGACTACCAGCTGAGCGACCGCATCACGGGATCGGTCGAGGGCTGGTTCGCCCGCAGCGTGGCGGTGAACCCGGTCGCCAACGGCGCCATCGGGCCCTATGCGCTGCAGGTCGGCGGCGCTCCGCCGGTTAACGTCTTCGTCGGCTTCCGGGTGGCGGCGGACAACGCCTATCTGACGCCGGCGGAGGCGGCTGCGATCGGCCCGGGCGGTTCGGAATTCGGCCGCAACATGCTGGGCACCCAGCTGGCCCGCAACGAGACCAACGACTCCACCTATCGCCTGGCCTTCACCCTGAAGGGCGACCTGGGCGGCAGCTGGGGCTGGGACGCCTACGGCACCTGGGGCGAGAACCAGAATGGCCAGCACCTGTACCACAACGTCGCCGGCCAGCTTCTCCAGTACTCACTGGATGCGGTGAAGAACGGCGCCGGCCAGATCGTCTGCGGCGTGAGCATGGCCGGGCGGACCAACCCCTCGACCGGCCTGCCCTATTCGGCGGCCGATGTCGCCCTGGCGTCCGAGAACGGCGGCTGCGTGCCGATCAACCTGTTCGGCCAGGGCAACGCCACCCAGGCGGCGCTGAACTACGCCTTCCCGACCCTGCAGGAGTACTCGACCTACGAGCAGGAGGTCGTGTCCGGGAACATCCACGGCGACCTGTTCCAAGGCTTCGGCGCCGGCCCGGTCAAGCTGGCGGCCGGCGCCGAGTGGCGCCGGGAGTGGGGCGTGGTCACCCACGACCTGGTCAACCAGCCCTGGTACACCTACTACACCCTGAGCTACGGCCTCGATTACAAGGGCACGATCGACGTGCTCGAAGGCTACGCCGAGCTCAGCGTGCCGGTCCTGAAGGACATGCCGCTCTTCAAGTACCTGGAATTCGACGGCGCGGTCCGCGGCACCCGCAACGAGGCGGCCGACCACTCGACCGAGCCGGGCGTGTTCTCGCAGTATACGCCGCTCCAGTCCGGCCAGTCGGTCACCCACTACTTCCCGACCTGGAAGGCCAACTTCCTCTGGGACGTCACCGACTGGCTGAGGCTCCGCGGCACGCGCTCACGTGACGTCCGCGCGCCTCAGTTCCGTGAGCTGTTCCAGAGCTACGCCGTCTCGGCCGGCGGCCCCTTCGGCACCGTCACCAACCCGTGGTGGGTCGCCGATCCGGCCAACCATACGGTCGTGACCCAGACGCCGCAGATCACCACCGGCGGCAGCCTCTCGGTCGTGCCTGAGAAGGCCGACACCACGACGGTCGGCATCGTGATCTCGCCGAAGTCGGGCTGGCTGCAGGGCTTCAACTTCTCGGCCGACTGGTACCAGATCTACATCAACGAGCCGATCGTCGGCCCGCCCTTCGGCGTCGGCGCGCAGAACATCGTGAACCTCTGCTACCAGGGGAACGCGCACTTCTGCGGTCTGATCGTCCAGGATCCGGTCACCAAGAGCATCTCCCGAGTCAACAACCAGGCGGTGAACCTCGGCAAGGACACCACGCGGGGCATCGACTTCGAGGCGGACTACAACCTGCCTCTCGAGCGCTTCGGCAATGGCATGCCCGGCAGCCTGAACTTCCGGGTGCTGGCGTCCTACCTCTATGACCTGATCATCGATCCGGGCAACGGCGGCCTCACCTTCAACTATGCCGGCCAATCCGGTCCGACCGCGGCCTTCGGCGGCTTCAACACCTCGCCGAAGTGGCAGGCCAACGGCTTCGTCACCTACACCAACGGGCCGTTCAGCGGCACGGTGCAGGTCCGCTACATCGGCCCGGGCCGGTTCACCACCAGCAGCCCGTCGGGCGGCCTGGCCCTTGCGCCGGGCGATGCGGGATACTCGACGACCAATCCCAACAGCATCAGCTCCAACAGCGTGCCGGCGGCCTGGTACGTGAACCTGCACGCCTCTTATGACGTGACCAAGAACCTCACGCTGTTCGGCAACATCAACAACCTGTTCGACAAGGACCCGCCGATGGCGCCGGGCGGCAACGGCTACCCGACCAACCCGGTGTACTTCGACACCTATGGCATGACCTGGAAGCTGGGCGCCCGCGTCCGCTTCTAGTCGACGACAGTAGGAGTAAGACCCCCCTTACGGGCGCGGCGGGATCCCGCCGCGCCCTCTTCTTTTGCGCTCAGCGCGGGGGGCGCTTGCGCACCGCCTCTTCGACCACCTCGGCGCCCCAGCCGGGGCCGGCCGGCAGCACCAGCTCGCCGTTCTCGATCACCGGCGGATGGGTGACGTACTCGTCCTGCCAGGGGCAGTCGTCGGCCTCGTACTCCATGATCCGAAGGTTCGGGACGACGGCCGAGAAGTGGGCGCCGATCAGGCTGGCGACGTGGCCATAGAAGTTGTGGGGGGCGACGTTGACCTCCAGCGCCTCGGCGGCCTGGGCGATCTTCAGGGACTCCGGCAGGCCGTTCCAGACGATGTCGATGATGGCCACGTCGCAGGCGCCGGCGTTCAGATAGGGCAGATAGCCCTTCACCCGGTAGATCGACTCCAGCGAGGCGATCGGCGTGCGGACGGCGTGGCGCACCTGGGCCAGGGCCTCGGGCGCGTGCATGTCGGCCTCGAGCCAGAACAGGCCGAGCGGCTCCAGCCGATAGGCCAGCTGGCGAAGCGCCTCCGGGCTGAAGCCGAAATTGACGTCGAGCAGGAGGCCGATGTCCGGCCCCGCGCCCTCGCGGAACGCCTCGAGCTGGCGGACGATGGCGTCGAACAGCTTCGGATCGCCGTTGCGGCCGAGCTCCAGGCCCGGACGGAAGCCGGGATTGGTCATCCGCGGCCGCTCGCCGTCGAACAGCATGGGATTGGTCTTCAGCGCCCGGTAGCCGCGCCGCTTCACCTCCGCCCCGAGCTCGGCGATGTCGTCCAGGGTCCGGACCGCCTTGCCGCCGATGCGCTGCTCGAACAGCTCCGGCAAGGTCGCGCGGAACGAGCCGCAGTGCGACCAGTAGAGAGGGATCCGCTCGCGCACCGGTCCGCCGAACAGCCGGTAGACAGGGACGCCCGCCGCCTTGCCGGCGATGTCCAGGCAGGCGTTTTCGATCGCCGCGATGGCCTGGTCGACCAGGCCGCCCGCGGCCATCCGCGTCTGGGCCCGAAGGTCGGCGCCGATCCGCGCCCAGGCCTGGGGGTCCTTGCCGATCAGCCCCTCGCCCAGCTGGCGGATGATGGCGGCCAGGCCAGGGTTCCAGCTGGTCTCGTTGAACTCCGACCATCCGACGAGCCCCTCGTCGGTCTCCAACTTCAGGAAGGAGATGGTCCGCCAGCCGCCGTCGGCGTGCAGGTCCCGGACCCCGGTGATGCGCATATGTCCCTCCCCCAACGGGTTTCCGGCGGCAAGCGGATCGGTTAGGCCTTGGCCCAGTCCCATTGCAGAGCCCGAACCCGACCTTGTCGCAAGAGCCTTCCAAGATCCTGGTCACCGGCGGCGCCGGCTTCATCGGCGGAGCCGTGTGCCGGCATCTGATCGCCTCGGGCGCCTCGGTGGTCAATTTCGACAAGCTGACCTACGCCGCCTGCCCGGCGTCGCTGGCGGACATCGAGGGCTCCAACCGCTACGCCTTCGTCCAGGGCGACGTCGCTGACCGGACGGCCGTCCGCGCCGTGTTCGAGGCCCACCAGCCCGACGCCGTGATGCACCTGGCCGCCGAGAGCCATGTCGACCGCTCGATCGAGTCGGCCGAGCCCTTCATCACCACCAATGTGGTGGGCACATACGTGATGCTCGAGGAGGCGGCCCGCCACTGGAAGGGGCTGACGGATGAACGGAAGGAGGCCTTCCGCTTCCTGCACATCTCCACCGACGAGGTGTTCGGCTCGCTGGGCGATGAGGGCCTGTTCACCGAGACCACCGCCTACGATCCGAGATCGCCCTATTCGGCGTCCAAGGCCTCGGCCGACCACCTGGTCTCGGCCTGGGGGCACACCTATGGCCTGCCGGTCCTGATCTCGAACTGCTCGAACAACTACGGGCCCTACCACTTCCCCGAGAAGCTGGTCCCGCTCGTGATCCTGAACGCGCTCGAGGGCCGGCCCCTGCCGGTCTACGGCGACGGCGGCAACACCCGCGACTGGCTCTATGTGGACGACCACGCCGAAGCCCTGCACCGCATCCTGGCCAGGGGCCGGCCCGGGCGCTCCTACAACGTCGGGGGCCGCAACGAGCGGACCAACCTGCAGGTGGTGCAGACCATCTGCGACCTGGTCGACCAGGCCGCCCCGGCCCTGTCGTCCGGCCCCCGGCGGGGCCTGATCACCTTCGTCGCCGACCGCCCCGGCCACGACCGCCGCTACGCCATCGACCCGACCCGGATCGAGAGCGAGCTCGGCTGGTCGCCGAAGACCGACTTCGAGGCCGGCATCCGCAAGACCGTCGACTGGTATCTCAACCGCCGCGACTGGTGGCAGCCGCTCCGGGATCGCTACGCCGGGCAAAGGCTCGGGCTCAAGGCGGCGGAGTAGCTACTCGGCCAAGCCACGCCTGGCCGACAGGCCGTATTCTTGAACGCAGAGGACGCAAAGAAGCGCTGAGAGCGCAGAGGGGCAGCGCGTCTCCGCGTCCTCAGCGCCTCCTCCGCGATCTCTGCGTTCAAATGGACGGGGTTCGCCGCCCGGAAGTCGAAAGGCCGGGCCCTACGGCATCAGCTTCTGCTCGACCGAGAGCATGAAGTTCTCCACGACCTTCACCGCCTCGGGGGACTCGTCCAGCGTCAGGTGGCCGACGTCCTTGAAGATGCGCAGCGTCGTGGCCTTGGGCAGGCGCTGGGTCCAGGCCGAGACGCGGCCCACCGGCAGCACCTGGTCCTCCTTGCCCCAGAGCAGCAGGCACGGGACGCTGATCCGGTGCATCCAGTGCTCGAGGTTGGTCTCGGAGGTCATGGCCTTGAAGGCGGCCTGGCCCTCGCGGGCGCGCTCCTTGAAGAACAGCTCGGCCGGCACCGCCGGCGGCAGGAACGGGGCGAGGAAGGCCTGGTTGGCGCTCAGGGCCAGGAACATCTCCTGGGGCGACATGGCGCCGAGATTGGCCGGAGGATACTCGGGGATGTCGAGCCCGCCGGGCGCGGCCAGGATCAGGCTCTTCAGCCGGTCGTTGTGGCTGATGGCGAACTCGGTCGCCAGCCGCCCGCCCATCGAGGCCCCCACCAGATGCACCTTGTCCAGGCCCAGGGTCTCGAAGAAGTCGAGATAGTGCAGCACCAGGTGCTGCATGGCCCCGATGCGCGGGTCGTCCGCGGTCTCGCCGAAGCCCGGATGGTAGGGCAGGATCACCCGGAACTTCTCGGTCCAGGGCTTGGCGAACTGGATGCCGTGGAAGGTGCCGCCGCCATGGAAATAGACCACGGTCGGGCCGGAGCCCGCCTCGTAGTAGACGGTCCTCACGCCCTTCACGTCGACCTTCTTGCGGGTGAACCCCTCGGTCCCCGGGCGGGCCTTGGTCGGGGCTTCGGCGTCGGTCATCTGGCGGTCTCCTGAACTCGGGGACCGTGATAAGGGCCGCCGCGCCCTACCGCAACGACGCGTTCAGCGCCTCGAGCGCCGCGGCGCCGGGGACCAGCTCCCCGTCGCCGAGCTGGTTCAGCGGACGGTCCACCGTGGCCAGGTAGTCGTGCATCTCCTCCGCGTCCGGCTCGACGTAGAGCAGGCCGGTGACGATCTCGCCCTCGGCCTGACGCTCCTGCAGATAGGCCATGGCGTGGATGCGATCGGAGGGGTCGTAGTGGGCCTCGACCTTGCGCAGGCGCAGCACCGAGCCGTCATGCTGGGTGACCAGCTCCACCGTGCCTGGCTCGTGGTCGATGGCGATGGGCGCGCGGGGCTCGATGACGTCGAGCCGGTTCACCGCCTCGTTGTGCTCGCGCACATAATCGAAGCTCTTGGTCGAGCCCGGGTGGTTGTTGAACGCCACGCAGGGGCTCAGGACGTCGATGAAGGCGGCGCCCTTGTGCAGCAGCGCCGCCTTGATCAGCGGCGTCAGCTGGGCCTTGTCGCCCGAGAAGCTGCGCGCCACGAAGCTGGCCCCGAGCTGCAGGGCCATGGCCACGAGGTCGATGGGCGCGTCGTGGTTGGTCTGGCCCTTCTTGGACTTGGAGCCGCGGTCGGCGGTGGCCGAGAACTGGCCCTTGGTCAGGCCGTAAACGCCATTGTTCTCGACGATGTAGACCATGTTCACGCCGCGCCGGATCGCGTGGGCGAACTGGCCGAGGCCGATGGAGGCGGAATCCCCGTCGCCGGAGACGCCGAGATAGATCAGGTCGCGGTTGGCGAGGTTGGCCCCGGTCAGGACCGACGGCATCCGACCGTGCACGGTGTTGAAGCCATGGGCCGCGCCCAGGAAATAGGTCGGGGTCTTGGACGAGCAGCCGATGCCCGAGAGCTTGGCGATCCGATGGGGCTCCAGGTCCAGCTCGAAACAGGCCTGGATGATCGATCCGGAGATCGAGTCGTGCCCGCATCCGGCGCAGAGGGTCGAGACCGAGCCCTCGTAGTCGCGGTGGGTGAAGCCCAGCCGGTTCTTCGGCAGCGCCGGATGGTGGAGCTTGGGTTTGACGATGAAGGTCATTCGGCGGCGTGCCTCTGGGGACGGCCCGCGCGGGCGCGGGTCAGGGCCGAGATCTGGGAGGTGATGAAGCGGCCGGTGATCGGCGTGCCGTCGTAGTGGAGCACCGGGACCAGCTTCTCCGGGTCGACCCCGCCCTCGTTCATCAGCAGGGTCCGAAGCTGGGCGTCGCGGTTCTGCTCCACCACGAAGACCATTTCGTGATCGCGGACGAAGTCGTGGACCTCGCCATTGAACGGGAAGCCCCGGATCCTCAGCGCATCGAGCGGGATCTGCTCGGCGGCCAGGGCCTCCAGCGCCTCGTCCATGGCCGGCGCGGTGGAGCCGAAATAGATCACCCCGTGGGCGCCGGCCCGGCCGCAATCGCGGCGCACGGGCGGCGGAACCAGCTTGGCGGCCGTCTCGAACTTGCGCAGCAGCCGCTGCATGTTGTCGACATAGGCGCCGCCCTCCTCGGTGTAGCGGGCGTAGCGGTCGCGCGAGGTGCCGCGGGTGAAGTAACTGCCCTTGGACGGATGGGCGCCCGGCAGGGTGCGGTAGGGGATGCCGTCGCCGTCGACATCGAGATAACGGCCAAAGTCCGCGGCGGCCTCGAGCTCCTTGGCGGTCATCACCTTGCCGCGGTCGAGCTTCTTGTCGTCGTCCCAGGCGAAGGGGCGGCAGAGCCAGTCGTTCATGCCGATGTCGAGGTCGAGCATGACGAAGATGGTGGTCTGCAGCCGGTCGGCGAGGTCGAAGGCCAGGGCCCCGAACTCGAAGCATTCGCGCGGATCCTCGGGGAACAGGAGCACGTGCTTGGTGTCGCCGTGCGAGGCGTAGGCGGCGAGCAGCACGTCCGACTGCTGGGTGCGGGTCGGCATGCCGGTGGAGGGGCCGCCCCGCTGCACGTCGAAGATCACCGCCGGCACCTCGGCGAAATAGGAGAGGCCGATGAACTCCTGCATCAGCGAGATGCCGGGCCCCGAGGTGCAGGTGAAGGCCCTGGCCCCGTTCCAGCCTGCGCCCAGCACCATGCCGATGGAGGCGATCTCGTCCTCGGCCTGGACGATGGCGTAGCGCGCCTTCCCAGAGGCCGGATCGGTCCGGTAGCGCTTGCACCAGCGCATGAAGGCCTCGGCCAGGGAGGTCGAGGGGGTGATCGGATACCAGGCGGCCACCGTCGCCCCGCCGTAGACGGCGCCGAGGGCCGAGGCGGAATTGCCGTCGATGTAGATGGAGTCGCCCACAGCGTCGGCGCGCCGAAGCTTGAGGCCAATGGGGGCCAGGTGACCCGAGGCGTAGTCGCGGCCCATGTGCAGGGCCTCGACGTTGGGGGCGATCAGCTTGTCCTTGCCTTTGAACTGCTCGGCGATCAGCGCCTCGATCACCTGCGGCTCGATCTCCAGGAGCCAGGACAGCACGCCCAGATAGATGATGTTCTTGAACAGCTGCCGCTGGCGCGGGTCGGAATAGTGCTCGTTGCAGATGGCGGTGAGCGGTGCGCCGATGACGGTGATGTCTTCTCGCGCGAGGTGAGGCGGCGTCGGGCGGGTGGAGTCGTAGAGCAGGTAGCCGCCGGGCTCGATGGAGGCGACGTCCTGGGCCCAGGTCTGGGGGTTCATGGCGACCATCAGGTCCACGCCCCCGCGGCGGCCCAGATGCCCGGCTTCCGAGACCCTCACCTCGTACCAGGTCGGCAGGCCCTGGATGTTCGAGGGGAAGATGTTGCGCGCCGCCACGGGCACGCCCATGCGGATGATCGCCTTGGCGAAGAGGCCGTTGGCGCTGGCCGAGCCCGATCCGTTCACATTGGCGAACTTGACGACGAAGTCGTTGATCGCCGCGACCGGAGCGGGCGTCTCGCCGTCAGCCACGGGCCGGCTCCCGCACCTGGCAACCCCCAGCGTGGGTCATGTCGAGCAGGAAGGCCTGCATGTCCCAGGCGCCGGTGGGACAGCGCTCGGCGCAGAGGCCGCAGTGCAGGCAGACGTCCTCGTCCTTGGCCATGATCCTGCCGGTGGCCAGGCCCTTGGCCACGTAGAGGTCCTGGCTCTTGTTGGGCGCAGGGGCCTTCAGCCGGCCGCGCAGGTCGTCCTCCGGACCGTCGGCGGTGAAGGTGATGCAGTCCATCGGACAGATGTCGACGCAGGCGTCGCACTCGATGCAGAGGGGCGCGGAGAACACCGTCTGGACGTCGCAGTTCAGGCAGCGCTCGGCCTCGCGGTAGCCGAGGTCACGGTCGAACCCGAGCTCGACCTCGAGCCTGACGTCCTGCAGGGCCACCTTCTTGTCGCGGAGCGGCACCCGGAAGCGTGCGTCGTTCGACACGTCGTTGTCGTAGCTCCACTCGTGGATGCCCATCTTCTGGCTGACGAGGGTCACGTGCGGGGGCGGGCGGTCGGCCACGTCCTCGCCCTGGCAGTGTTTGTGGATCGAGATCGCCGCTTCGTGACCGTGGGCGACGGCCCAGATGATGTTCTTGGGGCCGAAGGCCGCGTCGCCGCCGAAGAAGACGTTCGGCAGGCTCGAGCCCATGGTGGTCTCGTCGACCGCCGGCATGCCCCACTTGTCGAACTCGATGCCGATGTCGCGCTCGATCCAGGGGAAGGCGTTCTCCTGCCCCACCGCCACCAGGACGTCGTCGCAGGCGAAGTGCTGGTCCGGCTCTCCGGTCGGGACCAGCTGGCGGCGGCCCTTGTCGTCCCGCGCCGCCTTGACCTTTTCGAACACCACGCCGGTCAGCCGCCCGCCGTCGTGGGTGAATTCCTTGGGGACCAGCCAGTTGAGGATCGGGATGTCCTCGTGCATCGCGTCCTCCTTCTCCCAGGGAGACGCCTTCATCTCCTCGAAGCCGGAGCGGACGATCACCTTCACGTCCTCGCCCCCAAGCCGGCGCGAGGTGCGGCAGCAGTCCATGGCGGTGTTGCCGCCGCCGAGCACGATGACCCGCTTGCCGATCCTGGAGACGTGGCCGAACGAGACCGACGACAGCCAGTCGATGCCGATATGGATATTGGCCCGGGCCTCCTCGCGGCCGGGGACCTCCAGGTCCCTGCCCCGCGGCGCGCCCGAGCCCACGAACACCGCGTCGTAGCCCCGGGCCAGCAGCCCCTTCAGGCTGTCGATCCTCTGGCCGAGCCGCAGCTCGATGCCGCCCAGTGCGGTGACGTAGCCGACCTCCTCGTCGATCACCTGTTCGGGCAGGCGGAATCTGGGGATCTGGCTGCGGATCATGCCGCCGGACTTGGCGTCGGCGTCGAAGACGGTGATCTGGTAGCCGAGGGGCGCCAGGTCCCGCGCCACGGTGAGCGAGGCCGGGCCCGCGCCAATGCAGGCGATGCGCTTGCCGTTCGGCCTGGCCGCGGGCGGAGGCAGGCGGCCGGTGATGTCGTCCTTGTTGTCGGCGGCGACGCGCTTCAGCCGGCAGATGGCCACCGGCTCGGACTCCACCCGTCCGCGGCGGCAGGCCGGCTCACAGGGACGATCGCAGGTCCGCCCGAGGACTCCCGGGAAGACGTTGGACTTCCAGTTGATCATGTAGGCGTCGTCGTAGCGCCCGGCCGCAATCATGCGGATGTATTCAGGCACCGGCGTGTGGGCCGGGCAGGCCCATTGGCAATCGACGACCTTGTGGAAGTACTCAGGCTGCCCGATGTCGGTGGGCTCCAACGCCTAACCTCCCGACCGTTTCCTCTTGGGCCCTGCACGGCTTGAGCGGAACGGCCGAAACCTTCCCACCCCCGACTGGGTATTTGAGCGGACGCTACGCCTGCTTCGGGGATGTGGCAACGTCCTCTCCCAGAGGGAGAGGAGGGGACCCACGCCGCAGGCCGTGGGGAGGTGAGAGGTTGCGCCCTCTCAGAATGGATCACGTCGCCGGGCGGCGGCGAGGTTCCTCCGGAAGCGCCGGAACCCCTCGCCTTCCCGCTCGCTTCGCGGCGGGCCCCTTCGTCTCCCTATGGGAGAGGAGATCTCAGCGGATGTTGAGCACCGACTGGGTGGATTTCAGGTGCTGGTCGAGGTCGGGGGTGCACTCCACCTCGGTGATGTCCTGATCGTCGACGCGCTTCCAGTTCTTCTCGCTGACCCACTCGCCTTCCCAGTTCTGCGGGTCGGTCATGATGTACTTGATGTGCAGCTCCTTGCCGTCCTTGCTGAGCGAGATGCGCTCGACGATGTGCAGGTCGTCGCTGACGGGTATGGAGTCGATCGTGTGCTTGTCGGAGATGAAGTACTTGCTGTCGACGACCAACTCGCTGCCTTCCCAGTGGCCGATGGATTCGCCGTTCCAGGAACGCACGACGACATCGGGATCGGAGTGCGGACGGCCGTCCAGGTAAATGGCGCGGAAGCCGTTCTCGAAGCCCGAGACCATGTAGACGACGGTCGGCAGCTGGACCATGGCGATCGGCCAGACCCGGGTCATCAGGACCGGCAGGCCGGCCGGGTAGCACTGGCCGATATAGTCCTTGTACGCACGGCCTTCCTTGGTGGCCTTTTGCGCGGCGTCGAACTCGGCCTGGGCCGCGGGCTTGAGCTTCGGATAGGGCCGGAACAGGAAGCCGCCGTTCTGCAGGTCGACGAACCAGGTGCCGGTGAGGGTGAAGGGCGCCTTGGGCCGCGGCTTCTTCAGATTCGCAGGCGCCAGGGCTCCCAACGGTCCCGCGTCCGGTCCGCGCGGATCGGCCACCTCTTCCGCCGCGGGCTTGGCGGCCGGCTTCTTGGCGGCTTCCGCCGATCCGGCGAGCGCAGCAAGACAGAGGGCCGCCGCAGCGACGCCCAAGATCGATCGCTTCATGGTCGCCTCCCCCACCCGGGCGCTCAGTAGGACGATTTGGCGGCGGACGGAGGCGTTCCCGTCGCCGTCCGGCCCGTCTCGCCCAGAACATGGCCGTCCGGGTAGGTGACCTTCATGAACGAGCCCCCGTGCTCGCCCGAGCGCAACGGATGGATCGAGATGGTCACCTTGTCGCCCGGCTTCAGCGAGTTGGACTTCCAGCCCATGCGCGCCAGGTTGTTGGGGCTGTTGCACTCCACGCCCCAGGTGTCCGAGCCGCCCGACGCGTTCGGGACTTCGATCTCGATCCAGGAGTGCGGATTGGTCCAGGCGAAGGTCTTGACCACGCCCGTGAGCTTCAACTCCTTGTCCCGGTCGAACATTGCGTAGGAATGGTGCGCCAGGGCCGGGCCGGCCAAGCCCACGAGGGTCGCAGCGGCGAGGGCGATCGCAAAGGGTTTCACGCGGGCTCTCCCAGCGGTTCCAGTTTCTGGTCCAGCATGTCGTGAGGCGAAACGCGGGATGCTCGCCAAGCGCACGCTAGTCAGGGATACTGATATTGTGTCCGGGGGCCCGCGCCAAGCCTGTCGTCCGCGGCCACGCGCCGCCGGCTGTGACGAAGCCGGCATCGACCGGGGGAAAGAGCATGGCCAGGAACGCCGGACACCACCTTGCAGCGGCGGTGGCCGCGGCCGCGCTGGGCCTGGGCTTCTGCGCCGCCGGGGCCCAGGAACGCCCGTCCGGTCTGACGCAGGAGCGCATCGACGACCTCTCCTCCAAGCATGATGGCTATTGGGGGGTGCTCGCGCCCGAGAACCTGAAGAAGCCGAGGCCCAAGCCTCCGTTCGACCTGACCGGCACCTGGTTCGTCGACCTGCGCCACAGCTTCGCCGACTTCATGTTCGGCCCGCCCTATCCGGAATTCTATGCCGCTGGCCAGCAGGCCCGGATCGAGGCCGCCGCCGCGGCCAAGGCCGGCAAGCCGTACCGCGACAGCATCGGCGAGTGCTACCCGGCCGGCATGCCGATGATCATGACGCGGGTCTGGCCGATCCAGATGATCCAGTTGCCCACCGGGATCTTCATGATCTCCGGGTTCGAGAATTCGGTGCGCATCATCTACACGGACGGGCGGAAGTTCACCGATCCGAACATCGCCGTGCCCTCCTACAATGGCGAGTCGATCGGCCACTGGGATGGCCAGACCCTGGTGGTCCACACCAAGTACCTGGAGCCGAACCAGCACTTCATCGATCAGGGGCTGCCTGTCTCGGACGAGTTCGAGTTCACCGAACGGATGTCCATGCAGGACAAGGGCGAAGTGCTGCAGATCGAATACGTCATGACCGATCCGAAGAACTGGAAGGGGGAGTGGCGGAACACGAAGCGCTTCATGCGCCTGCACAACAGCGACATCGCAGAGGTCGAGTGCCTGCCGAACCTGAACCAGAACCTGCCCTCCACGGAGGAGGGGCAGGCCGCGATCAAGGCCCGCGAGGCGGCCAAGGGGCCCTGACCCCCGGGCGGACCGACACCTGGGCGGGCGGAGCGCCTATTTCGGCGGGGCGCCGGCGCTCAGGATCTTGCCGCTCGGAAGGGTGATGCCGACGTACAAGCCGCCGGGCTTGCCGTCGCGCAGCGGATTGACCACGGCGGAGACCTTGTCGCCGGGCCGCAAGGTCGTCCGCGTCCAGCCCTCGCGCACGAGGTTGTTGGGGCTGTTCATCTCCACGCCCCAGAGCTCGGTCGAGCCGTCGGGCTTGGCGACCTCGACCGCGAAGGACGAGTGGGGATTGACCCAGCTGAACTCCTTGACCGTGCCGGCCAGGGTCACCTGACGGCTGCGGTCGAACATGGCGCCGGAATGGTGGGCCTGGGCCTGGCCCCAGGCGGCCAAGCCCATGGCGGCGACGGCGAGGGCGATCTGGCGTCTCATTGGTGTCCTTCCCCTAGGCCCAGCATAGGGGCGCCGCGCAGCCCGCGCCAGACCATTCGACAGGGCCCCTGTCAAAGACCTTGCCGGGGCGGGCCGCGGCGGCGACATTGGCGCGACATCAGAGAGGCTCGGGGAGGAGCCAAGTCATGACCACCGAAGCAGCGAGCGTCGGAGCGCCGGGCGCCAGCTCGGCCGCGGAGGGGACGTCGGGGAGATGGCCGAGCGCCCGGGTCGCCTACTACACGATGTTCATTTTGATCCTGTCGACCACCTTCGCGCAGTTGGACATCAACATCGTCCAATACTTGGGACCAGCGATCAAACACGACCTGCATCTAACAGACGCCGGCTTCAGCCTCCTGGTCGGGGGCGCGTTCGGCCTGTTCTACACCTTGGTGGGCGTCCCCATCGCCTGGTTCCTCGACCGCATGAGCCGCAAGGTCTTGCTCGCGCTCGCGATCACGGTTTGGAGCATCGGCACCGCATTGTCGGGGATTGCCCAGACCTATACCCAGCTCTTCATGTCCCGGTTCCTGGTCGGGGCGGGTGAGGCAGTGAACGGCCCGGCCGCCTATTCGATCACCGCCGACCTCTTCCCGCGCGAACGGATGCCGAGGGCGGTCGCCATCCTCCAGATCGGATCGGTTGCGGGCCCCGCAATGAGCAACCTGGTCGCTTTCGTCGTGCTCGCGGCCTTCTTGAAGATGAAGCCCATCCACGTCCCCTTCGGCGTCATCCATGGCTGGCAGCTCATCTTCCTGGTGGTCGGGCTGCCGGGGATCCTGATTTCGCTGCTGATGGCATTCACATTGAAGGAGCCGGTCCGGCAAACAATCCGGGGGCAGGTGTCCGGCGTAACCGCGATGCCGACCACGTTACCGGGCGGAGTCGTCTCGGTGTTCCGAGACTATTGGCAGGCGCTCGCCTACATCTTCGGTCACTGGAAGGTGTTTACGCCGATGTTCGCCAGCCTCTTGGTTGGCACCCTGGGAACGGGCTTCCTCCAGTTCACGTCGATCTTCTACAAGACGACCTTTGGATGGGAGCCGACCAAGGTGGCCGGCCTCCAGCTCATTCCCAGCTTCATCCTGATGCCGCTCGGGCTGGTCATCGGCGCCGCCCTCGCGGAACACCTCGCCAAGAAGGGCCGATCGGACGCCGCCCTCTTGACCCAGATCATCTCGCGACTGGTCGCCACGGCTGGCATCTTCTGGCCCCTGATGCCGAACCCATGGATCGCCTGGGGCATGAGCACCCTGGCCCTGTTCAGCCTGGGCATGGGCGGACCGTCGCAGAACGCCGCCTTCCAGATCGTCACGCCGACAGAATTGCGCGGCAAGATGACGGCGCTTTACCTCTTCTTCTACAGCCTGGGCAGCGTGGTCTTCGCGCCGATGGTGACCGGCTTCTTGTCTACCCATGTCTTCGGCGAGATAAACATCCGCTGGGCCATCTTCATCCCCGCGGTGATCTTCGGCCCGACCTCGCTGATCATCACCGTCCTGGGCCTCAGGCCCTACGGCAAAGAGGTGGAGCGGCTGCGGGCGCTGGAGGCGGGGGGCTAGACCAATCCGGTGCGCGATACCCACACGGTCGCCGAGGCAGAGTTACACCTCCGATATGTGTGGGAGTTGCTAATTCGCGAGCGCCAGCGGACTTTCGCACGCTTTGTCGAAGGTGTTCTCGCGGAACTGACGGACGAGACGCTGGAGCTGCCAGACCGGCTCATAAATGCGGCGCGCGAATGGGACGCGCTGATGGCGAACCCTCGCGGGTTTTCTGACTGGGCTCCATGGCGAGACGATCGTACCGAGCGCCAGAGACTGGCGCGCGAGTTCGAAGGGCACATAAAGATACTGATCGGGCTCCTAAGCCAAGCTGATCTTCCCGATGTCTGACGTCGGATGAGTCGGGGCCTTTCAGCCCTCGCTCACTTCCCGCTGACGCCGCCCGGCCAGTGGGGATCGAGGCCATAGGCCGCCGAGCCGCCCACCGCTTCCACCAGGTCGATCAGGCCCTCCGGCGTGATGCGGAAGGCCTCGACGATCTGGATCGAGGAGGGCTTGGAGAAGAAGCTCATGTTGTAGTCCGTACCGTTGGTCAGGTGCACCACCGGCACGGTGCCCGCGTGCTTGAAGGTGGCGAAGGCCACCACCACGCCCCGCTCGGGGTCGGCCACCAGATAGCGGCGGTTCACGATCTCGGTGACCACGCCGTAGTAGCCGGAGGAGAACTGCTCCTTGCAGCTGAACGAGAACGGCTGGAACGGCTGGCCCTTCTGGACCTCGGTGTTGTTGGTCGTCGAGACGCCGTTCTCGATGCGGTTGCAGGTCGGGGTGAACGGGTAATAGCCGTGGCCGTCGTTGCGCTGCAGGCCCTCGAAATAGAAGTTGGCGTCCTCGATCAGCTCCTGGCGGGTCAGGCGGCGGCCCGGGGCGATGGGCTGGAGCCACACCGGCGGCGGGCCCTTGGCCTTGTTCAGGTCGTCGATGCCGGCGTCGTTCCACGCGGGGCCCGAGCCCTTCTTGTAGAAGGTGGTCTCGATCTCGGTGATGCGGCCGACCTGGACCCTCACGCGCAAGGCCATCAGGTTGTCGGCGTTGGGGCCCGAGCCCTCGCGCATGGTGCGCATGGCCACCACCTCCCCGACATCCGGATCGGCGAAATAGTGCACGTAGTCGCCGAGGCCCGAGGCGGTGGCCCAGAAGCCGTCGCCGACCTTCAGCGGCTGGCCGCCCTCGGTGTACTTGACGTCCCGCGACAGTGGCAGGCTGGCGATGTCCTTGGAGACCATGGCGTGGGCCACATCGTCGGACACCTTCTCCAGGCAGGCGCGGTCGCAATTGGCCGGGATCGGATAGCTGGGCCGCGGCGTCTGGGAGATCGGGAAGCCGTGCGGCCCCACCTCCCTCGGTTGGGCGTTCGCCGAGCCCGCCACCACCAACATGACGGCCAGTCCCGCCGCGCCAGCCAGCATCCCGGTCCGCATCGTCCCTCCCCCTTGTCCTGGGCCGCGCCTTCGGGCGCGTTTATCAGGGACCCTGGCTTGTGGCCCCGGGCGTGTCAATTCTCGGGGAGCCTCCGGTCCCGTCGGGCCTAGCCGCGAAGGGTGGACCGGCGTAGGCCAGGGACAGGCCCTCTCATCGCGGGCCTGGACGCCGGCGACCCAGCCCATGCCAAGACACCGCGAACGTCACCTCGTCCAACGCATCGGCTGGCTTCGCGCCGCCGTGCTAGGCGCCAACGACGGGGTGATCTCCGTCTCGGCCTTGATCCTCGGCGTCGCCGGCGCCGGGCCGGCGCGCAACACCATCCTGCTCTCGGGCCTGGCCGCCTGGATCGCCGGGGCGATGTCCATGGCCGCGGGGGAATATGTCTCGGTCAGCTCGCAGTCCGACACCGAGCGGGCCGACTTGGCGCGCGAGAAGGAGGAGCTGGCCGCCAATCCCGGCGCCGAGACCGCCGAGCTCGCAGGCATCTATGCCCGGCGCGGCGTCTCGCCGGACGTCGCCCGGCAGGTCGCCCAGGAGCTGATGCAGAAGGATGCGCTGGAGGCGCACGCCCGCGACGAGCTGGGGATCTCGGACGTCACCGCCGCGCGGCCGGTGCAGGCGGCGCTCACCTCAGCCGCGACCTTCTCGGCGGGAGCCCTGCCGCTCTTGATCCCCGCGGCCCTGGCGCCCGCCAAGGTCATAGCGCCTCTCACCGCCGCCCTCGCCCTTCTCGCCCTCGCCGTCCTCGGCGCGGTGGGCGCACGCGCCGGCGGCGCGCCGATGCTGAGGAGCGTGCTGCGCGTCCTGATCTGGGGAGCCCTGGCCCTTGCGGTCACCTTCGGCGCGGGCCGGCTCTTCGGCGCCACGGTCTGAAACCGCGCAAGTCGTCCTGCCGGCGCGCCGTCCGGGATCGAAAGGCGTTGCTCTCGTGTATATGGCTGCCTCGCCCGAAGCGGAGACCTCGATGACCAACACGCGCGCGCCGGCCGAATGCTGGCTCATCGACATGGACGGGGTGCTGGTGCACGAGGGCCACGCCCTGCCGGGCGCCTCGGACTTCCTGGCCCGCCTGGTCGAGAGGGACCGGCGCTTCCTGGTGCTGACCAACAACTCGATCTTCACCCCGCGCGACCTCTCGGCCCGGCTCTCGCACTCGGGACTGCAGGTCCCGGAGGAGTCGATCTGGACCTCGGCCCTGGCCACCGCCGACTTCCTCTCCAGCCAGCACCGCGGCGGCTCGGCGTATGTGATCGGCGAGGCCGGCCTGACCACGGCCCTCTACGAGGCCGGCTACACCCTGACCGACATCTCGCCGGACTATGTGGTGCTCGGCGAGACCCGCACCTATTCCTTCGAGGCGATCACCCGCGCCATCCGGCTGATCGGCTCCGGCGCCCGCTTCATCGCCACCAACCCGGACGTCACCTCGCCCTCGCACGAGGGGCCGCTGCCGGCCACCGGCTCGGTCGCGGCGATGATCACCAAGGCGACCGGCGCCCTGCCCTATTTCGTCGGCAAGCCCAATCCGATGATGTTCAGGAGCGCCATGAACCGCATCCAGGCCCATTCGGAGACCACGGTCATGATCGGCGACCGCATGGACACCGACGTGGTCGCCGGCATCGAGGCGGGGCTGGAGACCATCCTGGTGCTGAGCGGATCGACCAAGGCCGCCGAAGTGACCCGCTTTCCCTACCGCCCCACCCGGATCTGCGACTCCATCGCCGACGTGGTGGGCCTGGTCTGAACGAAAAAGGCCGCCGGGTTTCCCCGGCGGCCTTCACGTCTCGCGTAGGGCTGTGAAGCCTACTTGATGATCTTCGACACCACGCCTGCGCCGACGGTGCGGCCGCCTTCGCGGATGGCGAAGCGCAGCTTCTCCTCCATGGCGATCGGCGTGATCAGCTCCACGTTCAGCTCGGCGTTGTCGCCCGGCATGATCATCTCCACCCCTTCCTTGAGCTTGATGATCCCCGTCACGTCCGTGGTCCGGAAGTAGAACTGCGGGCGGTAGTTGGTGAAGAACGGCGTGTGGCGCCCGCCCTCTTCCTTGGTCAGGATGTAGGCCTCCGCCACGAACTCGGTGTGCGGGGTGATCGAGCCCGGCTTGCAGAGCACCTGGCCACGCTCGATCTCCTCGCGCTTGGTGCCGCGCAGGAGCACGCCGACGTTGTCGCCGGCCTGGCCCTGGTCCAGCAGCTTCCTGAACATCTCCACGCCCGTGCAGGTGGTCTTCTGCGTATCGCGCAGGCCCACGATCTCCACTTCGTCGCCGACCTTGACGATGCCCCGCTCGATCCGGCCCGTGGCCACCGTGCCGCGGCCGGAGATCGAGAACACGTCCTCCACCGGCATCAGGAACGGCTGGTCGATCGGACGGTCGGGCTGGGGGATGTAGGCGTCGACCTGGGTCATCAGCTCCAGGATCGCGTCCTCGCCGATGGTGGCGTTGGTCCCTTCCACCGCCGCAAGCGCCGAGCCCTTCACGATCGGGATATCGTCGCCGGGGAAGTCGTAGGAGCTGAGCAGCTCACGCACTTCCATCTCCACCAGCTCCAAGAGCTCGGCGTCGTCGACCATGTCGACCTTGTTCAGGAACACCACCAGCGCCGGCACGCCCACCTGGCGGGCCAAGAGGATGTGCTCGCGGGTCTGCGGCATCGGGCCGTCGGCCGCCGACACCACCAGGATCGCGCCGTCCATCTGCGCCGCGCCGGTGATCATGTTCTTCACATAGTCGGCGTGCCCGGGGCAGTCGACGTGGGCGTAGTGGCGGTTCGTGGTCTCGTACTCCACGTGCGCCGTGTTGATCGTGATCCCGCGCGCCTTCTCCTCCGGCGCCGCGTCGATGTCCTCGTACTTCTTCGCCGTCGCCCCGCCGGTCTTCGCCAGCACCATGGTGATCGCCGCCGTCAGCGTCGTCTTGCCGTGGTCCACGTGACCAATCGTGCCGATGTTGCAGTGCGGCTTGTTACGTTCGAACTTTTCCTTGGCCATCGTTCTTACCTTCGCGGGCGGGCGGCTTGAGTGACTGGAGCGGGTAGCGGGAATCGAACCCGCATCCTCAGCTTGGAAGGCTGCTGCACTACCATTGTGCTATACCCGCGGAGGCGCGCCGGATCTGACTCCATTGCTTTCCGATCAGGGGCCGTGGGCCAAGCCTCGCGGCGCGTGGTGGGGGAAGTAGGACTCGAACCTACGAAGGCGTAAGCCAGCGGATTTACAGTCCGCCCCCTTTGCCGCTCGGGACATTCCCCCGACGCGCGCGACGGGCTTGAACCAAAGACCTCCGCCAGCGGCTTCCATCGGATTGCGATGGCTGCCAAGAACAGAGGACACATCGGCCCCAAATCGAGAGCGCGTCTTATAGTGTCCCGCCCCAGCCGACGCAACGACCGCGAAGGCCGAAAATCTGCGGCCTTTCACACCCGCCACGCGCCCCGTCCGGCGGCGGGGCTGGAATGGGTCTGGGGCCGGCACGCCGTGGAGGCCGCCCTGGCCAACCCTCGGCGCGAGCACCTCGCCCGGCTGGTGCTGGCCCCGGGGCGCTCCGTCTCTTCCGCCCGCGCGCCCAAGCCCGAGACCACCGAGCCCCGGGAGATCGCGCGCCTGTTGCCCCCCGGCGCCGTGCACCAGGGCTACGCCCTCCTCGCCGCTCCGGCCGAAAGCGCCGACCTCGAGGACATCTCGGCCCCCGCCGAGGGGGTGATCCTGATGCTGGACCAGGTGACCGATCCCCAGAACGTCGGGGCGATCCTGCGCTCGGCCGCGGCCTTCGGCGCGCGCGGGGTGATCCTGCAGGACCGGCATGCGCCCCAGCTCTCCGGCGCACTGGCCAAGGCCGCCGCCGGCGCGGCGGACGTGATCCCCGTCGTACGGGCGACCAACCTTTCGCGGGCCCTGGAGCAGCTGGCCGACGCCGGCTGGCGCAGCGTGGGCCTGAGCTCCCACGCCACGGGCGGGCTGCACGAGGTGCTGGACGGCTCGCCGACCGTGCTGGTGCTGGGCTCGGAGGGCGAGGGCCTGCGCCGGCTGGTGGCCGAGCACTGCGACGCCACGGCCAGGATCGCCATGGCCGAGGCGTTCGAGAGCCTGAACGTCGCCTCGGCGGCGGCGGTGGCCCTCTATCAGGCGAGCCTGCTCGCCCGGCCGGGGAATCGCATACCCTGACGAGGCGGATCGTCTTGAATCCGCCCTATCTCGGGGTCACCTAAACCCGAGCCTTGGCTGTGCGTTAAGGCAATTGCGGCGCCCGCAGGGGAGTGGAGATGGGTGAGACGATGAAGCGCTGGCCGGCTTCGGCCGCCGCCCTCGCGGCTCTCCTCGCGCTGTCCGCCTGCAGCCGCGCCCTGCCGCCCCAGGCGCAGACCACCGCAGCGCCGGTGGCCGAGGAGAGCGCCCCGCCGCTCGCCGGCGCCCCGACCGCGCAAGCCCCGGCCCTGGCTGAAACCGCCCCCACCGCGGAGCCCGTGAGCTACGCCTCCGGCTACGGCCGGACCTACCGCGGCGCCTACGCCTATCGCGCGGAGAGCTACGCCGACCGCGAGCGCCGCCTCGCCTACGAGCAGTATCGCGAGGACCAGCGCCACGCCGCCCGCGAGCACTATCTGGCGCGCCAGCGCTACCTGGCCCACGAGCATTGGCTCAGGAGCCGCCATGCCCACGCCGGACGCTGGGCCTATCGCGAGCATCACCTGGTCTACGAGCGGCCGCATCGTCATGCCGCGCCGCGCCCGGCCCAGCCCGTCAGCCACGCCACGACCCCGGCGCCGGCGCCCCATCCCGTCGCCAAGCCCGCGCCGGCTCCCGCCAAGCTGGTCCGGCCGCACCGGATCGTGGTGAAGCCCGAGGCCAAGCCGGTCGTGCTGCATCCGGCGCCGATCAAGCCGCTCGACCACTCCCTGGCCCTGCCGCTGATCACGACCCAGGCGGCGACCGCGACTCCGGCGATCACGCCCGACCAGGCCGCCGCCGCGCCGGCGGTCGACCTCGGCACCCAGCTCGGCGAGCTGACCACGGCCGCCGCCCAGGACATGAAGGACGCCCGCCTCGACCTGCCCGCGGCCCTGTCGACCGGCGGCGAGGGCAAGGTGGTGCTGACCCTGCCGGCGAGCCTCCTGGCCACCATCCAGGTCAAGGCCAAGGCCGTGGGCCTCGGCGCCTCCGGGCGGAAGGTGTTCATCACCGCCCGCCTCGCCGGCCAGGGCTACGCGATCACGCCGAACCAGGGCCAGACCACCCGCGTCGACGCCGGCCCGACCATCTTCGCCTGGGACGTGAAGCCGTCGGGGGCTCCCGGCGGGGTGCTGACCGCCGACATGACCGGCTCGCTGCAGGGCGAGGACCAGGCCAAGACCTTCGCGCTAGGCGCCGTCACCGCCCAGATCCCGGCCCCGGGCCAGGCCGCGCCTGCGGCGGCGCCGGCCCAGGCGACCGCCCCGGCCCAGGTGAAGCTGCCGAGCCTCGGCCATCTGAACCTCAAGCTGCCGGACCTGCTGCACTTCCGCCTGCGCGACCTGGCGATCCCCGGCCATCCGACGGTGGCGGTCCCCGGCCTCGGCCCCACGCCTTCGGAGAAGGTGGTCGCCGCCGGCCTCGTCGCCCTGATCCTGATCCTGTTGATCTCGATCATGCGCAATGCCAGCGCCCGCCGCGAGCGGGCCCAGCGCCGGCAACGTTTCCACAGCTTCGAAGCCACCCAGTTCGGCGACGAACATCATTAGTTTTGAAAAGGACCCCGCGGTCCGGCCGCACGTTAAATGCGCACCGGCGCCCGGGGAGTGACATTGGCCAAGTTCCTGTTCCGCGTTTCCACCTTCGCTGCGGCCTCGGTCCTGGCGCTCGGCCTCATCGCGCTCGGCAGCGCCGACGCGGTGACCTCGCCGCATCCGGGCCTGTCCTCGAGGCCGTCCGCCCCGCCAGCAATCACCGTCGCCGCCATGAGCCGGCCGGAGAGCGAGGACCAGCTCGCCGATGACGCCGCCGCCGCGGGCGAGACCGGCCGCGTGACCGGCGGGTTCGCCGGCCGGCCCGTCCGGCCGCCGGCCTATCGGTCGCCGCCGCCGCAGGCCCTGGCGCCTCCCGACGAAGAGTTCACCGCACCGCCCTCGCCGGAGGATGACGGCTACGATCCGCTCTACGGCGCCGGCGCGGCCCCAGAACGCCCCTACCCCCAGGCGCGCCGCCACGCGCGGCCGGTCAGGCGACATCACCGGACCGAGCGTCCGGCCGCCGAGGCGCCTCGCCATGCGGCGGCCAAGACCCCACCGGCGCCTCCAGCGCCCAAGCCCGCGCCTGCGAAGCCCGTGCATCCGCACCGGATGCACATCATCGTCGAGCCGCCGTCCCGCCCCTCCCTCGCCCCGCCCGAGCAGATGACGCCGGTGACGCCCGACCTTCCCGAGGTCCAGGCCCAGCCGGCCCCGGCCGAGGACCTGCAGTCCCGCCTGGACCAGCTGACCCGCGTCGCCGTCGCCGACATGCACGGCGCCACGCTGACCGCCTCGGCGCCCTCCGCAGGGCCCGAGGGCGCGGTGACCCTGACCCTGCCGGCGCAGCTGTTCGGCGATCTCGGCCAGAAGGCGGAGGAGCTGGGCATCGGCCCGGCCGTCCGCGACATGACCGTCAGCGTCCGGCTCACCGGCCCGGGCTATGACGTCGGCTCGCCGCGCATGCTGAGCGAAGCCGGGGAGGACGGGACCCCCGCCACCTTCGTCTGGCCGGTGGCCTCATCGAGCGACGACCGAGGGGCGCTGACGGCCGAGGTGACCGCCGTGCTGGACGTGGACGGTGGAACCCAGACCCTGTCCTTCGGGACCCTGACCCTGCAGCCGCCCCCGCCGCCGGCGAGCGTCCCGGCGCCGCCGCCTCCGGTCAGCCAGCCGGCGCCGGCGCCCGACCTGCGCGCCAAGCTCCTGACCCGGCTCGATCCACGCCGCTTCAAGCTGCACGACCTGGCCATCCCCGGGCGCCCGACCCTGGTGGTTCCGATGCTGGGTCCGGTGGCCTCCGAGAAGGTGGTGGCGGCCGGCCTTGTGCTCCTGGCCTTGCTGATGCTCCGCGCCCTGTTCCGCGGCCCACGGCGGCGGTTCGAGGACTTCGAGTACGGCGGATAGCGCCTCCAGGCGGCGGGCCGGCTTGCCGGATCGGCCAAGCCCAGGCATGTGAAGGCGATGTTCGACGCGGCCGCGGCCCTCGTCCTCCTGCAGGTCCTCTTGATCGACCTGACCCTGGCCGGCGACAACGCCGTCGCCGTCGGCATGGCCGCGGCCGGCCTGACGCCGAAGCAGCGGCGCATGGCCATCCTCTCGGGCCTCTGCGCGGCGGTGGCCCTGCGCATCGCCTTCGCCCTCCTGGCGACCCGCCTTCTGGACATCATCGGCCTGACCCTGGCGGGCGGGCTGATCCTGCTCTGGGTCTGCTGGAAGATGTGGCGCGACCTGCGCACCGCCCACGAGGCCGAGGCCGCCGAGCCCGGGACGCGACCGGCCAAGAGCTTCGGCGGAGCCCTGCTGCAGATCATGCTTGCGGACCTGTCGATGTCGCTCGACAACGTCCTGGCCGTGGCCGGGGCGGCGCGGCAGCATCCGGCGCTGCTGGTCTTCGGCCTGATCCTGTCCATCGCCCTGATGGGCATCGCCGCCGAATGGATCGCGCGGATCCTGAACAAGGCGCGCTGGATCGGCTACGTCGGACTGATCGTCGTCGTCTATGTGGCCCTGCACATGATCTGGGACGGCCACCGCGGGCTGGTGATCGATATGAACGAGACGGCCCAGTACAATCAGACGGTCCCCGGCTTCATGAAGATCGGCCCCGCCGACATCGCCGAGCACAAGGCCGAACGCACGCATGCGAAGAGCCACCCCTGACGGGGTGGCTCCTGCGCTCCACCGCAGAAGGCAATCCTAGTCGGTGATCCGGTACCGTCCGGAGCTGTCCGGGCAGACCCGCACGTAGCGGTCGTCCACCGAGCCGTCGACGTAGGCCGGGGCGATCGCCAGACGGCAGTTGTGCCGCCGGTAGTAGTCGTAGCCGTAGCGCCCGTCGTAACGGTAATCGCCCGCGACCCGGTACGGATAGGTCTGGTCGTAGCTGAAGTAGTAGCCCGTGGAGTCGCACGAGGCGGAGCTCGACCCCACGGCGGCGCCCAGGGCCCCACCGGCGATGCCGCCGACCACCGCGCCGGTGGTGTGGTTGCCGCGGCCCGCGACGCTTGAGCCGATCGCCGCGCCGGCCAGGGCGCCGATCACGCCTCCGGCGACCGCGCCCGAAGACGAGCGCCGCTCGCAGGGGCTGGAGCGGTAGTAGTCGTAACCGCCGCGATCGTAGGTGCGGCCATAGCCGTAGCGGCGCTCCCAGGCCCCGGCGCCGTAGGTGGCGTCGTAGTCGGCCCGCTGCTGCTCATAGGCGTCGCGATCGTAGTCGTACTGGGCCCGCGAGGCGTCGTAATTGTCCCGACGGTTCTGCCAGGCGTTGGTCCGGGCGTCGTAGGCGCTGCGCTGGTTCTGGTACTGCTGCTGCTGGTCCTGGTAGCGCTGCTGCGCGTCCTGGTACTGCTGCTGCGCGGCGTCGTACTGGGCCTGGTCCTGCGGGTTCACGTCCGAAGGCGTGCCGTAGGTTGGCTGGCTGCTGGTGTAGTTGGGATACCAAGCCTGGGCGAGGGCGCTCGTGGAAGCGCCCAGGCTGAGCAGGCCGGCCAGGGTAAGCTTAAGCGGGATAGAGGACTTCATTGTTCTGGCGCTCCTGTGTCGGCCCTCACCGACTCGGAGTGCTGAACGCCGACCTTTCCGGAACGTTTCACAGAGCGGCGATCACGAAACGCCGGCGAATTCCGCCTTCCACGCTTCGATCTGGGAGTCTTCCAACTTCCTGAACAGAACCTCGGGCGCACGCACCGGCCGGCCGGGCTCCAGTCGACCGAGCTCCTTCGCGGCGTTCGCCGAGGGCCAATCCCCCGGATAGGGCTCGCCCACGGCATCGGCGATCTTCTCCGAAGCGAAGGGGATGAAGGGCGCCGAGATCCGTGCGAACAGGGCCACGAGGTTCAGGCCCGTGCGGACGATGGCCGCCGCCCGCGCCGGATCGGTCTTGATCGCCGTCCAAGGCGCCGCCTCGGTCAGGTATTCGTTGCCCAGCACCCAGATCCCGCGGAGCGCCTGGGCGCTCTTGCGCAGCTCCATGGCCTCGAGCTGGGCGGTGAGGTCGGCCAGGGCCGCCGAGAGGTCGGCCTCCAGCTTGCGTTCGAGCGCACCGGGCTCTCCGCCCGCCGGGACCACCCCGTCAAATCTCGTCTCGTTGAACTTCAGGATGCGGTTGACGAAATTGCCGAGCACGTCGGCAAGGTCGCGGTTCACCGCCGACTGGAACTGCTCCCAGGTGAAGGCCGAGTCCGAGCCTTCCGGGCAATTGGCGGTCAGGTACCAGCGCCAGTTGTCGGCCGGCTGCAGCTCGAGCGCCGTGTCCATGAAGACGCCGCGCTTCTGGGAGGTGGAGAACTTCTCGCCGTACCAGTTCAGCCAGTTGAAGGCCTTCAGCGTGTCCACCAGTTTCCACGGCTCGCCCGAGCCGATGATGGTCGCCGGGAAGCTCACCGTGTGGAAGGCGACGTTGTCCTTGCCCATGAACTCGACGTAGCGGACGTGGCCGGCGCCCTTGTCGGTGCGCCACCAGCTCTCCCAGTTCCCCCCCGTCGCCTCGGCCCACTCGCGGGTGGCGGCGATGTATTCGATCGGCGCGTCGAACCAGACATAGAAGACCTTGTCCTCGAAGCCCGTGCGCGGCTGGCCGCCCCGGGTCACCGGCACCCCCCAGGCCAGGTCGCGGGTGATGCCCCGGTCGATCAGCCCTTCGTCCAGGTGCTTGTAGGCGATGGAGCGGGCGAGCGAGGGCCACTCGGTCTTGGAATCCACCCACTGCCGGATCTGCGGCTCCAGCTTGGTCTGCAGGAGGTAGAGGTGCCGCGTCTCGCGGACCTCGAGGTTGGTGGACTTGGAGATGGTCGAATAGGGATCGATCAGATCGGTGGGATCCAGGAGCCGCCCGCAGTTGTCGCACTGGTCGCCGCGCGCGGGCCTGTAGCCGCAGTGGGGGCAGGTCCCCTCGACATAGCGGTCGGGCAGGAAGCGCTTGTCCTCGATCGAATAGATCATCCGATCGGTGCGCTCCTCGATGAACCCATTGTCCTCGAGCACCTCTGCAAAATGCTGCGTCAGCTCGCGGTTCTGCGGCGACGACGAGCGGCCGAACCAGTCCCAGGAAAGGCCGAAGCCCCGCCCGATCCGGTGCTGGATCGCGTGCTGCTCCTCGCAATAGGTGAAGACGTCCTGCCCGGCGGCCGCGGCCGCGAGCTCGGCCGGCGTGCCGTGCTCGTCGGTGGCGCAGATGTAGAGCACCTCGTGCCCCTGGGCCCGCTTGAAGCGCGCGTAGACATCGGCCGGCAGCATCGAGCCGGCGAGGTTGCCCAGATGCTTGACGCCGTTGATGTACGGCAGGGCCGAGGTGATGAGGATGCGGGCCATGGGGCGCCGATATAGTGGGGCAGGCCCGGCAGGGAAAGCCGCGGCGGCCCGCCTCCTCACCGCGAGCGCCCCGTTGCCGATTGCAGCCAGGGCGCGACAAGCGTTCGTCAGCACGCGATGAATTCGCGCGGCAGGCGATACCGGTTTTCCTTCGCGGCTTCTTGATTGGAATCCGCTCGCCTTTTGGCTAATTCTCGATCACGATTGCGAATTGCCTGCGGGACCCAAGCATAAGTCTAGGGCAGCCGCCGGCGGCATTGGGGGGAACGATGCGCATCAACTGGCTGGGCATCATCATCAGCGCCATCCTGATGGTCGCGCTGCGGTATCTTTGGTACGCACATTTCGCCGGCGCCGACTGGGGCCAGCTGGTCAATCACGCGGTCGCGGGCGTTCAGGCCTCGCAGAAGTCCGCGGGCCTCGAGCTGGTCAACGCGCTGGTGCTCTCGCTGGGCATCGCCTGGATCGTCGGCCTGTCGGGACGGTCGGCCACAGCCGGCCTCGGCGTCGGCCTGGGCGCCGGCATCCTGTTCGGGGCCACGGCGGTCGCCGAGGGCTACATCCACGGCGCGCCGCTGAAGGACTTCCTGGTGGACGCCGGCTATGCGGTGCTGGCCTACACCCTGGGCGGCCTGGTGATCGGGGCCCTGGCGCCCAAGCGCGCCAGCCGCAGCAAGTTCAACTGGGGCGGCGAGGCGGCGGCCGAGCACTGAGCGCGTAGGCGAAAGTGTGAAGCGGTTTCGCCGCTCGAACGCGCTCAGAGATTTTGATTCTAGAGCGTGACGGCCGCCGAAACCGCACACACTTTCGGCTGTCACGCTCTAGCGCTCACCGCCGCCGGCTCAGGACCTGCTCCTCACGAACAGGCCCACCGTCAAGACGAGCCCAAGCAGGATCACGAAGCCGCGGATGATCTTCTCGTCCACGCGCTGGAGCAGCCTCGCGCCCACATAGCCGCCAAGGATGGCCCCGACGCAGACCACGCCGACGCGCTCCCACGGGATCCCCGGCGTGAACAGGAAGATCGCCACCGCCGCGGCGTTCATGATGCTGGCGAGGACGTTCTTGGTCGCCCCGGCCGCCCGCACCGCCAGGCCCGCGGCCGTCAGGGCCGCGAGCTTTCCAGCACAGTGGGATCCGAAGCTTGGAATTCACGTGACTTGAAGTCGC
>JADMIO010814457.1_pt1 | contig 96831 bp, 84 predicted proteins | sample 8958161 | NCBI WGS metagenome assembly JADMIO01 (sample SAMN16585339, study PRJNA669376) | soil metagenome | isolation source: Crop rotation soil | place: USA: Cullars Rotation, Alabama | collected 2011
CTTTCCCCTCGCCGAATCGAGGCGACGCAGTGTCACCGCCGCGAATGAGCTCGCCAAGCTGCTCGTTCAGAGTGTTCGTGTTCTTGACGTAACCGGCGTACAGCTTGAGGTGTTGGTCTACCTGCTCCGCGGAGATACCGGTGAGGCCGTCGAGTGAGAACGTTCGCTCCGCGTACTGTGTGTTTGAGAGGTTCGCCATGGCGATTCGGAATCCTCCTGAATTGAGTGGCCGTTTTGAAGGAACTTTTCGGCGTGGGGAAAAAGGGAAACCACGCCTCGCGATCTGCTGCTGCCGTGCGGTTGGCAACTATAGCAGCGACGGAACCGGCAGGCCAGAGGTGAGAAAAAACGCCGCGCGGAGAGGGGACGCCACGGCAGCGTTTTCGATCTCGAGAGGCGCTTCGCTGGCTACGAGGGCCGCGTTCGACAGATCAGTTCGCGGGGTTCTTCTTGTCGTAGGTTGCCTTGCAGCCGCCGCAGCAGAAGTAAACAAGCTTGCCGTGATACTCCGCACGGAAGTCGCGCGACTCGATCTTCTCGTTGGTGACGGGGCAGGTGTCGTTCACCTTGATCGCCTCGAGGTCTTCCTTCGTCATAGTCGGAAGGTACTTCGCGGGATCCTTCTGGAACATCTTCATGCAGCCGTCGCAGCAGAAGTAGACGTACTGACCGTTGTACTCCGCCCGAATCGTCGGATCGACGAAGCTCTCAGTACCCATGACCGGGCAGTACTTGTTGGTGACGTTCTCGGGCGCCTTGGTGGCCTGATCGTCGGCCTTTGCGAAGGGGACGACGGCGACGCCGAGAACGAAAGTGACGAGCGCGACGATTGCAAGCTTACGCATCGATAACTCCTACAGGAAGTAATGTGGTGGCCGAGACGGCTCACACGGAAAGGTAAAGGTAGCGAACGCCGAGTTGTGTGCGCAAGTGTGCCAGGCAAATGCGCAGGTTGGTAAACACTCGCGACACACCTGGACCCGCGCTCGAGCAGTCGCTGCACTTCCCAATTCGTCGCCGATCGCACCACTACGGTGCGGTCCGGTTAAGCTTGCTCCACCGGTTCGAACAACACAACGGCGCTCGTCAGGAGTGCGTCGGTCGCTTACGCGAATTGAGCCGCAGCATTCTTCTCGCTCCGCGCGAGCGCCACAGCCGCAGGTTGTCGTCCTCGCACGCGACTCGCTCGAGCCACACATTGTGTGTGGTTAGTGACGAAAAACCCGATTTGCGCGCTTGACAATCAATAAGCATTCACTTATATATTAATCATGCAAAGCGTGGCCATTGCCGAAAACAAGGTCTTCCATGCGCTTGCGGACCCAAGCCGCCGAGCGATCTTCGAATCGCTCTCGCGTGGCGAAGCGGCTGTGAAAGACCTCACGGCGCGCTTCGATATCTCGCAGCCGGCGGTCTCGCAGCATCTCGCCACTCTGAAAGACGCAGGCCTGGTGAACGGCCGGCGCGAGGGGCGCAATGTGTACTACCGCGTCGAGCCGCGTGGCCTGAAGCCGCTCATCAACTGGATGGCGCACTACCGCGCCTTCTGGACGGAACACGTCGATCGCCTTGAACAACTTCTGGAGAAGATGGACGAATGAATCCAATCGACAAGACGGCCCCGTCGCAAACAGATTCCATTTCATTCGAATTCGATTTGCAACATTTGCCGGAAAAGGTCTGGCGCGCGCTCACCGACCCCGTGCTACTCACGGAGTGGCTCCTGCCCGTCGTCGATCTCGAGCTCGAACTGGGGGCGGATTTCACGTTCAAGACGCATCCGTACCCCGGGTGGGACGGCATCGTGAAGTGCCGGTTCGTCGAGATCGAAGCTCATAGGAAGCTCAGCTACACATGGGGCGTCGGCGACATGGAAATCGATACCGTCGTGACGTTCACGCTCACGCCTACGGCGTCGGGCACACGCCTGTCCCTCGTACAGTCGGGCTTCAAGCCCGACCAGAAGCAGAACATCGGTGGTGCGCGCTACGGCTGGAAAATGATGGGCGGAAAGCTCGTCGACCTGCTCGCGAGGATTCCATGAGCCGATCCGAGACTCGTAACCAACCTGGCAGCCAGCACCCAGCGGACAGCCACGACCTGATCCGCGTACAGGGCGCCCGGGAAAACAACCTGAAGGACATAAGCGTCGAGATTCCCAAGCGGCGGCTGACTGTGTTCACAGGCGTCTCGGGATCGGGTAAGTCGTCGCTGGTGTTCTCCACTATCGCCGCGGAGTCGCAGCGGCTGATCAACGAAACCTACAGCGCGTTCGTACAGGGATTCATGCCGACGCTGGCTCGACCCGAAGTTGATGTACTGCAAGGACTGACCACTGCGATCATCGTCGACCAGGAGCGAATGGGCGCCAATGCCCGTTCGACGGTCGGCACGGCGACCGACGCTAGCGCGATTCTGCGGGTACTGTTCAGCCGCCTCGGCAGGCCACACGTCGGCTCGTCAAATGCCTTCTCCTTCAACGTGCCCACGATCCGGGCAACTGGTGTGATCACGATCGAGAAGGGTGCCGGCAAGAGCGAGAAGCGCACCTTCACGGTCAACGGCGGCATGTGTCCGCGATGCGATGGGATGGGTTCGGTGACAGATATCGACCTTTCCCAGCTGTACGACGACACGAAGTCGCTCGCCGATGGCGCGATCACCGTCCCCGGCTACAACGCGGACGGCTGGTCGGTGCGGATTTTCACCGAGTCGGGCCTCCTCGACCCGAACAAGCCGATCCGCAAGTACACCGATAAGGAGCTGCACGATTTTCTCCACCGCGACCCGACCCGGGTGAAGGTCAATGGCATCAACCTTACCTACGAGGGCATTGTCCCACGGGTCCAGAAATCGTTCCTGTCCAAAGACGTCGACGCGCTGCAGCCGCACATCCGGGCGTTCGTTGAGCGCGCGGTCACCTTCACCGCTTGTCCCGAATGCGGCGGCAGCCGGCTAAACGCGGCCGCCCGGTCCTCAAGGATCAAGGGGATCAACATCGCCGACGCCTGCGCGATGCAGATCAACGACCTGGCCGCGTGGGTGCGAGGTCTAAACGAGCTTTCTGTCGCGCCACTGCTGGCGACGTTACAGCAGACGCTCGACTCGTTCGTGGAGATCGGGCTGGGCTACCTCAGCCTCGACCGGCCATCGGGCACACTTTCGGGCGGTGAGGCGCAGCGCACCAAAATGATCCGCCACCTCGGGTCGTCGCTTACCGACGTGACGTATGTGTTCGACGAGCCGACTATCGGCCTGCACCCCCACGACATCCAGCGGATGAACGGCCTGCTACTGCGGCTGCGCGATAAGGGCAACACCGTCCTCGTGGTCGAGCACAAGCCGGAGGTGATCGCGATCGCCGACCATGTCGTCGACCTCGGCCCCGGCGCCGGAGCGGCGGGTGGCGAGGTGGTATTCGAAGGCACCGTGGACCGGCTGCGTGCAAGCGGCACGCTCACGGGACGTCACCTCAACGACCGAGCGTCCCTGAAGCCGTCGGTGCGAACGCCGTCGGGAGTGATGGAAGTACGCGGCGCGCGCATCCACAACCTCCAGGACGTCGACGTCGACATTCCACTTGGCGTTCTTGTAGTCGTGACCGGCGTGGCTGGGTCGGGCAAGAGCTCACTCATCCGCAGCTCCGTGTCTGGACGGGAAGGAGTGGTGTCAGTCGATCAGACTCCAATCCATGGCTCGCGACGGAGTAACCCGGCAACGTACACCAGCTTGTTGGAGCCGATTCGCAAGGCGTTCGCGAAGGCGAACGGGGTGAAACCTGCCCTGTTCAGTGCCAACTCCGAGGGCGCCTGTCCGACCTGCAACGGCGCCGGGGTGATCTACACCGACTTGGGGGTGATGGCGAGCGTCACCACTGTCTGCGTTGAGTGCGAGGGCCGGAGGTTCCAGGCGGCGGTGCTGGGCTATCGACTCGGAGGACTCAACATCGCCGAGGTGTTCGACATGTCTGTCGAAGATGCGGCTGATTTCTTTGGGACCGGGGAAGCTCGTATAGCGGCAGCGCACGCGATCCTGCAGCGTATGGCCGACGTTGGGCTCGGCTACCTTCGGCTCGGCCAACCGCTTACCACGCTGTCGGGTGGGGAGCGGCAGCGGCTCAAGCTTGCGACGAACATGGGTGCCGACGGCCGCGTCTACGTTCTCGACGAGCCGACCACCGGGTTACATCTGGCCGACCTCGAACAGCTTCTTAGTCTGCTGGATAGACTGGTCGACTCCGGCAAATCGGTCATCGTTATCGAGCACCATCAGGCGGTGATGGCGCACGCTGACTGGATCATCGACCTCGGGCCGGGTGCGGGCCACGATGGCGGGCGGATCGTGTTCGAAGGTACTCCGGCCGACCTGGTGGCGGCGAAGTCGACGCTTACTGGCGAGCACCTCGCAACATTCATCGGCAGCCGTCCGAAAGCTGTTTCGGTAAATGTGCCCGATGCGCTTCGGGCTCGTATTCAAAGGAAGTCCAAATGAATTGGAACAAATGGATTCGGCAGTCCCACCGTTGGCTTTCCATTGCCTTCACGGTGACCGTCATCGCCAACTTCGTCGCCCTGGCACAGGGGGCTGGGATGCCTCCACCGTGGGTAACCTACTCGCCGCTGCTCCCGCTCGCCTTGCTTTTTCTCACCGGTCTTTACTTATTCGTATTGCCATATGCAGCCAAGTGGCGCAGCGGGCGACGCACAGACTGAAGGGGCGGCCGGCGTATTGCTTCTGTCTGATGTTCTTGTCGCCTCACTACGCCAGAAAGGCTTGGACGACACACGAACGAATTGCGGCTCAGGCGCGTGCTTTCCGCGGCACGGACGAGTACATCCTTTTCGCATGGGCGACACCGATGTAGCTGGAATCCTGCCGACTGTCGGCTCCTTCGATTGGAGAACAGGAACTCCGACCACGATCGCTCAAGCCGTCCTGCGCAAACTCAGTCGGCCAGTAGCGCCGAACACCGCACCGACGCCGTCGCCAACCGGAAAGCCGGTCGCCGCACTCCCACGCGGACCACGCGCCGCGACGGGGCGGAAGGCGGAGGTACTGCGTGAGGACCGGCCTTCGCGTCGGTCAACGCCGGCCGGGCGGACCTGCTTTTTGGGCAGATCTTTCCGGGCCGGATCCGGGCCGCGAAGTGATGAGATGAGCGTCCGGATCGCTGCGTCTCTGTGTCTCTGTGTTTATGGCTTCTTTGTAGGGCTTCGGTAACGCGGCGGACCGTAGGTACGCTGTGTGCTTCGGTACGACGTGTCCCATCGGCAAACGAGCGTGGAAGATCCCGTAAAGTGTGCATTCGAGCCTGCCGATCAAGGAGGTTAGGACTTGGAGGATCGGGGTTACGGGTGTCCTTGCGGGAGCCCTGCTTGACGGTGCAGGTGTCGTGAGCGTTTGTGGAACGGAGTCGGCTACGGCGAGCTGTTCCTATGGTCGACGTCGCGGGGACGCCTTTCGCGTCACGAGCTGTCGTCGGTCTGGTGCGGCTCTATACGGCGAGCCGGAGACTGCCTCCCAGCAAGAGCAAATCACATTGCCGCAGATCAGTACTGCGCCATGAAGTCATCGAGAAGGTCCTCTACCATGTCCTCTGGCTCATCTCGATTCGCCTTGCGGCTTTCCATTTCGAGCATGTTGGCGTCAGAACGGGCGCGCAGCGACCTCGAGGTGGCACTGCGCCCAACTCACGCAGGCTTGCAATGATTTCGTGGCTTGGGGAGATCGTCGGCCTTCGGCGGGTGACGAACGAGGCACATGTCCCGATCCCCACCCCGACTCCAGAAGGAGAGTGTTGTCGTCATGAAAACCGTTGTATCCGCACCCTGGCGTGTGTGCTTCATCCTGGCCGCGCTCTTCATCATGATCGGCGGGCCTCTCCATCCGAAAGGCACGATGGCGGAGATGCTCGCGAATCCGAGCTGGGTTGCTGCCCACGCCCTCATGCTTGTGGGATTCGTCGCGCTCCTGGTCGGACTGATCCTCTATCAACGGGACGGCTCCTTGCCCGATCGGACACGCACGTGGGCACGCATCGCCACGATCGGAACGGTGCTTCAAACGATCGAGATGGCGCTCCACACCGCTGCTGCGGTCGACTACACCAACCTCGTCGCAGGCAGAGCGACTCCGGTGCTCACCCCCCATCTCTTCCTTCAGGCGCTTATCAGCCCCATCTTCGCCGCGACCATTATTGGACTCATCGTCGTCGCGGCGCATGAGCGGACACTCGGATCATGGTGGATCGCCTGGCTGGGGATAGTCGGGGCGGTGGCGCACGGGGCGTCGGCACCTCTCGTCATCTGGCTGGACGTTCCAGGTGCCGCGATCCTCTTCCCCCTCCTCATGCTCGTCGCGCTCTGGTCATTGCTGGCAGGGCTCTGGCCGCTGCGAGCGAGGGGCGATGGGGACATCGGAGAAGCCCCGGTCCAGGCCTGAAGTGGAACGATTGAGACTGAATGGCCCAACGGCCGCGGCCTTGTATAGACCGGGGACATGGTGAGCGGGTGTTCGGACACATGGTGAACACATTTTCGGCGGCGTAGGGTCGGCTCCAGGAGGAGCTGCTATGCCGTGGAAAGTTAGTTCTCCCATGTCCGAACGCTCTGAATTCGTCGCCCTGGCTCGTGGTGAGGGCGCCAATGTCCGCGCGCTGTGCCGCCAGTTCGGCATCAGTTCCGCGACCGCCTACAAGTGGCTCGCTCGGGCCGAGGCCGGCCAGGGGCTCGCGGATCGCTCGCGCCGCCCACCTGCTCGCCCGCGAGGACACCGCCCGAGGTCGAGCAGGCCGTACTCGCCCTGCGTGACCGCCATCCAGCTTGGGGAGGGCGCAAGCTGCGGGCCCGCCTCATCCGGCTCGGCCAGGAGGAGGTGCCCAGCGCCTCGACTATCACCGAGATCCTGCGCCGCAATGACCGCCTCGACCTGGCGCTGGCCGCCAAGCACACTCCCTTCACGCGCTTCGAGCACCCGAACCCGAATGACCTGTGGCAGATGGACTTCAAGGGCGAGTTCCGCCTCACGCGCGGCTGGTGCTATCCGCTCACCATCCTCGACGATCACTCGCGCTTCGCCCTGTGCCTGAGTGCGCGTCCCGACCTGCGGACACCGACGACCACGCAGGCCGTGCGCGAGGTTTACCGCGAGGTAGGCCTGCCGCGCCGCATGACGATGGACAACGGCTCGCCATGGGGCACGATCGTCAACGGTGCGCCGTGCTGGACCGGATTCGCCGTGTGGTTGATACGGCTCGGGATTCACGTCTCGCGCTCGCGCCCGCATCACCCGCAGACGCAGGGCAAGAACGAGCGCTTCCACCGCACGCTCGCGCAGGAGGTGCTCAGGCGCGAGGCGCACGAGACGCTCGACGCTTGGCAACAGGCCTTCGATCAGTGGCGCGCGATCTACAACCACGAGCGGCCGCACGAAGCCATCGGGCTCGAGCAGCCGCACGAGCGATGCCAGCTTGTGCGCGAGCGCGGTGGTGAACTCGGAGGCGAGGCCGAGCAGCTCGTCGATGAGGAACTAGTCGTCGGGGTCGGCGAGCCGACGCTCGCGGACTCGTGCCAGCAGCGCGGCGATCTCGGCATGATCGATGGTGCGTTTCGGCGCACGCGTTGACATCTGTCTGTCACCCGAGCTGTCGTGCTTATGGAGATCTGCATCAGCGCGCCGGGGTTTTACTGCTTGGGGTCGGTGCCACCGCTGGGTCCAGCCGCAGCCGCTGTACCGCAGCGACGCCAGCTCACCGCAGCTTCACGCTTCTTTTCGATTCCTCGCGGTCCCGGTCAGAACATGAACCCATTCTCTCGGCTCTTCGCCGACGCGAAATAGCGCCGCCAGAGCGCGAGCCGTTCGGCGTCCGCCACCGGGCGCGGACCCGTCGTCTCGCCGAGACGCATCGTCGATTGCGCCGGCGCGTCGAAAGCCGGCCACCGCGGCGCGCCAGCCCCGTTCGGGTCGCCCGCCTTCACGAAGCGGGCCCAGTACCCGAGCATCGTCCTGCTCAGCGCGCGGTCGCTCGTGGTCCATGGACGGTCGAGCCGGTCGAGTGTCCCGAAGACGTAGGGGATCTCCGCTCCGTGGAATGCCCCGAACTCCGGGTGCGCGGGCCACGGGATCCCCCGATCAAAGTAGTACGTGTAGGCCGGCGACTTCGCCCGCTTCGCCCGGGCTTCGGCCCAGAGGTACATCGATACGCGGCCACGGTCGCGCGCGCTCTCAACCTGCGACCGCTTCGCCTCGGCGTCGGTGCCGGCCGGGTAGAGCCGGAGCACCTCGTCGGCCAGGTCGCCGTAGAACTGCCGGGCGAACTCGCGAAACTTCTCGGCGCTCATCCCTCCGTAGATATCAGGGATGAAGCTGTTCTCATCGGCATTGAAGCCGGTGAGCACGGGAACGTCTGCCCTGGGCGCCGTGTCCGGGTCCGCGGGGAGCGACCACCCGTCGACCACGAGCCAGGAGCGCCCGCCGACGAGCTTCGCGGCGTCGAGGGCCCGGAGCTCGGCGAGCGTCTTCGCCCCAATCGAGGCAGCCCACTCGGCGCCCGCGCGCTCGGCGTCGGCGAGCGGCGCCGCACCGAACCCGACCACGCCCGACGTGCTCTGGATTATCGCCCGATCAATGAGACCGCGTGCGAGCGGCGAGGCGAGCAGCGCGTGGACGCTCGCGGCACCGGCTGACTGCCCGGCGACCGTCACGCGCGACGGGTCGCCGCCGAAGGCAGCGACGTTCGCGTGGACCCACCGGAGTGCGGCGATCTGGTCGAGGAGGCCGTAATTGCCCGACGCGTGGCTCGCGGACTCGGCCGTGAGCTCGGGGTGCGCCAGATAGCCGAGCGGGCCGAGCCGGTAGTTGATCGTCACAACCACGATCCCCTCGCGAGCGAGCCGCTCGCCGTCGTAGATCGGCAGCGCGCCTGACCCTTCAATGAACCCGCCGCCGGGGATGAAGACGAGCACGGGCCGCTTGGTCCCGCCGAGCGTCCAGATGTTGAGGTGGAGGCAGTTCTCGGAGCTGGGGCCTGACGCGAGGTACTCCTCGGTCCAGGGGAGGTATGGCGGGTGGAGCGTTTGGATTGCCGGCGGGCCGAACTCGGTGGCCCGGCGCACGCCCTTCCATGGGGCAGCCGGATGCGGCGGCCGCCACCGTAGCGGGCCGACCGGCGGCGCGGCGTAGGGGATGCCGCGATAGATGGTGACGCCGGCTGCGGTCTTCACGCCGGAGAGGAGCCCCTGCTCGACTCGGACGGGCGTCTCCTCCGCACGGGCGGCGGCGGGGAGCAGGAGCAGGGCGAGCATACAGGACCAGCGGCACGTCATCGGCATGTCTTCTCCTGTAATCGTCGTTCGGGCGGGGTTCTCTGCCCGGCCTTCACTAGAACGACGAACGGCCAGACCGAAATTCTACGAGCGGTCGGGAATATTCTATTTCGGGGATTGTGTTGTTCTGGCCGCGACTTCAGTGTCGGGTCGGCAGAAGCCACGTCCGGGGCCCCGCCCACGCGGAGGCGCGGTCACGGACGAACGAAGGCCTCCGCCGACGCGGCCTTAGCGGTGATGCGCTACGCTCCGGTTTTCTCTTCCATCGCTCCGAGACGCTGCACGCGATCGCAGACGTTCCTATACCGTCGGCAGCCGTACTTGGTAGTAGCTGTCTGACCGGGTAGCCCGAGCGTGGGGCGTTCAGGCGCACTCAAGAAACAATTTGCGATATGAAATCAGTGGATCTAGGTTGCAACCGATTGCGTAGCGCAATCAGAACCGCGTGGATGTGCCACGTGAGGAAAGGAAGTGGTATGGCTAAGCTCGTGTTCGGAATGAACCAGTCCCTGGATGGCTACGTCGACCATATGGCGTTTGCGCCAAGTCCCACACTCTTCCGCCACTTCATCGAGGAGGCTCAGGGGCAAGCGGGGAGTGTGTACGGTCGCCACATGTATGAGGTCATGCGGTACTGGGACGACGATCATCCTGAGTGGGATGCAGATGAACACGCCTTCGCGGCGGCGTGGCGGAACCAGCCGAAATGGGTCGTCTCGCGCTCGTTGAAGTCGGTCGGCCCCAACGCCACGCTTGTCGAGGATGATCTCGAGGGCGCGATCCGCGTGCTGAAGGCCGAGCGCGACGGGGAGATCGAGGTTGCCGGCCCGGACTTGGCACAAAGCCTCACCGAACTTGGCCTGATCGATGAATATCGAATCTACCTGCACCCCGTCGTGCTTGGTCACGGCAAGCCATATTTCGCCGGACCCCGGCCTCCTCTCCGCCTTATAACGAATGATCGGATTGGCGAGGACGTGATCAGGTTGACCTACGTTCCTGCGTAATCTCGCGACTCGCCGGAAGGAAATCGCGGCAGAAGTGTGTTGTTGCGATGCGGTGGCGGGCCGGAGGCACCAACGTTGCCCATGATCACCCATTGGGTCAGTAATGGCTCGCCGCCTTCTTGCCGATCTCCCTTGCCACGTCCGTTCGTGGAGAGGGATCCATGGCCGTACATGCTCGTTCGAGTCCGGCGCGGAAATCGACCGCAGCGACGCAGACGAAGATCTTCAACTGCGTGACCAATAGCAGCATTAGCGCACCGACGGAGGAAGGAAGTGACGAGCCCATCGATCGACGAGGCGGCGTCGACGGGCAGCCCGATCGTGAGACGCGAGCCGTCCCCGCGCTCGAGCAGAGCCTGAACGGAGGCCGCCGCCTCGGAGACCTACGGCCTTGGGGTTCGCGAGTCGTGAACGAGGTCGACGGCCCGCAACTCGATGAAGGCGGGCGAGGCAGGAGAGGTACGTTCCACTCGGGCATAGGGTAGAGAAGAAACGGCCCGAAGGGCCTCACCGTACTCCAGCTTGCCGCAACACGTTTAGGCCCCGGTCAAGACGGCCAGCCGTAACATCACTACGAGGCGCAGCAGGCCGCAAACCGCGACGAATGACGGGCGCGCGTCGACGGGATCCCGAACGCCCTCCTGCCGCGGGGCTCAGGCCTGCCACCTTCGCTGCGGCGAACCTGGACGCCGCGCCTCGTGACGGTCCCGACGAATCTGGCGCCCGTTTGTCGGCTCTAAGCGGGAGGGTCCGCATCGTCGGTACGGACTCGAAGTCCAAAACTCACACACGTGTGCCCTTCCCGCGTTCTCAAGCGTCCCTGAGGATTTGATCAGCTCTCACTGATCCTGTTCAACATACAAGGTTTACGATTCTCCCTCCCCGGCCGAGTGGCGACAACTCGAATGAGCGGAGTAGTTTGCGCGGACGGCCCCCAGTGGTATATGAATTCCTCGATCCGGACCTCGATCGTCGGAGGCAACGATGAAGAATCCGCCGTCGCGGATGTCGCACAGACCCGCGAGTACGTGCTCGCGTACACGAACGCGACCTCGATCGTCACGCCCGAGTTTCGCGACACCGAGGAGCTCGACGGCCTCTTCGTCGGCTACGATGCCGAGCGCCGAGCGTATGACCCCGAGCGCATGCACTGGAATTACGCGGCGAATGCGCCGCAACCGTCGACACACCCCGCGCCCGACGGTACGACGATGCCCTACTGCGCGCTGCTTGCCGATATCTCGACCGCCGCAGCCGAGAAGGACGGCACGCTCTTACGATGCCGGCAAGGGTTGGCAGCCGTTGCGCGAAAACGAGGATGGCACGATCCTCTCCACGGAAAAAGCCGGCGGTTTCGTCGGTACGGTTACCGGACCTTACGCCCAAGAACGATGGAAAAAGCCATGACTTCGACCGCGCTTCTCCGTTTCACCGCATTGTTCGCGCTGACTTGCGCGCCCGCCTTCGCTCAGCAGACTCCGCCGGCCAACCCGGACGCCGACAAGGAGGACTGGATCGTCCTCTTCAACGGCAAGGACCTCAAAGGCTGGACGCCGAAAATCGCGAAACACGAGATCGGGGAGAACTTCGGCGACACGTTCCGCGTCGAGGATGGGCTGTTGAAGGTCCGTTACGACAAGTACACGAGCTTCGACGGCCAATTCGGCCACCTCTTCTATACGGACCCGTTCTCGTACTACAAACTGCGCGTCGAGTATCGCTTCGTTGGGCAACAGGCGCCCGGCAATCCCGGCGCGTGGGCGTTGCGCAATTCGGGTGTGATGCTGCACTCGCAAGATCCGCGGACGATGCCACGCGACCAGACGTTCCCCATCTCAATCGAGGGACAGTTGTTAGGCGGTAATTCCGACGGCAAGCCGCGGGCCACCGCGAACATGTGCAGCCCCGGCACCGAAATCGTGTACCAAGGCAAGCTGTATCCCGAGCATTGCCTGAGCTCGACGTCGCCCACCTTCGACGGCGAGCAGTGGGTACAGGCTGTTTTCGAAGTACACGGATCCGGCACAATCTCGCACTTCGTGAATGGGCAGAAGGTGCTCGAGTACGAGCTGCCGCAGTACGGCGGCGGCGTGGTCGACAACTACGACACCACCACAAAGCTCGACGGCCAGCTCATCGAAGGCGGTTACATCGCGCTGCAGAGCGAATCGCATCCCATCGACTTCCGGCGCGTGGAGCTGCTCAATCTCGCAGGCTGCATGGACCGTAACGCCACTAACTACAAGTCGTACTACCTCAAGAACGTGCCGGAGAGCTGCACGTTCGCTGAAGGCGCGAAGCCCGCGATGCGCCGCCCTGGCGAGTACCCACTGATGCCGAACTCCCTACAACAGGCGAACGTGCCGCGCGGCAAGCTCGATGGCCCGTTCGAATTCCACAGCAGGATCATCGCGGGCACGGTGCGACGCTACTGGGTGTGGGTACCAGCACAGTACAACCCGAAGGTGCCAGCAAACGTGCTCGTGTTCCAGGACGGCCAGCGTGCCACGAACCCGGAGGGCAGCTTGCGGGTGCCGCAGGTAATGGAGAACCTGATCGCGCAGAAAAAGATGCCGGTGACGATTGGCATCTTCATCACGCCAGGCAATCTGAGCGAGGCCTATCCGACCGATCTCGGCATGATGAATCCGAATCACCGGCGCGAGGAATACGACGCGCTCGATGACACCTACGCGCGCTTTCTGATCGAGGAGATGCTTCCCGAGGTGGGCAAGACGTACAACCTCACCAACGACCCAGAAAAGCGCGTGATCGGCGGCACATCGAGCGGCGCGATCTGCGCGTTCACCGTGGCCTGGCAGCGACCGGACTACTTCCGCCACGTCATCAGCATGATCGGTAGTTACACGTCAATCGGCTACGAGCCTGCGGCGAACGGCAAGCCGATGAAGCCGGGTGGCGATCTCTATCCGACGCTGATCCGCAAGAATCCGATCAAACCAATCCGCATCTTCCTGCAGGACGGCTCGCACGACCTATCGAACGAGCACGGCAACTGGTTCCTCGCGAACCAGCAGATGCTCTCGGCTTTCGAGTACGCGAACGCCAACGCGGACAAGAACGGCACACTGGGACCCCGCTACGAGGTGCGTTACAGCTGGGGTGACGGTGCGCACTCCGACGTGCATGGCGGCACGCTGCTACCTGAAATCCTCGAGTGGATCTGGAAGCCGTGACTGAACGAACCGCGGTTGCAGACGTTCACGCACCGGTCGGCCATCGGGCGCTGGCGCGTTAGCGTATATCAGGTCGACCTCCGGCTGCGCGAGATCGTGAGCAGCGTGAGCATTCGGCAAGCTGGCTTGACGCGCGTCAAGCCAGCTTGCCGAATGCTCGCCTGCAAAGCCGTCGAGCGGATCCTGCGACTCGCGGTGCTCGACCGCAAGAACAGCCTCTTCTACCGGACCGAGCACGGGGCCGCGGTCGGCGACATCATCGCGAGTCTCGTGGCGAGCTGCCGACTCAACCAGGTGGGCGCGTGGGACGCCCTGCTCGCGCTGGTGCGGACTGCGCGAGCGGTGCGAGCGGCACCGGCGGCGTGGTTGCCGTGGACCTACCCGCGCGATGCTGGTGGCGCCTTTGTTCCGGAAGACGAACATGGTGCCCGAGAACGGATCTTCGTCGAATTTCGTCCGGCACAGCCCCGCCAGCGAATCGACACCCTTCCTCAAATCCTGAGGCTCGACGCACACCAAAATCTTACGCTGCGGGACGAGCTGGATAACGCGACGACGGCGGCAAAGGATGCGATGAGCAGCTCGGCGCTTGCCGAGCTTGCGGCAGGGACGGCGAGCGTGAGCGCGGTACCGTCGGGGCGCTCGAGCGTGAGGCGGACCAGATCCACCGGCTCGGCGAGATCGGACGCCGTCGGGCTCGCAGCGCGAAGCTCGGAAGCGGTGGTCCGCAACTCGACGAAGGTCGGCTTCGACGCCCGACGCGTCGATGGCGCAGTGGATTCCCTCCGGAGACGCGCGCGCAATCGACTTAGATTGAGCCCGAGCTCGCGGGCGACGGCGGCAACGCTCTACGGGCCGACCAGGGACGCGGCGAGCGCCCACAGATGGGAAGGGAGGCGGCCACGCCCCGAGCCGTGCGCGCGCCAGTGATCGAACTCAGCTCGTGCGTGAGGCAACGCGTCGAGAGCTTCGGCAGACATCCGGTGACCTCCACGTTCGTGATGACGCCAGTTTACTGGCCCTACCGGGCCGCGATACGCCACGCTGCCGAAATACCCTCGCCGATCACGCCTGCCGGAGCAATACCAAAGGACACGAATCATTCGGCGATCGAGCCGTGCCCGGGCCGCCGAACCTTTCGCTTAACCGAGCGCATCCGCCCCGCTATTCTCCCGATGAGCTAATTAGCTGATTGGGAGAATAGCAATGGCGACGGACCAACTCAGCCTGACGTTCGGCGCGCTCGCGGACCCGACGCGGCGTGCGATCCTCGCTCGGCTGGCCGAGGGCGAGGCGACGGTGAACGAGCTCGCCGAGCCGTTCCACCTCAAGCTGCCGACCGTGTCGAAGCACCTGAAGGTGCTGCAGCGCGCCGGGCTCGTCTCGCAGAGCCGGAAGGCGAACTGGCGTCCGTGCCATCTCGAGGCCGCGCCGCTCAAGGACGTCGCCGAGTGGGCGGAGCGCTTCCGCTCGCTCTGGGAGGCGCGCTTCGAGCAGCTCGACAACTATCTCGCGGAACTCCAAAGGGAGGTGAAGACTCGTGCAACCGAGAAAGAGTGAAGGGGCGACGGTGTCGATGCCGTCGGATACCAAGATCGTCATAACGCGCTCGTTCGACGCGCCGCGCGCGCTCGTCTACGAAGTGTGGACGAACCCGAAGCACACCATGCGCTGGATGTCTGGCCCGGACGGCTGGACGATGTCGGTGTGTGAGGTCGACCTCTGGCCCGGGGGCTTGTCGCGCTTCGTGTGGGAGAGTGCCGACGGCCAGTCGATGGAGATGACCGGCGAGTACCTCGAGGTCGTCCCGCCCGAGCGTTTCGTCTCGCTCAAGTCGTGGGGCGGCGACTCGCCGGCGACGACGATCACGCACGAGTTTACGGAGGAGGCAGGCAAGACGACCGTCACGATGACCATGGTCTATCCGAACAAGGAGGCGCGCGACGCGACGCTGACCGGCATGGGCGACGGCATGGAGATCGGCTTCCAGCGCATCGAAGCGCTGCTGACGACGCTCGCGTAACGCCCGTAGGTCGTGTCCTAGCGGCGGCGCTGTGCAACGACGACGCCGTCGTTGCACAGCGCCGCCGCTAGGACACATATATTCGGGGCTTTGCGAGCGTTGGCGGCATTCATAGAAGCGTGTCCTATCGGTAACCGGGCGTGACTGCACCGTCACGCCCGGTTACCACGCACTCCACGGCGCCGCTTCGCGTCGCGGACTTTCAAAGGAGGCGCCAAGGACGCCAAGCGAGCGAGCATGCTCGGTTGGCGTCCTTGGCGGTTCAGGCCATCGTTCCAACCCAAATAGGTTCGTTTGAACCCACTAGCGAAGAGTTGCTCTGAGCGAAACCTCGCCCTGGAATCAAACCCGCACGATGCGATTTCTCTGGCGCTCACGCGCCAGAGCCCGGAGCTACTTTCCACTGGGACACTACTGCCTGGCGTGCAGCCTCACCGGATGGCACGCGGACCAACTCCAGGTTGGCCGTCCAGCGCGGTGCAGTTATGCTCAGGAGACACGCTCATGCACGCGCCGACCGGATGTGCAAACCGAAGCGATGACTCAGTCCTTCTCACTCGCCTGGCGTGCGGCACTCGTAGCCACGCTCGTTGCCGCGGCGTCAATGGCCCACGCCGAGCGTGCGCAGCGGCTCCTCGCGCCTCTGGCAGCCCGGAAGTCGACCACTGAGTCTCCCGCGCCGGCCGCTTCCTACATCCACGACGCGTGGACTACGGAGAACGGCCTCCCGCAGAGCTCCGTCACGTCCATCGTCCAAACGCGGGACGGCTATATCTGGATGGGGACGTTTGGTGGACTGGTGCGCTTCGACGGGGTGAAGTTCGACGTCTTCGACACGGGGAATTCGCCCGGATTCGCAGGGAATCGAATCACGTATCTCTACGAGGACCGGGCCAGCGGCCTCTGGATCGCCTTCGAGAACGGCGGGCTGGCGCGCTACGACCGGGGACAGTTCAGAAGCTACTCTTCGAGCGACGGACTACCCGACTCGAGGGTCGTCTGCGTGTGCGAAGACCGTCAGGGGACGCTCTGGGCGACGACCGCGCTCGGGGTGGCGCGCTTCGACGACGGGCGATTCGTGACGGAGCCGACCCTGTTCGGGGTCCTGAACGAGCATGTCATTTACTACTTCGAGGGGCGCGACGGCAGTTCCTGGCTGGGACTCCGGAATGGGTTCGTGCGGGCCTTCGGGGGCGCGCTGACGACGTACGGGCCGCCGGTCTGGTTCGTCCTCGAGGCCGGAGACGGAAGCGTGTGGGGGTACGCCGACGGCGTGCTCGGTCGCTTCCGGGACGGGACCTGGACGACCTACCAAATCAAAGACGAACTGCCGGGCTACAGCGCCGTCACCGCCTACGCGTTCGCGGGAGCGAGCGGCGAGGTCTGCGTCCTCACTCCGCGCGGGCTCGCCCGGTTCGAGGACGGGAAGCGAACCTTCTTCGCCGCGATGGACGTCCCCGCCGACGTCCGGGTCGCCTTCGAGGACCGCGAGGGCGACCTCTGGGTAGGATGCGACCGGACGGGACTGCACCGCTTCAAGGAGGCGCAGATCGTCGCCTACTCTGCCGCCGAAGGCCTCGCGGACGAGAGCTTCGTTCCCATCGCGGACGACGGCGAGGGGGGGCTGTGGCTCGGAGCCACCAGGATCTTCCACTACCGCGCGGGGACCTTCACGTCGCTTCCATACCCGACGAATGCATGGGCGCTCGCGCGCGACGACGAAGGCGGCCTCTGGATCGGCGAGTACGGAAGGCTGCGCCGGCTCAAGAACGGACAGTTGACCGAGTACCCGCTCTTCGAGGGGATCCCGGTGGTTGCCCTCTACCGGAATCGCGCGGGAGTCATCTGGATCGGAACCCTCCGCGGACACTATTCGAACAGCTCGGGCGGGCTCTACGCCTTCAGGAACGGCGGGTTCACCCACTACGAGCCGGGATTCGGGCTCATAGACGGCAACGTGCGAGTCATCACCGAAGACCGCGAGGGCGCGCTCTGGATCGGGACCGAGGGCGGTCTGAGCCGCCTCAAGGACGGAGAGTTCACAAGCTACACCACGGAACAGGGGCTCTCGCATAACTACGTGCGCGAGATCTACGAGGACGCAGACGGCGCGCTCTGGATCGGCACCTACGGCGGCGGTCTGAACCGACTCAAGGACGGACGGTTCGCGCGCATTACGACCGATGAGGGGCTGTTCGACAACGTCGTGTCGCGCGTTCTCGAGGACGACCGGGGTAACTTCTGGATGAGCTCGAACCGCGGCATCTTCCGCGCGAGCCGTCGCGAGTTGAACGATCTCGCGGACGGCAAGATCACGACGATAACCTGCGTCGGCTACGGCGTCCGGGACGGGATGAGGTCGAGCGAGTGTAACGGCGGCGGCCAGCCCGCTGGGTGGAAGGGTGAAGACGGAAGGCTCTGGTTCCCGACCATCACGGGGGTGGCCGTCGTCGACCCGCACAGGTACAACCCGCTCCCGCCGCCCCTCGCCGTCGACAGGGTTCTCGTCGACCAGCGAGCGGCCGACGCGTGGCAGGGAGTGGAGGCTCCGCCGGGCAAGGGGGACCTGGAGATTCACTACACGGCGCTGAGCTTCGTCGCGCCCGAGAAGGTGCGGTTCAAGTACCGACTCGAGGGATACGACGACGTGTGGGTGGATGCGGGCGCGCGTCGCGTGGCCTACTACACCAACCTGCCGCCCGGGCGGTACGCCTTCCGGGTCATTGCGGCAAACAATGACGGCGTGTGGAACGAGGAAGGGGCGGCGCTCGAGATCTATCTGCGGCCGCACTTCTATGAGACCTGGTGGTTCGACGCCCTCGCGGCGGCGGCTCTGGCCGCAATCGTTCTCGTCGCGTATCGCCGGCACACATCGCGGCTCCGCAGGAGGCACGCCGAGCAGCAGGCCTTTTCCCGCCAGCTGATCGAGTCGCAGGAGAGCGAGCGGAAGCGGATCGCCGCCGAACTGCACGACAGCCTCGGTCAGAGCCTCGCCATCATCAGGAACCGCGCGGCGCTGAGTCTCTCCAGGCCCGAGGACGCCGAGCGCGCGTTCGAGCAGCTTGCGGAGATTGGCGAGGCGGCTTCCGAGGCCCTGAACGAGGTCAAGGAGATCGTCTCGAATCTGCGCCCGTACCAGCTGGAGCGGCTCGGGCTCACGAGGGCCATCGAGTCCATGCTCAAGCGCGCGTTCGGCTCGAACGGGATCCGGTACACGGCCGAGGTCGACCCCGTCGACGGCGTCCTCTCGAAGGGCGACGAGATCAACCTGTATCGCGTTGTCCAGGAGGGCGTCAACAACGTCGTCAAGCACGCGGCGGCGTCGGAGGTGAGAGTTCTCGTCCGACGAAGCGAGCGCGAGCTGGCGATCTCGATCGAGGACGACGGCAGGGGATTCGACCCGAACGGGGCCGGGACGGGCGGGCCGCCGGAGCGCGCCTTCGGCCTGCTCGGCATCGCGGAGCGAACGCGCATGATCGGGGGGCGGTCCGCGATCCGCTCCGCGCCCGGACGAGGGACGAGCGTCAGCATCACGATCGATCTGAGTGAGCGCCAACATGAAGACTGACATCCGAATCGTCATCGCGGACGATCACCCGATCGTCCGGCAGGGATTGAGGCAGACGATCGAGCAGGACCCGCGCATGCGGGTGCTGGCCGAGGCAGGCGACGGTGAGCGCGCGCTCGAGCGCATACGGGCCCTGACGCCGGACGTCGCGGTACTCGACATCGACATGCCGCGGCTCGACGGCTTCGGCGTTGCGCGCGCCATCCGAGACGAGCGGCTACCGGTCGAGGTGATTTTTCTTACCATCCACCGCGACGAGGAGATCTTCGACGAGGCCGTCAGTCTCGGCGCGAAGGGTTACGTGCTCAAGGATAGCACCGTCTCGGACATCGTCGCCGGTATCGAGGCGGTCGCCGAAGGGCGGCATTACATCAGTCCGGCCCTCGCCGGTCACCTCATAGCGCTCCGCGGCCGTTCCGCCGCCCTTGCTTCCGAGAAGCCCGGCCTCAAGGACCTCACCCCGGCCGAACGGCGCATTCTGCGCCTCATCGCCGAGTACAAGACCACCCGCGAGATCGCGGACGAGTTGTGCGTCAGCCCGCGTACCGTCGACACCCACCGCACCAACATCTGCACCAAGCTGGAAATCCACGGCAGCCACGCGCTGACGAAGTTTGCCCTGGCGCACAAGTCGGAGCTCTCCTAGCGCCGCCACCCGAGATCCGCGCGCCCTCGCCGAAAAAATACGTGTTCCTACGTAGGCGGAATACGAATACCCCTCGATACCCAACTCCGCCCGTAGGACGTACGCTGCTCTCGGCTCGCGCGGAAGGGTCGGAAGTACCCCTCACGCACGGCGGCCGTCGCGACCCTCGTCGCGCCGACCGCGCTCAGGAAACCTCGTTGGACATACGACGGCCTCCGCCGCCCGCCGAGGCCCGAGAGAGGACACCCCGATGAAGAACTCACTCTCGCTCCGCCGGACTCGCGCGCGCCTCGGCCGCACCGCGGCCCGAACGGCCTGGCTCGCGATCGCCTCCCTCGCTCTGTTCGGATGCGGAGGCGTACCCCTACAAGGCGCCGGCGCCACCGCGCGTCTCTCGGACCAGGACGCCGCCGAGGAGCAGGACGCGCTTCAGCAGGAGACGGACCCGAGCGACCTGGTGCCGTTCGTCTGGCAGGGCGTCGAGTTCAAGAACCAGAGGGCGTTCATCGACAGAGGCCTCCGCTGCGGGGTCAACCTTCGGGACGACGTCGTCGAGAGTATGGAGCGGGACTTCGCGGCGAAGATGGAGAAGGTCAATGTGACGGGCGGGACGATCGACGTCTACTTCCACGTGATCAACAAGGGCTCCGGGCTCTCGAACGGCGACGTCCCCGATTCGATGATCACGACGCAGATTAGCGTCCTCAACTGGGCGTACGCGTCGTCCGGCTGGAGCTTCCAGCTCGCCGGCGTCGACCGAACCACGAAGGCCGAGTGGTTCACCGTCTCGCCTGGAACGACCGCAGAGACGGACATGAAGCGCGCGCTGCGTCGGGGACGCGCGGACGACCTGAACATCTATACGACCGACATCGGCCAGGGACTGCTGGGGTGGTCGACGTTCCCGTCCAGCTACGCGAGCAACCCGACGGACGACGGCGTGGTGCTTCTTTACTCGTCGCTGCCGGGCGGGGGGGCGACGCCGTACGACGAGGGCGACACGGCGGTGCACGAGGTAGGCCACTGGATGGGCCTCTTCCACACATTCCAGGGCGGCTGTCAGAGGCAGAGCTCCAGAGGCGACGGGGTCGCGGACACGCCCGCGGAGAGGTCGGCGGCGTTCGGCTGTCCGGCGGGCCGGGACTCGTGCACCGCTCTCGCCGGCGTAGACCCTATCCAGAACTACATGGACTTCGCGGACGACTCCTGCATGAACCGCTTCACCCCCGGCCAGGACACGCGGATGGACCAGCAGTTCACGACGTACCGTTACGGAAAGTAACCCTGAGCGCCGCGGCGGTCGGGAGCGTTCGAAGCGAGCCGCGACCGCGAGGGAGCGGGACGGTTCCTCGATGAGTCTGACTCCAGGGAACCGCGCCGCTCCCTCGCAGCCGCGGCTCTGTCGCGCTGCGTGGAGTCACGAGCCGACGAGATACTGGTCGTATCCGGCCGCGACCAGTTCCTCCGGCGCGAGTATGGGAACTCGAGCTGCCGTGTCGCCTTGCGCGCCCACGGGCGCATCCATGGCTGGGGAGCGACGCTCGGAGCGAGTGCCGAACAGAAGGTGGAGAAGGCGCGAGAGCGTGGCATCGCGCCGTGAGAGAAGAGCGGCGAGATCGAACACGGTGCGGACGAGCAGGCCGACAAGCGCGAGGTCGCTGTCCTGGAGGTGGCCGGCGTCGGCGCGCTCGCCGAGAGCGCGAAGGGCGTCCCAATCAAGGGAGAGGAACTCGCGGACAGACCCGGCCATCGTCGTAACCCTACTCCTACGCTCCTACGCCTCCTCGATCGGCACGAGGTCAAACACACTCTACCGGTCCCTCAAAGCTGCTTTGCCGACAGGGTACGTCGAAGCGACGCTCGTGCTCACAAAGCCCGAAGCACAGTCCGACCAAGGCATCGAAGTAGAGGAGCTTATGGCGTCAACGTGGCCGGGTCGCTCTGCTCGCCGTCCGAATTGATAACGACAATCTGATGTGGCTGGCCGTCACTCCAGATTTGGTTGACGCTACGGCCGCCAGGCTGTGACGTCGAGCGTTTGCCGACCATCCACTTCTTGCCCGACGCGGAACGCGTGAGCGTAAAGGTCTCGAGATTGTCAACAAGTACCATCGCGGTCGGCGTGATGTTCGAGTTCTTCGCGGTCAGGACAAGTTTGCTCGCGTTCTTGAGCAGGGGATTGATGATGAGCGGCTTCGGTCCGGGCGTATCCAGGCGTTCGGGATATCCAGCCCATCGCACAAAAAGGTGATCAAGGTCGCTTGGGTGACCGACGCCGAACTCCTCTCCAATCAAACGCTCCTGACGCGTTCCGGCCCAGGTCGCGCCCCAAGAATGTGCGCTCGCGTCCGTCGATTCCGACGTCGGATGGGCGCCCGGGCCCGCGTATCCCACGACGAGCGGCAGATTTCCTAATTCGGTCGAATCGAACGCGCCGAAATCCGTGCGGAAGCTCCCGTCGCTGAAAAGCAGGAGCCTCATCGAAATCGAGCGGTCCTTTTCGATCGGCGCGGAGTCGTCCCAGTCCGGCGCGCGGAGGCCGCGCCACTCGATCGCGAACGCGAGAGCGCGTTCGCCCGTAACGAACGATTTCTGTACGGGCGCTAGTCCCGCGAATATCCTGGTTTTCGACGTATCCCACTTATCCGACCAGCACGGGGCGATTGCGCCATGGAGCTTCGATAGGTTCGCGAAGCTCGCCGTGCCGAACACTGGCGCCGTAAATGACACGATCCCATTTTTCGAGATCCAAACGTGGTCGAATTCCTGGCCGCCGAAGCGAAATTTGAAGGTTTCATTATTGGGAAAATCGCCGAAATCAGCGAACGATATTTGTGCATTTCCATTCGGCGTGGGAATCTCCGGAAGTTCTGCAACCGAGACACCTCCCATAACGCTATATTCGGGAAGCTGGCAATTGGTCACAGTCGGACGGACTTCGAGCGGAGTCGACTGATTTCCGTCATTCGTGTACCCATCGAAGTCGAGGTCATCCCATGTCGCTACCGCAGCGTCTACAATCGGACCGCACGAACTCAGCCCGTCGTATACGAAATCGACGGGAAGTCCGTCGTGCCCAAATGTCGGCTGAAATGATGAGTACTTGAAGCCATCTCCGGTAGCCTTGCGCCAGAGTGGTCTTGCACTCCCCGCTACAATTCGTCCGCGCGAGTCAATATTGGCAACAGCTGGTACGAGACAGTTTATGACGGCGCGATTCGACCCAAGGTCGATATCCGCGGGTCCATAGGCGGACCGTAGAGGCCCCGTCGTAGGTATCGAATACTCGGACGTCGGATCAGGAGAGTCACCAACTGCATCGCCATCGGTATCCACGAGAGTAACGAACCCGTCCGATCGATCCAGGGTATACGGCCCAGAGGGTTGCTGAAATTGCACGCGGCGGCCAAGGATGTTGCCACGATCATCCATGGTCATCGCTTCGATCCCTGGAACTTCGACGGCCTCTGTCCAGTGATCGGCAAACGGGTCCGCATCAGGACCGTCTCTAAAAACTCGATATCGCGTCCAGAATGTGAAGCCACTTTGCGAAATCGAATAAGCCGCGAACAGAATCGCATCACCGCCTTCGATCCGCCGGATGGACACAGGACTCATCCAAACAAGGACATCGCCGCGCGAGGCTGGAGTATCGATCGTTCCGATATCAATGTCATCGGGAACGTCGCTTAGGTTCTGGGACACCCACCGATTCTCTACCCTTGCAAGTCGGCACAGCCCGTGATTTTCATTGGTCCCGGCTCCTGGCGCTGTTACCAAGAGCTGGTAGATCACGGTAGGAACTGAAGGCGAGGCGTACGGTGGCCCGTTCACATCGAACGCGCCAATATCCATGGGATTAAACGATCCTATCTCCGAATAATCTGCATGTCGATCCCCGTCGTTATCGACGAAACAACCTAGTCGAAAGTCCCCATCGCCAAAGTTATACTGGTACAGCGAGGTCCAAACTGCCCCACTGGTGGGGAAATTACGAGCCACGTAGGTCGGGTAAACTCCGAAACCTGAAGCGCACACGATGGTGCCGACCAATAATTGCCATGCGATAGCGGTAACAATTGCTGTGAGTCGGCGCTCTTTCTTCACTATTTGCCCTCGACCCCCTCGACCACATTCGGTAGGAACTTAGTATCGCCTGGAACATACAAAAGCGCGAACCTAAGGACAATCGGCGTCGGACCCCCGCTTGGAGGAATTGGAGCGTTCGCACTCGGACCTATTGGTTGGGTGAACGTGTTGAACGAATTCTGAACTGATGCTGAGTCTTGCCCTAGGGTTAGAGTAAGTTCCTTGCGATAAGCAACTCCATTCAGAAGTCGGATCAATGTATCAGGTGTCGGAGGCTGAGTTGGATAAATGAATATTCCCTGTCCCGAGAGGTCGTCGACAAAACCAGGAACTTCGACGCGAAAGGTCGACTGCTGGATCAGAGTTTCTCCAACGATAGATGGATCGGGTCTCGTGTCACCAGTTTGTCTCGCCCAGATTCGTCCGATGATTGTAGTTGGCATTCTTGGATCTGCAGTCACATCGGTCGCAACCCCATCAGTGTCGTCTACACTTACCGTTCGAGCGAACCAATTCCCATCAGGAACAGGCCAGGTAACTAGGCCACCGCCGCTAGGTCGTTGGAGCACAACCTGCGGTCGAAGTGCAGGATTCAGGCATTGTTCTTCAACAGTTGGTGCAATCACGGCAACAACTCCATAAATTGGTGTCCCTTGTCGCCTGAAGCGCTGACCATTAGTCGCAGTTAGTTCAATCGTGTCGGACTCACTCGGATTTGTAACATTCGATTGGATGTAGGACGAATTCCACCGCCAATCGTCGGTAGCTAGTATTATCGTCCTCGAATCGGCGGAAATCATCCCGGTTAGGCCTTTAACGTACCAGTAGTATATTGTGTTGCCGTTCGGCAAACCCGCGATTTGTAGCGCACCTACTCGAACAGGATCCCCCTGCCACGCTCCCGTAGGCACGGCGGAGCCGGTTGGCCATCCAGGATACGCCCCTGTCGGAAGCACGATGATCCCTCCCGAGCCGAGCGTATTGTCAGCCGTGATCCGTCCGACGGAACAAACCACGGTGACCCCAACCGCAAGGGCCAAGGTGAATGCCACTGTGTGATATCTCATCTGAACTGCTCCGAATTGCATCTTCGTTACTCCGATCCTCGCGCTACGATGCCGGCCCAACCTCCAATTCGACAAGTAGCGTCGCGTCGTGCTGGAAACTCGCCTTTCGATCGCCCTTCGCATGCCCGATGCTTATCATCCGAACCGCGAATCGGTACTCGTCGACGCGCACTACGCCTCCGCCGGCCGTGGCCCCTTCGAGCGTCCTCTGCAGCGGCGGACTTGCAAGATGGAGCGTCGCCGTAACATCTGCGTAGTCGTCGTAGTCGCATCCGCTCCCGTACATCTGGAACCGCCTCGAATAGGTCGGGAACTGAGCGGTCGCCAGCGCAGGTTGACTCTGCGACACGCGCTGATCAGCCATCTGCCTGATGATGTCTTCGAGCGCCGGAAGAACCTGTCCCTTCAGCCATTCGTCGGCGTCGGTAATGGCGTTCTTCGCGTTTAGCCTCGCGCGCTCCTCGCCGTTGCGCTGTCGCTCAGTCAGACTCGCGGTTACGGACTCAACGTGTAGCGTGGCGGCAAACATCACGACCAGCACTCCAACTGCGAGGAGCAGGACGATTGCGGCGGAGCCGCGCTCGCGTCTCGTTATCCAGATTTTCATCATTCAGTTCCCCGATTCGGCGACCGTGAATGGTCCCGGCGGTGTTTGTGGCGACGGGAGCGGCGTCGTCATAACTGTCACCTCGCCATACCGCACGCCGATGGGCCTCGGCATATGCGCAGAACCGACGAACGCAACTCGAGTGTGGACCGGCGACGAGGCATCATTTCCTTCGCTCGCAACTGCCGTCGTCACCTCTACCGCCGTCGGGGACTGCTGCCTGTTTCCAAGCGCATCGACGATCTCGGCTGTCTCGACCGTTACGCGAAGCTCGCACGCCGCGCTCGGGACGATCGCCTCCCGAGACTCGGGCTGAGTGGGATCGCCTACGACCTTCCACATGGTAAGACCGGAGGTCGCTCGCGACGTGTAATACGTCAACACGCCCGCATTGCGATCGAGCAGGGCGACCGCGGCGTCGGCGGCAATGGACGCTCCACCCATCGATCCCGACGCGTTGCCGAGCCCCCACCGGAACGAAGCGTCCGGCGATAGCACTCGCGCCTCGTAGTAGCGAAGGAGCGGAATTCCCGACGTGTCGGTTGGGCTCGGAACGGCGATCAATCGTGGCGACTCGGAAAGCTGCGCGATGGCGGTCGCGACGGTTCCGTTCGAGTTCTTCCCAGTCACGACGAGGACGTCACCACCGCTCAGCGCTTCGACTTCCGCGACGTCGGTCTCGTCGCGTGCGATGAGCTGGATTACCCCGCTCGCCGAATCGAACGTTGATCCGAGATGATACGGGCCGAGAGACGCCTCCGCCCGGATCAGGGTGAGCGACTGGCCCACCTGATCGGCAAACAGAGGCGACGCCTCTTCCGTAACGGCGACCGGTCCGACGATCGCGAGGTCACGCCCGAGCGTCACGCCAGAGCCGTAACTGTAGACGGGCATGACTGACATCGACGGCGACGGCGCTCCCCCGCAGTCCCAATACCACGTCGTCGGGTCGTTCTGGCTCGCGCCGCTCCACCAGGTAACTTCTGTCCACGTCGCTCGATTGCGAGGATCGAAGTTTGGCGGCCACGTCGACGGGTCAGTCGGAACCACCGGGCCGCAATAGCCGGGCGGAGGCCCACTTGGCGATGGAGTTCGCGACGAGTTTCCCCGCCGACGAAGTCCCGCGACTGTCGCGCTGAGGTCGAAATACGCGAGCTCGGCCGCAGCCCACTCCGCGCTCGCGAGTTCGCGATCCGCCTTCGCCCTCGTCCAGAGGCGCTCCGATTGTCCATGCCCCCTCGAGCTGAGATTCGACGTACTGGTCAGAAGGTGAATCGCCACACCTACGACGACGGTCAGGAGGCCGGCAGCGACCACCTGCTCGAGCAACGCACTCCCGCGCTCGTGACGTTCGATCACTTCTCTACCTCCCAGTACTCGCCGACGAGATGCCAGCGTGAAACCGTTCCGCTCCGACCGACGACGACTGCGGCGGCCCGCCTCAGGTCGTTGATGTCTGCGACGACCACAGCCACCGACCTGTTCGCCCCCAACGCGTACGGATATCCAGTTCCGCCCTGAAAGACGATCTGGTCCGGCACGACGGCACCAGGCGGCTGGAGCCCGGGCGGATCTACGACGATGCGGGACGATACATTCAGACTCAACACCGCTAGAGTCTCCGTCCTCCCTCCTGTTGCAGCAGATTCGGATGCCTTTCGAATAGCCGAGGCGACTTCAGACTGCGCTGTTTTCACGTCCGCGACGCGACTAGCGGTCAGTAGGATAGGTGCCGCGACTGCGAACGCGATGCCGGAAATGACGACCACGATGACAAGCTCCCACAACGAGATTCCACGGGCGGATCGACGTGCGCATCGCCACTTCATCCGATCACCATCAACTGACCCGCTTGCTCAGAACGACCGAGGCGGCGAGCGGACCTCTTCGCGGAGCAAGACCGAGATCGAGGGCGACCGCCGAGACCTCGAACACCCTATTTCCACCGGCGTCGCTCCCGAGTCGCCATTGCCTTCGTATGAGCCCAGCACCCGTCCGCGGCGGGCTGGTTTCGACGTCGACGAGAGCGCCCGTCTCGGGGTCGAGGTACACAGTGTCTGAGTACCCAGTCACTGGTGCGTAAGGGGCAAGACTTCCGCCATCGACGTCCGGCAGGGTGCTGCTGAGCCTATCGGTCGCTGCCTGTCGGCATTCGAATGCATACCGACTCTGTGTCGCCGTCGCGCTCGCGAAACAGGCCATCATCGCGTGGTTCACGAGCGCGATACTGACGATGCAGACACAGATCATGACGGCCATGGTCGCCCACCCGCGGTCGCCAATTCGTCGAATCGCCGTTCGCATATTCGGTCGAGTCCTCCGTTCAATTCCTTTCGAGACGCGAAAGCATCCTGCTAACGGTGCTGGAGCTGCTCCACGAGCGTGAAGACTGGAAGGTACATCGCGAGCATCAACCCCAACACGAAGGAGCCCATAACGACGAGGAGGGTCGGACGGAGTAGCATGAGAAGCCTTTCACGCTCGACACGTACCTGTGTTTCGTACCCCTCGGCGAGCTTGACGAGCATGTCATCGAGCGATCCCGACCTCTCGCCGGTATGCACCATCCAGACCGCCATCTCCGGAAATACGCCGGATTCGGAAAGGCTCTCCGAGATAGAACGTCCTTGCCGTACTCGCTCCGACGCGTCGCCGAACGCGCCGGCAATGTAGAGGTTGCCACACGTTTTCGAGGCCATTCGAAGCCCCGACGGAACATCTCCGATCGTCTTGAGCGCGACGCCGAGTGTGCGACATCCCCGCCCCACGGCGTCCCGGGTCACGAGCGAACCAAAGAGCGGCGCCTTAGCAAGCGCGTGGTGGAGGCGCAACCGCGCCTTCTCGTTCCTCTTGATGAACACGACCACGCAGATAACGGCTACCGCAGCGACGCCGAGAGCGGCGAACCCTATCGGCGATGCGATTGCCTCGGAAACAGCTATGAGGGCACGCGTGGCAAAGGGAAGCTCTGCGCTCTGTGCCAGCGCTTCGTAGAGCTCGCGAAATCTCGGTACGGTGAATGCGAGAATCAGGTACGCAACGGCCAGTCCAGCGACAATGATAACGGCGGGTTCTACAAGGGCGGAAATCACAGTCGAACGGTTCTTGTGCCGCTGCTCGTAGTCCGAGGCGATCTCGCCGAGATGCTCGTCGAGGCGCCCAGTCTGCTCTCCCGCAGCAATCATCTCGACGCAGAGCTCGCCGAATACATGGGTTTGCGCGCGAAATGCTTCGCCGAGCGGCTTCCCCTGCTCGATGCGAAGGCGTATTTCCTCGAGCGCATCCGCGACCTTTGGCGCTCGCCTTCGCATTCCCCTTGCGACAATGGAGAGGCTCTCGCCGATTGGCATTCCCGCCGCCACCATCGCGCGCATGTCGTTCGCGAAGAGCGCCACATCCATCAGCGAGGCCACCCGTACGATGGAGTGTCGCGCCGCTGACGTCCTGTATGTACGGGGTTGGGGCGACTCGAAAGGACGCGGTGCGGACCGGCTCGTTGAAGACTCGGCACCCGCTTGTGCTGTCGTTCGAGCACTGCTCGCCGATCGTCCAAACGGGGTATGAACTCTTACTCGCGAACCATTTGGTGGGACTGCATTCGTCGACGATTGCATTCGAAACCTCCAGACTAGGACACCATCGGCGGCGTCGCCATAAGTACCTGCTCGAGACTCGTAACACCTGCTTTGACGAGATCGAGTGCAGTCCGGCGCAGCGGCACCATTCCCTCCTCGATTCCGATTCGTCGCAGCGACCTCTCGACCGTTGATGGCTCTCCCTCTATCGCGACCCGAATGCGATCGCTGATCACAAGCGTCTCGTGAAGGGCAACCCGCCCGTCGACTCCGGACGAGCGGCACACCTTGCAGCCGCGCCCTCGACGCGGAAACACACACCCAATCTCTTGCGGCGTGAATTGTGCAGCGAGGAGGAGCTCGTCCGAGTACGTCACGGGCTCCGCACAGAGCTCGCACGTTCGCCCTACGAGCCGCTGAGCGATGACGAGATCGAGAATCGCCGCAAGGTTGTGTGGCTCGATCCCCTCCTTCAACATTCGGACGACCGTTCGAGGCGCGTCGTCCGCGTGAACGGTCGTTAGAACCTGATGACCCGTGAGCGCAGCGAATACCGCGAGGTTCGCGGTCTCACGATCTCGAATCTCACCGATGAGCACGCGATCGGGATTCTGTCGAAGTATCGAACGGAGCGACGACGAGAACGTGATTCCCTTGGCCTCGTTGACCTGAATCGGGCGAATTCCACGCATTCGGATCTCGACCGGATCCTCTATTGCGACGACGTTTTCTCGTTCGAGGTCCACCTCGCCGAGCGACGCGTAGAGCGTCGTCGTCTTTCCCGACTCTGTGGGCCCCGACAGCACGAGCATTCCACGTCGTGTGCTCATTAGACCTCGCAGCGCAGTCGTCGTTCGACGGTCCGCTCCAATCGACGCCAGCGTGACACGACGCGTCGAGCTGTCGTGCAGTCGAATTGAGCAGCTCTCTCCATAGATCGTCGGCGTCACTTCGACGCGAAACTCGACGCGACGCGGCGAGTCTCCGAGCAGGAGCGTCGCCTCGTAACCGCCCGATTGCTGCGCCTCGGTCTCGTAAATCTTGAGCCGCGCCATCTGTTTCACGACGCTGATGACCTGCGAGCCCGCGTGTGCTGGCAGGCCCGCGAGCACAGCCTCGCACGAACCGTCTACCTTGAAGCGAACGATGAGGTCCGTGTCCCAGACGTCTACGAGTATGTCGCTCGCGCGGCGCTCGACCGCGAGACAGAGAAGGTGCTCGACGAGTCCCCTCGTTCCGTCAATACCAACGTCGCCGATCATCTGACCGTTCGCACCTGCGGCGGGCCCAAACATATCGGCGAGATCTCGAAGCGAAGCGAGTGCGGTCTCTCCCATCCTTCCAGCCGGGTAGTGCGCTTCGATCGCCCGGTCGAGCAGCGACGGATCCGCCGCGGCGAACTCGACGACGATATCGCTGCGACACAGTCCGACGATCCAACGCGTTTGCAGTTCACACCGACGTGTCAGGGGCTTCGCCGTTGCCACCCAGAGCGTTCCGTCTGCGTCGAGCCTGTACGGCAGGAGTCTTGAATCTCGCGCGTACTGCGCCGAAAGGAACGCGAGCACCTGCGGATCGAGCTCGTCGACGAGGTCGCGAACCGTTGCCCGCGGCCGACCGTCGAGCCAGGCGTCGGTCGCGCCGACGCGTTCCATCGGCCTGGCGCCCCGGTCAACGACCTCGGGTATGCTCGACGACCGACGGGCGATAGCCGCCGAAGACGAAGGCGCTTGAGGGTGTCGAACGACGCGAGCGGACGTCGAGCCTTGAGGTTCGACGCGTGGTCGATCGGAAACCGTCGTCTGCGCGCACTCACCATTTGGTTCGGTTTGTATTCGACGCTTCGCGCGCTCCGCGCGTGCCGCCGCGAGGAGATCGCCGACCTCCGACGAACCGTCGTCGTTTGTGCCTTTGGGGCGCCGAAAGAGCCTGTTCAGCATTGGCACGGTCCTCTCGCTCAGTTCTTTTGATTGGATTCGACGCCCGGCGGTGGGAGCGCCTTGTAGTAGCAGGTGAGGCCCATCGACGCATCGAGGGTAGCCTCAGGTGACGGCGTCTGCCCCGCGGAGAACGTGTCGACGGTCAACAGTCGCGGAAAGTTCGCGACCGAGTCGAAGAACATGCGAAGGTCGGAGTAGCGTCCCCTGAGAACCACGGTCGCCTTGAAGCGATAGAGGTCGTCGGCCTCCCGAGCCCCCGTGCCGCCAACGGGCGAAAAGCTCACGAGGCGCATGCGGCTCTCGGTAGCGAGGTCTCGAACTGCTCCGAGCACGGAAGCAAGCTCCGCCTGGGTAGGGATCGCCTCGGTAGCTTCTTCGTAGCGTTTGTCCGTCTCGGCCTTCGTCTTGAGAAAGGCCTCGTATCCGACGAGTGTCGCTTCGTCCTCGGCATTCTTCGCGGCGAGGCGATCACGCGTTGCCGTGAGCTCGTCGAGCTCGTGCTCGAGCGGGTCTACCATAACGCGCTCGCCAGCGACGACAACTACTACGAGAAGCATGAGGCTCACGGCGCCGAGCTTCAAAATCCGAGGTTCCCGCAGCGTCGCAAGTCGCGAACGCGGAGCGTCGACGATGTCGGTACTCGGAAATGGCTCATCGTAATAAGGTCGCTGCATCGGATTATCTCCTATGGCCTCGGCGACAATTCGCCGGGCTTGCGAGCGATGACCCGAGCCCGAATCGAGAAGCGCTCGAGCGGACGCACTTCGGGACCGAGACCGGTCTCGGGAGCCGGCACACGTGTGTAGCTATCGGCCGATGTTGCTGGCGACACATCGGCGAACCGATCCGACGCTGCTTGCAAGTTGAGAGCGAATGCGTCCGCATCGGTCGCGTCCTCGCTCGCGCCCGAAATAGTCAACCAGGTACCGTCGAACGCAACTCGCTCGAGACCAGCACGCTCGGGTAACAACTGCTGGATGTCTGCAAGAAGAGCTGCTGGCGTTTGCTGCCGAAGCCTGATGGTGTCGATCGACGCGAGTAGCGCGGCGACGTGCGCGTATCGCGCCTCGTTGTCCGCCTTCTCTCGAGAAATCGCCTGAAGTTCGGCTGCACGGCGCTCCTCGACGGCAATCTGCTGACGAAGCGCTTCGCGTGATACCGATAGCGAATAGCATCGAGCGCCGACGATCGCCGCTCCGATCGCCGGCCCGAGCGCCAAGACGATCAGCCATGCGATTGCAGTGCGAAGAAAGTCGGTTCGTACCGTCGAGGCGCGTGTCGACCGATCGTGCGCGAGATCCTTGTTCGCATCTACCGCAAAGGTGAGTATGTCCGGACGCCGCCCGGCAGCGAGCAACGCGAGTGCCCCGGCGATTGACGCCTCCGACTCCGCTACCCTCCGTGCGACGTCGACGTCATTCGACGTGACGACGCGGGACGCCTCGAGCTCACGAACCTCGATATCGAATCCGAGTGCCTTGGGTAACGAGCCTCGAAGCTCGAATCGCTCGGAGGCTCCCCCCGTCACGAGCACGAGCCCTATATCGCTGATGTGGCCGCCACACTCGTTGTAGAGCGAGAGGGTCTCGCGAAGCTCGCCCAGGAACGCAGCGTTCCAGCTCGTCCCATCGACATCGACGGGACCAGACGACCACCTTGGGACGAATTCGTCCGCTGCCCATGCCTCCGCTGTCGTCTCGATCGGTCCGGGTCCCGACTGCGCCGAGCGTCGTCGAGCCGACTGAGATCGAATCGTCTCAGTGAGGTCGCACTGACGAGCAATGACCGGAGCCTCGTTCTCCATTACCACAAACGAGGCAGTTCTGTCGGTACACAGTACGCCGAGCACGGCCTGCGCGTCCGTGAACGCCACCTCCGGACGTGTGAGTCGGACGAGCTCGGCGAGTGTGATCGCCTCGCAGGTAACGCTTGTGGATACATCTCGATATCGCTCGCAAACGGATGCGACATCGCCTTCACGGGCCGCCGCTATGACGCACGTACCCCGATCTATCTGATAGGCAAGCGCGAGCTGCATCTGCGCGGCCGTCTCGGGATCGCCCCAGGCAGTGCCCGCGAGGCACGCGATCGCCTTGGTCTCGGCCGGAGCATTCTCGACCTCGCGCGGCACGAGGCACGCCTCGGCGATAGTCGAGGCACCACGAAGCGCCACCATCCACTGGATCTCACCGGACTCGGCGGTTGCGAGTTGCTCGAATGCAGCGATCGACGCTGAAATGGTCTCCTCGTCACATTCCCTGAAGTCGACGAGACGGCCCTGGTCGTGTTGGTCTGGCGCGGCTGCGATCGCAATGCATGAATGCCCTCCATCCTCCCAGATCGCACCGACATATCGGCGCGTCCTTGCGCGTGGCCTGCCGCGTCTGGACATGTGAAGCTCCTATCGAGTCGGATGAGTTCACTTTGGCCATATTCAAGAGGCGTGCCGGAGGAGTGAATTGACACGGAGGCGCGTCACGTTCCACTACGAAGTCGGTTTCTGGGGACAATCGCCCAGAGAGGTGTCGGCTTGTGGCATGTACCGTCTCGAAATCGAGTCACTCGATTCTGGAAGTGGTCCCCCCAAGCGACTGTCTGGATTTTCGTGTATCAATGTCGCGACAAGCCACGTGCCGGTACCAGGACATTCGACGTAGAAACGTGGCTTGCATGTCTCGATTCCGCGACGCCACCCCGGAAGTTGTGAAATCGGGAAAGCCACGAATGCGTCGATTTAGTCGTCGCCGCCCGCGAGGTCAATGCCCACCTGCTTGGCGACGCGGTAGAATCGGCTCCGCGTCAGTCCAAGGTTTCGGCACGCTATGAGACGCGATCCGCCGGCATCTCGCAACGCGCCGAGCAGCGCCTGGCGTGCTACGTCGTTCATGACGTCGTCAAAGGACCTCGACGTGCGACGAAGCACCAGCGTTCCGGTCGTCGGCTTCGACTCTCGCGTCCATGGCGCAACGTGGTCCGCGCTGATCGTACGATAGTCGTTGAGGAGGAGCGTCCGGAGCAGGACGTTGTAGAGCTCACGAACGTTTCCGGGCCAACGGTACGTGCGCAACACCTGCTCGGCGTCGGGGAGAAGGTCGACATGACGCTCGATGCCATTGGCCTTGCAGATCTCCGTTACGAAATACCGTGCCAGCGGAACTATGTCGGCTGGACGATTTCGCAGTGGAGGGACCGAAATCGTAACGACGTTCAAGCGGTGGAAGAGATCGGCACGGAACCTGCCTGCCGCGACTTCGCGCTCGAGGTCGCGGTTCGTCGCGGCGATCACCCGAGTGTCAACCTTGACCGGTGCATTCGATCCGATCGGTTCGACTTCGCCCACGTCGAGCGCACGCAGGATCTTCGGCTGAATCGCGAGCGGCAGCTCGCCGATCTCGTCGAGAAAGAGCGTTCCACCAGACGCGTTGCGAAAGACGCCAAGGTTCTCGAATGTCGCGCCTGTGAACGCTCCCTTTTTGTGTCCGAAGAGCTTTGCCTCGACGAGGTCCGCCGGAATCGCCGCGCAGTTGGTTACCGAATACGGTCCGTTCGCCCGACGCGAGAGCAGGTGGGCGGCTCGCGCGACACGCTCCTTCCCTACGCCGGATTCGCCTGTAATCAACACAACACAGTCGCTCTGCGCCGCCTTGTAGACTCGAGAGAGGACCGAACGCATCTCGAGGCTCGCGACGACCATCCCGTGTTCGAGAGAATCGGACCAATCGGGGGAGGTGCCGCGACGGAGCTCCGCCACCACAGCCTCCGTTACTCGAAGCGCGGCGACACGCCGGAGTACCTCGAGGAGGTCGCTCAAAGTCGTGTCCGGCGCCCTCAACTCCAGCGAGAGACGAGCTTCGTCCGAGATGCTGAGCGAGCATCGCGATCCATTCCGATCGACAAGGGCCGCGAGTCCATCAATCGTGAGTCCCTCGGGTTCCGATGCAACGACTGTCCGAGCGCCCTTCCCGACGGTCTGAACCACCGCCGCAACGGTCGACAATCGGTGATCGCGAACGATCGACTTCACGAGCGCGTCGCAGAATGCACGGAACGTCGTCCTACCTTCGAGAAGTGGCAGGAGTGAACCGAGTGCCAGGTTCACGTCTCCGCCAGCTCCACACAGTCGATCCGAGGAACCAGCCGAGCCCGTACGGGCATCGACGAGTGTACGTGCGGCCCGCAATCGGTCGTCGAGGCCGCCGACTGTCGCGCTGAGTCGTGTCGTCCTACCGGTGGCGTTCGTATCCGCGCACAGCGCGAGCGCCCTCGAATAAGCGTCGCGCGCGTTCGCCAGATCGCCGACAGAGAGGAGGCAATCGCCCTGGGCTTCGAGCGCCGCCGCGGCACGAAGCGTCAAGCGATTGACCGTGAAGATCCGCTCCGCTTTTCGCATCAACTCGAGGCCGCGTTTCGCGTCGAGAAGCCATTCGAGCCGCCCACGCACGAGCGCGAGGTCGCCAAGCAGCATCGGATCCGTCAATTCAACCGCGAGAAGGTCGGCCTCGCGCAGCCTCTCGAGGCCTTCGTCTACCCGGTTCTCGTCACACAGGATTGCTGCCGAGCAGACGTGGCACTCGAACAACGCACGCGACCGTACATCCGCGTCGAGGCCCGATTGTGGGATCGACTCGGCCGCACGTATTGCGTCGGCGAGGTGCCGCCACACGTCGGCTGAGTTCCCGTCAACACGTGCTATTTCGGCGAGAAGCCGCTGCGCGCGAGATACACCGCCCCACAGCGATAGGCGGCTGAGAATGCGAATGGCCTCGATCGCTGACTCGCGCGCGGCGTCGACTTCGCCCTCGAGAAACGTAATCTCGGCGAGGAATGTGAGACCGCGTCCGAGTGCCAGATCGTCCTCACAATCGCGCGCGCGTTGAACGATGTCGCTTGCGAGTCGAAACGCATCGTTGAGCTCGCCTCGACGAATCGAATCGATCACGCGATAGAGTTCGCGGTCGAATGGCGTCGAGAAAACCCGCTCCTCGGCTTGGGGGCCGACACTGGTCATGGGTTGCCTTTCGGAGACACGCCCACCCGACAGGGGCGACTCACCGGACTCGATTTCGGCAGGATGGGTGCCCGTGCCTACGTCGCCGCGCACGACCGCAATCCCCCCCGACCCCGGCTCCAATCGTTACCCTAGCAACTTTGAAGTGCTTTGCTCGTGCTGAGAGGTGTCGGATTGTAACGAAAACGACACACCGGTGCAAGAAATTTTGCATAGTCAGACCTCTCATTCGATGGCGAGGCGTCGCATTCTGTAGCGAAGCCTCTGGAGTGAAACGCCGAGCGATGCAGCAGACCTGCTCAGGTTGCCGCGGTTGCGACGAATCGCGTTGGTGATGAGCTGGCTTTCGTAGGCGCTCATCGCCGCCTCGAGCGTAGGGTACTCCTGGTTCGCGGGCTCGACAGCGTGACACGTTTGTGCGATCGCGAGCGCGCGGCGTTGTGCCGGGGCGAGTGCGGATTCGATCGACTCGCGCGTGAGTACGGGACCATAGAGCGCGATCGCGCGCTCGAGAATGTTGCCGAGCTCGCGGACGTTTCCCGGCCAGTCGTACTCGAGAAGCGTCGTCACGGCGCCTGCGGTCACCTTCACACCTCGAGCGTCGAGGCGGTTCGCCAACCTCGAAGCGAGCAGCGTTGCAAGCACCGGGATTTCGTCCTTTCGATCTCGGAGCGGTGCGATCTCCAGGCGAATGACGTTGAGTCTGTGGAAGAGATCGGCGCGAAACCGCCCCTCGATCGCCTCGCGCTCGAGGTCCCGGTTCGTCGACGCCACGACTCTGACGTCGACGTGCACCGGTCTGGTGGCGCCGACGGGAAGGACCTCGCCCTCCTGGAGAAACCTCAAGAGCTTGGCTTGAAGGTTTAGAGGAAGCTCGCCGATCTCGTCGAGAAAGAGAGTGCCTCCGTTGGCCTCTCGAATGACGCCGTCGTGCGCGGCGAGCGCGCCGGTGAACGCGCCCTTCCTGTGTCCGAAGAGGATCGATTCGATCAATTCCGCCGGAACCGCCGCACAGTTGAACGGGACCCATGGGAGCTCGGACCGGCGACTCCGAGCGTGGACGAGTCGCGCGACGAGTTCCTTCCCAGTCCCAGATTCACCCGTAATGAGCACCGTGCTGCTCGAGTTCGCCGCGCAGACGGCGAGCTCGACGAGCGCGCGCGTCGTCGGTCCCGCGACCGCGATTCCGTCGACTTCCGCCTCGGAGGTTGTGCGCTGCGTTGCGACATGCGGCCATTCGCACGCCGCACCGAATGGGTTGACGTCGGCGAGCCACCGTCGCGTGCGCGCCTCCTGGAGGCTCGCACCGAACCGCGCATAGATGTCCGCAGCCTGACAGACCTTCTCGATTGCGGATTCGGGCTCGTCGAAAATCAGCCTCCTCCCATGTGACTCCAGCGTTCGGGCTTTGTAGTACGGCAGGTTGTGCGCGGCGAAGTGTTCGGCGGCCCGGTCCAGAAGTACGAACCCGTCACGTCGTGCATGTACGTGCGACGCGAGGGCGAGACCGCCGAGGAGGTCGTGGAGCCCGACGAGGAGCGGATCGCTATCCGTCGAGATCAGGTGTACCGACGATTCCCAGAGCTCGAGTCCCGCAGTTGCCTGGCCGAGCTCGAGGCGTATCAAGCCCTCGCAAAGCGCCGACTCGAGCGTCGCGCGGCGTCGAACGACGGAGTCGGTGATCGAGCTGACGAGAAGGCGAGCACGCTCGACTTCCTCAAGCGCCGACGTGATCATCGAAAGGTTAAGGTACGCCTCCGCCCGGCCTCGGCGCGCACGTGCGAGCGACCCGACCAGCGCCGTCGTTTCCAGGTCCGCGATCGCGAGCGCGTACTCGCGAATGGTCTCATCGAGGTCGCCATGGATCGACGCCATCTCCCCGAGGAAAGAGTGCGCTCTCCCCGCGACGCTCGGGTCGGCGCCAGTGTTCGCGAGCACGTCGGCGACGATGCGCGAGGCCTCGGCGAGCCTCGCCTCGCGGATCAGGTAGACAACGCCGTCGAGTCTCGTATGGAGCGGACTTACCTCCGCGTCTGTCCGCACAAGGCGCCAGGCGAGTGCCATTTTCTGTCCTCCCGTGTATCGTTTTCGGAACAAGTGCCCGGTGGAAGCGCCTTGGACCGAATTGCAACCAGCGCGCCGGAAGGTGCACACGAGAGCAGGATTTCGGAGTTGAATCGATGACGCGACTCGAGCGCTATTTCGACGAATATGCGTCCTACCATCGCGATTGGCGAAACGAACTGACTCACGCGATCGGAATCCCGTTGATCGTGCTCGCGGTCCTGATGTGGACCGCGCGGTTCCCAATCGCGCAGGCCGATGGTGTACGGATAAACCTCGCGCTCGGGCTCGTCGCGATCGCGAGCGCTCTCTACATCCCGCTCAACCTCTCGCTAGGGCTCGCAATGACATGCGCGCTCGGGATCCTCTACGGAATTGGATTCAAGGTTCTCAAGAACGATCCGTGGATCGCGCTCTGGCTCTTCCTGGGCGGGTGGGTGCTGCAGTTCGTCGGGCACATGTTCGAAGGCCGGAGACCCGCGTTCCTCAGGAACGCGACGCACCTCTTCGTCGGCCCGATATACATACTCTGCCGCGCGGTTCGTCGGCGCGAGAACACTTCACCGAGAGAACGAGCTAGCGACTCCCGTTGACGATCGCCTCCGATAGCCTGTCCGCGAATTCGCTTGTACTCGCCGTACCCCCGAGGTCGCCCGTACGTACCTCCGTCTTCGTCATCACGAAGTCGAGCGCTTCTTTCACACGCCGCGCCGCGTCGGGCTCGCCGAGATGCTCGAGCATCAAGATGCTCGAGCGCAGAAGCGCGGTAGGATTCGCAAGGTTCTTGCCGGCGATGTCCGGAGCTGTGCCATGCACCGCCTCGAACACCGCGCATTCGTCGCCGATGTTCGCACCAGGAACGACGCCGAGGCCTCCGACGAGACCCGCCGCGAGATCCGAGACGATGTCGCCGTACAGATTCTCGAGCAGGAGCATGTCGAACTGTTTCGGCTTGATGACGAGCTGCATGCAGAGGTTGTCGACGATTCGGTCATCATGCTCGATATCGGGATACTGCTCCGCGACTGCGCGAAAGCACTTCAGGAAGAGCCCGTCGGACATCTTCATGATGTTCGCCTTGTGAATGCAGGTGATACGCTTTCGACCCGCCTTGCGCGCGTACTCGAAGGCCCAACGCGCGATTCGCGTCGTAGCACGCTCGGTCACGATCTTGAGGCTCTCGACGACGCCGGGGACGACTTCGTGCTCGAGCCCCGCGTAGAGCCCTTCCGTGTTCTCGCGGACGATGACGAGGTCGAGCTCGCCGAAGTGCGTCAATGCGCCAGAGAGGCTCTCGACAGGTCGAAAATTGCAATAGAGATCGAGGAGCTTTCGGAGGCGTACGTTGACACTTTGAAACCCCTTTGCGATTGGTGTTCCGATTGGTCCTTTGAGCGCAACCCTGTTTCTTCGGCACGTCTCGATGACGGAGAGCGAGAGCGCCTCACCCGTTCGATCGAACTCGGCGGCGCCCGCTTCAACGCGCTCCCAATCGAATGTGACCCCCGTCGATTCGAGGATTTGCACCACGGCCCGCGTTACTTCGGGACCGATACCATCGCCGGGAATCAGCGTCACCTTGTGTGTCATCGGAGCCTCCTGTTGCTCTCGTTTGCGGCGGGCGACTATACTTCAACGTTTTACGTCGCGCAACGCGTACTGACAGGGAGGAATGCTCTTGCACGAAGTGAGCATAGAGATGGAGTTTTCGAGTGCGCATGCGCTCCGTGGTTACCGTGGGAAGTGCGAAAACACACATGGTCACAACTACAGAGTCGAGGTCCATGTGCGAGGTGAGAAGCTCGACTCGATCGGACTGCTCGTCGACTTCAGAGAGTTGAAGGAAGCGACGAAACGCGTTGTCGACTATCTCGATCACAAGAACATCAACGAGCTGCCCCCGTTCGACGTGGAGCTCAACCCCTCGGCCGAGCACCTCGCGGGGTTCTTCTATTCCGAGGTGGGTCGACAGATCAACAACGAGCGCGTTCGCGTCTACAAGGTTCGCGTTTGGGAAACGTCGACCTGCTCCGCGACATACTACGAGTCGGAATAGCGCGTGGCCTTCGTCCCGGCCGTAGTATATGCTTGGAGGCGCCATCCCTCACTGACTGCGGTTAACGGACCAAGCACATGAGCTTCGCCTCATTGCGCCGACTCAGGCGCAGATTCGGACTCTCCAACGCACAGCGTCTCGCGGAGGCGCGGAAGTTTCTTCACGAGGACCTCATCGGCGGGACACCGGGCGTATCGTCCTCACGCGGCCGGAAACGAGCAGGCAGCGACAGTAACGATGGCCAGTCGTTGCGACCCGAATTCGAATGGGCGAAGGCGATCGCCGAGCGCGCCTCGCGCGGGTACGAGCCGAGCGACGAGGAAGTGGAGCGTTTCTTCAGCGTGGGCGACCGGCTCTACGGTGCGGACCTGTCGACGCCGCTCGATCCACGTTCGCTCATCGGGCGCACGGTCGGCTCGCGGTATCTGGTCGAAGACCTCGTCGGCGAAGGCGCGGCGGGCGTGGTATATCGCGCGCGGCACGTTGAGACAGAGGCATCGGTCGCACTCAAGGTGCTCCATCCCTCGAAGGTCCTCAGGCGCGAGATCATAGGAGACCTCGACTTTCCTCGTCGCTTCTGGGACGAGCTCGTCGCACGCTTCCGGCGGGAAGCGAGAGCAGCGGCAAAGCTCCACCATCCTGGAATCGTTACGGTCTTTGATTTCGGCGCCGAAGGAGCGGGCTTCTATCAAGCGATGGAATACCTGTCGGGCGAGACGCTCAAGGACCTGATGGAGCGCGAGGCTCCGTTGTCCATAGGCCGTGCGGTTGGCCTCGTTCACGAAGCCGCCGAGGCGCTCGATGCCGCGCACAGGCTCGGCGTCGTGCATCGCGACCTGAAGCCGGCGAACCTCTTCCTCAGCCGCTTCGAGTGGGGCGACAAGCTCAAGGTGCTCGACTTCGGAATTGCGAAGATCGTGCGCGAGGTCGAGTCTGAGTCGACGCGATTAACGGAGACGGGAGTGTTTCTCGGCACATATCGCTACGCCTCGCCCGAGCAGTGCATGGGCGAGACAGTGACCCCCGCGTCGGATGTTTACGCCCTCGCCGTGACGCTCTTCGAGATGCTCGCAGGACGCTCCCCGTTCGACGGACCGAGCTCGGTGCTCGCCATCCGCCACGCCACGACGCCGGCACCTCGCATCGAGGAGTTTCGCGCCGACATTCCTGAGGGACTGGGGGACGTCGTCGACCGAGCGCTCGCGAAACAACCGTCGGGACGACCCGCGACGGGAGGCGAGCTGGCGTCAGCGCTCGTGCCGTTCCTCTCCATTACGGGTAGACCCGTGATGCAGACCGAATCGAGGGCTCAATCGCGACGGAGAATTCCCGCGGACTCGTTTGCGTCCCCCCCTCCGACCGCGGCGATGCCTCCGCCACGAGCCGTGGCGGGAACGGTCATCCACGGCGCGCATGCGGTCTCGTCCGAGGGAAAGGATCCTCGTGGCTTTGCGGACCTCGTCGTGCGCGAGCTCCTTCAGTACTACCCTAACGAGGTCGCGTTGGGAAAATCTCATCGAGACCTATACAGGCGTCTCCGGAACGAAATCGACCTGCGCTGGTCGCTCTACGCGAAGCGATTCCCAGACGAGCCGACCGACTACTTCTACGAGCGACTCGTCGCGACGCTCGGGGCTGGCGACGTGAGCACTTTCGGCCCAGGGTTTCCGTCCTCGACCGAACGGCGTCGAAAGCGAATGCAGAGCCGCTAACGCGCGACTACTGCCAACGCCCTCCTTCGCTCCGCGACTTGATCCCTGTAGCTGCCTCGAGCGCTGCGAGCACGCCTCGAATATCGTCCTTGTCCACGCGCAGCGAGACCCCGCCCGCGGGACTCCCCGCCCAGAGAATCTGAAGGTAGTGCGAGGTCGTTCGCGTGTTTCCGAGGAGAACTCCCGCGGTCCTGTTGACGGCGCCGACGCCGATTCCCTCGGCCGTCCGATTTCGCGAGTTCTGCGAATAGCTGAGCTCGGTGATCTGACTCGTGGGAATCTCGAAGCTCGAGCTCTTCGTGTTGAGAGCGAGGATGTCGTCCTTGACCGTGAGCGTCAACTTCTGATTTCTCGCGAGATTCAGTGAGCCTCCGTCGTACGAGGCGTTGCACTTGACGTTGACGGCGATCTTCTCCGGTTCCTTGGACGGTGCCGACGATGCGCTATTTGCGTCGCCCGAAGCCGGGTCGGCCTGTGCGGTCGCCGGTTCCGACGATCCGGGATTCGACTGTGGTTGGGGATGAACTCGGCGCACGCGACCAGATTGATCGTTACCGGCGAGTACCGTTGTGCCGACAGCGATCACGACGAGGACTACGAGAACTACACGGCGCATCGAACCATCTCCCTGACACTCCGAATTCCGACAGCATTGTGCTGCCACCAGACCGGCTCAAGAAAGCTACCACACGGCACATGCGACCGTCGACCTTGCCAGCTCCGCTGAAGTGGGAACGCGCAAGCCTCGCCAGGCTTACGGCGCTATTCGGATTCGTCGCCGTAAATCAATACTGGTGACGAGATACAAGATACTGTGGTACATTCGCGGCAAGCATCAATCGGTTGGGTCTAGGGAGGACAATTCGTGGGTGACGAAGAGCCGCGTCGCGCGACCCGTGCGTGCAGGATCGTCTACTGCGGTCCGAGCGAATGTGGGAAGACTACGAACATCGAGGCTCTATCGCGGCTCCTCCCGGGCCATACACGAGGGAAGCTCGTACGACTCGCGACTGAAACCGAGCGCACGTTCTACTTCGATCTACTCGCCGTAGACCTCGGCGAGATTGGCGGTGGGATTGGTCGCGCACGCTTCGAAATCTATTCCGTTCCGGGTCAGAGTTTCTACCTCGCTGCGCGTCGTCGCGTTCTACGCGACGCGGATGGTGTTGTCTTCGTCGTCGACAGCCGGCGCGAACGACTCCAGGCGAACCTCGAAGCGCTTGGCGAGCTCGTCGCGGCGCTCCAGGACGCCGGCCGTGAGCCGGGAGACGTTCCGGCGGTCCTTCAGCTCAACAAACGAGACGCTCCTAGCGCGCTCAGCGTGCAGGAGCTCCTCTCGATACTCGGCTGCGAGGACGAGCCGTATGTTGAGGCCGTCGCACATGAGGGCTCGGGCGTTATCGAAACGCTCAAGCTGATTGCGAGACAGGCATTGGCCGGGCGCCTCCTCGCGGAAATGCCTGTATAGCAAAGAGTGATTGTGTAGTGGGGAGGCGGTCCCGGAGCCGACATCCCCTGGACGACGGCTTCCGGGGTGTGTGACCTACTGAACGAGCTTGAGCGTCACCGTTTTGGTCTCGAGACGCTCGCCGCCCTTCGCACGATACTTCGTCCACTTCTTGAAGACGACGTATGCTTCGGAGTCCACGTTTGCCTCGACGATCTCTGCTACCTCGCCGTCATAGAGTTTGTCTCCAACCTGAATGTAGACCGCCTGGTTGTTGGGAGTCGCGACGGCGAGCGCCGTGAGCCCGTCACCCGAGTAGACGCCCGTGATTTTCAATTCACTTACCAGGTACGGGCACGGAGACGAGCTGATCGACGCTCCGAACTCTTTCGACTTGGCGGAGCACTCGTCGAGACGCTTCGTCAGGCCAGGGGGTGCTATTTCGTACTCCTTGTAGACCGGCTTGGCCGAAGGCGACTTTGGCGGCTGTTTTCGCTTGAATGGATCGTACTGTGAACCACCGTTAAGCGACGATGCCCGCGGCGACGACAGTACTGGTAGTGCCAGGAGCGCGACCATTGCGACTCCCCAGACGATTCGAAGCGTGAGTGCTCCCGTCCTCATCGATCCCCTCCTTCAAACGGCCGCCTCCCCGGCGAACTCGCGCATCCAGTCAGAGCTGCCGACCTGACGCGAAACGACTCCGAGAATGTCGTTCGCCGAGACCATGCCGAAGTACTGCTCGCCCTCGGCGGTAGTTCGCGTGAGCGCGATGTGTGAGACACCGTGGTGCTGCATCAACCGAACGCAGGTCAACAGGTCGGTTTCGACATCCGCGGAGATCGGCTCGGCCGTCATGACGTCACGAACCTGGGCGGTCTTGGGATCGATTCCAGCTGCGACGACTCGGGTCGAGATATCGCTCTGCCCAAAGATGCCTGCAAGGTTACCCACGTCGTCGCACACGGCGGCAGTTCGAACGTGCCACCGCGCAAGCTTTTGTGCGGCGAACTCGACCGTGTCCCCGGGACGCAAGGCGAAGATTTCTGTTCGATTGCCGATAACATCGACAACCCGAAGCGAGACGATGTTCCCTATCTGTTCGTTTGAGTTACGAGCGTGTTCAGCGAAAAGTGGTGTGTCGTTCGACGTCATTTCTGGCCCCTTTCGAGTTCCCCGCGCTTCGGTCAATGACGTGATCCGGCGCGTGAGTAATTTGACGTGCTTGCTCGAGCGAGCGACTTCGATCGTACTACGTGCACCAGTGCCGAACAAGGTTCGTTGCCTCGAAGGCCGTGAAGAATTTCTCTTGCAAAAAGTGCTGGTCTTATCATAAAAGAGCGGTTCAGCATTTCGGTCCTGTTCCTAATTTAGCCACTAGGCCGGGTCGACGTGCGGAACACTCGCTGCGGGGAGTCTCGGCCGAACACGACCGGGATTCGGGCTCGCTTACAACGATTCCGGCAGCATCGGTTCTCTACTCTTCCCCGAGTACGAACATCAGGGTAAGCACTCGCGAGCCCTGATGGTAGGACCACCTCGCGAACCAGACCACGTTACGAAATACTAGAACTGGCCGTAAAAACGGACCTACCAGGAGGAGATCGATGAAGAAGACGCTTACCGCCATCTCGCTTACCCTCGTCATGGGTGGAATGATGGCCTGCGGAGGATCCGAGCCCGCAGCTAACAACGCTAACAACGCCAACGCTAACAGGCCGGCGAACACCAACACGGCGCCTGCCGCCAACACCAACACGGCGCCTGCCGCCAACACCAACATGGCGAACAGCAACGCTGGCAACTCGAACGCGGCCAACACCAACATGGGCGCGAACAAGAACATGGCACCTGCTAACACGAACGCTGCTGCCAACAAGAACACCAAGCCGTAGTTGAAACACTACGCATAAACGCTGTCGATCGGGCCCCCACTCCGGTAGCTGGTATGTGCCAGCCGACACCGAGGGCGGGGGCCCTCGATAGATTCACCTCCGTAGTACCTACCGCTCGCTAGATGGACTCCCCTCTCGACGCCTCACTCGACCAAGAAGCACCGCTTTCGGAATCAAAACCTGAGACGGGGACCTTCGGGCGAATCGTTCATCTCGTCGCCGCCTATATCGCCTGCGTTTCGGTTCTCTACTACATCCAGTCCGGTACGAACGGCATCATCGACCCCGACGGCTATTACCACATTCGTTGGAGCCAGCTGCTGTGGGAGAACCTTCCCCATGGCCACCTTCCACGATTCGTCTGGCTCCCGCTGACGATCCTCAACGAGAACGCGTACGTCGACCACCACTTCCTCTTCCACGTTCTCCAGATTCCGTTCACGTGGGGACCGGACCTGGTCGCCGGAGCGAAAGCCTCTGCCGTGGTTTACGGCGCACTCGCAATCTTTTCGTGCTACTGCCTCGTGCTGTGGTCGCGCGCCCGCTACCCCTCGATGTGGCTCATTGCGTTGCTTGCTTGCTCGGCGCCGTTCCTTTTCCGAATGAGCCTGCCCCGTGCGCCGGCGGTCACGATCGTGACGCTCATCCTCGCGATCTGGTTGCTCTATACAAAGCGATATCTGTGGTTCGGCGTGCTTTCGTTCCTGCTCGTCTGGATGTACAGCCTCTTCCCGCTCATCGGAGTCCTCGCCTGTATCTGGACGGGAGCTGTGTGGATCGAAGATCGACGAATCGAGTGGAAGCCCGTCGCGGCATCCGCGATAGGGATCGTCGTCGGGCTCATCGTCAATCCATATTTCCCTCAGAATATCGCGCTCTTCATCGACCACGTGATGATGAAGGTCGCGAGCGATTATGAGGTCTCCGTTGGCAACGAGTGGTACCCCTACGAGACGTGGTACCTCGTGACGTCGAGTGCCGTCGCCTGGATCGCACAGCTGGCCGGTTGGCTCTCGACCCGCTTCGAGCGCAAGGAGGGCACGGCGCGCGTCCTCCTCTTGTGTGTCTTCTCGACCTTCCTGTTGCTTCTGACAATGAAGTCGCGCCGGTTTATCGAGTACTGGCCGCCATTTGCCATGCTCTACGCAGCGTTCGCGTTGAAGCCCATCCTCGACACCTACACGTGGGAGTCCTTTTCACGAGGGCTCCAGCGCTGGGGTATCGCTTCGGTCGCGGTGATCGTCATGGCCGGACTATGCACCGTGCTCTACTTCAACGTGACTGGCACAAGGGACACCGTCAAGGGCGAGTCCGATCCGCACATCTATGCGGGCGCGACCGATTGGCTCAAAGCCAACACACCGGAAGGGTCGGTCGTCTTCAACACCGATTGGGACGATTTCCCAATGCTCTTCCTCCACGATACGCACAATGTCTACGTGAGCGGCCTCGATCCGACGTATCTCCTCCACCACGATCCAGAGCTTTCCAAGCTCTACGTCGAGATCACGCTCGGTCACGAACCGGACCCCGCGAACCTCATCCTCGACAAATTCGGGGCGCGTGTCGCATTCACGGATTCAGGCCACACGGACTTCATCCGCAATGCCACGACAGACGGGCACATGAAGATCGTTTACGAGGACGATAACGCGGTTGTGCTCGCGCTGAACGACTCCCCGGATACGAGCGTTGCGCGATAGGCGCTCGGAGGCCAACCTTGTCACTCCTCCGACCCGATTGGTATGATGCCGGGTTATTTTTTCGTGAGGAGCGACGCTGATTTGCCCGACCGCGTGTTGATGATCGGCCTCGACGGGACGACTTTCGAGGTTCTCGATCCGCTGATTTCCGATGGCACCATTCCGACGATCGGTCGGCTGGTCGCCGAGGGCGCCCGAGGGCCTCTCGAAACCATCTTTCCGCCGCTCACCGCGGCCGCTTGGACCTCCGCGGTCACCGGCAAGAACCCCGGAAAGCACGGGATCCTCGAGTTCTTCCTCCGCCGCAAAGGATCGTTCGAGGAGATCGCGGTAAACCAGAGGCTGCGCGACTCGCGCGCGCTGTGGGATCTCCTCGGGGAGGCGGGGCTTCGATCAATCGTCACGAATGTTCCATGTACATATCCGCCTGAGCCGATCGAAGGCGTAATGATCTCGGACTTTCTCACTCCTCGCGGACGAAGGGACTTCGTCACGCCCGACGGCCTCCTCGACGAGTTAGAGGAGCGATTCGGCCCATATCGTCTACACCTTGCGGGCACATATAGAAAGGGTGCTATCGACAGCGTCGTCGACGAGCTCGTGGACGAGGTCGAATACAAATCTCGCGTCAATTGCTTCCTGATGGAGCGTGAGCCGTGGAGCGCCTGCTTCACGCATATCTGGGGAACGGATCGAATCCAACACGAGCTCTGGCATGTATTCGACGATTCTCACCCGCGGCACAATCACGACGAGGGTCGACAGTTCGCGGTTCGCGTTCGCGACTACTGGAAACGGGTCGACGAGGAGGTCGGACGAATGGTCGAGGCCGCTGGACCCGGCGCTCACACGATGCTCGTCTCCGACCATGGCTTCGGACCGCTTCACAAGTATTGCTCGTTCAACGTGTGGCTGATGCAGGAGGGGCTCCTTCGCCTGAAGCGAGACGCCATGACAACTGTCAAGCGACTCGCCTTCACGCTCGGACTCACGCCCGAGCTTGCATTCAAGCTGTCGCGTCGTGTCCCCGCCGGCAAAGCCAAAGCCAAACGCGGCGTAACCGCAGACAGGAAGAAACGCGGGCTCCTCAACGAGGTCTTCCTCTCCTTCAACGACGTGGACTGGGGCCGCACCCTCGTCTATTCGAAGGGGAACTACGGTCAGCTCTTCCTCAACGTGAAGGGTCGCGAGCCGCAGGGCATCATCTCGCCTGGCACTGAGTACGATCGCGTGCGCGACGACCTCGTTCGCCGACTTCGCGAGATTCGCGACCCTCGCACGGGAGGGCCATTGCTCGGGCAGGTCTTTAAGCGCGAAGAGCTGTTCTGGGGACCACACGTGGAGGAGGCTCCGGACGTCTGCTTCCTCCCGGATGACATGCGCTACATCTCGATCGGCGACATGGACTTTACGTCGAATCGATTCATCGTCGACGCCTTTGGGATTTCGGGCGGCCACAGGATGCATGGCATCTTCGTGGCGAACGGCCCTGCTATCCGTCGATGCGTCCGAGCGAACGAGCCGCGAATCATCGACGTCGCGCCGACGATTCTTCACCTTCTCGGTCAGCCGGTTCCGGACGACATGGACGGGAGGGTGATCGACGAGATACTGACCGACGATTTCGTTCGAACGAACCCAGTCCGGAGCGTAGCGGCCAGCGGGGGCCATGACGCGGCAGATGCGGACCTGACGGTCGAAGAGAGCACCGAGATCAGGGACCGTCTGCGCGAGCTGGGCTACCTTGGATAGCATGGACCCTTCCGTTCTCTCTCCCCGCGCGGCACTGATGCGCGTGGCCTCATTCGGTCTGTTCGGTCTCCTGGCGGGCGCCTTCCTCTTTCTCGTCGAATTCGTCGATAGGTTCGTCGTGCTTCGGTCTTCGATCGCGGGCATTGGCGACGGAATTGTCCTCTTCCAACTCCTCGGAATCACCATTCTCGGAATGGGCGTCTTCGGCCTAGTGCTCGGAATCGTCGCAACGCTTTTCGAAGCGCTCCGGCAGGGGACGGCGAGGCTCGCGGAGATTGTGCGACCGGGATTGCCTGGATCGGTCGTCGAGGCAGTCACGCTCATCGTGAGTGCCGTACTCGTCGCTTGGGTCCTCCAGAAGATTTCCGGGCTCTTTCCTGGCGGACTCGAGCTCTCGATCGAGCGCGTACTCAAGAAAGTCGACGATCGCATAGCTCCGATTCCCTTCGTCCTCGCGCACTGGCGCGGGCTGTACGCGCTCGCGATCTTTCTCGTTACGCTCGCAGTTATGTGGGCCGATGTGTGGATCTTCAGGGCGAAAGGGCGCTGGTCGACTCTTGTCGCAACCGCGATCACTATCGGCGGTTTCGTCGCCCTCATGATCTGCTACCGATTCGACTCGCGCGCATATTTCGCCCGGTACGAGTACACGATTCACTATCCTCTCGTCTCGGGCTACGCGCTGATGGCGATTCTTCTCGCGGGGTTCGGCGCGCGGTCGGTCTCGTCGATGACGTGGTGGCGAGCGTTTCGACGCCGTCAAGTGTGGCTCACGACCATATTGCTTGCGGCGGGCCTCTACTTTGCGGGCTTCGGTCTCCTTGCGATGGACCTGAACCAGAACGTCAAATCGATGATTTGGAATCGGTCCGTAATCGCTCGGAGGTGCTACGAGATCGGACGCGTCGTCGTCGATCGCGACCGAGACGGGTACTCGCCGATTTTTGGCGGAGGCGACCTCGACGACCGGAACCCGCAGGTGCATCCCTTTGCCGCCGAGGTTCCAGGAAATGGCGTCGACGACGACTGCATAGCGGGCGACCTGTCGATCGAGGATGCGGAGAGAGGTCCGAAGCACGCGACTCCAGGGGAGTTCATTCCCGTCTCCGAGCCGTACGCGTGGGATCCCAAGTACATTCCTCCGACCGCTGTCGACGTCGCGAAGGCGCAACGAGCCATCTCGGAGCTTGCCGGTCGACCAAACGTCATCGTGATCTCGATCGACTGCTTGCGGGCGGACCACATGAGCCTCTACGGCTACGAACGGGAAACCAGTCCGAACATCGCCAGGTACTCTGCCCGCGGGCTCGTCTTCGAAAATGCGATACCGCACGGAACGAATACCGGCCATTCCTTCTCGGCGATGCTTCGGTCCGCATCGATGGAGGGAATCTTCGATCACAACATCCCGACGCTGACCCAGGTACTGAAAGCCTCGGGATACCACTCGTCGTTCATCAACGCCAGGAGGCTCGACGAGTGGCTTCCGCCCCGACGATGGCATCGGTATCGGCCGACGATGATCGACAACTTCGACGTGCTTCATCTCGAGGGCGACCGTGAGTGGACCGCCGATCAACTCGTCGATTCCGTGACGAAGTACGTCGACAGAAATCCAGTGGCGGATGGGGGCATCATCGTCCAGTCGCATGTCCAACCTGAGTTCATGTGGGTCCACTTCATGGACTGCCACATGCCGCGCGAAGGCCATCCGGAATACGGCTTTGGCAGCCGGCCCGTCGACGTGTACGACGCGGAGATCAGATACACGGACGCCGCGGTCGGCCGACTGCTCGACCACCTTCGCGACACCGGCATTCTCGACCGCTCAATCGTCTTCATAACAGCCGACCACGGGGAGGAGTTCATGGAACACGGGATGGTCGATCACAGCAACAAGCCGTACGCGTCCAATAGCCACGTTCCCCTCGTCGTATTGGCTCCTGGAATCACTCCGAAACGTATTCCCGAGGTCATTGGACTCTTCGACATCGCGCCGACTGCGCTGAGTTATGTCGGCCTACCCGTGCCGACCGTTTATCGCGGGATCGATCTGATCGCCGCGTCAAGACTTCCTGCGTTCCCGCAGCGCGTCGTCGTCAGCGAGACGCCTCGCAACGGCATCGAGACATCGTTTTTCGCCTGGGCGTACGTCGACTGGCCGTACAAGTACATGTACGACAGCAAGCAGTACACGCAGGAGCTCTACAACCTCGTCGACGATCCGGACGAACAGGTCAACCTCGTCGAACGCGATCCGGAGCGTGCGGCGCGAATGCGACAGGCTCTCGGCGTGTGGCTCGGCCAGGAGACCGCCGCGCCCTCAAACTCGCGAGCGGCGCGATGACGAGCGACACGAGCTCGCAAGCGAACGTCCCGACGGCTCGTGATGCGCTTCGCCGCGTCGTAGTCCACCTCATCTATGGCCTCTGCGCCGGAGCAGTCGTATTCGCGATCGAAGCTATCGATCGAACACGCGCGCTTCGTCACAACCTATACGGCGTGGAGGAGATGGTTCGACTCGCATGCCTGACCGCGGCACTCATCACGGTTGTCGGCGCGTTCAGCGTTGTCGCGGGCGCCTTGTGGACGCTCGCGGACGCGTTTCGTTGTTTTGTGACGTCTCGACTCGTTCGCGTTCCGCAGCGCTGGCGAACGATTGGCGGTGCGCTCGTCGCCGCCGCCATAGTCTCCGCCTTTCTGCGCATCGTCTCGTGGTTCTTCCCCTTCATCATCGAAGGCTCCGTCCTTCGAATGATCCGTCGAATCGACACGCGCCTTCAGTCGCTCGGGCCCATCGGCGAGCATCCCAAGATCGTCTACACGATACTGGTCGCCGCGGTGACGCTCGTATTGATGGCGATCCACGCCTGGCTCTTCTCGAAGCGTGGTCCGCGCGCTCGACTGGCGGCCAGCGCGTTCGGTCTCGCACTCGTCGCGTTCGCCATAGTCGGATATGTGGCCGATTCTCGGATCGAGTTCACGCGCTACGAGTTCATGTTTCATATCCCGCTCGAGGTGATCTACTGCGGGGCGACGCTGCTCGCCACCATCGCTATCGCTCGAGTCTTCGGAGAACCAACGGAGGTCGGGCTCTCCCGACCGTTTGTCGCGCTCTCGATCGTTGCCGCGCTGCTCGGCATTGGCTCGCTCGTATATGGGGCGGTCGCGATGGACGCGAACCAGAACGTGAAGGCGCTCTTCTGGAACCGATCGATCGTCGCAAGGCGCGTATTCCAGCTCGCACGCTATCTGACCGATCGCGATAGCGACGGCTACGCAGCGAGCTTCGGCGGCGGAGACCTCGACAATTCCGACCCGAACGTTCACCCGATGGCGGCTGAGATTCCCGGGAACGGCGTCGACGACAACTGCATTGGCGGCGACCTCCAAGCGAGCTCATACGAGCGTGGCGCACTCTTCGCGTCGACCCCAGCGGCCCAACAACCATACGCACCGCAAGTGGCCACGGTCGACGCCTTGCAGCGTAACGTCGTCATCATCTCTGTCGACTGCCTCCGCGCCGATCATCTTGGCGCGTACGGTTACTCGAGGCCAACGTCGCCGAACATCGATCGTTTCGCGGCCGAGTCGCTCGTATTCGAGAACGCATACTCGCAAGGCACGAACACCGGGCACTCCTTCACCTCGATGTACCGGTCGTCGTACGCCGACGACATTTTCGACGATCGAATCCCGAGCTGGTCGCGGCTTCTCGGACAGCGTGGCTACGAGGCGACACTCATAAACGCCGTACGGACGGATGCCTGGCTCAACGCCGCGCGCTGGGCGAAGTACACAGAGCTGACGAAGGATTTCTCGGACTATCATCGCGAGGGCGATCGGTTGTGGGATGCAGCCGCACTCACGGACGAGACGATTCGCTACTTCGATACGCTCGACGACTCCAAGCCTCGCTTGACGTGGATCCACTACTTCGATTGCCATCGGCCCCGCAAGCGCCATCCGGACCATGATTTCGGGCGCAGCGCCGCGGGGATATTCGATAGCAATGTCGCATATGTCGACGTCCATGTTGGTCGTCTGATCGAACACCTTCGACAGACCGGAGTGCTCGACCGCTCAATCGTCTTTTTCATCGCGGACCACGGCGAGGCCTTCCTCGAGCACGGCGCGATGGATCACAGCAACAAACCGTATCTCAATAACACCCTCGTACCGCTCATCGTCCACACTCCAGGCGTTGCCGCCGGGCGCTTTCGCGAGCCGTGCGGGCTCGTTGACGTCGGTCCGACAGCGCTCGGATTCGCAGGCGTCGAGATCCCGAACTTCTATCGCGGAATCGACCTGCTCGAAGCCGTTCGAGCGGGCGCACTGCCTATCCGTCCCATTGTGAGCGAGACGCCTCGCAACCTGATTCAGTCCCCGTTCTTCTCCTGGGCACTCGTCGAGTGGCCTTATAAGATCGTCTACGATACGCGCTCGAGTACGGTCGAGGTCTTCGACATCGCCGCCGACCCCGGCGAGCAGCGCAACCTCGCCGACAGGGAGCCCGAGTTGACGGAGCGAATGCGAACGATCCTCGGTCGCTGGCTCGACGAGGAGACGGCTCGTACAGGCGCCGTCGGGCCCGGGGACGAGGGGCTCGGAGACGACGATGAGGATTGAGGTCGAGGAGCGCACCTCCCAGGAAACGGTATCGGCGTCGACGCAGAGTTCGCCTTTCGAGGCCGTCGTCGCTTACGGCCAGGCGGCTCTCTTTGCCGGGTTGATCGTCTTCGGAGTCGAGTGCGTCGACAGGCTCGCTGTCCTCTCGCAAAATTTCAACGGCCCGCTCGAGCCGCTGGCTTATTGCGCCTATCTCGCGCCCTCGGCTTTTCTCGGCACCGGCGTCGGACTGGCGTGCGGAGCGTCACTCCTCGTCGGTCACCTTCTCACCGGCGCAGTGGCTCGATTGTCGAATCGCATTCCGGGTCGCTACCGACTGGTCGCGGTGTTCGCGATCTCGATCGTCGTCCTCGCCCTCGCTCTTCGCGCTACCTCCGCAGCGTTCCCCGCCATGTTCGAGGAGCCACTCCTGGGCGTGATAAAAAAAATTAACGGCCGTATCGTTCCGATTCCGTGGGTCGTCAGGAACTACTCGTTGCTCCTGGTCCTTGCAGCGTTCGGGATCGCGACGGTCGTGGTCGGCGCCAATCGCGTCCTCAGCGCGACGCGAGGGCGAACCGAGCGAATGGCCCTCGGAGCTCTCGGCGTCGTCGCCGCGATCGCGTTTTTGATCGCGTATGTGATCGACTCGCGCGTGTTCTTTGGCCGCTACGAATTGACGATGCACATTCCCCTCATGTGCGTCGCGCTCATGCTTGCTTTCCTCACGGCCGCATGCGCATTGGGCGCGCTCGGAGACAGGCGACGGAGGCATGCTCGATTCGTCGTCGGAGCGTTTGTCGTGTCGAGCATCATGAGCGGTTTCGCGCTCACGACGCTCGGTGCGAACGAAAATCTGAAAGCGCTCCTCTGGCGGAGGTCGATCGTCGCGCGACGCTTCTACGACGTCGTTGCAGTCGTCGCCGATCGCGATCGTGACGGTTTCGCTTCGCTCTGGAACGGAAGCGACGCCGACGGACGCAACTCCTCGATCAACCCGTTTGCGATCGACGTTCCCGGGAACGGAATAGACGAGAATGGTATCGGCGGCGACGCGGATGCACCTGTCGCTAACCCCGGCGTCGCTTCCGCGCCAGCTCCCATCGCGCGGAACTTCGTCTTCATCGCGATTGACACACTGCGCGCGGATCGAATGAGCGCCTATGGCTACGGTCGACCGACTTCGCCTCGTATCGCCGAATGGGCGCGCAGAGGCAGATTCTTCGAGCGCGCCTACAGCCAGGGCTCGAACACGGGGATCTCCTTCGCGTCGATGCAGCGATCGGCCACGGGTCAGAGGGTTTTCGACAAGTCGAGACCGACACTCTTCGGTACGCTCGAGCGATTGGGCTTTGTAACCGCCCAAATCAACGCGCGTCGAAACGACGTCTGGCTCGAGACGAAGCGATGGCGCAAGTACAGGCGGGTGATCGTCGACGGACTCCAGAACATCGATCACACCACGGGCGAACCTCTCTGGCATGGCGACGCGGTCACGACCCGAGCCATCGAATACCTGTCCGCGCTTCCCCGAGATTCGCGGCATGCGACGTGGATCCACTACCTCGACACGCACGAACCACGCGAAAAGATGGCGCCCTTCGACTTTGGCAATTCCGATTCGGACAAGTACGACACGGAAGTGGCGTTCGCCGACCGTGAGGTCGGCAGACTTCTCGACTTCCTCGAATCGTCGGGGGCGCTGAAGGACACAGTCGTCGTCCTGATGGCGGATCACGGGGAGAGCTTCGGCGAGCATGGTATGGACCTTCACGGCGACAGACCCTACGACGAGCAGATCCGAGTACCTCTTGTCGTCTGGGCACCCGGCGTTGAGCCCGCAAGGGTCTCGACCCCTGTTGCGATCCTCGACGTCGCGCCTACGGTGCTTTCGTGCCTTGGGCTCGCCGGTATTCCAGACGCCGAGGGAATCTCGCTTCTCGACGACCCTTCTGCACGCCCAATTTTCAGTGAGACGCCGATCAATCTTCAGGACGTGAACTTCCATGCGTATGCGGTCACGGACGGCGATTGGCGCTACATCTATGATCTGCGCGGTGGCACGAGCGAGCTCTACAACCTCGCCGAGGACCCCCTCGAGCAGCACAATCGGGCCGACTTCGAGCCGGATCGTACACGCGCACTGCACCAACTGCTCGGGAAGTGGCTCGACCGAGTCGGCGCCGTTCGACCACCTCGCGCGAGCGACGACAACTCGGCCGAATGAAACACGGGCGATTCCACTCGGCGGCCCTTGAAAAGAGGCTGTCGGCGCGGTACAACCGCTGCATCCCGGAGGGGCATTGATGAGCTCAACCCGAGAAGTGATCGCCTGGGTCTACGGCTGCACAGACGTCGGAGTGGTCCGAAAGAACAACGAAGATGCCTTCGTGATCGCCGAGCTCGGTTCGAACGTCTCGGCACAATCGACACCGCCAACGGGCTCGCTCGCTTTCGATCCCACCACACAACATGGAGAGGAGGCTCTCATTAAGAAATGCGTCGTCGGCGAACAGGGACTCCTCCTTGGTGTTTCGGATGGAATGGGCGGAGCGGAAGCGGGCGAGGTGGCGAGCTTCCTCGTCGTCGAGAGCATTCGTCGCGACCTGAGCGAGGCGCCGCTTGGACGCCCAACGGCTCGACTAGTGCGTGAAGCGATCGAGCGCGCGAACCATGTCGTGTGGGGCGAGGCCGAGGCGAGTCCCCGAAGAACGGGAATGGGAGCGACGCTGACTGCGGCGCTCATTCGCGAGGATAGGGGGTACATTGCTGGCGTCGGCGATTCGCGAGGCTATCTGATTCGAGATCGCCGCATCCGGCAACTCACGCGCGACCAATCGCTCGTCGAGTCGCTCGTCGAGCTCGGACACATCACTCGCGAACAGGCGGAGACCTCGCCTCATAAGAACGTCATCCTTCAGGCGCTCGGTACGCGGCCAAACGTCGCAGTCGCACTCGCGCGGGTTCGCCTCCGTCGTGGCGACATCCTTCTTCTCTGTTCGGACGGACTTTCTGGAAAGCTGAACAGCGACGAATTGTGCGAAATCGCGCTCGACGGCCCTTCGATCGACGAAGCCGCGAGGCGAATGGTCGCGCTCGCGAAGGAGCGCGGCGGCGAGGACAACATCACGGTCATCCTCGCGCATCTTTCGGGCTCGGGGCTCGACTCGCCCGAGACCGAGGAAGCCGTAACAAAGTCCATCGAGCAGATTCACTCCTTCAATCACGCGGCGGGAGCGGGATACGCGGAAGAGGATGTGGATACTGATACGCAGCCAATCGAGCCGATCGACGACGACGCGCCCACGGGCCCGCTCGCTCCCGCCGACGGACTCTGACGCTGGAATCGGGCAGAACAGAGCCGCGACGGCCGCGACTCTTCCGGTAGAATCCGCACTCTTACTTCGAGGTCCGCAGGTGAACGGGTGTTTCGAAACCAGAGGGTCGCGGTAGTCCTTCCCGCACACAACGAGGAACGGTTCATTGGACGAGCGCTCGCCGCGATTCCGTCGTTCGTCGACATGGTCTTCGCCATCGACGATGCGAGCACGGACGCAACCGTTCGCGCTGTACTTGTCGAGGCCCGGCGCGATCCGCGAGTCGTGCTCCTTCGCCACCGCGAAAACCGGGGCGTCGGTGCGGCAATCATCACTGGCTACAGGGCGGCCATGGCACTCGGCGTCGACGTCGTCGTCGTGATGGACGGAGATGGGCAGATGCATCCGGACGACCTGTGTACGCTCCTTGATCCGATTGCGGAACGTCGAGCCGACTTCGTCAAAGGAAATCGCTTCGACGGCCTTCGACCGCGGGGCGCGATGCCCAAGACGCGGCTCGTCGGCAACATAGTCCTCAGCGTGGCGACCAGACTCGTCAGCGGCATTCGCGTTCCGCTCGACGCGCAGTGCGGATACACGGCGATCTCGGCGAATGCTGTCGAGCGCGTTCCACTCGATGCCCTCTATCCGCGATACGGTTTCCCGAATGATCTCCTCTTCCGAGCGCTCGAAAACGGGCTTCGTGTCGTGTCGGTACCCGTGCGTGCCGTCTACGGTGAGGAGGTCTCCGGCATTCGACTTCCCGCGATCCCGCGCATCTTCTGGCTTCTCGTGCGAGCGACGCTCCGACGGGTTCGCATTCCGGGACCTTCGCGAGCGCGGGTCCACGCCGAGGAGGCGACGCAGCGGTCGTGAACGCGAAAGGCATCGTTCGAGCGGCGGCCCTTGCGCTGGTCACGTTGTGTGTCGCCTGTGGTCAACCCGAACCGATGCACCACCAGCTCGCCGATGCGGCGCTCGTCGAGAGCTGGCCACCCGAATTGGTTGTCGTGGGATCGAGCTTGGGGTCAATCCCTCTGGTCGGTCCGGTCCGGGTCCCGTGCGTGTCCGGTCGATCGTACCTGCTCGCGATGCGACTCACGCTCGAGTACGGGGCGCTCGAAATTCATGTCGGCAACACAGTTCGGCGCATCACGAGACTCGGTCCGTACCTCGCAATCGTGCCTTATCTCTCGAGGCAAAGCGGCGTCGAGGTAATGCTCTGGCATCCCGAACGAACGGGACCGATTCGCTTTATTTTCCACAGCCTGCGCATTCAGGAGGTCGAGCCCGACACCGTTGCCGCGGCCGCGGTGAGACTCGAGGCGGAGTTCGAGGAGGAGACCGGCCGAATGGCGGATCCCGTATCGGACAATCTGGTTCCGAACGCGGACTTCGAGGAAGACGACGAAGTTCGTGGTTTGCCAGCCCACTGGTCTGCCTACACCGACGTGGAGATCGACCAGGACGAGCACGTCTTATCCGTCAATGGGACACCCTACGAGGGTCGGCCGGCCCTCGCGACGGGCCCCGCGGCGCTCGTCCCTGGGCGGCGATATCGCGCGGAATGCCGGGTTCGAGTTGTCGAAGGAGAGCTTTCGTTTCGCGCAATGGACTATGACGAGCTCAACGTACTGGCGTCGGCCTCGCTCGACGGAGGTGATAGGGACTTCGAAGCCTACACGCTCGAGTTCGTAGCTCCCGGTGACGCCAAAGCCGTTCGACTCTGGATTGCGCCAGAGCGTAAGGACTCTGGTGTGCGATTCGATCTTCGCGCAATTCAGCTCGAACTGCTCCCGGAAGCGAACCGATGAAGGCGTTCGAGTCGATTCCGTCGCTCGTACCCGGCTCGGATGATCCGTCACTCTCGGCCGTTTCGACGAGTTTGCGCTTTCGGCTGGTCGGCTACGTGGCGGTCTTCGGCGTAGCCCTGGTGGTGAGGCTCCTCTACTACGGACCTGCGAGCGCGGAGCTTTACACCGTCGAGCAGGATCGCTACCGAATCGCGCACTTCTATCACGAAGCATCCGCGAGCCTCGCGGAGGGCGACGATCGTGTGCTCTTCCCCCACGTGAACTCGCCGCGCGATACACTCGCCGCCGGATATCCACCGGGATATTTCGCGTTCATGGGGGCGATCTATCGGATTGCGGGTGCTGACATGCGCTGCGTGCTCCTGGTCCAGTGCATCGTCGACGCGATCTGCGTGGTCGGCCTCGTGCTCGTCGGTGAGCTGCTCTTTTCGTCGGCTGTCGGCGTGGTCGCGGGACTGTTGATGGCGATCTCGCCGCAGTTCTCGTATCTCTCGCTCGTCTTGAAACCCGACACGCTCGTCGTACTGCCCGTTACGATAGCGATCGTGCTCGTGCTCGTCGGTCTTCGCCGTGAGCGAACTGAGGCATTGGTTGCGGCTGGCGTCGCGCTTGGAATCGCATGCTGGTTGAGGCAGAATGCGCTGCTTCTCGCGCCGGGGCTCGCCCTTGCAGCGCTCGCAATCGGGTCGCCGCGCAAGATCTGGCGCGGCGCGATCTGGCTCGTCGCGGCATGCGTCGCGCTCGTCCTACCGATTACGCTTCGGAATCTCGTGAACTACGACGCATTCGTTCCGGTTACGTTCGGCGACGGATTCGCATTGATTTCGGGACTTGCACGGGACGATTTCGCGCGTCACTACGAACTGCCACGCTTCGCATACAATTTCACAGTCGACGAGGCGGTTGATCGCGGGCTCGAGCCGGACGCCTACTTCCGAGAGTTCGACGAGTTTCAGCGTCCCCATCGACGTTGGTTCGACTCGAAACATACGGTCCTGAGCGTCTTCGACGTCGACGGAATCGAGCGAGATCGCGCACGCCGGAGCGAAGCGCTCGGACTCGTTGCCGGCGACCCCGTCTATTTCGGATCGCTCTACGCCAGGCGCGTCGGAAGGTTGATCGGATTTACCGAGCAGCTCCGAAGCGTCCCGGTCGCCTTCCGTCCCGTGGAGCGACGATCGGAAACGGCGGCGTTTTACCAGGCGGTCGGCGCGAGCGAGGTGTGGGATTCCAAGAATGGATCGAGCCTCGATCACATTCGCGTTCTCGTCGCCCGAGTGCAGGCACCGTTCCGCACTGGAATTCTCCTCGCACTCGCCGCGATCGGCCTGGCTCTCACGCTTACGACAGGGTGGCGCCGTGCAGCCTTCCTTCTCGCGATGCCTGTTTACTACATTGGTCTGCAGGCGCTGATGTGGTCGGAGTTCAGGCACACTCTGCCTTCCCACATTGCGACGTTCATCTTCGTGGCCGTCGCAATCGTCGCCGCTCTCAGGCTCTGTCTGAACAGGTTTCGTACGATCAGGTTCCTAACCCGAACGGATGAGACCGCTACATCCACGAATGAACACGAATGAGCACGAATACCTGCAGAGGCAGATTCGTGACAATTCCTGTGCATTCGTGGATGTAGCAGTCTTCCGGCCTACGGATCAGCCGAGAAACTCGAGAACCGTCGAGTTGAACCAGGCAGCCTCCTCCTCGTGCGGAAGGAGGCCAGAATCCGATGCGACCACGACGCTCGACGCTGGGTTAAGTCTCTTGAACTTGTCCGCATCGCTCGCGGGGACGATCGTCGCCTTCTCTCCCCACACGACGAGGACCGGCATTGCGAGCCGCTCGAACGCTTCTGATATCTTGATGTTCAGTTCGCCGCCGATGAATGCCGCTGGAGCGTACCGCGCTCCGCGGCGGTGGCTCGTCGCGTACATCTGTTGCACGAGCTCCTCGTCGATGCGCGACGGATCCGCGAAGACTTGCGATTCGAGGTAGTAGCGTATGGACGCCTCGGACGCGAGTGCATTGAAGAGCGATTCGCCGATTATGGGCGTTCGGAGCGTCGCGTATGCGACCGACTCGCCCACGTTCGGCTGAGCGTCGAGGCGACCGACGCCGACGGGACAGACGAGAACCATTCTGTCGACACGGCTCGGCGCGCGGTATGCGCACTGGACGGCGAACGCTGCCGAGAGCGAGCTTGCCACGAGTCTCACTGGCCCGTCCGGGACGTCGCGGACGAAATCCGACAGGATGCTTACATATGTGTCAGCCGTATAGTCCGTTGCCGGTCGATCCGAGTGACCGAAGCCGAGAAGGTCGAGCGCATAGACTCTGTAATACCGTGCGAGCGAGTCGAGGTTGCGTCGCCATTCGTAGCTCGACGCCGCGGCATGGATGCCGTGCACGAGCAGCAGTGGCGGCCCCTCACCACGAGCCGTGTACGCGAGGCGGTGGCCGTGCCAGAAGTACTTTCCTTTGTCCCCCTCGAACCACTCCTGAAGCCGAGGTGAGCTCGCCGCGATCGCAGCATTCGCGAACGCGGCGCCCCCGACAACCGCGCCTGCCGCGGCAGCCATTTTGAACACGGTACTCACCATACTCATCGTCGTTTCTCCACGAGTCGTGAGTATACGGCACCCGAGCACGATTGCGACGATCGCGCGGCGTCCTGTTGTTACGTTTCGATATCGGCCTACTCTTGTTTCGTCGCCGGCTTCGAGAGCAGTCGTTGCGCGCGTGCGATTACGGCGCGCGCCTGCTTTTGCGTCACGCGTTCGATCGCATTCCCGAAAGGAAGCCATTCGCCAGAGACGTATCGCTCACCATCACGCGGTGCGATCTCGGTCTCGCCCGGTTTGTGGAGCATCAAGTAGAGGTGAACGGTCTTTTCACGGAGCCGCCCGTTCTCCAGCTTGAAGTACTGCATGCTGCCGAGCGAGCCCACGATCTTGACGCTCGTGAGGCCGGATTCCTCCGCGACCTCGCGCTTCGCAGCCCGCCGCTTCGTTTCGCCTTTCTCGATGCCACCCTTTGGTGTCTTCCACGCGTCCTTCTCGCCGTGGACGCGGTACATGAGGAGCACGCGCGGGTCGTCGAGCGAGCTGACGAGAAGTCCACCGGCCGACGACTTTCGGTGCGCCTTCAGCTTTCCGAGCGCGCGGTCGTCATCGCAGGCGAGATGATGCGGCTCGAGCTTCGTTGTCGGCGACCATCCACCATCGGCCGCGCGAAATGAGACGCCGTCCTGCTGCGCGTCAGTCGCGCGAACCGTCACAATAGCCGTTTTCTTGCGCTCTCCCGCATAGGCTTTTCGAGCCTTCTTCTTCGAATCGCTGAGAACACACGTAGAGATTCCGGACACGAGCGTATCAGCCAGTCCTTCGATCGGTACTGCCACGTAGAGTTTCTTGGGTACGACGGGTGCGGCTTGTGCTTTCGACATGGGTTTGCTACCTCGAGGGGATCCGACGCGGTCTTGCTGCACAGTCGCGCCGTGATCCAGAATACGGGTTCTTTTTGGGCACCTTTCCCGCGAGATGGAGAACCCTACATGAAGTGGAAGATCGCAGTCGTAATAGTCGCCGCGATCATACTAGCGAGCCTCGGCGTGATGTACTACGTCGCGGGCACCCCGCAATATTCGCTGTATCTCATCCGTAAGTCGATACGCGAAGACGATGCTGACACCTTTTTCGCACATTTTGATCAGGAGCGCGTCATTCAGAACACGATCGGACGAGCCGTCGGCGGAGTACCGTCCGGGCCGGATGTCGTCTCCAAAACCGCGCTCGAGAGTGCTGTGCCGACTGGGAAGCGCGTGCTCGAGGAGAGAATACTCGACAGGCTCGAGAGTCCGTCGATTCCACTTCTCGATGCGTCGATCGAATCGGTTCGATATCAAGGAAACGCCGCAGTCGTTACGCTCCGCATGGCGTCAGACGGCAGTCTCACGAACGTCGTCATGTCGCGGCTGAGCGACCGCCACTGGAAAATCGTCGACCTGGACCTCGCCAAAGCAAACGTCGAGTTCAACATCAAGGACATGATGTAAGTGACTCGGAGTTGAGAGGTAGCCGCTGTACCGTACGCGGAAGCGACCGGTACGACGGCTCCTCGCGTCACCGCGTGAATCGGATCGGCGCGCTGTGGAGCGGGCTGTTCTGATTGGCGATTGTCACTTCGACGGTTCGTCCTGGCTGGACGATGCTGTCAAAGTTCGGATCCGTGGCCGTGATCACGCCCGCCGTTCCGTCCGAGCCAGCCATTTTGTATTTGACGGTCGAAAGTGGCGTGCCGTCGACCGTGACAGTTGCGCGACCCGCGAACATTCCGAGGCCCTTGATGACGAGCTTGCCCCTTCCGCTCCGCGAGACCTTTACCGAGATCGACGTGATGATCGGAACGGGTGTCTGGACGAGAATGATGCGGTGGTTGCTAGAGTCGGAGATCGCCAGGTCTCCCATCTTGCTCATGGCAGTCGAAGCTGGGTTCGAGAGCGTCTGGGCGGAGATTCCACCGTTGTTGTACGTGCCCGAGGTAAGGTTGGGCTGGCCGAACGCATAGTCGGCCGCGCGGTCTGCTAGCTCGACTGGTGATTGGTAGAACAGCACGCGATTATTCCCGACGTCGGCGACGTAGACATTGCCGTTCGGGTCGACCAGGACACCCGACGCGTTGTACGCCCCCAGGGCGTCGATGCTGCCGGTGTAGTTATCGTGATTCGACATGAATCCTGGTTGACCGAGGACGTGGTCGGCAATGCCGTCATGGTGCTTCGGGTCGTCGAACTCGAGAACACGGCTGTTCAATGGGTCGGTCACCCACAGGTTGTGCTTCGAGTCGAGCGCGATTCCAGCGAGACTCTCCACCCTTGTTGCGCTCGTCCCCGGTGCGTCCGTGTCGAAGCTGTCCTGGCAGACCACGAGGTCCGCTTCGCGGTCGCCCGTGGCGAGCGGCGTGTCAAACGCGAGTACCCTCAGATTCCCAGCGTCGGAGACCCAGAGGTTGTCCTCGTCGTCCATCAGCACGGCGCTGGGAACGTAGAGCGTGTTTGCGCTGATTCCGCCATTGTTCGCGATTCTCGATGTGAAGTCAGGTTGACCGAAGACGTGGTCCGCAACGACATCGGTTGTGAGCGGGTTGTCGTACTCCAGAACCCGATTATTCGAAGAATCTGCGACCCAAACGTTGCCGTGCTTGTCGACCGCTACTCCCGAGGGCTGCCAGAGCGTCGTGGCCGAGGGATAGTCCTCGCCGTGATTGCCAACTCGCGAGTTGAAGTCAGGCTGGCCGAGCACGACGTCGGCGGTACGGTCGGTCCGAAGCGGCGAGACATAGATTAGAACCCGACTGTTTTCCGAGTCGGCCACGAAGAGGTTGCCGGCGACGTCGAAAGCGAGACCGTAGGGAAAAAAGAGTCCGTCGGCGTTGACGCCCGTCGAGTTCGGCGCGTAGGTGACCGCATTTGGTTGTCCGATGATGAGGTCGGTGACTGTGTCACCAAGTTCTGCCGACGCAACGAACGGATGTATGGCGAGTGCGAGAAACGCCGCCATGACGACCGTGCGACGGAGTGCGCTTCGGACTGACGGTTTGCAGCCGAGTAGTTTCGATCGCTGCATTGGATACCTCGAGAAAAGGAGGCCCCGGGTCCGCAATTCCCCGAGGCCTGAATAGGCGGGCGTACTCTCTACCCGCTCACTTGCGAACGCGACGCGGGGCGGAGATTCACGCCAACGAACGCACGAAGGGCGCGGCGTAGACCCTTGTCGGATCGACGCCGCGCCCTCGATTGAGAGCGGCTCTCGCCGGAGTTAGTTCGCCGTGACCGTTATGTCGTCGATCGCGGCGCCCCAGAAGACGACGCTGACGTCGGTCGTGAGGCGGAACCGGACCTGGACGTTCGCCTGACCCGCTACCGAGTTGAGCGATATCGTCTTGGCGACCATTCCCGAGCCAGCCGTCGTCGTGAACCCTGTCGAGTTCGTCGAGACCGCCGAGAGGCTCGTCCAGGTTGAACCGCCGTTCGTCGATACTTCCACTCGGAGGAAGTCGTAGTTGGTCTCGGTCTGCTGCTTGTAGTAGTAGTTGAGCGAGGCCGTTGCCTTCCCTGCGAGGCTGAACGCCGGCGAGATCAGGCTCTGGTCGAGGTTGTTCGGATAGGTCGCCGTCGCGTTGTTCGAACGGAATCCGTTTGAACCGCTGCGCCGGCCGGCCGCCGAGATCACCCAGTTGTTCCCTGACGTGTTCGTCGTCACGGTCCAGCCCGCCGCGCCCGACTCGGCGCCCTCGCTGAGGACCGTCGTCGCGCCGCCACTGCATGCAACCGAGAGGTTATACGAGCCCGTCACGTTAGTGCCGTAGGTGGTCGCCTCGATGTAGTACGTCGTTCCACCCGTGACGCTGATCGTGAGCAACGAGTCGGTGCCTGGGCCAGCATCGTCGTCTTGCGCGATCGCCGTCGTCGATGTCGGCGTCGCCTTGACGATGAGGTAGGTGTCGATGCTCGTCGAGCCGAGGTTAATCGTAGCCGTGCCGCTCGCTGCCGGCGTGAAGGTGTATGTGTCCGCGTAGTAGCTGGAGCCGCGGACAGTCGATCGCGGAGTTGAGGTTGTCAGAGTCCCCGAGGCCGAACCACCACACGAGATCGTCGGGGTCGAACCCGCCGCCTGTGTGACGGTGAACGTGATTCCGGCAATCGTCAGCGAGCCGCTGCGTGCCGAGGTGCCCCCGTTCGCCGCGACCGAGTAGCCGACGGTGCCGTTGCCGGTGCCGCTCGCGCCGCTCGTGATCGTGAGCCAGCTCGCATTGCTCGTCGCCGTCCAGTTGCAGCTCGATCCGGTCGTCACGCTGACACTGCCAGTGGTCGCCGCCGAACCGACGCTCGCGCTGGTCGGAGAGAGCGAGAAGCTGCAACCGCCCGTGCATGAGGTCGGCAGGTCGGTCGCCGCAACGTGCGACGTGCCGTCATTGCCCGACGCCGAGGCGCCGAGGCCGTGACGCGCGAAGACCGTCCACACGGTGCACACATCTGCCGGGAAGTCCGCGTTGCAGGCCGTGATGATTCCGGTGCGAGCCGCCACCATCGAGGGGCTCGTAACCGTGTTCTTCATTCCGTCGAGCACGATCTTGTCCGACTTGGTTTTGCCAATGGTCTGGAGGAGATCGAAGAGGGCCGCTGCCCACACCTCACCGTCGTCGTGGACCTCGAAACCCGAGTTGCCGACGTCGGCATAGGAGTCGTGAACGGTCGCCGAGGGAACGGAGTACGGAGCGCGCCGAATACCGGCCGAGCTTTGAACGACATACTCGCCCATCACGCCGTCGTTGTAGTTCGAGCACGCCCAGTAATCGGACCAGCCCTCACCCATAGCGCCGGACTGCGTGCCACCGAGACCAGAACCGTTGCCAATCAGGCGGTTCGACACGCCGTGTCCGTATTCGTGCATGACCACATCGCCGTCGAGGTCGCTGTCACGATCCGGCGTGGGCGCCGTGAAGATGTACTGCTGCATCCTGCCGGAGGATCCATCGGCAGGTGTCGCGAAGTTCGCGTTGTTCGTGCCTGAACCGTCCTGGGCCTCGGCTTTGACCGCGTCGTTCTGGGCGCCGCCACGACCGAAATTGTTCGTCTGGAAGTTGCGCGCCGACTCGGTGAAGCCAAGCGAGTACATCCAGTCGTGCATGTAGTTGTTGAAGTACCAGAGGTTCGTTATTGCGTTCGCCTGCTGAACGGTCGGCGCATTCGAGTTCGAGTAGACGAAGGTGAACTCGCCCGCTGGCGTAGCCTTCGAGGTGTCGGCACGACCGCTGGTGAGACCGGGATTCGTGCCAGTGCTCGTCGTCGTGGTGCTGTCAGGCAAATTGTTGGCGTCGCGATCGATGTAGGCGTCGGCGTTGTTGCCGGTCGAAACCGTTCCCGAGCCGACCCACGGATCGGTGACTCCGAAGAGTGGTGCGATCTGCACCGTCGCACGAGAGTTGCCAAGGCTGATGCCAGGGCTGCTCGTGAAAACCTGTCCCTGAACGTCCGAATAGAGGTTGAATCGGTAGATCAGCTCACCCGTATTCGCGTCGACGAGCGTGTCGTACCACTCGGAGGAGCGCACATCCGCCATCACTCGATAGGCGAGAACTGCCACGCCGTTGACGTTGACGATCATTCGCTTCGCGAGAATTTCCTCGCGGCCCTCGCCTAGCGGGTTCGCGAATCGAGTGAACCCGGTGCTGGTCTTGCTCTGAATGAGATGGACGTCAGCACGCGAGACTTCGGCGTCGTTAAAGGTGAACGCTGCCTCGATCGCGTCTTCCATCGAAAGCGCCGGCCGGAACGCCACATCGGCGCCAGGAAGAATCTGACCCTGATTGACGATCCAGACCTCGCCTTTCGCGCCGACCGTTACGCCGATCTCGCTGTCGAACACTTCGACGCCGCGAACCGTCTGAACGTACTTCATGTACGTGATACCCGTCGCCTCGTCGAGGTTGTTCATCGAAACGCGAAGATTACGAACCTCGCGCGCCGAGAGTCCGAACAGGTCCGCGTGCTCCGCGAGGAATCCGCGAGCAATGGCGTCGGCCGAGCCGGACCGCGGTCCGCTCAGTGCTCCCTCGAACTGCGCGACCGTCTTCGGTGTCCCTGTCGGCATCAGATCGACCCAAAGGCTCTCGGGTGATCCCGGAATCGTCGATCGTAGAGTCTCGATCGCATTGCGAACGTCGCGGGGTGCGACCTTTGAATTGTAGCCAGCGTTGAGCTCGAGCGTCGTCGAGTCGCGACGGGCATCAACGTTTGGGAGGCCGATTCGCTGAAGCTGTTGAGCTCCGCGACCTGCCCAAATCGGTGACTCGGTGGATTTCTTCCCCGCGGCCTGCGTCGAGCCGAGCGGTACAAGAGAGGTGGCAACGAGCGCGATACCAAGTGAGACGTGCAGAACTTTTCGTAACATCATCTCCCTCACGTGCATGTGTGTGGCAGTGGATTCCAATCCGGAGGCGGAACGCCTTCACGGATGGTTGAATGTTTAATTGGCCTAACGATTCGAGTGCAGTGTGTCCAGTAGCAGCGCCCTTAAGGCACCTGGTGTGCCAGAAGGCCGTCCGTCGAGGAAGATAGTCCCAAGGACCTGAGATGTAAACACTTAGTCAAAGATGACATGCGCTCTGAGGAGTTCTGCCCGCAGGGTCCATTGTCAATCTTCTTTACAGCAGTCGTCGCCAAAACAGCGCAAACCCATTAAATTCGGGATTTACGCCCAACGAAACGATGTTTACAGTGTGTCAATCTAGTTCACGTCGACGCGGGCGATCGACGGGCTTCGGACGTTCTCTAGAGTTTCGCGAGAGTGAGCCCGCTCTGGTCCTGGTACTTCCCTTCGCGATCTGCGTACGACACGCTGCACACCTCGTCTGATTCGAAGAAGAGGATCTGCGCAATGCCCTCCTCTGCGTACAAACGCACAGGGAGATTCGCCGCATTGTAGAGCTCGAGGACGAGTCTTCCGCGCCAATCCGCTTCGAGCGGCGTCGTATTGCAGATCACGCCGCACCGGGCATAGGTCGACTTGCCGATCGCGAGCGCGGTGACCTCTCGAGGGATCGAGAACGTCTCGAGCGTGACGCCGAGCGCGTAGGAGTGCGGTGGAAGGAGCCAGTATTCCGACCCGTCGCGGGAACGGCGAAGCGGAATGTCGAGGAGGGTCTTCACGTCGAACGACTTTGGATCGATCTCGGTGCCAGCGACGGGTGAGAAGACCTTGAACTCGTCCTTCGCAAGCCTGCAATCGTACCCGTAGCTCGAGACGCCCGCGCTTATTATCCGGCGCTCATCGACCTGTCGAACGAGGCGTGGCTCAAACGGTTCGATAAGGCCAATCTCCTCGCACTTGCGCGCGATCCAACGGTCGGACTTGATGCTCACGTCGATGCTCCTTTGTCGTAGCTGGGAGTCGCCAGGGAGGCGGACTCGCGAATCTACCCGGCCTCGCGTGAGGTGTCAAACTTCGGCTCGACTGGTCCTCGAATTCGCGACCGTCCCGGACTCGACGGGGACTCGCGCTTGACGATCGCTCGGCGGCGTGACCATATTTCCTGCTTCGACTGGAGGTACTCATGCGAGCTGTCATATTCAAGCAACACGGTGGTCCCGAGGTGCTCGAGGTCGCCGATAGGCCAAAGCCTGTGCCAAGAGCCGACGAGGTGCTGATCGAAGTACGTGCCTGTGCACTCAACCACCTCGACATCTGGACGCGACGCGGTATTCCCGGCATCGAGATTCCGCTTCCACACATCCTCGGGAACGACATCGCCGGCGTGGTCGCCGAGGTCGGCTCGTTGGTTACTTCGGTTTCTGTCGGCGATCGGGTGTTGCTCTCTCCCGGTGTGAGTTGTGGCCAGTGCGCGCAGTGCATAGGTGGCGACGACAATCTCTGCCCGAAGTACGACATGCTTGGCTACAGGCGCGACGGCGGATACGCCGAGTTCGTGACGGCTCCAGGTCGAAATGCGCACCCTGTTCCGAAGGGGCTCTCGTTCGCACAGGCGGCCTCGATTCCGCTGACGTTTGTCACGGCGTGGCACATGCTCGTCACGCGCGCGCGGCTCAAACCCGGCGAAGACGTGGTCGTGCTCGCCGCGGGAAGTGGTGTCGGATCAGCGGCGATTCAGATCGCGAAGCTCTTCGGAGCGCGTGTGATCGCGACGGCGTCGACAGAGGAGAAGCTCGAGGCCGCACGCGCGCTCGGTGCGGATGACGCGATCAATTACGAGACCGAGGCGCGATTCGACAAAATCGTAAAGCGCCTCACGAGTGGAAAAGGAGCCGAAGTCGTCGTCGAGCACGTCGGAACCGCGACGTGGTCCACGAGCATGAACTGCCTCGCGAGCAACGGTCGGATCGTCACCTGCGGCGCGACGACCGGGTATGACGCGCGCATCGACCTCAGGCACGTGTTTTATCGACAGCTCTCTGTCTTCGGCTCCTTCATGGGTCGCCACGACGAGCTGATCGGACTCCTCAAATTCTTCGAGGACGGTCGCCTTCGTCCCGTCGTGGATCGCGTTCTCCCGCTCGACCACGCAGCCGAGGCACACAAACTGATGGGCGATCGCGCGCAGTTCGGGAAGCTCGTACTCGAAGTCAGCGCCGAGTGATCGGAGCGCGTGTATATACAAATTGTTGTTGTAGACACAAATTGTTGTTTATGAATTCGTGTGCCCGTACAATGGGCAGCGTCTATGTCAAAGCGATCCGTTCGACCAGCTCCTGTCACATCCGCTTTCAGTGACATCGACCTAACCAGGTGGAAAGACTACTCGTCGGTCTTCACCGATTCGCTCTGGCTCTTCGAGGCTCGAGCGCGCTCCAACGGTCACACCTACGATTATCACGGGAACTACATCCCGCAGATCGCCACGCAGATCCTCACGCGCTTCACCCGCCAGGGCGACACGATCGTCGACCTCTTCCTCGGCTCGGGAACGACGGCGATCGAGGCCGCGACGCTCGGGCGCCGGTGCATCGGCGTCGAACTCCAATCAGGACTCGTGAACGCTGTCCGGAAGAAGCTACGTGGACTGGTGCCGGCGGACGCCGTCGCGGTGCTACATGGAAATAGCGCGTCGGACAGCATCCGCAATCGTATTCGGCGAAAGCTCAGGGCTTGGGGTAGCTCGCACGCGCAGCTCGTGATGCTTCACCCTCCCTATGACGACATCATTCAGTTCAGCGAAAACCCCGACGATCTCTCGAATTGCTCCACAACGGACGAGTTCCTCGATCGATTTGGTCACGTTGCTCGCCTCGCGTTCGACGTGCTCGAACCGGGTCGCTTCGCCGTGCTGATCATCGGCGACAAGTATGCCGACGGCGAGCTCGTGCCGCTCGGATTTCGGTGTCTCGAAAAGATGAACGAAGCCGGATTTCGCACGAAATCCATCGTCGTCAAGAACATCGAAGGCAACGAGCGTGGGAAGGGGAAGACCGGCAACCTCTGGCGCTATCGGGCGCTGCGGAACGGCTTCTACATCTTCAAGCACGAGTACGTGATGGTCTTCTTCAAACCGCCGGAGTGAGCCCTGCAAATAGAGCCGCGATTGCGGCGGTCGCGGCTCCGTTTGCTCGATTCGAGGTGGTTGCCTGGTTCCTTCGCTAGGGCTTTGCTGCGGGCTTGTTCGTCGCCGGCGCCGCGTTGGTCGCGGCGGGAGCATTCACGTTCCGGTTTACGCCGGTGGCACCGATGATGCTCTTCTTTCGGACTCGAACTACCTCCATCCGCTTCACGGTCACGCCCGGCCACGAAAGATCCTTTGCCTCCTCGTGAATGTTTCCGTCGACGAGCAGCGGTTCGCCGATGAAGACCTTGTATTCCATCGTGAGCTGAGGCGCGATCTCCGGCAGGTAGACGACACCGTCCGACCCGAGGAACGCGAGCGGGGTTCCGGCTGCGACGGCGTCACGGGTACACACGTCGAGGTTCTCCGGCGTCATGCTCGGATTGTTCTTGAAGCACGGAACCGTGATTACCCGGGCATAGATTCGCGTAGTTGCGCCCTTCACGAGAGGTCCCTCGGCATTCAGGTTCGAATTCGAGCCGACGAGCGTTCCCGGCGATGCCGAGTTGTTCTGTGGCGTCGGAGTTCCGCTGCCAGTCGGCGCGGACGCGTTGTTGGAAGCCACGCCGCTCGGATTCGAGCATCCGCTGCATGACGCCCCGAAAAGTGCAGAGGCGAGAAGGGCTGCGATCACGTAGCCGCGGCCCAAACGTGGGGAGTTCATATTTTGTACCTCGGATTGGGACGTGCGCCTATCGTCCCGTGAATTCGGGTTTTCTCTTTTCGAGGAAGGCCCGTACTCCTTCCTCCTTGTCTTCGCTCGCGAAGCAGAGCGCGAAGAGATCGACTTCGCGCTCGAGCCCCTCGCGCAAGTTCGCGCGAGCCGCAGTCTTCACCGACTCCTTGGCCGCCTGCAGCGCGATCGGGCTCTTCTCGGCGATCTGATTGGCGAGTTCCATCACGCGCGCGTCGAGCTCCTCCGGAGCGACGACCTCGTTCACGAGCCCGATCTCCAACGCGTCCTGGGCGGTGATGATCTTACCGGTGAGGATGAGCTCCATCGCCTTCCCTTCCCCGACGAGCCGCGTGAGACGCTGTGTGCCGCCGCCGCCAGGGATGATGCCCAGGTTGATCTCGGGCTGACCGAGTTTTGCGTTCGAGGACGCGATTCGAATGTCGCAACCGAGCGCGAGCTCGCACCCGCCTCCGAGGCAGAAGCCGTTGATCCGAGCGATCACGGGCTTCGGGAAGTCCTCGATCACGGAGAAGACGCGCGACGATCGCATCACCTCGCGTTGCTGATGCGCGGTCCGCCCCGCGAACTCGCTAATGTCGGCTCCGGCGATGAACGCCTTCTCACCGCTTCCAGTAATGACGACGACCCGGACTTCCGCGTCGCTCCGAAGCTCGTCGAAGACTGCGACGATTTCGTTTCTCGTGGCGATGTTGAGTGCGTTCAGCTTGTCGGGCCGATTGATCGTGAGGACAGCAACGCGCCCTCGCCGCTCCAGGATCACGTTCTCGTACATGTTACTTCTCGCTCCAGCTGTAGAATCCCTGACCAGATTTCTTACCGAGTTTGCCTTCGGAGACGAGCCGCTCGAGGAGCTCGGGCGGCCGGAAGTTCTCCGTGCCGAGCTCGCGATGAAGGTACTTCGCGATACTCAAACGCACGTCGAGCCCGACGAGATCCGTCAATCGCAGCGGTCCCATCGGATGGTTGTAACCAAGCTCCATGGCCTTGTCGATGTCTTCGGGTGACGCGACTCCCTGCTCGACCATTCGGATCGCCTCGAGTCCGAGCGCGATACCGAGCCGGCTCGACGCGAATCCAGGAACGTCCCGGACGACGATCGGTTCCTTCCCCATTCGCCTCCCAACGTCGAGCGCCGCGTCGCGTGTCGCTTCCGACGTGCCGCCATGAACGACCACTTCGACCAGTTTCATAATGTGAACCGGGTTGAAGAAGTGCATGCCGACGACGGCCTCCGGTCGCTCCGTTGCCGCCGCGATCGCCGCGATCGAGAGCGACGACGTATTCGTCGCGAGAATCGCGCCGGGTCGTGCTATTCGGTCGAGCATCCCGAAGAGCTCGCACTTCACGTCGAGCGATTCGACGATGGCCTCGATCGCGAGGTCTGCTCTTTCGATCACGTCCTCGAGCGACGACGCCACGCGAAGGCGGCCGAGCGTCGCGTCTCGCGCTTCCGGCGTGACCTTTCCACGCGCGATTCCCTTTTCGAGGTTGTCGACGACGCGGGCACGACCTCGCTCAGCGGCCCCCTCGATCGCGTCGAAGAGCGCGACCTCGTACCCACATTGCGCGCCAACTTGGGCGATACCGTGCCCCATCGTGCCCGCGCCGATGACGGCGAGTCGAGTGATTTCAGTCATTCACTCTCCTTTGAATTCAGGCGGTCGTTTCTCGAAGAACGCTCGGACGCCCTCGCGCGCATCGCTCGAGGCGAAACAGCGAAGCTGTGCGGCGACCTCGAAGTCGAGATTCTCCGAGAGCGATCGGTCGAGGCTCGCGTAGACACCGTGCTTGATAGCGCGAATCGACTCGGGCGGTTTCGACGCGAGCGCCATTGCAAGCTTTTCGGTTTCGCCCTCGAGATCCTCGTGCGAAACGACCCGATTGACGAGCCCGATTCGAAGCGCGTCTGCCGCGTCGATCATTCCGCCGACCATCATCAACTCGATTGCCTTCGATTCGCCGACGAGTCTCGGAAGGAAGTGGATTCCACCCCAATCCGGCGCCAGGCCGATCCGAACGAACGTCTGACCGAACGTCGCGCGCTCGGATGCTATGCGGACGTCACACGCAAGCGCGAGGTTCAATCCGCCTCCCGCCGCCGCACCGTTCACAGATGCGATAACGGGGATTTCGAGCGATCGGATGAGCGAGACGACGCGTCGGCCCGCGTTGAGAAGAGTCTCGAAGGTCACACGGTCGTCCTGGTCGAGCAGCTCGCCGAGGAACGACACGTCCGCACCCGAGCAGAAACCACGCCCCGCACCCGTTATCACGATCACGCGAGTGTCGGGGTCCTTGGCCAGCTCACCGACCCCGTCGAGAATCTCGTCTCGCATCCGGCCCGCGAAAGCGTTGAGTTTCTCCGGCCGATTCAGCGTGAGCCGCCCCACTCGACCGGACCGCGCAATCAGGATGTGCTCGTACGCCATCGCAGTTCAGCGACCCGTGAACTCGGGTTTGCGCTTCTCGACGTATGCGCCGATTCCTTCGGTCGCGTCGTCGGATTCGAAGAGCTGTTGCTGAAGCTCGCGCTCGAGGGCGAGGCCGGCCTCGAACGAAACCTCCAGTCCCGTCTGGACGGCTCGCTTGATGCGTCCCACCGCCTTCGCGGCCCTCCCAGGAGGGGCGAAGCCGCGCGCGTACTCGAGGACGTCCGACATGAAATCGGTTCCGTCGAAGATCTTGTTTACAAGGCCGTAGTGCTCGGCGACGTCGAAACCGAAGAGCTCGCCGGTCGCCATCAATTCAATCGCTTTGGACTTTCCGACGAGCCTCGAAAGTCGCTGGGTGCCGCCCGTTCCGGGGAGAACGCCGAGCGATACCTCGGGAAGGCCCATCCGCCCACCGTCGCGTCGGGCGACTCGAAGGTCGGCAGCCATCGCAATCTCCATCCCACCTCCGACGCAGTGGCCGTTGAGCGCCGCGATGACGAGCTTCGGCGTCTGCTCCAACCGATTGAGCGTCTCGTTCGCGTGGAGACAGAAGTAGTACTTGAATGACGGGGCGACGTCTCGGAGCATCCGAATGTCCGCGCCGGCCGAGAAGAACTTGTCACCTGCTCCGCGGAGCACGATCACGTGAACCGCGTCGTCCATACGAGCACGAAGGATCGCCTCGTCGAGGTCGCGATTCATCTCGTACGAATAGGCATTCGCCGGAGGAGCGTTCAACTCGACTACGGCGATCGCTCCGTCCGTCCAGAAATTGACGAGCCCGTTCGGCATAGGCTCGGGCACCCGCGCCGCTGTCTCGACGCCCATGAAGCCTCCTCGCCCCGGTTGGGAGCCGGGCATTCTAGTTGACGCCCTTGGGGGTGTCAACCAGCCGTTCCGTATGCTAGACTGCACGCCTCGCGTAGCTCTTCAGTCGGTCCCCCGCGATCAATTTCGCCCTCGGAGTCATGTCTATGAATACGCGTTCGCTCGAGGTTCGGCGGACTCGTCTGGCTTCGCGACTCGTGAAGCTCTCGGCCGACGCATGGGTACGAGAAGTGGACCTGCTCGCCCGCTATGACTCGATATCGCAAGACGAAGCGCTCACGCTCCTCGGTCGCCGTTTTGCGGGCGATTACCTCGCATCGAGACGGAATATCATCTGGCCGATGCTCGAGTACCTCTATCTGAGCATCGACGCGGATGCGTGGCTCGCATCGCATGGAGGAGGCGACTCTCCTTCGTCCTCGGCGCACACGCGTTCTGTGCGGTCCGCGGCTGCGTAGGAGGCAGCTACGCGTTCGCTCGCTCCCGGAGGTTTCGTGGTATAGTGGCCGCGCTCGTACGCCACTTCGGCGAACTTCTCCTGGATGAAGACAAGAATGAACTCCTCTCTCGGTACGCGCGAGGCGGGCAAGGCCTCGACGGGATGCATCATCGCGGCCGTCGTCGCGGGCGTTCTCGTGGTCGTCGGCGCCGTCGTTGCGATTGGTGTATTGGGCTTTGGATTCTACTACGCCAGCTCGCAGGCGCCGTCGAGCAATGCCCCTTCGAACAGACCGGCGACCTCGGGCCCATCGGCATCGAGCCCATCTTCGAGCAGCGGCGACAAGACATACGAGACGCCAGATCCAACGCCTGAGCAGTCCAACACGGTCGCGGACGGACAGACGATCGTGTGGAGCGACCAGGGCATCGGCTTTATGGTCCCGCCGAAGTGGACCAAGCAGATGGAGGAGAAGACGACGTACAGCTGGAGCGCGCCGGGTTACGGAGCGCACCTCATCGTGAGCGTCTCGCCGATGGGAAATGACTTTCCCACAGACGCGAGCGTAGACGCGTTCTACCAGCAGGCCATGCAGCGAATGACAAACGGCGAGGTGCGCGAGGTCAAGCGAATGGAGCTCGACGGATTGAAGGGCGTCCAGTTCTACGAGGACACCCCGTCGAACAAGGACGATCCACAGCGCCTCCAGTGGCTGGGCTATCGAAACTATCTCGGCCAGACGCAGATGGTGAACATCACACTCTCGAGCAAGGGAAGCGAGGCCGAGAAGTACGAGGACACGCTCTATGGGATCCTCTTCTCGGCGACGATTCCCCACTAGAAATCCAAGAAGACACACGAGCGTTCTACAGAAAAAAATCATTCGTGTGGATTCGTGTGGATTCGTGGATTCTCAGTTCGTCTCTTGTTCGGCTCAGCGCTCGAAGAGTTCGGGAAAGACGTTCACCGGACGGAAGTCGACGCTGTCGGCGCTCACGAGTCGGTAGAGGATGCCATTCCGGACGCCGTTGAATGCTGCCGCGATTCCCTCTCCGTGCAGGTGGCCGTAAATGCAAACCTCGACTCCATGTCGTTCGAGGAGCTCGGTCACCTCGCTCGGCTCGTGCCGCGAGTTCATCGGCGGAAAATGGAGCGCAGCCAGCAGGCGCTCATAGCGCTTGCCCTCGAGTGAAGCGAAGGAGAGCTTGAGTCGTTCGAGCTCTCGCGCATAGATCTTGTCGTCGCCCTCGCGGAAGTAGTCGTCTCCCGGAATCGTCCACCCTCGCCCGCCGACGATCGCAATCCCTTCGAAAACGTGGGAGTCACAATGTAGGAACGACATCGAAGGGTGGACCGCGCGTTCGATCTTCGAGCGCGACTGCCACCAGTAGTCGTGGTTGCCCTTGAGCAGGAGCTTGCGTCCCGGAAGCGCGCCGATGTCGTCGAGGTCGGGAAGCGCATCATCCAGACGCGTTGCCCATGAGATATCGCCGGCGACGATGAGTAGATCGTCGCCGGCGACAAGCTCGCGCGCGGAAGCAAAGATTCGTTCCGCATGGTTTGACCAATGATCGCCAAACACGTCCATGGGCTTGGGGCGCGCGCGGGACAGGTGTGGGTCACCGATCGCAAAGATTCGAGTCACGTCGCAAACTGTAACGTGGCCATGCCCTTACGCCAACTATCAATAGAACGGAAGCCACAGAGCCGCTTTGCGAATGATCTCGAACAGCTCGTCCTGCGGCGTCGGTTGGCGTCGCAGCGCGCTTGCCAGCCGCGTCCGAGGCTTGAGAAGCCTGAGAATCCACATTGTCGTAGGTCTCCTGATACGTTCGTACATGAGGTGTGTGAGGCTGCGTGGCTCGACGCTCGAGCCACGACTTATGCCAAGTGTCGGTATCCGACTGCTGAGTCTGCCGCTGAAAAACGCAACATTCCTGGTCAGCGCAAACACACACCGATACCCCGTTCGCGGCCTCGACCGCGCACTGATCCGGCCCCGGTATCCTCGACGGGCGACCGCCGGAGCGTTCGCCGCAAACGAGTCGCCGAAAAGGAGAGGACCCCGATCGGCTACGGCCGTCGGGGTCCTCGAAGACTTCGATTGAGAGCTATATTCTAGCTCACATCGTCTCCCGGAGGAGTACCCGACGCGCGACCGTAACCCATCTGATGCGATGTGTGATTGGCCTTCATGACGAGTCCTCCCTTCCTTTTGAATTGAGACGATTCCGGTCGAGGACAGCTGCCTCGACCGCGCACTAGCCTAATCACATAACGCTCGCGTGTCAAGAACAAAATACGCACTTTTTGGTCAGAACACTTCGCGCCATCCACGCGCCTATGCGGATGTCGTCACCGTCGCGGAGACGCGCCAGGTGTCGAGCGGCTCGGCTGTTTCCGCGGCAAGGTCCTTTCGAACCATGTAACGCACCTGCCCCTCGAATGCCTCGGCGGGCATACGTCGAAATACCACGGCGTGTTTCGACGAGAGGAGGTCCTTGCGCTTGGACTCGAGGAGTCGCTCCCGTTCGACGTCCGTTAACTTCGCGTAACACTCCTCGCCGAGCTCGTCGAGGTAGTTCTGATAGGCGAGCTCTCGTTCGAATTCGTCGAGCGGAAGCTTTGGTGCATTTCGCTGCCCCGACGACTCCGCGCCCTTGGCCCGCTTCCTCGGCGCGGAGCCCGATGCAACGTCCGCGGGAGCGTGCCGGCCGACAAGACTTACGAGGAATCCGCCCGGGTTCGCAAACTGTTTCCCCGAAGCGATCTCGGAGTCGAAGTATCGAATCGCTCGTCCGACCCGTTCGTAGTGCTCCTCGCTCTCGTTCGCGCAGAGGCGACTCGCGACGGACGGCGCGACCCCGCGCTCCACGAGCATACGCTCGAGCAATCCGGCGTTGCCCTCCACGTCCGTCCCGTCAGGAACGCAGGCAGCAAGAAACGGAAGCGCGAGCTGAACACGGGTATTGAAGTCGGACTTCTTGTAGACGTGGAGGGTTTCTCCCGAAAGCATCCAGCTTTCGAGATAACCCCGAGCGACGAAGAGCACGAGCGCGGGCTCGATGCGCTGCATTACCTGCGAGATGTACTTGTACTGTCGGCTGATTCCGAGATGCTCGTGCGAAAGGTCCCGAACGTCGAGCGCCAGGTGTGCCTGTTTTCCTTCGAAGTGGTTGTCGAGATACCTGAATAGCCGTCGCTCGATCGGCGACGTGAGCTCCTCGAAGTAAAACGTCGCGTCGAGGTATCGCGTGAGCTCGTGATTGATCGATTGAGCGATGCGATCCGACCAGAGAACGTAGCTCGATCGCTCGCCGCCCCGCGTTTCGGAGTTGAGCTTCCACTCCTGGATGAACGTGAGGCCCATATTCACGAAGCGCTTCTTGTTCTTGTCGCCGAATGCGTTCATCGCCTCGACGCGCACTGCCGCTAGCTTCTTGAAGCTCATCTCGAGCCGGTGGTAGTACGTCGCGTTGATTGACCAACCGAGCCGCTTGAGGAGATCGTAGCGCGAGAAATAGACCTTCTTGCTTCCCCCTTGCTCCCTCGTGAGCTCGAGAAGCGCCATGAGCACGTCGTCGTCGATAGGACCGGGGAAACCTAGCTCCGGATGCGGAAACACCTTCCACTTCCGCTCGAGCGCCTCGCCGTTGTAGTCGACCGTATCGCGGAAGACGAGCGGCTGCTTGCTGAGCTGCGCCTTCTTGTCGAGCACCGAAATGGGAAACGTCGCGAGATTGAACTCGTCGAGGGTCACACGTACGAGCTCGTTTGCGGCGTGTCCAGCGCTCGTCTGGCCGGCGTGCGGTGCCTTGGCCGTTCGTTTTCCCGGCCGGCCGGCGTCGAAATTGGAGTCTTGATCGTGGAGAGAGCCGGCAGCTGAACCTTCAGTCCTCGCAGTTTTCATAGTGCATTCCACCGCAGTGTTCGGCAAACAACAACAAATGCAGCTATGTATGACATAAAACATACATAACATACATAAAACAACAAGAGGCAACGCGCGTGCCAAATTAAGTCGTTGAATTTAAAACAGTTAGGTTCGCCGTGCTTATTCCAAGTATCAGCATCTTTATGCCATCTATCTAAGGTTCTTCCTCCAAGTATCTGTATTGTTATTTCAAGTGTCTGCAATCCTTCCTCCAAGTATCGGTAGACTTCCTCCAAGTGTCTGCAATCCTTCCCCCAACTATCAGCAATCCTTCCGCCAACTGTCTGTAGTCTTACGCCATTTATCTGCATAACTTACGCCAAGTATCAGTATTGATTTTTCGGGCCTTTCCGCGAAATTGCGCATAAAACAGCGCTGGTGGCAAACACGCCCACGTTGTGGCATAGTGCGTCTCGCAACGCCGCTCGAAGCTCGGCAATCGTCATCGAGACATGAAAAGAGCGCTCCGAATCGAATTGCAGGTGCCACATCACCTCGCTGCGCGCTCTGTCGGTCGGGCACGAAACAGGTGCGACTTCCTGGAGACCCGACCGAAAATGGGTCGAATCCCTGGATATTATTGCAATGAAGCCTTGAGGAATGAAGGACTTATTCCAACTGTCTGTAGTCTTACGCCAACTATCAATAGTTCTATGCCAAGTATCAATAATTCAGGGACGAAGCTGGAGCCCGCGTGGCCAGAGTAATCGCTATCTTCAACCAGGCAGGTGGCGTGGGAAAATCGACCATCGCTCGCGATGTCGGCTTCGAGTTCGGGCGACGCGGAAAGCGAGTACTCCTGGTCGATGCCGATCCGCAGGCGTCGCTCACAGAGTTCATGGGTTTCGACGCCGAGACTATCGAAGTGAGCATCTTTGACGCGATGCTGTACGGAGCCGAGGCGCCGATACTTCACGTCCACGGAGTCGATCTTCTTCCCTCGTCGATCGATCTCGCGGCTGCGGACTTCCTCCTTGCTGCGGAGATTGGCCGCGAGTTGAAGCTTCGACAGGTGATCGATGCGATCCGAACATCGTATGACTTCATCTTCATCGACGCTCCTCCGTCGCTCGGGAACATATCGATCAACGTTCTCGTCGCGGCGGATGAGATCCTCATCCCGGTTCAATGCGAGGTGAAGGCACTGCGTGGGACTCGACACCTGTTCCAGACTGTCGAGAAGGTGCGCGCTCTCAATCCGTCGTTGCGTATCGTCGGAGTGGTACCGACTCTGCTTGACAGGCGAACGCGTCTCAACACGGAGAGCTACGAGGTAATGAAAGCGCGGCTCGGCGACCAACTCGACGTCTTCTCGCCGATTCGTCGAGGTGTGGCGTTCGCCGAGGCGAGCGCGCATCGCGTTCCGATTCACCTTCACTCGCCGTCCTACGAAGGTCTCGACGACGTGCGGGCGCTCGCGGACTCGCTCGCGGAGAGGTAAGGAGGCAGTCGATGGCAAAGAAGCGTCTCGGCATCGACGCCCTGTTCCAGTCGAGCGTGCCCCCAGCCAGGACTCCCGATGACGTACCGTCCGGTGAGTACCGAGAAATCGCGGTCGACGCGTTGCGACCGGCTGGTCACCAACCTCGGCGCGTGTTCGACAGCAGCAGCCTCGAACAGCTCACGGCATCGATCGCCTCGCGGGGCGTGCTGCAGCCGCTTCTCGTTCGACAGGCAGGAGAGGAGGGAGCCTTCGAGATCGTAGCCGGTGAGCGTCGGTGGCGGGCCGCGCGAGCCGCCGGACTCAAGGTGGTTCCGGTGCGGATCGTGTCGCTCGACGACAGGGAATCGCTCGTCGTCGCGATCACGGAGAACCTTCAGCGCGAGGACCTGAGTCCGATCGAGGAGGCCGAGAGTTATCTCGAGCTTTTGCGAGCGACGCTCGAGACCGACCCGAACTATGGACCGTACCGAGACCCCGAGAATGCGACCGTTGGCGTTCTGAGAGTCCTCCGCGCGCTCAATAATCGGGCGGCGGGAAATACTAAGGACAACGTTGTCCTTAGTCTCGAACCGGTCGTCGCGAGCGTGTTCGACGCGATAGGACGGCTCTCATGGCAGTCGTTCGTTTCCCACCGTGTACCGCTCCTCTCGCTTCCGCAGGACATCCTGGCTGCCGTGCGCGATCGCGGCCTTCCGTACACGAAGGCTCGCTCGATCGCGCGCCTCACCGCCGAGCGCCTCGGCACAGATGACGTCGCTGCCCGGAAGGCGCGCAGGGAACTGATCGAGCAGGCGCTAACCGAAGGTCTCTCGGTTCGTCACCTCAACGACGCAATTGCCTCGCTCCTAGCGACCCCGGCCGCTCAACCGGCGGCGCCGTCGACGCGACACAGGACTGGAGTCGAAGGGCGCGTCGATGAGCTCAAGGACCGCCTTGCGGCCTTCAACCTTGAAACCTACGGACCCGCGAAGCGCTCCGAAATCGCCGCGGCGATAGAGTCGCTCCTGCGCCTTCTCTAGAATCACTTCTAGCATGTCCGTTCGGTATCTATCGCGGGGCGAATGCGCGCCGAAACCCCGTGCTGACCCCGAAAACAAAAAGCCGGCGCTTCACGTGGAACGCCGGCGCTTTAGTGCGAGTTGGAGGAGGAAGTTACGTGCGAATCTTGATGTGAAGATCGCGCTCGCGGCCGCGATTTTCGAGCAGATAGAGCTTGTCTTTGATCAAACCCTCGCGCGTATACGACGCCATCTCGAAATTGTGTCCGTGCTTGATTGCGTCCTTCGGACACGCTTCGACGCAATAACCACACAGGATGCACCTGCCGTAATCGATGTTGTATACGGTCGCAAATCGCGTCTCGACACCGATACGATCGGCGTACGGCCGAGCGTCGTCAGAGCCCTCGATGTAGATTGCATCCGCCGGACAGATCGCCGAGCAGAGGAAACAGGCTACGCAACGCTCCTTGCCGTTCTCGTCGACGTCGAGAAAGTGCTCGCCTCGAAATCGCGCCGACACCGTTACGGGATCGTCGGGATAGCTCACGGTTGTTTTCGGCTGCGGGATGCGGCTTACGGTGTGTGCGAGACCTTGTACAAGAGTCTTAACCGTCTCGGCGACTTCCGAAATGATAGACATAGATGTCCTCCAGCGCCGCTATAATACGGAGTGCCTGTGCCCCGCGTCAACGCAGATGTGAGTGAAATCACAATCATTAAGTAACAATGCTGTTGACGAACGGCGCGACCCGCCGCTACTCTCGATTCGTGGACACGGCACAGCTCCAATTGTTGACGGAAAAGCGCGCCGAGATCGTCAACATCCTCAAGAGACGCGGCGGATTGAGCGCAGGTACGCTCGCCTCCGAGCTGCGAATCTCGACAGTTGCTGTGCGGCGCCACCTCGAGCAGCTCGAGTCGCGGGGAATCGTCACTCATGTGCTGGAACAGGGTGAGCGGGGCCGGCCGGGCTTCCGTTATCAGTTGACGACGAATGGCGACGGGCTCTTTCCCGACACATCGCCAGACTTTGCCTGTGACCTCCTCGACGAGGTCGAACAGACGTTTGGAGCGGGCGCAGCGGCACGGCTGCTCGCGGGACGGGCCGATCGCGTCATCGCCGAGCTTCGAAGCGAGCTCGAGCACCTGCCGTTTTCCGAGCGTGTCGAAGCGCTCGCCAGACGATTCAACGACATGGGTTTCGTCGCTGATGTGCAGCGGCTCGACGACGGCGCCTTTGTGGTAGTCGAGCACAACTGTCCGACGCGACAGGTCGCCGAGCGGTATCCTCAGCTGTGCGAGGAGGAGCTTCGCGTCTACGCCGAGGTCACCGGCGCGTATGTCTATCGGGCGTGCAGGCTCGCCGAGGGCGGGTCGTCGTGCGAGTATCGAATCGTGAACGCTTCGGACGGTCCGAGACGGCTCCCGGTGCTCGGGAGTGACAGGGTAGGAAGTTGCGATGGGTGAGCCGCTTCGACAAATGCGCGCGCCAATACGGCATCGCAAGCTGACGCTCTGCGTCAACATCCATTGCGCGATGAACGGTGCCGACGAGCTTCTCGAGCATCTCGTGATGGAACACGGCGCCGCGCCAGACACAGAATCCGATCGCGGGCTCTTCGTCGAGCTTGTTCACTGTTTCGGCGCGTGTGACATAGGGCCAAACATCGAACTGGACGGAGTCGCTCACGACGGCATGACGCCAGAGCGACTCGACGAACTGCTCGCATCGGATGAATAGGAAGAACGACTTCAAAGGAGACCGATGAGTCCAACTCCACATCCACCCGGTCAGCAGCCGAAACAGCCGTTGCCGGGCATTCAGAACATCGTCGCCGTCAGCTCGGGCAAAGGCGGCGTCGGAAAGACAACCGTCGCGGTCAATCTCGCCTTTGCGCTGCGCGAGCTGGGCCTGAGAGTCGGGCTCCTCGACACGGATGTCTACGGTCCGAACGTTCCATTGATGATCGGTCTATCGGACCAACCCAAAATCGTCGGGGAGCGCATCGTTCCGCTGTCCGCACACGGCGTAAAGGTCATGTCGATGGGATTCCTCAATCCCGGCGACAGGCCCGTAATCTGGCGTGGGCCGATGCTCCACGGAATCGTGCGGCAATTCCTCACGGAGGTGAGCTGGGGCGAGCTCGACTACCTGATCGTCGACATGCCTCCAGGAACGGGCGATGTGCAGCTCTCGCTCGCGCAGCTCGTACCCGTTCAGGGCGCCGTAGTCGTAACCACACCTCAGGAAGTCTCGGCGTCGGACGTTCGGAAGGCTATCAACATGTTCGATCAGGTCGGCGTTCCCCTCGTCGGGGTCGTCGAGAACATGAGTTACTTCATCTGTAGTGGCTGTAGCGAACGCCACGAGATTTTCGGTGCCGGAGCGGGCGAATCGCTCGCGGCACAGTTCAACACCGAGCTGCTCGGCAAGATTCCCCTCGGAACGCATGTTCGCGAGAGCGGCGATTCCGGAATACCCGTTGTGATCGGGCGCCCTGACTCGCCGGAAGCGAAAGCGCTCGGGCAGATTGCGGAACGGCTCGTCGAGAAGATTGCTTCCAGTGCCGCAGCGGCGAAACCGTTGCCGACCTTGAAGCTGTAAGGAACCCTGTGATTTCAGAGGAGCGACACTCGATCGAACAGGCGCCATTCACGTCGGAAGACGTGAAAAGGGTGCTCGACTCGGTTCGCCCCTACTTTGAACGAGACGGTGGCAATATTGAGCTCGTCGCAGTCGAAGGCTGCAACGTACGGGTTCGACTCCACGGTACATGCACAACATGCTCGAGCTCCGCGTCGAGCTTGCAGCACGGAGTCGAGCGACGGCTTCGCGAGGAGCTTCCTGGCTTTGGCGAATTGATCGCGGATTCGTCCGCCGAGCGTTCGGCTCCGAGGCGCTGGTGGCAGTTCCTTGGCTGAACGGAAAAGGACTAATATCCAGATTGGAGAGGTGAACGAGATGAACCTGTTACTGACTGAAACGGCGGCTACCGAAGTGAAGCGGTTTTTCGCTGAGGAGGAAGATCTGCCGGCAGACGGTGGACTTCGAGTGCGAGTGATTCCCGGCGGCTGTTCGGGCTTTCAGTATGCGATGGAAGTGGAGGAAGCCCCTCAAGAGGACGATGCGATCGTCGAGGCGCACGGCGTACGCGTCTTTGTCGATATGTTCAGCGCGCAGTATCTGGACAACGTCGAGATCGACTACGTCAATTCGATGATGGGCTCGGGATTCACCTTCAAGAATCCGAACGCGACGGGCGGCTGCGGCTGCGGATCGTCCTTCACAGCCTAGAACAGACCGATACTCGCGAGGACGCGAAGAGGCAGGCGAGTTTCGGCGCTCGCCCGCCTCTCCGCGCATTCCTCAATCCTCGTGAACCGCGGCGATGGCACATCCTCGCGCGGTCGCCGTAAACGGATCCGAGGCCAATCGCACGTCCGAGACCTTCAGCGGAAGCTCGGCGCCTGCGAGCGCCTTTCGGAAACGGTCGACGAAGCCCTTCGGACTGGCCGTTCCGCCGCTGAGCACGATTGGCACGGGCCGATCGAGCCTCGGCATGTTACGAGCCTCCGTGAAGTTGGCTCGGAGCGCTTCGATGAGCGCGAGGATGAGCTCGTCGTAATAGATCACGAGCGCCTTCTCGAACTTGTCAGATGGCGTCTTCGAGAGGTCGAGCCCTTCCTCTTTGATGAGCCGCACGCGCGTCGTTTGCTCGCCGGTAACCGAGGCGACGCTTCGGTCAATGTAGTCGCCCGCCTTCGCGATACTGAACGTCACGACGGGAACCGACATGAACGCAAGACAGATGTTGCACATTCCGCCGCCGCAGCTGATTCCTATTCCGGTGAACATCTCCGACTCGAGCTCGGCGAACACGACCGCCAGGCCCTCGTTCACCGCCTTGGCCTTGTAGCCGAGACCCGTCAGCAGGTTCCGAAGCATCGCCTCGTGATAGACCGTGTCGGTCGTGACTTCGGAGTTCGAACCGGGGACACTGAAGCACAATGGTTCGTGCTTACGCGACTTGGGAAGGAGTTGCTGGATGATGGTCTCGATGACGAGGACGCCATTCTCCTCGGACGGGTTGAGCACGCCACTCCGCATTGGCCGGCGCATCTCTGTATTGAAGAAGCTCGCGAAGCGCTCGGACTCCGTACCGAAGATGAAGATTTCCCGCGAACCGTTCACGTAGTAGCTCACGTTGTTCTGCTTGAGGATGTTCTCCGTAAACTTCGAGTAGGGAAGCGACACGAATGCGTTGAGCTCGCGATCGATCCGCGTGGTCGCGCCGGTGCCCCGAGCGAGAACGATTCTGCTCGTGCCGACGTCGAGTCCGAGCGGCTCCGGTCCTCCATTTCGTCCAGGACTGTTTGGGTTCTCACGCCCCTCGTCTTTCGCCTTGTTGTCCATGACTTCTCCTGTGATTGATGTTGAAGAGGGTTCATTGGCTTTTGGCCCGCGTCCTTTGCGGCCGCTGCCGGAGTTCGAAGAGTCGCTCATTTGCCCTCACTCGGTCCACCGCCATGTCGCCTAAGCCAAGAGCGGTAGGAGGAATAACGCTTCTGACGATCGCTTCGGATAGAGTCGACGGTCACGCCGCGTTCGTTCGCGAGCGTGGCGAGTTGCAGGTCCGCTGCGACGAGTCCTGGCCACAGACGGCCACCGAGCGTTCGGTCGAGCGCCGAATCGTGATCGAAGCCGAACTCGACGACGCTCGGTATCGCGACGTCGTACTTGTTCGAGAGATCGAGTGCCTCGAACGGAAAGCCTGTGCCCCAATCCATATGGAACCCTACGAGCTTCGAAACGGGGCTGACGGAGACCAACGCATGCGTAACACAGTCGTCGTCCGCTATCGAGTAGCGGCTTCGAAGCAGAGCGGTCAACGCTCGACCTGCATAGATCTGCGCCTCGTTGAGCTGGTCCGGTGCGAGCTTCGTGTCGCTCGACCAGGATGCTTCGAAACACACGCCGACGAACGAATCAGACACCTCGATGTATACGGACTGCCCGTCGGCCCAGACGGAGTTGCCTGCATGGTCCGACACGGCTTCGTCGGGAACGACGCGGTAGATGCGTCCGAACCGATCGATAACGTAGTTGTACAGGCGGTGCTCTCGGACGTATTGAAGCAACGCGCGTGAGCTCGTTCGGAGCTTTTCGTTGTACTCGGGCGAGAAGGGCGCGATATGGCTTTGGGACGTGTGGAAGACGATACCAATGGGCGTACCCGTGTGCTCCACGGCCTCATCAGGGCTCGAGCCGGATCGAGGAAAGGCGAAGAATCGCCTCGGTGGACCGTCAGTCTCGAACTCGGTGAGGATGCGAGCTCCATTCGAATAGAGCTCATACCCCTCGCCGGACTCGACGAGCCAGATCTGCCCGGGACCATATCCCGGCACATCGGGCACGTTCGCTGCCGGCTGCGGCGCGCGGCTCGGATCCGACGCCTGCTCTGCCGCCGCGGTCGTCGCGCCGCGAAGCGATACGATAGCCTGTGCTCCCGCATATACAACCGCGCCCGTCGCGGCGAGCGCCGCGACGACTCCGCCGGCATAGAGCGCGACGCGAACCCTGTAGACCCACAGCGCAATGCGCACAGATAGGGGAACAGGGGCTCCGGAGGGCAAGAGTGGGAGCAGTTCCTCGGCGACTATCCGGTAGAGATTGAAACGATCGAAGAGCGGCCACGAGGACGACGATCGCGATTCCAATGCCTGACAGCGGGCCAATGCTCTGCGGACGAACTTCAGCTTTGCCGCCGGCGCTTCCAGCAGTGCGCCATAAGCTTCGATGATCCGCGCAGATGCTCGATCAGGTGGCTGGAGCGTCTCCATGTCGGCGGTCGGATGCCGAGCCCGCGACGTCACTGCGCGGGTTCGTACGGCACGATGATAAACGTCGAAATCTGACCTGAGGAAACGAGCTTCGATCCGGCGGACTGGGCTTCGGCTCGCGACGCAAACTGACCGACGCGAACTCGGTACCAGATGCCACGCGCACCGAGGTCAGCACGCGCCAGGTATGCCTTGGCGCCGCCACTCGAAATTCGATTAACCGCAGACTGGGATTCGCTTTCAGCCTTGGCGCTCATGATCTGGAGCGTGTAGCCACCCGCCTCGGCGGGCATCTTGGCACTCTCTGCGGGCTGCTCCGAGGGTTGAGGTGATTGCGCTTGTGCGGTTTGCGACTCTTGTGCGGGCGTGTTGGCCGGTGCAGGGGGTAGTGCGTTCGAAGTCGGGGCAGTCGCTGCCACGGGTGGAGCCGTGACCGCGTTTGCTTGTGGGGCCGATGGAGTAGGACGCGGAGGCGCTGGTACCAACCTATCTCGCAGCACGAAGTTCCAGACGATGAAGCCGCAAACGATGAGCGTGAGGACCGCGACGATCGGCATCACGGGAAAGCTGAACTCTGATCGATCAGACCTTCGTCGCTTCGCCTCGACACCTTGCGCGGCGTAGCGCGATGCGACATCGGCGGGTGTCACCGCGACGCCTTCCCCATGTGCAACGGGGTTCGAGGCGACGCTTGCGGCTGGAGCTACTGGAACAGTTTCCGCCCTTGTCGTAACCGCGTCGTCAAGTACGACTGGCTCATTCGCCGGCGCCTTCGGCGGGGCCGGAGGTGGCTGTGGTGGAAGCACCAGCCGGGGCCGCGAGGCGATACGAGGCGGTTCCTTCTCCACGACCTCGACTCGAGGCGGTTCCGGCACGGTTGGAAGGGGAGTCGTCTCGTTGACTGCCGTTTCAGGTTCCTGCTGATGCGACTCTGCCCCGTCGACAGCCGATTGCGCGGGCGGACGGATCGGCATCGTGATACCAGGACCGATATCTCTCGAGTGGCCGTTTGGCGCCTTCCGAGGAACCGGCTCGACCTCCGGCGGTGGTGCGAGCGAGCTCATTACGAGTGTCGCTGGGGGACTCGTAAACGCGGACTGCGGCTCGCGTCGGATAGAGCGGCGCTCCTCCGCCATGACCGGCTCTGACGCCGGAGCTTTCGGAAAGAGGTTGAGGTCGAGGATGTCGTCCATTGCCGACGCCTTCGGAGTGAGGCTAGCGGTCGTTTGCGCGTCCTCGTCGCCAAAAACGTCGATAGGCTCGTCAGGTAGCGGTGCAGAGTGTCGAGTCACGAGTGGACCAGAGCCCGATGGGCGCACGAGCGGGCCAGACGCGCGTCCGTGAAGCGGCGGGAGCGGGCCCGATGGCGGCGGGGATATGAAGCCCGGCTCGGGCGCCGCGTCGACGGGTTTCGGTGCGGGAGGCACCGAGCGGACCGACGACATATCCACGGGAGGAAGTGGTGGAATCGCTGGTCGCGACGCTGTCGAAGATGTATTCAACGTCGAGAGCGTTGCGGAGGCTACGTCCGGTCCTAGAGGCGAAAGCGGCGGGTTGATCGGGGGAGTCGGTTGCGGCGGCGGCGGCACGAGCGGTCCGCTTTGTTTGCGTTGGTGAATCCGCTCGGCAGCGAGCGATTCGAAGAATCGCCGCGCGGTGTCCGGCATGTCCGCTTTCGCAGCTGACGCCTCGGGGCGTCGAGGGAGCGCAGGTCGCGGTGGCGGCGCTTGAACTGGTTCCTCTCGTTTCTGTTCGACTGCTTGCTCAGGCGTTGCGTTCGTGGCTCCAACGGGTACTGAGGCGCGGCAGGTCCAGCAGGTAAATGTAGTGCCTCCGGGAGGTATCCTCGTCGTGTCGATCTGGTACTTCCTTTGACAGTTCGGACAAGCGATTACCATCGAAAAAACCCCCGAAGTGTCGCTAATTTATCCAGGACCGTAAGCGATACGTGGGCACACGGCCACGAAACGCGGCTACAAGAGATGCGCAACCCCTGAGCTGTTGTGTGGCTGTCTATGAAACAAATCGCACGCAAACATCCAAGCTGTCAACCTGCGCATCGGTACCGGGTCACTTCTTGTTACGCAGGTCACGAGTCGGTACAATCCGGCCAACGATGAACCCGCACGTCGTCGACGTTCGAAATGTTCACAAACGATTTGGATCCACCGTCGCGGTGGATGGTGTGTCGTTGACCGTGGAGGAGGGTGAGTTCGTTACGCTGCTCGGGCCTTCGGGGTGCGGAAAGACGACGATCCTTCGTCTCGTCGCTGGGTTCGAACGCCCGGATTCGGGGCGGGTATTGCTCGGAGGCGAAGATGTTACGGATGTTCCGGCTCATCGGCGCGACGTCCACACGGTCTTTCAACAATACGCACTCTTTCCACATCTGACTGTTGCACGAAACGTCGCTTTCGGGCTCCAACGGAAGGGTCTGAACAAGTCCGAGATTGCCCGGCATGTCACGGAAGTTCTCGACCTCGTTCGCCTCCCGAGTTTGGCGGATCGGTATCCAGCACAGCTTTCCGGAGGGCAGCAGCAGCGGGTAGCGATCGCGCGCGCGATCGTTCTCGAGCCGAGGGTGCTCCTCCTCGACGAACCGCTCGCCGCTCTCGACAGAAAGCTCCGCGAGGAGATGCAGGTTGAGCTCAAGGAACTCCAGCGCAGGCTTGGGATCAGCTTCGTCTTCGTGACGCACGACCAGGACGAAGCGCTTGCGATGTCCGACAGGGTCGTCGTCATGAACGCTGGGAACATCGAGCAGACTGGACCTCCCCGCGAGGTGTACGAGGCTCCGCAATCGCGATTTACGGCCGAATTCGTCGGCGTGACCAACATACTTTCGGGTGTCGTCGAGGCAAACGACGGAGGCGACGTGGTACTTGGGTCCGCGAACGGAAGGGTTCGCTTCTCGGGCGATCTCGTCGTCGGAGAAACGGTCGATGTCGCGATCAGACCCGAGAAACTTCGCTTCGTAGGCGTGGGTGATCCATTCAGTATCAGAGCGACTGTCGAGAGCGCCCGATACCTCGGCGACGTGACCCATTGGCACGTCAGGCTGACGGACGGCTCACGATGGACGGTCTTTTCGCAGAACGATGGCACGGAGCGCGTCGCGAGCCCGGGAACGGTCGTCGGGATTGCTTGGGACGTTCGCCACGGCGTCCGCCTTCGATGACAAGGGAAGTCCAACAGGACCGGGGGCAGGTCGTAGGTCTCCTCACGCCAGGACTCGGATGGCTCGGCGTGTTTTTCCTCGGGCCCGTCCTGGTGATGGCAGCGTACAGCATTGCCATGCGCGGGCCGTATGGAACGGTCGAGTGGGTTTTGAATCTCGCGAACTACGTTCAAGCCATCGATCCGCTGTATGCGGCCGTCTACTGGCGTTCGGTGCGTATTGCCATCATCACGACGGTCGCCTGCCTCTTGGTCGGGTATCCAACCGCATACGTGATCGCCATTCGAGTTCCGCCGAAGTGGCGCGGTACGCTCCTCGTACTCGCAGTGGTACCGTTTTGGACGAGCTTTCTCGTGCGAACGTATGCGTGGCGCGTGCTCCTTCAGGACGACGGAATCGTCAACGCAGTGTTTGCCTGGCTCGGACTTGCTCCGCAGAAGCTTCTCTACACGGAGTCAGCAGTCCTGCTCGGACAGGTCTACGGCGAGCTCCCCTTCATGATCCTTCCACTGTACGCCGCGATCGAACGGCTCGACCTCAGACTCCTCGAAGCAGCGAGCGACCTTGGAGCAGGTGCCGTCGACCGATTCCTTCGCGTCACCCTTCCGCTCACACGGCCGGGAATCGTGGCGGGTGTCGTCCTCGTCTTCGTTCCGTCGCTCGGAGCCTACGTGACTCCGGATCTCCTCGGCGGCGCCAAATCGATGATGATCGGAAGCCTGATTCAGGAGCAATTCGTCCAACGGAACCAGCCATTCGGCTCCGCGCTTTCGATGGTCCTGTCGGCGACGGTTCTTCTTCTGCTCGTCATCGCTTGGCGAGCGGGTGCGAGGAGCGAGCACTGATGCAGTCCTCCGACACCCATCGCGGACCCGGCGCCTCGTCGACTGCTCTCATCGGAGTCGTCTATCTCTACCTCTATCTGCCGATCCTCATACTCGTCGCCTTCTCCTTCAACTCCTCGCGTCAGCTCGCGGTCTTCAGCGGGTTCACGCTCGATTGGTACGTGAAGGCATGGAACGACGAGTCCGTCATCCAGTCGCTTCGAACGAGCCTGTTCGTCGGAATTCTCTGCACGATCATCTCGCTCCTTCTCGGAACGCCCGCCGCGCTCGCGCTCGGACGCCATCGCTTTCGCGGCAAGGGGCTCGTCGACGCGCTCTTCTACCTGCCAGTGATCGTGCCCGAGATCGTCCTCGGTTTCGCGTCGGTGGTCTTTTTCGGAATCATCGGCTGGCAGTTAGGCTTTACAAGCGTCGTCGTCGCACACGTCGCGTTCTCGGTCTCCTATGTCGTTTTCGTCGTGCGCGCTCGACTCGCGCTTCTCGACCCGAAGCTCGAGGAGGCTGCTGCAGACCTCGGCGCAAGCCCGTTCGTCGCTTTCCTCAGGGTTACGCTACCGCTCCTACTCCCGGCGCTCATTTCGGCCGGTCTGCTCGTCTTCACGATTTCGCTCGATGACTACGTCGTAACGAGCTTCGTCGCGGGCCGCGGCGGCACGACGCTTCCGCTGCAGATCTACTCGATGGTACGCACGGGGGTGACACCCGAGATCAACGCCGTCTCGACGCTCCTTCTCGTCGCGACGATCGTTCTCGTGGCATTTTCACAGCGCCTCCAGACGCAACGACTCACGAAAGCGACTGCAATCGCGCTGATCGTAGTCATTGGATCGTTGGCGGCCTTCGCCGTGGGGGGCCCGATTCGCGAGGCGGGGAAGGCCGAACTGAGCGTCTACATCTGGTCCGACTACCTGCCGGAAGACATGGTGCGCGAGTTCGAGGAGCGGTATGACGTTCGCGTTCACCTGGAATACTACGAGTCGAACGAAGCGCTCCAGGCAAAGCTCCAGACAGGGGTCACGAACTACGACATCGTCGTTCCGAGTGACTACATGGTTGGAATCCTCGCGAACGGAGGCTACCTCGATCACATCGAGATCGCTCGCCTCTCGAATTTCGACAACGTACCAAAGCGATTCGTCGGGCTGCCCTACGATCCGAACAACGATTATTCGGTGCCGTTCGGATGGGGAACGACGGGGATTGGCTATCGTCGCGACCTCATCGGGAAGGACGTCACGAGCTGGCACGACCTCTGGAATACGAAGTACAAAGACAGGGTTGGAATGCTCAACGACGTCCGCGAGGTGATGGGGGCGGCGCTCAAGGCGAACGGCTCGTCGCTGAACTCGACCGATCCCGGCGAGATTTCGGCCGCGGCCGCGTTGCTCGAGCATCAGAAACCCCTCGTCAGGACCTACGACAGCGATACGTTCGCGGAGAGCCTGCTTGCGGGCGAGGTCTGGATCACCCAGGGCTACAACGGTCAGGTCGCGAAGGCGGCTCGTGAGAATCCGGACATCCGGTATGTCATTCCCAAGGAGGGCTGCACGCTCTTCGTCGACAACCTCTGCATTCCAAAAGGCGCACCAAACAAAGATCTTGCGACGCTCTTCATCGACTTCATGCTGGAAGGGAAGGTGGGAGCGAGCGTTACCGAGGTTATGGGCTACGCGACCGCGAACAGCGCGGCTGCCGACTTCCTTCCTCCCGAGATGCGCGACGACCAGATCATCTATCCGCCGTCCGAGGACCTCGATCGCTGTGAGCTCATTCGTGACATCGGCAGCGCAATTGAACTCTACGACAGGCACTGGACACGTATAAAATCGTGACGGACGCGCATCAGCCCCTATGACGCGACCCTCAATCTCTACTTCTCCAGAGGATACGGGTGCAAAACCACGCTGCGGTTCCCGCACTCGCAACGGCATTCGTTGCGGCTCTGCTCATGCTCGTACTCGCTACTCCCGTGCTCTCGGCAACTCCAGTCCAACGACGTCGAAAGCCAGTGGCGCCAAAGAAACAGGTTCCGACGTGGCCGACATACGAAGCGCGCCGGCAGGATTTCCTGCAGCGCGTACGCAGTGCGAACGGAGCCGGGCTCACGTCGCCCGACCCCTTGACCCAGTTCCTCGTGAGCGAGGTCATCGTGACGGGGATTTTTGAGACCGAGAACGGCTTCGGCGCCTTTCTCCATGCGCTCCCGAACGGACGAACGTTCGAATCGCGCCCCGGAAGCGAGCTCTATAACGGACGGCTCACCAATATCATCGTCGGACCAAACGGCTTCATGGACGAAGGAAGCGTCGTCTTTCTCGAGCGTCCGTCACTCGCGGCGCCCGAGCGCGAGGTCTCGAAACGAATCGAGAGGGCGCCGGAGAAGCCAGCAGCCGAGACTCCTACCCAACCGACAGGCCGATGACGGCGAGGTGTAAGGTTTTCGGCCACGACGCGTTGCCGAGAACAAACCAGTAGCGGTAGAGTCTCAGGGTTGTGATCGTCATAACGACAAAGAGTGATTACGGCATGCGTGCCGCCATCGACCTCGCCCGCAATTGTGGGTCGGTCGAACCCGTACAGGTAAAGGACATAGCCGACAGACAAGGGATCCCAAAGGACTTCCTCTCGCTTATCATGGTCGACCTGCGGCGGGGCGGGATTGTCGAGAGCGTTCGAGGTCCACGCGGCGGTTACCGGCTGACGCGACCGCCATCGCAGATCAGCATGGGCGAGATTCTCGAGGTGCTCGAGGGTCCAATCCAGCTCCTACAGTGTATGTCCGACACGAGCGGCGACTCCTGTAGCCAGCAGGTGGGATGCCACATGCGCTCCGTGTGGTCGCGCCTCACCGACACCATCGTCGGCGTGCTGTATGGAACGACACTCGAGCAGCTCGCCGGCCCCGAGCTCGTCGAGATCCGGGTGCCTTCGCGGCCAGGTGATCGCGGTCAGCTGGTACAGGTCGAAGGTGCCGACGTGCGCGCGTGACCGTGTCTTCGGGTCCCAATGTGGGCCTTGCGGACCGGTGTAGACTCATACATAAGTAATTTACTTGGATATGAAAATTCGAAGGGTATCGAGAAGGTGACCGGGAGCGCGCATCAAGGAGGCGTCGACGCACGTATCGGAACCGTCACGCTTGAGGAGATGGTTGGCAACACACCGCTCCTTCGGCTCGAGGGCATCGACCGGGAGGTGCGAGGCGTCGAGATCTACGGCAAGGCGGAGTGGATGAATCCGGCTGGTTCTGTGAAGGATCGCGCGGCGCTCGCGATGATCCGCGACGGCGAGGAGCGGGGACTGCTGACGCCTGAGAAGACGATCATCGACTCGACGTCTGGAAACACGGGAATCGCATACGCGATGATCGCGGCGCGGCGCGGATACAAGGTGAAGTTATGCCTGCCGTCGAATGCGAACTCAGAGCGCAAGCGAATCCTCGCAGCGTACGGCGCTGAGCTTGTTCTCACGGATCCCGCTGAAGGCTCCGATGGCGCAATTCGGGTCGCGCGAATGATCTACGCTGACAATCCAGACCTCTATTTCTATCCCGATCAATACAGCAATCCCTGCAACTGGAAAGCGCATTACAACGGCACGGGCGTCGAGATATGGGATCAGACCCGGGGACGCATAACACACTTCGTCGCGGCGCTTGGTACGACGGGCACGTTCGTCGGCGCAGGGCGAAGGCTCAAGGAATTCAACCCCGACATTCGTCTCGTGTCGCTCGAGCCGGACGGACCGTTCCATGGGCTCGAAGGAATGAAGCATCTCGAGACCGCGATCGTCCCGGCGATCTTCGATCCGAGCCTCGCCGACGAGCGGCTCGAAGTTTCTACGGAGTCCGCGCACGAGATGGCGCGACGGCTCGCGCGCCAGGAAGGCATCTTCGTCGGCATTAGCGCCGCGGCGGCCGTCGTCGGGTCGCTCGAGCTCGCTCGGCGGATCGAAACCGGTGTGATCGTGACGGTGCTCTGCGACGGCGGACTTCGATATCTGTCCGAAGAGTTCTGGCAGGAATGACGAGGAGCGACGAATGTCACTACGAATAACGAGCGCGCACGAAGAGAGCATTCGAAAACACGGAGAGGCTGGATACCCGCACGAGGTCTGCGGGCTTCTTCTCGGCGGGGTCGCCGCGGACGGTACTCGTGTCGTCACGGAAGTCTATCCACTCCAGAACGAGAGAGACGATTCTCGCGAGAACCGATACTTCGTTTCGGGACTCTCGATGCTGCGGGCCGAACGCTATGCCACGTCGGCTCGGCTCGACGTCGTCGGCTACTATCACTCACATCCGAATGCACCAGCTCGACCTTCGGGCTACGACCTCGAGCACGCGACCTGGCCGAATATCTCCTATCCCATCGTGTCGGTCCTCGATGGGCAAGCAGTCGTCATCGCAAGCTGGGAGCTCGACGGAGACCGCTCGAAGTTCCTTGCTGAAGAGCTCGAAATCGACGGGTTGGCGGAGCCCGCCGGTCGAGGCGAATCCGTAGCGAACTGACAGGAGGAAGAACACGCATGGCAGCAACGGTTAACATTCCAAGCGCCCTACGTCGCTTTACGGGCGACAGTGCGTCTATCGCGACGTCCGCTGCAACCGTTGGTGAGGCGCTCGGGCAGCTCGTCACGGACTATCCCGATTTGAAGAAGCATCTCTTCACCGACGATGGAAAGCTTCGAAGCTTCGTGAACGTCTACGTCAACGAAGAGGACATACGCCATCTCGAAAAGGATGCGACGCCGGTCAAGGACGGCGACCAGCTCCACATCATTCCGTCGATTGCCGGCGGCTCTCCTGCGGTCGTCGACGATGTCACGCTCTCGAGTGACGAGATCCAGCGCTATAGCCGACATCTGATCCTCCCCGAGGTCGGAATGGAGGGACAGCGACGGCTCAAGGCTGCGAGCGTCTTGATGGTCGGAGCCGGAGGTCTCGGCTCGCCGCTTGCGCTCTACCTTGCGGCAGCCGGAGTGGGCACGCTCGGCATCGTCGACTTCGACGTCGTCGACCACTCGAACCTCCAGCGACAGCTTCTCCACGGCACGAAGGACGTCGGCAGAACCAAGCTCGCGTCCGCGCGCGACCGAGTCGCGGACGTGAACCCGAACGTCGAAGTCGTCGGATACGAGACAGCGCTCTCGTCGGCGAACGCGCTTGACATCATCAAGGAGTACGACGTCGTCGTAGACGGAACGGATAACTTCCCGACGCGCTACCTCGTGAACGACGCGTGCGCGCTTGCAGGAAAGCCGAACGTCTACGGATCGATCTTCCGATTCGAGGGTCAGGCGAGCGTTTTCGATGCGACGCGCGGACCGTGCTACCGGTGTCTCTACCCCGAACCGCCTCCGCCGGGACTCGTTCCGAGCTGCGCCGAGGGAGGCGTGCTCGGCGTGTTACCTGGAATCATCGGAACGATCCAGGCGATGGAGACGATCAAGCTCATTCTCGGAGTCGGCGACTCGCTCGTAGGAAGACTCGTGCTCTTCGACGCGCTCGGACTGAAGTTCCGCGAGCTCAAGCTTCGCAAGGATCCCGACTGTCCGCTGTGCGGCCCGAACAAGACGATCGATCACCTGATCGACTACCAACAGTTCTTTTCCAGCACATTGGGATCCTAAGCTTAGAATTCCACGTGGACAAGTTGTCGCGG